>Ga0183095_10133_pt2 | contig 398797 bp, 320 predicted proteins | sample BioMet4_FD_130346 | JGI IMG/M metagenome (GOLD analysis project Ga0183095, IMG submission 130346) | Microbial communities from bioreactor (seeded with sewage sludge) at LBNL, California, USA - Biofuel metagenome 4 (v2) (version 3) | ecosystem: Engineered > Bioreactor > Anaerobic > Unclassified ...
CCAAGTCCGAAGCTTCTCTTCGAGAGACTGAATGCCCGTTCTACTTCCACTCGGTCTGCATTGTCAATGTACTCAAGTTTACGGTCCGGATGCATTCCCTTTTTCGGTCTCCCCAGTGCCGGTCCTGAAAGACGGATTCCATGATCCTTGCAGTACTGGAGATTCTTCCGGTTCCGATAGATTTTATCTGCAAGCACCCGCTCCGGATAATGCCCCTCCCGTTCCCGGTACCGTTCAACAACATCCTGGAGCATCTCGCTTTCATTGTATGATTCAAACGAGATCTTCTCGATCCGGCCAAGTCCGTTCACAACACTGATATCAAGCTTCGCTCCGAACTCTACCGGCGCTGCTGCTTTTCCTCTTACAATCGGTCTCACAAATGGCTGGCTGATGCTCACGATCCTATTCGGCACCGTGTGGATATCTTCTTCATACATGTACTTCTGCTGCGCATAAACCTGATCGATTGTTCTGAGCCGTTCTTTTTGCTTTTCACTGGCCGAATATCCGTTTCCTTCAAGCCAGTCAATGTGTCCACGGTCACGCTGGATATACTGCAGCTGCTTCTTTATCGCTTTGCGGATCTTCTTTACCGTACGTTTTTTGCTACGTGCCAGACTAAGATAATCACATCTGGCGTTGTCACGGTACATGCGCGGCTTGCAGAGATTGTTCTCATAGCAGATATCGTCAATGATCTCTTCCAGATCCTCCCGTGCCTCATTCAGCAGGTTGATATCCTGCGGAAAGGAGATGTTCTGCGGCGCACATGTCGCGTCCACAATCAGGGTCCCGTTGTTATCCGTTCCTTCCGCTTTTGCTGCCTCATTATTTTTTCCGGAAGATGATCCTGCCGGCGGCTCCGGTTTATTGTGTTCGATGATCATCTCGTTGATTTCATTGATGACTTTATCCGACAGACGCTTCCGGAATTCCACCAGCAGCGGTGCGGAAAACGGTGCCGTCATCTGGTAGCCTGGAAGGCCGATAAAAAACTGGTAGTACGGATTCATCTGGATCTGGTCGATAAGATCCCTGTCAGAAAATCCGTATTCTTTCTGTATCATGAGTGATCCGAGTGCCATGCGGAGAGGCTTTGCTACCGTCCCGGTATTACTGGGAAACAGCGCCGCATATTTATCTTCAATTTCATCCCAGGGAATGAGAGCAGCTTTTTGGATCCATTGATTTTCAGGATTCAGTTTCAGTCCCATCGGCTGGTTGAAATCTGCGAGCGAAAACTGATGATTTCTATTTTTCTTGTACATGGCACCTCCGTAAGTGCAAGGCTTTTTGAAGAATTATGGCATTTCTCCTGCACTTAGTATGCACCTCAGAACGCGCAACATCAATAAAAACAATGCTTTCAAAGCTGTTTAGCAGACATTACTTATAAGACGCCGTTTATACCGCAGTATGCGGAGGCTAAGGTCATTTTTGCTGATGAAATACAGAAATGTATCTTACAGGATAATTACACACCGAAACAGGCAATTGACAGTATAGATAAACGTGTTAAGGCTCTTTTCAAGTAAAATTGAAATTACGGTATCAAAACAGGGCAGAACAGTGCAAATGCAATGTTCTGCCCTATTTCATATTTAAATGTTTTTCTCTGTATTCTAGCGGGGTACAACCTTCATGTTCCATGAAAATTTTGGTGAAATGACTTTGGCTGTAGTATCCGCAGTCTTCAGTGATAACCTTAATGGAAAAGTTTGTTGAAATAAGCAGTGCTCTTGCACGACCAAGACGGAGGCTGGTAATGTAATCGTTATATTTTATTCCGACAGAGTCCTTAAGCAGGTTACTGATATAACCTGGAGATAATGAAAACCGGTTTGATAATTCGGCCAGAGATATGTTTTCTCTGAAATGGCCCTGAATATATTTAACGATTTCTTCAGCTTTAGAATGAGCTGCAGCGCTTTTTAAAAGCGTATGTGATATATCTGATAATGCTGTATCAAGAAGGGTGATTTTATCATCTGATGTATGGTAATGTGCGTTATAAACAAGAGACAGATAATCAAATAAAGAAGAACAATAGTTATCCGGTAAATTGAAAGAACGAAACTGTTGAACAATCAAGCTCTGCAAATTCACGAAATTATCGTATTTGCCGGAAGAATATGCTTCCTGCAGTCTGGTGCAGGTATCGCAAAAATTCAGAAATTGATTATTTAATTCAGTAAGCGGTTTCAAATAATAAAAACGGCCTGTACCCAGAATGACACGAAGAGAGGAGTAGGGAGTTAACAAATGCACATTTTCTGAAAGTTCTTTTGGATCCTGCGTTATTGAAGATGAGAAGATAGTTATTTCTTTTGTTATCTTATTTTCACGGATTTTTTTAATACAGTCATTGATATATTCAAATTTATCTGAAAAGATTAGAACATAGATTTTATCTTCTACAGACACAGAAACTAAATTGGAATTATATTCTTCCAATAAATTGACGATTGTTTCTGTTTCCTGTTGAGCCTGATCTACGGTAATCAATATAGCAGAGCAAAATGCCCCATTAAATTCTTTTGAAGAACAGTCGCGATGGTTAAGTGTCCCTTCAAGCCATAACCGAAAACATTCTTTTTTATGATCGATCAAAGTAAAATGATTTTGCGAAGCATGATCAATTGCATCTCGAATAGTTGCCAAATCAAGAGGTTTCATGAGATAGTCTTCAACTTTGAGATGAATGGCTTGTTTCGCATATTCAAATTCGTCAAATCCGGTCATTATGTAATAAGTGGAGAATGGAGAGATGTTACGGGCTTCTTTGATTGCCTCAAGACCAGAAATCCCGGGCATTTTAATATCGACCAGAACAAGAAAATACTCGCTTTTCGGTAAAAGAGTAAGCATTTCATTTCCACTGAAAGCATGAGTTACTGTTATGTCTTTTGAAATTTCATGAATATTTTTTTCAATGGAGATATGTATTAATGGTTCATCATCAACTATCAGAACGTTCATTTATAACCTCCGGTTTACAACCAGGCATTAATATAATTTGTATTGTTGTAGCTTCTGCGCGTGCAATGAATAAATGAACATTTGAATTCCATATTGAAATCCGACTTTCAACATTTTTAATACCTATTGATTTATCAGAATTGATTTGACTGTTCGAAAATCCGACTCCATTATCTTCAATCGTAATATAAAGATCGCCTTTGTATGAATAAATATCAACTAAGAGATGGCATGGATGTTCACAAGGCTCTATACCATGTATTACGGCATTTTCAACAAGTGGTTGAAGTAATAGTTTTGGAATAATGAGATCCTTGTATGCTTCATCATATTTTATATCAAAGGAGAATTTATTTCCGAAGCGCAGCTGATAAAGAGAACAATAACTATTTAAGAAGCTGAGTTCTTCTTTAAGCGTTGTGGTATTATTCTTTCCGAGAACATATCGGAGTAAACGCGCAAAGGCATAAAAAGCATCATTTAATTTTTCTTTTTCTCCGATTTGATTTAGAGTAATGAAGCTGTAGATTGTATTAATGATAAAGTGGGGCTGTATTTGAGACTGAAGAGCTTTTAGTTGAAGATCTTTTTGCGCTATTGACAATTCGTATTCATTTTTAATTTTATTCTGAAGCTGAAATGCCATTGTATTGATAGACTTTCCGATATCGTCGAATTCAGCCAGAGACATTTCTTCACATCGTGCGGTTAGGTCTCCATTTTCAAGAGTCTTAAGGGTTGACATGATATGATATGTTGGATGTTCGATAATTTGATTGCTTCTCTTAAATATTATATATGCGCAATTGTACCAAGCAGATAAAAAATAAAGCTTAAAAAGATAAAGGCAGTTACACGTTTCTGGATATAGGAAGTAGATAACAAAATATGAACAGTTAACGGATATGAATCAAGCTTTTGATAAAAATTATTCCATGTACCATTGTTGATGTGCAGAATGGGAGATTCAAGAGAGTTTATATTATTCAAATTAATTTCTTTACTGGAATAAATTAGACTGTTATCCTCTCCGGTAAATAAAATAATCATGGGAATATCGGAAACGAGGCTTTTATAAAGCGATTGGAATGGACTGGTACTTAGCTTTAGCATAATAATATTGGTTTGGGACGGAAGATATAAGTTATTTATTTTACGAGAGACAAAAAAATAATCAGTATTAAACGAACCTTCCGGGTGATCAGCAGTATCAAATGGAGAAATTGCCAATTTTCCATTTTTGTTGACTGCATTTGTATACCAGTTCCTGTCGGTTAAAGGGCTTATTGTAGGAAGATATCGATACCAGTCTGTAGAATTGAAATAAAGGATCTGATTGTCGGAAAGGATAATGATATCGTCCAGATCATCTCTGGAGTAAGTTGTCAATTGTAGAATATCCCCTAATTTTTTTCCCAATTGATTTTGTTCATATGGTGAAAGCGCAGATACGGGAGATTTTGATTGAAAAAAAGGGTCATACAGTGGAGCTTTGGTAACATTATTAAGAACATTGAAATAATTTACAGTGTCTGCTGAGAGAAGTTTTAAATTATTGGATGCCTGGTAATTAAATTCCCGAATTTCACTGGTCGTATAGAGATAAGAAACGATAATATTAATCAATATAATGGGTATTAAAAAGCTAAAAATGAAATTTGAGAAGAATTTTTGAGAAAGAGATTTCTGCTTCTTTTTCATATTTTATTCCCTTTACTTTTTCATTATCATTCATAAATAATATGCATAATAATTATAACATATACAATAGAAACGTTGATCGTATTCTATAATTCATTCAATGGATTGCGAAAATAAAAATTAAACAGGAAGAAGAGATGGGTTTGAAATCTCCGGTTTACCCCGAAAAAACGCAGCAGCATTCTTCGGGGCTTTTTAATGCATCAGGATTCAGTAAACGCACTGCCTGTGCCCGGACGGGCAACGGCTTATTTAACTGAATTGCGTCATTTTACATCCATTTAACAGAAACCCGCTTTCTGATTTTACACAGCCCGGTTAACATGAATACCGTAGACGAAGAGAAGAAAAAGATGATGGATTCCGGGACGGAATCGGGAGGAGAAGCATCATGAGAAAATGGTCTGTGTTAAACGGGAAGAAGATTGGTTGTGTAATTCTGGCCGGTATCACGGCAGTCGGACTTGCGGCCTGCGGAGGAGCGGCCGGAACGGGTTCATCTGCTGCGGGAACTATAAATCAGAAAACAGTGTCCACAGCAGCGGCAGCAAAAACCACAGCCGCAGCAATAAAGACAACAGCAGCGGCAGCAAAAACCGCAGCGGCATCCGGATCGGTTACCTGTTCCGGTTCATCGGCTCTTCTGCCGCTGGTGCAGGCAGCCGCTGAAAAATATATGAAGATCAATGCGGGCGTAACGATCGCCGCGAACGGAGGCGGATCGGGGACCGGTTTAAAGCAGGTAAGTGACGGAGCGGTGGACATCGGCGATTCCGATGTTTTTGCGGAAGAGAAGCTGGATGCGGCTCTGGCGTCCGCGCTGCAGGATCACAAGGTCTGCACGGTAACCATGGCGGCGGTAGTGAATAAAAGTCTCGGCGTGAAAAACCTTACCACACAGCAGCTAAAGGATATCTTCACCGGAAAGGTGCAGAACTGGAAAGAAGTCGGAGGTCCGGACAAAGGAGTCATGCTGATCACAAGGCCTTCTTCATCCGGAACCAGAGCACTGTTTAAGAAATGGGCGCTCGGCGGCGCAGAGGAAGCGGATCATTCCGCACTGGAAACGGATGATTCCGGAACACTTCTTCAGACCGTTCAGGACAATGACGGAGCGATCGGTTATGTGGCTCTGTCCTATCTTGTAAATAACGATAAGGTAATGGGAGTTGCGATCGACGGCGTGGATCCCACGCTGGAAAATACCTGCAGCGGAAAATATAAGGTCTGGGGATTTGAGCACATGTACACGAAGGGCGAAGGTTCGCCGGCGGCGAAGGCCTTCATCGACTATATGACGGGAAAGGATTTTGCTTCAAGCATTGAATCCATGGGATACGGAATTGCTTCCAAAATGACCGATGCTGCCGTTGCGGCACATAAATAAAGAGATGAAGAATCTGTCGGTGAAGGAAAATATCTGGAAGACAGCGGTTGTGTTCAGCGGATTACTGATTATCGTTCTGACAGTATCCGTCGGCCTGTTCCTTTTTATGAAAGGAACAGGTACTTTTGTGAAATATCATCATACGGTTTCGGAATTTCTTTTCTCCGGTGAATGGAATCCGACGGACAGTCCGACGGATTCGGGCGGGAAGGTCGGCGCCGCAGTCTATATTTTCGGATCGGTGATAACGTGTTTTCTTTCCCTCTGCATCGCGCTTCCTTTTTCCGTGGCGGCAGCGGTTTTCATGACGGAAATTTCTCCGAAGACAGGAGAAAAAATATTCCGTCCGGCAGTGGAGATCTTTGTCGGAATTCCGTCCGTGATCTACGGTTGGACAGGACTTACGGTTCTGGTTCCTTTTATCAAAAATATATTCCACGCGAGGATGGGCGGTTTTTCTGTTCTGGCCGCGTCGCTGGTTCTTGCCGTCATGATTTTTCCGACGATCACAACCATGTCCGCCGACGCGATCCGGAGTGTTCCCGGACAGTACCGGACGGCGGCCTACGGGATGGGTTCCACCAGGTGGCAGATGATAAGCCGCGTCGTTCTGCCGTCGGCGTTTCCCGGCATTGTCACCGGAATTATTTTCGGGCTTTCAAGAGCATTCGGAGAAGCGCTGGCGGTTGCCATGGTAATCGGAAAGACCAGGGCCTTTCCGAAAGGCCTTCTGTCTCCGACCAGTAATCTCACCGCTGCGATTGCCGCGGATATGGGAAATACCGCGGACGGCGGAGAACATAATCTTGCCCTCTGGTCCATGGCGCTTCTGCTGTTTCTGATCTCGATCTTTTTCATTCTCGTCATACACGCGGTTTCCGGAAAGGACAGGAAAACGGCATGAACAATGACAGAATAAACGGGACCGTGAAACGCGCGGAAAGAGCGGACCGCATCATGACGCTTCTGTTTTATCTGACGGGCGGCTTCTTCCTGCTGTTTCTGATTTTTCTCGCGGGCTACATCATCATCAAAGGATTTGCGGATTACTATCCCGGCATTCTCTCCTGTACGAAGGACGGGATAGGAAATCAGTTTTTCAATACCGTTTATCTTGTTTTTCTCTCTCTTTTATTCAGCGTGCCGGTCGGCGTGGCTGCCGGAATCTACATGGCGGAATATGCCCGTGCCGGAAAGCTTCTTTCATTTCTGAAAATCTGCATTGAATCATTGTCGTCTCTGCCGAGCATTGTTGCGGGGCTGTTCGGGTACCTCATGTTCATCCTGATGACGGGAATGAAATGGAATCTGATTGCCGGCGCACTGACGGTAAGTATATTGAATCTGCCGCTTATAACGACCACAACGGAAGATGCGGTCCGGTCTCTGCCGAAGGGATATAAGGAAGGAAGCCTGGCGCTCGGAGCGTCTCTCCGTCAGACCATACAGAGGGTGCTGCTTCCGGCGGCCCGTCCGCGCATTCTGACCGGCATTATTCTCGCGGCAGGGAGAGGCTTCGGGGAAGCGGCAGCTCTTCTTTATACCGCCGGGCAGAGCACGAACATCGACTGGAGCAACTGGAATCTGAATTCGCCAGCCTGTCCTTTAAACCCGTTCCGTCCGGGAGAAACGCTCGCCCTGCATATCTGGGTCATGAGAACGGAAGGGAGCCTGAACAGGAATGCCGGAAGGATAGCCGGTTTTTCCTCGGCAGTCTTAATCATCCTGGTTCTCCTGTTCAGTCTTATTGCAAGAAAATTATCAAAGAAAGCAGATGAAGCTGCCGGAGGACTGAGCTGATATGATTTCTGTGGAAAAACTGAACCTGTTTTACGGAAAATTTCAGGCGCTTGACAATGTAAGTTTAAATATCGGAAAAAATGAAATTACGGCGTTCATCGGTCCTTCCGGCTGCGGAAAATCCACGTTTCTGAAAACGCTGAACCGCATGAACGATCTGGTGGAAGGATGCCGCATAGAAGGAAGCGTACGGCTTGACGGGGAAGATATTTACGGAAAGATGGATGTGAACATTTTACGGAAGCGGGTCGGCATGGTGTTTCAGCAGCCGAATCCATTTCAGATGAGCATCTACGACAATGTCGCGTACGGCCCGAGAATCCACGGCGTCAGAAGGAAAGCCGAGCTGGATGAAATGGTCGAGCAGTCGCTTCGGGATGCGGCAATCTGGGACGAGCTTAAGGACCGGCTGAAAAAATCGGCACTCGGTCTGTCCGGCGGGCAGCAGCAGAGACTCTGCATTGCGAGGGCGCTCGCGGTGAAACCGGAAGTCCTTCTGATGGACGAACCGACTTCTGCGCTGGATCCGATTTCAACTTCCAAGATTGAAGATCTGATGCTGGAACTTAAGAAGAACTACACGATCGCAGTCGTGACGCACAACATGCAGCAGGCTGTCAGAGTATCGGACAGGACCGCATTTTTCCTTTTGGGAAGAGTAATCGAATGCAACGATACGCAAACGCTGTTTTCCAATCCGCGGGAAAAGAAAACGGAAGACTATATTACCGGGAGGTTCGGCTGATATGAGAATCAGGTATACGGAAGAACTGGCAACTCTGAACCGGGAGCTGACCGAAATGGGGGCCATGTGCGAGGATGTCATTACGAAGGCCGGTGAGGCAATGATCACCGGAAACGCCCTGACGAAGGATTCGGTAAAGACCCGTTCGGAAGAAATTGACCGGAAGGAAAGGATCATTGAAAACCTGTGTATCCGGCTGCTTCTGCAGGAACAGCCGGTGGCGGGCGATTTAAGGATGATTTCCGCCGCATTGAAAATGATAACGGACATGGAGCGGATCGGCGATCAGGCGGAAGAGATTGCCGAGATCACGGAGTATCTGGAGGACAGCACGAGCCGCGTGGAAGGAATGCGGATCGGCGGCACGCATATTAAGGAAATGGCAAAGGCCACCATCAAAATGGTGAACGAGAGCGTGGAGGCTTTTGTGAAGCAGGAGACCGGTACGGCGAAGCAGGTGATCAGTTATGACGACGTGGTTGACGGTCTGTTCATGGAAGTGAAAAGGGATCTGATCGATCTGATCCGAATGGATTCCCGTTACGGGGAATATGCGATGGACCTTTTAATGATCGCCAAATATTTTGAAAAGATCGGGGACCATGCAGTGAACATCGCAGAGTGGGTGATCTTTGCCGTAACCGGTGAAAGACCGTAGGAGAAAAATCCGGAAGAAAGGCACCGGAGAAAGGCCATAAAAAAGATCTGGAAAAAGATATTTCCGATTCCGGAGAAAGACGGCAGGGGTATCTTTCAAAAATCCGGAAAAGGAAATATACTTAAAACCGCAGGGAACGGTACGGTATTCGAAAGGACAGTACGCATGATTTATTGTGTCGAAGACGACAAGAGCATCAGGGACATTGAAGTATATACGCTGAAGTCGACGGGATTCGAAGCGGCAGGCGCCGAAAATGCAGCGGAGTTTTATAAGGCAGTGGAACAGGAAATTCCGGAGCTGGTTATTCTGGATGTCATGCTTCCGGGAGAGGACGGAATAGAAATTTTAAAAAGACTCCGTTCCTCGGAAAAAACTTTATCCGTTCCCATCATCATGGCAACGGCGAAGGGAGAAGAGTATGACAAGGTGACCGCACTGGATCAGGGTGCGGATGATTACCTGGTCAAACCGTTCGGCATGATGGAAATGGTTTCGCGCGTCCGGGCCGTTTTAAGAAGAACGGCGAAGGAAGACAAAAACGAACAGGTGCTGAAGACAGGAAATCTCACGTTGAACTGCGGAGAGCATCTGGTGTTTTCGGACGGGAAGAGAATCAACCTTACACTGAAGGAATACCGGATTCTGGAACTGATGATGATGCATCCGGGAATTGTTTTCACGCGGGACAGGCTCCTGTCCGATGTCTGGGGTATGGATTATGACGGGGAGACGCGGACGGTGGACGTTCATATGCGGACGCTGCGCCAGAAACTCGGAGCGGACGGCGAGCTGATCGAGACGGTCAGGGGAGTCGGCTACCGGATGGAGGGAGAAAAAACGTGACCAGGAAAATATTCCGGTCTCTGTTCGGACTGGCACTTTTCATTCTGCTTCTGGGATCTTTTTTCATGGTGCTCATTTTTTACCGTTCTTCCGTAAGCAGTACTTTTTCCTGGCTTAAGATGCAGACGGAACTGGTTTCACAGGGAATGGAGACAGAGGGGATGTCCTATTTTTCCGGACTGAAACCGGACGGATACCGCATTACCCTTCTGCGGCAGGACGGAACCGCAGCGTATGACAGCAGTGCCGATATTTCCGCCATGGACAATCATGCGGACAGACCGGAAATAAAGGATGCCCTGTTGTACGGATACGGACAGAGCCGCAGACATTCGGACACGGCCGGGAAGGAAACGCTTTATTATGCGGTACGGTTATCGGACGGCAGTGTAGTCCGGACATCCGTCACGCGCGGTTTTACGTTTACCCTGCTTAAGGGCATGTACCTGCCCCTTCTTTTTGTTCTTCTTATGGCTTTCCTCCTTTCATTTTACTGTGCGGACCGTCTTTCCCGGAAAATCGTAAAACCGATCAACAGCATCGATCTTGAAAAACCGCTGGACAATAATACCTATGAGGAACTTACGCCGCTTCTTCAGAAGATCAGGGATGAACGGAAAAAAACAGACGAACGGGAAACGGAACTGGATTACAGACAGTCGGAATTTGATTCCCTGACGAAAAACATGAACGAGGGAATGATTCTTCTGGACAGCCGCGACAGAATTCTCAGCATCAATGACAGTGCCCGGGAGCTGTTCCATGTTTCCGGAAGTTTAAAGGGAACGGATTTTCTCTCCGTTAACCATTCTCTTTCCGTGCAGAAGCTTCTGAAAAATGCCAGGGACGACCATCGCGCGGAAATCACCATGGAAATTGAGAACGGAATCTACCGTATGACGGCAACACCCGTAAGCGCGGGCGGTCTGGTCATTCTGACCATGGATGTGACGAACCAGACGGAAGCGGAAAAAATCCGACGGGAATTCACGGCAAATGTTTCTCACGAACTGAAGACACCGCTTCAGAGCATCATGGGAAGCGCCGAGCTGATCGAGAACGGAATGGTGGCGGAAAAGGACATTCCGGATTTCATGAAGCGAATCCGCAACGAATCGGCAAGAATGGTTACGCTGATCAATGATATCATGCGTCTTTCCCAGCTCGACGAAGGGAATGTTGCCGAGGAAAAGCAGAACACCGATCTTGCCGATATTGCGAAGGATGCGATCGGTTCGCTGAGGGAAAAAGCGGAGCAGTTCGGAGTCTGCATCATTCCCGATCTGAATGCGGGCAGGTGCTGCGGCGTTCATCAGCTCTTAAGCGAAATTGCGGTGAACCTGATTGACAATGCCATCAAATACAACCGGCGGGGCGGTGCCGTCATGGTGCGGACGTCCACGGAAGAAAGAGACTGCGGGGAGTCGGATTCGCCGGTACTGACAGCGGTCTTAAAGGTAAGCGATACCGGCGTCGGCATTCCGGCGGAAGATCAGAAACGGGTATTTGAACGTTTTTACCGCGTCGATAAAAGCCGCTCCAAGGAAACAGGCGGGACCGGACTGGGGCTGTCCATCGTAAAGCATGCCGTGCAGATGAATAACGGTACGATCGAACTGGAAAGCGAACCGGGGAAGGGGACGGAAATTACGGTTTCGTTCCCGGCAGTGAAGCGGTAAAGAAAAAAATTTCCCCGAAAGAAGAAAATACCGATGTTTATCGTTTCCACAATTTTCAGTGCGATCGCCTGGTGCTTCATCGGCACCGGGCTGTTCTGCATTCAGTTGGAATTTCTCGAGCAGAAGACAAGAATGTTTCAGTTCGCCGTTCTCATGGCGATCTCGGGGCTGTACGGATTTTTTATTTCTGCGGTGACGGGAAGGCTGATTGATTATCTTTTCTTTACGGTTCAGGAGGCGGAAAAGGATCTGCATTGAGAACCGTCCCGGCTTATGGTATAGTTACTTTTATGATTGAAAATGCAGACGGATCCATGCGGCAGGACGCCGGAAAAGAGATCGTCAATGGAAATACTGGATATCGTGGATGAAAACGGAGAGCCGACGGGGAAAACCGCCGGACGGGATGAAGTTCATGAGAAGGGACTGCCGCACCGGACATCCCATGTGTGGCTTGTAAGAAGAAATCCGGAAAGGAATGCCCTGGAGCTGCTTCTTCAGAAACGTTCCGCCGACAAGGACTCTTTCCCCGGGTGCTATGATATTTCCAGTGCCGGCCATATTCCGGCGGGAGACGGATATGCAGAATCCGCGCTGCGGGAGCTGAAAGAGGAGCTCGGAATCAGTGCGGCTGAAGAGGAACTCATTTTCTGCGGACAGTTCCGCAGTGAATTCCGGAAGATTTTTTATTACGGCACGCAGGAGAAAGACGGCGGACAGTCCGGACGGCCCGGAAAAGAATTTCACAATAAGGAGATCAGCAGCGTCTATCTTCTCCGGAGAAATACGGACGGGAAGGAAATCGTTTTTCAGAAATCGGAAATAGAATCGGTCCGCTGGGTCGATGCGGACGAATGTCTCAAAATGGCAGAAAGCAAAGTGCCGGATAACTGCATCAATCCGGAGGAACTGAAGGCAGTCATCCGGACCGCGGAGAAAGAGCATGTATGACGAACTGTTCGAACGGCTTTCGCACTCGGAATTCCGGAGCCGGTTTCACTTAAGGGAAAAGGAATATCTTTATGTGAAGGAAAAGGGAACGGATGTCATCCGGAGCCATGCGGAGGACTTTATCCGCAGGCGGCTGGCACCGGCTGTCATTTTAAATGACGGAAAGCAGACGCCCATGCGGAATCACCCGGTCTTCATCGCGCAGCATGCGACCGCGACCTGCTGCAGGGGCTGTCTTTACAAGTGGCATCATATTCCGGCAGGAAGAGAACTGACAAAGGACGAACAGGAATATATCGTTAATGTGATCATGGAATGGATCAGCAGGGAAATGAAAAACAGAAAAATTTCCGCACACGCGGAAAATAATCAATAAATCATGGAGGGATAAGAATGAAGAAAACATGTTTGTTTCTGGCAGACGGATGTGAAATGGTGGAAGCGCTGACTGCGGTCGATCTCTTAAGGCGCGCCGGCATTCCGGTGACTACGGTTTCCATCAGTCAGACAAAGGAAATCAAATCCGCACTGAATGTCGTGATCACAGCCGACACGACGATCGGGGAATTTTCCTTTGCGGGATATGACATGATCATTCTGCCGGGCGGACAGCCGGGAACCGAAAATCTTCGGGCATGCCGGAAACTTACCGACGCGATCCTTGATTTTGCAAAGGAAGGGAAAGATCTGGCGGCAATCTGTGCGGCGCCGACCGTGCTTGCGGGACTCGGACTTCTGAAGGGAAAGAAAGCAACCTGCTATCCCGGATGCGATTCAGGAATGGACGGTGCTCTCGTAACAAACGAGGCGGTCACGGCGACCGGAAACATCATTACCGGACGCAGCGTGGGATGTGCCATTCCGTTTGCGCTCACCATCGTGGAATATTATCTCGGAAAAGAAAAGGCTGATGAAATCCGCCGGGAGATCGTATACAACATGAATTAAGGGACGGGAGATTTCCTCCGGAGAAAGGATGATCGGCGCGCCTATGAGCTACTACTCGTTTACCGACAGACTGATTGAATATCTTCCCATTGTAAAGACGCTGAAGACCTATAAGAAGGCCTATCTGAAGAGTGACATCACCGCGGCGCTGACGGTCGCCATCATTTCCATTCCGCAGTCCATGGCCTATGCGATTATAGCCGGGCTGGACCCGGTGTACGGTCTGTACACGGCCATTGTCTCAACGATCATGTGCGCGCTGTTCGGAAACTCGGAACATCTGATCGGCGGACCGACGAATGCCATTTCCCTGCTCGTTGCCAGCGGCATGAAGAACTTCGCGGGTGCCGACAATTTCTATGAGCTTCTGTTCCTCATGACATTTGTGGTCGGCCTGATGCAGATCCTGTTCGGCGTTTTAAAGCTGGGGCGTGTGATCAATTATGTTTCCCATGCGGTCATCGTCGGCTTTACCGCCGGCGCGGGCGTTCTGATCGCCCTCGGCCAGCTGAATTCCCTGATGGGGATTTCCTTAAAGGGAAGCTACGCCTCGCCGGTTTTAAAAGTGGTGGCGGTTTTTCAGAATCTTGAAGAAACCAATCTTTATGCTTTTGTACTGGGACTGATCACGATTGCCGTGATCGTCATCTGCCGGAAAATCAATAAGAACCTTCCGGGCTCGCTGTTTGCGATGATCCTGTCCATTATTCTTGCCATGCTCTTTTCAGTGGACCGTTACGGCGTAAAGCTTACGGGAGACATCCCGGCCACGCTGCCGCCGTTCCAGTGGATTCCCTTAAGTTATCAGTCCTTCCGGCAGGTCCTGCCGGGAGCCGTACCGATCGCGATTATCGGACTCGTGGAAGCAATGTCGATCGCGAAATCGATTGCCAGCACCTCCGGTCAGAAGCTGGATGCGAACAGGGAATTTATCGGACAGGGAATTGCAAATTCCGTGACGGCGCTTTTTCACGGCTATCCGGGTTCCGGTTCCTTCACGCGTTCGGCGGTGAACTATTACAGCGGGGCGAAAACCCGCATGTCCGGCGTCATGTCCGGCGCAGCGGTCGCGGTGATCGTCCTGTTCTTTGCGCCGTATGCAAAATATATCCCGAAGTCGAGCCTTGCCGGCGTCATCATGGTGATCGCTTATAACATGGTGAACCGGAAGGAAATGAAGAAAGTGGCGAAGGCGGACCGGTCGGATGCAATGGTCATGTGGATCACCTTTGCGGCTACGGTCCTGATGCCTGACCTGGACTGGGCAATCTACATGGGGATTATAATCTCCATCGTCCTTTATCTAAAGGACACAAACACGGTGCCCGTGAAGATCCTGGTTCCGTCCATGGAGAACAGCGGACATTTTCAGGAACAGGAGATCAGCTATCTGAAGGAAGGAACGGAGGTCGTGATCGTGCAGATCGAAGGGAACCTTTACTTCGGTTCGGCGAGCGATCTGGAGAATAAGCTGGACAGCCTGGTCGGAAAGACCAAAGTGATCATCCTCCGCATGAAGACGGTCGTAACGGTGGACGTCACGGCGATGGAGTCGATCAGGACTTTTATCCGGCGCGTGCGGAAGGCCGGCGGAACGGTTCTGGTCTGCGGGATCGATGAAGGCTTAAGCGGCATGATGATCCGGTCCGGGCTCTCGGAAGATGTGGGAGAAGAGAATATCTTCATGTCGGAAAAGGAAATCTTCGGTTCGTCGAACAGAGCGCTGGAAAGAGCGGCGCAGATCATAGACAGAGAGAAAATGTAGTCTGAAAACGGCTTTTCGGTCATCAGGGACGGAACCCATCCTGCTTTTCCGCTTTCTGCAGAATAAATCCGGATTATTTAAGAATATTTTCAGATGCAGCGGGTATAAATACCTGCAGTGAAGAAAAGTTCCGGAGGAAAAGCAGCATGAAACCCGTGTTCAGACAAGCCATAAAAATGATCGGAGTCGCCGCAGTTACAGGATGTCTCCTGATGGGATGCGCACAGAAGAGTACGCCTCCGGTGCAGCCGGCGGCGGAAAACGTGAACGAAGCGATGCCTTCGACAGAGGAAGCAGAGCAGGAACAGGAAAAAACCGCGGAGAACGGCAGCGGAAAGACCATTCTGCTGGGGCAGAAGATCACGATCGATCAGCTGAAGGTGGATGATTACTTTACCATGGATATGGCGGGAGGCCATCCGGCCCCGGTTTTCGGAGGAACGGAAGCCATACAGAGTAACGATGATGCGGAAGGAAGTCAGTTCGAGAAGGAGTTTTCGGATGTTCCGGAAAAGGCCGAACTTTCATGAACATCTTATAACAGACAGCAGATACAGGGTTTCGGATAAGTCTTCGGACGGATTCCGGAACCTTTTTTGTGGATGCTATTGAAGCACAAAGTCAAAACAATGCCGGCACCGTCAGCACAACATTCTGTTCGGGACGCGCTTCCGCTAAGCGCCTCGTGCAGCGGTACATAGGCGGCCAAAATACGGCCGCCAAGTACCGGCCTCGGCGGATTGTCCCTCGCAGAATGGTACTGCGGTGCCGGCTAAATTCTGACTTGGAATTTGTCCGTAAAAAGGGGGTGAGGCGTCCCGTTTTTTTTCCGGGGCGCCTCACTTGTTAGGGTAGGGTATGAGTGTTAAAGGTTTTCATCTTTAACTGTTGTCAGTTTACATGAGAAAGCTGAAATGAACCTTAAATCCCTGCTGATTTTGAAAATGATACAGATAAGCAATATATGTAACATAAACCCGCAGATGAAAAAATGCCGGAGTGCGGTATAATTAAGAAAAAGCACAGAGGAGAAAATATTGGACGACCGTTATCTGATTCGCAATACGACAAGAGAAGAACGCGAAGCAATCGTCAGGGAGTCGCTGGGAGAATGCGGGAACTGCGACGGATGCGGGATTGCCAGAATGGCCGATATGTACGAGGACTACATCAACGGGAAAAAGGAAATTGCGGACATCACGAGAGAATACAACGCACATTTTACGCGCGGATAAAAATACGGATGCAGGAAGACGGAAATGGACTTAAAGAAGCTGGACCGCATTATCGAGTTCTATAAAAAACATTATAAGGAAATCAGTCTCCGCGAAAACTATAAATGGCAGGCTGCCGCGGAATTTAAAAAAGCGGACGTCATGAATGCGGCGGATTTCGGAGCGGCTCTGAAAGAGAGCTTAAGCGGAACCGGAAACCTTCTGGATTCCGGATATTATTACCCGCGGACCAATCTGTTCTTTTTCCTGAAAAAGGATCCGTCCGCCGTGAGGAAGATGTTTGATGACCTCTATGACGAAAGAACGGATCTGTTTGTCAGGTTCCGGAATTTTTCCATGGATGCATCGCTGTTGCAACATCGTTATTTCACGGTACAGGAAATGCCCGACCACGATCAGGACGAGCATGCGGTTTCCGTCTATCTGTTCTTAAGATATCCGGAAAAATATTATATCTATAAATACACGGCTTTCCGTGCGTTTGCGAAGGAAATCGACTATTCCTACATCCCTTCGCGGAAAAGCGAGAAGAACCTGCCGGAATTCTTCCAGTTCTGCGAGGCGCTTAGGAATTATCTGATGAAGGACGCGAAGCTCCTGGAAATCGAAAAGGAGCGGCATGAGACCTACAAAAGCACGGATCCGGCCTATCACCTTCTGACGCAGGACATCCTGATCTGCGGAACGACTTACTTTAAGCATCCGGAAATGTTCGGGGAGAAAGGCGCCGTCGTAAAGGCCGGAAAGTTCAGTCCGAAGCCGGTTAAGAAGGAAGCGGAGCTGCAGGAAATTCCGTTTTACGATGCGCTTGAATATTCCAGATATGAAAAGAATCTTTCCGATGCGGCCAGGAAATTTATTCTTGAGCAGGAACGGATCCGGGTGGATTCCTATCATATTGCGGCGAAGAAGCAGCCGCTGCTTTTAAGCGACGGGAAAAGCAGGGGGGAAGGTTACGACATCCTTTCCTGGAACCGGCGCGGAGAGAATGTTTTCATTTCGGTCAAGGTGACCGAAGGGGCGGAAGACGAATCCTTCTATATTTCGGAAGCGGAAAGAATGAAGAGCGCGGAATGCAAAGAGCATTATTGTCTTTACCGCGTGTACCGTTTCCGGGAAGATGCGGGCACGGGAGAATATTCCGTCCGCCGCGGGGATCTGACGCCGCTCTGCCTGAATCCGGACAGCTACCGCATCATCATAGAGCATAAGTGACGGATAAGAGACAGTATTTGTTCTTACAGGATGCGGACGGGAAGCACACGGGCTCTTGCATACGAAAAAAAACTCTGATAGACTTGTAGCGTACGAAAAAAGCCGGGTATGAAACGATATCCGGGAACCGATAGAATACAAGGAGGAATTTAAAATGAAGAAGTATGTTTGTCAGGTATGCGGATGGATTTACGATGAGGAAAAAGGCGATCCGGATAACGGAATAGCGCCGGGAACGAAATGGGAAGATCTTCCGGCCGATTTTGTCTGCCCGCTGTGCGGCGTCGGAAAAGATCAGTTTGAGGTCCAGGGATAATTTAAGTGCCGAATCGCGTTAGGAGGGGGTTCCTCTCCTGAGCACCGCATGGGGTCCGTGTCCGGAAGGAACAAGATTTTAAGGCGGCTCCGAAGGGACAGGATTCTTGTATGGCTCTGTGCATGAAAGACCGGCTCCGCATCAGAAGCGATGCGGAGCCGTTTTGCAGAAAGCGGGACTTAAGCCATGAAGACAGACGGAAAAGAATATATCGAGAAAGAGCCGCATGATTTTGCCGAGTTACGGGAGATCATCAGGATTCTCCGCAGCGAGAACGGCTGCAAATGGGACAGGGCGCAGACTCTGGAGACATTGAAGAAGTGTCTTAAGGACGAGACGGAGGAAGTGTTCCAGGCAATCGACAAAAAAGACTATGAAAATCTGTGCGAGGAACTGGGGGATGTCCTTCTGCAGGTTCTTCTGCAGAGCGAAATTGCGAAGGAGAACGGATGGTTCACCTTTGACGATGTGGTGCAGACGCTTTCCGAAAAAATGATCCGCCGGCATCCGCATGTGTTCGGCGACGCGGTCTGCAATACGCCGGAGGAAAGTCTTGCCCTCTGGAGGGAAATCAAGAAGAAGGAAAAAGAGGATCGCGAAGCCGGGAGAAAATAAATTAATCCGGCGGATAAAAAAGAAAGACCGGACGGGGAAACGGCCGGAAGTCAAAGCGGTAGGTAGCAGATACCAATCCACAGCATCTTCAACGGCATAGCTCATTACCCAGAACAGGTAAAGAAAGCTATGACTCTATAATACGAGGCAGCAGTATGTACATGATTGCGGGACTCGGAAATCCCACACCTGAATATGAAAATACACGCCACAACGTCGGGTTCCATGTGATCGACTGTATAGCGGACCGTTTCAATATAGATGTAACGGAAAACAGACTGAAGGCAGTCTGCGGCAGAGGGATGATCGGTACGGAAAAGGTAATCCTGTTGAAGCCGCAGACCTATATGAACAGTTCCGGCGAGAGCGTCAGGGCAGCCGCGGATTTCTATAAGGTGACGCCGGACCGGATCATCATCGTTTCGGACGACATCGATCTTCCGCAGGGACAGCTCCGCATCCGCAGGAGCGGAAGCGCGGGAGGCCACAACGGACTGAAATCCATCATCCAGCATCTCGGCTCGGAAGGGTTTAACCGTGTCAGAGTGGGGATCGGCGCGAAACCGGAGGGATGGGATCTGGCGGATTACGTGCTTTCCAAACTGAAGGGCAACGACAGGAAATGCATGGAGGAGGCATATGACCGGGCGGCGAAAGCCGTGGAAATGATTGTCACGGAGGGAATTGCCGCAGCCATGAATGAATTCAACAGGAAACCGGAAGAATCATGAGTATTTTCAAGAATCCGCTTACGGAACTGGAAGAATATGCAGAACTTGAAAAAGACCTCAGCTTAAGCCTTGGTCCTTTTAAAGTTACCGGTCTTCCGGATTCCGCCAAGGCGCATGTGATCAGCGAACTCAGTCAGGACAGGCGGCCGTGGAAGCTTGTCGTCACCTACGACGAGGCCAGGGCCAGGGATCTTTACGAGGACTGCCGGTGCTTCGCGGACAATGTTTTTCTGTATCCGGCCAAGGACGTGCTTTTCTTTTCCGCGGATATTTCCGGGCACGAGATTTCTAAGGAACGGATGGATGTCCTGCGCCACATGACGGCGGACAGAGGCGGATGCGTCATTACGACCGTCGACGGGCTGATGGACAAACTGGAAACACCGGAAGCGTTCCGGAAAAGCGTGTTTGTGATCGATGAGAACGACAAGATCGATCCGGCCGCGCTTTCCGAAACGCTTGTTTCGTACGGTTATGACCGGACGCCGGAGGTGGACGGCGCGGGCCAGTTTTCCGTGCGCGGCGGCATCATCGATATCTTTCCGCTGACGGAGGAGCTGCCGGTCCGGATAGAACTGTGGGATGAGGATATCGACTCCATCCGTACCTTCGATCCGGAAAGTCAGCGGTCCGTCGACAGGATCAGTTCCGTTACGGTCTATCCGGCTAAGGAGAAGGAGACCGGAGGCAGCGCTTCGTTTCTCCGCTACTGGGATCCGGGAAAGAGCGTGATTTTTCTGGACGAGCCGGCCCGCATCAGAGAGAAGGCCGATGCGGTCGAGAGTGAGTTCCGGGAGGGAACGGCAGGAAGGATAGAGTCCGGGCAGATCAAAAGCACGGACGTCCCGGAGCTGTTCGGTGCCGACGAGATCATGGCGGATCTGGAGACGGGAAACACCGTGTGCCTGTGCGGACTGGACGTGCGCATTCCGGATATGGCCATCCGGAGATCCTTCGCGATCGACGCAAAGAGCGTATCCTCCTACCGCAACGCGTTCGACATGCTGATTGCGGATCTGAAGAAGTACCGCCATGAAGGCTACCGCATGGTCCTTCTGACGCCGTCGAGGACGAGGGCAGCCCGTCTCGCGGAAAGCCTGAGGGAATATGACCTTTCCGCATTCTGCGCCGGAGGCATCGCAAACGGAGGGGACGCGAACGGAACCGGTGCAAACGGAGCGGACGCAAATGAGACCGCTACAAACAGAACAGCTATAAACGGAACCGGCACATACGGAGAAGTCATAACCGGGGCGGTCTCAGGCAGCTCCGTCACAAACGGAACAGGCGGAGCCGGCACAAACGCAGCCGGTACGGCAGGAGCGGAACGACCGGGTGTAAACGAAGCGGTTCCCGGTTCCATCATGGTGCAGTACGGAAACCTGCACCGCGGCTTTGAATATCCCCTGATCCGCTTTGCCGTGATATCCGAGAGCGATATCTTCGGCGCCAATGCGGTGAAGAAGAGACACCGGAAGAACCGGCAGAAATACGACGGCAGCAGGGTCTCCTCGCTTTCGGAACTTTCCGTCGGTGATTTCGTGGTGCACGAAGAGCACGGGCTCGGAATATACCGCGGGATCGAGAAGATCGAAGCGGACGGCGTCACGAAGGACTATATCAAGATCGAATACCGCGACGGGGATAACTGCTATGTACCGGCAACGCGGCTCGACGCCATCCAGAAATATGCGTCCGGGGAGTCGAAGGCGCCGAAACTGAACAGGCTCGGCGGGACCGAATGGAACCGGACCAAATCGAAGGTCAGGGGCGCCGTCCGGGAGATCGCGAAGGAACTTGTGGACCTGTACGCGGCAAGACTGAACGGAAAGGGATACCAGTACGGCCCCGATACCGTGTGGCAGAAGGAGTTCGAGGAACTTTTCCCGTACGAGGAAACGGATGACCAGACAAAGGCCATCGAAGAAACAAAGGCGGACATGGAAAGCGGCAAGATCATGGACCGTCTGATCTGCGGCGATGTGGGCTACGGCAAAACGGAAGTGGCGCTGCGCGCCGCATTTAAGGCGGTGCAGGAAGGACGCCAGGTCATTTTCCTGGTGCCGACGACCATCCTTGCGCAGCAGCATTACAACACCTTCACGCAGCGCCTGAAGGATTTTCCGGTGCGGGTCGACCTGATGTGCCGTTTCCGGACGCCGGCGGAACAGAAAAAGACGCTCTCCGATCTTGCCAGGGGACAGGTGGATATCGTCATCGGGACGCACCGCGTTCTTTCCAAAGATATCCGTCCGAAGAACCTGGGTCTTCTGGTGGTGGACGAGGAGCAGCGCTTCGGCGTCACGCACAAGGAGAAGCTGAAGCGGCTGAAGCAGAACGTGGACGTTCTGACGCTCACCGCGACGCCCATTCCGCGGACGCTTCACATGAGTCTTGCCGGCATCCGCGACTTAAGCGTGCTGGAGGAACCGCCGCTGGACCGGCAGCCCATCCAGACCTACGTCATGGAATATCACGACGAGACCGTGAAGGAGGCCATACGCCGCGAGGTTTCCCGGGGCGGACAGGTCTATTACGTCTATAACCGGGTGAATAACATTGCGGATGTCGCCTCCCGCGTGCAGTTACTGGTACCGGATGCCGCGGTTGCCTTTGCGCACGGCCAGATGAACGAGCGGGAGCTGGAACAGATCATGCTCGACTTCATCAACGGCGAGATCGATGTGCTGGTCACCACGACCATCATCGAGACCGGGCTTGATATTCCGAACGTCAATACGATCATCATTCAGGATGCGGAGCAGATGGGGCTCTCGCAGCTTTATCAGCTGAGAGGCAGAGTGGGACGGTCCGCGCGGACAGCCTACGCGTTTCTTCTGTACCGCAGGGGAAAGCTTCTGACCGAAGAGTCGGAGAAGAGGCTCAAGGCCATCCGGGAATTTACGGAGCTCGGCAGCGGCATCAAGATCGCCATGCGGGATCTGGAGATCAGAGGCGCGGGAAATGTACTCGGCGCGGAACAGCACGGGCATATGCAGGCGGTTGGCTACGACCTTTACTGCAAACTGTTAAATCATGCGGTCAGCGCACTCAGGGGTCAGAGTCCGGAAACGGACGGAGAGGAATTCACGACGTCCGTCGAGGCCGATGCGGACGCCTTCATCCCGTCTTCCTATATCCGAAGCGAAGAGCAGAAGCTGGACATTTACAAGCGGATTGCCTCCGTCGAAACGCAGGACGACTATCTGGACATGCAGGACGAGCTCATGGACCGGTTCGGGCCCATTCCCGCATCGGTCAATAATCTTCTGCTGATTGCCCGCATCAGAAGCACGGCGCACCGCATTTTCGTTAAAGAAATAACAATAAACAAAAAAGAGTCGAAACTGGTGCTGGATGCGGCGGCGCAGCTGAACGTAGCGGAAATACCGGCGTTCATCTTTTCCTACAGGGGGCGTCTCAGCATAAAGACGGGGGAAAATGTAACCTTCACCCTGCGGGACGGGTCGGGCGGAACGGATGGGAAGTCCGCGCTCGATGAGGTACTATACCTTGTGGTGAAAATGCAGGAAAAGCTCGCGCCGAAAAGTGCGGAAAATGCTGAAAATCCTTGACAAACCGATATGTTCACGTTATAAAGGAATAAGTACAGTGGTACGCAAAATACTGTATGGGCGAAAAACAAAAACGAGATAACACATTCAGGAGGAGTAATCAAATGAACAAACTGGAATTGATCGCGGCAGTAGCGGATGAGGCAAATCTTTCCAAGAAAGATGCTGAAGCAGCAGTTAAGGCATTTACCGATACGATTACCAAGGAACTCGTAAGAGGACAGAAGGTTCAGCTGGTTGGCTTCGGAACATTTGAAGTTACCAAGAGACCCGCAAGAGAGGGAAGAAACCCGAAGACCGGCGCTTCCATGAAGATCGCTGCCTGCAAGGCTCCCAAGTTCAAAGCCGGCAAGGCTCTGAAGGACGTTGTCAACAAGAAGAAATAATGCGGATCGACAAATTCCTCAAGGTTTCGCGGCTCATTAAACGCAGGACCATAGCGAATGAAGCGTGCGATGCGGGCAGGGTGCTGGTAAACGGCAGGCCTGTGAAGGCTTCCTATGACGTAAGCACCGGCGACATCATCGAGATTATGTTTGGGCAGAAATCGGTGAAGGCGGAGGTTCTCGACACGGCGGAAACCACAAAAAAGGAAGAAGCAAAAGAACTTTTCCGATACGTATGAAAATTCCCGGCATGAAAATGCCGGGAATTTTATGTCTACCGAGAGGCTAATTTACTTGAAATATCGTTGGATATGCCTTAAAATGTCTGTAATCAGGGAGGACGGAGCTTAAGACATGAGCAGCCATCGCAAAAACAAAAGAAAATCGTCAGACCGGCTCAACAACCGCATTGCCGTGATCACGGTTTCAGTCGTGGTTTTCAGCATGGCGCTGGTGGTGAATCTGAAAGTTTCTTCCCTGAAGAAGAAAGCCGCTCTGTATGCGGAACAGGAAAAGACCCTGATTGAACAGGTGGCGAATGAGAAGGAGCGGTCAAAGCTTCTGGAGCAGAACCGCATTTACGTTCAGACGAAGCAGTACATCGAGAAGATAGCCAAGGAAAAACTCGGGCTGGTAAATCCGGATGAGATTCTTTTGAAGCCGGAACAATAAATGGAAAGCATGACCTCCGACCGGTTTAGAAAAAAGGGCGGAGGTTTTTATCTGTATTAATCGGTCGGCAGTGCAGGGTTCACATTACAACAACAGGTCAGGAGAAGAGGTATGCTGCAGGTACAGAATGAAGTGAGAGATATGATTGTGCGCTATCACATGATCAGTCGGGGAGACCGTGTGATCGTAGGCGTCAGCGGAGGGGCCGACTCGACGGCACTGCTTCATGTCCTGGTCCAGCTGAACAGCGTGCTGCGCGCGCATTTCCGTGTGGTGCATGTCCATCACGGACTCCGGGGAGAAGAGGCGGACCGCGACGCGAAGACGGTACAGGCCATATGCAGATCCTATAAGATCAACTGCCGGGTCGTGGAAGTCCAGGCGGAACAGTTTGCGAAGAAGCATCACATTTCCGTCGAGGAAGCGGGACGCTATTTAAGATATCAGATCTTCGAAGAAGAAGCCGAGAAATGGGAAAAGGAAGAGGACACGCAGAAGCCGGTGAAGATCGCCGTTGCGCATAACAAAGAGGACAATGCGGAGACGATCATCATGCAGCTTTCCCGCGGCAGCGGCTTAAAGGGCGTCGCCGGAATGAAACCGGTCCGCGGGCGGATTATCCGTCCCATGCTCGGAGTCACCAGAAACGAGATCGAGGCATATCTTACAAAGGAGGAAATCGGCTGGTGCACGGATTCCTCCAATCTCCATGACGATTACACGCGGAACCGGATCCGCCATGATATTCTGCCGAAGCTGATCAGCGATGTGAACCACGGCGCGGTGGACAATATCACAAGAGCGGGAAGACTGATCGGGGAAGCGGATATTTATCTTGCCAGGCAGGCAGAAGCCATCCTGAAAAAATGCATGGTGATGGACGACGAGAGCGCCGGGATTCCCACGGCGGAACTTGACAGACAGGATCCCATCATCCGCAGCTACATGATCCGTCTTCTGATCGGAATCGTGAACAGGACCATGAAGAACATCACCGCGAAGCACATCGAGGATATCGACAGGCTCGCGGATGACATCACCGGAAAGAAGATCGACCTTCCCTACAGCCTGGAAGCGGTGAAGACCTACGATATGATCTGGGTCGGCAAGACCGGCTTCTCGGGCGAAAGCGGAAACCAGGAGACAGATGCGGCAGCGGAGGCCGAGCAGAACGAACGGTACAGAAAGCAGTTTTCCTTCGATGTATTTCCGTATGATGTTTCCATGAAAATTCCTGCCGGGAACGGCGTGAAGTGGTTCGACTACGACAAGATCGACCATGTCATGGAAATCCGCACGCGGCGTACCGGAGACTACATTGTTCTGAAGGACGGCGGAAGAAAAACGGTGAAGGCCTATATGGCGGATGCCAAAATTCCGGCGGCCATGCGGAACCGGATCCCGGTTCTTTCAATCGGCTCGCATGTCATGTGGATAGTGGGGTACCGGATCAGCGAGACCTGGAAGGTAGACGATACCACAAAACGGATCTTCGAAGTCAGATATGAAGGAGCATGAAAAATGGCGGAAAAAGTGCGCGTCATGTTTACGGAAGAACAGGTCAATAAGAGAATCGGAGAAGTGGCTGAAGTCATCAACCGCGACTACGGGGACAGGCCGCTTCATCTGATCTGCATTCTGAAGGGCGGAGCGGTGTTCATGTGCGAGCTTGCAAAACGTCTGACCATGCCCGTCTCCTTCGACTTCATGAGCGTTTCAAGCTACGGCGGCGGCACGGAAAGCAGCGGCGTGGTCCGCATCATCAAGGATCTGGACGAAAGCCTGGAAGGAAAGGATGTCCTGATCGTGGAGGACATCATCGATTCCGGCCGGACGCTTGCCTATCTGATCGACGTTCTCGACAAGCGCGGACCGAAAAGCATCCGGCTCTGCACGCTGCTCGACAAACCGTCGAGAAGAGAAAAAAAGGTGCATGTGGACTATACCTGTTTTGAAATCCCGGACGAATTTGTCGTGGGATACGGACTCGATTATGATCAGAGATACAGAAATCTTCCCTATATCGGGGTAGTCAGTCTGAATTCGGAGGGCAAGACTTGAACAGAGACAATCCTTACAGAGGAATAGGATACCTCATAGCGGTTCTGATTGCCGTATGGTTCCTGATGAGCATGAACATGAACCATGCTCCCGGGAAACTGAGCCATGCGGATTTTGAAAAGGCCCTGAGCGGCGGTGCCGTGTCGGAAGTTTCCATCCGGCAGAACGCGCAGACGCCGACCGGAGAAGTACAGTTTTTAATTGATGACGGCGGACAGAAAAAGAGCGTCCGGGTGTATGTTTCGGATGTCAACGAAATACAGAACGAGTTGAGAGAAAAGAACATCGACTTTACGATGGAGAATGTCCAGCAGACAAACAGCTGGCTGGTTTACCTGATCCCGATCTTGATGACCGTGGCTGTCATGGTGCTTCTTTTCTATCTCTTTCAGATCCGCGGCGCCGGCGGCGGTGCGGCGAATGCGAAGATGATGAACTTCGGAAAGAGCCGTGCGCGGATGACCCGCGACAACAGGGAAAATTTCAATTCCGTGGCGGGACTCAGCGAAGAAAAGGAAGATCTTGCGGAAATCGTGGATTTCCTGAAGAATCCGAAGAAATACACGGATGTGGGCGCGCGCATTCCGAAGGGAATCATTCTTGTGGGTCCTCCCGGAACCGGAAAAACACTGCTGGCAAAGGCAGTCGCGGGAGAAGCGCACGTACCGTTCTTTTCCATTTCGGGTTCCGATTTCGTGGAAATGTTCGTCGGCGTGGGTGCTTCGAGAGTCAGGGATCTTTTTGAGGAAGCGAAGAAGAACGCGCCCTGCATTGTCTTTATCGACGAGATCGATGCGGTCGCGAGGAGAAGAGGTTCCGGCCTCGGCGGCGGCCATGATGAAAGAGAGCAGACCTTAAACCAGATGCTGGTTGAGATGGACGGCTTCGGCGTGAACGAAGGCATCATTGTTCTGGCCGCGACAAACCGCCCCGACATTCTGGATCCCGCAATCTTACGTCCCGGCCGTTTTGACCGGAAGATCGCGGTCGGGAAACCCGATATCCGCGGAAGAGAAGAGATCCTCCTGGTCCATGCAAAGGACAAGCCGCTCGGCGAAGACGTGGATTTAAAGAGAGTGGCCAGGACCACGGCCGGATTTACGGGCGCGGATCTGGAGAACCTTCTGAACGAGGCTGCCATTCTTACGGCGAAGGAAGGAAGAAAGTATCTGACGCAGTCGGATATTGACCGTTCCTTCGTAAAGGTAGGGATAGGAGACGAGAAAAAGAGCCGCGTCATTTCCGACGAGGAGAAGAAGATCACGGCCTATCATGAAGCGGGTCATGCCATTCTGTTTCATGATCTTCCGGACATGGGGCCGGTCCATACAATTTCGATCATTCCGACCGGTGTCGGAGCGGCAGGGTACACCATGCCGCTGCCGGAAAAAGACGAACTGTTCAATTCCAAAAACCGCATGCTGCAGAGCATAGAAGTGGCGCTCGGCGGAAGGATTGCGGAGGAACTGGTATTCCATGACGTGACGACCGGTGCAAGCGAAGACATCCGCCGGGCAACCGAAATCGCGAAGTCCATGGTCATGAAATACGGCATGAGCGAAAAGGTCGGCATGGTGAATTACGGCAGCGAGGGAGACGAGATCTTCATCGGCCGTGATTTCGGGCAGACAAAATCCTACGGCGAACATATGGCTACAATCATCGATGAGGAAGTAAAACGCATCATTGACGAGTGTTATGCCAGGGCCAGGGAGATCATAACGGCACGCAGGGACATCCTGGATAAATGCTGCGCGCTTCTGATCGAGAAAGAAAAAATCGGCCAGGATGAATTTGAGGCATTATTTGCTGCATGAAGACAGAAGCGTTTTTCAGTGACGAAAGCGAAAATTATATCATTCCTTCCGAACCGGAACCCGGACAGATTGTCCGGATTCTGTTTCGTATGGCCGTAAATGAGGAAGCTTCGGTGGAATTTGTCGAGGCGGAAGACGGAACGCGGTCAAAAATGTTCCGCACTTCCTCCGACCGGTATTTTGATTATTACGAGATCAGGATAGAAGCGGGAACGGAGCCGATTACCTATTATTTCAGGATCAGCGACGGAAAGGATGTTTTTTATTACGACCGCACCGGACTCGACAGCGAAGAAACACCGGCGTTCTTTTTTTCCGTCATTCCTGGGTTCCATACGCCTGACTGGGCGAAAGGTGCCGTCATGTACCAGATCTTTGTGGACCGGTTCTGCCGCGGGGACGGGACGAACGATGTCCGCGACGATGAATATATCTATATCGGTCTGCCGGTAAGGCATATCAGCGACTGGAACGAATACCCGTCTGCATTTGACGTGGGGTATTTTTACGGAGGAGATCTTTCGGGCGTCTGGAACAAGCTGAAATATCTTTCCGGACTCGGCGTGGAAGTCATTTACTTCAATCCGCTTTTTGTTTCGCCTTCCAATCATAAATACGATGCGCAGGACTATGAACATATCGACCCGCATATTTCCAGAATCGTAAAGGATGAGGGAAACCTGCTGCCGCAGGATGCCCAGGACAATGCGGAGGCGACAAAATATATCTGCCGCTCGGCCGATCCGGAAAATCTGAAGGCGGCCGATGCGTTTTTTGCTTCCTTCATGCAGGCCGCGCATGAACTCGGAATGAAGGTTATCCTGGACGGCGTGTTCAACCACTGCGGGTCGTTCAATAAATGGATGGACCGGGAAAAAATATACCGCCATGCGGGAAACTACGCGCCGGGCGCGTTCGAGTCGCCTTCCAGTCCCTATGTCTCCTACTTTGCCTTCGCGGACAAAAGCCCTTCGGCATGGCCGGACAATAAGAGCTATGACGGATGGTGGGGACATGAGACGCTCCCGAAACTGAATTACGAGAACAGCGACAAGCTGGAAAATTCCATCCTGGGGATAGTCCGCAAATGGCTTCTGCCTCCGTACGGGATAGACGGGTGGCGGCTGGACGTTGCGGCGGATCTGGGTCATTCGGCGGAATATAACCATTCATTCTGGAAAAAATTCCGCAGGACCGTGAAGGAAATCAACCCCGACGCGCTTATTCTCGCGGAGCATTACGGGGATCCCGCGTCCTGGCTGAACGGCGAAGAGTGGGACACCGTCATGAACTATGATGCCTTTATGGAACCGGTCAGCTGGTTCTTAACCGGCATGGAAAAGCACTCCGACAGAAGCGATATGTCCTTACGCGGAAACGGAAGGGCTTTCTGGGAGATGATGAAGACCGCCAAGGCAAAAATGCCCATGCCGAGCGTGCTGACGGCCATGAACGAACTTTCGAACCATGACCATTCGCGGTTCTTGACCAGAACCAACCATCTGGTCGGGCGTCTGCAGGGAATGGGGTCCCGGAAAGCGGAAGAAGGCGTGAGTTTTTCCGTCATGCGGCAGGCGATTTTAATGCAGATGACCTGGCCCGGTGCGCCGACCATCTACTACGGAGATGAGGCGGGGCTCTGCGGCTGGACGGATCCGGACAACAGAAGGACCTACCCGTGGGGTTCGGAAAACATGGAACTTCTGGACTATCACCGGTACGTGAATCTGCTGCATAAAAAATCGCAGGCACTGAAAAAGGGGTCGCTGATTCCGGTGCTGATGGCGGACAACGTGGTTTCCTACGGCCGGGTCCTGGGCAGGGAAAAAGTTCTTGTCGTGGTCTACACGGGCGAACAGGAAGCCCAGATCGAGCTTCCGGTCCGGCTTCTGAACATTGCGGAGTACGACTCCGTAAGCCGCCGGCTTCTCACGTACGAGACGGGCTATAACGAAGGAACGGTGGAATATGTTTCGCAGAACGGGATTCTGGCGGTCGGAATGACGAAAAACTCCGCAGCGGTCTTTATGGCAGGGTGACAGATGCGCTGCGGGGTGTGAACGGACAGAGAAAACCGGAAGAGCCGTCCGGAAGCGGGTGATGCGCAGCTGCGGGGCTGTGGATCTGCTTCGGCCGCATGGCGCTTTCCGGAAAAAGTGCGGAAGAAGTTTCTCGTAATAAACGGTGGAAAAATCCGGAGACGCGTAGTATAATACAGTTCGCAAACAGAAAACGGCCAGCCGGAAACAGGGAAGCGGATTCGTATCCCGGTTGCAGCGGCGGCGGCCGCTAATACAGGTAATTCTGCAGGTGTGGTTCAATGGTAGAACACCAGCCTTCCAAGCTGGATACGTGGGTTCGATTCCCATCACCTGCTTTCTGAAAACCCCCGGAACTTTCGTTCCGGGGGGTTTTTCTGCAGAAAACGGTTGTCCGGACGCAGGCTCCCGGAATTTTATAATTTTCAGGCATCTTTTAAAAAACATGTTATAATAAAATTGTACTATTATACGAACAGAATTTACCGGACTGTCAAAAGGGAGGGACGGCCATGGGCAAACTATTCGACTTAAGAGCACTGAGAAAAAAGCTTGCGGTTCTTATTGCCATAACACTTGTATTCTGCGGATGCGGTGTGCCTGCAGGCAAAACCGTTTCTTCAGGCGGAATCATGGTTTCCTGCGCGTCGGCATCGAACGCGTCGGAAGGAAGCAACATCATCTCGCCATCGGCAGAGATACCGGGACTTTCCGACGGAAAGGTGGGAAGTGCCGGAAGTGCGTTAAAGAGCGGCACAAAACCGCTGACGTCCACGGCCATGCTTGCTGAGGATACGGTTACCGACATTCTGACCGTATATAACAGCATTGCAGCGGATTATTCCTATGCGCTTTCTGATTTTCTGACACCTCTTATATCTTCCGGAATGGCTTCCTGGAGCAACGCGGCAACAGACAAAATCACTTATGCTCTTATAAGAGACGACTCTTCCATAGACGGCAGTTACTGCACTTCTTGGGGACTGGATGAGAGCGGAAAATGGTTCAGGGCTTCTTTCAAAAGCTTCAATAACACGATTATGGATCAGCCGGTCGGAAACGTTCAGTTCCAGATAGAGGATACAACCAGCGGAGCGGGAATCTCTGCAGGCCTGAAAATTTTTGCGGTAAATCCGATGCAGCATGCCATTACGGTTACGAACGGAACCGCAAAGGATGCAGTCGGCCAGACCATAACGGCGGCGTACTGGAAGGATAAGATTACCTTAAGCGCCGACGCCTCCAGTGGCAGTCAGGTTTTCGGTTCCTGGAGCAGTACGGATCCCGATGTGACGTTCAGTTACGTGAAAGGCACGACCGCAGAATTTTCCATGCCGGACCACGACGTAAGTATCACCGCGGTTTATAAGGCGATTACTACCGGAGCAGAGCTGAACAGCTTTGTTTTAAACAATACAGAGATCGGATCGACCGGAAATACTTCGAGTACAAACGGGACAGACGGTACTGTAATACTGGGCACATATGCTGCGGATATTGCCCTTTCTTCGTACGCCGCCTTAAGCTCCGGAGAAAAGAACCTAGTTTTAAATAATACTTTGTCATCGATCGACGAAAGCTTTCAGAAGCAGTCCGGCATTCCTGTGAATACTTATGTTACGAATGTGACGGGGGACTTGGGCGCTGCGGAGAATTCTTCAAATTTGAATCCCGCAGGCATCAATGACAACAGTTCTTTTGAAAATAATTCCTCAGGCGGAGGTTCTGCATACGGAATAATCAAGGGGTCCATCAGCTGGACTCCTACAGGGATAGGCATAACAAATATACAAGGGAACGCAAACGTGACACTTACGGGCGGCGGAACTGCCGCGCTGACTGTTGCGGATATCAATAATACGATTATGCAGTTTTCGGATGTTTCTGCCGGCGGACTCCGGGACTTTCCGGGAGATAAGGTATACAATAACAGTAATCTGACTATCATGAACAGCGATGGGGGTGTTTCTTACGTCACTTATAATTCATCAACCAGGAAATATTCGGAGGTTTCCTTATCGGCCGCGAAAAAGACGAACGCGCTCGGCAGCGGGGACATAGGCAGCGGCGCGAATACCGCCGGCACTGGCAGCGGCAGTATTACGCTTTCCAGGGCGGATGCTGCAGCCATTCAGAAACTGGTGTCTTCCGGCAGACTGGTGGCGATCGAAAATCCTCTTACCGGGGTAACCGGCATTTACCGGAGCCTGGCAGCGCTCTGTTTCGGCGAAACGATCACGGTAAATAAAAACGTAAAGGTGGATGCGAAGAACCCGCTGTTGACAAAGATCGAGCTGAACGAACCGCTGAAGGAGGGAACCATTGCCATGAAGATAGACTCCTCCGGTACCTTTACTTCCTTTGTGACGGACAATATCACTTACGAAGGGAATACCGTGACCCTGATCGGACCGCTTTCTTCCTATGCATTCTTTGAACCGGCATATATTACGCATGTCCCGGACGCGGCCGGTTCCGAAGAGGAAGAAGGGGACAGCGGAGGAGACGACAGCGGCGGCAGTTATCTCTCCGCCGGCTGGATCCAGGATACGGTCGGCTGGAAATACCGGAACAGCGCCGGCATTTACCTTTCGGGAGGATGGTTTTATCTTCCTTATAACGGCAGATATGACTGGTACTATTTCCGCACGGACGGATATATGGAAACGGGATGGCTCAGCTGGACCGGGAGGAGATATTATCTGAATCCGGTTTCGGACGGCACGAAGGGCCGCATGATGACCGGAGAGGTCCATGCGGACGGGAACCGGTATTATTTCAGTGAAAGAAACGACAACTCGCTCGGCGCGCTGGAGGAATGACAGACCATTGAACCCGAAAATCAGCGTTATCATGCCCGCATTCAACACGGAGCCGTATATTGCGGAAGCAATCGGCTCCGTTCTTCATCAGACCTTCCGGGATTTTGAACTGCTGATCTTAAATGACGGTTCCACCGACGGAACCGGTGAAATCATCCGGCAGTTTGCCGCTGCGGACGGAAGAGTGAAAGTCCTTGAAAACAGGACGCCTGCCGGAACCGCCCACGCCAGGAAGCAGCTGATTGAGCAGGCTTCCGGAGAACAGATCGCATTTCTTGACAGCGACGATGTCTGGCGGGAAGACAAACTGGAGTGTCAGTATAAGGTCTTAGACGACAACCCGGAAACAGGACTCTGCTTTACGGCCTGCGGGTTCATGAATGAAGCGGGGAAGAAATCTTCGTTTGTTTTTCATGTACCGGAGAATCCGGGCTATCATGACCTTCTTATGCAGAACGTGATTCCCTGTTCCTCCGTTCTCTGCCGGAAAAAATTCTTGAAGGGCGTAAGCGAAGACGAGTCTCTGCACGAAGATTATATTACCTGGCTTTTCACAATCCGGGAGACGGCGGCGCGCGGAATTGACATTCCGCTTGTCACCTACCGCATCCGCCGGAATTCCCGTTCGAGAAACCGGTGGAGAGCGCTCTGGATGACTTACCGGTGCTACCGGAAGGCAGGATTTTCGGTTCTGCCTGCGCTCATATATCTTGTCTGCAACGCAGTGAATACCGTCCGGACCAAGTACAGCAATATCCGTGATATCTGAAACCGGAAAGGGACCCCATGAAAATCTGCTTTCTGAATCCGCCGTATAAAACGCGGTACGGAAAATTTTCCAGAGAATCAAGAAGTCCGTCTGTTTCTTCCGGCGGCGCTCTTTACTATCCGCTCTGGCTGATCTATGCGGCGGCACTGGCGGAACAGTCCGGCCATCCGACGGTTTTTCTGGATGCCTGCGCGGAAGGACTCGGCGCGGAGGAAACGCTTCAGTACTTAAAAAGCCGTGCTTCCTCCTGCGGCCTGTTCGTGATCGATACCAGCACGCCTTCCATTGAAAACGATCTGAAGTGCGCCGGAAAAATCCGGTGCTTTTTTCCGTCTGCATTTATCCTTCTGGTCGGGCCTCATGTTTCCGCACTGCCGGAAGAAACGCTGAAAAAATGCCCGGCGGCAAATGCAGTCGCACGGCAGGAATATGACGAGACCGTTTCCGATCTTTCGTCCTCGCTTGAAACCGGGAAACCGCTTTCGGATGTGCCGGGGATCACGTGGAGAGACCGGTCCGGAACCATTGTTTCGAATCCGCCGCGGGAGTATATCAATGATCCGGACCGGATTCCCTTTGCTTCGGAATATATCCGCCGGCATCTGAAAACGGAGCAGTACCTTTTTCCGGCGGCGCTTTTCCCTTCCGTACAGATTTTCACCGGAAGGGGCTGTCCGTACCGCTGTACCTTCTGCGTTTATCCGCAGACCATGTTCGGGCACACATACCGGACCAGAAGCGATGAGAATGTCGCTGCGGAATTTGCCTGGATTAAAAAAAACATGCCGGAAGTAAAGGAGATCGTGATCGAGGACGACACCTTTACGGCGGATACGGAACGGGTGAAGCGGATATGCAGTCTTCTGATCAGAAGAAACATCCGCATGCGCTGGCTCTGCAATGCAAGAGTGACGCTCGATTATGAGACCATGCGTCTCATGAAAAAAGCCGGATGCCATCTGATCATCCCGGGCGTGGAAAGCTGCGACGACGGGATTTTAAAAAGGATCCGCAAGGGTACCTCCGCAGAGCAGATCGAACAGTATATGAAGAACGCCAAAAAGGCGGGGCTTAAGGTCCATGCCTGCTATATGGCGGGGAATCCCGGCGAAACGGAAGAAACCCTGAAGAAAACTCTTCGTGCAGCCATCCGCTTCAATACGGACTCGGCGCAGTTCTATCCCATGACGCCCTATCCGGGAACGGAAATTTACGACTGGGCGGTAAAGAACGGAGCGCTGAAAAAGGAACTCTCATACCGGGACTGGCTGAATCAGGACGGCTCGCTGAACGCGGTCGTCAGTCTGCCGGGTCTTTCTGCATCGGAAATCGAAAGGTTCTGCGCGGCGGCGAGAAAAAAATATTATCTGAGACCGCGCTATCTCTTAAGCAGGATCGGGTCGGGGATCAGAGATCCGCGGGATTTTTTACGTGCCGTGCGGCTGTTTTTCAACATGCTGAAATCGGGCGGATTTTGCGGATAAAATATGGAAGGTTCTGAGGCCGGGGAGAGTCGGATGAAGGAGAAAACACATGTGACGGTCGTGATCGCGCTGTACCGTCCGGAACTTTTTTTCTTAAGGGAACAGCTTAAATCGGTGGCGGCGCAGACGTACCGGAACATGGATGTGCTCCTTTATGATGACTGTCCGGAGGGAAGGAATCTGGAAAGCTTTGTCCGCCGGTGTCTGAACGGACGGCCGTACCATTATGAGCGTGGGAAGAAAAATCTGGGCTGTCAGAAGGCATTTGCATATCTGACGCGTGAGGCAGAGGGTCCCTATATTGCCTACTGCGATCAGGACGATGTCTGGCTTCCGGAAAAAATCGAAAGGGAAGCGGACATGCTGGACCGGGGTTATGTTCTGTGCACGCATGACCTCATGATGATCGACCGGAAAAACCGCATTCTGAAACGAAACATAAGCCGCAGTTATCCGAAGTTCCTCTGCCCGGAGTTTCACTGGCATACCGGAGACTGCGTTACAGTCATGAGCGCCTTCAATCCTTACATTTGCGCCCAGGGAATGACCATTCTCATGCGGAAGGCTGCCGCAGAATTACTGATACCGTTTCCGGAGGGTATTCTGCAGGACCGGTGGCTTTGCATGGGCGCGGGACAGCTGGGAAAATGCGCGAGAATCGAGGAACCGCTTGCGGCGTACCGCAGGCATCCGCATAATTCCAGCGGCACATTTTCCGGCATCCGCACCCGCGGGGAATGGGAAGAGAAAAGAATATATGCCTCCCTGAATGCGGTGCGGGAACTGGCAGCGAAGTTTCCGGACAGAGAAGAAACAAAAGAACTGCTTCGCTTTGCCGAAGCGCGCGCGGAAAAGGACACGGTATATCTGCTCCGACATTTTTCCACAGCGCCGGTCATGGTCCTTTTTGAAACGGTCCTGAAATTTCTGCCGGAGACGTTTGCGGATTTTATTTTCCGATGCGGACGCGGGCGGCTGTTTTGAAGGAGTGCAGAGGCTCACGGAAAAGTCGGTTCCGGATATCTGTGGCGGTATGCCGGCTCCCGGAGAAAAGGGATTTGGACATCCGCAGAGGTACGCAGGTTCCGGAGAAAAGGGATTGAAATATCCGCGGAAGTAATTCCGGGCCATAAGGGCAAAGGCAGCAGACAAAGACGCGGTGCCGTGGTATACTGCTGATGGTTCAGGATACTTTGAGACTGAAACGGTCGAGATCTGAACGCACTGACATGATCAGACCAGGGAGAAAACAATGGACAAAAGAATTGGAGCACAGCTTTATACAGTCAGAGATTATACGAAGACACTGGAAGAATTTGACAGGACACTGGAAAAGATCGCGAAGATCGGTTATAAGGCAGTACAGCTTTCGGCAATCGGACCTTTCAGCGCAGAGGAAGTGAAACAGGCCTGCGATAAATATCACCTGATTCCGGTCTGCACGCACCGTTCCATGGATGAATACTGCAATCATCTTGAGGAGATGATTCAGTTTCACAGGACAATCGGCTGCAGCATAGCGGGAATCGGCGCAGTCCCCAACCTGCGGAATAATCTGTCCTGGAGCGACGTGACGGAATTTGTCACGAAAATGAATGTGGTCAGCAGGGAATTAAGGAAAAACGGAATCACCTTTGCCTATCACAATCATGACGTGGACTTTGAACTCTTCGACGGGAAACGTCCGATCGAATATATTCTCGAAAACGGAGACTTTGATCTGATCGCAGATGTGTACTGGATTGCCGCAGCGGGCATAGATCCCGCACGTTTTATAAAACGGGCCGGCTCCCGCATAAAAGTAGCGCATTTTAAAGATCTGGCAGTGAAGAAGAACGGGGAAGGTCAGAAAATGGCCGAGGTTATGGAAGGCAACCTGGACTGGGACAGCATCATTGACGCATGCGAAGGGGCCGGTGTTGAATGGGCTGTCGTTGAGCAGGACATTTGCGAGCGGGATCCGTTCGAGTGTTTGAAATGCAGTTATCAGAATCTGACGAAAAAGGGATTCTGCTAAGGCATACGGATATAAAGGCCGGGGACAAAAAATATAAGGCCGGAGGGAAAAATATAAGGCCGGAGGGAAAAATATAAGGCCGGGGACAAAAATATACAGTGCCGGAACTACGGGATAAAACATCCCTATGCGTTCCGGGACTGTATATTTTTGTCTGCTACGTTTTTGCCTGTAAAGTTTTGATCTGTATAATCTGGCCGGTGTCGTTTTGCCTGTAAAGTTTTGATCTGTATAATCTGGCCTGTTACGTTTTGCCTGTAAAGTTTTGATCCGTATAATTTGGCCTGTTACGTTTTGTCTGTAAAGTTTTGATCCGTATAATCTGGCCGGTGTCGTTTTGCCTGTTCTTTTTTTCTGGAATGATTTTGCTTTTAGAATTTTTGTCCGCAAGGCTTCAGTCTGCATTGCGGGCGGATCCGTCCACCGGAAAATCTCAGCGGATTTCCCAGACGTTTGTTCCGTCTTCTGTTTCCAGAACCCGGCGGAAGTTCTGCTGTCCGATTCCTTCCGCATAGCTTAAGCGGGTGAAGAGATTGTCCTGGACATGATTGGTGAGCGTTGCGGTGAAGACGCCGCGGCGTTCCTTTAAGATCAGCACGGATCCGTTCGCGTATTTATTCTCCTGAGGGATTTCGGTCTGGTATCCGTCGGTGCTGAAATATTCGATGAAGTTCAAGGGGAAGCGCGGAGCGCTTCCTTCTTTTTCCAGTGAGTTTCCCGATATGTCCGTGAGTTCGGTCGAGACAGATGGGAAGGAAGAACCGGTGCCGTGCTTTACGTGCACGGTCAGTATGCTGCCGTCATTCATGCCGAACCGGAAGGAAGCGGTTCCGTTTTCGGGCAGGAGATTCAGGTCGGGAGACTGGTAGCTGTACCCGGCGGCGGACGATGCGGAACTTCCGCCGGACTGTGCAGTCTCATCCGTTCCGTAGCCGTTTCCGAAGAAGGAAAACCAGTTCATGCGTGCGCCCATGTCCGGCGTGAGGATCAGAACAACGGGACGCGTTTTATCCGGCAGGACGAGGGACATCAGCTTTTCGGCTGCATCGGCCGCATAGCCGTTTTCGGATGTAAGGAGTGCAGTGCCTGCCTCCTTCGTGCCGGAAAGAAGGCGGATCAGAAGGCGGGAAGCGGCGGCATGATCATTTCCGTTCTGCTTCAGGATTTCCCTGAAGGCATCCTCTCCGGAAGCGGAAAGCATGCGGAAAATACCGGCGGAGAGAGCGGTGTTCTTATCCGAGAGAGCTCTGGCGGTTAAAAAGATCCGTTCTTCCGGGAGGATGCCGCCGTCGCAGAAGGTGGCGCGGTCTGCGGCCTGCTCGAACAGATAGCCGTTGTCCCACCAGGACGCAATGACGGTATCCGGCGGAGTGATTTCCCTGACGCGGGAGAGCGTTTGGGAAAGCTGCGCGGTCATGGGTGAACTGAAAGAAGAACGCGCGGCGCGGAAAGCGCCGGTCACAGACGGAAGAACGAGAAATGCGGCCAGGACGGAGGCGCACACGTTCCGTACCTTCGGGATTTTTATGACGGAAAACGAGGAAGCGATGTACATGCCCGAAAGCAGTCCTGCGGGAAGCAGAGCGAGAGAAATGAAGCGGGCCTTGTTCACCGCAAGGAATGTGACAGGGAGCAGCCAGACCGTAAAGAGGAGTGCGTCCGTCCGGGTCCTGCTTTTCCGGTAAAGAAGGAAGAGTTCCTTCAGGGAGAACCAGGCAGCGAGGATGCCTCCGGTCCCGTTCAGCACGCCGGTCACGGAAAAATCGCGGGAGGCCGTATTCAGGTTGAGCAGCGTGGAAAGGCCGCCGGTAAAGAGCGGCATTTTCTGCATCTCGGAAATGCTGATGTAAATATGCGGAAAGCCGGAAGCATTTTCCCGGACAACGCCGGAATAGGAAAGGAAATCGCTCCAGCTGTTCGTAAACAGCAGAACGGCTGCACCCGCGACCGCAAGAGGAACGGCGGCCTTGAAGGAACGCCGGACAAAGAGAAAATAAAGAAACAGAAAAAGCCCGGCAATGCCGGCATAAAGAGCCCAGCCGTCCCAGCCGAAGAAAAGAAGCAGAAGAAACAGGAAGGAAAGCGCGGAATAAAGAAGCCGTTTGTTCCGTACGGACGCAGCGGACAAAGCAGCCGAAGAACTTGTAACGGCAGCGGGGGAGGAAGTCAGGGTACCGGCATCCGGAACCGTGTTTCCGGCCTGCACTGCCTTCGTCAGGAACAGGAAGAAGAAAAGCGGAAGCACCGCAAGGAACATATCCGTGTCGAAAAATCCGGGACAGGTGCGGGAAACATAGCGGATGCCGCAGGAAATCATGACTGCAGCCGTTATGCCGCCGGCTCTTCCGGCACGTTCTTCTGTAAACAGATAGGCGGGAATAACCGCGAGGGAGCCGATAAAGGCCGGGAGAAAAAAGACGAAGTCCGAGAGCGGTACCGGTGCGAATATCCGCACGAGACGGAAGCAGAAAACGGTAATCCAGACGATCAGCTGTGCCCGCGGGGAAGCGGTTCCGTACGGAGCATTCCGGTGCAGGTCCAGGACCATGCCGTTCCGTACCGTGTCACCGGCGTAGCCGTTTTTAACCGCGCTTTCCGCAAGGCGGTAATAGTAATAGCTGTCCGGGTCATACAGAGCGCGGGATGAGGAAACGGAAGAAAGCCGGATGCCGACGGAAAAGGCATACAGCAGAAGAATAATCAGAAGTTCTGTTTTTCGGGAACGGGTCTTCCGGTTCAAGGTTAAGTTCCTTTCGCGGGATGGTCTGCATCGGCAGACGGACTTGTCATTCGAAAAGCAGCCGGCATTCGGTCAATGTACCGGAAACACAATGGTTATTATTATCTTATCATGAATCGGCTTCGGCCGGCATATTTTGTGTCCGGAGATCGGGCAGTTATGGAAAAATCCGTGAAGCGGATAGGAAAAAGTGTAATTTTGCTTTATAATAAACGCGGGTTATCATAACGGGGGGACTTAAAATGCAGAAAGATTTCCGTAAAATAAAAACCGGAGTGCGGCGAACGGCATTCTATGCGGCAGCCTTTGTTCTGGCGGGCGCCGGAACCGGAATTGCACAGGCTGTTCCAGGGGGCTTTACGGTTTATGCCTGCACAGAACAGGCCGGTGCAGAGGCGCAGACAGGAGAGACCATGCAGACAATCGATGAAAGCATCCGTACCTATGATGTGACGAAATTCCGGCTGCCGGCAGGCGCGAAGACGCTGGTGGTTGTGGAAGGGTACAGAAAAAACAGCGGAAAAGAGACGTACGATGAAGGCTATACCGATGATCCATCTCTTATGAATCGGGTCCGGGTGACTGCCTATCAGAGACATTCTGATACAGAAAACTGGGTGCCGAAGGTGCAGTCCGCCGGCCTCATGGGGTGGGGCGGCATGAGCAATACCAGGAAGGAAGGCGACGGCACGACGCCGATCGGGCTCTTTAAACTGAACACGCCGTTCGGCAGAAAGGATCCGGAGGAAGGATTTCCTGCCGATTATATCCGGATTTATCCGGAAGAAAAAAAGCAGTACTGGTCGGACAAAACAAACCGGCTGGAAGTATCGGCGGATGAATCAAGGCAGATCGGCGAGAAACTCTGGCAGGACTGGGCCGACGGGGTCTATGATTATGCACTGGATTCCGGTTTCAATAAAAACAATGCAAACGGAAACGGCTCGGCGCTGTTCCTTCACTGCGGACGAAAGGGAAAGCCGTCCACCGGAGGCTGCGTTGCCATCGAAACCGAGGCCATGAAGGAAATTTTAAAAATGTACGCGGCGGGGGATGCCTATATTGCACAGGCGCCGGAGGGACAGTTCGATCAGGTCTATGTGTCCTATAACGAGACGGGGCGGTCGCCCGAAGGGACCTTTGCTTCTTCCGAAGAACAGCCGGATGAAACGCCGACCATCCTGCAGTAATAATACAGGAAAAACAAAGGAATAACAAAGCACCGGAGTTATACCGGAAGAACCATGACCGGCTGAAAGAATAAACAGATCCGTATGCAGAAAGAGAGGACTTTAAACATGCCGATTACCGATTATCTGATCCGCAATGCAAAGCAGTGGCCGGAGGACGTGGCACTGGTGGAACTGAATCCCGCCGTTCGTGTGCCGCAGTTGAAGACCTGGAAGGACTATGATCTGATGCAGCCCACGCCGGACGAACCGTACCGGAGGGAGATTACCTGGGAGGTGTTCAACGAAAAGGCCAACCGGGTCGCGAACATGCTTCTGGCCCGCGGCGTGGAACGGGGCGACAAGGTCGCCATCCTTTTAATGAACTGCCTCGACTGGCTGCCGCTCTATTTCGGCATTCTGAAAACGGGCGCGCTTGCGGTCCCGCTTAATTTCCGCTACGCGTCGGACGAGATTGATTACTGTCTGAAAAAATCCGATGCGAATGTGCTGGTGTTCGGACCGGAATTCATCGGCAGAGTGGAGGAGATCGCGGAGAAAATTTCGAAGAACCGCCTGCTCCTTTACGTCGGAAGCAACTGTCCCACGTTTGCGGAGGACATGATCGCACAGTCCATCTACTATTCCGGCAGGGAACCCGGCATTGTCATAAAGGACGAGGACGATGCGGCCATTTACTTCAGTTCCGGCACCACCGGTTTCCCGAAGGCCATACTTCACAAGCACCGCGCGCTCATGCACTCGGCGGTCGTGGAGCAGAAGCATCACGGCCAGCAGAAAAAAGATGTTTTTCTCTGCATTCCGCCGCTCTATCACACGGGCGCGAAAATGCACTGGTTCGGTTCCCTCATATCCGGCGGGAAAGCCGTCCTGTTAAAGGGGACCAAGCCGGACCTGATTTTGAATGCGGTTTCGCAGGAGCACTGCACCATTGTCTGGCTCCTGGTTCCGTGGGCGCAGGACATTCTGGATGCCCTGGACCGGGGCGATGTGAAGATCGAAGACTACGAACTTTCCCAGTGGAGGCTCATGCATATCGGCGCGCAGCCGGTCCCGCCGACCCTGATCAGGCACTGGAAGGAATATTTCCCGAATCATCAGTATGACACGAACTACGGTCTTTCGGAATCCATCGGACCCGGCTGCGTGCATCTGGGCGTTGAAAATATCAATAAGGTAGGCGCGATCGGCGTTCCGGGATACGGCTGGGAATGCAGGATCGTGGACGAGAACCGCAGGGAAGTGAAAAAGGGCGAAGTCGGCGAACTTGCGGTGAAAGGCCCCGGCGTCATGGTCTGCTATTACAAGGATCCCGCATCGACCGCGGAAGTCATGGACAATGAAGGCTGGCTCTACACCGGCGACATGGCAAAGCAGGACGAAGACGGATTTTATTTCCTCGTCGACCGCAAGAAGGACGTGATCATTTCCGGCGGAGAAAATCTGTATCCGGTGCAGATCGAGGATTTCCTGCACGGGTATGAACCGGTGAAGGATGTCGCGGTGATCGGGCTTCCGGACAAGCGTCTGGGCGAGATCGCAGCTGCCATTATCGAGATCAAGCAGGGCTTCACCTGCACGGAGCAGGACATCAGGGACTACTGTCTGGGCCTTCCGAAATACAAACGCCCCTACAGGATCATCTTCGCGGATGTCCCGCGGAACCCGACCGGAAAGATCGAAAAACCGGCGCTCCGCGAAAAGTACGGAGCAGCCGGTCTGGTAGCCGCCGAGAACGGGCTGAAATAAGTCCGCCTGTTTAAGGATTATTTCAGGTACTGCCTGTATTTTGTAGAGAGCCAGATCGTTAGGACCAGATCCGTGATTCCGGAATAGATGAGGGAAATGCCGATGAAGGTCATCAGGATTTCCGCGGAGAACGGTGCCCAGATCAGGATGCAGCCGAACAGGATGTTGATCAGAGCCATGATGATGATGGAATTCTGGCTGGGCGCGCCGAGGCGTTTTAAATCGATGGAGGCCTGGAGCTTGATGAAGCCGCTGATCACGACCACGATCCCGAAGATAACCGGGACCAGTTCCGTGACGGCAGTTGTCTTCATGGCCATGACGAGCCCGATGATGATTTCGATCATCCCGATCACGAAATCATTGCGGTAGAACGCGGATTCCACGGGACGGAAGAAGTAGGTCAGGATGGTCACGATCCCGCACAGCAAAAGGATCCATCCGATCATGGAGAAAAGAGTCTTCGCGGCAGTCTTCGGATAAATGACCAGGACAAAGCCGAGAATGGTAAAGAGTACGGCAGTGATAATGGAATTCCATTTCAGTTCTTTTAACATACGGTTTTCCTCCTGAAAATGTATGAATGCGGACTTCCCTCAACGGGGGAAACCGCTTTTCTTCAGTATAGAAATATTCCGGACGGAAGTCTGCATCAGAAACGGGGAAAAACGTTCAGTATCGCGGAAAAACAGGTGTTTCCGGAAGAAAACTTTCAATTGAAGTTAAAACAGAGTATAATCGGGTAACGGTACGGGCGGAGAGAGGCAAAGGGATTTCCTTTAACGGAAAGGAAAGACGGATGAAAAAAAGAATTCTTGGGGGTTTATTATGTCTGATGTGTTTTTTAAGCGCAGCGGGTGCGGCCTCCACCGTATATGCGGCAGGCCTGGAAGAGGATGATTACGGGACGGTCTACCGGAACGATGACGGATCCTTAAAAGGCGAAGGATGGTTTCAGATCGAGGACAACTGGTACTATATCGATGCGGGCGGTCATCTGATGAAAGCGGCGATCACGCCGGACGGCTATTACGTGGACATGCGGGGAAGATATGAGGCGGGTCAGTACGACTATCTGATCGGGACATACCGGTTGATCAGCGAGAAAACGGCGGGCGCTTCCGAATATAAGGAAGTCTCCGCAGCCTCTGACGGATCGGAATGCCTTCTGACTGTCAGGAACACGGCCGATAACTGCATGACCCTCACGGAAAAATGGCAGTATGCGAACGGCAGCGTTTTACGGAGCTGGACAGAGGACTACAAGCCCGTAGGAAACGGCACGTTCAACCAGATCTATTATCTGACGAAGAACGAGAACACCTATCTCTATACGAATACGCCGAAGTACAACAACAATTCCAAAATGACGGACAGCGGGAACGGACAGATCACCCTGCAGTATCCGGACGGAAACGGGATTTACTACGGCGTTTTTCAGAAGCAGTAAGAAAAGGAAAGGGCCTACGAAGAATTCATGACGAATATTCTGGACTGGCTGGAAATGACCGCGGCGCGTGTGCCTTTCAAAACGGCATTTTCGGATGAAGAGAATAAGATCACTTATGAGGAACTGGTGCGGCAGGCAAAAAAGATCGGCGACGCGGTCGCAGGGCTCACGCCTGCGGGGAAACCGGTTCCCGTTTTAATGGAAAAAAGCACGGAGACGGTCGAGTGCTTCATGGGAGCGGTCTATGCGGGCTGCTTCTATATTATGCTGGACCCGCATTTTCCGGCGGAAAGACTGAACACCATTTTACAGACGCTTTCTCCGGATGTGATGCTCACCACCCGGAAGGAAGAAGATAAATTAAAGGAATTATCCGTGCCGGGAACGGTTCTCTACTATGAGGACTGTGTGGAAAAGGGGAAGGAAGAGAGCGAAGTCCTGAAGGAACGCCGTTTGAACGCGCTGGACACGGACCCGCTCTACGCAAACTTTACTTCCGGCAGCACCGGGGTGCCGAAGGGCGTCGTGGTAAGCCACCGGAGCGTGCTCGATTTTATTCCGGTCTTCACAAAGCTCATGAAGATCACGGAAAAGGATATCCTCGCGAACCAGGCGCCGTTTGATTTCGATGTTTCGGTGAAGGATATCTATTCGGCGATCTATACCGGCGCGACGGCAGTGCTGGTGCCGAAGAAAATGTTTTCCGTGCCCACGGCGCTTCTGGATTATCTGGACGGGAATGAAGTGACCACGTTAACCTGGGCAGTATCCGCGCTGTGTCTGATCACGACCTTCAACGGCTTCTCCTATAAGATCCCTTCGCATGTGAACAAGGTGATCTTCAGCGGGGAGGTGATGCCGGGGAAGCATCTTAGGAAATGGCAGGAAGCGCTGCCGGAAGCCACGTTCGTCAATGTATACGGGCCCACGGAGATCACCTGCAACTGCACCTATTATATTGTCGATCACAAGGTGGAAGCCGGGGAGAACATTCCCGCCGGCCTTCCCTTCCCGAACGAAGGCGTGTTCCTTCTGGACGATAAAGACCGTCTGATCACGAAGGACGATGTAGAAAAGGAAGGCGAGATCTGCGTGAAGGGGACCTGCCTCGCGCTCGGTTATTTCAACAATCCGGAGCAGACGAAAAAAGCCTTTGTCCAGAACCCTTTGAACAGCTGTTACCCCGAGACGATCTATCGCACCGGAGATCTCGGCTGCTACGGAAAGGACGGACTTCTTTACTACAACTCCAGGAAGGATTTCCAGATCAAGCACATGGGGCACCGGATAGAGCTCGGCGAGATCGAGAGCGCCATGGACCGCGTGGACAATCTGGAGCGGTGCTGCGTTTTATTCCGGGAGGAAAAGAAAAAGATCTGTGCCTTTTACGAAGGAACGATCGACAAGGCCGGGATAGTTGCGGAGATCGGAAAATATCTTCCGTCCTTCATGATCCCGAATGAATTCATCCAGGTGGAACACTTGCCGGTCACGAAGAACGGGAAGGTGGACAGGAACGCCTTAAAGGAACAGTACTGGAAATGAGCATGTCTATGAACCCTGATTACGGAAAACTGTCATCGGAATACGGGACGCCGTTCTATCTGTTTGATTTTGAAAAGCTGAAGGAACGCATCCGCTTCATACGGAATTCGCTCGGAGAGGAATTCCGCCTTTGCTATGCCATGAAGGCGAACCCGATGCTGATCGGCGGGATATACGGAGAGATCGACAGCTTCGAAGTCTGTTCGCCCGGCGAGTTCCGGCTTACCGAGAAGGCCGGCATCAGCCGGAAGGATATTGTTCTGTCCGGTGTCTACAAGGAAGAAGCGGACATCCGGCGGGTCGCCGGGACGTACGGAAACAAAGGGATATTTACCGCCGAGTCCCTGTCGCAGCTTCTGCTTCTTCAGAAGACCGCGCGCGAATGTTCCCTGAAGCTTCCGGTCCTTCTGCGGCTGACGGCCGGGAACCAGTTCGGGATGGATGCGGACACCATCCGGAAAATCGTTTCTTCGCGGAAGGAATATGAAGAGCTTGATCTCCTGGGTCTGCAGCTTTACGGCGGCACCCAGAAAAAGAAACCGGACAGGTTCCGGAAAGAGATCCTTTTACTGGATGATCTGATTTCGGAACTGAAAGAGAGCAGCGGGTTTGAAACGAGGCTCCTGGAATACGGTCCGGGGCTCGGCGTGAATTATTTTGAGAAGGACGCTTTATTTTCTGAGGAAGGACTTCTGAAGGAACTTTCCGCGTCGCTTCACGCCATGCGTTACCGGGGACAGATTTCGCTGGAAATGGGCAGGTTCATTGCCGCGCCGTGCGGGGTCTATGTCACGAAAATTTCCGACATCAAGGTAAACGACGGCGTGAAGTACTGCATAACGGACGGCGGCGTGAACCATTTAAACTATTACGGCCATACGCTTGCCATGCAGGTGCCGTTCCATGAGCAGCTTACCGCTTCCGGAGAGAAAAAAACTTCCGGGGAAAAAGAAACGGCGGTGATCTGCGGCGCGCTCTGTACCGTCGCGGATGTGCTCGTGAGGAACATGGAACTCTGTTCTCCGGAGGAAGGGGATCTTCTGATCTTCGAGAACACCGGTGCCTACTCCGTTACCGAGAGTATGTATCTGTTCCTGACGCGGGATCTGCCGGCAGTGCTTTTTAAAGACGGTGGCGGAAAGATTTCGCTGCACCGCTCCCGCAGGGGAACGGACGGGATCAATGCCTGACCGGCATAAGGATCATGGTTTCCGGAAGAGGCATTTATCCGGCTTTACGGAAATATTCCGGGACAGCGGCTGCGCTGTCCTGAGAATTCAAAAAATTATCAGGAGGAATTTATCATGGAAGAACTGATTGCCATTCTTGAGGACATCCACCCGGGCGTGGATTACAATACCTGCACCACACTGATCGACGACGAGATTCTGGATTCGTTCGCCATCCTTTCGATTGTGTCCGAGCTTACGGATACCTTCGGGATCGAGATCACGCCGATGGATATCGTACCCGCGAATTTCAATTCCGCAAAGGCCATGTGGGCCATGGTCGAACGCTTGAAGAGCGGAAACTGATGCCGCGGCCGGCGCGGTCTCGGACAGGGCGTGAGCCTGCATCGGGGGACGCGGACCGGTAAACCAGGATAAAACAAAAAGGCCGGGGGAAGTGTATGTCGTTTTTGTCAGCGAAGTTCCTGCTGTATGTGGCAGCGGTGACTTTTCTTTACTATGTTGTTCCAAAGAAGAAGCAGTGGATCGTGCTGCTTCTGGCAAGTTATTTCTTTTATGCGGCAGCGGGCGTGAAGCTTCTTGCCTTCCTGATGTGCACGACCTTGAGCACCTACGGATGCGGGCTCCTTGTTTCCGCAATCGACCTGAAATACCCGGACCGGAAAGAAAAAATGGCGCGGCAGCGGCCTGTTATCCTTGCCACGCTCTTTTTAAACTTCGGCATTCTTTTCGTGCTGAAATATATGAACTTCGTGATCGATCTGGTCCGTCCGGGTGCAGGGCATGTGGAGTGGGCGCTCCCGCTCGGCATTTCCTTCTATACATTCCAGTCGGTCGGATACATTCTGGATGTCTACTGGAAACGGACGGAGGCGGAAAAAAATCCCTTCCGTTTCGCTCTGTTTGTCTCGTTCTTCCCGCAGTTATTGCAGGGCCCGATCGGCCGGTACAGCCGTCTCGCAAAACAATATAAGGAAGAGCATTCGTTTTCGCTTCTTAAGCTGGAGCACGGCGTGCAGAGAATGCTCTGGGGATACTTCCAGAAGTTTGTGCTGGCGGACAGGGCGGGGGTTGTGGTGACCGAAGTGTTCAACCACGATCTGAACTACAGCGGGATCACGCACATCACGGCGGTCCTTTTCTATGCCATCCAGCTCTATGCGGATTTTTCCGGAGGAATGGATGTCGTGATCGGGATTGCGGAAATCCTGGGCATCACGCTGGACGAAAACTTCCGGCAGCCTTATTTTTCCGTGTCCATCACGGACTTCTGGCACAGATGGCACATCACGCTCGGCACCTGGATGAAGGACTATCTGTTCTATCCGATGTCGCTTTCCAAATGGATGAGCAAGTACGGGAAGCACGCGAAAAAGGTTTTCGGAAAACGGACGGGGCGCATCATGCCGATTGCGCTGTCGAACATCATCGTCTTCCTGGTCGTCGGCATATGGCACGGCTCCGGCTGGAAATATATTGTCTACGGTCTCTATAACGGCGGACTGATTGCGCTGGCAAATTTATGTACGCCGTTATTCGAAGCCATGTTCCGCATCACGAAGATCGATCCGAAATCCCGCTTCATGCATGTCGTGCGGATCATCCGCACCTTTATCTTGGTGCTGATCAGCTTTTACTTTGACATCGCGGGAAACTTAAGGATTGCGCTCCGCATGCTGAAGGCGTCGGTCACCGGATTCACGTTCCGGACGCTTACGGACGGGACGCTTCTTACGCTCGGACTGGAGAAGAAGGACTATCTGATTCTTTTATTCGGTGTGGCGGCAGTCTTTACGATGAGTCTTTTCCGGGAATTCGGACACGATATCCGTCTGGATGTGGACCGGAAGGCGCTGCCGGTCAGATGGGTATTCTACCTGATTCTGTTTTTCTCGGTTCCGCTTCTCGGCATGAACAATATCGTCGGAGGAGGAGGCTTCATCTATGCGAGGTTTTAAGCCTTACCTTCGTGTGGTCCTGTTCCTTCTTCTGTGGTTTGCGATCAGCAGGTTCCTGGACTTCGGCCTGATCCCCTGGAATTATGCCGAGTCGGACATCAAACGCATAACGACCGCGACCTATGACGATCTGTTCATCGGGACTTCGCACGGGGCTAATAACATCAGTCCCGCGGCGGTGGATCAGGAGACCGGGAGAAAAAGCACGAACATCTGCCTGCCGAGAGAATTTCCGGTGGACAGCTATTATCTGATCAAGCTCGCCTGCGAGACCGGGCATAAGCCGGACCGCGTGATCTACGAGCTGGATCCCACGTACTGGACGCTCCTGGAACCGCAGGATGCAAACAGCTATTATATTTACCGCAGCTTTCCGCTTTGCCTGTCAAAGCTTCTTTACTTCAAGGGAAAAACCATGCATCTGGACTGGCGTTTTACGCTCTCTCCGTGGAGAGACTATACGGACCGCTTCAAGGATTTCTTTCAGCTTATCCGGCAGAAAACGACCATGGATCACGAGACGTTCCAGAGAGTCCACCTGGATGACAAAAATGACCGCCTTACGGAAGACGGACAGATCGCGAAGACGATCACGGAAGGAATGAAACGGGGCGGATACGAAGAGGTCATTCCGTTTTCTCCCGACCGCGTGCAGGCGGGTTCCTTAAAATGGTTCCTGAACATTGCCTCGTTCTGCAAAAAGGAAGGGATCGGGTTTACGGTCATCCGGACGCCGGTGCCGAAGGAAACGAGAGAGCACTTCGCGGAGAACTATGCCGCGGCGGACGAATATTTCACGCAGCTGTTCGGGTCGTACGGAATTTCCCTGATTGACTTCTCAAAAGTTCCGGATCCGGAGCTGGAAAAATCGGAGCACTACGTCGATGCGGACGGACACATGGATGAAACACTGGCGGCTTATTTCAGCACAGTCCTGGGAAAATATCTGAAGAAGCAGTAAAGGAATTCCGCTTTCGGAACCGTGCCGGAAACACGGCTGCAGGAACCGCAGGATAAAAGCGGCGGAAAACGGACAGGGAAACAACAGTAAGGGAAAACAGCAGCAAGAGGAAACGGCAGATGAAAGGAACGGAAAGCGAAAATTCCGGAAACGAAAAGAAGCAGGTCCGCAGAGCGTATATCAGGGCGGCTCTGTTTCTTATTGTCTGCATTGCCGTCACGGCGGCCCTGAACTTCTGCTTCATTCCGAATTCCATCGCGCGGGCAAACCTGCACCGGATCTCGACGAAAACCTATGAGGACCTTTTCATCGGGACATCGCACGGACACTGCTCGATCGATCCGCTGAAGGTCGGCGAAGTGACGGGAAGAACCGGGACCAATGCGGGCATGCCGAGCGAGTACCTGATCGACAGCTACTATATTGTGAAGCTTGCCTGCGAAAGCGGACACAAGCCGGAGCGGATCATTTACGAATGGGATCCGGGCTACTGGATGACGGAGGATATGGCCGGAAACAATCCGGACTCCTTCTATCTCAGATTTCCGGAAGGGACGGCGAAGCTTTTTTATTTTCTGGACAAGATCAGTCCCATGAACTGGCAGTACGTTCTGGAACCGTGGTGCGAATACCGGAATCTGTTCCGCGACATTCCGAAGACCGTCCGCATCAAACTCGGAAGCGATTATAAAAACTACGGGACGGCCGATCTCGACACGGACGTGAAAAAATACCGCGCGGAGGGATTTGCCTGGTTTGAAAGGGGAACGGAATGGGACAGCTTTCAGAATGTCTTAAAGTTCGACCGCACGAGAGTGGGGGAGAAGCCGCTCCGTTATTTTGATCTTCTGTACCGGTACTGTAAAAAGAACGGCATAGAACTCACTGTGATCACGCTTCCCGTGCCGGAGCAGACCTACGAAGCGTATGCGGATGCCTATGCGGACGCGAAGGATTATTTTACCGGGATCGCGGAGAAGTACGGAATAAAGTATCATGATTTCAACGATCTTACGCAGAGCGAACTGGACCGCGATCTTTCGAACTACCGGGATTATGACGGGCACATGAGCGGGGAACTCGCGGAAAAGTTCAGCGGAATTCTGGGGGAGTATCTGAAGAAATAAGGGGGCCCGGAAATGAAAAAAGCAGTCCGTAACGGTGTGAGAAAAATGATCCTGCCGGTTGTTTTAACGGCGACGCTTCTGGCTGTTCCCGGCCTGGCGCCGGAAGCGGCGGAGAGAAAAAATGCAATGGCGGATACGGTGCCGAAGGGCCCCGGGGTGGAGGAAACGGATGCCGGGAAGACGGATGCCGAAAAACCGGAAAGTACCGTGCAGCAGGAAATCGTCGAAACGGAGATTTCCCTTTCCGACGATCTTCCGTACGCGGAATTTTCCGCCATTCATTCCGGCACGGCGAAGCTTTACCGGAATCAGGGCGGCGCACATGAAAACATCACGGTCTGCGTGAATGCGGGACACGGCACCTCCGGAGGAGAATCCGTGAAGACGCTTTCCCATCCGGACGGCAGCGGCAAAGTGACCGGCGGGACGAATGCAGCCGGAGCGGTGAAATCCATGGCGGTGTCTTCCGGACTGGATTTTCCGGACGGGACGCCGGAAAGAGAAGTGACGCTCCGCGAGGCGCTGATCCTGAAACAGAAACTGCTGGATGAAGGGTACAGTGTTTTAATGATCCGGGAAACCGATGACGTGCAGCTGGATAACATTGCCCGCACCGTCCTTGCAAATCATTATGCGGACTGTCACATTGCGCTTCACTGGGATTCCACTTCCACCGACAAAGGGGCATATTTCAGCGGCGTGCCGGGAGGCTCCTACAGGGAAATGGAACCGGTGGCATCCACCTGGGAAAAAAGCACTTTGTTCGGAAACTGTCTGATAAGCGGCCTGCAGGAGGAAGATGTGGGGATATTCGGCAGCGGTTCCATCGAAGAAGATCTGACGCAGACCAGCTATTCCTCGGTACCGGGCGTGGACATCGAACTCGGCGACAGAGCGTCGGATACATCCGATGAAACACTGGAAAAGATTGCCAACGGATTAACGATCGGAATCGATGCGTATTTCGGATGAAACGTTGTAAATAAAAATTTCGTATGCTAAAATGAAGCGGATATGCGTAACGGGACAGAAACAGAAATTCGTACAGGAAATTTCTTTTATAACCGTGCTGATCAAGAGGTGAAAAGATGGCGAAAGAAACAGTCGATGCAATCCGTGAAGCGGAAAAGACAACCGAAAATCTGGAGAAGGAAGCCCGTTCAAAGGCAGGCGTCATGATCCAGAACGCGAAGGAAGAAGCCGGGAAAATTTTAAAGAAAGCGGCCGAAGAAGAAAGAGCGAAGGCTGCATTGACGGAAAAGGAAGAAAAGAAAAAAGCGGATGAAAGACTTCTTGACAGTCAGAAAAAAACGGAAGAGGAAATCCGTCTGATGAAGCAGAAAGCTTCGGAGAAAATACCGGAAGCGGTGGAGGCGATTCTGAAGACGCTTACGGAGTAAGAAATTTTTCCGAATACTTTCCGGAAAGGAGTACAAAGGATGTCTGTTGTACCGATGAAACGGGTTTTTATCTGTGCGCTGAAAAAGGACCGCAAGCCGATCCTGGAAATGCTGCAGCGTCTGGAAATGGTACAGATCGAAAACCCGGACGGAGAAATAAAGGACGATGTGTTTGACCGTCAGGACAAGTCGGAAGCGAAAGCCATGTTCGAGAAAAACCGCGAGATCGCCGTGCAGGCGCTCTCCATTCTCGATAACCGCGTGCCGGAAGACAAATCGATTCTTTCTTCCCTGGAAGGAAGAAAATCACTGACGGTCTCGGAATACGAAGCCATGGTGTCGAAGCGCGACGAGATCATGGATGTCGCGAAAAAGCTGCTGTCTCTGGATAAGGAATGTACGGAGATCAAAGCCGCCGTTCCGAAGACGGAAACACAGATCATAGCGCTGGAGCCGTGGCTTTCCTATGATCTGCCGCTGAACTTCGCGGGAACAAAGAAGACGACCGCATTTACAGGGACCCTGCAGAACGAAGTAAAACTGGAAACGATCCTGGAGAAAATAAAGGAGTCGGCGCCCGGCATAGAGGATTATGAAGTCCGCGTGATCAGCGCGACGCCGGAACAGACCTGTATTTTCGTGATCTGTTCGAACAGGAATGCGGACGCGGTTCAGGATGCGCTGCGGAAGATGGGGTTTGCGAAACCGCCGATTGCTTCCGAGAACCCGGCCGAGGCCAGTAAAAAACTCAAGTCGGACCTTGCCGCACTGAAGACAAGGGCGGATGCCCTGAATGAGGAAATTGCGAAATATGAGGTCCGCAGGGACGACCTGAAATTTGCAGTCGATTATTTCACCATGCGGGCAGAGAAATACAATGTGATCGGAACGCTTTCGCAGAGCCACCGCACCTTCCTGCTGGAAGGATATATTCCCGCGGACAACGCGGAAACGCTGGAACGGAAGCTGACGGCGGATTACGACGCGGTTGTGGAATTCCGGGATCCCGGCGAGGATGAGGATGTACCGGTCCTTTTAAAGAACAACGCGTTTGCGACTCCCGTGGAACCTGTCGTGGAAAGCTATTCCATGCCGGGGAAGGGAGAGATCGATCCTTCGTTTCTGGTCGCCTGCTTCTATTACGTGCTGTTCGGCATCATGCTTTCGGACGCGGCGTACGGAATCATTCTTTTCGTGGTGTGCGGGCTTCTGGTCAGGAAATACAAGAACATGGAACCCGGCATGCGGAAACTTCTCCTGATGTTCTGCTACTGCGGCATCGGCACGACGGTCTTCGGATTCCTGTTCGGTTCCTTCTTCGGCGATGCGGTGAATATCATAGCGACGGTGTTCTTCAAACGTCCGGATATCAAGCTTCCGCCGCTCTGGATGGACACGCTGGCAAACCCGATGAAGATGCTGCTGTTCTGCTTCATCGTCGGCATCATCCATCTGTTCGCCGGACTCGGCGCGAAGATGTACATGCTGGTGAAGGACGGGAAATATCTGGATGCGCTTTATGACGTGGTCTTCTGGTACATGGTGCTGGGCGGCTGCATTGTTCTTCTGGACACGTCCACGGTGTTTACGAACATGATGGGAATTGCAAAACCGCTTCCCGCAGCGGCGGGACAGGTTGCCAAGGTGGTGGCGCTGATCGGCGCGGTCGGCATTATCCTGTTCGGCGGGAGGGAATCCCGGAACTGGTTCAAGCGTCTGCTGAAAGGGCTCTACGCCCTGTACGGGATAAGCGGATATTTAAGCGATGTGCTTTCCTATTCAAGACTTCTTGCCTTAGGCCTTGCGACCGGCGTCATTGCCCAGGTCTTCAATAAGATGGGAAGCATGCTCGGAGGCGGCGTGGTCGGCGTTCTGGTGTTTATCCTGGTGTTCCTGATCGGGCACATCCTGAATATTCTGATCAATGTCATGGGCGCTTACGTCCATACGAACCGTCTTACGTTTGTGGAATTCTTCGGAAAGTTTTACGGCGGCGGCGGAAGAAAATTCGAACCGTTCGCTGTTCACACGAAATATTACAAAATCAAGGAGGATATTTGATTATGGATAAGTTCGGAATTGTATTTGCACTGGCTGGAGCTGTTTTGGCGGCACTGACTTCCGGTATCGGAAGTGCAAAGGGTGTAGGACTTGCAGGCAGAGCGGCTGCAGGCGTAACGACGGATGATCCCGCAAAATTCAGCAAGGTTCTTATCTTACAGCTTCTTCCCGGCACACAGGGTATTTACGGACTGCTGATCGGCTTTATCACGATGACGCAGATCGGCGTCATGGGCGGAAGCGCAAACATGTCCTTTGTCAAAGGCCTTCTTTATCTTGCCGCATGCCTTCCGGTCATTTTTGTCGAGCCGATCTCCGCGATTGCCCAGGCCAAGGCAGCGGTTGCTTCCATCGATCTTGTGGCAAAAAGACCTGACCAGTTCGGTAAAGCCATGATCTTCCCGGCAATGGTCGAAACCTACGCAATCCTTGCACTGCTGATTTCCATCCTTGCCGTATTCGGCGTAACGGGCTTAAGCGTCTAAGCTATCTCAAATCGAAAGGAACTTGTCATGACAGGTCTTGAAAAAATAATCGAAGATATCCGGAAAGAATCCGAGGAATCGGTCGGCGCCGTCATGAAAGAGGCTGAAGAGAAAACCGCCGGAATCAGAGCGGAAGCGAAGGCGGAAGCCGGGAAAGCCGCTCTCTCAATCCGGAAGGAAGCTTCCGTGAGAACGGAGGACATGAAGAAGCGGACGGAATCCGCGGCAGAACTTTCCCGGAGAAAAGCCATTCTTACAGCGAAGCAGGAACTGATTTCGGAAGCAATCGAAAAGGCACTTTCCGAAGCGGAAGCCATGCCGGATGAACAGTACTTTGCAACCGTGATCAGCATGGCAGCACGTGCGGCACATCCGGAAGAAACAGGAGAAATCTGTTTCTGCGGAAAAGATCTGAAGCGTCTTCCCGCCGGTTTTTCCGAAAGGCTGAATGCAGCGCTGCCGGAAGAAAGCAGCCTCTCGGTTTCGAAGGAAGCGGTCCGGATCAGCAGCGGATTTCTGCTGAAGTACGGCGGCGTTGAGGAGAACTGTTCCTTTGATGCCGTATTTGCCGCGAAAAGAGAAGAACTGCAGGACAAGGTCCGCGGGATCCTCTTTTCTTAAGACAGAGCGCGGGAAACAGGCCGGAAACAGACCGGCAGCGTTAATTTGAATCTGGAGGTTATCATGTCCGAGTCCGATCAGAGTTATGTTTATGCGGTCGCGCGCATCCGTTCCAAGGAGATGCAGCTTCTTACGGGTACATTTCTGGAGCAGCTTCTGTCTGCGCCGGATGAAGAAACATGCCTCCGCCTCCTGAACGAAAAGGGCTGGGGAAGCGGCGAAATGTCCGCAGAAAAAATGCTCGAGTCGGAGCACAGGAAAACCTGGGAATTCATCAATGATCTGATGAACGGCGAGACGGCGGTCTTCAATGTGTTTCTGTATGCGAACGATTATCACAATCTGAAGGCGGCCATAAAAGACAGCATCGAAAAGGTTAAATGTCCCGGCATTTTCATGGAGGATGGAACCGTCCCCGTGAAGACGATTGTGGAGGCCGTGGAAAAAAGAGAATATACCCTGCTTCCGGAAAGAATGCGGAAAGCAGCCGAAGAGGCGCAGGATATTCTCCTTAAGACCCGCGACGGACAGCTCTGCGACTGCGTGACGGACAGAGCGGCACTGGTCGATATTTTAAGAGCCGGGAAGGAAACACACGAGGAAATCCTCTCTCTCTACGGAGAGCTTACGGTTGCGTCCGCGGATATCAAGGCTCTGGTGAGAGCCGTGAAAACAGGCAAGGACAGGCAGTTCATGGAGCGGATGGTTGCTCCGTGCGATTCGCTTGACACAAAGAAACTGATTGATGCAGCGGCGGAAGGTATGAACGAACTTCTGAAATATCTGGAGTCCACAAAGTATTCGGATGCGGTTTCCGTTCTGAAGGAAAGTCCGTCCGCATTTGAACGGTGGTGCGACAATCTGATCATCCGTTCCATGCGGCCCGAGATCCACAACCCGTTCGGCCTCGGTCCTCTAGCTGCGTATATCCTGGCCCGCGAGAACGAGATCAAGACAGTGCGGATCGTCCTTTCGGGAAAAAGAAACAGTCTTCCGGATGAGTCCGTCCGGGAAAGGGTAAGGGAAATGTATGTATAAGATTGCGGTGATGGGAGACTGGGACAGCATTTACGGTTTCGGTGCACTGGGTCTGGATACATTTGCCGAGACCGGAGAAGATGCAGAGAAGGCCGCACAGCTTCTGAAGAGGCTGGGCAGCGGCGATTATGCGGTGATTTTCGTGACAGAGGCGCTTGCCTCTAAAATACCGGAGACGATCGAGGAGTTCAGAGTCCAGCCGAATCCGGCTGTCATCCTGATTCCGGGGATTTCCGGCAATACAGGCGAAGGCATTTCGGCGGTGAAACGTTCCGTGGAACAGGCCGTCGGTTCAGATATCATATTCGGAAACAAATAGGGACGATTCCCGTTGGAAAAAAGGGAGGAATAAAAGCCAATGAGTACAGGAACGATCAAAAAAGTCGCCGGACCCCTTGTGGTTGCGGAAGGAATGCGGGACGCCAACATGTTCGATCTGTGCCGCGTGAGCGATCAGCAGCTGATCGGTGAGATCATCGAGATCCGCGGAGAAGAAGCGTCGGTCCAGGTTTATGAGGAAACATCGGGGCTGAAGCCGGGTGAACCGGTGGTAAGCACGGGCTTTCCCATGAGCGTGGAACTCGGGCCCGGACTGATCGGAAGCATATATGACGGAATTCAGAGACCTCTGGACGCCATCATGGAGGTGACCGGCGGGAACCTCTTGAAGAGAGGCGTGCATGTTCCCTCCCTGAAGAGAGATAAGGTGTGGCACTTCGCGCCGACCGTGAAGGCAGGCGACAAGGTGACCGGCGGAGACATCGTGGGAGACGTGAAGGAAACCCACATTGTGACGCAGCACATTATGGTGCCGCCGGAAATCTCCGGAACCGTGAAGGAGATTAAGGAAGGCGATTTCAAAGTGACGGATACCGTTGCCGTGCTTACGAAGGACGACGGGACGGAATATACCATGACGCTCATGCAGACATGGCCGGTCCGCCGTGAGAGACCGTATAAGGAGAAGCTTTCTCCGACTACGCCGTTGATCACCGGACAGAGAGTCATCGACACGCTGTTCCCGATCGCAAAGGGCGGCGTGGCCGCGGTTCCCGGTCCGTTCGGATCAGGAAAAACCGTGGTGCAGCATCAGCTGGCAAAATGGGCGGAAGCGGACATCATCGTCTACATCGGCTGCGGCGAACGCGGAAACGAAATGACGGATGTTCTGAACGAGTTCCCGGAACTGAAGGACCCCAAGACCGGATATTCCCTGATGGAACGTACGGTTCTGATCGCCAACACCTCCGATATGCCGGTGGCGGCACGTGAAGCAAGCATTTATACCGGAATCACGATCGCGGAATATTTCCGCGACATGGGATATTCCGTGGCACTGATGGCAGATTCCACATCACGCTGGGCGGAAGCACTCCGTGAAATGTCAGGACGTCTGGAAGAGATGCCCGGCGAGGAAGGCTATCCCGCATACCTCGGTTCCCGTCTGGCACAGTTCTATGAAAGAGCGGGCCGTGTGAAGACTTTATGTTCCGGCGACAGGGAAGGTTCCCTTTCCGCAATCGGCGCGGTAAGCCCCGCAGGCGGCGATCTTTCCGAACCTGTCACGCAGGCGACGCTCCGCATTGTCAAGGTGTTCTGGAGCCTCGACGCACAGCTGGCCTACAAGAGACATTTCCCGGCAATCAACTGGCTCACGTCCTATTCGCTTTATCTGGACTCGCTCGGAAAATGGTTCGATAAGAACGTGGAAGGAAACGACTGGATGAAGCTCCGCTCCCGCATCATGCTGATGCTTCATGACGAGTCGGAACTGAACGAAATGGTGCAGCTGGTCGGCATGGATGCGCTTTCGGCGCCCGACCGTCTGAAGATGGAGGCTGCACGGAGTATAAGAGAAGACTATCTGCATCAGAATGCATTCCATGAAGTGGATACCTACACCTCCTTGAAGAAGCAGCGTCTGATGATGATGCTGATCATGGATTACTACGATGTATCGAAGAGTGCGCTGGACAAGGGCGCGGACATCAATAAGCTTGCTTCGCTTCCGGTCAGGGAGAGAATAGGCCGTTTCAAATACACCGGTGATGACGAGCTTCAGTCCGAATACGAGAGCATAGAGAAGGATCTGAAATCGCAGGCGAACGGAGCACTGGAATAATAAAGAGGAGGGTTTTGTCATGCCAAAGGAGTACAGGACAATTCAGGAAGTAGCGGGTCCTCTGATGCTGGTTCGCGGTGTCAAGGATGTTGCCTACGATGAGTTAGGCGAGATTGAACTTTCAAACGGAGAAAAGAGACGGTGCAAGGTTCTGGAAATCGACGGAGGAAATGCTCTCGTCCAGCTGTTTGAAAACTCGACCGGAATCAATCTGGAAAGCAGCAAGGTCCGGTTCCTCGGACGGAGCATGGAGCTCGGCGTTTCCGAAGACATGCTTTCCCGTGTATTTGACGGACTCGGAAGACCGATCGATAACGGACCGGACATTCTTCCGGACGAACGCAGGGACATCAACGGCCTGCCCATGAACCCGGCGGCCAGAAGTTATCCGCAGGAGTTCATTCAGACCGGCGTTTCCGCAATCGACGGACTGAACACACTGGTAAGAGGACAGAAGCTTCCCATCTTTTCCGCTTCCGGACTGCCGCATGCAAATCTTGCTGCGCAGATCGCCAGACAGGCAAAGGTAATCGGAACCAGCGAACCGTTCGCGGTCGTGTTTGCCGCAATGGGCATTACCTTCGAGGAAAGCAACTTCTTCATTCAGAGCTTCAAGGAGACGGGAGCAATCGACCGTACGGTTCTTTTCATAAACCTGGCAAACGACCCGGCGGTAGAACGGATTGCAACGCCGAGAATGGCGCTGACCGCAGCGGAATACCTTGCATTTGAAAAGAACATGCACGTTCTGGTCATCCTGACGGATATCACGAACTACGCGGATGCGCTCCGTGAGATTTCGGCGGCACGGAAGGAAGTTCCGGGACGCCGCGGATATCCGGGCTACATGTACACGGATCTGGCTTCTCTTTATGAGAGAGCGGGCCGTCAGAAAGGGAAGAAGGGTTCCATTACCCTGATCCCGATCTTAACCATGCCGGAAGACGACAAGACCCATCCCATCCCGGACCTTACCGGATATATCACCGAGGGACAGATCATCTTGAGCCGTGAGCTTTACCGGAAGGGCGTGGAGCCGCCGATCGACGTGCTGCCGAGCCTTTCACGACTGAAGGATAAAGGAATCGGAAAAGGAAAGACCAGGGAAGACCACGCGGATACCATGAACCAGCTTTTCGCAGCCTATGCAAGAGGAAAGGACGCGAAGGAACTGGCGGTCATCCTCGGTGAGGCAGCTCTTACCGATATCGACAAGCTCTATGCGAAATTTGCGGACGAGTTCGAAAAGGAATATGTTTCCCAGGGATACCGCACGAACCGCAACATCGAGGAGACGCTGGAGATCGGCTGGAAGTTACTGCGCATTCTGCCGAGGGCGGAACTGAAACGTATCAAGGATGAATATCTGGATATGTACTACGACGAGAAGAAATAATTTTCCCGGTGAACGGTAAAGTCCGGCGATGTGTTTTAGGCCGGAGGAAAATGCAGGAAAGGAAATGCAGGATGGCGAATACGACGGTTAATCCTACCCGGATGGAGCTTACGCGCCTCAAGAAAAAGCTGATCACGGCGCGGCGCGGGCACAAGCTTTTAAAAGACAAACGGGATGAGCTTATGCGTCAGTTCCTGGAACTGGTGCGGCAGAACAAATCCCTCCGCGAGAAAGTGGAAATCGGCATCAAAAAAGCCAACGGAAACTTTGCGCTCGCACGTTCGGCCATGTCGGACGAAGCGGTGAGGGTCGCGTTCATGGCGCCGCGGCAGGAGGTCTCTCTGGATATCTCCTACCGGAACGTAATGAGCGTGAACGTGCCGCAGTACAAATGGCAGACGCGGACGAGCGACGCGAATGATATCTATTCCTACGGCTTCGCGTTCACGTCATCCGACCTGGACGATGCGGTCAAAGGCCTGTCCGATCTTCTGCCCGACATGATGAAGTTAGCGGAGAGCGAAAAGAGCTGTCAGCTCATGGCGTCGGAAATCGAAAAGACCAGAAGAAGAGTGAACGCTCTGGAGCACGTCCTCATTCCGGACATGGAGCGGAACATCAAGTTCATCACGATGAAGCTGGACGAGAACGAACGCAGTTCCCAGATCAGGCTGATGAAAGTGAAGGACATGATGCTTGAGGAAGCCCATCACTACAAGGAACGCGCGGAAGAAAAGTACGGTGAGGCATAAGTGGCGGCATTTTTAAACACAGAATCAGTCATGGCGGAGGATCTGCATCTTTAAAGGGGGCAGATTCTCCTTTTTATCCGGAGATGCAGCCGGAGTGCCGGCGGTGCGTTTCACTGCATGTACCGGCATTCCGGAAATGCGGCGGCATTGTGCAGCCGTCCGGATATGCGCTATAATAAAAATCGGTACCTGCATCAGACTGCGGGACCAGAGGAAACGGAAGAAAATCGGATATGGGCGAAAAACTGACGAAAGAAGACATCAAGAAAATAGAAAAGGAAATCGAACACCGGAAACTCGAGGAAAGGCCGAGGCTGATCGAGGCGGTGAAAGAGGCCCGCGCGCAGGGAGATTTAAGCGAGAACTTTGAATATTATGCGGCGAAGCGGGAGAAAAACCAGAATGAAAGCCGCATCGGATATCTCGAAGGAATGCTGAAGACTGCGGAGATCGTAAGCGACACCTCGGAAGAGGGAGAAGCCGGTCTCGATAAAAAAGTCGAAGTGCGGTTCGTTGACCGCGGCACGACGGAAACCTACAAGATCGTCACGCCCATCCGCAGCGATTCCCTGAAGAAACGGATTTCGATCGAGTCGCCGATCGGAATGGCGTTAGTCGGCCACAAGCCGGGCGAGAAGGTGAACGTGAAGACGCCGGGGGGCGTTCTTGTCATGGAAATTCTCTCGGTTCAGGACGACGACGAAAACGACGAGATACAGGCCTTCTGATCTTAAAAACAGGTAAATTAAGCAGCGGAATGAAAATGAAATTCCGGCTGTAAAAAATACACAATGGAGGTACGGATATGAATACAACACTTGTTGTCATGGCAGCCGGGATAGGCTCACGGTTCGGAAAGGGAATCAAACAGCTGGAGCCGGTAGGACCGTCCGGCGAGATCATCATGGACTATTCCATTCATGATGCAATGCGGGCAGGCTTCAACAAAGTAGTCTTCATTACGAGAAAGGAAATCGAAGGAGAATTCAAGGAGATCATCGGAAACCGGATTTCGCAGAAGGTCCCGGTGGAATATGCGTTCCAGGATCTTGCCGATCTGCCGGAAGGCTTTTCGGTGCCGGCAAACAGGAAGAAACCCTGGGGCACCGGCCAGGCCATTCTGGCGGTAAAGGATATTGTGAAGGAACCGTTCCTCGTCATCAATGCGGACGATTATTACGGAACGGAGTGCTTTAAGCTGATCCACGACTACATGACGGAGAAAATGGATGTGTCCGCTCCCGTCTATGATATGTGCATGGCAGGCTTTATTCTGAAGAATACGCTTTCCGACAACGGAGCCGTGACCAGAGGCATTTGCGACGTGACAGCCGACAGCATGCTTTCTGCCGTGACGGAAACCTTTGACATCCGGATGAACGGAAATGCCGTTGAAGCAAAGGACGGAGAGGGAAGACCCGTTCATGCGAGAGCGGAGCAGTATGTTTCGATGAACATGTGGGGACTTCCGCCGGCATTCTTTGGGGCGCTGGAAAAAGGATTCCCGGAATTCCTGAAGGGGCTTGATGAAAAGGGCAAGATCAAGGGAGAGTATCTGCTTCCCACTGCGGTCGATGCCTGCATCCAGAGCAGAAAGGGTACCGTCAAGGTTCTGCCCACGCATGACAAATGGTTCGGTCTGACTTATCATGAGGATCTTCCGGCCGTGCAGTCCGCGATCAGGGAACTGGTAAAGCAGGGTGTATATCCGGAAAAACTGTACTGATATATCCGGGAAACCGTACCGATACGTACCGATAAAAAGAAATACCCCTGAGATATGAGGAGACCCCGGCAGCAAAGCCGCCGGGGTAATTATGAAAAATCTATGTGCAACTTGACTTAAAAAGTCAAGGTTGCCGTCTGAATTCTATACAAAAAGCATAAAGCCGACATATGAACAGAATATGAACAACCGGTAAATTTATTGTAACGTGATTATAGTGTCAAAAGTCATGCCACACGCCATGCCTGCATGGCAGTGTGGCGCTGACTTTATGACACGCCCCTCATGAGGAAGTAATGGGGCAGGGGCCCCACGAATTCCGAATGAGGGACAGGATTGTGGGAGCCTCGAAGAGGCGAAACAATCCGTAAGCACTTATAACATCCACATTGTAAAGTAAGAAAACAGCTGACAGGAGGAACAGGATGGCGGATAAGGGACGCATCACTTATATCTGCGGGCACAAGAACCCGGACACGGACTCCGTCTGCTCGGCAATTTGCTACGCCTGGCTTAAGAACCTGACCGGGAGCGGAACCTACAAAGCCTGCCGGGCGGGGGAGATCAACAATGAGACGCGCTATGTCCTGGAACGGTTGGGGATAGAACAGCCGAAGCTCATCACTTCCGTAAAAACGCAGGTCCGCGACGTGGAATTCCGAAAAACGGAGGGCGTGGACCGCTCCATTTCCATTAAGACCGCCTGGAGGCTGATGCAGGACTTGAACGTCGTGACCCTGCCGGCGGTGACCCCGGACGGAGAACTGGACGGAATCATCACGGTCAGCGATATCGCCTATTCCTATATGAACGTCTACGATTCTTCCGTCATGTCCAAGGCGCACACGCGGTATTCCAATATCATAAACACGCTGGAAGGCGTTCTGCTTGTCGGGGACGAGAAAGGATTTTTCGATTCCGGCAAGGTCCTTGTTTCCGCGGCCAATCCGGAAATGATGGAGAACTACATTTCCCGCGGCGACCTGGTCATCCTCGGGAACCGGTACGAGTCGCAGCTCTGCGCGATTGAAATGGGCGCGGCGTGCCTCGTGGTGTGCGAGGGCGCTGATGTGTCGAAGACAATCAGGAAACTCGCCGAAGAAAACGGAACGACGATCATCATCACATCCTACGATGCCTGCACGACCGCGCGACTGATCAACCAGTCCATTCCGATCGCCTATTTCATGAAGACGGAAAATCTGATCACGTTCGGGTATGACGACACGCTGGATGAAATCAGAGACATCATGGCGAGCGTGAGACACAGAGACTTTCCCGTGCTGGATAAGAGCGGAAAATATGTAGGTATGATCTCCAGAAGAAATCTGCTGGGCGCAAAGGGCAAGCGGATGATCCTTCTGGACCATAATGAAAAGAACCAGTCCGTGGACGGGATAGAGGAAGCGCACGTCGTGGAGATCATAGACCACCACAGGCTCGGAACGGTGGAGACCCTGCAGCCCGTCTATTTCCGCGGGATGCCGCTCGGCTGCACATCCACGATCATCTATCAGCTGTTCCATGAGAAGAACGTGGAAATCCCGCCTAAGATCGCGGGGCTTCTGTGTGCGGCGATCGTTTCCGACACGCTTCTGTTCCGTTCCCCCACATGCACGGAGGAGGACAGGAAAGCGGCTATGGACCTTGCCGGGATTGCAGGGGTTGACATCAATGCCTTCGCGCTGGAAATGTTTGCCGCCGGCAGCAACCTGACCGGGAAGACGGACGAGGAAATATTCTATCAGGACTACAAGAAATTCACCTACGGAAAAAAGATCATCGGCATAGGCCAGATCAGTTCCATGAACCGTCAGGAACTGACCGATCTGAAGGACCGCATGCTTACCTATATGACGGAGTCCATCGCCAAGCAGGGAGTGGACATGATGTACCTCATGCTGACCGATATCCTGGAGGAGAACACCACATTGCTGTGCGCCGGCGAGGGAGCCGAGCAGCTGGTCGCGGAGGCCTTCCATCTGGATGACGAGCTTGCATCGAAGGAAAGGGACGGCATTGTCGCGCTGCCGGGAGTCGTTTCGAGAAAGAAGCAGCTCGTGCCGGTTCTGATCTCGGGGGTTCAGGAATGAAGAACTGCATTACCCTGATCGGCATGCCGGCATGCGGAAAGAGTACGATCGGCGTCGTGCTCGCGAAACGTCTCGGAAAAAAATTCATGGACAGCGATCTTCTGATCCAGGAGAAAACCGGCAGGCTTCTGAGGCAGCTGATCGAAGAGAACGGCGATGCGGGCTTCCGTCTGATCGAGGACCGCGTCAATTCCGGAATCAGGACCGAAAATGCCGTCATTGCGCCGGGCGGAAGCGTGATCTACGGAAAGAACGCCATGCGGAACCTGAAAAAAATCAGCACGATCATTTATCTGAAGGTGTCTTATCAGACGCTCTCGAGGCGCCTCAGGAATCTGCATGAACGGGGCGTTTCGATTAAAGCCGGACAGACGCTTAAGGATCTTTATGAGGAGCGGATTCCGTATTACGAGAAATATGCGGATATCACGGTCGATGAAACGGGAAAGAGCACGCAGCAGATCGTGGATCTGATCTGCGGGATAATCGGAGAGTGAGAATGATGGCAAAACAGATCTGGAAACAGGGGAACATGCTCTACCCGGTGCCGGCGGTTCTGGTGAGCTGCGCGGATAAAGAGGGACATTCCAATTTCTTAACGATCGCATGGACGGGAACGGTCTGTTCCGAACCGCCCATGGTATCGATTTCCGTAAGACCGGAACGGTATTCCTACGGTCTGATCAAGGAGAGCAAAGAGTTCGTGATCAATCTGACGACGGAGGCGCTGGTCCGCAAAACGGATACCGCCGGCGTCCGCTCCGGACGCGACACGGACAAATGGGAAGCGCTTCATCTGACGCCCGAAAAGGCTTCTGTCGTCAAGTGCCCCATGATTAAGGAGAGTCCGGTGAACATGGAGTGCAGGGTGAAAAAAATCATCCCGCTCGGTTCGCATGATCTGTTCCTGGCGGAAGTCGTCGCGGTCAATGCGGACAGTTCCTGCCTGGATAAGAACGGAAGGCTTGATCTGTACAGGGCAGGACTGATCGCCTATTCGCACGGAGAATATTACACGCTCGGGAAGCTTCTCGGAAAATTCGGCTTTTCCGTGCAGAACGGCCGCGCGGAAAAATCTGCCCGGACGGAGAAGTCCGTCCGCGGAGAAAAATCCGCGCATGCAGGGAAGCCGTTTCACGGAGTGAAATCTGCGCATGCGGAGAAACCGTTCCGCGAAGCAAAGCCGGCCCATGCGGAGAAGCCGTTTCACGGAGTGAAATCTGCGCATGCGGAGAAACCGTTCCACGGCGCAAAACCGGCCCATGCGGAAAAACCGTTCCATGGCGCAAAACCGGCCCATACGGAAAAGCCGTTCCACGGAGAAAAATCCACGCATGCGGAGAAACCGTTCCACGGAGCAAAGCCGGTCCGTTTCGGGAAGTCAGTCCATGGGCGGAAACCGTTTTCTTCATCCGGAATGTCGCATGCAGGAAGGTCCGGGCAAAAGACGCGCCACTTTACAAACGGGACATAAAGGTTTATAAGAACTATGTGTTATCGGATCGTGCGGAAAATTGTTCATATCCGCAGCGAGTGTTTGAAGCCATCCACTCGATAAAAAAAACCACGGAGGAAATTGAAAATGAAATATTCAGGGAAGATGTCTGTCAGGGAACTTGTCAACGGTGCCATGATCGCCGCGATCTATGTCGTGCTCACGGTCATGACGCAGGCCATAAGCTTCGGGCCGGTTCAGTTTCGCATATCGGAGGCGCTCTGCATTCTGCCGGTCTTTACGCCGGCGGCCATCCCGGGTCTGTATCTGGGATGTGTTCTGGCGAATTTCCTGGGAGGCGGAGTTCCCATGGATATCGTGTTCGGAAGCCTGGCTACGCTGATTGGTGCGTACGGAACCTGGAAGCTGAGAACGAAAAAGTGGGCGGCATGTCTTCCACCGATCATAAGCAACGCACTGATCGTTCCGTTTGTGCTCCGCTTTGCCTACGGCAGCACGGATCTCATTCCCTGGATGATGGTTACCGTCGGTGCGGGAGAAGTGCTTGCGGTCGGCGTCTGCGGGAACATTTTAAGGAAAGCCCTGGAGCGGCACAGCGACAGGATATTCGGCGGGCAGGGAATTTCGGTAAGATCCGCGCAGCGTTGAAAACCAGGCGGATCTCATGATATGATTACCGTGTCAAAAGTTATGCCGCACGTCATGCCTGCATGGCAGCGGGACGCTGACTTTATGACACACCCCTTATGAGGAAGCAATGGGACTGCGGCCCCGTGAATTCCCGATGCGGGGCAGGAAATAAAAAGGGGAGTCTTATGGAACCTTATCGGATAAACTTCGAAAAACCGAATCACGTCTACTTTATCGGCATCGGCGGCATCAGCATGAGCGGCCTTGCGGAAATCCTTCTGAACGGAGGCTTTCAGGTCAGCGGTTCGGATATGCGGGAAAGCGAGATCACGGATCACTTAAGCGCGCTCGGCATAAAGATTGTCTACGGACAGAAAAGTGAAAACATAACGGATGACCTGGACTGCGCCGTTTATACGGCGGCGGTCCATCCGGACAATCCGGAATTTGTCTCCTGCAGGGAAAAGAAAATTCCGCTGCTCACGAGGGCGGAGCTGCTCGGACAGATCATGCAGCAGTACCGGCATTCCATTGCAGTGAGCGGAACGCACGGAAAAACAACCACGACCTCCATGATCACGCACATCCTGCTGGCGGCGAAGGAAAATCCGACGGTAAGCGTGGGCGGCATGCTGCCCGTAATCGGCGGAAACATCCGCATCGGCGGGAAGGATATGTTTGTCCTGGAAGCCTGCGAATATACGAACAGCTTCCTTTCGTTCCATCCGACCATGGAAGTCATTCTGAACATCGAAGCGGATCATCTGGATTTCTTCAGGGATATCGAGGATATCCGGAATTCCTTCCATAAATTTGTAGGACGCCTGCCGGAAAACGGCACGGTGATCATCAACAGCGGAATCAGGAACTACCGGGAGATCGTAAAGGACTTCAGAGGAAAGGTTGTGACCTTCGGTCTTAACGATCCGCATGTCGCGGCGGAGAACATCACGTTCGATGCCCTTGCGCGTCCCACGTTCACGCTTCTCGTGGACGGAGAGAAAAAGGACCGCATAGCCCTGCATGTGCCCGGAGAACACAATGTGAAAAATGCGCTTGCCGCAATCGCGGCAGCCATGGAACTGAAGATCGATCCGGCCGTCTATGAAAAAGGACTTTCGTCCTTCGGCGGCGCGGAAAGAAGGTTCGAGAAAAAGGGAGAGCTTCGCGGCATTACGGTGATCGACGATTATGCGCATCATCCGCAGGAGATCGAAGCGACGCTTGCCGCCGCGCTGCATTATCCGCATAAAAGGATAGTCTGCGTGTTCCAGCCGCATACCTATTCGCGTACGAAGGCCCTGATGCCGGAATTCATAAAGGCCCTTTCCGTTGCGGATCAGGTTGTCCTTGCGGATATTTATCCGGCGCGCGAAACGGATACGCTCGGCGTCAGCTCGAAGGATATTGCGGACGGCATCAATGAGGGCGGCGGGAGCGCAGTCTTCATTCCTTCGTTCGACGGAATAGAGACTTATCTTCTGGAAAATCTGATACCCGGCGACCTGTGCATAACCATGGGAGCGGGAGACATATATAAAGTCGGGGAAAGGCTTCTCGGGAAGTAAGTTATCCACGGAATCCACAGTCAGGACTCATCAACAATGTTGATAAACTTGTGGATTCAGCGGTGCCTTATTTTATTCTCATTTCGTTTTTCCTGTGCTATGATAACTCTGCAGGAAGCGCAGCCTGAAGTGTTGTTTTCATCAGGGCTGTGTCCTTTGATCCAGGGATGCAGTCAGAGTGGCACTTTGATCTGTATAAAAAGGGGTGGAGTAAAATGAAGGTGACATTCAGAAGTCTTTCAATTCCGGCAGCGACGCTCGTCGCGAACGAATTCATAGACAGGTACATGGCGAAAGCCAACGGGGAATATGTCAAGGTATATCTCTATCTTCTGCGCCACGCCGCAGAAGATATTTCATGTACGGAAATCGCAGATGCGCTCGATCTGACGGAGGGCGACGTGAACCGTGCGGTCGGCCGGTGGAAAACGGAAGGACTGATTTCCGTGTCCGTTTCCGGCGAAGAGGCCGCGGATAAGAAAACGACGGAAAAACCGGCCGGAACGGATGCCGCAGGAAAGGCAGATCAGGGAGAGGCAGCCCTTTCCGCGGGTGTAAAAGCGGACCGGAAAGAGGCAGTTCTTTCCGCAGAGGTAAAGGCGGACCGGAAAGAGGAAGAGACCGCAGCGCCGGCAGGAGACAGGAAAGCACTTTCGGCCGCTGCAAATCTGCAGGAAGAGGTTCCCTTTCAGGAAGAAACGCCTGCCGCGGAAACACTTCCGGACAAGTCTGCCGTCGACATCGGAAAACTCAGGAGCGACAAGGAGTTCTCCAATCTTCTCTATGTGGTCCAGCGGTATCTTTCGAAGATTTTTTCGCAGACCGACACCGAGACGATTGCCTATCTGTATGATGTGCTGAAGATCCCGGCGGAACTGATCGAGTATCTTGCGGAAATGTGCGCGGAACGGGAGAAGACTTCCCTGCGCTATCTCGAACGCATAGCGATCGACTGGCACACGAAGGGAATCCGTACCGTGGAGCAGGCCAGGGCGGAAGCCGGAATCTATACGGGAGAAATGTCTGCCGTCGTAAAGGCATTCGGCCTCGGCCGGAAGCCCGGCGAGCAGGAACAGAAGCTGATCATCAAATGGTTTAAGAAGTACGGCTTTACGAAGGAGATCGTAAAGGAAGCCTGCAACCGGACGCTCGCTTCCACGCAGAAACCGAATTTCCAGTATGCGGATTCCATCCTGACCAGATGGCACGATGCGAATGTCCGCACACCGGAGGACATTAAGAAACTGGATGAGGAACACGATGAAAAGGTCAGAAAGATCCACGAAGGAAAAGGACCGGCCGAGGGAACGCCGAACCGCTTCGGTAATTTCGAACAGCGGAAAGACGATCTGGACAGTCTCGTCGTGGACAGCCTGAGCAGAAAGTTCAGTCAGAGCTGACAGCATTTCAGCGGATTCTTTAACGGAAGAGGAAGAATGATAAAAGATGGCACTCAGCAATTCTCAGTACAATGCAATCCTAAGAGAATATGAACGTCAGCAGTCGGCTGACCGGAGGGACCTTGAGAAACGTCTGGAAGAGGTACGCTCCCGCATCCCGGAAATGGCAGAGCTGGAGAAACAGGCCGGCCTGTCCGCCATGGAACGGTTTAAGAAAGCGGCGGGAACCGGGGATCTGCACGCGGCGGACGGCTTTTCCGGAGAAGTAAAAGCCATCAAGGAAAAGAAAGCGGAGCTGCTTAAGAAAAACGGCTTCCCGGCGGATGCCATGGACATGCGTTATCTCTGTCCCGACTGCAGGGACACCGGCTTTGCGGACGGGAAAAAGTGCCACTGTTTTAAGGCAAAAGTCATAAAACTCTTGTACGCGCAGTCAAATATTGATAGGATAATGGAGAAGGAAAATTTTTCCAGCTTTTCCTTCGATTATTTTGACGATAAAAGGGTCATCACGAAGATCGGCATGACGGAAAAAGCCTATATGGAAAAAGTCCTGAAGATCTGCCATGACTATGTGGACCGCTTCGATCAGGAAAAAGGCAGCATCCTTTTTCTCGGGAACACCGGAGTGGGCAAGACCTTTCTGTCGAACTGCATTGCCAGAGAACTGATCGAACGCTACTATTCCGTCATCTACCTTTCCGCAGGAGAACTTTTCGACTGCATTTCGAAGGTCCGGATGAACAGGACGGACGAAAGCTCGGTGAAGGAACTGTATGGATATATTTCGGACTGCGATCTTCTGATCATAGATGATCTCGGAACGGAAGTCACGAACACCTGGAACGCATCCAATTTTTTCCAGCTTGTGAACGGCAGGCTTTCGGCCGGAAAGGCGACGATCGTTTCCACGAACCTTTCCATGACTGCCATGCGGGACACCTATTCGGAACGCGTCACGTCAAGGATTGCGAGCGGATATACCGTGGTGCCTCTTTACGGAGACGACATACGGCTTAAGAAGAAGCTTTCGGAATGACGGCAATCAGCAGGTAAAAATACGGCAGGATAAACGGAGGAGTATTCATGTCAAACGAAGACAAGGAAATCGAGACCATACCGGTAGGACCCCTGGGTCTGGTGCCGCTTCGCAGCTGCGAAGAACTCGGAAAGAAGGTAGATGCCTATCTTGTCCAGTGGAGGACGGCACGTCAGAGCGAGCACAAGACCACGATTGCTTTTGCGGGATACCAGAGGGATTCCTACATCGTGAATACGCGCATCAGCCGTTTCGGGACAGGCGAAGCAAAAGGCACCATCCTGGAGTCGGTCCGCGGCTACGATCTGTATGTCATGGTGGATGTGTGCAACTACAGCCTTACCTATTCGCTCTGCGGAATGACGAACCACATGTCCCCGGACGATCATTTCCAGGATTTGAAGAGAATCATCGCGGCAGCGGCCGGAAAGGCCAGAAGGATCAACGTGATCATGCCGTTCCTGTACGAGAGCCGTCAGCATAAGCGGTCGGGAAGAGAGTCGCTCGACTGTGCGCTGGCACTGAAGGAGCTCACCTCCATGGGCGTGGAGAACATCATCACGTTCGATGCGCACGACGCGCGGGTGCAGAACGCCATTCCCTTAAAGGGATTCGAAACCATACAGCCGATCTACCAGTTCACGAAGGCACTTTTAAATGCGGAACCGAACCTGAAGGTCGATGCGGCGCACATGATGGTCATAAGCCCGGACGAGGGAGGAATGGGCAGGGCAATCTACTTTGCCAACATGCTCGGCCTGGACGTGGGCATGTTCTACAAACGCCGCGACTATACGAAAGTGGTGGACGGCAGGAACCCGATCGTGGCACACGAGTATCTGGGATCCGACATGGCGGGAAAGGACATGATCGTCATAGACGACATGATCTCTTCCGGAGAAAGCATGCAGGAGGTCGCCAAGGAACTGAAGCGCAGAGGAGCGAGGAAGGTATTTATCTGCGCGACGTTCGGACTTTTCACGAACGGCCTCGCAAGATTTGACCAGTACTACGAGAACGGATTCATGGACAGGCTTCTGACCACGAACCTTGTCTATCAGACACCGGAGCTTTTAAGCCGGCCGTACTATACCAGCGTCGACATGAGCAAATACATTGCGCTGATCATCGACAACCTGAATCATGATTACTCCATCAGCGAATTCCTGACGCCGACCGAACGGATCAACAAGTTCCTCGGAAACTTCCGCGCAAGACAGAAGGCGGAGGAAGAGGCCGCGGCGGGAAAGAAGGAATAGAAAGCTACCGGAACTTAAGGCTCTGGACTCACGGAAGGCCTTCGGGCCTTCCGTGAAGTATTGAAAAAAGGCAGGAGATACGAAATGGCAGAAGAGAAAAAACTGGTTCGTGAAATTACTTCCATGGATGAGGACTTCGCACAGTGGTACACGGACATCGTAAAGAAAGCGGAACTGACGGACTACTCCTCCGTAAAAGGCTGCATGGTCATAAAGCCCGCGGGATATGCGATCTGGGAAAATATTCAGAAGGAACTTGACCGGCGCTTCAAGGCGACCGGCGTACAGAACTGCTACATGCCGGTTTTTATTCCGGAAAGTCTTCTGAACAAAGAGAAGGATCATGTGGAAGGATTTGCGCCCGAAGTGGCATGGGTCACGCAGGGCGGGCTGGAACCGCTGCAGGAAAGACTCTGCGTCCGTCCGACCTCGGAAACGCTTTTCTGCGATTATTATTCCAGGAATGTCCATTCCTACCGGGACCTGCCGCAGCTTCTGAATCAGTGGTGCTCGGTGGTACGCTGGGAGAAAACGACCCGGCCGTTCTTACGGTCCCGTGAGTTTCTGTGGCAGGAAGGACACACTGTCCACGCAACAAAGGAAGAAGCGGAGGAACGCACCATCATGATGCTGAATGTCTACGCCGACCTGTGCGAGAAGGAACTTGCCATTCCGGTCATCCGCGGACAGAAGACGGACAAGGAGAAATTTGCGGGTGCGATCGCGACCTATACGATCGAGTCCCTGATGCATGACGGAAAGGCACTGCAGTCCGGAACCAGCCATAACTTCGGCGACGGATTCGCGAGAGCGTTCGGCATGCAGTTCACGGACAAGGACAACCAGCTGAAATACATGTACCAGACTTCCTGGGGCATGACCACCCGAATGATCGGTGCGATCATCATGGTGCACGGCGATGATTCCGGTTTAAAGCTTCCGCCGCACATTGCACCGGTGCAGGTCATGATCATTCCCATCCAGATGAACAAGGAGGGCGTGACGGAAAAGGCCAGGGAACTTTACGACAGGCTCTTGAAGGCCGGCATCCGCGCGAAGCTGGATGATTCCGACAAGCGGCCCGGATTCAAATTCTCCGACTGCGAAATGCGCGGCATCCCGCTCCGCATTGAGATCGGACCGAAGGATATCGAAGAAGGAAAATGCGTCCTGGTGCGCCGCGACACAAGAGAGAAAATCCCGGTGGCGCTTTCCGAACTGGAGAAGAAGGTTCCGGAAGTTCTGGAGACCATCCAGAAGGACATGTACGATCACGCGCTCAGTCACCGCAACGCGCATACCTATACCGTGACAAACATGGATGAATTTACGGACATCATCCGGAACAGGCCCGGATTTATCAAGGCCATGTGGTGCGGCTGTGAAGAGTGCGAGAACAAGATCAAGGAACTGACCAATGCAACCAGCCGCTGTGTTCCGTTTGAACAGGAAAAGCTTTCCGACAAATGTGTTGTCTGCGGAAAACCGGCGACGAAGATGGTGTACTGGGGAATTGCCTATTGATTTCAGAAGAAGATGCCGGAGGACCGAAGGTTCTCCGGCTTTTTATGCATCAGTATTCAGTAAACGCGCCAGTGGCGCGTTTAACTGAATGCGCAGGGCCGCACAGGGAATTATGCCCCTTCGGGCACGCGGCCCGCGCACGAGCAGGAGACGAAAAAGCCTTCTCCTACTCGATCATGAGCAGGAGCGTTGGTATGAATAAAAACAGACTATCGGGAACGGGATATGCGGTACTCGCGGGGGCACTCTATGCCGCGAACGCTCCCTGTTCCAAAATCCTTCTTTCCGGCATTGCCCCGACCATGATGGCGGCGTTTCTATATCTTGGCGCGGGGCTCGGGATGCTTCTTTTAATGGGAGCAGGTGAAGCAAAGGGAACAGGCAGGGAAGAAAAACTGTCCAAAGAAGATCTTCCCTATACGGTGGCCATGGTGCTTCTCGATATTCTGGCGCCGGTCTGCCTGATGACAGGACTGAAAACAACCGAGGCGGCCAATGTCTCGCTTCTCAATAATTTTGAAATCGTCGCGACGGGACTGATCGCCTGCTTTCTGTTCGGAGAAAAAATCTCGAAGCGGCTCGGCACGGCGATCGTCCTGGTGACGCTTGCCAGCATGATCCTTTCCTTCACGGGTCCCGGAAGTCTTTCCTTTTCGCCCGGTTCTCTCTTTGTCCTTCTGGCATGCGTGTTTTGGGGATTTGAAAATAACTGCACCAGGAAACTCTCCGGTAAGGATCCGCAGGAAATCGTGCTGATCAAGGGCATATTTTCCGGCGGCGGCTCCTTTCTGATCGCGCTCTTAAGAGGAGAAGCGGTGCCCGGTGCAGGGGCCATTCTTCTTTCTCTTTTACTGGGGTTTGTGGCCTACGGCCTGAGCATTTTCTTCTATATCCGTGCGCAGCGGTCGCTCGGCGCGGCAAAGACCAGCGCCTATTATGCGGTCTCGCCGTTTATCGGGGCGACCGCGTCGCTCATTATTTTCCGTCAGGTTCCGGGAACGGTGTTCCTCTGCGCATGCGCGGTCATGGCAGCGGGAACCTACCTTGCTTCCACGGACGGGAAAAATGAGGCGGGGTTTCCACAGACGGGAAAAAATGAGGCGGGGTTTCCACGGACGGGAAAAATGAGGCAGGGTTTCCACGGACTGGAAAAATGAGACGGAAAAAATGAGGCGGGAAAAGCCGGGGCACCGTGCTATAATAAAATCATGAATATTCCGGCAGATGTAAAAAAGATCATGGAGCAGCTGAATAAAAAAGGATTCGAAGCCTATGCGGTGGGCGGGTGCGTGCGCGACACCATCCTCGGGAAAGTTCCCGGGGACTGGGACATCACGACGGACGCCAGGCCCGCTGACGTAAAGGCTCTGTTCCGCCGCACCATAGACACCGGGATGGAGCACGGCACGGTGACCGTCATGATCGGAAAAACCGGGTATGAGATCACGACATACCGCGTGGACAGCGTGTACAGCGACGGAAGGCATCCGGACAGCGTGACCTTCACGCCGAGCCTTGCGGAGGATCTGAAGCGCCGGGACTTTACCATGAATGCCATGGCCTATTCCGAACGCGACGGGTTAAAGGATCTGTTCGGCGGACAGGAAGATATCAGACGCCGCGTGATCCGGTGCGTCGGTAATCCGGACGAGCGCTTTCAGGAAGACGCGCTCCGTATTTTAAGGGCCGTCCGTTTCAGTGCCCAGCTCGGATTCGAAATCGAAGAGGAGACCTGGGAAGCGCTGAAGAGGCACGCGCCGAATCTGGTCCATGTGAGTAAGGAAAGGATTTTTGCGGAACTGAACAAGACGCTTCTTTCGGACCATCCGGAAAAGCTGAAACTGGTTTTCGATGCGGGCATGGCGCCGTTTGTTTCGCCCTCTTTCACCGGGCTTCTGCCGGCGGAAACGGTTTCCCTTCTGCCGAAGAAAAAACATGTCCGCTGGGCGGCCGTCCTTGCAGAGACTTCCCCGGAACACGTGCGGAAACTTTTAAGGGAACTGAAAAGCGACAACGAAACGACGGACGGAGCGGCAGACCTCACGGCGCTCTTAAAAAAAAGACCGCCGGAAAATAAGCCCGCGGTAAGAAAGCTTCTTTCCCGGACCGGGCCGGACCGGTATGACGAGCTGATGCTGCTTTACCGGACCGGATTCGGGCAGAACATGCCGGAGAATCCGGAGGAAGGGAAGCGTCTCCTGGAAGATGCGGAACGGATGAAGGAAGAAGTCATGCGGGACGGGGACTGCCGGAACTTAAAAATGCTCTCGGTCACCGGGAAGGATCTCATGGAAGCCGGCGTCAGACCGGGAAAGGAAATCGGGGAGACACTGGAGCGTCTTCTGGAAGTTGTTTTCGAGCATCCGGAGTACAATACAAAGGAAAAGCTTCTGTCTCTTTTATAAAGTGTGTGCGTATTCTTTAAAAACCGGGAAAAGGGCGGTATGATAAAGGAAACGAAAGGGGAGAGAGGGCAGAGATAAAATGGGGAAAAAATTCAGAACGAAAGGGGCCGTGTTTTTTTTGGCGCTTCTTGTGATCATGAGCCTTTTTCACGGAACGGTTTCATATGCGGCAACGGAATATGAGACGTTCTTAAACAGGCTGGATAAAGTGGAACAGTACGCGAAGGCATATCAGTCGGGAAACGCCTCCGTTACGGATACGGTCGATCAGCTGGTCCTGTCCTATATCCGTTCCGGAAACCCCGGCTATACAGGCAGTTACTGGGACAGCCTGGCCGGAGCGGCAGACAGTAATTTTATTCTCTATGTGGCGGCGAAGGATGCTGCGGAGGGGACCGATGCAGCGAAGATCAGGACCGTTTCCGCCGTAACCCTTCCGAACGGCGAAGAAATGGATGTATTCCATTTATTTGCTGTCATGAACATGATCGAAAAGGACAAGGAGATCTGGGCGGCTGGGCCGGCGATACCTGTCAGCTTCTCTATACGGTCATGAAACTGAAAGACGAAAGTACGCCGCCTGAAACTCTTACGGCCTCCGCGTCCGAAGCCATGAAAAATGATGCGAGTGGTTTCGGAAGGGCGGACCTGTACGCCGATCTGGACGGATATAACCTCTGGGCGGTCAGAAAGGCAGACGGCAGCAAGTCCTATAAAAGCATTTTTACGGCTTATTATGAATCACTGACGGATAAGAACCGGGCGTCCGCATTTTCATACGGAAGATTCGGTCTCACGGATGCATCGATAAGGGAAGATTACCGGTCGAAAGTTCTGTCGGCGTATTTTTCAAATACATCTGTTATGCTCCTGGAAAAAAATTACTTCGTTTCCGGCGACGCTTTCAGGAACCGCCGGACAGCCTGCTGCCAGGCATTCGCGGATTATCTTTATGATACCGTGAACGCTCCTCCCTACGAGCCGGTTGTCACGGCGTCTCCGAGCGCGGCATCCGTTGAGACCGGTACTGCGCTTTCGGGTTCTGTGCTTTCGGGCGGAGAAGTGCAGTACAAAGGAACCGGCGTACCCGGCACATGGAGCTGGGACGCGCCGGAAACGGTCCCGGCATTAACGGACAGCGGGAAAACTTTGTACGGCGTGACATTTACGCCGGATGATCATGTGCGCTATCATTCCGTGCAGACGGAAATCACGATTACGGTGAAAAAAGCGGAGGTACCCGCATCTCCGGCGAACGCGTCCGGAGAAATCGATGTTCCCGAGGGAATGTCCGTTCTGAATGAAAGTTCGGTAAAGAGCCGGCTTGCCGCGGCGCTTTCGGATATTCTTACGCCCGCGGAACAGGCAGTCCTTAAGAACGGCGGAAGCGTAACGCTGAAGATGGTTTTAAGCAGGGGCAGCGACAGCGCGACACAGTCCGATGCAGTGAGGGAAGTTACGGGAGAAGACGAAGAGGAACTCCTGTGGCTCAGAGTATCGTTTGTTAAAACGGTTAAGACCGCGAACGGACAGACTGTGACGACGAAGCTTTACGACATCGGGACGGCAGTCGACCTGATTGTGGAACTGTCCGGCAGCCATCAGTACATCGACGATTATTACGGATATGTCTGTACGGCATCGGATTCCAATGCGGAAAAACTTCCGTATGACAATAACGATGTCAGTGTGGCCGGTACCAGGGTCACCTGGCGCATACAGGGAGCAGGGCTTTATCTTCTGACGGGATATGCATCCGTCATCCCGGTAATTGATGACCGCAGTACGGGCGGGGACTCTTCCGGAAGTGCGGCGGAAGCCGGCACGTGGATGCGGGACGGCAGCGGCTGGTGGTACAGGAACGCGGACGGAAGCTATCCGAAAGAGTGCTGGAAACAGATCGGCGGGAAATGGTACTGCTTTGACGCGGAGGGATATGTCCGTACCGGATGGATACTGGAAACCGGTACCGGAAAATGGTATCACATGGACCGGAACAGCTGCGCAATGGATACCGGCTGGTATTTTGATTCCGATGACGGACACTGGTATTACCTGAATGCGGACGGTGCCATGGCGATCGGATGGATTTGCCGGATGGAAAAATGGTATTATCTGAATCCGGCGAATACGGAAGGCGCAACCTATGATTATGACGGGGCTTCCGGTTACTGGATCTGGAACGGAAGCGCGGTAAGACCGTACGGTGCCATGTACGCAGGGGAAGAAACGCCGGATGCTTTCCGTGTGAACGGAAACGGCGAATGGATAAGATAATGAAAAAAAGAGGGAGGATTGTTCCATGAAAGACTACAGAAAGATTTATGATGAGTGGCTTCAGAATCCTTATTTTGACGAGGCGACAAAAAATGAACTGCGTTCCATCGCGGGTAACGAAAACGAAATCCGCGAGCGGTTCTACACGGATCTGGAGTTCGGCACGGCCGGCTTAAGAGGAATCATCGGGGCCGGCATCAACCGCATGAACGTTTATGTGGTGCGCCGTGCCACGCAGGGACTTGCGGACTATATCATAAAACAGGGCGGACAGAAAAAGGGCGTCGCGATTGCCTATGATTCCCGCCATATGTCCCCGGAATTTTCCCTGGAGGCGGCACTGACGCTGGCGGCAAACGGCATCAGGGCGTACCGTTTTGAGTCGCTACGTCCCACGCCGGAGCTTTCCTTCGCCGTCCGGACGCTCGGCTGCATTGCCGGCATCAACATTACCGCGAGCCATAACCCGCCGCAGTACAACGGCTACAAGGTGTACTGGGAGGACGGCGCGCAGTTCACGCCGCCGCATGACAAAGGCGTCACCGAATGCGTCATGGCGATCGAAGACCTGTCAAAGGTAAAGACCATGAGCGAAAAGGACGCGCGTAATGCGGGACTTCTTATGACGATCGGACAGGAAATCGACGACAAGTACGTGTCCGCGGTGGAAGCGCAGGTCGTGAACCGCGATGCCATAGAAAAAGAGCAGGATTCCATGACCATTATCTACACGCCGCTTCACGGAACCGGCAATATTCCCGCGAGACGCGTGCTGAAGGAAATCGGATTTACGCACGTGTATGTGGTCCCGGAGCAGGAAAAGCCGGACGGAGATTTCCCGACTGTGAGCTACCCGAATCCGGAGGCGAAGGAAGCATTTGCGTTAGGCCTTAAAATGGCAGAAGAGAAAAATGCGGACCTGGTCCTTGCGACCGATCCCGATGCGGACCGTCTCGGCGTCTATGTGAAGGACCGGAAATCGGGGGAGTACCATTCCCTGACCGGAAACATGTCGGGCTCTCTTCTCTGCGAATATGTCCTGAGCCAGAAAAAGCGGCTCGGCCAGATCCCGGCCGACGGTGAAGTCGTAAAGTCCATCGTGACCACGAACCTGGTGGATGCGGTCGCGAAGAATTACGGGTGCAAACTGATCGAGGTCCTTACCGGCTTCAAGTGGATAGGCCAGCAGATCTTAAAGGAAGAGAAGACCGGGAAAGGCCATTACATGTTCGGCATGGAGGAAAGCTACGGCTGCCTCATCGGGCCGTATGCCCGTGACAAGGATGCCATCAGCGCGACCGCGGCACTGTGCGAGGCGGCGGCGTTCTACAAGACGCAGGGGAAGACGCTGTGGGATGCGATGATCGATCTGTACGAAAAGTACGGCTATTATAAGGATGCGGTCCGTTCGATCGAACGTTCCGGCATGGAAGGCATCCAGAAGATCAAGGATATCATGGAAGCGTTCCGGAAGAACACGCCGAAGGAAATCGGCGGCTATGAGATCCTTTCCGCAAGAGACTACATGAATGACACGATCACGGACATGAAGACCGGAGAAGTGAAGCCGACCGGACTTCCGAAATCGAACGTCATTTACTATGACTGCCCGGACGGGACCTGGATCTGCATAAGGCCCTCGGGCACGGAGCCGAAGCTCAAGTTCTACTACGGCGTAAAGGGAAGTAACCTTGCGGATGCGGAAGCAAAGGGCGAGGCGCTCGGCAATGCGCTGGAGAAGAAAGTGGAGGAAATGGAGTAAGAGAATAACGATGAAAATCTACGTGAACAGAAACGCGGAACGGGACGGAGACGGAAGCGAACCGGCTCCGTTTCGTTCCATTAAGGAAGCTGCGGACATTGCCGCGGCAGGAGATGAAGTGCTGGTGTTTCCGGGAATCTACCGGGAAAATGTAAATCCGGTTCACGCAGGCACGGCGGAACAGCGGATTACCTATCGCTCCGTCGAGCCTTTGAAGGCAGTTATCACGGGTGCCGAACCGCTGAAAGACTGGGCCCCTGTTTCCGTGGGAAGTAACGTCTATACGGCCCGGGTTTCCAACCGCATGTTCGGCGGATACAATCCGTATAAAACGCTGGTGCGCGGGGACTGGTTTATAGCAACCTTCATTGCCCATACGGGAGATGTGTTCTTAAACGGGAAGTCGATGTATGAGGTTTTGTCGCGGGAGCTTGTGGAAAACCCAAAGGTATCGGCTGCCTCATGGGATCCGGAATTTTCGGTATATACCTGGTACAGCGAGCAGGATGAAGATCATGATGAAACCGTGTTTTACGCGAACTTCCAGGGAAAAGATCCGAATGAGGAGAATGTTGAAATCACGGTGCGGGAGAACTGTTTTTATCCGCAGAAGGAGGGCGTCGGTTTTATCACGCTGTCCGGATTTACGGTAAATAAGGCTGCCACCCAGTGGGCGCCGCCCACGGCATATCAGGAGGGGATGATCGGGCCGCACTGGTCAAAGGGATGGATCATTGAAGACTGCGACATTTCCGAGTCGAAATGCTCCGGCATATCGGTGGGAAAATATCTGCAGCCCGGAGACGACAACAAATGGCTTCAGCAGAAATATAAAGACGGGACACAGACAGAACGCGACTGCATCTGCCGCGCGCAGCGGGAAGGGTGGACAAAGGAAAAGATCGGGTCCCATATCATCCGGCGCTGCAACATCCACGACTGCGGCCAGACAGGGATTGTGGGACATCTCGGCGGTGTGTTTTCCGTTATCGAGGATAATCATATCCACCATATCAACAACAAGCAGAACCTGGCCGGCGCGGAGATCGGTGGGATTAAAATGCATGCCGCGATCGATGTCATTATCCGGAGAAATCATATCCATCACTGCACGAGAGGGCTGTGGCTTGACTGGCAGGCGCAGGGAACCAGAGTGACCGGAAATCTGTTCCATGATAATGCTCTGCCCGTGCTTCCTGCGGAACCGGAGGAAAGTGCGTTTACGGGAATGGGCGAGGATCTGTTCATCGAGGTCTCGCACGGGCCCACGCTGGTTGACAACAATTTCTTCCTTTCGGACCGTGCGGTAAAGATGGCGGCACAGGGTATAGCCCTGGTACACAATCTGATCGCGGGCGGATTTGTTTCGGTCGGGATAGGAACGAACAACGGCGCGAAGACGCTTTCTTCAGCAAGATATACACCATACCACGTGCAGCACCGGACCGAGATCGCGGGCTTCATGACCATCCTTCACGGAGACGACCGGTTCTACAATAATATCTTTATCCAGCAGCCGATGCGGAAAGCGCTTCAGGAGAGGCACAGTGAATTCTTAAAGAACCCCAATCCCTGGGACGACTGCAATATAAAAACAGGAACGTGGCCGTTTAACGGTTATCCGGACCGTGCGGAATGGGAGAAGATGTTTACGGGCTACTGCGGAATGGGCGCTGCACCGAGCGACCGCTATTACAGTCATCTGCCGGTCGCAACCGGGGGAAATATATTCTTAAACGGGGCGGCTCCGTCGGCTAAGGAAAAGGACTTCTGTCAGGACCGGGAACATCAGTTTGAAATCAGGCTGGAAGAAAAGGAAGACGGGTGGTACCTGAATACCGATCTCTGGCGTTTCCTGCCGAAATTAAAAGAAAAACTGATCGACACGGTAATGCTGGGACAGGCTTTTGAACCGGAGGAGAAGTACGAGAATCCGGACGGAACGCCCATCTGTTTCAACACGGATTATTTCGGGGCGGAAAGAAACAGTTCTCCCTGTGCGGGGCCGGTCGAACCGGGCTGCATAACGGATGAGGGAAAGAGCCTGATGCTGATGAAAAAAAGTTTTTCCCACGAAAGGCGATAACGATGAAAAGAAACAGAGCTGCCTACATGACTGCACTGGATCATATGGAAATCAGGGATATTCCGGTTCCGCAGCCGAAAGAAAATGAAGTCCTTGTCAAGCTGGATTATGTCGGGATATGCGGTTCGGACGTACATTATTTCCATGACGGCCGGTGCGGCGATTTTGTCGTCAGGGGAGATTTCATACTCGGTCATGAAGGCGCGGGTACGGTTGAGGAAGCAGGTCCGGGAGTGAAGAACCTGAAGGCCGGCGACCGGGTTGCACTTGAACCCGGAATTGTCTGCGGCAAGTGCGAGTATTGCAAAAGCGGGCATTATAATCTCTGCCCCGACGTCCGCTTCCTGGCAACGCCTCCCGTGGACGGCTGCTTTAAAAATTACATCGCATTTCCGGAGGACATGTGCTTCAAACTCCCGGACAATGTTTCCACCAGAGAAGGAGCTCTTGTTGAACCGCTTTCCGTAGGAATGTATGCGGCAGAACAGGGGAACGTTAAACTCGGCGATCATGTCGTCATTCTCGGCGCGGGGTGCATCGGCCTGGTCACTCTGCTTTCCTGCAAAGCGCATGGCGCTGCCGATATTACGGTGGTTGATGTGGTTCCGAAGCGTCTTGAGTATGCAAAGAAACTGGGCGCCACGAGAGTGTTTGACGGCAGGGAAAATATCATTGAAAAGATCATGGAGCTGACAAACGGAGCGGGCACGGAAAAAGTTTTTGAAACAGCGGGCTCCAACATTACCATTGCCGAGACGCCTTATCTTGTGAAAAACGGCGGGACCATTGTGCTGGTCGGTCTTTCTCCGGAACCGGAGTGCAAATTTAATTTCGGGAAAATCATGGCGAAGGAAGCGCAGATCAAATCGGTGTTCCGGTACCGCAATATTTATCCTTCGGCCATCTCTGCAATTTCCAAAGGGATGATCGACGTAAAGCAGATCGTGACCCATGAGTTTGATTTCGATGATATCCAGAATGCGTTCATGAAGAATATTTATGAAAAAAACGATGTAGTCAAGGCGATCATCAAAATGACCTGACACCGGTTTTCCGGCAGACTTAAAACGCGGACATCTAAATCACGATGTCCGCGTTTTCCTTTATCCGGAATTCCCGGAAATAGGTCTCTTCCAGGGGAATCCATTTTGTTTTAAAATCTTCTGCCCGGGCCGGGCCGTTTCTTTTTAGAATCCTTGCTTCCTGCTCTGCAGGATCAATGTCGGAAAAAACTCTGATATCCGCGTAGGAACCGAAACGCGGATGATGGCTGTAGGCGCCTTCCGTTATCCGGAAGGGAACATTCTCCACGGTCTGCAATTTCCCGAACTCCATTTCGGAGCAGTCAAAGGTGCGGTAGGAAAATCCATCCCCGCGGATCTGCGGCAGCACCTCCGAAAGGAAGCGGCCGTAATCGACATTCCCGCCTGGCTCCGCAAGCCGTTCCGCCGTCCTTAAGCGTTCCGGCAGGAAGAAATCGTCCATGTGGATGACGCCGCGCGTTCTGCCGGCATGGCCTGCACCGTTCACAATGTCCGCATCATCCGTTTCCTTCGCATGGTTCAGAATGAAATCCAGAAAGAGGGCAGCGGTCGTTTTTCCGGAGGCGGACCGTCCGTCGATCGCAATGACGGCAGGCGTTTTTTTCTGCGGGAGCGAATTGATTTTTAAGAGAAGCGGAATAAGCCGCAGGATGCGGGAACAGACGACGCGGTAGGAAGGGTGCTCTTTCTCCCGGTAAACGGAACTGTGGTGCACGGGAGAAAAGACAGGCGGAACGGACACATTTTTCCGGGACGCCGTCAGCACGAACATCCGGAAGAGCCATTCCGGCGGGAGATGATTTTCCTTCCAGGCCGAGAGATTTACCCGTCCGTAATCAGGGGAAATCCGTTCAAAGAGAGGAGCGTCATCCGGCGGAACGCTGTCCATTTCTTCCAGAAAATAACGGCGGGCAGCCGGGATATCGGTGAGGAGGTGCTCCGCTCCGTAACACGCCTGATAAAGCTGCTTTACAAAATCGAGCGGCTGCATGGACGGGTGCAGGGATTTCTGTTCCCTTAAGAACGGTTCATACTTCATGGATTACAGTTCCTCCTGGATTTCCTGCGATTACACAAAGCGGCACGGGGAAGCCGTGCCGTTCTGCAGTGTCAGTTTCGGATCATTGAGACGAAGGAGACTCTGGAACCAAAGTTCAGGCTGCTTCGCGTACCCGGGCCGAAGGATAGCGCTTCGGAATAAACCTGGCCGCTTCCAGCGCCACATAGAGGATCGGGATCAGGATGAGCTGCAGCACAATTCCCGGCAGGCTGTTGCCAAAATATGCGGCGGCCCAGATGGGAAGCGAGTACTTACCCTTGGTGTAGAGGAGAGCTGCGACTATGCCGCCCGCTATCCGTCCGGAAAGCATGGCGGTGATCAGACTCAAATAAAGATCGGTGCGGAGCTTGTCCAGATGGACCTTCTTCATGACCAGTCCCGAGACCAGCCCGTAGACTGCAAGCTCAGCCATCATTGCGGGCAGGCGTCCGAACGGAGGCATGCCGGTGATCAGGCTGGAAAGAAACGGACCGATGAGACCGCAGAGGAGGCCGTAGAACGGTCCCGCGATCAGGCCGCAGAGCAGCACCGGGATATGCATGGGACTGAAAATGCTGCCGCCGTTCGGGATGACGTGAAAGGCGAAGGGCAGCACCACACACAGGGCAATGCAGGCTGCGGTGAAGACAATGGTTCTGGTTTTCTGATTTGCGTTTTCCATAAAAATTCCTTTCTCTGCTGTCACAGTAAAAAATAAAATAAAAAGCCATGAGGGCGCCCTCTTCTCGAAAGAGGAATTGCCTTCATGGCAAAATTGAAATTCCCGGTTATTGAAAATACCGGCGTTATTTAAAACATCGGCGGGTTTCGGTCAGCTTCCTGACGGAGGCCGGACTGCCGGCAGAACTAATTTGAAACAGTTTTCCGGCCGTTCCTTCGGGAACGGATTCAAGTCCGGAAAAATCAGTGCGCCTTCGGTGCACCGAACTGTTAGTATTATAACAGAGCATGTCCGGAAATCAATCCCCGGATAACTTCTTCAGCTCCGTAATGACGCACTGGACCAGCTTTCCGATCGAGAGATCGGGAACTCCCATGATGACGTTGTCACACTGGTTGACCGGGATCAGAAAACGTTTTGCGCTGCTGCTTCCGACCGCTCTTGCGATTTCCGGCGTGATCTCGCCCAGCATGGCATCCGCGATCACAATCCCGACCGGACCTATGATGACATCCGCGGACCGGCAGCAGACCTTCACGGCATTTTCTCCTGTACCTGCGCGGTCAGCCCCGGCCTTCAGCATGACGGAAGAGGCAATGCTGTTCGTGCCGACGGCAGTTACATCGGCGTTGGGAAAATTGCGCTTCACCGCTTCCACCACCTGTTTTCCTATTCCGCCGCCCTGGCTGTCAATAATCAGAATGTTCATGTCCGCATTCTCCTTTTTCTTAAGAAACGTCCTGCGTTCTCAAGTATAAACCGGCGCAGTTGTGTTTGCAACAAATGCTCCGTCAGAGTATACTTGAAAAACAGAGAGAAGGCATTCCTTTTCGGAACGGAATGCAGGCAGGGAGACGGAAAATGTCGGCGGATCTGAACGGTACGGAATCTGGAAAAACGAAGGCACGGCACGGGATAACCAAAGCCGGCGCTGTGATCATCATAACGGCCTGCCTTCTTCTTGCGGCCGTGATATCCGTGTGCGGATATCTGGTCCTCGGTTTTAACGCGGTTCCTTCCGGAAAGAGAATTGTCTATTACGATGAAAACGGGATCTATGAATATTTCCCGGAAAGCGGAAAGAGCGACCGCATTACCGTCCTGAAAAATGATTTCTATGACCGTTCGCAGAATTCCGAAGGGGCAAAAACGATCGCCGACATGGTGAAGTTTTCGGCGGACGGGAAGACCGCATTTTTCATGAAGGACTTTAAGACATCGAACATGTTCTACAAAACCGGGAGTCTGTTTTCCGTCGATCTCACGGCTGCGGAAGGGAAAAGGAAGGACAACCTGATCGCGGACAATGCAGTCGACTACGACATCCTTGCGGGAGACCGCCTTCTGTATGCCGATGCGGACGGAAGGCTCTATACGGAATCCTTCCCGGACAGAAAGAAAAATTCTGTCCGGATGCACATCGCCTCAAACGTGCGCGGCTTTTATCTGAATACGAAAAGAGACAGGATCTTCTGGTACACGGATTCCGGTGCTGCCTACACGCAGGACTTTGATGCGGGGACGGAAAAAATCAAAGTCGCGGACGGTGTGAAGGAAGTCCGGTACGCGGAAGGGGATCTGTCCGAGATCTACTATATCAATTCTTCCTCCGATCTCATTTCGCTGAAGAATCTGCAGAATCCGCTTATCGTGGATACGGATATTTCCGACATGGCCGTCATCCATGCGACCGGGCATGTCTATTATCTGAAGTTTCCCGTGCAGCATACGGAGGAAGATGCCGGGGAAGAATATTCCGGAAGCGCCGGCTACGGGGAATATGCAAATCCAGCCGGTTCGTCGGGCGGAAAAGATAACGTCGCTTCCGCCGGCAGTGCAGCGGAAAAGGCTGCATCGGCAGAGCAGCAGGAAGTGAGCGGCTCGCTCGGTTATTTTGACGGAGAGAATCATAAGATCATTCTGCAGGGTGTGCTTTCGATGAACACGTCAACGGGCAGGCAAACAAAAAAGGACCGCATTCTGGCGGAAGGGGATTCCGGTCACGGCTACGCGGTTTATCTGATCCGGGACGACAAGGCGCTGGACACCGGACTGAACTTCAAGGACAAAAGTCTTACGGATGTGAGCCCGGACTATGCGGACGATGTGCTCTACTATATTAAGCAGGCAGCGGAGGATATCGGAAAACTCTCGAAGGGGACGCTCTATTCCAGAACCTACGGAGAGACCGCATTTACCGGAGAACCGGTCCGTCTCTATGACGGCGCAACGATCATTGCGTCTGCCACATCCGGTGTGGTGTTCACGGCGGCATTTGACACGCAGCAGGGCGGTGCGAAGCTCTACCGGAACGGGGAGCTTCTTGATGAACATGTTTCTTCATTCTACCGGGACAATGAGGACAGTACGAAAAACATCAGTCTGTACAGCGATGTTTATCAGGACAGCACCTTTCAGTCGGGGAAGCTTGTTACCATCTCCGGAGAGGGCGGAAAGAGAACGATTGCATATAATGTCTCCGTGTGCAATTCCTTTAAGGACGGCAGCTACACGTGCCTCACGAACTATGATGAGGAAGAAGGAAAGGGCGGCCTTTTGTACTGGGACGGCACCGGAGAAGCAAAAGAGATTGCGGAGGATGTGACGGGGACCACAAGGGGCGACATGCTGAACTGATCCCGCAGATTACTTTCCAAAGAGATCCGCATGAGTTCCGGTTCGCACAAGAGTAAGAACCAGGATGTGATCATCCGATGTATAGATCAGTATCCAGTCAGGTTGGAGATGGCATTCACGGAACCCTTTCCATTGTCCTGCCAAAGGATGATCATGGTATTTTGACTGGAGCGGATGCTGCTGCTGAAGTTCACTTACAACATCTTTGAATACAGTCAGATCACACCGCCCGCGCTTCAGAATCATTTTGAAGTCCTTTTTGAAGCGGGTGGTTTTTTCAATTTTCAGCATCGTTCAGAAGGTCCTCCATCAGTTCATCTGCGGTGTCGTATTTTTTCGCTTTGATTTTGCCTGACATCATATCGCGTGCTTCCTGCATTGCGGCTTTGGTTTCCGCATTGGGAGAAGGCATCCGTACGGCAAAAGGAATTCCGTTGCAGATTACTACCTGATGGAGGAAGATGTTGACGGCCTCTGCTGTTGAAAGACCGAGATGGCTGAGCGTATTATCAGCTTTTTTCTTGATATCGGGTTCAATGCGGATGTGAAGCGTTTCTGATTTATTATGTGTTTTAAGCATTTAATGTTACCTCCTACTTTAATATAGTTGTATCGCAAAACGGATATAAACACAACACAAATTGTTTTATACTGAAAACGGGCTGTGAAATGCGCGGGCCGCGAGTCCCGAAGGGACAATATTCCCCGTGCGGCCCTGCGCATAAAAAAACCGGGATCGGAGTTCATTCCGGATCCCGGTGATTCTTTAGGGGGGCCGGACGGTCATGGGACCGTCCGGTATGAGTATGAAAAAGCTTTGCAGTTCCAGTGCTTCTGAAACTTGAGGCTTGCTATCCTCTCGAATAGCTTACCTAAATCATAAAGGAAGGATGTGACTAAATTGTGGTCAACATCTAAAAATTTGATAAAGAATGTGAATTATAAAAAAAGACTTTCATAATTTTCCGATATTATATATAATTGAATCGGAATTCAAACAATTTTCCAATTTCAGAAAACACGACACGGTTTCCTGCTCCGCACACCGGACGGGGAAACCGTTTTCATGCGCAGGGCCGCACAGAGAATTATGCCATTCCAGGGCAGGCAGCCCGCGCGAAAAGCGGGAGACGAAAATCTTCTCCTGCCCGACCGCCGCGCATGACCGGACAGGCAGCAGCGCGTCCGGGAAGTACCAGCGGGACCGCAGGAAAATTTCATGCCGCCGGAAGGCGCGCGGTTTCCGCAGACGGGCAGGGCTGAAAGATAAGTCCCTCCCGGCGTAAATATACAAGTGAGCGTGCAGGGAATGCCCTGCCGGATTCGGAGGAAGCTATGTTCGGAATGTCACCAAGCGATATCGGGATTGATCTCGGTACGGCAAGTATTCTTGTGTATATCAAGGGAAAGGGCGTTGTCTTAAAGGAACCGAGCGTGGTCGCGATCGACCGCGACACGAACCGCATTATGGCGATCGGTGAGGAAGCAAGGCAGATGATCGGCAGGACGCCCGGCAATATCGTAGCCATCCGCCCGTTAAGACAGGGTGTGATTTCGGATTATACCGTAACGGAAAAAATGCTGAAGTACTTCATCAACAAGGCGGTCGGACGGAAGATGTTACGGAGGCCCAGGATTGCGGTGTGCATTCCTTCCGGCGCGACGGAGGTGGAAAGAAAGGCTGTCGAGGACGCCACCTACCAGGCCGGCGCGAAGGAAGTCGCGATCATAGAGGAACCGGTGGCGGCTGCCATCGGTGCCGGCATAGATATTTCGAAAGCCTGCGGAAACATGATCGTGGACATAGGCGGAGGCACGACGGATATCGCCGTCATTTCACTCGGAGGACCGGTCGTTTCCACATCGATCAAGGTGGCCGGGGATGACTTCGACGATGCGGTCGTGCGCTACATGAGAAGGAAGCATAACCTTCTGATCGGCGAGAGAACCGGCGAGGATATCAAAATCCAGATCGGCGCCGCGTTCAAGAGGCCGGAGATGCTTTCCATGGAAGTACGCGGAAGGAATCTTGTGACCGGACTTCCGAAAACGATTGTCGTCACTTCGGACGAAACGATGGAAGCGCTTCTGGAACCGGCCATGCAGGTTGTGGATGCGGTTCACAATGTACTGGAACGCACGCCGCCGGAACTCGCCGCGGATATCTTCGACCGCGGGATTGTCCTTACGGGAGGCGGAGCGCTTTTATACGGTCTGGATCAGCTTATTCAGGAAAAGACCGGCATTCACACCATGATTGCGGAGGATCCGCTGACCGCCGTTGCGATCGGTACGGGAAAGTTCATCGAGTATCAGAACGGCGAACCGCAGGAAACGAAGAAGGATTATTGATTTTCAATGACGAGTATTTCAGGGTACGTGGATAAAATCAAATACCGGAACGAAGAGAACGGCTATTCCGTCATAAGCGTCACGGGAGAAGGCGGAGACTATATTCTCGTCGGGAATTTTCCGCTCATCGAAGAGGGGGAATATATTCTTGCCTCAGGAACGGCAAAAGTCCATCCGGTATACGGAGAGCAGATCTCCGTGGAAAAATATGAGATAAAAGAACCGGAGGACAGAGAGAGCGTACTGCGCTACCTGTCCTCCGGCGCGGTTAAGGGGATCGGAGAGGCGCTCGCGGCCCGCATTGTAAAAAAGTTCGGCAATGAAACCATACGCATCATGGAGGAGGAGCCGGAACGGCTTTCCGAAGTGAAGGGAATCAGCGAGCGGATGGCCATGTCGATCAGTGCGCAGTTCGAGGAGAAGAAGGACATGCGCAAGGCCATGCTCTTTCTCACCCGCTACGGGATAGGCATGAACCTGTCCGCGAAGATCTATAAACAGTACGGGGAAAATCTCTATTCCATCATCAAGGAAAATCCGTATCAGCTGGCGGACGACATCACGGGAGTCGGCTTCAAGATCGCAGACGAGATCGCGTCGAAAGCCGGCATTCAGGCGGACTCGGAATTCCGCATTAAGAGCGGTATCCTCTATACGCTTTCGCAGGCGTCCGGACAGGGCCACATGTTTTTACCGGAAGAGGAGCTTCTTTCAAGATGCGCGGAACTGCTGAACGTTCCCGCGGACGGCATGCATGAATATCTGAGCGATATGCAGATGGACCGCAGGATCGTTTTAAAAAAGGCGGACGAAAAAACCGATGTCTATCTTTCCCGGTTTTATTATACCGAAATGAACACGGCGGCCATGCTGCACGATCTTGATATCCGTTCCGACGAGGATCCGGAGAATATTCTGCAGGTGATCGGGGAGCTGGAAAAAGAAGACCACATGCAGTTTGACGGGCTGCAGAAAAAAGCGGTCGTGGAGGCGGCGCACTCGGGTGTCCTCATTTTGACCGGAGGACCCGGGACCGGAAAAACGACTACGATCAATGCGATCATCCGCTACTTCGAGCACGAGGAAATGGAAATCCTTCTGGCGGCGCCCACGGGACGCGCGGCGAAGCGGATGACGGAAGCGACCGGCCATGAGGCAAAGACCATCCACCGGCTGCTGGAAATCACGGGCATTCCTTCTGAAGAAAACGGAAAATCAGGAGACCTCTCCGGCATGCATTTCGAACGGAACGAAGAAATGCCGCTGGAAGCGGACTGCGTGATCATAGACGAGATGAGCATGGTGGACATCCACCTGATGTGCGCGCTTTTGAAGGCGGTAAGCGTGGGAACGCACTTAATCCTGGTGGGCGACATGAACCAGCTGCCGAGCGTGGGCCCCGGAAACGTCCTCCGCGATCTGATCGACTCCGGCTGCATTAACGTGGTAAGGCTGAACCAGATCTACCGTCAGGCGGCGGAGAGCGACATCGTCATGAACGCGCATAAAATGATCCGCATGGAAAAGATCGATCTCACAAAACGGAGCAGGGATTTTCTGTTCATCCGCAGGGACGGTCCGGACGCCATCCGCTCGGCGCTTCTCACGCTGCTTAAGGAAAAGCTGCCGTCCTATGTCAATGCGGCCGTGAACGAAATCCAGATCATGACGCCCATGCGGAAGGGCCCGCTCGGCGTGGAGAACCTGAACCACATCCTGCAGGAGGAGCTGAATCCGGGCGGCCGCGGAAAAACGGAAAAGGAACTGAACGGAGTTCTCTACCGGACCGGCGACAAGGTCATGCAGATAAAGAACGACTATCACCGCGGCGTCTACAACGGGGATATCGGCACGATAGCAGACATCAATACCTTCGCGGAACTTCTGACCGTCCGCTTTGAGGACGGGAATGAGGTCGAATATTCCTACGGCGATGCGGACGAGCTCGATCTTGCCTATGCGATCACCATTCACAAGTCGCAGGGCAGCGAATATCCGGCGGTCATTATTCCGGTGTGGCAGGGCCCGAGAATGTTAATGACGAGGAACCTGATTTACACGGCGGTTACCCGGGCCAAAAAATGTGTTTCCCTGGTGGGACTTCCGGAATATTTCTATGAAATGGTGAACAACACGCAGGAAATGCGGCGCTACTCCGGGCTTTCCGAGAGGCTGAAGGAAATCTACAACTAGGCACGCCGAACCGAAGATGACTTTACTGCGTCTTTGGAGGCATGAAGAACACGGAAAAAATAAAGGCCTTCGGCGAAGTTCTGAAAAATTCCCTCTATCCGCTGCGGTGCCCCGTGTGCGGGGAGATCGCGGAACCGGCGGGGAACAGGATATGCGCCGGCTGTGTCCGGAAGCTGGATTTTGTGAAGGAACCCGCCTGTTTAAAATGCGGCCGCGGAATGACAAATGAAACCGCAGAGCTCTGCTATGACTGCACCGTGAGGCCGAAGAGCTTCGATTACGGCTTCCCGCTCTTAAATTACGACGACCTCATGCGGGAGTCCATGTCGCAGATCAAGTACCGGAGCCGCCCGGAATATATTGAAGTTTATGCACGCCTGATCGCTTTGAAACACGGGGAGCGGATCAGGAAAATGCAGGCGGACGCGCTTGTTCCGGTTCCGGTGCACCCCTCAAGGCTAAGAGAGCGGGGCTATAACCAGGCGGAGCTCCTGGCACGCGGGATAGCGGAATATACGGGCCTTCCGGTCCGGACCGATATTCTCTTCCGGACCAGAAAGACCGTCGCCCAGAAGAAGCTGACCCCGGAGGAGCGCCTGAAAAACCTTACCGGCGCGTTTTCCGCTTTTCCGTTACAGGACGGCATAAAATCGGTCATCCTTGCCGATGACATCTACACAACCGGAAGCACGGTCGAGGCCTGCACGCGGGTTTTACGGAAAGCGGGCGCGGAACATGTCTTCTACCTTTCGATCTGCATAGTCCCGGAAGCCTGAGAGAAAAAAATATATTTTTTGGAAACCTTCGGAATTTTCTTTGTTCCGGAGGTATTTTTTTGCCGAAAGCACCCCCGTTTCATCCTTTGGGAGGATGACAGACCGACAGCCGTTTTGTTAAAATCCATAACATGAGGATTCTGTATCACGAAAATTCTGTAATGCGAAACGCAGCGGATATGGTACCGGTCCGGAACGGAAAGAAAAGCAGGAGGGAAACGGGATGAGGAAAAGGATGAGAAGACGACTTTTAAGTATGCTGACGGCACTTTGCATGGTGCTGTCGCTTCTGCCGGGGAGCGCGATTACCGCATTTGCGGCAGCGGCTGATTTTGCCGGCGGAGACGGCACGCTGGAAAACCCCTATCAGATTAAAACTGTCGAACAGCTTAAAAAAATGGAGGACGGCGGGACAACGGAAGCCGCCGGGAATCCCCGTTATTATATTCTGACGCAGGATCTTACGGGCGTCGGAACGACGGGGATCGACACGTTCTCCGGCTACTTCAACGGACAGGGCTATACCATTTCGGGTCTTGTCGGGAATCTGGTGAAGACCAACAGCGGAACCATCCGGAACCTTAAGATTGCGGGGCCGACCACCGGTACGAACCTGGGGACGCATCCGGCTCCTAAAGACGGCAATTACGAGGAGGAGGTTCACGCTTATAATAACGGGACGATATATTATGCTTCGGATTATAACAATAAAAAGATCATAACCCATTACATGTATGCCGATATCGGTTTTGCCGCGGGTGAAAATAAATATGGCGGAACCATAGACAATGTTACCGTGACAGGCGGCACGATCAACGCTTACTATACAGACAATACACTGTCGGCCAATAACAATTTAAATTACTACGATGGAATGATCGAGTATGCGCCGAGCCGCATAGGCGGCGTGGTCGGCTATAACTCCGGCGGGACAGTGAGTAACTGTACTGTTCAGAATCTTACGATCAATTCGGATATCACCCTGGGCTCTACCGGCGGGATTGCGGGCAGAGGAGGCGGCTTCACCGGCTGCGTTGTGGACGGTCTGACAATCAATGTGACGTCTGCCAGAACCTGGAGAGCAAGAGCACAGTATGGTGACAGTTTTACCGAGCAGCGGTTCTATCCCTGGGCGGTAGGCAGCATTGTGGGCAGAACCGGCGGATATACGAACAGCTATACCACAGGCGCGTCCGTTTACCGGCCGGACAAAAGCGCGGAAAATCTGGTAACACTCAAGCCCCAGGGCTACGTGGAATTTGAACGGACCGATTTCTACAAGGGCGTTACGTCAGCCGGAACCGCCGCGGAATTTCCGTTAGCGCAGTGGAATACGAACGCTTCCGACCAGACAGCCTATCCGGGCCTTAAAAATCGCACTGACATACATACGGTTGTTGACACAGCCATGCCGACCGGACAGGTGGAGGTACGCTTTTTTGATGCGGGTTTAACGCCGCGTCTTGTTCATCAGGAAACATGTACATCAGGCACAGCATACAAGTTTCCCGAACTCGGCGAAAATAAATCCATATATTTAGACAGCCAGAGCGGGTACCGCGGTTATGATGTTTTCATGAACGGCTACCGGGTGACAAAGGCAGTCGACGGTGTTTCGGTAAATGACAATGTGCGGCCGGGAGAACAGATTACGCTTTCCCAGAGCGTCAATGTATATGAAAAACTGCCCGTGAAACCGTACCTCAGTCTCAATACGGCCATTCAGGCGGGACAGAGCTTTGTTCCGAAGCTTTCAGGCTGGCAGGCCGCGAAGAATCCTGTTTATCCTGTGCTGCCCGATGCAACTTTTTTTACCACTGCTGCGTTCAATACGACAGATAAATTTGGTCAGGATATTGCCCGGATTTCCGCAGATGACCTGAAAACCATGGCGGGTCAGCTGATCTTAAGCTACCGGAAACAGGGTTCCGAAGAAGCGTTATCCGCGGTTCCGGAAGGCGCCTACGGTATTTATTCTGTGACGGCAGACGCGAAGAACTGGAGTGATCCGGAGCAGTTCAAAAGTCCGTCTGAACCGCCTCAGCTCTGGTATCCCGCGCCGCTTTCATCCGACCGTCTGACGATTGCGAATCCGGTCATGGGTTATACCGGTTCTCCGATCGCGGCCGTTATCCCCGCCCTTGCAAATGCCGGCGTATCGTATACGGTCTTTTATGAGGGAATAAACGGAACGGCATACGAAAAATCATCCGCTGTTCCCGCCGGACCGGGAACCTATCAGGTCACGGTGGACGCGGACGCTTATTTTAACAGCGCGAGTTTTGATTCCTGCTGGGGCAAAGCCTCCGGTGTCCGGGCCGGGACATTTACAATTTCCGCCACCTCCGGCGGCCGGGTTACCGTGGACGGAACCGTGCAGACGGAAGGCTTTTCCATTCAATCCGGCGGCAAGACCTGTGAAATGAAGAATAACCTGATCGATCTTTCCGCAATCACGAATGGCAGTACCTATGACCTTTACTGGACGAAGAACGGCAGGTCCGCAAAGGTCTACAGCGGTACCTATGACGGCAGCGGAAGTCTTGACCTTTCGTTTCGGACGGTCAGTGTCTATGCCGCTACCGACGGCGCGGACACGAATGCGGAAGCCTTCGGTTTTACGGATACAAATATTTCAGCCTACGGCAATGTCTCGCCCTACCGGAGCCTTCTGCAGTATCTGGTGCCGGTAAACGGGAAGCTTTCCGATGTCATCAAAGGAGTCCCGCAGGTTCATACAGCCAGGGGAGGATCGGAACCTTTAAGCTTTAAGGGCTGGACTTTAACGGACGGTATCACGCCGGCCGGTCTTAACGTGTCTCCCGGCACGACTGCTGCGATTGCGGCGGCTTACGAAACCTTTTCAAATACGGCGGCTTCTGATAAACTCGGACTTAAGTCCGGAGAAACCTACTATTTCTACGACAAGGACAAGACGCTTTCCACGCCGAAGGCCACGTACCAAAACAGCTATCAGGACTACGGCAACCTCACGGGCGGTGACGCGCTGATTCCCATGATCTATGGCGGCAGCTACCGTCTGGATACCTATGGCTTTGACAGTACCGGCGCGCCGGACTGGAGTAAAGGGACCTCCGCTTTTGTGAACCGGTTCCTCGGGGCGAAAACCTATGATAATAAGTCCGCTGCGTTTGTCTATCAGTACCTGTTGTTCGGATCATTCTATACTTCGACTCCTCAGTATCCGATTTATAATCCGCTGATGCCGCTGCAGAATACCGGCGTTTCTCTCGGCGGCACGATGACCTGCTTCCTGCCGACGGCCGGAAGAGATGCTTCCGCGGGAAGTGGTGTGCTTTCGGGAAGTGGTATAGCCGCGACCGTGAACCCATGGAACGACCGTACCCAGCTTTCCCGTCTGCTGGGCGAAAAGGCGGATGCTTTGAGCTCATATGGAGAGATTGCCGGTGACGCGGGTGCGCGCTATGACAAATTCGGTTACGAAGGTTCAGGGACGCCTCCTCCGTTCATCGTTTCCCTGACAACAGATGGAAAGCTGAATGAGACTCTTTATCCGGGTACAGAAATGTACAAGGAGAACGGTCATCCTACGGAAGTTTATTTTAATCCGAAGAGCACTGATCACATGGGCATCCGTCTCGCAGGCGACATGACCGACGCGCAGATGGAGAACGGCGTGATCGTTACGCTGAACTTCGGTGCGCTTGCCGTAAAACAGGATATGTCTTCCCTGAAGCTTGTCCTGTCCAAAAATGCGGACGGAACCTATACGCTGCCCGCAATCGATGATCTGAAGAACTATGTTACCGGAGAAAGCGGATGGGTAGCAGAGGACGGAACCAAGTCCTTCTATGTCACGGGTCAGAATATCAAGGCCACAGATACCGTTCTTACCGCAGTTTCGAACCCGAAGCCTCTTACGTCTGCTGATTGTACTGCGAAGAACATTTCTCAGAAGTATACAGGCTGGTACGGCATCAGCAGCGTGGCAGACTATAAGAGCCTGATGGCCGCCATGAAAAACAATGAAGCAAATTCTGCCAATGGCATCCCGGACAGTTCCAACCTTGTTCTGTTAAACGACCTTGATTTTGAAGGCGTCAGCACCACTATGCCGATGTATTTCAAAGGTATCTTTGACGGAAACGGGAAAACCATCCGTAATCTGTCCAGTTTCCTGCTTCCTACGGTATATGGTACGGCGGAAGCTTCGGCAGTTCTTACGAACCTGAGGACGGAAGGAGCGAAAGCCGGTCTGATTGAGACCGCCTCCGGGACAGTGAATATTAATAGGATTATTACGCTGGACTGCGTAAAACCGGTGAATGTTCTGATTTCGTCTTTCAGCAGAATAGGCGGCAGCGTTGCACTGACTGTTGAGGAGTGCTATACCCGTTTCGCATCTGCTGCCGGGAAAGTGGCTCCCATGGTTGCGAATGCGCAGGATTATCCGTCGGCAAAGGTCACCATGCGGCGGTGTGTGGTCGATGCGGAAGCAGAACTCGAGGGAACAGCATTCTATCAGCAGGTTTCCGGGAGTAGTAAGTATGAGTTTTATGCGGAAGACTGTCTGGAAGGTGAAAACTCTCCGTCAGCACTGAATAACGGGGGGAGCGGTTACTGGACGAATATAAGCGCCGCGTTTCAAAACTGTGCGGCCATCAGACCCCTGCTGCAGTACAACCAGACGAATCCGAAGTCCCTGGTCGTAAATATTTACAGTACGGATTATAATACCTGGTCCGCTGCGGCAGAATTTGGCGGGACGTATACTACCAGTGGATCCTATACGATGGGTAACTGCTATGTGAACGTGTACGGGACCACGCAGGCTGATCTGCAGAGCTTTGCCTGGAAATTAAATCACGGCGGCGACAGCGCTTCAACTCAGTCCAGCGGGGTATGGACGCTTCAGGACGGAAAACCTGCCCTTGTCTGGTACGTGCAGGAGAAAACGGCATCTCAGGCAAGGCCCTCTTACCGCGTGACCTTTGAAGCGGCTGCCGGTACTACGTATACGACGACTTACGGCTATACGGATTACACCGGTAAGATTGCGGCCATGCCGACTGAAAACATGCTGGGCATGACACTCACCTATCAGTCCGGAAGCCAGACGCTTTCCTTTACGAAGGACACGGTCTTAGCCGGCGACACCACGGTTACCGTGACGGCAGCGAGCGGAACAGCATCAACGACTCCGGTCCTTACGAAAGAACCTGCCGACACCTATCCGACGGCAGTCGGCAGCTACGGAACAGTTACCTATAACTTCGATTCTGCCTACGCGCCGGCAGCGGGAACGGTCATGTACCTGATGAATAACGACACGATAAATGGCGTGACGAACAGCACGAGCGTGAACCAGACCGTTATCCTTGGGGCTAATGCCCGTTCCGTGACTTTTACTGTTGAGAACCCGGCAGTCGACACCCCTGCATCTTACGGCATTTCGGCGAAGGAACCGAATCGCACCACCAGCGAGATCGTACCTGTCACGGTCAAGAGCAAGCCTGCGCCGGTCCCCAGTGTTGTGCAGAAGAATTTTTATGTAAAGTGGGGCTATACGGAAGACAGCACCACCGAATGGCCGGTCATCCGTCACGCGGCCAGCTGGTCGGATGAGAATCAAAAACCGATCGATCAGAATCTGGTTACCTGCACAAGCGGGAGAGCCGATCTGATCAGTGTGGATGAACGCAGCTGCGAAGTGACGGCAAAAAGCTATACGGTCGTTGGTAACAACAATTGGTTAAACGTTCCGATTACGGTATGTGTGGCGGAAACGGATACAACCTGTCCGTACAGCGTAACCTATACCTGTAATGTCATGCAGACGGCTGTCCTGGACATTGATTTCACGGTTTCGTCCCCTCAGTACCTGATTCCGAAAAACGGAACAGTCTCTCTTGTAGAACCTGTCCTGAACTCGGACCTGATCACGAGCCGGGGACTGAAAGCTACGGAGATTACGGATACGAGCTATACTTATTACAGTCTGACTAAACCCTATGATGAGTTCTGTAAGTGGCTTGCCACTCTGTCTTCGGGGACTGCCATGGAAATCAGATTTTCCTGCGGTGTAAGCGGTTACAATGGCACAAGGGGCAACAAAATTGTTGTCGTGATACCAAGCTTCACATATACGAACCCACTTTCGGTCGGTGCGGCGGGCGCCCCGTCGGGTTATCAGGGTACCTATGCTGACACATGGGGTCAGATCCTTAATCCGGACTCTTCTATTAAAACGCTGGTGCTTACGGGTACGGGAAGCGTTTACAGCAGCACGGAAGGTAAATATGTTGATACTACATTCACAAAAACGCTTACCGGCACCTACCGTGTGGAGGTTGCAAAGCTTAACGATCAGAATAGCGGCTATTCAACACCATTCGCGGTCCCGGATATGAGTTCTACGCCGGAATATAATTGGACGGGTTACCGCTACAGGCTGATGTTCACCGGAACGGACGGGGCAGGGAAAGAATACAAAGATATCCCTGTCATAAGCGAGAAAAATTTGTCGATTTCCGGTGTCACCGCAGCGATTGTATGGGGAAGTACGGTACTGCCCTATACCGGGAAACAGCAGGCACCGATTGCAACGGTGGGAAATAAAGGTGCGAGCGATGATGTCACGGTTACGGTAACGGGCGTACAGACGGAAATCGGTCCTAATGATCCGAATACCTCATATACTGCCACTGCGGCACAGCTGACCGGTGCCGATGCGGGTAAGTTCAGTCTTCCCCAATCTAAGCCGACTACGACCTTCAGCATTGTAAAACCGGAGAATGACAATGTGAACATTTCCGATAAGCTGAAGGTGCTGGTAAACGGTCTGGAAAACCCTGCCGTTGTCGACGGCAAGTCCGTTACGGAGGTTACCTACGGCCAGCCCGTTACGGTGGAATTTACCCCGATGATTACAGGCTCTGCGGAAACGCCGCCCGATATCAGCGGCGGGGCTACGCTGAAATACGGCGAAACGGTCCTTGCGACCGCATCGGCCCCGGTAAACGGAAAATATACGCTTGTCTACAACACGGCGAATAAGGTCATACCGCTCGGAGTTAAGACGCTTACCGTGACATACAACGGCAATGCAAAACTCGGCGGAGCAGCCGCTTCGGCAGATATTATGCTGAACAGTAAGACGATCACGGTTTCCGGCATTACGGCGGTAAACCGTCAATATATTCCCGGCAATACTTCGGTTGATCTTTCTGCCGGTGCGCTCACATTTGACGGGAAGGTCGGAAACGACAGCTTAAGCGTTGTCTTTAGCGGGGCCTCGGTGGGAACAGTTGAGACGCCGGACGCCGGTACCGCGAAGCCCGTTACCATTCCGGGTCTCTCCTTCGGCGGAACGGATAAGGACTGGTACACCTTCGCCGGAAGCGGCGCCGTTACCGTGGACATCACACCGAAGGTTGTAACGAACCCGACCGTGACGGTAAGCCCGGCAAGCTACACTTACACGGGAAGCGCCATTACGCCGGCTTCCGTCACCGTAAAGGACGGGACAGCCACGATTTCCGATGCGGAATATACTTTAAGCTATGCCGATAATACCAATGCCGGAACCGCAGACATCACGGTCACGGACAAAACAGGCGGAAACTATACCGTAAGCGGCACCGGAACCTTTGGCATTACCGCGGCAGACCCGGCCGTTATCATGCCGCCGGTTCTTCCTGTGACATACGGGACTACGCTTATGCTTACGGCATTCGTCCCCGGAGCGACGGGCGGCACTGTGACCTTTAAGAAAGGCGACACGGTGATCGGTATGCCGGTTCCTGTTACCGGAGGCGGTGCCATGCTTCCTTATCCTACGACGGCTAAGCTGCTTGCCACCGGAAGCAACGCCGTAAGGGCCGTGTTCTCCGGAGACGGTAACCATAATGGTGCCGATAGCACGCCGGTCGATGTCGTCGTGAACCCGAAGAATGTCACGGTTTCCGGCATCACCGCGGTGACCCGGGAATATGCGCCGGGGAATAAAGAGGTTGTGCTTTCCGGAAGCGGCGCTGTATTTACCGGAAAGGAAACGAATGACATCTTAAGCATCGGCTTTAGGAACGCGCCGCTCGCGCTCGGAACGGTCGAAACGGCCGATGCGGAAACCGGAAAGGCAGTCACGCTTCCCGATCTGTACCTTGACGGGAAAGATGCGGGCTGGTATGTGCTGACCGGAACCCCCGGCGCCGTAACCGCGGATATCACGCCGAAGGTTGTAACGAACCCGACCGTGACAGTTGATCCCGGAAGCTACATTTACACGGGAAGCGCCATTACGCCGACGACCGTTACCGTAAAGGACGGGACAGCCACAATTTCCAATGCGGAATATACACTGTCGTACGGAAATAACACCGCCGTCGGAACCGCAGACATCACGGTCACGGACAAAACAGGCGGAAACTATACCGTGAACGGCTCCGGAACCTATAAGATTTCGAAGGCGCCCACAGCGGTCAGCCTGACCGCATCCCAGACGGAAACGGTCTACGGGAATAAGGTGACGTTCACAGCCGCTGTTTCGACGAACGGAGCGTCCGGGACAGCGTCCGGAACCGTTACCTTCCGTTCCGGCGGAAACACCCTCGGCACGATAACTTGCACGGGCGGTTCGGCGGAACTGGAATACGACACCTTCTTAAGAGGTCTTGCCGCGGGGGATAACACCGTCACAGCAGAATATTCCGGCGACGGAAGCTTCGATAAGTCCGCAAGCGCCGAGACTTCCGTGACGATTACTGCGAGGTCCATAACCCTTGCAACTGTTTCGGATATTCCGGCCCTGACCTATGACGGTACCGACCTTACGCCGGCTGTAACGGTGACGGACGGGGTAAAAGCTCTGACCGCGGACACAGACTATACGGTTACCTTCAGCGGAAACCGGAACGCGGGAACCGCTTCCGTTACGGTTACCGGCGCCGGCTGCTACAGCGGCAGCATGGACAAGAGCTTTACGATCAGTAAGAGAGCCATAACCATTAAGGCTAAAGACCAGACTGTTACCTACGGCACGCCGATCAGTGGCGCGGCGGCAGAAGCGGAAGTCACTGACGGCAGCATTGCTCCCGGAGAAGCACTTACCGGCATTACGCTTTCGCCGAGCGGCGGGAATGTCACTGATTCCGGTACCATTACCCCGGATCAGGCGGTCATCACCCATGCGGGAACGGATGTGACGGGGAACTATGAAATCAGATATCTGACGGGTACACTGGTCATCGGGCAGGCCGCGCTTACCGGTGCGAAGAACGCTGTTAAGTCGCTCCGCTATACCAACACCGGGACGCAGACTCTGACCGCCGCTGACTTCGGCATTACCGGGACAGGCCGTTTCACGGCAAATGGCAGTGTGACGGGTGACTTCAACATCCTTGCAGCGCCGCCTTCTTATGGGGAAAGCATAACGTATTCGCTGACACCGGGCTTAAGCTTTGCCGGGCAGCAGGTGACGATCCCCGTCACGTTTACGCCTGCGGACACGAACTACGCTTCGGTGAACCTTACCGCGACCGTAACGCTTGCGGATAAGCTTACAGCCGGCCTTGCTCTTAAGGCTGTCCGCAATGCGGATAACACCGTTACCTTCACGGCGGTTCTGGATCAGGACGGAACGTTCAAAACTGCGCCGGATGTGCTGGACGGAGATGTGAAGTTCGTTCTGGACCAGCCGTTAACCGGAGAAGTACTCGGCGCTGCGGCAGTGAAGGGCTCCGGAGCTGAAGCAGAAGTTACGCTGGACCTTCAGAAACTGTCCGCGGGAGCGCATACGGTTTATGCCGTCTACAGCGGCAATGCAGACTATGCTTCTGTCACAAAAGACCTGCCGGTACAGATCGTCAGCGTGACGGAGCTTTCCATGAACACGGAACTTCTGGTACTGCGTACCGGCGGCACCGGAACCCTGACCGTGACAGTTGAGCCTGCCGATGCGACCATTCAGTCCCTTAAGTGGAACAGTGACAATCAGGCCGTGGCGACGGTGGATGAAAAAGGAGTGGTTACGGCAGTCGGCACCGGCAGCGCGGTAATCACGGCAGTGTCGGATGATATGGGCGGCATCAGCGTTTCGTGCCTTGTGGTGGTGTCGGAGAAATCGGACATTTATCTGGAAAAGCTTGTGAGTAAGGACGAAACCGAACTTCGCGCCGGAGACAATGCGGTCTATGCCTCTCCGAGCAACGCCACGATGAGCAATGCGGAGATCCTCTACTGTGATATCGAAATCCCCGGTGACACGGCGACCGTAAGCGACGCGAAGGAATATCAGCGGTTTGAAGCAGGAAAGTCGCAGCCGGTCAGAAGCATTACCTGGGATGACGTTGTATATACGATCTGGCATGTGTTCTATGTGCAGGAAACGGAGTTCTGCCGTTATATCTACGTGTACCATAATCCGTCCTGGAGAGTTGTCTTTGATCCGAACGGAGGCTTAAGCGATGAGAAGATGATGAAGACGGACGAGAACGGATATCTCAAATCTCTTCCGGGTGCCCGCCAGAGCGGATACACCTTTGACGGATGGTTCACGGCTGTGTCCGGCGGAACGAAAGCCGGGACGCTCATGCACTTCGGCGGTGAAACCACGCTGTACGCGCACTGGACAAAAATCAATTCCGGAAGTCCCGGTTCCGGCGGCAGCGGCTCCGGCGGCGGTTCCTCGTTCGGAGGAAGCTACGGCGGCTGGACGAAGGATCAGAGCGGCTGGCGTTATGTCACGCCGACCGGCGGGTACGCGGACAATTCCTGGAAACAGGTGAACGGGAAGTGGTATCACTTCGGCAGCGACGGCTATATGCAGACCGGCTGGATTCTCGATAACGGGAAGTGGTACTATCTCGACGGAACAAACGGAGACATGAAGACCGAATGGATCCTTGATAACGGCAAGTGGTATTACCTTGACCGGACGAACGGAGACATGAAGACCGGATACCTCGAGGCACCGGACGGCCACAAGTATTATTTCCTGCCGGACGGTTCCATGGCAACGGGAGATATCGAGATCGACGGCGTTATGCATCACTTTAACGACACGAAACCGGCGGCGCCGACCTATGAGCAGGATCCGGTAACCGGAATCTGGAAGCCGAACGGGAATGAAGAGCTTCCCTACGGCGCGGAAACAGAGTAAGAAACCCGGCAGTTTGATTTTGTACTAAAGGCATGCAGCGGGAGCACAACATTCCGCTCGGGACACGCTCCCGCCCCCTATCGCCCTACGGGCTGGGGCTTCCGGATTCCTTTGGAATCCTCCTGTAAGCGCCTCATGTACCCATTCGGGCACAGGCAGCGGTACATAGGCGGCCAAAATACGGCCGCCAAGTACCGGCTTCGGCGATTGTCCCTCGCGGAACGGTGCTCCCGCTTCCTGCCTGTTCTAAAAACCTTATATGCCGGGTGAATTATCCCGGCATTTCCTGCCGGAAAGCATTTGACACCGGAGAAAGTCTGTGATATAGTTGCAGAGTGTCTGAAAAGCTAAGGCTTTTTTTTTTGACTTTAAAATCAGAATAACAAGTTATCTGGAGGTGGTAGCCCATGCGTACAAAAATTACTCTTGCCTGCACGGAATGCAAGCAGCGCAATTACTTCACGACCAAGGATAAAAAAGATCATCCGGATCGTATGGAAGTCAAGAAGTACTGCAGATTCTGCAAAAAACACACGCTGCATAAGGAGACGAAGTAAAGAAATTTTTACTTCGCGTTTTTCGTACAGTAGAAACAGAAAGGACAGTTATGGCAGATTCTGAGAAACAGGGATCAAAGATCGGCAGCTGGTTCAGCGAATCTTTCAAAGGACTGAAAGCCGAATTCAGGAAGATCGTATGGCCGACAAGAGAAGAACTTTTAAAGCAGACGATTGCAGTCGTAGTCGTTTCCGTGGTTCTCGGTCTTGTCATTGCGGCGCTTGACTGGGCTTTCCAGCTCGGATTCGGAGCTATTATCAAATAGGTTTGGGAGAACGCATGGCTGAAGCAAACTGGTACGTAGTCCATACCTATTCGGGCTACGAAAATAAAGTAAAGATGGATATCGAGAAGACGATCGAAAATCGTTCTCTTCAGGACCAGATCCTGCAGGTTTCGGTTCCCATGCAGTCGGTCGTGGAAATCAAGAACGGCGTCGAGAAGGCTTCCGATAAAAAAATGTTTCCGGGTTATGTCCTGATCAGAATGATCATGAACGACGACACCTGGTACGTCGTGAGAAACACAAGAGGCGTCACGGGCTTCGTAGGCCCGGGAAGCAAGGCGGTTCCGCTTTCGCCGGAAGAAATGGTGAAGCTCGGTTTCGGCGTACCGGAAGGTACGGTCATCCATGAGAAGAAGGTACTGATCGATTTCGCGCAGGGCGATACCGTGATCGTTACGGCAGGTCCGTGGAAGGACACGGTCGGAAAGATCGTGGACATCAACGAGCACAAGAAGACCGTATCCATGATGGTCGAAATGTTCGGACGCGAGACGAAGGTCGAACTGGGATTTACCGAAGTAAAGAAGATGTAACATTCACAGTGATGTTTCGGATGCAGAGCATCCTGAACATAAATGCAGTGGGAGGGTTGTACTGATCATCCCGCAAATACCACCAAGGAGGGCGCCATTATGGCAAAGAAAGTAACAGGCTATATCAAGCTGCAGATTCCTGCAGGAAAGGCAACACCGGCTCCACCCGTCGGACCCGCGCTCGGACAGCACGGCGTGAACATTGTCGAGTTCACGAAGCAGTTCAATGCAAGGACAGCGGACCAGGGCGATCTGATCATCCCGGTCATCATTACCGTTTACGCGGACAGAAGCTTCAGCTTCATCACGAAGACTCCTCCGGCTGCGGTTCTGCTTAAGAAGGCGTGCAAGATACAGAAAGCATCCGGCACACCCAACAAGGACAAGGTTGCCACGATCTCTCAGGACGAAGTGAGAAAGATCGCGGAGACCAAGATGAAGGATCTTAATGCAGCAACCATCGAAGCAGCTATGAGCATGATCGCAGGTACCGCACGCAGCATGGGTATCGTGGTCGAGAAATAATCGGGAGGAGACGAACAATGAAACACGGAAAAAGATATATCGAGGCGGCAAAGCTGGTAAACCGCGCAACCGCATATGACGTGCCGGAAGCGGTCTCCATTCTGAAAAAGACCGCTGATGCGAAATTTGATGAGACGATCGAGCTGCACATCCGCACAGGCTGTGACGGACGTCATGCAGAGCAGCAGATCCGCGGCGCAGTCGTACTGCCGCACGGAACAGGAAAGAAAGTCCGTATCCTTGTATTCGCAAAGGATGCGAAGATGGACGAGGCAAAGGCAGCGGGAGCTGATTTTATCGGCGGACAGGAACTCATCCCGAAGATCCAGAACGAAGGATGGATGGATTTCGATGTCGTGGTCGCTACCCCGGACATGATGGGTGTCGTTGGACGTTTAGGTAAGGTACTCGGACCGAAAGGCCTCATGCCGAACCCGAAGGCCGGCACCGTAACCATGGACCTCACCAAGGCCATCAAGGAAATCAAAGCCGGTAAAGTCGAGTACCGTCTGGACAAGACCAACATCGTACATGTACCGGTGGGCAAGGCTTCCTTCTCCGAGGAGGATCTGAAGGAAAATCTTCAGGCTCTTCTGGATGCACTGAACAAGGCAAAGCCGGCGTCCTTAAAGGGAAGCTATATGAAGAGCGCAATCCTTACGTCCACTATGGGCCCGGGAATCAGACTGAACACCGCAAAGATCACGAATGCTTGACATCAGTTCTGATATGTGCTAATTTAATCAGGTATTTCATGCCGAAGACAGCAGGTGCTTTTATAAGCGTAAGGAACATTGCCTGCCGAGGAGAAGGTTTCACATTTCGTGAATTCATTTCCCGTCTGTCTTCCGGCAGACGGGATTTTATTTTCAAAATATACGGAAGAAGGAGGAAAAACGCATGAAGGATTCCAAAATCGGAGAGAAGCAGCCGGTTGTAAAGGAAATTTCCGAGATGCTGAAAGATGCAAAATCCGCAGTTGTCGTAGATTACCGCGGACTTACCGTGGAGCAGGACACGCAGCTTCGTAAATCATTACGTGAGGCGGGCGTTTCTTACAAGGTCTACAAGAACACCATGGTACGCATTGCATCCAAGGGAACGGAATTTGAAAAGCTGGATGGTTTTCTGGAAGGACCGAGTGCAATCGCGGTCAGCAAGGACGACCCGGCGGCAGCGGCAAGAATTTTTGCAAAGTTTGCAAAGACATCCGATAAGATTCAGATGAAGGGCGGCATTGTCGAGGGTAAGACCTATGATGCAGAAACCATCAAGGAAATCGCAGCCATCCCGACCAGAGAAGAACTTCTGGGAAGACTGTTCGGCAGCATGAAGAGCCCGATCACGAACTTCGCAAGAGTGCTTAAACAGATCGCCGACAAGGGCGCTGAAGCAGCTCCCGCGGAAGGCGCTGCGGCACCGGAAGCCCCGGCAGCAGAAGCAGCACCCGCACCTGCCCAGGCTTAACGGTTCTGCGGCAGAACAGATAACGAAAACATTAAACAGAAATCATCCCATATCAGGAGGAAAATAAAATGGCTAAATTAACCACTCAGGAATTTATCGATGCAATCAAGGAATTATCCGTTGTTGAACTGAACGATCTCGTAAAGGCTTGCGAGGAAGAGTTCGGCGTATCCGCTGCTGCAGGTGTTGTTATGGCTGCAGGTGCTGCAGGCGCAGGCGCTGCTGCCGCAGAAGAGAAGACTGAGTTTGACGTAGAACTGACAGAGATCGGCGCTAACAAGGTTAAGGTCATCAAGGTTGTCCGTGAAGCTACGGCTCTTGGACTGAAGGAAGCTAAGGACCTTGTCGATGCAGCTCCGAAGGTGATCAAGCAGGCAGTTGCGAAGGACGAAGCAGAAGCACTGAAGAAGTCCCTCGAAGAGGCCGGTGCAAAGGCTACTCTGAAATAAATTCAATTTGAAGTCGGGAGACAGAATAAGCCCGATCAATGCAGATCAGAAGTGCCGCAGGCATTCTGATCTGCATATTTTTTGCATCAGTTCAGTAAACGGCGCCATCTGTGCCCGAATGGGCAGTGGCGCGTTTAACTGTATGCGCTGGACCGCGTGAATTTTTTAAAAAAACGTTTGACAAGAAAGAACAGCTTTGATATACTTCGTATGTATTTCGATTGAGCCTTGATTCACATATTTTTGTAAGTCACAGAGCCTCATCCGTGATTTACAAAAATATGTGATTTTTCGTTTCACGAGAAATACATAAAAAATTATTTTATGGAGGTATTACAATGCATAACGGTACAGTTAAGTGGTTCAACGCAACAAAGGGATACGGATTCATCACGGATGATGCTGACAAGAGCGAGATCTTCGTTCATTTCTCAGGAATCAACTCCGATGGATATAAGTCTCTCGAAGACGGACAGAAAGTTACCTTTGACACCCAGGAAGGCCAGAGAGGCATGCAGGCTGTCAACGTAACTGTTGTTCAGTAATCTTTGCGGAAAACAGAGAACGGGCGGTGCGCGAAAACGCACCGCCCGTTTTTTCTGTTTTAATCCAAGGATGCAGTCAGAGTGCCAGTGGCACTCTGATCTGTATGCGCTGGCCTGTGAACGGACCTGATTGTCTGTTGTTTCAGCCGAAAATATGCCGGATAAAATCAGCCGGACCGGAGTGCTTCGCAGCGCGAGGCGGAGAAGTCATGACATCGAGCAGGTAATCGTAAACCTGTTTCATGGCTTCCGGCCGGATCCATTTCAGGGAGTCCCGGAAGGCGCCGTGCATGGTGGTCATGATCTCCATTTCTCCGGTCATCGTATAAAATTCCGGCGGTTTGGCAATCAGATGTTCCCGGTAGGAATCAAGTGCGTTCGTATAGGGGATATCCCATTTCGGCAGCACCGCAATGCTTAAGACGGGCTGGACGCGGGCGCTGAAAATGATATCGTCGCCCTCGGGAAGGAATTTTACCAGCTGCCCGTGATGCGTTTTCAGACGTTCGGAATCGCAGAAGGCTGCGGCTCCCGGCTGCTTCCTGCTGCCGCGGCAGTAGACGGCGATCGTGTCGCCGTAGCCGCACAGGTCGAGACTTACCACGGAAGAGAAAGCGGGATTTTCCTTTCGCTTCCGGAAAAGCTCTGCGCCCTTGTGGCCGCTCTCTTCCCCGTCGAGAAAAGCAAAGCCGGCGGGAATATTGCGGGACCGCAGCGCGTCCATGAGATCGATCAGAATGCAGAGCGAAGAGGCGTTATCGTTTGCTCCCGTGCTGCCCGGATAGGCGTCATAGTGCGCCGTGAACAGAACGCAGGGTGTTTCCGTCTCCGGAAGAAAGAGATAGTTTTCAACCGGACGCAGACCGGACTCCGAAGCGGGTTCGGTCTGCGTGACCGGTGCAAAATTTTCTTCCTTCAGGATTTGCAGCAGCGAGGCGCGCCGCAGATCGGGATCCGCTGTGGAAAGGCGTTCCAGGCAGCGGTCGATTTTTTTCTCCAAACGGATATCCCCTTCCGTGCTGTTTTAATAACAGGTTTCCAGCAGAACCTTGATCACGATCTTTCGGATCCTGGCGCTTTCTCCTGCCTGTATGGCCGGAATATGCGCATCCCACGGAAAGAACACGGCATAGCTTCCGGGCTGCATTTCTAGCATGCTTTCCCTCTGCTTCGGGCTGTTCTTGTAGAAACGGATGTCCCGCGGCGTGTCCAGGAGGTCTTCATCGATCTCGCTGTCACATAGATCGGGAAACCAGCCGATCTTCTCCGGTCCGCCGGACGCCAGAAACTGCACGTCGATATATTTGCGGTGTACTTCCGGACGCAGCGCTTCTCTCGGAGAAGTGGAGATATCGAGAACCTGGAGAATCATGTTGTCCCTGTCCAGCGGAAAGCGTCCCGCTTCATGTTTTGTGAGATCGTTTTCCTTCAGAAAGGCGATTGCCTTCCGGAGCGGTGCAGGCAACAGGGAAATGCTGTCTTTTTCAATGTCTGGTCTGTCTGCATGAATGTTACCGGATATCATTGCGTTCTCCTTTTATCTGCCTCTTATCTTTCAGGCTGTAAATTCCGGTGCGGTAAGTCCCTCGATCGCATAGGCGCGGACCGGGCAGGAATCGGCACCGACGATCGGAAGCGGCGCGTAGGACATGAAGAAGGTGTCGCTCTTCAGCTGATCGAGATTCTTCAGCACTTCCAGGAAGACGATGTTTTTCGCCATCAGGATATCGTGGAACGGCTTTACATTTTCCAGACTGTCTTCAATGGACACGCCGTCCCCGAAGCCGACGCATTTTACGTTCTTCTCTGCGAACCAGTTGGCGCTGTCCTCGCCGACGACAAGACGGTGGTCCTTCGGGCCGTTCGTGTCGGGCGTGAACGGAGCAAGCTTATGGGGACTGTCAAGGAGAACAATGTCGCCCTGTCTGATTCTGCTGCCGCAGGCCTTTTCCAGATTCGCGCCGGTTATCTGCGCATTTTCCGGAAGGTCGAGCACCACATAGATGGCGCGTCCCATGAAGGTGGTCAACGGAAGTTCGGCCACGCTCGGCCAGTTCTCATTGTGATGATAGGGGCACTCGCAGTGCGTTCCGAGGTGGCTGGTCAGATCGAGTGCCGTGTGGAAATCCGGGATGGGTCCGCCGGTGTTGTAGCGGATCAGATGACAGCGGCGGCTTTCCGTTTTCGGGTCAAGTTCCTTGGTGAGATCCACAATCCTTAAATTTCCGAGCTGATATACGATTTGCTGCATAGAGATACCTCCTGATTTTTATTTTTATGCCGGCGTTTTCGCCGGATTCTTCCATTCTTTTCTTACTGCGTTTTCCTGCCGTCACAGACATCGTAAAATCTTTCTGCCGATGCAGCTTTCTTTTCTGCTGTGTTTCCCTGCTGCCGCAGACAGCATAAAAATCTTTCTGCCGATGCGGTTTTCTTCTTACTGTGTTTTCCTGCCGTCACAGACAGCATAAAAATCTTTCTGCCGATGCAGTTTTTCTACTGTGTTTTCCTGCCGTCACAAATATCATAAAATTTTCGTGGCCGATGCGGACTTCTTTCCAGGTTATTTCTTCCCTTCGTTCCGGGCGGCTGCCGAGCGGTCCTCCATGGCGTGGATCAGCTCCACCAGAAATTCATGCGCGGGCGTCGGCACGCCGGTTTTTCTTCCGGCCCTCACAACGCTGCCGCTGATGGTGTCAACCTCGCTCTTCCGTCCGTTCTTCAGGTCAGAGTAAATGCTGGTGAGACCTGAGGGACTGTTCTCGCAGACCTTCTTCACTTCCGCGATTTTTTCTTCGGCATCAAAATCCATTCCCATCCCTCTGGCTGCATTGACCGTTTCGCGGATCAGCTCTTCGCAGAGCTTCCATGCATGCGGATCTGCCGCAATGAAGCCGAGAGGAACCTGCAGCGCACCGGTCAGGGCGCTGGCCGAAACATTGGTGAACATTTTTCCCCAGATCATTTTCTGGACATCGCCGGACACATCTGCCTCCAAGCCGCAGGACGTGAAGACATCCGCGATCGGCTGAAGCCGGTGAAAATCTCCGCTGATGCAGCCGAGGTGCGTGATCCCGCTTCCGCCGTGATTGGACGTGCCGGGCTCCGTGATGTTGGCGTTGTGCTGCGTGGTCCCTATGATCACGTGTGCGGCATCGGTAAACTTCATCAGCGTGTCCTCATGGCCGCTTCCGTTCTGCAGCGTCATGAGACAGGTGTCCTTCCCGATCAGCGCGCGGTTATTCTGCAGTGCGCTTTCGCTGTACAGAGATTTTACGAACAGAATGATCAGATCGGCCTGTTCCATGCCGGCGGAAGAGAGTGCCGCGTGCACGCGGAAGGTGCCGGTGCTTCCGTCCGGCTCCCGTACCTTCATTCCCTCCGCATTGATCTTCTGAACCAGAGCCTCATTCACATCGATAACGGTGACATCATTGTTTCTGCTGAGGTAGGCGCTGAACAGACCGCCCATGGCACCGCAGCCCAGAACTGTGATTTTCACGACTTTTTCCTCCTTTAATTGCAGAGATGCAGATTTCCATATTGCCTGCTCTCAGATTTATGATTTCAGAATGCAGCCGTTTTTCCTTCCGCTTCTTTCGCAGAGATGCAGATTTCCTGATGATCTGCTCCCGGATTCTGAACTTGAGAAAGAATAAATTCAAGAAAGACGCCCGATCCTTTTTTCCGTTTCTTTCCCGGACGGAGCCGGAAGACTGCCGGCAGAACCGCCGATAAAGTAGCCGGGACAGCTTGCCTTAACCGATTCCAGCGCCGGCTCCACCTGCTCGAAGCACCGGTCCGCCGCACGGCAGGCGGCCTCGTGGTCGTGCAGGAGCAGTGCCTCAAAAACTTCCGTCTGCAGGGCCGCTATGCTGTTTAGGATCTTTTCGTCGGTCACCAGACGGAGCAGGCGGTAAAGGTCGAAGCTGATCCGGTCGATCATGGAATATGCCGTGTCGTAGCCGGCAAGGTGATACATTTCCCTGCGGAAACGATAGGCAAAGCCGGAAACCGCCTGGTACCTGTGTTCCCGGATGGCCGTAAAGGTTTCGTCGCAGCAGATGTCGAGCGGTTTCAGCTGTTCCCGGGACGGCCGCAGGCTGTAAAGCTGGCCGAAGACCGATTTGTCCATGGTGAGATTGATCCAGCGCAGTTCCTTTATACTTTCCGGGTCCAGGCACCGGACAAACGTGCCGGACTGCGGCGCGATCTCCAGAAGACCCTCGCGGTACAGCCGTGCGAAGGTGTCGTGCACCGGCGTCCGGCTGATCATAAGCTCCTTCGCCATCTTGGCTTCGCTCATCGCATAGCCCGGCGGCAGAATGATTTCGCGGATGCAGGCGAAAAGGACGCGGTAGGCAAAGGCGCGCATATTTTCATCTTTTAAACGGGTAACCTGTGGCAGAGAAGACATTCGGCAATCCTTTCAGCGGTAATGCAGCCGACAGCGGCAGAACGCATAAATTTATCTTTATCATAAGCGCTGCAGAGTAAAAAAGCAAGCTTACTTGCATGTCAGTTTTGCGAAGGCAAAGTTATGCAATATTACTAAATATGTTTAATTGTAAGAACAATTTAAAATATATTCAACAATTTTCAAACCGGGTTTTGAAAGTTTGTGTTGTAAAATTACAACACTCATGGTATCTTAAAAAAAGATACGGTGTTACTCGAAATTAGATTTTATTTTTGGAAGGCAAACTTGTATGTCAGTTGAAGAACAAACAGACCCCGAGGACCGCAGAGCGGCCGCTCCGGCAAAAGACTGTGTTTATCAGGTACTGCACAATGAAATTCTTCATCTGGAACTGGAGCCGGGGACGGCTGTCAGCGAAAACAATCTGGCCGCGGAACTGAACGTAAGCCGGACGCCCGTACGGGACGCGCTGGCAAGGCTTGAGGATGAGGGCTGTGTCGAGGTGTTTCCGCAGAGAGGCACGAGAGTAACCTTCATCTCCCAGGAAAGAATCCGCCAGACGCTGTTCTTCCGGATTTCGCTGGAGCAGCAGGTGCTTTCCGAGCTCTGTGAAAAGGGACTTAAGGAGGAGGAAATTTCACTTCTGGAAGAGAGTCTTTCGAGACAGCGCCGGTTCTATGACAGTCAGTCTCATGTCGAACTTCTGGATGAAGACCTCCGGATGCATCAGATGCTTTTTGAATTCAGCGGGCACGGCGCCGCATGGAACGCACATAGACAGACCGACTGCGATCTGGTGCGCGTCCTGTTCCTGCAGATCAGGACCTTCAGTTTTCCGGCTTCCATGCCGGCGGTCTACAGCTGGGAAAACAGCCTGACGGAACACCGGATGATGCTGCAGCTGCTTAAGGATAAGAACCGCGAATCGGTCTGCATCCTGAACAGCAGGCATCTCGGGGAAATCAGCTGGAGCAGCGACAATCTGATGCGGATTTATCCGGGGTATTTTTCGGAACGGTGACTGATGTGAACATCTGACAGGCGGCGCGGGTACGCGAAGCCCGGCTGCGGGAAAGGAGGATAAAACCAAAGGACGCTTTGAGGCACGATTTCGGAATAAGGGAAAATGAGTAGAAAAAACTTTAAGGAAAGGAGCAATACATATGCAATATGTAATCGGTATTATTCTGCTGCTTACGTTCTTCGGCCTGGCATTTTACTGCATCAAAGGTTATAACCTGATGATCGGATTCCTTGTCATCAGCATCATCTGGACGGTTCTGCCGTTACTCGGAACTTTTGTCGTACCTGCGGATTTCCTCGCAGACAGCAAGGCGCTTCAGTTCGGAGGAAGCACCGGAACTTCTCTCGTAAAGATCTTAAACAACATTTATCAGAGTGCACCCGAAGGCTGGGGCACCACGCTTGTAAATGTCTGCTGGGGCGCATGGTTCGGACGCGTCCTGATGGACACCGGAATTGCTTCCACGCTGATCCGTAAAACCGTGGAGCTCGGCGGAGACCGCCGCATGGTAACCATAGCGCTTTTAAACATCGTTACCGCCATCATCTTCACCGCCATGACCGGTGCCGGCCCCGTTATCGCCATCGGCGTCATCGTACTTCCCATCCTGATGTCTCTCGGCGTACCGAAGGCCATTGCCATGTTCTCCTTCATGGGATCGGTTGCGGCAGGTATTTATCTGAACCCGGTCAACTTTGCGCAGTACCGCGCGTTCTTTATCAAGCCGGACGAAATGCCCGACTTCACGCTCGGATGGTATGCCGCTCACTGGGGCTATGCGGCCGTAGTGATCATGGTCGTCATCACGACCATTCTTGCCGGCATTTACCTCGCGAAGAGCAAAGCCAGCCACGCATGGGCAGCACAGACCAGAGCAGGTTCCGAGCAGAAGGACGCTCCTCTGTACACGCTGATCCTCCCGATCGTTCCGGTTATCTTAAAGATCTGGCTGGACTTTTCCGTTATCGGCGGATTTGTCATTGCAGGATTCCTGGCACTGTTCCTCTGCGGAAGGATGAAAGGAACCTTCAAGGAGAACTGCCAGCTTGTCAATAAACTTTATTATGACGGCGTTGTGGATACGGCACCGCTTGTCGGCTTCCTTCTTACTCTGCCGATGTTCAACAGCGTCGCATCGCTTGCATCGCCTTATTTCAAGGCAGTTCTGGGACCGGTTGTTCCGAGAACGGAACTGGTTGTCTGCATCGCATTTGCCATCCTTCTCGGCATGGGACTTTTCCGCGGACCTATGACGCTCGTCGGCTGCGGCGCTGCAACGCTCGGCGTTCTGTCCCACGTGGCAAAGTTCTCCGTTCCCTTCCTGTACGCTGTATTTGCAATCCCGACCATCACCGTCAACATCGGATCCTGCATTACCCAGTCCTGGGTTGCATGGGGACTTGCCTATACAAAAGTAGAGTCGAAGGATTTCCTGAAGCTGTCCATACCGAACGCCTACATTACGGGTGTTCTGCTTTACATCCTTACCATGATTACCATGACCGGTCTGGGCACCCAGTGGTTCCTCGGCTGAGCGGATGATTTTGTGAAATAAAGGAAACAGTGAAATTTTACCGGATGCGGAAAGGCGCGCCGCATGAGAGGCGTGCCTTTCCGCATAAAAGCACCGTAAAAGCACCGCGTGGTCCGATGCAGTTCGCTGCACCGGCACACGTTCGGAAACAGATGAGGAGGCTTCGAAAATGGGTGAGCACAGAGCTGTCCGTATGGGAATCGATGTAGGCGGAACCTACACGAAGTGCGTGGCAATGGATAACCAGACGCACGAGATCATCGGAAAAAATGAAGTCAAGACAACACATGACGACAGGGAAGGCGTTGCGGCAGGCGTTGTGCAGTCCTTCCGGAACTGCCTTGAGGAAAATCACATTGCGCCGGAAGATGTTGTTTTCGTGGCGCATTCCACGACACAGGCAACAAACGCATTCATAGAAGGAGACGTGGCTCCGGTCGGAGTCATCGGCGTCTCGGGCGGCGGACTGGAAGGCATTCTGGCCAAGGGCCAGCTGGCCCTGAAGGACATTGTCCTCGACGAAAAAGTCGGCCGCAAAATCAAGGTCTACAATCAGTACATTCCGAAAAAGAAACTTACGGACGAAACAATCGATGCCGCTGTCAAAGCACTGGTGAATGAAGGCGCGAAAGTCATTGTGGCTTCCATGGCCTTCGGTGTGGACAGCATGAAGGAAGAGCAGGAAATCCATGACCGGGCAGAGAAACAGGGCCTGCCGGTATCCATGGCGTCCGATATCACAAAACTGTACGGGCTGACAAGACGTACCCGTACGGCCGCGATCAATGCAGCCATCCTGCCGAAGATGATGGCTACCGCCAACGCGACGGAATCCTCCGTGCGCGCTGCGGGCGTCACCGTTCCGCTCATGATCATGAGAGGCGACGGCGGCGTCATGGAAATCAACGAAATGAGAAAACGTCCCATCCTGACCGCGCTTTCCGGACCGGCTGCATCGGTCATGGGATCTTTAATGTATCTGCGCGCGTCCAATGCCATTTACTTCGAAGTCGGCGGAACCACGACGAACATCGGCGTGATCAAGAACGGACGTCCGGGAGTCGATTACGCGAAAATCGGCGGACACGACACCTACATCAATTCCCTTGACGTACGGATTCTGGGCTGCGCGGGCGGTTCCATGGTCCGCATCAACGATCATGAAGTGGTCGATGTAGGCCCGCGTTCGGCGCACATTGCCGGCTGCGAATATGCCTGCTTCACGCCGGAAGAAGAAATCGTGGACCCGCAGATCGAAATGCTGAGCCCGAAGCAGAACGATCCTGCGGACTATGTGGCCATCCGTCTGAAGAGCGGAAAGCTGATCTGCTTCACCAACACGGACGCGGCCAATGTCCTCGGCCTCATCGAGGAAAAATATTTCGCACACGGAAACGCGAACTCGGCACGGAAGGCCATGCAGCCGGTCGCGGACAAACTCGGCATAACGGTAGAAGAACTCGCAACGCAGATCCTGGACAAGGATTTTGAAAAGGTCAACGAATGCATCATGGCGCTGGCGGACAAGTATCAGCTGGACCACGACGCCATGAAGTTAGTCGGCTGCGGCGGAGGCGCCGCGGCGCTCGTGCCGTACTGCGCGAAGAAAATGAATCTGCAGTACTCCATCCCGGAGAACGCGGAAGTCATCTCGTCCATCGGCGTTGCGCTTTCCATGGTGCGTGACGTGGTGGAACGTGTCATTCCGAATCCGTCCCAGGACGACATCAGAGAACTGAAGAAGGAAGCGGCCGATGCGGCAATCGTTTCCGGCGCGGCTCCTGACTCCGTGGAAATCCATATCGAAATCGACAACCAGACCGGAAAGGTCACCGCGATCGCAACGGGGTCCACGGAAGTGAAGACCACCGATCTCTTAAAGGAGTGCACGGAAGAAGAAGCCACACGTCTCGCGACGGCCGATTTCGGAAACCGCGCAACAAATGTAAAGCTGGCGGAGAGGACGGACCAGTTCTTCGTCTTCGAAGCGACAAGCGCCGAAAAGAATCCGGTCCGCATTGTGGACAAGAAGGGATTCATCAAGGTTCAGTGCTCCGACGCGCATGTTGTAAAATGCAAAGTCGCACAATACAAGGAAGTCATCGAAAAAATGTGGGAAGAGCTGGCGGTGTTCAAGACGGACACGGTTCTCCGCCCCGACTATTATATCTGCGTGGGACCGCGCGTGTGCGACTACTCGGCGGTGGACTTAAGTCAGATTGAACTTCTGGCGGACCTCGATATCGGCGACCGCGATCCGGACGAGGAAATCCTGATCATCGGCGCAGTCAACGACGTACGCTGAACGGAACGAAAAGATGGACAGAGAAAGACTGAAGGAACTGCTGAAACCGATCGCGGAAGGCCTGATGGGAAAGAGACAGCCATATCCCGCGGAACAGGAAAATGCGGAGATCTGGCCGGTCGGCGTGATCGCGGAAGATCTATGCGAAATCCCGGAAGAGGACTGGTACCGTTATGCCTTTTCCAGAGAACCGTTAAACGGCAGGTTCAATGACGGAACGCGGCATGACCTCATGCTGCAGGCAATTTCCTGCGGCAGGGATAACGCCCTGAAATACGAGGAACTGTACAAAACAAAAGACCCGTGGAAAATGGCGGAGCAGATGAACATCAAGGTGGACAGGCCCGACATGCCGCAGAGTAAGGACCGGGTCCTCTTTGCGGAATACCGCGAACCGGACACCGTCCACATCTTCGAAGACGGCATGGAAAAGGCCGCAGTCACGCTGAAGGAACCCGGCATCCCCGACGCCATTGCCGGAGTCGGCCAGATCAGGGACATCCTTCTCTCGCACGAACTGTTCCACTGGATAGAAGTGCATCACAAAAAGGAGATCTGGACGCTCACCTATAAAACGGAACTATGGGCTCCGAAGCCGTTTCATAACCGTTCGGGCGTTGCGGTGCTCGGCGAAATCGCGGCCATGGCATTTGCGAAGAAACTGACCGGAATATCGTTTTCACCCTACGTTCTGGACGCGCTTCTTGTTTACGGTTACTCGCCGGCTGCGGCCGGAGCGCTTTACAGGGAAATGATGAACCATGCGGGGAAAGAACCGCGGCAGATGAAAGGAGAGAGCGTATGAGCATTCGCGTGCCTTACGATACCGTAAAGGAAACAGCGAAAAAAGTATTTTTAAATCTGGGCATGTCAGAGGAACAGGCGGAAATATGCGCGGGTACGCACACGGACAGCAGCCTCGACGGAGTCGAGAGCCACGGCCTGAACCGCATTCCGCGGTTTGTGGAATATGTGCAGAAAGGCTGGGTGGATATCCACGCCAAACCGGAACTTGCCGGTGCAAAAGGCGCAGTGGAAAACTGGGACGGGCATCTGGGGATCGGCATTACAAATGCGCGCTTCTGCATGGACCGCGCGATCGAACTTGCACGCCGGTTCGGGATAGGCTGTGTATCGCTTAAGAATACCACGCACTGGATGCGCGGCGGAACCTACGCCTGGCAGGCGGCAAATGCGGGCTTTATCGGAATCAGCTGGATAGGCACGGAAAGCTGCATGCCGATGTGGGGCGCCAAGGAGCAGAGCGTCGGCAACAACCCGTTCTGCATGGCCGTCCCGCGGAAAAAAGCGCCGATCGTACTCGACATGGCCATGAGCCAGTACGCGTACGGAAAGCTGGGCGTCTACCGCCTGGCCGGAAAAAAACTTCCCTATCCGGGCGGGTTTGATAACGACGGGAACCTGACCACGGATCCCGGCATCATAGAGCAGAACCACCGCGTTCTTCCGGTCGGTTACTGGAAAGGATCGGGACTTGCAATTCTTTTAGACCTCTGCGCCTGTGCCATGGCAAACGGAAAAAGCGGAGCGGACCTGGACCGGGAAAAGAAAGGAAGCTGCACGGGCTGCTGCCAGATCTTCATCGCCGTTGATCCGTATCTGTTCGGAAGCGAAGAAGACATTCAGGCAAAATGGGATGACCGTGTAGCCGCGGTCAATGCAGCCGAACCGATTAAGGAAGGCGGGCACGTGACCTGTCCCGGAGAAAACACGGAAGCGCGGCGCGAACAGAACCTGAAAGAGGGAGTCGTGGTTGACGAACAGATCTGGGCGCAGATACAGAGCCTTGCGGCCGGGAACATGGAAACCAGAGACATATCAAGCACCTGAAAGAAAACGGAAAACGGAGGAACGTCTATGTTATTTTCAACGGCAGCAGCAGCGGGAAAATATGATTATTTCAGCGACCGGTTTAAGGCCGCCTACAAGTGGCTTGCGGAAACGGATCTGGATTCCCTGAAGGAGGGAAGTTATCCGATTACGGACGGCGTTACGGGAAATGTCCAGGAATACAGCACCAAGGCCCCGTCGGAAGGACGGTTTGAAGCGCATGACAGATTTTTCGACATCCAGTATATGATAGCGGGCAGGGAGCGGTTCGGCATCTGCAAACGGGAAGGACTGAAAGTTCATTCCGTCGATGCGGAGAACGACCTCATTTTTTACGAGGAGCCTGATTTCAGCGGAGATGTCTGCCTCTTTAAAGGCGATATGATCGTGGTGTCGCCGGATGATGCGCATAAGCCCCGGCTGATTATGGGCAGCACGCCGGAGCCGGTCCGGAAGATCGTCATAAAAGTTAAAGTTTAACCCGTGCCGGGTTACGGCATACTGATATGAGAAGGAGAGCCAATGAAAGCAGTACAGATAGTAAAGCCCGGAGAACTCCGGATCATTGATATGGAGAAGCCGGTCATAAACGAAACGGATAACGTACTGATCAGAATGACGGCAGCGGGAATATGCGGTTCGGATGTCGGCATTTACCACGGGACAAATGCAGCCGCCACCTATCCGCGCGTCATAGGACACGAGATGGTAGGCATGGTGGACGAAACCGGTCCGGGCGTCACGAACGTGAAAAAAGGAGACCGCGTGATTGTCGATCAGGTGATGTCCTGCGGCCACTGCTATGCGTGCCGGAAGGGCCGCGGAAATGTGTGCGGGAACCTTAAGGTGAGAGGCGTGCATATAGACGGCGGATACCGCGAGTACATGGCGGTGCCGGCGGAAAAATGCTACCTCCTTCCGGACAGCCTGCCGGATACGGAAGCGGTCATGATAGAGCCGACGACAATCGCCATCCAGAGCTGTTCGAGAGCGCAGCTTTCGGAAGAAGATACCATGCTGCTTCTGGGGTACGGCGCTCTGGGATCCACGATCTTAAAGATTGCGAGGCTCCACTGCCCCAACATCATTGTTGCCGACATTGTGGATCAGAAACTGGAAGAAGCGAAGAAGGCCGGCGCAAAGCATACCATCAATCTGGCCAAAGAGGATATCGTAAAGAGAGTCCGGGAACTGACCGACGGATACGGCACGACCGTTACGACCGATGCGGCCTGCACCAAAGATTCCCTGATAACCGCCATGAACTGCACGGGAAATGCAGGCAGAGTGATCACCATGGGATTTTCGCTCGCGGACACGACCGTAAACCAGTTTGTGATCACATCAAAGGAACTGGATGTCAGGGGTTCCAGACTGCAGAACAGAAAATTCGGAGAAGCCATTCAGCTGATTAAAGACGGGAAGCTTAATTTCCACGGAAGCATTTCCCATACGTTCAAACTGACGGATGCCCAGAAAGCATTTGATTTTGTGGACACGCATGATCCGGGCATCCGGAAAATCGTGCTTACATTTGATCTCTGATCCGGAACATTTTCCGGTAAAAAAACGGCAGCGGCGTGCTTTTTCAGCACGCCGCTGCCGGCGCTTTACAGGTTACCCTTCAATTGCTATGTACTTGTTTTCAGGAACTTCTTCCTTCTGTTCCTTCTTCGGGATGCTGAGTTTCAGAATACCGTCTTCAAATTTCGCCTTGATGTCTTCCTGCTTCAGACCTTCGCCCACATAGAAGCTTCTGGTCATGGTGCCGCAGTAACGTTCACGGCGGATGAAGCGGCCCTTCTTGTCGGTGTTATCCTTGTCCATGCCTTTGTTGGCGCTGATGGTAAGATAACCGTCATTCAGTTCCGCATGGATTTCTTCTTTCTTGAAGCCGGGCAGATCGATATCCATTTCATAGGTGTTGTCCTTTTCGCGGATATCCGTCTTCATCAGGTCCTTGGAATGTTTTCCGTAGAGCGGGTTGTGCTTGTCATCAAAGAAATCGCCTTCAAACGGAAATTCGTTCATCCAGTCATCAAAAAGATTCTCTCCGAAAATACTTGGCATATACATAGGTCATTCCTCCTTTTATGAATGAAACTGTGCGGGAACCAAAGTAACCATTGCTTTTTGATCCCCTTCTTTTGTTCTATGCGTACTATAACACATATTGTTAGCACTGTCAATAGGTGAGTGCTAATTTTTTTAAATAAGTTTTTATTGTTTTTGTTAAGTGACAATTAGAACGGTAACAGAGACAATTAATCGGTAACCAACTTTCCGCAGTAGATTATAAGGTGACATTAAATCGGTAACCAGGATTTTTGAAGGTAAATGATAACTAGGTTTTGACAATAAAGCGGTAACCAATGTTTGACTTAGAAAAAGGACTTCTTTACGGAAGTCCTTTTTTCTGAACGCTGATATGTAATGACCATTGTCAAGAGAAACTTCTTGATTCTGGTGTTTGTTTTCTGAGGCTGCCATGAAGATGCTTTAGGCTTCAGATCCCGGCATTGGCCACTCTGATATTCGTGGATTCGGCATAAGCCTTACCTACAGGTCAATGGTCCGCCGTGAGCTCTACCGTCTAAAAGCGTGGATCGCAGTTTCCTGCGCCGACATAGTGTTATCGTAGATAGCTCGAACCTTGATTTTGCTAAAGCATCTTCAAGGCAGTCTCAGTTGTTACCAGTTATGTAAGTGACGCAATCATTCTTACGTGACTTGATCATACAGTTTCGATATTCGGAAACTTGTCAAGACTCTGACTCGAATCTGTGCTCTGCAGTCTTAACAATGACCGGGGAATATTGTATAAGCCGATCATCATGCATACTGCTCATTCATCATACCCCAGATAAAGCATGCAAGTTCTCTTGCAACCGCGGTTTTTGCTACATTTGCCTTCTTTCCGTTATGCAGGGTAAGGCGATAATACTTTCGGCGAAGGCGCTCATTGGCTTTATCCGCATAGGCTAAGGCTTCCGGTGAATTTCCGGACTGTCGTTCCTTTAAGGCTTTTGATTTATGGCCAATCTGACCTTTGCAGAACGACTGTGATGTTTCGATGAGAAGTCTGCGCACATGCGTATTTCCAGCTTTTGTTATGCGCAACCGGTTCCTGTCATCGCCACTTGAATCTTCACCGGGAGTAAGTCCCAGATAGGAGGCAAAATTCTCAGGTTTTGCAAAACGCTTAAAATCACCGACTTCAACAATCGTAGCAAGTGCTGTTGTTGTTCTGATTCCAAGAAAGCAGGATAATTTACTGACAGAGCTCCTGTATTCATCCTTTGAAGCAAGTTCCTCAATACGCTGATCGAAACGTTCCAGTTTATCCGACAGGCTGGCGTAGGTGAGCAGGTATTCGCTGAGAGTGTCAGCATATAAGGCTTCCGGTGTTAACGACTGCAGCCATTGAAGATGCTTTGCCGTCCAATGGCAACCGCCATCATATACATAGCCATGACGGAGACAAAAAGCAAGGATCTGTTGTTTTATTTTCTTAAGCTGAAGCTTGTGATCATCGCGCATACGGATATATTCTTTTACCTGTTCATCCTGATCCGTTGGGATATGGACAGGACTGTAACTATGATAAGCAAGGCATCTTGCAATTAATACTAAGTAAACATTCTTTTGTTAGGTGACAATTATATCGTTTACAGCCTTGTGTATTTCTTCAGCTGCGTTTCAATATCCCGTCCGCCGTACATGACACGAATGATCGTGACAACAGCTTTTTCCTTATCAGGAATATACAACACGCAGTAGTGATCGACGGGCATAATGCGCAGACCGCGGCCGCGCCAGGGCTCATTCTCATATGCTTGAAATCGCTCCGGCATTTTAGATAGCCCTGAAATGCTGCTTTCAAGCCGGTCAAGCTGACCGTCCGCGTTTTCAAGTGACAGCAATTCAAAGGCGATGTATTCGTAGATGCCGCGCAGATCGGTTTCTGCCTCGTTTGAAACTTCAATTTCAAAAATCATCGCTTATAATCCTTGCGGATATCTGCAAACACCTGCTTCGCCGGTTTGGTCCGACCGGCAACCATGTCCGCGTATCCTTTCTCCAGCTCTGCATTCATTTCTTCCTCAGAGAGGGCACTCATATCCACAGGCTTTGCAGACGGGATTTTCACCTCAAAGGGCAGACCTCTTTGAAAAATGATTTGCTTGTAGAACATATTGATTGCGTTCGAGGCGGGAATGCCAAGCGCGGAAAGGATACTTTCTGCCTGTTCCTTTACGTCCGGTTCGATTCGCGCGTATAAATTTGCTGATTTTGCAGACATAATGATTGCTCCTTTCGAGAGATATTTCTTACGACTATATTATATGCGATTGTCAGTACAATAGCAATACATCCAAGAAATTTTACAGCTTGTTCATCAGACAGGCTCATTTCGGTTGATTGGCGTTTTACTTTTCGATGACTTGCATTTGTCTGTTTGCCGCAGAAAGTTTCGTTTGTTGTTAATTTGTTGCAGGTCATATGTCAGAATTATTTTTAATAAGCCTGGTTATGATTTCAGGCGGGAGTACTTAGTGAGCTTCATTGGTAAAAATTGAAGAATTGGGCAGTTGATTATATTTGTATCAAGGAGGAAAATCTTACATGGATACGGATATTTTCTTTACAAAGGGGGAAACCGTTAAAGAAGCAAGTGCGCACAAAGGGCTGTTTTATCCATTGGAGATCATCGTATTCCTGGCTGTTTTTTTCGCATCGCAGATAATTGTATCCTATTTGTCATTTATCATTAATCATGCGGGATACAGCAAGGCAAACGGCTCGAATTACGATTCCTCCACAATGCTGATATCGCTCTATTTAACCGCTGTTGTGATTGTAATATTCGTGTTATATGCCGTGTTCGTGCAGAAACGTTCGCTGCGCGGTCTCGGCTTTGCGGTGAAGAGGATTAAGATCGCGAAGGAATACGGAAGAGGACTGCTGATTGGCCTGGGTATGATGTCTGCGGTCGTACTTGGCGAGATTATTATCGGAGGCGTGGGATTTACAGGCATCAGCCTTTCGGCGAATACAGTCCCGCTGATTCTTTTCATTTTTGCCGGCTATATGATCCAGGGCATGGAGGAAGAGGTAGTGACAAGAGGTTTCCTGATGATATCCGTTGCACGCAGATATCCGGTCTGGGCCGGCGTCCTGACCAATGCATTGCTGTTCGGACTGTTTCACATATTCAATCCGGGGGCTACGGCGTTTTCCGTAATCAATACGGTTTTACATGGAATTTTATACAGCATGTTTTTCCTGAAACGCGACAGTATCTGGCTGGACGGAGGAGTCCATTCAGGATGGAATTTCTCCCAAAGCTGTATTTTCGGACAGCACACCAGCGGGATGCCGCTGATGGCGTCCGTATTTTCAATGACGAGCCCGACCGGAAAGAGCATTCTCACGGGAGGAGATTACGGACTTGAAGCAGGCATCGTATCAACGGTGGTATCCGTGATCGTATTCATTCTGCTCCTGAAGACGCCGACAAAACAGCACGCACAATAAATTACCACGTTTGTTTACTTCGCGTGTATTAAAAAAATCACAATTATATTAATAAAGCCGTTTGTGTTGAAGGCACGGACGGTTGTTTTTTTGTAATGTCGGTTTGCTATGGGACAACCTGATATCGCGTAAAAACACCCTCTATACTGTTTTGTCCGGCAAGGAGGGTACGCATCATTCACGGAGCAGTCCTTTTTTTGACTCCAGGATGCAATCAGGGTGCCGGTGGCACTCCGGTCTGAACTGGTTTCAGATATAATTGTCACTCAACATTTTTGTTAAGTGACAATTTCATCGCGAACCGGACAATCCGATCCTGGTCATTCTGCATGTGAAGAAAATATCATATGCCTGCAGGTATTTTATCCTTCTGAAAATCAGTTATAATAAAAATGTTGAAACCGCGTAAACCCGCACCAGCCCTGAAAAGGGAAAACGGAGCAGACGGAAATGAAGATAAAACAATGGGAAGACCAAACCGAGGAACAGAAAACCGCTTTCAGGCAGATAAGCTGTTTTGAAATAAAGGAGGATGACGAATGAAGAACACGAGAAAATGGTTGGCGAAGCTTGTGGCGGTACTGCTGGTAATGGGACTGTTGCCCGTCACGCCCGGAATGATGACAGCAAGGGCAGACGATGATGTAATGGATGTAAACCTGAATATCGGCAATCAATTTGACGGGATTGTAAATCCGGTGCCACGTGGTGTCAATGGAGAGAGACTTGGGTGGACGGGAAGCAAGGTGTATTTCGGTATGGCGGACAGCGCCCCTGTTCTCTGGAGAGTACTGGATCCTTCTCACGATCCGTCCAGCCATGGAACATTCAATGCCAAAGGCGGAAAAAACGCGTTTCTTCTTTCGGAAAATTTTCTTATGAAAAAGACAGCTTTTCACAGCAGAGCAGCAATATGGCAGAATTCTTCCCTGAGACAAACTTTGAACGAAACAGGTTTTAAGACCTGGTTTGGTTCTGCAGAGCGGAAAGCAGTCAGTACAACCACACTGACAGATACTTCTACAGCCGATAAACTGTTTCTGATGTCTCTTGATGAAGTGAAACAGAAAATCGGAAATGCGGAAAATCCCTACGGGCTTGACACAATGTCTTCAAGAAACGGTGCCGACGGAACTCCGATGTCGGATTCCTGGTGGCTGAGAACATCCGGAGGAGGAATGTCTTCAAAATATGTGGATTCCACCGGAAGTATAACGGCGAGCCTTAACAGCAGCGGAAAAAGGAATACAAGTCAGCTTGGAGTCCGTCCTGCCATAAATCTGGATCTTTCGAAAGTCATGTTCATTACGGTGAGCGGTGCCGGAATATCTGATTTTTCGAAAACAGGATACAGTCATGTATTGCAGCAGAATTATACCGGGGAGGATGAGAATAAAAAAAGTAAGTATAACAATTCCTGGGACCTTACACTTTCCGGAGGAACCGGTTTTTCAGCAGGACGGAAGACAGGAGAAACGGAGGATGTTCCCCGGGGCGGGATTATGAATGTAACGGTTTCCGAAGTCGGGACTGCGGAAGAAGGCGTGAACTATGACCGTATTTCCGCCATGCTGCTGGATGGCAATAATAAGGTTATCTGTTACGGGAAAATATCCGATGACGTTCAGACAGGTGATATTGCCGTGCCCATTCCTTCGGATGTTGATGCCGGCGTCTATAAGCTGCGGGTCTTCGCGGAGGATGCAAATTCGGTATCCACAGCAGATGCAACGGACTTTGCCAGTAATATGTCGGACAGTATTACAGTCAACGTGATAATGCCGGTTTATGGAATATCGGCAGAGCAGACAGATATTACCTTTACGGATACCGTATACGGCAATCCGGCGCCGCCGGCGCAGGCTGTTACGATAAAGAACAATGGGAATGTTCTGATAGCAGGATTTTCGATCGTAACAAAAAATGCAGCGGATTTTGAAGTTACCGGACCTGTTCCTGACGCAGCAGCGGGAAACGGAGGAAAAACAGCTTTTACGGTTCGGCCCAGATCCGGCCTTGCGGTCGGAACCTATAATGGAAGCCTGATTGTAAGTGATATGAAAGGGCTTGCCGTACCGGTCACAGTTACTTTGAGCTTCACGGTTCTTTCGGAAGAGGATACGCCGGCGAATCTCAATGATACGCAAGAAGGAGACACCCTGGAAGCCGGCCGGAACGCAATCTATGCTTCTCCCTCCAATGCATCCGAGAGCGATGCGGAGATCCGTTACTGCGACACGACCATCGGGTTTGATCCCGCCACCCTTTCCGATGCGGCTGAGATCCAGCATTTCAAACTCGGGAAATCGCAGAAGCTGAAATCCTTCACCTGGAACGGCGTGACCTATACGAAATGGAAAGTGTTCTTTACGGAAGATACGACAACCTGTAAATATATCTACGTCATGCATAATCAGGCATGGGACATCGCGTTCGACGGGAACGGCGGAACAGCCGGTACGGCATCCGGAAAGACGGATGAGGACGGATACCTGACTTCACTTCCGACCGCATCAAGAAGCAGTTATACGTTTGCCGGGTGGTACACGGAAAAGACAGGCGGCACGCAGGTGAGTAAGAGCACGAAGTTTACGGCACCGGCTAAGCTGTACGCGCACTGGACATTATCAGGCGGAAGCACCGGCGGTGACTCCGACGGCGGCACGGCTTACACAGGCTCGTCCGGCAAGTGGCTTAAGGACAGCACCGGCTGGTGGTATCAGAATTCCGACGGGACCTGGCCGAGCAATACATGGAAACAGATCAATGGCAAGTGGTATCACTTCGACAGTAATGGCTACATGCAGACCGGATGGATCCTCGACAACGGGAAGTGGTACTACCTTGGCGGAGACGGAGCGATGGTGACGGGTCTCTTCCATGCGCCGGACGGACACTGGTACTATTTCCGGGCGGACGGAAGCATGGCGGTCGGAGACGTAACGGTAGACGGGAAGCAGAGACACTTCAACGATCAGCTGCCTCCGAATCCGACCTATGACAAAGACCCAGATACGGGGATCTGGTACCCGAACGGGAATAAAGATCTCCCGTATGGAGCGGAAACAGAATAAAGGCGGACTGCTTGTCCCTCTTCCTGCACTTCTGTATAATAAAAGACAGAAGAAGACTGCGGGAAGGGGGACTGTTTTATGAAAGAGCCAAATGAGACCGGAAAAGGAAAAGACGTCATGAGAAGAAAACTCTGGCTTCATCTTGTCATTTTTTTCTGCATTCTTTTTGCGGTTTTTTTCGGGATTTCCGTTCTTACGATCACCAGGGTGCCGCTGCTCGATGACAGAGAGTCTCTGGATACCTTTTCCTTTACCGAAGATGCCGGCCTGATCAGCCGGAATCTGTTTGATTATTACCCGGAGCATCTGTATACGCCGGAAGATTTTGCATCCGGGCATACGAAAAAACCGGAATATACCGTTGACTCTTCCGATAACGATGACAGGCAGAAATACCGGTACGGAACTTACCGTCTGGTACTGGATTTACCGGCGGGAGAAACGTTTGCCATGAGTGCGGACAGCGCAACCTATGCGCAGAAGGTCTGGGTGAACGGTGTTCTTCTTACCGAAGTAGGGAAAGTAAGCGACAATAAAGAAGGTTTTATTCCCCGTACGAATCATTATACAGTGTGCTTTACGACAGGCGCGGTTCCGACGGAGATCGTGGTGCAGCAGTCCAATTTTGTCCACTGGAGCGGCACGCTCTTTGAAGTTACTCTCGGACCGCAGGCAAAGGTGTTTTCCCTCGTTACGAAAAAACTTTTCCGCTCCGTGGCGGCAATCGGCGTTCTTTTTGCGGCGTTCCTGCTTTTCTTCGGCGTGAGTCTGTTTTTCCCGGACAGCAGAATGTATCTGTGGTTTGCCCTGGCGTGCCTTTCCATCTGCATCCGGAACGGGTTTGTTTCCCCGAAACCGGTCATGATCCTGTTCCCGGAACTGAACTGGTATTTCGGGCATAAGCTGGAACATATCATGCAGCAGACGGAATTTCTGTTTACGCTCCTGTTTTACAATGCCGTTTTTCCGGATGTCGTGGACAGAAGAGTACGGATATCGGGTTATCTCCTGGCAGCTGCCGGCATTGGCATGTATCTTTTTCTGCCTTCCACCGTTTACAGTCCGCTCACGCAGAAAGACACCTACTGCATGCTTGTTTACTATGTTCTCTATGTGGTTCTTTTCCTGTACGGATTTTTGAAAAGACGTAAGGAATTCGGGGAACAGAGCGATGTGCTGATGATGGCGGGAGCGGTGATCTTAATTCTTTCCAATCTCTCAGACGCGTATCTTTACCGGAAAACGAAAGACTACAACATCAGCCAGATCGGCATGATGATCTTTTCGTTTATCACGGCGATCGCACTGACATTAAGGCTCCGGAAAGCACAGGAAGAGCTCGGGGAAGCGGAAGCAAAAGAGGAGCAGATGCGTCTCACCAACCATACGCTTACCGATCTCCATAAACTCCGCACGGATTTCATGTCCGACATCAGCCACGAGATGAGAACGCCTCTTACGGTCATGAGCAGCTATGCGGGACTTACCAGGATGCAGATCGAAAAGAGCGCCATTAACGAAAAGACTCTGGAGAACCTTGAGATCATCCAGAAAGAGGCGGTGCGGCTGGGAGAACTGGTGGAGAAGATCAAGGGAGTGGCTACGGACAAAATGCTCAAAGTCTCTCCCGTAAAGGGGAATGTCTCGGAAATCCTCATAGATGCGGTGGGCTTCTGCAGACCTATCTGCGACAGGAACCGCAACCGCATTAAAGTTACTGTGCCGGAAGAACCGCTTTATGCCTGCTATGTACCGGACAGTCTGCTGCAGGTTCTGTATAATCTGATCACCAATTCCAACCGCCACTGCAAGGACAGCGAGATCATTCTTTCCGGGGAAGATGCGGGAGATTTCATATCCGTTTCCGTATCGGACCACGGGGACGGCATTTCAGCGGAGCTTATGCAGCATCTGTTTGAACGCGGCGTGAGCGGGGACCACAGTTCCGGGCTCGGACTTTCCTTATGCAGGGACATCATTGAGAGTGGCGGCGGGAAAATCAGAGTCGCCGAAACATCTTCTTCGGGAACGGTGATATGCTTTACCGTACCGAAAAAAATGACGCAGCCGGTTTCGTGACGAAGGGGAGCATGAGAATATGCAGAACAACATGATTCTGATCGTTGAAGACAACAAAAATATCCTTTCGGCGAACAGGGACCTTCTGGAATTGTCCGGATACCGCGTGATAACGGCATCATCGCTTGCCGAAGGGAGGAAGAAAGTACGGGAGGAACATCCGGATCTTATTATCCTGGATATTATGCTCCCGGACGGTAACGGGCTGGAACTGTGCCGGGAATTGCGGGAGAACAGTGATGTGAAGATCCTGTTCTTAAGTGCGCTCAATACAAAGGATGACGTGATCAGAGGACTGCGGGAAGGCGGAGACGATTATCTCGGGAAACCCTATCTTACGGAGGAACTGCTGCTTCGCGTTGCTGCACTTTTACGGAGAAATGCATCCGCAGCCGGACAGGAGCCGGAAAGAACGGGACCGCTGTTCTGGTATCCGGCATCCCGTCAGGTGTTCGTAAAAGGAAAAGATCTGCTGTTAAAACCCATGGATTATGCAGTCCTGGAACTCTTGTGTCAGAACAGAGACCGTTTTCTGACGCCGGAGGAAATTTATAAAAAAGTCTGGAATGCAAAACCCGGTGAAGATATCCATCCGGTACAGAATCATATCTCGGAGTTAAGAAATAAACTGGAACCGTATGGAATTTCCATCAGTTCCGAAAGAGGCAGAGGATACCGGATCCGCTGGAAAGAGCCGCAGAGAAAAAAGTAGAACCTGAAACTTTTGTTGTGAATTTGTTGTGGGGTGTATGTCGAAACTTTTTTATAAGTCTGATTAGGACTTCAGGCGGGAGGATTGCATGAGACCGGGACGGACATCCATTTTAAGACAGCTCTGCATTGGTGCACTGACTGTTTTTCTGAGTTTGCAGGCCGGCACAACGGCATACGGCGGAGGGACCATCATTCGAAGGAACGGGCGTGTATTTCCGCAGGATACATTCTATGGAACGGAGCAGCAGAGGACCATCCCGGTTTCCGCGCCGGTGGACGGAGAAACCGGCGCAGCCGCCGCTGTGGCCGGAGAAGGGAACGCGGCAGCATCGCCCTATTATCGGGCACCGGATTACTATGCGGGCAATATTACAGCTACGCTCATCCTCCTGCCGAAGTTCAGGACCTATCAGCAGACATCGGAAAGGTCCTGCGGTGCAGCATGTGTACTGATGGGGCTGAACCGCTTTGGAATCACGGATGTTTCGGAAGCGGAACTGGACCGGGAAATGGATATCCGCTACATCGACAATCCGCAGGCGGACGGTTCCTACGGCGCGTCCACAGATGCGGTTGCCGGGGCTTTCACGGACAGAGGCTTTACCGTACAGAGCCCGCGGGATACGGCAGGAGAAGACGGCATGACTTTCCCGGATGAGAAAGGCTTCGCGGAATTCCTGAACCGGAATCTTTGTGCCGGGAATCTGCTGCTTACGGAAAGCGTGGAATGGGGCGGGCACTGGATGGTGCTGATCGGCTATGATTCCATGGGAACTGAAAACTATGAGGACGATGTTCTTGTTTTTGCGGATCCGTATGATACCACGGATCAGTGCCAGGACGGATATCTGACAAGAAGCTTTGAACGGTACTTTGCGACATGGTTTGATCATGCAGTGATGCCGCCGGATGAACGCGTGCAGCAGTATGTGCTGGTGCTGAAGAAATAAAAAATCCCCTGTTCGTTCATGAACTTTTATGACCATACGATCCGGTATACTCTGGCTGCGGTTGCAGTCATTTACACAATGGGATATTTTCTCTCCTGGTTTCTGTCGGAGCAGAACCGCAGGACTTACTGGCTGTGGCTTAAAAACATCGTGCGGAAACAGGAAAAAGAATAAAACACGAAGAGGGACTGTTCCTTTTTTACGGAGCAGTCTTTTTTTAAGCGCACTGCACAAAAAAGAAGGATTGTTAATTTTTTGTATGTTATAATTAAATTGGAGTGAAAAAGAAATAAATCACAGGGGAAAAAAGGAATAAAAGGAATAAAAGGAATAAAAGGAATAAAAGGAATAAAAGGAATAAAAGGAATAAAAGGAATAAAAGGAGGAGCGGCATGCAAAAAGAAAGAGCTTTGAGACAGTTAAAAAAGATTGCGGCAACTGCATTGTCATTGTTCATGGTGCTCATGAATGTTTCGGGGGCCGGGACTTTTCTTTCGTATGCCGATGAGGGTGGAGAAGAACAGATACTGCCGGACGGCGTGGTTGGATCCGGCATTACGATTTCTTCTGACAGCAATGCGACGGGGAGCAATGCATTGAAAAAACTGACCGCCGTTTCCCCGCTCGGTTCCTCGTCAGATGCAGACTATACGCTGGTTTTTAATACAAATAACGGAACCATGAGTAAGGGGGCCGGGAAGCCTGCTATTTCTGCAGGAGAACTTTCCGCACTGGGCATTACGATCACAGGTACGAACGGGAGTGCTCCTTATATCCTTGAACTGGCTGATATGCAGTTTAAAACGACGGCGGACACGGCACTTGATATCGAAGGAACGAGAGACGTAACGATTGATATCAGCGGCGACTGCAGTATAACATCCGGCGGCGGTACAGCAGTTTCACGCGCTATATTCATCAGTCAGGCTGCAGTTACCTTTACAGGTGGCGGAAAGCTGACGGCATTGGGTGGTACAGTGGCACCAGCCGGATCCACGTATGGAATTTATGCTTCGAATATAACGGTGAACGGAGGCAGCGTCACAGCCTGCGGAGGAGATTTCACCGGAACGGGTAGCGGCACTTCCTGTGGGGTTTTTGCAACTATTATTACAGTCAACGACGGAAGTATGCTGGCCTCGGGGGAATCAGATGCCGCTGTTATCAATGGCTATTTTATAGGCTATGCAAGAGGATCAAATACTTATCTGGATGAGAATAAAGATAATTATAACACGGTGCAGTTAAATATGAGCGGCACAGAATTTCTTATAGACGGAACTGCTCCCGCATTAACCGTCCTCATGACGCCGCAGGAATATTCTCTGTACTTTGCAGCGGATGAAGGGATCATGTATAAAAATTTTTCGGGCGGATATCAGATGACACCGGAAGATCTGAAAAAACTGGGAATAACGGTCGGAAAGGATTCCCTGAAATTTGATAAAACGCAGTTTTCAAACGCTGATCTGTATGCTTTGTATGTTTACAGCGATGCAGAAGCAAATGTCACGCTGGATGTTACAGGTGCATGCAGCTTAACTTCCCGGAATGAATATTCTGGTTGGGGATCGGAAGCGATTTATTGCAATACATCTCTTACCATAACGGGTGACGGAACACTGACCCTTAATGGCGGAAATATGAATACTGGCTCTGATTCCTCTTCCTATGTAGTATCCTATGGGCTGTTCTGCAAAGAAAATATTACTGTCGATATGGAAGGCTCAGGGGAACTCATTGCCAATGGCGGGAATGTCATTCCGAACGGATATACGATAGGTATTGGGGCCAATAAGGCGGCGGTTAAGGGCGGATCGGTCAGAACCTGCGGCGGGACAGCGAAAAATAATGAAGGGCTGGACGGCGATCAATACGGGTCTGTCGGATTGTGGTGTATGAACATGTTTGTCGGTGAAGGAAGCATCTATGCGTCCGGACAATCGCTGGCAGTCATTACTTCCGAAGATTTTTTCGGGACCATGAAGGGTTCTCTTACCTATCTGGATTCCGGCGAACTTGCAGATGCCCACTTCAGCAATACTACCTTTTATACACAAGATGTTTCGAATCCTGTCAAAACCCTTTCCGTCAAGACAGAGAAAGCGGACGGTGCTTATTATGTCTGGTTTGATCCTGGTGTCGGAGACTGTAAAACAGAAAAAATGATAACAGATACGGACGGTACCCTGGATGACCCGCTTCCCGCTGCTACGATAAACGGAAGCACGGATTATTTCCTGGGATGGTTCACCGCCGCAGGAGAGCAGGTTAATGACGGACATGTTTTTACGGAGAACACGACAATATATGCCCGTTATAAGGGATCGGATCCGTACAGCATTACCTTTGATCCCAACGGCGGGACGATAGACAAAGGCGGTCTCAACGGCCAGTATGTTGCTTCCACAGGTCTGGACGGCAAACTGAGTGAAAAAGACAGAAATATTTATGTCTGGCGGAAAGATTACGATTTCGTAAATTATGAATATGTGTATTACGGATTTCTCGGATGGTTCACAGAACAGGACGGAGGAGTTCAGGTTGATCCGAACAGCGTTTTTACCAAAAACATTACCCTTTATGCGCATTGGGCGAAAAATGAATTTACGGTCACTTTCAATCCGGTGAATTCCGAAGCATCCTGTACGCCCCTTGTCATGTGCACAACGAATCAGAAACTTACTTCGCTGCCTGATCCTGCCTGCTCCGGATATACATTCGGAGGCTGGTATACGGATGAATCCTGTTCCGGTGAGGCGGTAACGACCGGTCAGATTTATGAAAAGGATACCGAATTGTATGCAAAATGGGAATTTACAGGTTATCCGACTTATACCATTACGTTTAATGCGAACGGCGGGATCTGTAATACAAAGACTGCGCAGACCGACAAGAACAGGATGCTGAGCACGCTGCCTGTGGTGGTACATAGCGGCCTTTTTTTCACCGGCTGGTACGCGAACGGATTCCGCGTGAACACGAAGAAGCAGTATGATGGGGACACGACGCTGACCGCACACTGGGCTAAGATTCTTACTTCAGACACCCCCGAAAACAGCGAAGAAAGCGGAAACGGTTCCGGCGGCACGGCTTTATACGGAGAGTGGCAGCATGACAGTAACGGTTACTGGTATCGGTATACGGACGGCACATGGCCGGCGAACGAATGGAAAAAGATCGACGGGAATTGGTATCATTTCGATGAGAACGGCTATATGCAGACCGGGTGGATCCTGGACAAAGGCAAGTGGTATTACCTGTATGAGAGCGGAGTTATGGCAAGAGGTCTGCTGCTTGCACCGGACGGTTACTTCTACTGCTTCTGGTCTGACGGCAGCATGGCGGTCGGTGATGTGACAGTGTTCGGGAAGCAGAGGCACTTTAATGACCAGGTACCGCCGGAACCGACGTATATGCCGGACCCGGATAAAGGAACCTGGATTCCGAACGGCAATCCGTATCTCCCGTACGGAGCGGAAAAAGATTAAACGGTTTTTTCCATTAACCTGATATTCCCATCCCGGACAGTCTTTATTATACTGTCCGGGATGGAATTTTTTTGCCCCAGGAATTTAGATCAAAACGATATCACGCCGGAACGCATCGGAGCCGAAAGCCCCCTTCGTTCCGGCGGGATATTCATTTTCGACAGAGAAGTTTTGTTAAGATGAAAGAGGTATTCAGGTTGAAAGACCTTTTGGATGACACCGGCGAAGAAGATTGCTATTATCTTCATTTCGTTTAAAATAGAGTTATAAAAAAGGAGTTTACGGGGGGCCGATATGACAGCAGCTTTGATTATGATTGTTTTCATCTTAATCTGTTTACTGATGTACACGAAGAAAATGAATGCGATGATCGCGCTTCCGATTATGGCGCTTGCCATTGCGCTGATCGCCGGGATTCCCTGGAGTGACGTAGCGAAGGCGGATGGCACAAAGCTTCCCGGCATTCAGACGCTTCTTTTTGTTGACGGTCCGGCGCGTCTTTCTTCCACCATGATCACGTTTATTTTCGGCGCAATTCTGGCGCAGCTTGTTTCCGACACGGGCATAGCCGAAAGCGTGATCCGGGAGGTTTCCGAACTGGTCGGAGACCGGCCGCTTGTTCTGGCGATTGCCATGTTTGCCGCGCTTTCGTTTCTGTTCACCATTCTCGGAGGACTCGGCGCGGTAATTCTACTTGGAACAATCGTACTTCCCATCCTGATCTCGGTCGGCGTGGAGCCGGTCGTTGCGGGGGTCATCCTGATTTTTGCAAACAGCGTCGGCGGTACCTTCAACATTGCAAACTGGAGCGTCTATATCGAGACGCTTCATCTGACGCAGGACACGGTGTTTGAATATGCAAAATTCTGCGGCGGGATTTTTGCGGTTCTCGGCATTCTCTTTATTGTCATCGAAGTAAAGTTTCACGGCCTTTCCGGGATACGGAAAAAAACGGCAGGGAGCGCGGCATGGTCTGTCCCGAAAACCGACGGGGAAAAGACAGCTTTTAAAAAAGTTCCGTGGTATTCCGTAATCACTTTATTTATTCCGATCATTGCCGTGGTCGGGTTCAAGCTGAACATCAACTTCGCGTTCGTTCTCGGGATCTGCTATGCGTACTTCACGACGCTTAAGAAAAACAGTCCCGGTCAGCTGATCAAAGCTGTTCTCAATGGCATTTCAAGTTCCGCGGGTGCTCTGTTTTTGCTGATCAGCATCGGCATGCTGCTGAAGGTAGTCATGGACGCCCGGGTGACCTCTGTTCTTTCTCCCGTTCTTTCCTCGGTGCTGCCGAAGTCCGCGCCCGGATATGTCGTGTTCTTCACGCTGCTGGCGCCGCTTGCGCTTTACCGCGGACCGCTTAATATCTGGGGACTGGGGCTCGGTCTTGCCTCGATCATGGCGGCAACGGGTAACTTTACCGCATCGGCCATGATGGCTGCGCTTTTAAGCACCGGGCAGATGCAGGGAATCTGCGATCCCACGAATACCTATAATGTCTGGACCGCCGGCTGTGTGCAGACGGATGTGAACAACCTCATGACGAAGGTCCTTCCCTATGTCTGGACCGGCGTTTTCCTGGCGCTTATGGTCGCTTCGGCCCTGTACTTCTGACGGGCATGGACAGCTTTTTGCAAAAGCCGGACGGGCCTGATTTCTCTGTGTTCTTAAGGACCGCGGAACGGAATCCGGAACTTCTGGACCGTCTGCTTTATCTTGACAGCGTGCGCGGGACGGAAGACGAGAAGAAAAGAGTCCGCAGGAACGTGACTGCGCCGGCGGAAGCATGGTGCGATAAGTTCTGGGATAAGTCCGCATCGGCAGAGGATAATGCAGGGAGACTCGGCATAAAACGGATCCGTCTCATTCTGCCGTCGGAGTTTCCTGCATTGCCCTTTCGTGCTTTTTATGATGCAGTTTCCGGTGAGATCAGGATTTTCACGGAGGAAACGGAGAAGGTTCTTTCCGCGCAGGAATTTTCCGGGTGCCGTTATTTTTCCCGTGAAGCGCTGACCGAAAGGCTGATCGCCCACGAAGTTTTTCATCACCTGGAAAACCGGTACGGCGAAATCACGGCTGCTGCGGTGAAATGTACGGCAGCGGAAAACCGCATCTGGCGGGATATCGGAGCGAATGCCTTTGCAAATGCCGCGCTGGGTTTTCCCTTCAGCCAGCTGGCGGATCTGGTCTGGATGATGCGGTACGCTCCGGACAGCCTGAGCCGCAGGATAGAAAAAACGGGAATTCATGCGGAAGAATGAATGGGCCGTACGGGAGCAGTTTTAAAAGGGAAATGTGAAAGATCAATGCAGTTTCAGAGGTGAACCGTGAAAGCACAAAATAACGTCGGCGGCTATTCCGGCAATATGCCGTTCTTCGGAAAAATTTACAGAAGCTACATGACGGCTTCCGTTCTGTCCGTACTTGCCGTGGAGCTGGTCAGCATGATCGCCTCCTCTGCTTCGGGCCGGTACGCGGGCAGCGGGATATTTGCCGTTATCGGACTCGGGACAACCGGGCTCGGCATTTTCGCCATCATCAAAGTCGTCGTGTCCATGGGCGCCTATACGGCGTGCATAGAACTGCAGGGCCGTCATGATACGGAGAAATTATGCGCGGTCCACACGTCTTCCGTCATCATGATGTGCGTTCTGTGGCTTCTCACGGGCGCCCTGTTTTTCTGCTTCATGAACCCCATTGCAGATCTTTTGTGCCGGGGCAATGCGGACATCGTTCAGGATCTGAAGCTTTACTTAACGGTCCGCATCCTTTTCTTCCTGCCGGAAATGGTTTCCGAAATTCTGATCGTTTCCAAGTTCAAGCTGATGGGAAAGCCACGGACGGTCACAATATTCACCGCCGTGCGTCTCCTGGTTTCTCTTGTTTCGATCGCGGTTCTGATCTCGCTGAAGGTTCACTGGGTTCTGGTCGTGGTGCTGCCGAATGCCATCGGTTTTATCACGGTGCTTGCAGCGGAGATTTTTATAAGCCGCAGAACGGAAATGTGCGTTCACCGGGTAAAGCTTTCCGCGGCAGAACTTAAGACCTGTTCAGCGGAGATCTTTCAGACCGGCGAGCCGCGCGGCTTAAACAGTCTGTACTTTACGATTGAAAATCTGGTGTATAATTTCCTGCTTCTCAGCGCATTCGGAGCGGAGCTGTTTTCTTTAAGAGGACTGGCGGCGGCCTACGGTCCCATCCTCAATGTGCTGATGGCCATGAGCGGTGCAGCCATGCCGATCATAGGCGTTTTTCTGGCAGAAAAAAATTCCGGCGCGGCCCGGTTCGTACTGAAGGAAGTCCTTGCCTGGATGGTGCCGGTAACGCTGGTTCTTACCGTGCTGGGAATTCTCTTCCGGGTACAGCTCTCGGAATATATGGGCGCGGGTTCCGGCACCGCCCTGATGTGGGCACCTTACGCGATCGCCTGCTATTTTCTTTCGTTCATTCCCTGCCTGATCTATGACGTGATATACAATATCCACATCTGCAACCAGCGCCGTCCCATGATCGTTCTGTTCGACACGCTGAAGCGCCTGCTGATAACGCTCCCCTTAAATATCATTGCCTGCCGCACGGGATCGGTACAGCTCATGTTCCTGCTTCCGTTTCTTGCTCCTTTCCTTTCGGTTGTCGCGCTTCTTCTGACGCATATTTTTATCAGGAAAGGAAACCGGCAGATTTCTTTATTTACCCTGATCGACAGCCGGTACGAGGAAGTCGGCGAATCCGTTCTTCTTACCGCGGACAATACGGACGACGGCATTGTCCGTCTCTGTGACGAGGCTGTGGAGTTCGGCCGCAACAACGGCTTCGCGGATTCGTTCCTGTACATGCTGCGGATGGCCTTTGAAGAAGTGCTGAAGATGATCGGCGAAGAGGCTTATTCCGGAGACCCTTCCATGAAGCTCAGCGTTTATCTGTATCTGGCGGAGGACGAAATCATTACGACCATCCGCTTTGCGGGAAAGAACTTCGACCCGGTCGAGTATATCCGCAGGAACCGGAACGCGCTGAAGTCTCTATCTGAAAATGATTCCGAAATAAGGGATTTCCTGATCGACCGGCTGATTTTCAAAGCCTGCAAAAAGAAAATCTATGACCCGACTTTCGGGATTAACAACCTGACAATGATCTTCGACAGGAAGGCCGTACATTCCGAGGTAGCGGACAGAGCAGTCTGATTCCTCCCCCTTTCAGGATAAATGTAACCTGAAAGGGGGCTTTTTTTGCTTAATTGTGCATCTGCGAGGTTGCGTTTTAGGTTAAAATGAGCGAAAATATATATTTAGAGAATTAAACTTTGAAATTTATAAGAATTTGTATAAAAATTTAAAAGCACGCTTGTTAAAACTGCACATAAAAAAGTAAGAGTAATACCTGAATTCCGGCACTTTGTCATGCGGCAAAAAGCCGCAGGCAGCAGAACCGGTTCAGGATAGACCTGCTGAAAGAAAGATGAGGACACAGAGTATGAGAAGACAGTTATGGAGACGTATTACGGCGGTTGTGGGCATAGTGACACTGCTTACTTCAAATGTAACGGATGCTATGACCGCACAGGCGGCAGTGAATATTCCGGGAGGTCTTTCATACGCGACGGTGTCGGCTCCCGATTACGCAGGTTCGGAATTGAATTCTGCATATTCGGCGGACCCTGACACGGAAGGTCTGCCGGACGGAGTGGTAGGAGTCAGTCCTGCAAGCGGATCAAATGCCACGCCTGCATCGGCAGTCAGGGAAATTGTTCTCTCAGCCGAGTGCGTCGACGCGGATGACAACAGCCGTGTGATCACGGGACACGAGAAGGATGCACTTCCTTCTTTTGACGGGGTGCTGGATATTTCGCAGGCACCGTTCGAAATTGAAGGATATTTTTATCTGGAGGCCCGCATTGACGGGAAGGCAGCGCTGTCTCTTTCGGAGCGTGAAGCGGCAGGAAAGAACGGCATGGCGAAGGTTTATTCCTGGACCGCTGCCGACGGAACAGAGACCACGCTCACCGAAGACACGAAGATCACGTTTGCCTATGAAAAGGCCGATAGAATTGTCAGGGTCAGCGCGTCCTGCGTGGATGAATTCGGCGACGATATCGCGGAGCAGTACACGGATATGAAGCTGCCTGATTTTGACAGTGACGGGACCCTCGCTCTGGACCGTGCGGACCTGCCTCCGGTAAAAAACGTGCAGGTCAGGAAAGGGCTTTTCAAACTGACAAAGTACAACTATGTCCGGGCAACCGTGGACGGCGTCATCATCACCGGACTGAAAAAGGAAAAGGCCAGGACTTCGAAGGAAGACACCGCGGCAGCGGGGACTGAGGAAACGTATGTCTATTCCTATACGGCGGACGGCACGGAATGGAAAAAGATCACCGAAGATGAGACCGTGAAATTTGAATATACCGACGGTAAGAAAACGGTCTTTACGTATGAGGACAGCGATGTCACCGTGACCGCTGTTCTTCAGCATGCCGGCGCCATCCCGGACGACGCGACTCTTAAGGTGACGCCTGTCACGGCTGATACCGAAGGCTATAATTACAATGCCTACATGCAGGCGCTGAACAACAACGCGGAAAAAATAGCGGACCAGGCTGCAGCGGCAGCGGCCCTGAAATTCACGGAAGAAAATACGCTCCTCTACGACATAGCCTTTACCGCGGACAAGACCGATGCGGACGGCAATGTGATCGCGGGAGAAAAAGAAGAATACGAACCGACTGAAGGCATGGTGAAAGTTACCATGACCTTTAAGAAGAAGCAGCTGACCGAAGATCTGAAAGCGGAAAATGCGGATGATGTGATCGTGACCCACCTGCCGCTTGAAGGTTCCGCGAAGAAGGAAGCTTCGACAACAAAGGACGCGACCCGCATAGCCCCGTCCGATGTCAAGGTGAATGTCATTTCCGATAACGCTTCCGTAAATGCGGGGAAGAGCGATGAAGTGGAGTTTGCCCTGGACAGCTTCTCAGTGATGTCGTTTTCCAAAAAAAGTCTGCTGGGAGCCGGCAATACGCACACCGTAACATTCAGCGTGAATGGAGACACAGGATTTATCCCGTCACAGAATGTAGAAGATGGCGGGTTGGCGACCAAGCCAAACTCTAACCCTCCCATCGGCACAATCGAAGGCTGGTACACGAGCGCAGACGATACCACAGGCACCGTGTATGACTTTGCGACTCCTGTCAAAGCCCCTCTCACGCTCTATGCGCGGTTATGGTTCCTCCACTATTTCGTAACCAATACAACCTATAACTACGCCGATGGCGATATGACCCATTATACTGTGGATAAGAATGCCGATATCACTATCACCAACGCTGGACAAGTAGTATATAAAAAAACAGTCACACCGGGTGAGACCTTCGACATCCCAGCCAACACGACTTTCGAGATCGGTACGCATTCCACGACTGAAGGCGTTACTGTGACTATGGTACCGGATACAGACAAAAAGCAGTCCGCCATCGGCTCCATTAACCAAAAACTTAATTACCCAAGTGGCAGCGGTAGTGCATCTGCTACCTTTACGTCACAGGAACCTGCATCAAACATTAATCTATATAAGCAGTGGGAAGACGGCGCGGATAACAAGAAAGACGTAACGCTCAGCCTTTCACTGGATTTTTCGACGGATGCAGGTACAACATGGACAAAGCTGACCGCCGATAATATGGCTTCCCTCGGTTATTCCGCACTTCCCGAGATTCCCACACATGCGGGAAATGTTTCCGAATGGTCCTATTCATTTTCCAGGACGCTGAATGAATACACTACTGATAGTACAAAAGATACAAAGGTCATCTATCGCCTGCATGAGGATAAGGTGCCTGATGGGTATGTATCTTCTTATATCAATGGCGATGCTGCCACCAACAATACGCTCGTAAATACGAAGCTCAATCCTTACACGGCCACGAAGAAATGGGCGGATGGCGGCGATGCATATTCAACCAGGCAGGAAATCACAGACTGGATTAAAACGTTGACCTGCAAGAAGTCGGCGATGGATCAGACAGAAGATTCAAGAGTAGAACTCAAAACGACAGATGATACTGCAGAAGGGTACATTCAAGTAACGAATAAAGATGACAATACCTGGACGATCTCCATGCCGAATGCCCGCGGATTTGATGGGGCAGATTATCCTTACAGTTATTACCTGACAGAAAATCCTGGTATTGCAGATACCTCCACGGCTGCTGATGGAACCACATATGAAGCCACTTACCTCAACGAAGATAATTATGCGTCTATAACAACCGCACTGTATACGGGCGGCACGGCAACCAATACACTCACCAATACCATGACGTTCACCGGCACTAAGAAGTGGGCGGATGGTGGCGCTGTTTACATCGATGGGCGTCCCACAGCGACGGTTACGCTCTACCGCTATCCGGATACTACCGGGCAGAGTTATGAGACCGCATCGCCTGTCGAAGGAAATACAACAGCAACACTTGACAATAAAGCGACGGAAGCAATCACCATCACGCTGCCTGGCGATGGAACGACGCTGCCCATGTATAACGAAGACGGTTATCGTTACATATATTTTGCCAAGGAGACTCTTACCGGCGGAACGAATACATATAAGCAGGTGTTTAAGCAGGCTGACGTGTATAAGGACATAAAAGGGAATGATTTGTTCCTGTTCAACGGAGGCGAGCTCGATAACACCATCACCGGAACGGTAGACCTCACGGGTACGAAGACGTGGGTTGCCGCCGCACGTCAGGATGTCGATGCCCAGGTGGAAATGAAAGTCTACCAAGTGGATCTGGATGATAAATCCAAGTCCGGCTTCGTTGCCACCCAGATGCTCACGGGCTTTGGGACCGAGAACCCGTCGAAGACGGCGACCTTCACGGGCCTTCCCAAGTATAATTCGAACGGTCATCAGTACATTTATACCGTGATGGAAGGTGCGGTCAAGACCAAAGTCGGCAGCGGGTTTGAGAGCACCGTGACGAAAAACGTCGACGGGACGCGTTATCTGATAACGACTGACGGCTACCGCTATCGCCAGGACTTGAATCAAGGCGCAAATGACACCACCATCGAGAACGTGCTGGTGGGCAACGCCCAGGTTAAGATCAATAAAACCTTCCCCGACGGACTGCTTGCAAGTCCGACGACACTTACATACACCATATACCGTAACGGTACTGCAATCGGTACGAAAACGATATCCTACACCGGCAGTATAGACGGCAAGGCTTTCACGCCGGATTCTATCGTGATCACAAGCTATGAGGACTTGACAACAAAGGCCGATGCGGCGGCAGCAGGTCTTCTGCCTCGTTATGATGACAACGGCGTCCAGTACAAATATTCTGTCGAAGAGACTTTGATAGACCCGGCGGGTATATACTCCGTAACCGACAATAATTCGATGAGTGAGGGCACATACGCTGCCACTGACCCGGACTATGCCGATGAAAAGTATTCACTGGCTACGGCAAACATTTCCAATTCGGCACCCGGAGCAGGCGTGGAGATAAAAGTCAACAAAACATGGATCGATGCCAGTGACCTGATGAACCGTCAGACCGTGCAGGTTGCTTTGGAGTACACGGAGGACGGCAGCAAGTGGTCTGAGGTGGCAACAGGCGCCATCGGTACAGAAACGGATTATGTACGTATCGGTGTGCCTGATACAAAACCTGTAGGATCTGATAGCACATACCAGGATCTCTACAAGGCATGGGTCGCAAAAGAGAAACCTTCAAACGTGGCAGGTGCTTTCCGTGTACGCGAAACAGCGTTGGGTGACAACAGTGAGTATCCTGTAGTGGCTGACAGTGATTCCAGTATCAGAGCATTTGCAGGAAATTCAGGGCATGAATCAGAATGGTCCTTTGTTTCAACACCGAACCAGAACTATGATGTATCTTCTTCAGCCGAGGTAAAGGGCGATTATGAATTCACGCTTACGAACAAGAGGGTAGGCGTTGAGAAGATCGTGCTCACCAAAACATGGGTCGACGGAAATAACGCAAAGGGTACCCGCCCGAATTCGATCACTTTTACTGTAACAGCCGGCGAAGCTGTATTTGAAGGTGGTACCGCTTCAAAGGACTTCACCCTGACTCCGGATGCCAGCGGTGTCTGGAAACTGGACACCAGCGCACCCGATGACAGTGGCTGGTTCCCGAAGTATGACAGCAGTACGGGTGCTTATATCAGTTATTCTATAGCAGAGAAGAGCCTCGATTATACGGGGACAAATTATTCCAATCTGTATTCGAGAGCCTGGAGCCATGAAGGCGAAGGCCTGGGCTATGTAGTAGGTAAACACCATACAGGCGATGTGGATACCTATGCTTTGACAAATTCTCTTTCCTCTACGGTTGTTCCCTATATGAACAAGTTCTGGAAGGATAAGGACGACACTGAAGCACAGAAGAAGCGCCCTGACATTTACCCTGTTTTGTACAGGAGTTACACAGATACTGAAGGAACTCATTATGAGCAGATGCCCTATCGGGACCGTGACTGGAAGACCGGCGTAATGGGGGATTACTGGTGGAAGTGCACCTACGTGGCTCAGCCGCGCTACAATGCGGACGGATATGAATATACTTACTATGTAGGAGAGAAATTCTCGTCTACGAATACCAATGATTATGTATGCTCCGGTGCATATGATAGTGAACCTTCCGGTTCGGGTGAAGCGTCAACGTTTGACGAGACAGGAAAAACAAAGACCCAGATTACTCTTGATGGCGAGAATAAAATTGATGTAGCGAAGTTGAGTGTAACTACTGACGAATCGGGCAAGACAACTGAAACGGCAGGCACTATTGTAAACAAACCGACAAGGGATCGTACTGTTTCCGGCTCGAAGGTATGGACGAATCTGCCGGCCGGATTTAACAAAGCCAATCTGCCGGACGTGACCTTTGAACTTTGGAGGTATCATTACGGGAAGACAGAAAAGGAAAAGGAACAGGTTACAGACAGTGAAGGCAACGCTGTAACAACCACGCTGAAATCCGGCTCGACGAATTTTGTCTTCGACGGAAAGTTCCCGCGCTATGACAGCGAAGGAAAGCCCTATACATACGTTGTCACAGAGACGAATCCAACTACGATGGTTGCCGCTTATGATGTGTCAAATAATACATCGAACGGCCTGGTAGTCACGAATTCGTTTAAGGCCGACCAGGGATTTGGTGTCATGTTTACAAAGAACTGGGAATGGCCTGATAGCTATGAGTTTCCAAAAGTTAACAAACCGAGCGTAACCATGACGTTGTCGAGGTACCTCACAGATTCAAAGGGTGCCATTATTTCCGGCACGCGTGCGGCAGATTTTGCCACGGCTGCAGCTAATGGCAAGGGCAATACGGTTACGCTCAACTATGCGGATGCAACGAACAATACCCAGACGCTTAACTGGACCCATCTGGCTTATTACGGGCCCAATGGCAATCCATACAAATATGAAGTTGAGGAGACAAACGTACCCAACGGGTACGTGGTGTATGACGCGGCCGGTACAGCCAAAGTAACTGCCACGACTGTCTCAGGCGCTACAGCTTATGTAGCTGACGTGACAGGTACCGCAGGCCTCACCAATAAATACGGTGAGGTACTTGGCAATATCAAAGTAGGGAAAAACTGGCGCAAATTTGGCGATTACAGTATTTTGAAGAAACCTTCCGTTACTCTAAGGCTTTGGCGTTGGAGTTATTATGAAAAAACCGAAGCCTCAGTTGCACCTAAGGATCTTGAGTGGGTGGAAAATATCCCGCTCGATGGGTCGGAAACCCCTGACGCATGGAAGAAAGAAATTAATGACCTCGAGATCTATGCGCCCAATGGAAATTTTTATTGGTACATAGTCACCGAAGGTGCAGATAGTGAACTGCTTCTCACTAGCAGCGCAGGCTCAATACCCAGAGATACAGCTAAGAGTTTAAGTATAGCGCCTACCGGGTTTACTGTGTATAATGTTAATTCTGAAATTAAAGCCAAGCCAGAGGGACCAGCAACGGTAGCACTTACAAACGAACCTGCTGTCACGAGCCTCAGTGTAACGAAGGCATGGACTTTCAAAGATGACACGAAAACTGTAACGCCTTCCTCAGCGCAGATGCTCTTTGGCTCGGCACTCTCGGCCATACCCACAAGCATCACTTATGGTTTCCTTTATTCAACTGACGAGAGCAACTGGAATATTCTTACGGACTCCACAGCTGCCCACAATGCTGTGACACGGACCGTCACGCCAAGCGGCGGCTCTTTCGCTGAGGTGAAGCTCGAGGATCTGCCGGCATCCATTTATGACGCGGAAGGTAATGCGCATACCGCTGCTTACAAAGCATACGAGATCTCCGTCACCTATGGCAGTGGCAGCAGCGCCAAAACTGTGAGCCGTGCCACTGGCAATATTAACGACTCTGCCGACATCGGTTCCCTGTCGACTTCAGGTTCCACAGACACAGGTAAGACGGGCATCACCAACAGCATTCCGATGCAGAAACTCACCATTACAAAGAACTGGGTCGATGAAAACAACCGTGACGGCAAGCGTCCGTCAAGTCTTGCGTTCACGGTAACGCGTACCGGTGTCAACAACGAAACAGATACGCAGACAGCTACAGTCACGCTTACCCGAAACACCGACGGGACTGTCACGACTTTATCAAACGGTGCAACGTGGAATGCGACTGTCTCTGAAGATGGGAATACCTGGTCAACGAGCGTTTATGTGCCTGTCTACCGCAACGATGAAAAGATTGCCAGCACTTACAATGTTACGGAGCCAGCAATTGCCAACTACACATCCACAGGCAGCAAGACCGGATTGGACTATACTTTCACAAATACCCATGTCCATGGTATCTATGATGTTGCGGTGGCCAAGGTGTGGCATGACGGCTCCACTACCTATGACGGTACAACGGAAATACCCGCATGGTTCCAGAATTACATGCCGGACGTACTTACCTTTACACTTCAGGCAAAAGTGACAGACAAGAACGGTACTGTAACTGACTGGACAGCCATTGATAACAGGGAGGTCTTTACTAACGGCGATTTCGACGGATTTGACAAAACAAAGACGTCGAAGGTAACAAAAGCTAAAGGTAGCATAGACGAAACGCAGTGGACAGGACTTCCTGCGTTTGCTTCGGACAGCGATATAACAAATCTGCTGACGTACCATTACAGAGTGAATGAATCTTTCGATGCGCCGAAGAGCAAATACTTTACCACGCAGTATTCCCCGGAAGCAGGTGTGACGGCAGGAGGCTCGATTACTGTCACCAATTCACTCGATATATCGAAGCTTGTGATCAATAAAACATGGGACGATCAAAACAACAAATATAATTCACGTCCTGACGCAATAAAGTACATGGTCGAATATTCAACGGATGACAGCAACTGGACACCGGTGCCAAATGAATGGATGAATACCACCGGGGATGATGGGGTTTTGACGGTTCAAAAGTCCAGCACTGGTTCCTATGATGCCACGCTTGATATGCTGCCTAAGAATACAGTTGACGATCAATCAACTTACCGGTATCGCGCTTCTGAAACTGCGCTGGTTTATGGCTCTACTGATGTTGTGCCGGGAATCAGTGCTGATGATGCCAAACCTTACTATGTTACATCAACCATGAGTGATTCAAAGGTAGGCTCAGTTACTACTTATACGGCCTCCATTACGAATACGATGGTCTACACGACGTTTGATGTGACGAAGAAGTGGGACGATACGGCACCCGGTATAGCGGGTCAGGTCTCTAAAATCACGTATTACTTACAGCAATCGACGGATAGCGGCACTACATGGAAAGATGTTGTAGGAAGCGATGGCACCACGAAGGATTTTTGGACCATAACAACTAGCTCTGCAACTGATGTTAAAGTAACTACGGCGAATCTTCCCAAGTACGCACCTGATTGCAAATTATATCAGTACCGTGCCATTGAATATTCAATCACTACGGCAAATGGTGAAACTGTTGCAACAAATACCGTGACGACCTCTCTGATTACCGGCACAGTGGGAGGTTTCACCGATGCGACTTCACCGGTCGGCACCATTACAAACACTGCCGTTACTACTTCCGTGATCGCTTCCAAAACATGGGCGGATAATGGAAATGCCCATAGCACACGCCCGGCATCGGTCACTTATCATTTGTGGCAGAATGGAACTGACTTGGGCACGGAATATCATGAGACGCTGAGCGGCGATTTCAAAGTCGCGACATGGGGGCCTGTCACATGGGCAGGTCTGCCGAAAACGAACGCAGCAGGCACAGTGACTTATACCTACACAGTGAAAGAGGAGACTGTGCCCGGCTACACCTCCGCAGTGAATGGTACAGGCACGGCAAGCGATCCCTACGTGGTCACCAACACGCCCATTCCGGTCACAATCTCCAAAGTCGCTTCCGACGGCACCACCAAGCTTGCCGGCGCGACGTTCACGCTCAAAGGCACGTTCACGAACGGCGCGGTCGATGAGACCAGAAACTGGACATCATCGGCAACGGACGCGTGGAACCTTACGGGGATGCTCGTGCAGAATAACGTCTACACCCTCACAGAGACTGTGCCTCCCACAGGCTATACGCTGCCGGGCATTACCTGCCTCAAGGTGAAGGATGACGGCATACTTTACAAGGACAAGAGCGCGGCAGGTAACTTTGCAACGGCCGTAACAGACAATGCGCTTGCCGTGACTGACACCGCTAACAAGGTCACCATCACGAAGACCGACGGTACGAAGAATCTTCCCGGCGCGACGTTCACCATTACCGGCACGTTTGTTGATGCAACCGATCAGACGAAGACCACCGCGGCGAATACAACCATCACCACCGATGTCAACCCGTTCGTCCTTACGGGCAGGTTCATCGCCGGCAACGCCTATACCGTCGCCGAAACGACAGCCCCGGCGGGTTACCTTACCATGCAGTCGAGCTTCACGGTAATCATGGGAACAGACGGACATCTCACATACGTGACGCTGCCGGCAGGCGTCACGGTGACCATAGACAACAGCACTGAGAATACTGCCGCCATCACGGTGGCGGATCAGCCCACTGTCCTGAAGGCAGCCAAGTATGCCACCGCGGATGCCGGGAAAGAAAAGCCCATTGCCGGGGCCGTGTTCACGGTCAGTCCAGTCGGTACGGCTACCTTTTCCGATGCTTCGCAGGGGCCGCTTTATATTACCTCAACAGGCGATAAGGATAACCCCGGTAATCTCATCGCGAAACTCAATACCGATACCGAATATACCATTCAGGAAACCACTGCCCCTGCCGGTTATCAGCTGGCGAGCCCCAATCCGATCCGGACCATTCAAATCACGAATGCCGGTCAGCTGCAGGAACGCATCGGCAGCGAAGGAAATTATACCTGGAATAATATTTCGGACAATGCGATGGCGTTCTTCGATGCGGCTACTTTCTTCACGCTCGTGAAGCAGGACAAGGACACAACCGGGACAGATCCGCAGCTTGACGGCTCTGTCTACACATTAACCGGTAAATTTGCGGGAGACACGAAGGAGACCACACAGGAGTTGAAGCCCGCCGGAAAGACAGCAGCGAGTATTTCTGCGATGATGATCGCTGACAATAAGACCACCTATCTGCTTAAAGAGACTGTCCCGGTCATGGGATATAAGAAGAGTCCGCTCACGCTGAGTTACGATAAAGCCGTACTCACCACCGATGGTGCGATGACGCTTAAGATGGACACGTTTGGTCAGCTCTACTACAGGACTGGCGATACAACATGGCAGGCCGTCACAGGCAACGCTCTTGTCATGAAGGATGAGAAGACTTCGCTTACCATTAAAAAGGTTCTGTCCGACGGCACGGCGGCATCTGTTGCAACGCCTGCTGCTGCAACGTTTGATATCCGGCCCGGCAATGAGACCGATCATTTTGCCGACGGTACGTACGCAACCCGGTCATTTACAACTAACGCTGCAACCGGTCTGTATATCTTTACCGGCGAACTTGTCGCAGGGAATCAATACATGATTCGTGAAATCACACCTCCTGCCGGATATAACTGTGTCGGCGAGTTCTGGTTCACGATGAATGCCGACGGCTCTGTCACGCCTGAAAAAGACAATATGACGAATACCGCGCTTTCCTATGACAAGACGACTGGCGATCCCACCTTCACCGCGACGGACTATCCCACCAGGATCACGCTCACTAAGAAGGGGGCAGCCGGTAACCTCAAGGGCGCCGTGTTTACCATCACGCCGATGAACGGAGGCACGTTCGCGGACAACAGTACGTCGATGACATGGAATACCACGGAGCACAACGGAGATCTGTACACCGGCACATTCCGTGCGGGAACAACCTACAACTTCAGTGAAACGACGGTTCCCAACGGCTATAAGAAGATCGCCGACTTCCAGGTTCAGCTGGACCTCCATAACACGCTGACGCTGCTGAACGGCTATTCGGCCAGTGTTGTGAAGATAACCAACCCTGCAGATAATGTTGCGGAAGCCGATCGTGCAGCGGCAATCGAAATCGACAATACGCAGAACAGCGTGAAGATTGTCAAGGATGCGGCGGGTTCCGTCGATCCCACGGCAGCTGTCTTCACCGTCAACGGTACGTTCACCGACAGGACCGACGTGACCGTGACCGTTATCGAAACCCGCAGTTATACCGCCGGTACGGCCACGCTCACCGGCGAAATGATTGCCGGACAGACCTACACCGTTACCGAGACGGTACCGCCTTCAGGCTATAAGACTATTGCAGGCAACTTCCGGGTGAAGATGAACGATGACGGCACGTTCTCCGCCGTAGATACTTTGCCGGAAGGTGTCGTTCTTTCGACCGACGGTCTCACGCTCACCATTACGGATCCGCAGGACACCTTCACACTGACGAAGAAGGGCGCAGATAATGCAGTCCTTTCCAACGTGACCTTCATCCTGAGGGATACGACCGGTGCGAAGCTGGCCGACAACACGGACAGTTATCAGTTCACCACGGACAATGCGGGCACGGCTACGGTAACCGGCAAGATGATCGCAAGCACGACGGCTGCCACGCATACCTACAAGCTTGAGGAGACCATTCCGGCTAACGGCTATACTGTGACTGTCCCGGTTTACCTGCTCATGGATACGGCGGGTCAGCTTTCATCATGCGCGACGGCAGATGGCACGTTCACGGCTGTTAAGGACAACGCCCTGACGCTGACCGATGCGCAGAATACGCTTTCCGTTTCCAAGGTCTGCAATTACCTGGGAGCATGGACAAAGCAGGTCGGCGGTGCTGCATTCAGTCTTGCAGGTACATTTGCAAATGCTGCTGGTCCCGTCACGTGGACTTCTTCGGCAGACACTGCGGAAATTATAACGGGCGAGCTGATTGCCGGTAACGAGTACCGGCTTACCGAAACCGCACCGGCACACGGCTGCGTACTTTCTGAGTGGACCGTGACCTTCACGGATGCGTCTCTTGAGAGCGGAGCTCTTGTCTTAAAAGCGGACAATGCCGGGAACCTTCTGTACAGGAGTACGGCAGCGGGTGGCTGGACAGCGATCAGTGACAATGCCATCGCCATGCGGGACTACATGAATGTCTTTTCACTTCAGAAGCAGAACGGTTCCGGAGACTTGCTGAAAGCGACGTTTACCGTGACGCCTGCTTCGGGATCGATGTTTGCGGGCGGGTCGACCGAATCGAAAACGATTGCATATGATCCTGCATTGGACGGCAGCGGCACACTTTCCGGTTCGCTTGTTTCGGGAAACACGTATGCCGTACGGGAGATCGCGGTCCCCGGCGGCTACTCGGCTGTCTCTGATTTCAGTTTCACCGTGGACAATGCCGGCACGCTTTCACTGACCGGTACATCGGGCGGTGTTTCAATTTCCGGTACGACGATCAATGTCACTGACAGACAGAACAAGGTGACGCTTGCAAAATATGACAGCAGAAATCCGGCAGCAGCGCTTCCGGGTGCGGAATTCGAAGTCACGGGTGTCTTCTCCGACGCAGTGAACGGTGCAGAATCAACGAAGACCATGCTCGGAAATAATAAGACGACGGATGACCTTACCGGCAAGTTTGTTGCAGGCAATACCTATACCTTTAAAGAAAAGACCATGCCGGCCGGCTACCTTGCGGTGCCCGACTTCTCGGTCACGATGGGTCTTGACGGTACACTTACGCCAGTCGGAACGCTGCCGGACGGTACCGGAGGCAGAGGCTCCGTCACGCTCGATTATGATACTGATGCCGCTGCGAATATCATCAGGGCTTATGATGTTCAGACCTCTGTCACGCTTCATAAGGTCGATACCGCGACTCCGACTCCGAAGGATCTGAAGGAAGCGACGTTCACCGTCACCGCAACGGTCTCGGATGCAGCAGTCTCCTTTGAAATGTTGTCCGGCGATGCGGCTGAGACGCTTACCGGAAGGTTCGTTGCAGGAAATGTCTATACCTTTACCGAGAGCACGACACCCGAAGGCTATTACACCATGGCGCCGTTCAAGGTGAAGGTAAATGCCGACGGCACGCTTTCACTGATCGGTACACCGGACGGTGTTTCAATTTCCGGTACCACGATCACCGCTGCGAACAATTTGCTCAATGCAGGCATGACGCTTCAGAAGATCGATGCCGTAAACGCTGCTCCGCTCACTGCCGGGGAGACCACATTCACGCTGACAGGAACGCTTGCGAACGGCGGCGCATATCAGACGAAGACGCTCACCACCGATCAGAACGGTGTGATTTCCGTTTCCGGTCTGCCGCAGGGCAGTTATACTCTGACGGAAACAGCCACTGACGAAAACTACATGAACGGCAGATTTGCCGCGACCTTCTCGGTATCGGATGCCTGCAAAGATCAGACGCTTGTCATTAACAGTACGAACCTCGGTGTAAAGACTCCATTCAGTCTGAAAGCCACAGCCGACGGCACGCATCTTGCTGCGGCCGGCCTGCAGAACGAAAGACAGACCGGTACGGTCAATATCAGGAAGCTCGGAAAGGATGCTGATGAAGGCGGCCTGAACGGAGTGACATTTAAGCTGTACAGGCAGACCGGTGAAAAGCCCGACACAATCGCAGATACACTGGTGAACACGGGTACCACCGCCGCAGAGAACGGCACGGCAGGTTTGCTTTCCTTCTCAGGACTTACCTGGGGCAGCTACTATCTTGTCGAGACTGCGGTTCCTGCGGGTTATGAGGTTGATGATACGCCGCATTCCTTCACGATTGGTTACGGTGCGCTCACGGCGAATTTCACGGACGCTTCGGCGATCACCAATAACAAGAACAGCTTCAAGCTTACGAAGAATGTTGCAGGTGCCGTGTTCGAGATTGCGGGTATATTTGCCGCAGGCACAAGTCCCGTTACTCTGACCGGTGCGACGTCCTATACCGAAACCGGCCTGCTCATCGGCGGCAGTACCTATACCGTCACAGAGACCACGCCGCCCGACGGCTATGCGGCGGTCGCGCCGTTTGAAGTGACTATGAGCACATACGGAAAGCTTTCAATTGCGGAAGGCTCCAAAGTTCCGGAAGGCGTTTTGATTGATGATGAGACGAACACCATCGCAGTGATTGATTCGCAGAACTCTCTTAAGGTCACAAAGACCGGACAGAAAGTCGGTGAAACCGTACAGTCGCTTGCAGGAACTTCATTTGCGCTGCTGACTGCGGATGCGGCGGCTGCCACAGTCGATTCCTGGGTCATTACGGCCTCTGCTGAGAATCCTCATACGATTACCGGCAAAATGACGGCCGGTACGGTGTATATGCTTACGGAGACATTACCCGCACCGGGTTACACATCCTCTGAAACCATATATCTGAAGATGGATATGTACGGTAATCTTACGCAGAGCCCGGACGGCACGGATGGCTGGACGAAGGTAAATGACAACAAGGTCATGATTGCTGACACACTGAATGAGATCAGCATTTCCAAGGCCGATTTTGAAAACGGGAACCTGCTTTCCGGTGCGCAGTTTATCCTCACCGGCATCTTTGCCGACGGTTCCGGCGCAGAAGGTTCGCTTACCTGGAACTCATCGGCAGACGAAGGGAAGGCTCTTACCGGCGAACTGATTGCCGGAAACGAATACAGACTTGCCGAGGACACGCCGGCACCCGGTTATGTGATCACTCCCTGGACTGAAACATATCAGGACGCGTCGCCCAGTGATGCGGGAGCGCTGGTTATCACGCTGGATAAAACGGGTCAGCTGTATTACAGAAGTACGGCCAATGCCGGCTGGACGAAAGTTCCTGAAAATGCCGTTACCATGAAGGATGTACAGAACGTGCTGTCCATAGTGGAGACTGACGATGCGGCAGTTCCCGCCACGCTTTCGGATGCGGAATTTTCACTGGCGGGAACCTTTGCCGGCGACCGGAAGGATTCCGTTGAAACATGGACATCCGGTCTGCGTCCGCAGATGATTTACGGTCAGATGACGGCGGGTCTGATCTATAAGCTTTCGGAAACGGAGCCGGCGCCGGGCTACTGGAATTTGCCGCTTACGGATCTGTATAAAGACGCGGCTCTCGACAGTGACGGAGCGCTTTCTCTCAGGATGACCGTTTTCGGACAACTCCAGTACTTGACGGATGCGGGTACCTGGTCAGACATTCAGAACAATGCGGTCGTGATCAGAAATACCAGGACCGTCTTCACGCTTGAGAAGCAGGATAACAGCGGGAATCCGCTTTCTGGTGCCGCATTTACCGTAACGCCGGTCGGCGGAACAAAGTTTGCGGACGGCACGGCTGCGGCAAGGTCCGTTACGGAACAGTCCGTTACCTGGACAGGACAGTTTGTTGCCGGAGGAACGTACAGGATCACGGAGACAGAGACACCGGAGTTCTACTATCCGACGGAGCCGTTTGATGTGACCATGAATCAGGACGGGACTTTATCGGCCGCGTCCGGAACGGAACTGCCGCTCGGCGTAAGCATAAACGGAAGCACGGTCACGGTGAAAGACTATCCGACCATAGTGAGCATTTCCAAGGTCAGGCCGTCCGGGGAATCTCTGCCGGGTGCGATTCTCAGGATAACAGACACCGCGGGAACGGTTGTGATCGGGGAATGGACTTCTGCGGCATCGCCGGAAGTGATTGTCGGAAAGCTGACTGCAGGGGAACAGTACATCCTGGAAGAAGTAACGGCTCCGAGCGGATATGACAAGGCTGCTCCGGTCGGGTTTACCGTTCTGAATGCGGCAGCACAGTCGGAAAGTGCCATGCGGCTGGAGGTTGTCATGACAGATCCGGAGACGGATGATTCGGATGATCCCGGCTCCGGCGGAGGCGGGAGCGGAGGCGGTTCACCGGTTGGACCCGGTAAGCCTGTTTCACCGCCGGCACCCGGTACGCAGCCGGGACCCGGAGTTACACCGGCACCGGAGACGCCGGAAAATCAGTCTGACACGGGAGACACGCAGCATTACTACGACATCAACGGCAATGAAGTTCCCTTAAGCTATCTCGGCGACATGTACGATGAGAACGGCGGTCTGGTGAGAGAGAGGCTTGAAGGATTTGACGCACTGGGGAATCCGCTCGGTGTGCTGCGGCTGCCCGGTACCGGAGAAAGCGGCGGTTCACCGCTGTACGTCGGAATGCTGGCAGTGACGGCAGCCGCGCTGTTCCTGTGGCTTGCCGAGAGAAAGAAGAAAAAGAATCAGTAAATATCCTGCCCCGGTCGAAACCGACCGGGGCAGTTTCGTCGTATGCCGGAAGTAAAACCGCATGATTGATATGTGCGTATAATACGTGTATAATTTCAGTTCCTGAAATATGAAAACGGAAGACGGGGATTTTTAAATGAACGGACGGGAAATTTTAAAGCGGAGTCTGAAAGCGGCACTCGGCCTGATCATATTCACCGTGGGCGATTACATGGTCATCCAGGCGAACATCGGGCTGCCGCCGTGGGACTGCTTCAGCATAGGCCTTTCACAGAAAATCGGCATCACCAGAGGACAGGCAAGCATAGCCGTGAGCATTGTCATTCTGACGCTGGACCTTCTGATGAAGGAACAGATCGGGATAGGGACGCTTCTGGACACCGTGATATGCGGAACCTTTCTTGATCTTTTTACCGGAATGGGGTTTGTTCCCATGCAGAAAAATCTTCTGCCGGGAATTATTATTATGGTCGCCGGCATGTTTATCATGTCGTTCGGCCAGTACTTTTACATGGATGCCGGTCTCTGCTGCGGTCCCCGGGATTCCTTCCTGATCGCAGTCGGAAAACGCATGCGGAGCATTCCGATCGGGGCTGTGGACATTATGATTCTCGCAGTCGTTCTTTGCGCGGGGTGGCTTCTGGGCGGCCTCATCGGCATAGGAACATTAATCAGCGCCGGCGGCCTCGGGCTTGCCATGCAGGCGGTCTTTCACCTGATGCATTTTGAACCGCGTTCCGTACGGCAGAACGGCTTTTTCGGAATCACGAAGAACCGGAGGTGAAGATCTGACATTCCGGTTTCTCCTTTTATCTTTCCATGCAACGGGAAAAATACCTTCAGCTGCTGTTCCTTCGGGAACAGCTTTTTTGTTTCGCGGAAAACCGGTTTCAGGCGCAGCAAAAACAGATATTGAACAGAGTGTTATAATAACGTTGGAATATGAAAATATCGAACCTTTTCCTTTTCCCCCGATATCATTTGTAATGCAGGCAAAAACAGGTAAGTTTACAGAGAATGTAAACAAGCCTGGTCAAATTTTGCATTTACAGCGGAGGAATGATGATGCAGATGAAACAATCTACGGACTATGTGATCCGGTGTGTGCTCTGTCTGGCACGGAAGAAAAACCGTGAATATATGACGGCGGGGGAAATAGGGACCGCGCTGAAAGTTTCCATTCCCTATACCCGGAAAATTCTGCTGGATTTGAGAAATGCGGATATTGTGAATTCAGTGCAGGGCGTAAACGGCGGATATTATCTGAAGAAAATTCCGCAGGAAATTACCATGCTGGATCTGATCAGGATAGAGGATCACACCATCCGCCTGAATGGCAGTCCGCCGAATGACAAGGACCGGCAGAACGGAAGCTCTGCCCGGATAGACAGCTATTTTGACAGACTTCAGGATATTTTTGAGAAATATCTGCAGGATGCAACGGTTGAAGATTTCCTGTCTCCTCCGGTCAGGAAAACAAACAGAAAGGATGCCTAGAAAAAGAACGGATTCTGCAGCTGCTTTAAAAAAAGGGAAGGGATAAATATGATGGAAACCGGAGAAATAAAAGATATTTTGAAACGGGGAATGGCAGCGCTTTTATCGGCAGCCATGGTTTTGACAAATACCGGGATGGGGAGTCTTTCTTCCTATGCCGGAGGTACTGCCGTGTCTTCCGATGCGGAAACAAATCCGGCAGCCGGGACCGCCTGGTCTGCAGACACACTGCATAACGGAAACTTTACGGATGAAGAACTGTACACTGCGGTGAAAAAGCTTTACACGGAGAATGCGACGGATGGCAGGTCAGTGCAGCCGGAAATATGGGAAGAAGGAGCTGCCTCGGATTTCTCCGAAGTGGTTTTTCCGGATGAACCGGTCTACGCGGATGACGGCAGTTCCGCTGAGGTAACGGTCAGAATAACGCCGAAGAATGAAAATACGCTGATCGATCAGGTACGTGTTGCAGGGTACTACGGATCCGAAGGCCTTGCAACTTTATCCGACGCCGAGGCTGCGACTGCATCGAACGCGTCCGGGTCCGATGCGGAAAGAATGACCTTTACCTGCAGGGCATCTGTAAATGTAAATAACCCGGTCTTTATAATCTATTACCGTCTGGGGCAGGAAGGCGGAGAGGGGAATCTCGTCTGCCCGGAGGAAAATGCGGGTGCCGAATATGTGATCAATGATCCTTACGTGGACGGATTTCATCCGTCGGAGAGTCTCGTCTTTTCGGATCCGCTGGATATTGCGGATATCACGGAACTCTGGAACGATCTGCAGGAATATAAAAATAAAAATACGGAAGCGCTGACAGCACTTGTGACAGGAGATGTGACGGACGGGAACGGAAAAGCAGTGTCCGGCATCACCATCGATACCACGGGACTGGATGCGCTTTTTGCTGATGCGGATATCTTTGCCTCGCAGAGGAAGGCAGTGGCAGCCTCTTTCCCGGAAGTGACGCTTCCGGAAGACGGCTCGTTTGCCGATCTTGTGACTGCATATGAAGCGGAATGCAGAAAAGAGGCAGCGGACGGAGCGGACAACAGCAGACTGCAGGAAATTTACGGGACCTTCTTCGGCACCTATCTGAAGAAGAAAGCAGCCGGGATTTTCGGAAAACTCGGTAGAACCGCTGCGCGTACGGCGGTCGCGGGTCTTTGCAAAACCTGGGACAGCGGGACTGTGACAAAAGAAACCCGGACAGTCAGAATGGGGAAACCGTCTGTTGTTTTTCTGCGCTCGACCAGTGATGCGACACTTTCTCTGAAATGGCTCGGGACCACTTCTTCGACAAATACAATTGATTCTGTCTATGCTTCTTCAGAAAATGCCGGTGTGGAACTTTCTTTTTCACTGGGCGGTACCAGAGATGCCGAGGCCGGAGAGATTGTGCTTAAAGTACCGTATTCTATTTTCTCGGACCGGAACGGCAATGCCGTGGGAACTGTTACCCCGCCTTCCAATCTGGTAAGTAAAGAACAGTATGGTCCGAACTGCAAGTCTTCAGGAGCCGATTTTTATTATTATTTTGAAGATACAGACGGAGATCAGAAATACGATAACATTGTTTTTGTAAACTACAGTGAGGTAAAGACTTCCAGTTATTTTGTGGCGGATATTGCGTACAGTACCGGTGTGCTGGGCTATATTAAAAACGGCTATGAAAAAAATGACATCAGGGCAACGGCTGCATTTACCGGAAACGGGGAAAAAATACTGGACCTGACGACGGCTCCGCTGACAGTTCAGGTTAAGACTTCCATTCCGGCTGTGCAGGCAGATAAGCGGCTTTTAAGCAATTCCAGTACGGATGATTTCGGTACTTATGACAGATGGCCGGACAAATGGACCAATGATCTGGGAATTCCGAGACCCACGGATGCCGATGATTATGTATATGCGGTTGTGTCCATCCTGGACAGGAAAAGTGCCTATACTTCGGAGCCGTATATCGGAACCATGACGGAGACTCCGGCCAATGGCGGAAAAGTAATTGCCTGGTACAGGTATGCCGATACGAGCGATCACGGTTATTACAGCGGACCGACGCTGTTTAAAACGTACAAAAGTTCCAAACCGAACCAGCTTACGTATGTGATCAATCCGGAATATGCAAACTCCGGAGAAGGGAACAGCCTGCAGTATGACAAATCCCGGTATGATGTTCTGTTTACCAAAACGATATTCGACACGGGGGCAAACTGCATTGTCGCTTATCCGAAATCGGTACTGACTGAAAACCAGGATTTCAAAACAGTAACCGGATTTCAGAACTACTTCGGTACGGTCGGCAATTCGGTAACGATCACCAATACCGGTAAAGACGGGGACACTGCTACATCGTCAAAGAATCTGCAGATTCAGTTTCCAAAAAAAAATGCCAATTCTTTTCGCTATTCCGGAAATTTATACCGGGTTGACAAGAAATTTTATGCTCCGATTTACCCTGGACTGAACGAACTCCTGAACGGTTCAAATGCGGGGGATGTGGAATGCGAGATCAGTGATTTTGCTTTGTATTTTTCAAAGTATAACGGAAACAGAAGCTATACAAACACGCTGCAGGATGACTATCTGAGTCTTGACGGAACACTGCTGGAAGAAGGCGATTATGAACTGCCTTCGGCTAAAATTTATAAAAGCGATCTTACATTATACCAGGAAACATTTGACTATGTCGTCTGGAATGAAGCGGCGGTTACCGACAGGACCAAAGCACCGTATCCGGAAATCATTTCCTTCTATGCATATGTGAAAGGAGCATGGAAGAAGGTAAAGGACATTGATTACAGAACAATGCCCTATGCGGAATACATAGATCTCCCTTCCGGGACAACAAAAGTAAAAGGTGTCATACCGGGTCTGGAGATCAGCTCCGATTTCAAGTATCACGTATACGTCAGATTCAAACCGAGCAATCACGTAAAGTCGATCATCAACGCGCATAAGCCTCTTACGGACGGCCTGAAGCTGACGGCGTACAATTTTGATGCGGCAGTCTTCCGGGACAGCAGCGGAAAAATCCTGAATCCGATCGGGAAGGACAATATCTCGGGAGAGACGGCGTTGAAAATTGCAGCAAAGGATGCAGCGGACAGCAGTTACGGCGTATATTTACAGCGCTGGCAGGATAAGACCACGCTTACCTATATCGATGTTTTCAAATACCGTGAGTATACGCGAAAAACCAGCGATATTGTCAGTACCAGCAGTGAAGGAGTCAATGTAAAATACACAATACAGGCAGAGCGGTACACCGATACATCAAAGCAGGTTTATTCGGGTCTGCCGGAAGCGTCCCGGAAGCAGATTGAGGACGGAATCGTGATGAATGACGAGGTGTTTTATGATCTGCTGCCGAAGGGAGCGCTGCTGGATCCTTCTTCGATAAAACTCAGAGATTCCCATATATGGAATTCATCGATGGATTATTCCTATGAGCTGATCGATAACTGGAGGGATTCCGGCCGGACCATGCTGATCGTAAGGGCGCAGGAGCCGACGCAGAAAAGCGGCTGGACGTATTCCCTCCCGTCCTATCTGTTAGCGGGAGAAGAGCTGACGTTCATGGTAACCTATGAATTCAACGATCTCGGTACCTACGGGCTGAACAAGATCAATAAGACAGAAACAATGAATGCGGAGCTTCTCGGGGGCAGAGCACAGATCAGTACCGGGAGTAAGGATGACGGAAAGGACTACGGGGACAGGGAAGGAGCCTGGTGGGCGGATGTCAATGACGACGGCAGCACATCGACACAGATCGGCAGAGCGTCGGACTATCGTACACTGAAATATACGCTGTCTTCGGAAATCGGATTCAGAAAATCAGTCAAGGGGAGTGAAGACAGTCAATACAGCGAACTCGGAACAAGTGTCGGCGGAGGAGATTATACCTACAGGCTGCGTTTTATGAACGGGACCAGTGTAAACACCACGGGAGTCGTACTGTACGATGTCCTGGAAAATGCCGCCGGTATCTATACCCGGAACAATTCCGCAAAGTACTGGAAAGGCACACTGGAAAGCATAGATGTGACAAATGCGGTAGACAAGGGAATCAAGCCTGTCATTTATTATTCGACAAAAGACAATCTTACGCCCATTACTTCCGCGGAAGAGGCCAGACTGTCAAATAAGGCAGTCTGGTCAACGACCGCGCCGTCTGATCTCAGTACCGTAAAGGCGATCGCCATAGACATATCGAAGACAGATCTGACGAATGGCACACCGTACGTCTGGGCAGACCGGGAAGTATGCAATCTTTATGTGCATATGAAGGCACCGGAAAATACGAAAGATTATCTGAACCCGAAGGTATATGCGTACAATCAGGGCGGTTCCGTCATTACCTATGCACTGACCGGAGGACTGAGCAACCAGAAGGCGGAAGCAGCGAATATCGTCCGGAACCAGCTTGTCATGCCTCCTGCGGAAATCCATAAGAGTTCCGACCCGGTGACCGGAACGGAGCAGGCACCGGCTGCTGTCCTGAAAGGCAGCAGTCTGACTTATAACGTGTCTGTTAAAAATACCGGCGGTGCCGCCTATAAGGATGCGACGGTGGAGGATGTCATTCCGGACGGGCTGGATATTGACCGGAACAATATAAAAGTTTACACGGGAAAGAATATATCCAGGGCGAAGCTTCTGACATCGGACAGAAATTTAACGCTGACATGGAACGGGCAGAAACTTACCTTTGTGATAGCGGACCTGCCTGCCAGAGAAGAATATCATTTCCTGATCCCGACAAAGGTGGCGGTCGGTGAAGCAACGTTTGTCAATACGGCTGTGCTTACAAAGGCAAACGGCGTCGAGCTGAACAGGAAAAGTGAAACGACCTGTCATAAGGTAACTCCTGCGACGGTGATTATTTCGGCGAAAAAGACCTGCACGAAACCACTTGTCGGAGATGATTTTTCCTTTACCATCGCAACCGATTCGGACAGTGCTGCGGACACGCCGCTCCCTGCGGCGGGAACCGTGAAGAATGCGGCGGACGGGTCAGTTACCTTTGATAAGATCAGCTTTGAGAAGACAGGAACTTATATTTATGACATCACGGAAGATAACGGCGGGACCACATCGGGAGGAATTACCTATGACGGAAAAACCGTGAAGGCAACCGTACGCGTAGAAGAAACAGCAGGGGTACTGAAGGCATCCGTTACCTATTCTCCGGAGAACGCAACCTTTGCAAATACCTACGAGGCAACCGGGACACTGAACCTGAAAGCTTCAAAGGAACTGAAGGGAAAGACTCTGGAAGACGGTGAGTTTTCGTTTGTGCTGCAGAAAAACGGGGCAGACATACAGACGGTGAAGAACGCGGCGGACGGCAGCATAACTTTTGATCCGCTCACCTATACGCTTGCGGATATTCCGGACAGTCCGATTGTCTATACGCTGCACGAGGAAAATGCGGGAACAGGAGTCGGAAATATCAGCTTTGATTCCCGGACCTTTACAATACTTGTGACCCTTACGGATAACGGAGACGGGACAATTGCGGCAGTGCCTGTCTTCCGGGATGCTTCCGGTGCTGCATGGTCCGCATTGACCTTTTCCAACACGTATCTTACGACGAGCGCAGCAGCAGAAAAAATCTGGGCCGATCACGATGACCAGGACAAACTGCGTCCGGATTCCGTGACGCTTAAGCTTCAGCAGAAAGCGGAGGGAGATGCAGCGGCATCGGATGTGGCGGGAAAAACCGTTACTCTGAATAAAGAAAACGGATGGAAGCAGACGATCGGAGATCTGCCGCAGTATAATGATGACGGCAGGAAACTTACCTACAGCTTTGTCGAGAAGCAGGTGCCGGACGGCTATACGGCAGAATATTCTGCGGACGGACTGACCGTGACCAACAGACATACGCCCGCACCCGTAAAGAATGTTTATCGGAGCGGCAGTACGGAAAACATAGACGGAAAGACCGTGCAGCCGGGCAAAGAACTGAGATATACGATTTCATATACGAATACGACCGGTAAAATTGTGACGGCATCCATCAGTGATGCCATTCCCGGGCACACGACTTATGCGGGAGGCTCCGCAAAAGTGGAAACAGCCGGCATAACGGCGGAAATCAGTGAACCCGAAAACGGCAGCACCGGAGAAGTGACATGGGACGGAATGTCCCTGGATGACGGAGTGACTGTTACGGTAAGCTTCAAAGTGAAAGCGGATGCGGATACGGCCGGAGCGGTGCTAACAAATGAGGCGTCGGTGCAGCAGGGAAAGAATTCATATCATACGAACACGACCAGAAACCCCGTTCCCGAAAACCCGCCGAAAAAAAACAACCCGGATACACCGGGCGGCGGAGGAAGCGGGATAACCCCGAAGCCGATCATACCGGACGAACCTGTGCCTGCCGCTTATCCCGGTACGGACACAGGAGACAAACGTCCGCAGCTTTCTGCATTTACCCCGGAGGAAATTCCGCTTGGAAATATCATGGCGGGGATTCCGAAAACCGGAGAAGAACGTAAGAATGCCATTCTGCTTCTTCTCATATTTACAGGGTCAGTGTCGCTTCTGCTGATGTTTTTTAAGAGAAACGGGAAAGAATAAAAAGAACCGTTAAAACGCAGCTGTTATTCACAATGAGGCAGGGAACAGATCAGGATGATGAATTATAATCACATTGCAAAACTGGTTTCGGAATATGTGGCGGGAGATAAGAGCGCGTTTGACAAGCTCTATTCTCTCCTGTTCAACCGTCAGTATTATTATGCCTATAAAATGACGGGTGACAAGGGTGCCTCGGAGGATATCGCACAGGAGGCATTCGTGCGGGCCTATCATTATATGCACGAGGTTAAGAATCCGCAGCTGTTTGTCAAATGGCTCGGAACAATTACCTACAACTGCACGACCAGGTATCTGAATAAACAGAATGCGCAGCTGCATCCGGTATCCATTGAGGAAATGATGGAAGGAAGCACGGATGAGAATGCGAAAGAGACGGAGATGGAAAGCGATCTGCATACGGAGGAGACGGCATTTGCCAATATAAAAAGATGCAGTGTGCGGGAAACGGTCGATCATCTGCCGCGGAATTTGAAATCGGTTGTACTGCTTAAGTATTACGGCGGATATAAAGAGACCGAAATCGCGGAAATCATGCATATCCCGCTTGGAACGGTAAAATCAAGACTGTTCGAGGCACGCAGCATCCTCTCGAAAAGGCTGGATAAATTTGCGTCCTTCATGCCGTTTACGATGGTCATGCTGCACTTCAACAGGGATGCGCTGTTAACCTGTCCAGGTGGAGGAAAAGCGTGGAAATTTGCTGCTGCAAGAGCAGCCGTTCCGGTGGCTGCGGCAGGTGCTGTCCTTGTGCTTGGCATGAGCTTAAAGAATGCCGGCCCCGAAATTATCAAAGTCGGAATCAGCAGCGAGGAATATGCCGCCTCGGATGTGGTGGCTGCGGAGCTTAAGCATGCGGATGCAGTGCGGTGCGTGCAGATCAGGGAAACCGGAGAGGAACTGAAAAGAACAGTCGGAACGGATTCCTGGTACGGTGTCCTGAAGGAGAACGGAACTTATACGATTGTGGCAGCAGACGAAAAAGGCCGGTCGTCATCCTGCTCTTTCAGGGCAGACAATATCGATCATACGCCGCCGGAAATCGGCGCTGCGGAAAAAGAAGATGATAATTTCTGCAAAGTGAAAATTTCCGATTCCGGTTCCGGAATTGACTGGGATAGAATTTTAATCGCGGACAATGCGGGCAACCCCGCGGAAAATGCCCGTGCAGATGCGGACAGCGGGACCATTACCTGCAGTCTTGAAAATCTCCCGGCATTGATCACCGTGCCTGACCGGGCGGATAACCGCACTTCATTCAGAATCTGCTACGAACCGAAGCAGGGAAGCGGAATGCCGTCAGTAAACAGAACCCCGTAAAGGATAAACGATATGCATTCATTTCATATGGCAGACAGAATAAAAAGAACAGTGCTTGCAGCACTGGCCATACTTGCCCTGACGACTGTCCCGGTGCAGGAAGTCAAAGCACTCGCTACGCCGGGCAATGTGCATCTGCGGCTGGACAGTCAGAGTTTCCGTGAAGAAACCGGAGAACTGGAACTCGGCATGACAGTCGTAAACGGAAGCAGCATGACCATCCCGGTGTGCGAGGTGACTGCCGACATGACGGAAATCCCGGGAGATAACGGGCTGAGCTATACTGCCGCTGCAAAAGAGAATGTGATCTGGAACAGCGCCGTTCCCGAAGAACTCCAGGAATCCGAAAAGGATTCGCACGTATGGATTTCCTGGAACGGCATGAAGCCGGGAGAAACCTTTTCTTTTTCCGTTGTCTATCAGATCGAAAGACCGGAAACCGCGGACGAAGTTATGCTGCAAAACAGTCTGCTGGCCCGCATTCACATTTATGATCCGAATATCCCGGAGTTCAATTCTTCGACGGATCTGAAGGCATCCGTTTCCCTGAAATCTGCACTTCTGAAAAAAGAACCGGAAACCACGGCGCCGGAACGGAAAGAAGAGCCGGAAACAAAAGTGCAGGAAACGGAACCCGCACGTCCGACAGAACCGCTGAAAAAAGCCGAGCCGGAAAAAATACTTTTGATAACCGATAAAACAACCGCAGCCGGACCGGACGGAGGGCCGGAACTGAGGACCGTTTATGAACCGGAAGCTGCACGGTCAGGCACGGACAGGTCTGCTGTTTTTAAAAACTGCGAACCGGATAAAACGGAAGAAAACGGCTTCCGGAAATATCTGCCTGCGGCAGTCATTGCGGGCTGTGTACTTCTTTTTCTGCTGGTCCTTCGCCGTCTCCAGACGTTTCTGGAAGAACGCAGGATGAAGTTCGATCCGGAAAAAACAGGAAATAGAGGGTCACAGACATGATATAACCGCGGGAGGAACCACCGGTGTCCGTTTCAGATCCACTCCTGATATTTCCTTACGTAGAGCGGTTTCAGAAGCTGCACGACCGAGAGGTAAACCACAATTACCAGGGCGACCACGCCCAGATAGAAGAGCGGCATGGTTACCATGCTGAAAAGCCCTGCCAGACCGGTGAAACCGATCAGCAGCGCGATTGCGGAAATTACGCCGGTGGAAAGCAGAAGCTGTCCGCTCGGCTTGTTCGCAAAGAGGGAAAGCCTGCGGGTGCGGATGACGAGTATGACCATGGTCTGCGACAGAACGCCGTAAAGGAACCATCCGGTCTGGAAATAAGTCTGCATGTCCACAGTGTTGAAGCCGCAGAGAAACCACATGGCCGCGAAGTCCAGAATGTCTGCCACGGTAGAGGCAAAGCCGAACCAGAACATATAGGTGCGGATGCTTTTCGTATTGATTTTCTTGGGCCGCTGCAGAACGCTTTCCTCCACGTTGTCCCACGGCATTCCGAGCTGCGCGAAATCGTTTAACAGGTTCTGCACCAGGATGTGCACCGGCATCATCGGCAGGAAGGGCAGGAAAATGCTGGCGACGACCACGGAGAACATGTTTCCGAAATTTCCGCTCGTTGCCATCTTGATGTATTTCAGAAGATTGGCAAAGGTTTTCCGTCCGCCAATTACGCCCTGATCCAGGACCATGAGGTCCTTGTTTAAGAGGATGATGTCCGCGACTTCCTTGGCAATATCCACGGCGCTGTCCACGGAAATGCCGACGTTCGATTGTTTAAGCGGCGGCGCGTCGTTGATGCCGTCGCCCATATAGCCGACCGTGTGTCCGTTCTCCTGCAGGACGCGGACGACTCTCTGTTTCTGGTACGGATCCAGTTTGGAAAAAAGGCTGCAGTCTTCGACGGCTTTTTTAAGCGCCGCATCATCCATGGCGCCGACCTCGGCGCCGGTAAGCGCCCTGCCGGTATCAAGTCCCAGTTTGTCGCAGACATAGCGCGCGACGCCGGGAGCGTCTCCGGTCAGGACCACGGTGCGGATGCCGTGTTTCTTCAGGCTTTCAAGTGCTGTCTGCGCGGATTCCTTGGGCGGATCCAGAAAGCCTACAAATCCGATCAGCGTCATATCGCTTTCATCCTTGACATCGAAATCTCCGGTTCCCGGAACATCCCATTTCTCCGCGACCGCGACCATGCGGAGCCCCATATCGCTGTACCGGTCAAAAACAGCCATGGCGTTTTTTTCGGCGGCGCTGTCCAGAGGAAGAATTTTTCCGCTGCGGAGAATACCGGAGCAGCATTTTAAGATTTCTTCCGTGGCTCCCTTGGTTACCAGAATGCGGCCGGGCTCTCCGGATTTTTCCACCACGACGCTCATGCGTCTCCGCTGGAAATCAAAGGGAATTTCGTCCACCGCCTTATAGGATTCCCGGTACATCCCGAGGCCTTCTTTGTCGACGCGGTTTATGATTGCCTGATCGATTGCGTTTGTCAGTCCCGTCTGGAAGAAGCTGTTCACAAAGGCCTGCTTTAAGACCGACATGTCTTCATTGCCGTCCACATCGAGATATTTTTCCAGAACGATCGTGTCCTGCGTGAGCGTGCCGGTCTTGTCGGTGCAGAGGATATCCATTTGTCCGAAAGTCTGTATGGAGGAGAGTCGTTTTACGATCGTGTTTTTTCTGGACATTTCCACGGCACCTTTGGCAAGCGTGGAAGTCATGATAACGGGCAGCATTTCCGGAATCAGTCCGATGGATATGGTAATGGAAAACAGAATGGCGTCCAGGACATTGTTTTTGGTCAGGATATTGGCAATGAAAATGACTGGAACCATGACGAGCATGAAGCGGATGAGAAGCCTGCTGATCTGGCTGATTCCGTCTTCAAAATCGCTGGTTTTTTTATCCGTGGAAAGCGATCCGGCCATGCTGCCGAAGTAGCTGTTCTTACCGGTCCGCAAGACCAGTGCAAGCGCGGAGCCGCTGGTGATATTGGTGCCGAGAAAGCCGATGTTTGCAAGGTCTGTGATATAGGAGGTCTCTTTGAAAACGGTATATTTTTCCACAGGCGCGGATTCGCCGGTCAGGGTTGCCTGATCGACAAAGAGATCCTTTGCCGTTAAGAAACGCACATCGCCCGGAAGCATGTCGCCGCTGGAAAGCTTTACGATATCGCCGGGTACGATTTCCTCAAAGAGAACGGTCTGCGCGTGTCCGTTGCGGATGACGTCCGCATTGTTCTCGATCATCTTGCGGAGTTTCGCGGCGGCTTTGGAGGACTTGTCCTCCTGCGTATAGCCTATGATTGCGGATATGGTGATTGTTGAAAGAATCAGGATGGAAGTGGACCAGTCCTTTTCGGACGCAAAGACCACATTGGTTAAGAATGTGACGATGAGCACCGCGAGAAGAACAATATTGAACGGATTGATCAGAACTTCGAGTATCCGCTGCAGGAAACTTCGCTGTTCTCCCGATTCGATCAGGTTTTTCCCGTATTCCTGAAGGCGTTCGTTTGCTTCGACGGGTGAAAGGCCGCTTTCGCTGCTCCTGAATTCGGTAAGGATATCGCTCGCAGCCAGTCTGCTGAACTGTTTCAGCGTATCGCTGATTTTTTCCACGGTTTCATTTGCTTCCGCCGTCCTGTTTTTTCGCAGCATGATTTCCGTTCCTTTCTGTTTCAATTGGGTTCCGGATCTGCCGTCCGGACTCCCGGGACCAGTATATAATGAAAACAGGCGGAATGGGATAAAATCTTATGAGAATCCGCATGATCCGGGTAATACGGCATGACGGGCTGCGGGCAGGACGCCGGAAGCCTGCGATTTATATTTCAAATGATTTGTAATATGTGCTGAAAAATGTTAAAATGTAATTTACCAAGACGGAGAAGCAGAACAGGATTTCTGCTGATCTTTGAAAAAACTGAGCGGCATAACCAAACATGGATAATCGAACGATAAAAAAAAGAACCTGGTATCTGGCCGCAGGACTGGTTTTGTGCCTCGGCTTTCTTTTCATGATGTTCAGAAATCTTTTTTCGGGATACCGGAGCAACACGGCATCCGGGAGCGCGGCACATCTGATCGAAATCAACCGGCAGGAAAAAGTCAATATCGAAGCGGCTCTGCAGAAAGACAAAAGTCTGGTCCGGGATATTGCGGATGAAGTATCAAACGGAAATCTGCAGGAAGAACAGCTCCTTTCTTATCTGCGCAGTCATCGTAAAAACTGGAACGCCGACGAACTGTTCATTTATACCTATGACGGTCAGTGCCTGAATCAGGACGAGGAAATGCAGACGAACGATCAGGCATCTCAGTTTGCGGCCGAGGTCCTGAAGAACGGTGAAGCATTCCGGATTGTCAAATCGAAAACGGAATACGGCATATCTCTGAACACGGATATGAAGATCGGAGATTCCAGAATAGCGGTCGTGTCCGTGATCCATAACCTGGACAGACTGGTCGATGAAATGGGCTTCAGTTCGTTCGGAGGGGAAGGCAGTGTTTATCTGACACGGCAGAACGGCGCGAGAATCAGCAGTTCAGGTTCCGACGGCACAAAGGAGGTTTATAACGTCACATCGCTGTTCGGGAACGGGGATATGCAGAGTCTCGGAACATCCGGCCTAAGCCTGGCGGATGCCATGAAAAACGGTCAGGAAGCGGCGTTCCTGTTCGGGGGTCCCGGAATACAGCCGGAATACGTTATACTGACGCCGGTATCGGTAATCGGGAACAACTGGTTTATCATAACGATCGTACCGGAAAAAACCGTCAACAGGAGCATGAATGATTTTTCCAGATACGTGCTTCGGCTTTCGCTCCTCACGTTCTTCCTGGTGATCCTGATATTTGTTCTGTATTTTATTCTGTACCGGAGGGACAATGAACGTTACAATGCGAAAATCAGAAAGAGGGAGCAGGAACTGAGAGAAGCGCTGACCCTTGCAAACAGCGCGAATGTGGCTAAAACGCAGTTCCTTTCCGGCGTGTCGCATGACATCAGGACGCCGCTGAATGCCATCGTCAACATGGCCGGGTTCCTTTCGGGCGATCTTTCGGATACCGTCAAGGCAAAACGGGAAATAAGCGTCATACAGGACGCTTCGAAGCATCTGCTGCGGCTGATCAACGATGTGCTGGATATGTCCCGGATTGAAAGCGGGAAAATAACGTTTTCCAAAGATGCGTTTGACATGAACGAAACAGCGGACAACATATGCGAAATCATACGTCCGCTCTACGAGGCGAAACGGCAGAATTTCCGGTGTACGAAGCAGGACATTCTTCATCCGGCCGTACTGGGAGACGTGCTCCGCCTGAATCAGATTCTGATTAATCTCCTGAACAATGCCGTCAAATTCACGCCGGAAGGCGGGAATGTCTGGTTTACGGTTACGGAGCTGAAAACGCTGAGGGCAGGTACGGTGCCGTTCCGCTTTGTCGTGGAAGACAGCGGGATAGGCATACCGGAATCAAAGCTGAAAACGATATTCGACCCGTTCAGCCGGGTGGAAAACGAAACTGTCGTGAGGACGGAAGGAACGGGACTCGGACTTGCGATTACGAAAAGCTACGTGGAAGCGCAGGGCGGGAAGATAGCGGTCCGGAGCGTGGAGGGAAAGGGATCGGTTTTCACGGTCGAGCTTTATTACTCTCTGGACATGAACGTCGAACAGCGGACGGAGAAAAAACCTGCCGAAATAACGGAACAGAGATTTGACGGGAAAACGGCGCTGCTGGCTGAAGACAACGAGATCAACAGGGAGATTGCACAAACGATTCTGTCATCGTACGGGTTCTCCGTGGAATGCGCGGAAAACGGCGAACAGGCGGCAGAACGGTACAGAAAGAAAGAAGCACCGGGATATGATGTGATCTATATGGACATTCAGATGCCCGTGATGAACGGCTATGATGCTGCAAAGGCAATCCGCGCTTCGGAAAAAGAAGACGCACAGTCCGTTCCGATCATAGCAATGACGGCGAACGCGTTTGCCGAAGATGTGGAGCATGCAAGGTCTGTCGGAATGAATGCCCATGTGGCAAAACCGATCAATCCGGACGAGCTTATAAGAGTGACTGCGGAACTTCTGAAAGAAAAAGACAACCGGAGAAAAACAATATGAAAAAACGGACTGTTTCTGCGATTGCCGTACTGTTCTTTTCGGCAATTCTGGTTTTTTCCTGCGCGAAGCGCCCTTCTTCAGAAGAAACGCGCCTTCTGTACGGGAAAGCCGAAAATGATATCCGTACCTATACGAAAACGGATCCGAAGAAAACCCAGCTCGTGATAGCCGTGGTGGAAGGCGACAATGTGGGCGAGGTGGTCCGGTCGTTCGGGGATAAATATCCGGATATCCAGCCGATCATCGTCTATCTGCAGAAGGGGACGGACGAGTATTCCGCAGCAAAGCAGTGGATTATGAACGGCTATCTGCCGGACATTGTGTATAATCTGGATTTCGGAACCGATGACGGCAAATATCTCGAAAATCTTTCCGGATACGGTGCGGTCGCACAGTATGAAACGGAATCGCTGCAGAAAAACGACCGGGACGGAAGCATATACAGACTACCGGGTGCGGCGCGGATCATGGGAATTGCTTATAACAAAACGCTGTTCCGCCGGTACGGATGGACGGAGCCGAAGACTTTTGACGAATTTATTATCCTGTGCGACAGAATACGCAAAGACACCGGCGGCACGGTGGAACCGTATAATCCGAATGGAAAATATGCTCTGGATTTTACTGCCGGGCTAGAAGGATTTGCCTACGGGCAGGTGTTTGCCGGGATAGAAAACCATTCCTGGCTGGGAGGAGTCCTGAACGGAGAAGAAAGTTTTTCGGGACACATGGAACCGTTCTTCCAGATTGCGGAAAAACTGAAAGAACACGGTATTCTGAACGGCGAAAGTTTCGATTACAGCTACACGACGCGTTCCAAGAATTTTTCCGCCGGGAAGATAGCGATGATTAATGTTTTCACGGATGAGATCAAGAACAGCAAAGACTTCGAATTTGACTTCATGCCGTTTCCGTCGTCCGGGGGCGGAAAATCGTATGTATCCACGCGGCAGGCTTATAATGTAAGCGTGGTGAAACGGAACCGCACGGAAAAAGAAAAGCAGGCGGTAAAAAACTACATCGATTATATCAGTACGCCCGGGGCACAGACGATCTGCATGGGCGGGGGTCTGATGTACAGCAGCGTCAAAAACACTCCCGTGAACGACTCTCCCTTCCGGGACAGTCTGAAGGATGTTTTAAAAAACGGTCTGGTGTTTGAACGGATCGATTTCAGGGGCGGGAAAATTCCGGTGACTTTTTCTTCGCCTGACATTATCCGTACAGTCATTCAGGAAATGACGGACAAGGCACTGACGCCGGAACAGGCATGCCGGAAAATGGATGAGGAGCTGAGAGACAAAGCCGTGCATCAGGAACCGTCTTTCAGTCAGGAAATTATAGGCACGTCGGAAAAGGATTTTACCGTTCTTGAGACCTCGGAATATATTGCGGATGCTTTCCGGAGAAAAACAGGTGCGGATATTGCACTCATTCCCGACAACAATATCTACCGGGGGAATATCAACCGCATTTTCAAAGGCGGCATTACGAAGGCCATGCTGACCGTCATCGTACCGCGGTCGCTTGACAACTATTCCAGACTGCAGCTTGCGGGGATGACCGGACAGAATCTTCTTGAAGCCATGAACCATCCTCCGGAAGGCAGCAGCCAGCCAGGTTCCTGCATCTATGCGTTTTCTGGGCTCAGCGCGGTGATAGCACCCTGGAACGAGCCGGGGAAAAGATATCTTTCGGTTACTCTGCCGGACGGAAAGAAAATTGATCCGGAGAAGAACTATACGGTCGCATACTGGCAGGGAATGGTGGACGAGCAGTATGTCTCGCAGGTATTCGGAACCTTTGAAGGAAAATTTGCGGATATTCTCGAAGAAGCCGTGACTGCAGATCAGAAACTGAAGCCGGATGAAAAGAAAAGAGTGCGGTTGGTCTGGGAGGAAAAATAAAATGACGGGGATGAGGATACATTCTGCGGGCAGAATCCGGGCGACAATCGTTTTGTCTGTCCTGATCCTGAACGGATGCGGCATGTCAGGAAAACTGCCGCAGGGCCTTTACAGAAACGGTATCCTGACTATGAATCCTGTCGATCAGAATAAACTCATGATCACTGTCCGTGCCGAATACAACGTGGATACGGAAAAAATTTTAGCCGCGGTTGAAAAACAGTTTCCGGATGTGGAACTGGTTCCGGTTTTTCACTGTGCGCCTGATACGGATTACGAACTTCGGAAATCGCTTTTAAGCGGGACTTCAGAGGATATTATGATTTCACCCAATCTGAAAGCGATTGCCGATATCGCTCCGGAGACGCTTATGGACCTTTCTGCGGATAATTATGCGAATTCCTATGAAGATTCCGCAGTCAGAGACTGCGAGATCAACGGGAAGCTTTATTATCTTCCCGGCCCGTCTTCCGTATACGGAATTGTCTATGACAGGACGATGTTCCGGGAGAACGGATGGGAGGTCCCGGGCAGCTATTCCGGTTTCATCAGCCTCGTGAAAAAAATCAATGCATCCGGGATCCGGGCCATCCAGCCGACCTGCAAATATGCACGTCAGGCACAGCTGGTTTTTACCATGTTCAGTTATGATATGACGTTTGACGGGATCGAAAATGCAAGGTGGCTGAGCGATTACCGGGGCGGTCATGCGAAAATGAACGGGCATATTGACGGTGCGCTGCAGCGGTACCGGGAGCTCTTCGAGGCCGGTGTTATCAGGCCGGATGATTTTGACATTCAGCCGGGAAACCGCAGCGACATGTTCTACCGGGAAAGGCAATGTGCGATGATTATCGAAAACGAACAGGCGGTCCGCTATGCAAAAGCAGCAGGATCGGATCACGAATACGCCATGATGCCATTCTGGTGCGGCGATGAGAAAAACTCGGATCATCTGATGTCCATTCCGGGCTATTATATCGGTCTTTCCGCAGCGCTTTCAGCGAAAGAGAATGCACGGAAACTTTCAAAAATCAAAGAAATTCTGCGCTGGATCAGTACGCCGGAAGGACAGAACATGCTGAGCGGCGGCGAAACGCTGCAGATCTCCAACGTGACGGGCACAACGCATAAGGCAGGCAGTTTCAGCGCCGGCGTAGAGGGGACCTTGAAAAAAGGCAATTTTGCCCCGGAAGTGGCGCTGCTTCCTTCCGGAAACAACAATCCGGTCGAAAAGATTCTCCAGACTGATCTGAGAAAATATCTGGAAGGGACCATGTCTTCGGAAGAGCTGGAAAAAGACTGTGACGCCGTACGGGATAAGAATCTGGACAGAACTGCGGATCCGGGAGAAAAGCTGGGAACGGCCGAACGGGATTTCACTACGGAGGAAACAGGGCTGTTCATTGCGGACGCACTGAAAAAGAAGACAGGGGCGGATATAGGACTTTGTCTGATGGGTACCGTACACCGGGGAACGGTATCCAGACTTTACAAAGGGGACGTCTGCGCAGCGGATATCCGTACGCTGGATCTGAATGTCGGAACAACCGGGAAGGACAAAAATGACAAGAAGCTCTGGGTCGTTTCGGCATCCGGAAGTGAAGTGAAGGAACTTCTGGAAAAGGGGTGTGCGTACGACCCGGCCGACGGCGTTCCCAACATGCCGTATTATGTGGCGAGCGGACTGAGAATCCGGTTTGCCCCGTGGCAGAGGGAAAAGCTTTTGTCCGTCAGAACGGAGGACGGTAAAGCTCTGGCGCCGGATAAGACCTACCGGGTGGCTCTGTGGGGATGGCCGTTTGATGACGCCTGTACCTTAAAAGTTGAAGAAGTCTTCAGCGATATCTGTGAAGACATTCTGTCGCAGGCTGTACGGGACAGAAAGAATGTTAAGCCGGAGAACAACGGAAGATTTGAAATCGTTTATTCGAAGTGACACGGAAGAAAATTTGCTGAAGACAGTTTCAGGCAGGGGAAGCGGCGGGCGTTCCCCGGATGCGGAGGACACTGTGAGATTGGGAAAACATAGTATAATAAAAAGAGCGGTTGCGGGACTGCTCTGCGCGGGAGTTCTTCTTTCCGCGTTCTCAGCATGCGGAAATCAGAAAAGCGGATACCGGAAAAACACAAAACTGTCTTCCGGCAAGGTAACGCTGAAGCTAACCGGCATGAACCCGTCTTTCAAGGCGATGGAAAAGGTCATTGCGTCCTTTCATGGAATTTATCCGAACTGTACCATACAGTATGAATACGTTCAGGATTACGAGAATTCCATGCAGACCAGGCTTAGGAACAACGACGATGTGGATCTGTTCATTACGAATAATATTACGTCTTCATCGCTGTTTCTGCCGTATGCGATGGAACTGAAAAGTCAGAAGGACAGACTGAACCTCGGCGATACCTATGAAGGTCTTATCCGGAATTTTACCATACCCGGAAATACCGGAGGACTTTATGCGATTCCTCTGGGCGGAGAGGTCCGGGGGATATATATAAATACCACGCTGTTAAAATCTCTCGGTCTTTCGGTTCCTTCCTGCTATGCCGAATGGATGAACTGCTGTGAGAAACTGAAAAATGCCGGATATATCCCGCTCCAGGGAAACCCCGCTCTGTTCGGCCAGCTGTTAATGTACCCGTATGTGTGCAGCCTTATTGCGAATGCAGATGATTACCAGTCGGTATATAATGAGGTGAACGAATGCAGGAAAGGAGTCAGCGAACGGTTCCGGGAGCCGATGAAAAGACTTTATGATATGGTCGCAGACGGATATTACAACTATAAACTCGTGGAAAACAAATATAAGGCGTTTACCGACGGGACAGACGAAACTGCGGCAAGAAGTTTCCTGAATATTGAATCGGCGCCCGACGGAACGGGACGTAAAAAAGACGATATCGGAACGGCTGCATTTATGCCGGGCACCATGTCGTTCAAGAGTTATCTGGACAAAATGCGGGATGACTATCACAGTAAAATCGAATACCGGTTTATTCTTGCACCCGTGGGAGATGACGGCGGTTATGCATATCTCTCGCCGTCAGAGGGAATTGCAGTTAATAAGAACGGTTCCCGGACGGAATGGGCGCTGGAATTTCTGAATTATCTGTTTTCGAAAGGGGAAAACGAAATCTTTGCGGCTGAACGGAATATTATTCCCAATACTTCGGATGCGCTGGACAGCATTAACAGACAGTTTAAAACAGGCTCCGATCATATCTGCCAGCTTGGGCAGGTTTCTTTCGATTATGTTTTTTATGAGGTCATGAAGAAAGCTCTGACGGATGTTTCCAAGGGAAATAATCCGAAATATATGAAGAAAGACGGCACCATGTATGATTTTGATTATTACATGAATGCGCTTGAAACCGGTTTTGCCGCAGTAAAGCGATGAGGATTTCTGCGGTCTGACGGTATTTTGGAGGTGCTATGGCTGCTTTGCACAGGGAAAATAAAGTGCTGTGGATCATAGGGATCAATCTGTTTCTGGTCTGCTGTATAGCGGCTGTTTTCATTCATTCCACGATCAGTTATCGAAGGAAACTGGAACAGCAGAATACAGACGATATCACGAATATCAACATGGCTTCCGCAAATATCAGCGGCGCTTTCTTTCGGAACCAGCAGAAAAGACTGGCCGATGCCGTTCAGTACATAAATATCCGCCAGTTCGGCCAGAATGACCTGCTTCTTTATCTGTGCGACTCGAACAGCGACAAGAAAAGCAATTATGAGCTGATCGGTCCGGACGGAAAAGGATATGTGACTGCAAAAGACAGGGACGGTTTCTTTTTTGTGGATTACAGCAGTGCGGACTACAAAGAACTCAGGAAGATATTTTCCGAGACAGAGCCGAATGAAAACCAGGAAATCCGCTGCACACAGGAATTTACGGACCGCTTTACGGCAGCCCGGAGCTTTGCCCTGTATCAGCACCTGAAACTTTCCGGATCGGATAAAGTATATACGCTGATGGAAGTTTCCAGAACCGCCGATTTTGACGGGCAGATCATGCTGTACGCCGGTTACAGTGATATAGCGACTGTTCTTATGAAACAGTCGGGCGACTATGTCCTCGGGTCACCAAACTTTAAATCCGAAAATCTGTTCCGGTATTTTTACGATTTCAGCGGTCTTACGCTGGATCAGCGCAACCGTGAAGCTGAGGACTTTAAGGCCGGACGGAAAAATATTTTTTATCACAAGGACAGCATGGGACGCGACTGCATTTATATCTGTACGGACGTTCCCGGAACACAGTGGTATTCCGTGACCTCCGTTCCGCTGTCTTCGTTCCGCAGCAGAACCATGGGGATGGACGCCATTTTGTGGATCACCTTTCTTCTGTTTCTGCTTACGGGATTCAACATCATTTGGATGCGGCGGTCAAACCGGAAGCTTCGCGAAAGCGTGCAGAAGGAGGCGGAAGCAAGCGCCGCGAAAACGGATTTCCTGTCCCGCATGAGCCACGATATCCGGACGCCGTTAAATGTCATTACGGGTTCGGCACTGCTGGCCGGGAAAGAAAACAATCCTCCCGGGACGGTAAAATATCTCGGCAATATCAGCCAGAGCAGCAAGTTCCTGCTTTCCCTGGTCAATGACGTTCTGGATTTGAATAAGGTTGAAAGCGGGAAAATGGAGCTCTATCCGGAACCGTACTCTCTGAAGAGTCTCGGGACGAGTCTCAATTCCATTATCGGTCCTCTTTGCCGTGAGAAAAATATCGAGTTCACGATTAGCGGATGCGAGTCCGAAAACAGTTATCTTCTGGACTCCGTGCGGATCAATCAGATCTTTTTCAATATTCTGTCCAATTCCGTGAAATTCACTTCTGCCGGCGGATACATCGGCCTTGAGTGCTCGGTGCGGGAAGCGGAAAACGGAAGGGCAGAGCTTCTGTTCCGGACGTACGACGACGGGAAAGGTATGAACAGGGATTTCCAGGAACATATGTTTGAGGCGTTTTCTCAGGAAGGACAGACCGGTTCCATGGGAATGCAGGGGACAGGCCTGGGACTTGCAATCGTCAACAATCTGGTGAAACTGATGGACGGGAATATCCGGGTGAAAAGCGAACCGGGTGCCGGAACGGAATTTTATATTTCCATTCCCGCCGTAAAGTCCGATAAATCTGTCCGGACCGGGGAGGAAACAGGTCCGTCTCTGGAAGTGCTTCAGGGGAAGAAAGTCCTTCTGTTCGAAGACAACAAAATCAATGCGGAAATCGCGATGCGTCTTCTGGAAGACAAAGGAATGGATGTTACCTGTGCGGAAAACGGCAGGGAAGGGCTGAAAATGTTCCGGGACAGCGGGGAGGGATTTTTTGATGTCGTGCTGATGGACATGCGCATGCCGGTTATGGACGGCGTGGAAGCGACAAAGGCAATCCGTGCGCTCGCCCGTCAGGATGCAAAGACCATTCCGATCATAGCCATGACGGCAAACGCCTATGATATTGACGTTCAGCACTGTCTGGATGCCGGAATGAATGCACATATTTCGAAGCCGATTGATCCGGACAGAATGTATGAGACCATAGCGCATTTTATGGCGCAGGAAGATAATGACGCCGGGATCTGATGAAACGGCGGCCGGCAGGGAAAAATCAGGGCAGGCGGAAGGACTGCGGGAGAACAGATGAAAAAGATATGGCGGAAAATAGTAATCATCATGGTGCTGTGCACGTTGCTCACGGTTACGATCATCAGTTCTTTGAGTATCGGGACCGCGAGAAAAATCACGAACGGAAATTCGGTTCATGAATTTTCTTCGCTGAGCGACAAAAATGTCCTGAAGATCAATTCCGTGATCGACAGCATTCAGCAGACAGTGAACATGCTGAGCGATTATGCGGAAGGAAAACTGGACGACCCGGAAGCCTTCCGGACGGACGCTTCGTATGTAAAAAAATTTACGGAAGAAATGAAGCCGCTGTTTCATACGGCAGCTGCCCGGACGAACGGTGCCATGAGCATATATATCCGCTACAATCCCGATTTTACGGAATCCACTTCGGGGCTGTTCCTGGTGAAGAACAGGGACACAGGTGATTTTGGGGAAGAGCCGCCGACGGATTTCAGCGCCTATGACCCTGACGATTCGGAACACGTCGGCTGGTATTATATTCCGGTGAAGAACAACAAGGCTACCTGGATGCCGCCTTATGAGAATAAAAATATCGACACCTATATGATTTCCTATGTCATTCCGCTGAACATAAAAGGTGTCTGCTACGGCGTCATCGGAATGGACATCGATTTTTCCATGCTCCGCGATATGATCGGAGACATTAAGGTTTACGATACCGGCTATGCGTTTCTTCTTGATGAACAGCAGAACATCATGATTTTTCCGAATATTGAGATCTTCACGCCGATCTCGAACTTAAACGGCGGGAAGCTCAGCAATCTTTTTATCAGGGAAAACATCGGCGAGAACGGCCTGAAATATGAATATAACGGAACCAGAATGAACGCAGCCGTACGGGAACTTGACAACGGGATGATCCTTGTCCTGTCGGCGCCGGTCTCCGAAATATTCCGCGACTCCGATTCCCTGACCTGGAAAATCATCATGTTTACGCTGCTTTCCCTTGCCGTCGTACTGCTGATCGCTTTCTCTATGATCTCGCGTACGCTGCGTCCGGTTGATGAGGATCCGCTGACCGGAACGGACACCCGGGAGGTTTTCCTCTCGCGGACGGGCGAACGGCTCGGGGTAAAACGGAACGAACACTATGCATTCATCATGCTGGACATCGATCATTTCAAAAAAATCAACGATACCTATGGTCACGATGCGGGCGACGATGCGATCAGACAGATTGCGGAGAACCTGAACCGGACCTTTGCCGCGGACGATCTCATAGGCCGTTTCGGAGGAGACGAGTTTCTGGTCTTCATGCAGGGGATCGATAAAGAGACGCTGGAAAAAAGACTGGAGGAATTCCGGTCGTTAATGAAGGCGGGCGGCCACATTTACGCGAATCCGCTTTGCTGCAGCATAGGCATTGTTTATTCTGACAATTATTATCTGAATGCGGAAATGCTTTTAAAGGAAGCGGATGCGGCTCTTTACAAGGCCAAGAAAGGCGGACGCGACCGCTATGTTTTTTACAGCGAATGAAGAAAATGCCCGGGATGTGCGATGCCTTTCCCTTACCGGATATGGCTCATGAACATCCCGGTTTTCTTTAAGAGAGGACGGACGGCCGCATAGACGGTGACCACAACCACAATGCTGACGACGGAATTGACGGCGGTTGCGCCTGCCGTCCAGACTGCCATGATCTTTGAAGCGTCGGCCTGTATGCCGAGAAGATATCTCTTGTAGAGGTAGCCGACCGCAGGGTCGGCGATCACGTTGAACAGAAGGCCGGCAGCGGAGGAGAGAAAGCTCCATTTCAGAATATATTTTCTGTCATGGTCCTCCGAAATATGCGCGACTCTGTGAGCCACCAGTCCGGTAATCCATCCGATCAGAAATTTCAGCACAAAGGTTTTGGGCGCGCTGACCACATACACCGGATCCATGAGATCGGAGATCGTCATGCCGATAGCACCCGACAGTCCGCCGTACACGCCGCCGAGAAGAAGCGATGCAAGCACGCAGAAGGCATTGCCCACGTGAAGCGCGGTTATCCCGCCGCCGGGGGTGGGAACGGGAATTTTTAAGAAGGTGAACGCAACATAGCAGAGCGCTGCCATGAGCCCCGTCAGGGCGGATTTATAAAGTTTCTCATTTTTTCCGGACGGCCTGCTTTTCCCGGCTTTTTCTGTTCTCTTTTCGGACAAAATGTTCATCTCCTGTCGTAAAACCGCGGCTTTCCGCATTTTTCATTCACACTAACACAGGCCGCAAAGGCTGTCAAGAAAAGCAGAAAGCGGCTGAAAAATGACAAAATTTAAAGGAAATGTATTATTTCTGAAAAAGCAGTAACCAAATCGGCTTTTATTTGCTATACTTTTATCATACGAAAACAGTTTTATTAGCTTTCGGAATCTATATCTCACGGGCGATGCGGGAATGGGAAAAAAGATCGGGGAAACGGAAGAGCAGAATCTGAAAAAGAGTTCTTATATTGCCAGCAGACAGTTTATGAGTTATCTGTTGCCGACGGTTTTTTCGCTTGTCGCAAATTCCATGAATTCTCTGATCGACACGGCAATCGTGGGAAACTGCATCCCGGGGACAGGTCTTGCGGCAATGAGCGTCGTCGCGCCGGCACACCTGATTTATTTTACCGTAGGATCGACGATCTCCGTGGGTTCGTCCATCTGTTTTTCCAGGTCGGTCGGTGAAGGAGACCGGATGAAGGCAAGACGCTTCTTCGGTTATGCCATCCGCTCGATCGTCATAACCGGTCTTCTGCTGACCATTCTCCTTTTTCCGCAGTCGCGCAATGCTGCGGTTTTTTTCGGCGCCAAGGGAGATCTCGTTGATCCGGCGACGGATTATCTCAGGTATTATTTCCTCGGCGGGATCTTCGCAATGCTGCTTTATATCCCGCTCAATTTTTCGCGTGTTCTGGGAAAGCCTAATGTTCCCGTGGTTTTGCTGGGGATCATGGGCGGCCTGAATATCGTTCTGACCTGGACCTTCGTGGCGGTCCTGAAAACCGGAACCGGAGGCGCATCCCTTGCAACCGTGATTTCAATGGCCGTGGCATTTGCGGTCGGATGTCTCTTCATATTTGAAAAGGGCGGAAAAATGAATCCGGTTTTTTCACCGGTCGGATTCCGGAGCGCGCTCACGGTCCTTCTTTCCGGCAGTGCTGCAGGACTCAATAATTTCGCAAGGTTCCTGATGATCTTCGGGCTGAACCGCGTGATCGTGCTTTACGGTCAGTCGGGCATGCTTTCAACCTATTCCATAGCGCGTTCGGTTCAGGAGCTTTTAAACTGCCTGGTCCTCGGAACGGCGCAGACAATCATGCCGCTTGTCGCCATGTACGGAGGAGAACGCAACAACGATTCCATCCGGACCGTCATGAAGGAAGCTCTGAAAAAAGGAACAGCTGCCGTTATGGTCTGCGCCCTGTTCTTCTCGGTGTTTACCGTTCCGTTAACCGGTCTGTTCGGCGCCGCGGGAAGCCGGGAGAACAGCTTTGCGATCATATGCGCCTGCATGTCGCTCATTCCCGCACTGACGAACAATGTCCTATCGGGCTGCTACGCGTCTTCGAAAAAATACTGGCTTTCGCAGATGATCCTTGTGCTGCGGGTCCTCTTTACAGTAGGGACGGCCTTTCTTCTGATCCGAACGGCGGGACAGGATATGTTCTGGCTCTGCTTTGCAGCGGCGGAGATCTGCATTTTCCTGGTGCTTTATCCGGTTACGAAGGCATTCGGAAAAAAGAGATCGCTTGAAGGGATCCTGCTTCTGAACCCGAAGGACGATGCGCCGGAAAACATCCTGGATTTTTCCGTGCAGGCGAAGGAAAGCGAAGTTGTTTTCGCATCAGGAAAGATATCGGAGTTCCTGGAAGAAAAGGGACTTCCGTCTGCCGTCTGCATGAAAGCAGGGCTTGCCATTGAGGAACTTCTGATAGCGGTCATGAATGAGAAGTATCTCGGGGAAGACCAGTTTGTGGATATCCGGGTTGTCAATGATCCCGACGGAACCGTGATGCGCTTCCGCTACGGAGGGAAAAAGAACAATCCGTTCGAGATCAGCGAGGACATCGGCATAGAGGATAACTCCTACGGAGTCAATCTGATTAAAAAGGCGACCCGGGAGACGGAATACAGCTGGGTGTTCGGCCTGAATAATCTGGTGGTGATTATATGATGCAGTACAGAACGGCAGAAAAAAAAGATGCCCTGGATATCGTCCGCATTGTCGGCTCCGTATACGGGAGAAACTATTCAGACCGGAGCATGTATAATCCGGATCATGTCCGGGAATTGATTGCAGATGATGCCACCGTTATTTTTCTTGCTCTCTGGGAAGATACGCCGATCGGCATGCTGATCTTCACAAAGGACGGAAACTTTCCCGGTACGGGCCTTTTGGGCGGGCTGATGACGGTTCCCGAGGAACGCTATCACGGGGCTGCCATAGGTCTTCTGCAGAAATTTTTTACCGAGACCGATCTTTCCGGGCTCCGCTCGATCTGGCTTCTGGCAATCACTACGCATACCGTGAGCCAGCGGATAGCCGCTTTTTTTCACTTCCGATGCTGCGGTGTCCTGATGAACGCCTATCTGAACGAAGCCGGCGGACTTCACATGGGCCGGCCGCGGAAGGAAAAAAAGAAACGGTCCAACCTGATCGCCGTAAAGAATCTGACCGTGGCCGATGCGGGAAATCTGTATGTGCCTTCATCCCTGAAAAAGGCGGTGTCTGCGGTTTACGATTCGCTCGGTGTAAAGTACCGCATTGTTACGAAAGCCGGAACAGGAATCCGTTATACCGGAAAGACGGAGGCGGTGACCATCCCCGAGCCGGAGCGTTTCAACACGAAAGTCGTGATCAGAAGGACGGGGCCGGACGGTTATGACGTGCTTAAGAAGATCACAGATACGCCGGACAATGCGGAACTGCAGACCTTTCAGATTTTTGCCGCAGTGAATGAACCGGAAAGCATAGAATTTATCGGACAGCTTCTGGAAAACGGATATCTGTTCTGCGGCATGAAGCCGCTCGGGGACCTGGAGTACGCGGTATTTTATTATTCGGAACAGGAACCGGGAGATTTCGAAAACCGGAATGTTCTGGATGAATATTCAGCTGTTTATCATGTCATTGAAAAATGCAGCGAGGCGAAAAAATGAAAAAAACGACCATTCGGAAAAAACTACTGACACTGATGATCTGGACTTCATTCCTTCTGGGGTCTCTGTTTGCGGTTGTAAATGTGTTCTATATGCATAACATCCGCAACGAGATTGAAGTGCAGAACGGCGAGCTGGGGAAAAAGACTGCCGAAGAAAGTTCTGACAGGCTTCTTTCGAAAACGATCGATCAGCTGATTTCGACGGCAAACGGCATATCGGAATATTCCAACGAGAAATTTTCGGAAGTGGAATCGGAAACAAAAATCGTCGCTGCATATGTGAAAAGCATATATGAAAATAAAAACGGCGTGTACAGCAGCGCGACTGCATCGCCCTACGGTTTTCTGACGCAGCAGGAATATGATGACAATGTCAAGGAGACGCCGCGGAAACCGATCATCCATATCAAGGCGGACAGCACCGGATGGAACGCATCCGCGGGAAAGCTTACGGATGCCGCGCAGAAGGAACTGAACCTGGTGTCGCCGGCAGGGAATATTCTCTACAGGACCGTGGAGACCAGCGATATCGTGGCAGCCTGCTACATCGGTTCCGCAAACGGATTTCAGCTGAGCGCGGACTGTCTGACGACGCCGGTCAGCGTGCAGTCCGTAAAGTTCGGCGGGACGGGCGGCATTCAGGGAAGAGACTGGTACCTTGCCGCGGAGAAGGTAAAGGAAGGCGAAGCCGCCTGGACGAAAATCTTCCTGGACAATTCCGGGAGAGGCGCGAGCCTTACCTGTGCCACGCCGGTTTATGACGGAACAGGAAAGCTGAGGGCTGTCGTTGCGAGCGGAAACACCATGGGGACCTACAGTAAAAAAGTCACCAGCGCCACGCTCGGGGAAAGCGGCCGTTCCTTTATTGTGAACCATGACGGTGAGATCATCATAACCGCGGATGCCATCCATTTCGATGGAAATACCCCGCAGTACCGGAAACTGACGGATGAGGGCGATGACAAAATAAAGGAAGCGGCGGTTAAGATGGCTGCCGGCGAAAGAGGATATGTCATCGGGAAGTACCAGGGAAAAGACGTACTGGTGGCATACAGCCCGATCAAGCTTCAGCCGTGGACCTTCGTGACGATGATCGATATGGATGAGGTCCTGGTTCCCGCAAACAAGATTTCGGATGATATCGTATCCAGAACCAATGAAACCGTTGCCGTACTGAACAACACCATTTCGCGTTCCCGCTTGCTGATCGTGATCATCATAGTGCTTGCGCTGCTTGTGGTGGTGCTTCTTTCCTTCCGTTTCTCGGAACAGCTCACCGGCCCCTTGAGGGCGCTGACGGAAGGCGTGAAAAAAGCCGGCGCGGGAGATCTGGACACCAGAATCAATCCCGGCTCGAACGATGAAACCCAGATCCTTGCCGACGCGTTCAACAAAATGGCACAGGATCTGAAGGAATATATCAAAAACCTTGCGACAGTCACAAAGGAAAAGGAACGGATAGGCGCGGAGCTTCATGTGGCTACGACCATTCAGGCTTCCATGCTGCCGAGCATTTTCCCGCCGTTCCCGGGAAGGCCGGAATTTGATCTGTATGCTTCCATGACGCCCGCAAAGGAAGTCGGCGGAGATTTCTACGACTTTTTCCTGGTGGACGAGGATCACCTGGCGCTGGTGATCGCCGACGTTTCCGGCAAGGGCGTGCCGGCGGCTCTGTTCATGGTGATTGCCAAGACCCTGATCAAGAACAGCGCACAGTCCGGACTTTCACCTGCCGCCGTACTGGAAAAGGTCAATCAGCAGCTCTGCGAGAATAATGAAGCGGAGATGTTCGTCACGGTGTGGATCGGCATTATGAAGATATCGGAAGGGACCATGAAATGTGCGAACGCCGGGCATGAATATCCCGCGATCAGCCGGAAGGACGGGCCGTTTGAGATTCTGAAGGACAAGCACGGGTTTGTCGTGGCAGGCATGCCCGGAGCAAAATACAGGGAATATGAGATCAGCCTTTCCGCGGGTGACACGCTGTTCGTCTATACGGACGGTGTCGCGGAAGCGACCAATGCGAAAAACGAACTGTACGGGACGGACCGCATGCTTTCAGCCCTGAACAAGGTCAGCGATAAACGTCCGGCCGATATGCTGCCGGCAGTGAAGGAAGATATCAATGCATTCGTCGGCAGTGCGCCGCAGTTTGATGATATCACCATGCTGGTTATGAAAATGAACGAGTGGAAACAATAAAAGAAAAGCCTAAAAAAAAGACTGCAGAAAACCGGTGCTTTCGGTTTTCTGCAGTCTTTTTTGTCTGTCCGTGTGATCCGGAAGGGGATGCTTTCAGACGCTCCCTTTTCCGGAGTACGTTAATGTGCTGTCCGTTTCCGGGTCTTCTTAAAAAGCGGGCGGTACTGTTCCGGCATTCTGTCGCCGTAACCGTAGATCCAGCGGAGCAGCCTCCTGCACAGAATTCTATCCTGTTCGGAAAGCCATCTCTCCTCGGCTTCTCTGTTTTTGAAAAACCCTGTATGGTGTCCGTCGCCGTTCGGATTGAAACGGACCGGATTCGCAGCATTTTGCATCATTGTTTTCCCCTCTGTATATAAGGACTAAAAAACGGTTAAAAACGTTCGCGAAAAAGAAGAAATATTCCCCGGCAATGTAATAAAGTAGACAAAATCTGTACGGATTGTATATTTTCTGAAACATGGAACAACGCGAAGAGGGAGAATAAGTCTTGACAGTTGAACATATACTCAACTATAATACCGGTGAACAGTTGAACAACCATTCAATCGAAACGGAGCGTAAAATGAGCAGAAGCGAATTTGTCTGCAACTGCAATATCGTTCATCACGATGTGGTGGACCGCATCAAAAAGGAAATGCTTTCCGGAGCGGAATATGAGAGTCTGTCCGCATTTTTCCGGGTGTTCGGAGACGAAACGCGTATCCGCATCCTCTGGGCCCTGGACCAGCACGAGATGTGCGTGTGCGATCTCTGCAATGTCCTCGAAATGACAAAGTCGGCGGTGTCGCATCAGCTGTCAAGCCTCCGGAAAGTTCACCTTGTGCGGTTCCGGAAGGACGGGAAGAGCGTTTATTATTCCCTGGATGACGAGCATATCCGGAAGATTTTCGAAACAGGACTTGAACATGTGCGTCACAGCGAAGGCTATCGGAAACCCGCTCAGAAAATAAAAATGCAGGAGGAAGCAAAATGAGAGTTTCATACAGACTGGAAGGACTGGACTGCGCGGACTGCGCGGCAAAGCTGGAGAGAAAGCTGAATACCATAGCGGGAATCACTTCCGCCACCGTGAATTTTATGACGCTGAAATGCATCCTGGAAGCACCGGATGAAGCCATGCCGTCCGTGACCGAGGCAGCTCTTAAGATCATCCGCAGGGAAGAACCGGATGTGGAAGTGAAAAAAATCTGATCCTGATCAGAGAGTAACCGGAGAAAGACATGAATAAGAAACAGAAAAAACGGCTGTACAGGATCCTGGCTGCGGCAGTTCTCTGTATCGCAGCGTTTATCCTGACCCATATGGGAGACCGGGCGTTTACCATAGCAGGAGAGGTCCTTTTTATCGCGGCATATCTGACCGTGGGACTCGATATCCTGATGAAGGCGGTCCGGAATATCGGCAGAGGGAAGCTCTTCGATGAAAATTTCCTGATGAGTCTTGCCACGATCGGCGCCTTTGCCATCCGGCAGTTCCCGGAGGCAGCGGCCGTCATGCTGTTCTATCAGGTGGGAGAACTTTTTCAGAATGTGGCCGTGGACCATTCCAGACGATCGATCAGCGCCGTCATGGACATCCGGCCGGACTACGCGAATCTGATGACGCCGGAGGGAGAAAAGAAGGTCGACCCGGACGAGGTGAAGGTCGGGGACATCATTCTTGTAAAACCCGGAGAGCGGATTCCGCTGGACGGAGAAGTGACGGAAGGCGAGTCGCTGATCGACACCGCGGCTCTGACGGGGGAACCGGTGCCGCGTACCGCGAAGAAAGGCGATGTGCTCTTAAGCGGATGCATCAACAAGGACGGGGTCCTGACCGTGAAAGTCACGAAGCCGTACGGGGATTCCACGGTCAGTAAGATCCTTGACCTCGTCGAAAATGCCAGTTCCCGGAAATCGGAATCCGAAACATTCATCACGAGATTCTCGTCTGTCTACACGCCGGCGGTGGTCTTTTCGGCAATCGCACTGGCGCTCCTTCCGCCGCTTTTTATTCCCGGCCATCCGTTCAGTGCGTGGATTTACCGTGCGCTCACCTTTCTTGTGGTGTCATGCCCCTGTGCGCTGGTCATCTCCATTCCGCTAAGTTTTTTCGGCGGGATAGGCGGAGCCTCGAGGAAAGGTATACTTGTAAAGGGGAGCAATTATCTGGAGGCGCTTTCCAAAGCGGAGATCGCGGCTTTTGACAAAACCGGAACGCTTACGGAAGGGATATTCGAAGTCCGCGAAGTGAGGCCGGCGGAAGGGTTCACGAGAGAAGAACTTCTGAAAACCGCGGCATATGCGGAATATTTTTCCAATCATCCGATCGCCGTTTCGATTAAGAAGGCGTACGGAGAAAAGATCGATTCTTCCGTACTTTCCGATGCAGCGGAGGAAGCCGGACACGGGACTGCCATCTGCATTTCCGGAAAGAAGGTTCTTGCCGGAAACGGTAAGCTTATGAAAGAAAACGGGATAGAGCCGAAGAACGGAGAAATTACCATCGGCACAGTGGTCCATGTCGCGTCGGAAGGGAAGTACGCGGGGAGCATCGTGATTTCCGACCGGATCAAAGAAGACGCAGCCTCGGCCATGAAAGGCCTTAAGGCAAACGGCATTAAGAGAACGGTCATGCTGACCGGCGACCGGCAGGAAACTGCAGAGGCGGTGGCAAAAGAAACGGGCGTGGATGAATTTCATGCGGAGCTTCTTCCGGCGGACAAGGTGGATCTTGTTGAGAAACTGATCGGACAGAAATCGAAAAAAGGAAAACTTGTGTTTGTGGGCGACGGCATCAACGACGCGCCTGTCCTCGCGAGGGCCGATATCGGGATTGCAATGGGCGGTCTCGGGTCCGACGCGGCAATCGAGGCGGCGGACATCGTCATCATGACGGATGAGCCGTCCAAACTTGTCACGGCCATGCGGATTTCCCGGAAGACGCTGAAGATCGCCAACGAGAACACGGTGTTTGCCATTGCGGTAAAGCTTCTGGTCCTGGTTCTGGGGGCGCTGGGACTGGCAAACATGTGGGAAGCCGTATTTGCGGATGTGGGCGTGGCAGTGATTGCAATTTTAAATTCCATGCGGAATCTGAAAACGGACGATGTCTAAAAAGCAGCCGGGTCCAGTTCTGTAACCGCTAACCGGAAGTGCACCGGATGATCCCGATGCGTTTTTCCGACTCGTTTATGATATAATAAAAAAACTATGGAAAATCAACTGACTTTAAACCCTGCGGCGGAAAGCTGCGATATTGTTTTTAAGCCGCTTCAGGCGGAGGATCTGGCAGCAATCGATCATTTTTACGGACTGCGTCCCAATAAGACGGAGGACAGCGTAAGCCTTGAAAGTTTCCTGTGGAAGGACTATTACAATGCCCGTACGGCGATTGCCCGGAAAGACGGAAGAGAAGCTGGTCTTTTATGGCTGTACGGAACGGATGAGGACCCTTATGCTGCCATGCCGCTCTGCAGAGACGAGGACCTTTCGTACTGTTTCGGACAGATGGTCTGCTATTTCAATGCCAAGCTGAAGAAGCCTCTGGTGATAAAGCTTGCCGACGAGGAAGCCATCCGGGTGCTGAATTTAAGCCCGGAGCGGTTCCTGGTGAAGGAAGAAACGGATTTCAGGGATTATATTTACGACGGGGATGCTCTCCGCTCGCTGGCGGGAAAGAAGCTTCACAAAAAGAAAAACCATTACAACAGTTTTGTGAAGGAATATGCCGGAAGGTTTGAATACCGGGCGCTGAAATGTTCCGACCGCGACGTTGTCTTCAGGTTTCTGGATGCCTGGCGGCTTACCAAGGATGACGATGCGGCACAGCATCTGGATGCGGAGGTGGAAGGCATCCATAACATCATCAAGAACTGTGCGATCATCAAGGCCAAAATGGGAGGCGTCTTCATAGACGGCACGCTGGAGGCGTTTTCAATCGGAAGCTACAATCCTTCGGAGGACATGGCGGTCATTCACATTGAAAAGGCGAATCCGCAAATCAACGGACTCTACCAGTTCATCAACCGCGAATTTCTGCTCCATGAATTTCCGACCGCGAAGCTCATAAACCGCGAGGACGATGTGGGACTGGAGAGCTTAAGAAAATCAAAGCAGAGTTATTTTCCGATTGAGTTTGCAAGAAAATATCTTGTGAAGCAGCTGGTGTGATTTTAACCGCCCCTGCAGATTTTATACAGGTATAAGGCAGATATCACGCAGGAATAAGACGGACATCAGGGCAGATATCAAGACGGACATCACACAGCAATAAGGCAGACATCAAACAGCTGTAAAACAGACATGAAGGCGGAATGCAGGCTTTCATGAAACAGGTGTCACGGCAGAATGCAGACTGCGGAAGAGAATCCGGAATTGACTTGCAGATCAGAAAGGGACCCGGATGATCCGATATTTAAAACAGAACGAAAAACCGAATACAAGAAAGCTGTACGAACAGGCCTTCCCGGAAGATGAGAAACCCTTCGTCGATTTCTATTATGAAAGCGTCATGGAAAGAAATCTCGTCATCGCGGATGTGGAAGATGAAAAGATTGTTTCCATGGCGCATTTAAATCCGTACGACGTGATGCTCCGCGGAAAAAGATACCGTCTCGATTATATCGTGGCGGTGGCGACGGATGAAACTGCAAGAAGACAGGGACGGATGCGGAAGATCATGACGCAGCTTTTAAATGATCTGAAGATTTCGCGCTGTCCGTTTACGTTTCTGGAGCCGGCGAATCCGCTTTACTATACGCCGTTCGATTTTGCCTATGTTTCCGACCGGGAGAAGAGAATCATCCGGCCGGATATCAGGAGCCGGATCGGTACCGGACCGTACGGTGGGGAAAATGCGGACGAGGCCATAACCGTTACGAACGCGTGGCTCAGGGAGCATGCGGAAATTTTCTGCGAACGGAATGCCGGATATCTGGAGCGGCTTTTAAGAGAACTTGCGGCAGGCGGCGGAAGACTTTCCGTACTCACGGACGAGACGGGAAAGGTCTGCGGAACGGAAGCCTTTGACTACGCGGATACGGAGGAGGCGGACTGCAGGCTGATCTGCGCCGATGATCTCACGGAAAGAAAAGGCGAACCGGAACCATTCATGATGGCCCGCATTGTCGATCTGCAGGAATTCTTAAAGGTAATTCCGCTTAGGAAGGAATGCGCGAAAAAAGAGGAGACCTTCACGGTCCGCATCACGGACCCCGTCATAAAGGAGAACAGCGGCATTTTCCTCTGGAAGGCGGATCATGATTCTTCGAAGCTCATAAGAGCGGACGAGGCGAAAGCAAAGGTCAGCGCAGAGTTTTCCGTGGCGGAACTGACAGCGTGGCTGTTCGGATATGCGGATTGTAAAAAAGCTCCCTGGTGCGGCGACATCAGGATCATCCGCAACGTTTATTTTGACGAAGAAATATGACCGCGGGAAAATGTTCCGCGGGCGCAGAAATCTTTGTACGGGATTTCATCCGTAAACGGAGGGCTTATGGAAAAGGAAATTGAAAAACTGAGGGAATGGATAGAGGGCAGCGACAATATCGTGTTTTTCGGCGGCGCGGGTGTTTCCACGGAAAGCAATATTCCGGATTTCAGAAGTCAGGACGGAATCTACAACCAGAAATATAAATTTCCGCCGGAAACCATCATCAGCCATTCGTTCTTCATGCGGAATACGGAGGAGTTCTACCGGTTCTACAGAGACCGCATGGTATATAAGGACGCAAAGCCGAACGCGGCGCACTACGCGCTGGTAAGGCTCGAGAAGCAGGGGAAATTAAAGGCGGTCGTGACCCAGAACATAGACGGGCTGCACCAGGCGGCCGGCAGCAGGAAGGTACTGGAGCTTCACGGCTCCATCATGCGGAACACCTGCATGAAATGCGGCAGGAAATACGGGCTGGATGCCATCACGGAGGCAGAGGAAACCGTGCCGCGCTGCAGCTGCGGCGGAATCATCAAGCCGGATGTGGTCCTGTACGAAGAGGGACTTGATAACGGCATCATGGAGGAAGCGCTTCAGTATATATCCCATGCGGACATGCTGATCATAGGCGGGACTTCGCTGGTTGTTTATCCGGCGGCGGGACTGGTGCAGTATTACAACGGGAACAGACTGGTGCTCATCAACAAGTCTTCCACACCCATGGATTCCAATGCGGACCTGATCATCAACGGAAAAATCGGAGAGGTCTTAAAAAGCGTTGTACCGGAATAAGAAACGAAAACAGGAGGATTTTAAGATATGCATTTTGCGGATGTAAATCGCTACGACGGAAGAATGAAGTACAGACGGTGCGGGAAGAGCGGCGTTCTGCTTCCGGAAATTTCCCTGGGACTCTGGAAAAATTTCGGAAATGACAAACCGTTCGAGGTGCAGAAGTCGATTATTCTGCGTGCATTTGATCTGGGAATCACGCATTTCGATCTGGCCAATAATTACGGAAATCCCGACAACGGACTCGCGGAAGAACACTTCGGAAAAATCCTTCACGATGAACTTCCTTCCTGCCGCGACGAAATGTTTATTTCGACCAAGGCAGGCTATACGGACTGGGCGGGCCCTTACGGAAACTGGGGCTCGAGGAAATATCTGATGGCAAGCCTTGACCGGAGCTTAAAAAGACTCGGCCTTCCGTACGTGGATCTGTTCTATCATCACCGGCCGGATCCCGACACGCCTCTCGAGGAGACGTGCGGCGCGCTGAGCGATATCGTGAAAAGCGGGAAAGCGCTCTACGTCGGGATTTCGAATTACGGGGAAAAGGAGGCGGCGGAGGCGCTCAGGATTTTGAGAAGCAACGGGACGCCGTGTCTCATAGAGCAGCCGCGCTACAATCTGTTCGAGCGCTGGGAGGAGGACGGCCTCTTCCGGATTCTTAAGGAAAACGGTGCGGGCGCGATCGCCTATTCGCCGCTGGCGCAGGGCGCGCTTACGGGAAAATATCTGAACGGAATTCCGGACGGAACCAGGGCGAGCGACCAGAAGTCCACGATCACCGGAAGGTATCTGGATGAACCGCATTTGAAGATGATAAGGGAACTGAACGGGATGGCGGAGGAGCGTGGCGAAAAACTTTCGCAGATGGCGCTTGCCTGGATTTTAAGAAGAGAGGAAGTCACTTCTGTACTGGTCGGGGCGAGCTCTCCGGAGCAGCTTCAGGAAAATGTCAAAGCGACGACGGCCGCCGCATTTACGGAAGAGGAACTGGAAAAGATCGACCGCATCACAGGGAAGGTCTGAGAAAAACAGGCGCATTCCGGAGAACAAGAAGGACTTAAGATGGATATCCGGGTCGGAGATATTGTAAAACTCAAAAAAAAGCATCCCTGCGGATCAAGCGAATGGGAAGTCCTTCGGATAGGACAGGACTTCCGCCTGAAATGCACGGGATGCGGCCACCAGATCATGATCGAGAGGATGCTGGTGGAAAAAAATCTGAAGGGTCTTAAACGGGCGGAAGATCAGTCCGGTACATCCGGAACCTGATTTTTTTCCAGAAAGGCCAGTATGGAATCCACGCAGCTCTTTATGCTGCCGTTGTTCTTAATGACAGCGGCGGCATATTTTTGATAGGCGTTTACGCGGCTCTCGTACAGGGAACGCAGTTCGGCCTCTGTTTTTCCGCAGGCAATGGGCCGGCGGGAATCATTTCTTAAAAGCAGAAAACTTGTATGAAAATCACGTTCCAGTAAAATCACGGTCCCGCATTCTGAGAGAACGGATGCGTTCCGTTCAAACGTCATCAGCCCGCCGCCGGTGGAGATGACCGAAGGACCGAGAGAGGAGACGGATAAGGCCACCCTGTGCTCGCGGGAGCGAAAGCCGGCTTCCCCTTCCTCCTTAAAAATTTCCGCTATGCTTTTCCCGGCTTCGCGGACAATCATTTCGTCCGTGTCCAGAAAAGGGACTTTCAAAGAAGCCGCCAGCGCGGTTCCGACGGCCGTTTTTCCGCAGGCCATGAAGCCGCACAGGATTACGGGTTTACGTAAAATAAACATTTTATCACCTCTGATTATGCCATTCTATCATATATCGCTTGCAAAACGCCAGTTTCTCTGATAAAATATGACTTCGTGACACATGAACCACATTCCTTGCTTCCGGAACTGAACCGGAGGCCAGAGACCACAAGGAGGATAAACAGCAGATGAACAAATACGAATTAGCACTTGTTCTGAACGGATCGCTCGAAGACGATGCGAAAACGGCTGCGCTGGAAAAGGTACAGGGTTATATTACCCGTTTCCACGGAACTGTCGGCAACATCGACGACTGGGGTAAGAAGAAGTTTGCCTATGATATCGGAAAGGCAAAAGAAGGCTTCTATTACTTCATCAAGTTCGAGTCGGAAGATCCGACATGCCCGAACGAACTGGAATCACGTGTTCGTATCATGGAGCCTGTCGTAAGATATCTGATCGTTTCAGACGAGGCCTGAATACAGAGCGGCGCATGACGCCGTCTGCATCGGAAGATTCAGAAAGAGGGTTTACATGAACAGAGTTATATTGATGGGAAGACTGACAAGAGATCCGGAAGTAAGATATACGAACGGTGAAAAGTCTATGGCGGTTGCGCATTACACGCTTGCGGTGGACAGACGCGGCAGAAGAGCTCAGAGTAACGACGCCGGTGAGCAGCAGACTGCAGACTTCATCCAGTGCGTCGCTTTTGACAGAGCGGGAGAGTTTGCGGAAAAATATTTCCATCAGGGAATGCGGGTTCTGGTATCCGGCAGGATCCAGACCGGCAGCTACACGAACAGAGACGGACAGAAAGTCTACACCACGGATGTGATCGTGGATGATCAGGAATTTGCCGACAGCAAGGGAGCGGGCGGAAATGCAGGAGCTCCTTCGGGTGCGGAGGCAAACAGCGGAGCCGGATATAACGGCAGCGCAAAGCCCACACCGCAGGCGGCAAGCACGGAAGGTTTCATGAACATTCCCGACGGCGTCGAGGATGAGGGACTTCCGTTCAACTAATTTAAAGTAAACTGAAAGGGGACAAAATGCCATATAATAAAGACAGATCCGACCGGTCTGACCGGTCCGACGGAATGAGATCCAGAAGACCCGGCGGCGGAATGCACAGAAGAAAAAAAGTATGTGTTTTCTGCAGCGAGAGCGCGAAGCCGATCGATTATAAGGATGTCGCTACGCTTAAAAAGTATGTTTCCGAGAGAGGAAAAATTCTTCCCCGCCGCATTACCGGAAACTGTGCAAAGCATCAGAGAGAGCTGACGGTGGCAATCAAGAGGGCGCGTCATATTGCGCTTCTGCCGTATCAGTGCGAGTAAACCGTATATCATCGGAAATGCAGTCAGAGTACGCTTCGGTGTATTAACCTGTATTCTTGAAAAAGAATGCCTTCACAGAAACTGTGAAGGCATTTTTTCTTCGGCCGGTGCAGGCTGCGGAAAGACACTGTAATTTTACAGAGGGAAGAGGGACGGCGCAGAATGAAAATCAATGTCAGATCCGAATTCAGACATTTCGAGGGAGTGCTTCTGGGCGTGTTCGCCTGGGCATCCGCCTACCGGTTTTTTATTGTCCCGGCAGGACTCTATAACGGGGGCTTTACCGGTATTTCGCAGATCATCCGGAATACCATACTGTATGTCAGCGGACAGAACTTCGATCTGGACTTTACCGGCATCATATACTGGTGCCTGAATATTCCGCTCTTTATTCTCGGGAAACGGAATATCGGGAAAATGTTCATCTTAAGGACCATCATCGCGGTCAGCATCCAGTCTGCGCTCATGGTGTTCCTTCCTTCTCCGTCGAAGCCGATCTTCAGCGATCTGTCGCTGAACTGCATAGTCGGCGGCGCCATGTCCGGTTTCGGGATAGGAACCATTTTAAAATCCGGCGGATCTTCCGGAGGTACGGACATCCTCGGACTGTACTTTGTCAAGAAATATCCGGAGTACAGCGTCGGCAGACTTTCCATGACCATCAATATATTTGTCTTTGCCTATGCGGCTGTTTTTTTCAGCTATGAAACCGCTGCCTATTCGCTGGTGTTTTCCCTGATCTCGAGCCTGGTCATGGACAGGACGCACTCCCAGAACATAAGGCTTGCGGTGTTCATCGTGTCCAAGGTGCCTGATCTCGGAAGAAAACTCACTCAGGAGCTGACCCGCGGCGTGACCAGCTGGAACGGCTGGGGTGAGTTCAGCGGGGACGGATATCAGGTCCATATGATCGTACTGAATAAATATGAACTGCACCGCTTCCGGCAGATCTTAAGCGAGGCGGATCCGGCAGCATTTTCCTGGGTCGTTTCGCCGAGCATGGTGATCGGAAATTTTGCCAGACGCCTGGATGTCTGAATATCAGTTTTCGCCGGGGCCCTTTACGGTCTTTCCGTTCCCCTGCCTGACGGTTGCCTGTGCTGCCGCAGTGGTGGATTTTGCCGCGGACTTTGTCTGCGCGCCTCCGGGTGCGGTAAGAACCGCTCCCTTGGAAGTCGTTTTGGCTTTCGTGACGCCGGGACCGTAATCGGTCGGTGAGGATGGCTTCACGACAGCGGAGGTGGATTCCTTTTTGGCCTCGGTGGTTGCAGCGGTCGTAGCGGCTGTGGTAGTCGCAGCGGCCGTTTTCTTTACTGATTCCGTGGATTTCGAGGTGGCTTCCCTTGCCCTCTGCTCCGCGGCAGCCTTTTCGTTGATGGCGGTGTTGAACAGATCGGTGACGCCTGTGTCGTAGTCGGCCTTCTTTCCGGTATCCGGATCGATGAATGCCTCGACGACGGATGCAGGTCTTTCCCAGTCCTTTGACGTCACATCCGCATGAAGATCGGTCATGACATCATGCCATATTTTTCCGGCATAGGTGGAACCATACACGCCGGGCATGGCCCGCGGCGTGTCATATCCCACCCATACCGCGGTCGTGTAATATCTTGTATAGCCGCAGAACCAGGTATCCTTGCTGCTGTTCGTGGTTCCGGTTTTTCCGGCTGCCTGCTGTCCCTTGATATCCAGTCCGTATCCGGTGCCGTAGGATTTGTCCAGCGTGCCCTTTAAAATATCCGTCAGCATATAGGCGGTACCCGGCGTAAAGACCTGCGTTTTCTGCTCATAGCCGGAGAAGAGTTCCTTTCCGGTCTTGTCGTAGATCAGGCTGGCAATGCAGGTACGGTCGCTGTATACGCCGTTGTTGGAAAGTGCCGCATAGCCCTTCGCCATATCCGTTACGTGGACGCCGTTCGTGAAGCCGCCGATCGAAACGGCCGGCGCGGAGAGATCCGCCCAGGAAACCGTGGAAAAATGAAGCTTTGCCAGATAGGAAAGGCCGGTCTCCGTTCCGATTTTCTGCAGGATCTGCCAGGCAACGGTGTTTAAGGAACGGTTCAGGGCTTCGCGGATGGAGACATAGCCGTAGTAGTTACCGCCGGAGTTGGAAGGACCGCCGTCCCATTCGTGATCATTTAAAACAAGAGAGGGATAGAACGATCCGGTCTCGAAGGCGGGGCCGTAATCGATTAACGGTTTGATCGTGGAACCCGGCTGGCGGGAAGAAAGGAATGCACGGTTATATTCGTCGTCCGTGCCTCTGCCGCCCACGATCGCAACGACTGTGTTCCACTCGTTGTTTATGACGGCTGCGGCGCCCTGAAGGGCAAATTTTCCGTTCTCCTGCCGCTCGGTCTTACTCTTCAGCGCACTGTCCAGATGCGTCTGCAGAATATCCTGGATGGCGCTGTCGAGCGTTGTGTGGATCTTATATCCGCCCGCGCGGATTTCATCGCTTTTCTCGGCGTAGGCATCCTTGTATTTTTCCTGATATTCCAGATATTCCTTCTGCGTATTGAACGAATAGGCAAATTCAAAATTCTCGTTCTTCATCAGCTCGAGCGCGGCGCAGTGGATGGCATAGCTCGTCTGGTAGTTTTCCACGGCAACCTGCTGTTCGGTCTTTACGATGTTCAGCGGTTTCTTCTGATATTCTTCCAGCTGTTCTTCCGTGATATCCTTGCAGGCATACATGCTTTTCAGAACGTCATTTCTTTTTTTCAGCGCATTGTCCGGATGCTTTACGGGATCATAGGTGGACGGACGGTTGCTGATGCCGGCAAGAAGCGCAGCTTCCCACACATCCACGTCCTTCGCGCTCTTTCCGAAATAGTATCTGCTGGCGGCTTCCACGCCGTAGCAGCCGTGCGCATAATAGTTCCCGTTGCAGTAAAACTCCATGATCTTGTCCTTGCCGAACCGCCGTTCCAGCTCGGGGGCGATTATGATTTCGGTAAGCTTCCGTTCCAGCGTTCTTTCCTGCGTGAGATAGGTGTTTTTGATAACCTGCTGCGTAATGGTGGACGCACCCTGCGTGACGCTTCCGCGGTGCTTCACGTAGGAAACAAGCGCCCGCATCATGGCAACAACATCAACGCCGTTATGGGAGTAGAAACGGCGGTCTTCCTGATCCACGTAGGCCTTGCGGATATTTTCGCTGATGTCGGCAAAGGAGTCGTAGATATAGTGGCCGGCGCTGATCACGCCTATGCGGTTATTCGCACTGTCAAAAACTTCCGTGTCGCTCATGCGGCGGAAATCGGATTCGTCCATATTGGTGAAGGTGCTGATCGCGGTCTGTCTGATCTCCGACAGCTGCGGATAAACGCGGTAGAAAACCATTCCGCCGACGATCAGGATAGCCGCAAGAAGAAATAAAAGAATTCCCTTCAGGATTCTTATGAACGGAGAGATATGCTTCTTTTTTCTTCCGTGACCGTTCGGTTGATTTTTCTGCATGGCAAGGACCTCTTTACATAAAGTTCAGATGCTTCTAGTTATAGTATAAAAGTGACAGTTTGTATATGATTTCTTTCATTAAGATTCCGTGTATATGCGGTTAAGAAAAAGGAAAAACGGTTATATTAATAATAATTATTGATATTGTTATTGACAAATTGTACTGGAAAAAGTACAATAAGATCGTCTGAAAACCATCCGTGAAAACCGGACAGTGTCCGCACGGACTTTAATAATTATTTAAAGGAGGGAAGAAATGAAGAAGACGGAAGAGAAACCTGTATCGGCTGTTAAGAAACAGGAAAAGGCAAAAGCAGTAAAGAAAACGGAACGGAAACCGCTTTCGAACCCTGTGAAGCTCACAAACGAAGTCGGCGCACCGGTCGCTGACAATGAGAACTCCATCACGGCGGGTCCGAGAGGCCCTGTCGTCATGCAGGACGTGTGGCTCATGGAAAAAATGGCGCACTTCAACCGCGAAGTTATCCCGGAACGCCGCATGCATGCGAAGGGCTGGGGCGCATATGGAACATTCAAAGTGACGCACAATATCTCAAAGTATACGAAGGCTGATGTCCTGCAGCCCGGAAGAAAAACGGAAGTCTTTGTCCGCTTTTCCACGGTCGCCGGCGAAAGAGGCGCGGCAGACTGCGAACGCGATATCAGGGGTGTTGCGATCAAGTTCTATACAAAAGAAGGAAACTGGGATCTGGTCGGAAACAATACGCCCACGTTCTTCATCCGCGACGTCCACAATTTCTCCGATCTGAACCGTGCGGTGAAACGCGATCCGCGTACAGGCAGACGATCCGCGCAGAATAACTGGGATTTCTGGACGCTTCTTCCGGAGACTTTCCATCAGATCACCATTACCATGAGCGATCGCGGTATACCGGCAAGTTTCCGCAACATGGATATTTTCGGCGAGCATACCTTCAGTTTCTATAACAAGAAGAACGAGCGCGTATGGTGCAAGTTCCATTTGAAGACCGAGCAGGGAATCAAATGCCTGTCCGATGCGGAAGCGGAGAAGATCAACGGTATGGACCGTGAATATCACGGAAAGGATCTGTTCGACGCGATCGAACGGGGTGATTATCCGAAGTGGAAAATGTACGTGCAGATCATGACAGAGGAACAGGCGAAGAAGCATTACGAGAACCCGTTCGATATTACGAAGATCTGGCGTCATAAGGAATTCCCCTTGATCGAGGTGGGAGAGCTGGAACTGAACCGGAATCCGGAAAACTATTTTGCGGAAGTGGAACAGGCTGCATTTACACCGGCTCATGTGGTACCCGGCATAGGCTTCTCGCCGGACCGTTTCCTGCAGGGAAGACTGTTCGCCTACGGTGACGCGCAGCGTTACCGTCTCGGCATCAACTACAACGATATTCCGGTGAACAGGGCAAAATGTGAAGTGAACGATTACCACCGCGACGGCGCTATGCGGACGGACGGAAACTACGGCAGCGCACCGGCCTACACGCCGAACAGCTACGGTTACTGGACCGCACAGCCGGAAGTTGCGGAACCGCAGCTTGAACTGAACGGCGCCATGTGGCGTTATGATCCGAAGGACGACCCGACCGATGACTGCTTTAAGGCCGGCGGTGATCTGTGGAGAGTCCTGAAGGAAGATAAGAAGGCGATCCTGATCGACAATACCGCACGCAATATGGCGGATGTCACGGAGAACATCAAATACCGCCATGCGGTCCACTGCTTCCTTGCGGACAAGGAATACGGCGAGCGCATGACAGCGGCGCTGAAACTTGATCCGGAAAAAGTAAAGAAACTTTCGCAGCTCGATAATAACGGACTGATTGAGGCAACGCTTCCCAGACAGTAAGCTGTCAGAAGGCGGCATCGGCAGACGCCGGGCAGTTTTGTTTGATGCAGATTTTTAACCATATCCAATGAACAGAAAGACATCGCGGGCAGAAAAAGTCCGCGGTGTCTTTTTTGGGGGCGGGGCTCCGGCGTACGGGAACATATTTAACTGCGTATAAAATGCAGCCGGAATACCGATGATAATTATACCGGACGAAGGCAGCAGGACCAGAGCGACTGTTCCAGTACTGCTATCCTGTCTGCAGTCTGCGCACGGAAGAAATACCGTGCTGTTTATGTTCTTAAAGCTTGGAATAACATGAAAAAAGGTATACAATAATATAAATATACATTACAGATTACAAATTTAACAAAGCACTATTTAAAAGAAGGGTATTCAAAATGGAGTTTACAAGAGGACAACTTGAGGCGCTTATAAAATGCATACCGGGTTATGCGGTCATGTATCTCATTGACGAAAAAACCGGCGTCATTACCCCGTTCCTCTACACGGAAAATGCTCCTTCTTTTTCCGGCCTGACAGAAAAAGAGTATCTTGAACTGTGCGGGGAGGATGCAACGAAGGTCATACTTCCGCAGGATTTATGTTCCGTAAAGGATACTATAAGCAGGATCTTTTCCGGAGAAATTGAAGTGACCTGCACGTACCGTACTATTCACAAAACAGACGGCTATGTGTGGACGCATGCGGAAATGAAGTGGATAGGCGATCATGAAGGGAAACAAGTCCTTCTGGGAACGTTTCGTGACATCAGCAGACAGATCGCAGAGGACACGCCGGGCGGCTTTTTTGTATATGCGGCCCAGGAAGACGATCAGTTTTTCTTTGTGAGTGAAAATATGCTGCGTATGCTCGGGTACAGTGCAAAAGAGTTCCGGGCGGCTTTCGGCAACCGTTTTCGTTTTATGGTATACGAAGAGGACCGTGAGAAGACCCTTAAGTCGATCGAAGATCAGATTGCGGAGAACGGACAGTATGACAGGGTAGATTACCGGATCCTGAAAAAGGACGGGAGTCTTCTGTGGGTGCATGACGAGGGTCATCATGTTGTTGACCGGGACGGGCGCGCCTGGTTCTATGTGACTATCAACGATATCAGCGGATCCGTCGCCGAGCGGCTGATGCTTCAGAAGGAAAACAGCAGGCTCGACAGCATTATCAATTCCATTCCTGCCGGTGTTTCGGTATACCGGATGGACAAGGGTAAAATTTCCCTGATTGCCGTTACGCAGATGACCTGCGATCTGTTCGGCATGACCGAAGAACAGATGAAAAAACAGAATGAAACCATTTTTCCGCAGCGGGTATATCCTGATGATCTGGACATCCTCATGACTACCGTGGAGTCCGTAAAAGATCCGGGCAGGCATATGTCACAGCCGTTTCGGTATGATGACGGCAGGGGCGGATGGAGATGGCTCCGCATCAATGCCTCCACTGTTCAGTCGGATGAAGACAGTGTGTTTTATATTTATTCCGTCATTACGGATCTGACTGCGGAGATGAAGGCGGAAACCGCTGTCGCGGAGGGAAGAAAAAGGCAGCAGGATGATTTCCGGGAATCCGTAAGAGCGCTTCTGTTTGCCAATCCGCAGTCGCTCTGCACGGTACGGCTGAACCTGACCAGGAACCGGTGCGAGGAATGGTACGGTACTTCACAGTATGTCATCAAGACCATCAAGTCGGATACTGCGGAAGGCGTCATAGAGAATATTTCGAAGATCATTCTGAATGCGCAGAACAGGAAAACTTTCCGGGAGCATTTCAGCCTTGCAGCGCTTCTCAGACTTTTTGAAAGCGGAAAGACCCGCGATATTGTCCGTTACCGCCGCAGCGTGGAAGACGGTACTTCCATATGGGTGGAAACCGTCGTGAACATGGTAGAGAATCCGGAAACGCATGATGTGGAAGCAGTGCTCTTTTCGGAAGATATCAATGATCAGGAACTGAACAGGGAAATCATTCAGAAGATCACGGATACCGGATATGATTACATTGCCATTCTGAGACCGGAAGATGAAGCTCTTTTTTTCCGCTATGCGGGCGATATCCGGACCAGTACGTATCGGGAGCTCATTCATGATATCCGGAAACCGTGGCAGTACGGAAACATGGTGGACTATGCACTGGACAGATGGGTGGACCCGAACGAAAGAGAACATTTCAGCATAGAAACCAGGATAGGCAATATCGTACAGCACCTCGATGATGAGGGAAGCTATGTCGTCAACGTAAAATCAAGAGGCATTGACGGGGAGGAAGGGTGGAAGCAGATCAGGCTGGTCTGGCTTGATGAGACCCGCGACTGGATTCTGATCCAGCAGACGGATGTCACGAATACGCTGAAGCACCGGCAGAAGGAACTGGTGGAGCGGCTGGAAACGGAAAAGGCACTCCGCTATGAAGCGGACCAGGCAAATGAATCCAAGTCCAATTTCCTTTCCAGCGTCAGCCATGACATGCGGACACCGTTAAACGCCATTCTTGGCTATGACCGGCTTGCACTTGAAACAGATTCCGGAGAAGACAAGAACGACTATCTGAAAAAGATCGGTCAGGCGGGGAGTACGCTTCTCTCCCTGATCAATGACACCCTTGATCTGCAGAAAATCGAAACCGGCACCACAACAATCCATACGGCACCGGTGCACTGCAGTGAGGTCGTCGACGGGATCATAACGGCGGTGAAGCCGATGATGGATGCGAGAAAAATCAATTTCCGCTTTGAAAATTCCAAGGCGGTCATGGCCGTGATCGATGTGGATGCCATGCATGTACAGGAAATCTTCATCAACCTTCTTTCCAATGCAGCCAAGTTCACGCCGGAAGGCGGAAATGTTCTCTTTTCGGTCGAATGTGAAAAGGAAACTGCGGATGAAGTTTATGACAAGCTGGTCATAAAGGATGACGGATGCGGCATTTCCGAGGCTTTCCTGCCGCACATTTTTGAACCCTTTGCGCAGGAGAGAACTGCCAGAAACGCAGGCGTGGGCGGGTCGGGACTGGGGCTTTCCATTGTCAGACGGCTTGTGGAACTCATGCACGGGCGGATTGAAGTCGAAAGCCGTCCCGGCGAGGGAACCGCATTTACGGTTTATCTTGCATTCCGGAAATTCAAGGGGGAACCTGATCAGAACCATGACAGAGAGGAAAATGTCGGGAGGGTCGATTTCGCAGGAAAGAAGCTGCTCCTCTGCGAAGACAACGAAATGAACCGTGAAATCGCCAAGGCCATTCTGACGAAAAAGGGAATAGAGGTGGACTGCGCATTCAACGGAAAAAACGGTCTGGAGATGTTTAAGCAGTCGGCGGCCGGAGAATATGCGGCCATCCTGATGGATATCCGCATGCCTGTGATGGACGGGTATGAAACGGCCAGGGCCGTCCGTGCATCAGGCCACCCGGACAGTATCATGATCCCGATCCTCGCCATGACTGCGGATGCCTACACCGACGATGTGAAAAAAGCGAAGGACGCGGGCATGAATTCCCATCTTTCCAAGCCGATCGATGTGGACCGGCTGATGTCGGAGCTGGCAAAGTACGTGCGCGCTTAAGTTATTTGATCAGATCCGCATATTCGAACCGGATCATTTTACCGAGATCATCCGGAGACACAGCAACCTGATAGCCTCTTCGCCCGGCCGACATCAAAACGGCCGGGTAGTTTTTTGCGCTTTCGTGCACGGTCGTCCGGAAAAATTTCTTCATGCCGATGGGGGAACAGCCTCCGTGGATATATCCCGTGAGGCCCAGAAGATCCTTTGATTTCAGCATTTCGATCGATTTCTCGCCGACGGCATGCGCCGCTTTTTTCAAATCAAGTTCCGCCGGTCCGGGGATGACAAACACATAATGCCCGCCGCTTTTTCCCACGGTGACAAGCGTTTTAAAAACCTGTTCCGGGTCCTGTTTCAGGAATGCCGCGACTTCTGTTGCGCTTACGGCCTGGTCCTCGGGATAGGTGTATTCCTGATAACTGATTTTCTTTGCGTCCAGAAGGCGCATGACATTGGTTTTTTCGCTGCTTTTCATATAATCAGACAGGATCCTTCCTTCTGCTTTTTCTGTACGGGGCTTCCGCGGAAGCGTCCCGCTTGATTTCCGTCAGTATAGCATAAAGCATTCTTTTGTAAAAGCGCAGGTGAATAATCACGTAAATAAAACCGATTTATGATATAATATTAAAGCGTGTTGTCCGCATTTTTCAGAAAACTGCGGGTCGAAGAATTTTTTGCCTTGCGGGAGCAGCCGGAAAGACGGCAGCGCACCGGTCGGCTTACAGGACTGCGGGACGGAAAGATGAAGGGATTTCAATGAAGGAAACAAAGAGAACCGATGAGCTTCTGCGGTCCTATCTCCGGTGGCCGGTGATTTTCGAACTGCTTCTGGTTGCTGCTGCCGTTGCCGCTGCAATATCCGCAAACGGCAGGACGGTCATTGCGATTGTCCTGCTGGCTGTTGTCGGCCTTGTTTTCACGTGCAGGCTTTACCTTGCGCAGAAGAACAGCATCATGAAGGCGCTGGTCGGATTTGCCATGGCGGCGGAGGGAACGCAGCAGAAACTGATGGCGGACCTGGATCTGCCCTGTGCGATCGTCGATGCGGACGGAAATTTTACCTGGAAGAACCGTACGTTCTCCGAGATTACCGAGGGAGACAAGAGTGCGGCAAAAAATCTGAACGCGATGTTCCCGGATACCAATCTGACAGATATCGAAAAGATTGAAAAGAGCGCGGACTGCCATTCATCGTACAGGGACAGGCAGTATCGCATCCGTATTCTGAAATCGGATATCGACAATGCGGGAATCTATGTTGTTTATCTTTATGACGAAAGCGAACTGCTGTTCTTAAAGCAGGAAACGGACGACAAAAGGTTTGTGGCCGGACTGATTTATCTGGACAATTACGACGAGGCAACGGAAAGTGTGGATGAAGTGCGCCGCTCCCTGCTGATGGCGCTGATCGACCGGAAGATCACGCAGTACGTGGAAAGCGTGCACGGCATTGTCAAGAAGCTGGAGAAGGACAAATATTTCTTCGTGACGGAGCGCATGCATCTTGCGGAAATGCAGAAGGACCGTTTCGATATTCTGGAACAGGTGAAAACCGTAAACATCGGAAACGAAATGCGGATCACGCTTTCCATAGGAATAGGGGACGGCGGGGACACCTACGATCAGAACTACGAATATGCGCGGCTGGCAATGGATATGGCACTGGGACGCGGCGGAGATCAGGCGGTCATAAAGAATCATGAGACCATCCGCTATTTCGGCGGGAAATCCCAGACTGTCGAGAAGACCACGAGAGTCAAGGCAAGAGTCAAGGCGCATGCATTCCGCGAGCTGATGGAATCCAAGGACCGGCTGATTATCATGGGACACAAGATTCTGGACATCGATTCCTTCGGCGCGGCGGTCGGCATATGGCGGATAGCGATTTCCATGGGGAAGCGCGCCAGCATCGTGATCAGCAATGTGAACTCGAGCGTACGTCCCATGATGGACCGCTTTACGGGAGGGGAATATCCGGAGGACCTTTTTATCAGCGAGAACCAGGCACTTACCCTGATGGATGACAGTACCATTCTTGTAGTGGTGGATGTGAACCGTCCCGCCATTACGGAAGCTCCGAATCTTCTGGAGGCGGCGAAGACCATAGTCGTGTTCGATCATCACAGGCAGGGCGCGGAGATCATAGACCATGCGGAACTTTCCTATGTGGAGCCCTACGCATCCAGCGCCTGCGAAATGGTGGCGGAGATCGTGCAGTATATTGCGGACGATATCCGCATACGCCCGGCCGAAGCGGATGCCATGTATGCCGGCATTGTGATCGACACGCATAACTTTACCAACCAGACAGGCGTCAGAACCTTCGAGGCGGCGGCGTTCTTAAGAAGGAACGGGGCCGATGTCACAAGAGTGCGGAAGCTGTTCCGCGAAAGGATAGAGGATTACCGGGTCAAGGCCGAGACCATCCATAACACGGAGATTTTCAGGGACCGGTTTGCAATCGGCATATGCCGTCCGGTGGTGGAAACGGACAGCCCGACCGTGATCGCGGCGCAGGCTGCGAACGATCTGCTGGATATTATCGGCATCAAGGCCAGCATTGTCATTACCGAATACAACGGCAAGGTATATTTAAGCGCGCGTTCGATCGATGAAGTGAACGTGCAGGTCATGATGGAAAGGCTCGGAGGAGGCGGACACCGTACCATAGCCGGTGCGCAGCTTACGGGCATTACCGCGGACCAGGCAAAGGATAAAGTCAAGGAAGTCATAAGCGATATGCTGGAGAAAGGTGAGATATCATGAAAGTAGTCTTATTGCAGGATGTGAAATCATTGGGAAAAAGCGGAGATCTGGTTGAAGTTTCGGAAGGATATGCGAGAAATTATATTCTGCCGCGGAAGATCGGTGCGCCGGCAACTGCCGAAACCTTAAATACCGTGAAACTGAAAAAAGCGAATGCCGAGCGGATTGCGGCGGAACAGCTCGCGGAGGCGAAGGGACAGGCGGAAAAGCTTTTAAACTCTGTCGTCACCATTTCCATCAAGGGCGGAGAAAACGGAAAGACCTACGGCTCCGTTTCCACGAAGGAAATTGCGGAAGCCGCGAAGAATCAGCTCGGGCTGGAAATCGACAAAAAGAAAATTGTCTTACAGGAACCGATCAAGACCTTCGGCACCCATGAAGTGACCGTGAAGCTTCACAGGGAAGTCGCGGCGAAGCTTTCGGTAAAGGTTGTCGAAGCGTAAGGCAGGTTCGACAGGATAAGACAGGCGGAAAAGAACGATGGATGAAACAATACTGAAACGTGTGCTTCCACACAACACGGATGCGGAGCAGTCCGTGATCGGTTCCATGCTGATGGACCGGGACGCGGCGGGCGACGCGATCAATATCGTAAGTGCCGATGATTTTTATTCGCGGCAGTATGCCGTCATGTTCGAATGCATGACCGAGCTTTACAACGACAACAAACCGATCGATCTTCTGACCGTGCAGGAAAAACTGAAGGAAAAAGATGTGCCTCCGGAAATGAGCGGGCTGGACTTCATCCGCGAGATCGTGGAAAATGTACCGACATCGGCAAATGTGAAGGCCTATGCGGCGATCGTTCACGAGAAGGCCGCGAAGCGCAGGTTGATCAAGGCCACGGAGGAAATTGCGAATACCTGTTATGCAGACAAGGAAGACATGGACACCGTCTTCGGCAATGCGGAGGACAGGATATTCCAGGTTCTGAATTCCAGAGGGTCGGCGGATTTCGTGCCGATCGATAAAATTACGGAAAAGGTCATGGATAAAATCCAGGAAGCCTTCCGGAACAATGCACCGGTTACCGGAATTCCGACGGGTTTCTACGACCTTGACTACAAAACCAGCGGCATGCAGCCTTCGGACCTCATTCTGATCGCCGCAAGGCCTTCCATGGGAAAGACCGCTTTCGTGCTGAACATCGTGGAAACGGTGGCACTGAAAAAACATCAGGCGTGCATGATCTTTTCTCTGGAAATGAGCAAGGAGCAGCTTGTAAACCGTCTTCTTTCGATGGAGTCCGGCGTGGATGCACAGAAGCTCCGTACCGGTCAGCTTTCCCCGGATGATTTCGAACAGCTTCTTTACGGAGCCATTCAGATCGGCGGCGCCAAGAATCTGGCAATCGACGACACGCCGGGCATAGGCATGGCGGAACTGAGAAGCAAGTGCCGGAAGAAAAAACTGGAGAGCGGCCTGGATCTGGTCATCATCGACTATATCCAGCTGATGAGCGGAAGCGCGAAGGGCGGCGAGAGCCGTCAGCAGGAGATCGCGGAAATTTCCCGGAACCTGAAATCGCTGGCCAGGGAAATGGAAGCCCCCGTGGTCGCCTTGTCCCAGCTTTCCCGTGCGTGCGAACAGAGGGACGATCACCGGCCAATGCTTTCGGACTTAAGAGAATCCGGTGCCATAGAGCAGGATGCGGATATCGTCATGTTCCTCTACAGGGATGACTACTACAACAAGGACACGCAGCATCCGGGCGAGGCGGAAGTGATCATTGCAAAACAGCGAAACGGCCCGATCGGGACAGTGACGCTTCTCTGGAAACCGGAGATCACGAAGTTTGTGAATATGGAGAAAGCATAAGAGAGCGGTGCCGGAGAGAAGAATCTGCGGCACGCAGGTCTTGTGCGGGAGAAGAGAAAAAAAGATCCGGAATGCGTTCTGCATTCCGGATCTTTTTCTGCTCTCTTCTGTATCCGATCGGATTTATGCTTCGATAGCACCGTTCGGGCAGGCTGCTTCGCATGCTCCGCAGTCAATGCAGGTATCAGCATCGACTACATATTTTCCGTCACCCTGAGAGATTGCACCTACCGGGCACTCGCTTGCGCAGGTTCCGCAGTTGACACATTTGTCTGTAATCTTGTGAGCCATTTCAAATCCTCCTTTTAGAATAAACGGTAAAGTAAATACAGATGTATTGTATACGACCGGACGAAAAATAGCAAGAGTCGGAAAGTGCCGGATTTTATGTCATGAAACAGGCTGGCTGGGGCAGATCAAAAGCGAATATACAGGATCAAAACGAATATACAAGATCAAAACGAATATCCCGCCGGAACTTAGGGGGCCTTCGGCTCCAATGCGTTCCGGCGGGATATCGTTTTGATCTAAGGATGCAGGCATTATTCTGTAAATGCGCCATTTGGGCCCGGATGGGTAGCGGCGCGTCTGGCTGAATCTGAAAAAACAGCCGGCGTCACGGGCAGTTATCTGCCTGAAATAATCCCTTGCAAAATACTAGGAATTATGATACGATAAAAAAACGCTGAAAGCGAATGCGAAATTAGGAGGAACTGATATGGCAATCAATAAAGAAATGACCATAGGCGAACTGATCACAACCAATGAAAATATAGCTCCCATTCTTATGCGTGCGGGGATGCATTGTCTTGGATGTCCGGCTTCTCAGGGAGAGACGCTTGAAGAAGCGTGCCAGGTACACGGAATTGACTGTGACACACTGGTAAGCCAGATCAACGAAATCGTCAAGTAAGATTTACGGAAGAGCACTGATCGATCAATAAAAGTACAGGCCGGGAACTTATGTTTCCGGCCTGTACTTTTATCTAAGGATGCAGTCACAAACGCGCCGCATTTATTTGGACAGGCATTGACGTATTTTACCGATCAGATCAAAACAATATCCCTCAGGGACGCATTGGAGCCGAAGGCTCCCTAAGTTCCTGAGGGATATTTGTTTTGATCTGGTAATTGACGTGAAAATTGATCTGTAAAAATACAACCTCAGCCAGAAATATTCCCGGCCTGAAACAATCTGCCTTCCAGGAAGATCACCCGATCTTCGAGAGCGACTGCAGCGCATGATCCGCAATGAACAGATCATAATGCTCCTTCAGATACGACTCGCTGGAATAATTCTGCCTGATGCGCTTCCCGTATTCCTGAAGCATGTTGCAGGTACTGGCAAACCCGACGGCATTCTTGGGAGAACCGGAGATAACCAGATAAAACCGTTTGTCGGACGGGTTCTTGTAAAGCGTATTTGCATCGAGCAGATTGTCCTTTACTGCCGCAGCAGCACGGATGACCTGATCCAGGGAATCAAACATGAATATTCTCGTGCCCGGGGCCGGAGAAGAACTGTCGTCGGCATGACCGGAAAGGATGCGCTCGGCACCTTCCAGACCGTTCTCCTGCGGAGAACTGCCCGGCTCCGGAATATCGGGATCCGGTGCGGGTGCGAATTTGGAAAAACGCGTATCCATTTCTTCAGGGTCATCCACCTTGGTGATAACGAGCATGACGCTTTCGTTGGAAAGCGGAATGGCCTCAACCATGAGAGGAATGTCCTCTGCCTCAAAGCCGACTTCATTGGAAGCCTTCTGTATCATTTCCCGGAAAAGGCTGCGTGCTTTGTCACTGCCGTAGGCGAGTTCGCCGAGAGTCAGGTTGCGTACGCTCAGGTCAAAGTTGGAGAGTGTGCAGCGGATCTGGCTGTCATTGATTCGTTCGATTTTCATGGACTTCACCCCTTTCCTTATCACACACTATACAACGCTTTCTGCAATTAATCAATCGATTATACCGGGAAAAATGCCGCCCGTAAAGCAGGAAAAACACCATATGTGACAGCCGGCGGATGTCATGTTGTTTATCTTGTGCCGCGGGGAAAGCCCTGCGGGTTCCATAAGCCGATGCACCGTTACAAATACGTGTTCGATATTTTAACGGAAGCCTCCGGAAAATATACTCGGAGTGAAGAGATGGAGAACAGGAGGTGCAGCACACGGTATAAAAGATTCTGTCAGTCCCCTTTCAGGATCTTAAAACAGCATCAGTCAATCAGAGAAAATCAGAAGTGAAACGGTCATTCTTTTTAACCATCTCGCAGCAGTCGGTTTACAGAAAATGGCGTACTGCGGACGGTCCGCATACGAAGGCCCGGAGAAACAAAAAACAAGCCGGCAGTCCGTTCCCGGAAGGGAACGTCCGGATCAAACAAAAAAAGACCTCAGGGAGGAAGCATGCTGCCCGCATTCAGAACACAGTACGTCCGCATTGCGGCTTAAGCGCACCATATGGAAAGGTTCATGTGTCACGACAGGAACTTCTTTCTTGCGGAAACCGGAGCGACAGAGCCGAGCAGGGTAAAATTCAGGCACGGGAGGAAGGATATGAAGTCGGATCTTTTATATGATCTCGAAAAGAAAGAAGGTTTCCTGCGGGGAATCAGAAAATTAAAGGAGCGCGGCGTTTCCATCTACATTGACGATCACGAAAGTAAGGAAGAGGAATGGCCGGTGCTTCTGAAAGAACCGGAGGAAGCGTATTTTTATATGGGAGATTTCATAGAGGATCCGGACACGGGAAAGCTTCTGTCCGTGCACTTCGACAGAGTCACGCATGAAATGATATGATAAAAACACGGACGCGTCTGGTCTGCAAACGGGATGCCGCCCGCATTAAAATATGATATACTGAGGAGGACCTTTTCAAAAAACGGAGGCCCTCTTTTTAATGAAAAAAATAGCAAAACTGATTGCGGCGGTCATTGTGATTCTCATCCTCGCGGCTGTCTGGTATGAAGGAAAAAGGCTCTACGACAAATTCGGGCCGAATAACGAAACGATACCGCTCACCGAGCTGTACAGTACTTCCGGGGACAATGCGGCCGTCTTCTATAACTATGTCCTGCAGAAGGAAAAAGGAATCTGGTCGGACGGAGAAATCTATCTCCCGTGCGACTGGGTGAACGATACCTTGAACGAGCGTTTTTACTGGGACAAGACGGAGAGCAGGCTCCTTTATGCGCTGCCGGATTCCCTCGTGACGATCGATGAAAAAACGACCGGGGACAACGGGAAAAAGCTCCTGATCAAAAAGGACGGCAAAGCCTATATTGCTTCCGCACTGGTTAAAAAGTACACGGACATCCACACGGAACTGTTCGGGGACGACGAGGTAAAGCGGATTTTCATCGGGAATGACTGGAAGGATCAGTCGGTCGTACAGACGACGGGAAAAACGGAGCTCAGGGCCATTCCGTCCGTGAAGGGAAGGATCACGGAGGCAGTCGACAGGGGAGAGAAACTGAAAGCCATACCGGTGAATCCGGATATGGATCAGACGTCTGTTTCGGAAGGAAAATGGCAGAGAGTCGTTTCGGAATCCGGGATAACGGGATATGTCGATGAAAAACGGATTCAGGATGCGGGAACGGAAAAATATACGCATGAGTTCAAGGCGCCTGTCTATAAAAATATCTCCATGGATAAACCGGTTATCCTCGTGTGGCATCAGGTGACGAACAAGGAGTCGAACAAGACGCTTTCTTCCGAACTGAAAAGTACGGAAGGGATCAATGCAGTTTCCCCGACCTGGTACTCCTTAAAGGACAATGAAGGAAATTACGACAGCTTCGCCAGCGCGGACTATGTGAAGACAGCCCATGACAAGGGTTTGCAGGTCTGGCCGTTAATCGATAATTTCAGCGACAATGTCACGCTCGGGACGCTGCTGTCAAAAACCTCGACGCGTCAGAAGCTGATCGCAAACCTGATTGCCGAAGCGGACAAATACGGGTTCGACGGCATCAACATCGATTTTGAGGAATTCAAGCAGGAGGCAGCGGGTTCCTATATCGAATTCATCAGGGAGCTGTCCGTTTCCTGCCGGAAAAAGGGACTGGTTCTTTCCGTGGATGTCCCGAACTATGCTTCCTATAATCTTCATTACAACAGGAAAGAACTCGGAACGGTCACGGATTATGTGATCAATATGGGATATGACGAACACACCGTGGGAGACGGACACGGGAAGGGAAGTACGGCCTCTTATGATTTTGTAAAAGAGGGAATAGAGGGAAGTCTGACGGAGGTCCCGAAGGAAAAACTGATCAATGCCATTCCGTTCTATACGCGGGTCTGGACGGAAAGCGACAAGGGAACGCTTACTGCGGATGCATACGGGATAAGCGCCGCAAAGAAATGGGTCACGGAAAACGGCGTCAAGCTTACCTGGGACAGCACGCTCGGCCAGTACTACGGCGAGCTGCATTCCTCAAAGAGCGCGAACACGAAATATATCTGGATGGAAGAGGAAAAATCGATCGCGGAGAAAATGGAACTGATCAGGCAGAAAAATCTTGCGGGTGTGGCGTGCTGGAAGCTGGGACTGGAAACACCGGAAGTCTGGGAGGAAGTCAATGCGATCGGAAAATAAAAAATTTCCGCTTGTTCCGGAGCTTCTTGCATTAACTGCGGTTATTGTTTTTGTCCTGGTCCGTTTTATTTTCCCTCCTGCAGGGAAAACGGGCGGCGGAAAGATAACCGAAAGCACGGCAGCAGTGGCGGAAACGGAAAAAAACACAACGGCGGTGAAAACAGCCGCGGCAGCGGATACCGGCAGGCCGTCAGCAGCGGCCGCGACTGCATCGGCGGCGGAAAAAGAAACGGGAACGGTTCTGCCGGCACCGGTGACAGTCAGAAAACCGCAAAAGGGAAAGATCATCATCGCAAGCGATACGCATTATCTGGCGAAGAGTTTAAGGGACGGCGGCTCCGCATTTACGCAGATGGTGGAATACGGCGACGGCAGGCTGGTGCAGTACTGCACGGAGATCACGGAGGCCTGGACGGAGGAAGTGATTGCCGAAAAGCCGGAGCTTCTGATCTTAAGCGGGGACCTTACGTTTGAGGGAGAGGAAGAAAGCCATAAGGAATTCGCGAAGATTCTCGCCAAAATTGAGAGAGCCGGGATCCCGGTGATCGTCATTCCCGGAAACCACGATATCAACAATCACGCGGCATGCAGCTACAAGGGCGATACGCTGGGCCCGGTCGCGCACGTTTCACCGGAGGAGTTTGCATCCATCTATGCGGACTTCGGATATAAGGAGGCGGTAAGCCGTGACAGTGCTTCCTTGAGCTATGTGTATCAGCTCGATCAGAATACCAGGCTCCTGATGATTGATTCCTGCCAGTACGAACCGAAGGCGCTGATCGGAGGGATGATCAAGGATGACACTTATGCCTGGATGGAAAATCAGCTTGCCGATGCGGCAGATAAGGGGATGACCGTTCTTACGGTGTCGCATCACAATGCGCTGGTGGAAAGCGAAGTCTATACGCTTGACTGTACGATCGAACACAGCGAAAGACTGGAAGAGCTTCTGAATAAATGGAGCGTACCGCTCCACCTGTCAGGACATCTGCATGTGCAGCATTACATGAAATCGAGCGGAACGGGAAAGACATTCACCGAGATCGTCACCGGATCGCTTATCACGCCGCCCTGCTGCTACGGAATTCTGGATCTGTCCGGAGACGGAAACTATTCCTATCATACCGGTAACGTGGATATGGAGGCGTACGCGGAACGCCATCAGAGCAGGAACAATGATCTTCTTCAGTTCACGGCATTTAAAAACGAGTTTCTGGAAAAGGTGTTCAAGAATCAGGCGTACGGAGACTTTGAAAAAACCGGAATAGAGGGAGAAGTCACGGATGTCGACAAAGAGGATATGGCCGGAATGTATGCGCGCCTGAACGCGGCGTACTATGCCGGAAAGGCATATAAGATCGCGGATGAGATAAAGGATTCCGCGGGTTACCGGAAATGGATGTCGTACGGGTACAGCAGCACGCTGACCGACTATATCGAGGCCATCCTGAATGATGCGACAAAGGATTACAATAACATAGTGACAGACGGAAAATGAAGATTTTCTTTTTTGAACTTGCGGTACATTGTCGAAGAAGGGATCCCGCAGGAGGAACCCGGCTTTTCATTGTTCAGCTGCAGGAAAAGTCCATTCTGGATCTTAAGGAGAACAGGCTGAAACAGATATGCCTGCGGCAACGGAGGTTCACAGGAGTGACCGATCAAACCGGAAATGAAAGACTTGAATAAAAGCAGGCAATAGGATATAATGCGAAAATAAAATAAAAAAAGGTTCTTCGGGGCGGGGTGCAATTCCCCACCGGCGGTGCAGTCCGCGAACCGTGGTGCTTTTTGCGAGGAAAAATCCTTCAGAAAGCATTCCGGCCGATCCGGCCATTCGAAAACAGAAATGAAATTCATTTCATTTTCGGAAATTCCGGAACCGACAGTAAAGTCTGGATGGAAGAAGAGCGCAGCATTTTCCGCGAAATAAAAACGGAGAAACGTGTCAGTGACACGCGGCTGCATCGGAAAGATCAGGAAAGCCCCGGATATTATATCCGGGACTTTTTTTGTCTTGATTTGCGCAGGGCCGGGCAGGAAATTCTGCCTCTCCGGGGCACACGGCCCGCGTTAAAAGCAGGCGGCGAAAAGCCTGCTCCTGCCCGATCTGCAGCGGATGAAGCGTTTGTCTTAAGAGAACCGGAAAAGGAAAGAGGAAATTCGGTATGAACGATCTTTTGAAGAAACTCGGAGACAACATGGTATTTGTAATTCAGTTTTTACTGATCATAGCAGTCATTTTTGCCGTCGCGTATTTTGCGGAAAAAAGAGTGGACCGGAAAAAGAATTATACGGGCCGCATTCTGACAACGAAAAAAATTGCCGTGATCGGTCTCTTTTCGGCGATCAGCGCAATCCTGATGCTTTTTGAAATACCGCTTCCGTTTGCACCGTCCTTCTATAAACTGGACTTTTCGGAGCTCCCGGTTCTGATTGTCACGTTTGCCTTCGGTCCTGTCGCCGGGGTACTGACGGAATTCGTAAAGATCATATTAAAGCTTCTCTTCAAATCCACAACAACCGCTTTTGTGGGAGAACTCGCAAACTTTGCGGTCGGCTGCAGCTTCATTCTTCCGGCAAGCTTTATTTATCTGGAAAAGAAAACCCGGAAAAGAGCGATTATCTCCTGTATTGCGGGGACGCTTTCCATGACGGTGTTCGGTTCGGTCTTCAATGCGGTCTATCTGCTGCCGAAATTTGCCGCCATGTACGGGATGCCGCTCGACAAGATTGTGGAGATGGCGGCGAAAATCAATCCGGCGGTCACGTCGGTCTCCGGCATTGTGCTGTTCGCAGTGGTGCCCCTGAACCTTTTAAAGGGAGGGCTCGTGTCGCTCTTAACCATGCTTCTCTATAAAAAGCTGAGCCCGGTCATGAAACACACGTAATCACCTTTGTTCCGGTGGCACAGGGGAACGAATTATGCTATGATACATAGCGAAAACAGGTTTCCCGGAAACGGGGGATTTCACGGAAGAAGGCTGTCTGCGGCATGGAAACAAAACTGGTGAAAATCGAAGATAAAAATCCGGTCGACGAAACACTGCTTGAGGAAGCCGCGGAAATTATAAAATGCGGCGGCCTGGTGGCTTTTCCCACGGAGACCGTGTACGGACTCGGTGCGAACGCGCTGGATTCCGAGGCGGCGAAGAAAATATATGTGGCAAAGGGAAGGCCGAGCGACAATCCGCTGATCGCGCATATCGCAGACCTTAACGGACTTTATCCGCTGGTAAAGGAAGTGCCCGGCAGCGCAAGGAAACTGGCGGAGGCCTTCTGGCCGGGACCGATGACGCTCATCCTTTTTAAGAGCGATCTCGTGCCGAAGGAAACAAGCGGCGGGCTGAATACCGTGGCGGTGCGGATGCCGAGCGATCCGATCGCGCATGCTTTGATCCGGAAAGCGGGCGTTCCGATTGCGGCGCCTTCCGCCAATACATCCGGGAGGCCGAGTCCGACGCTGGCTTCCCACGTCATGGAGGATATGAACGGCCGCATTGACATGGTGCTTGACGGAGGGCCGGTCGGCATAGGACTGGAGTCGACGATTGTGGACCTGACGGAAAAAGTTCCCGCCATCTTAAGGCCGGGCGCCATTACGCTGCCCATGCTGGAAGAGGTGCTGGGAACCGTGGAACTGGATCCCGCGCTGAAGGGGCCGGTTTCCGACAGTGTGCATCCGAAGGCGCCGGGCATGAAATATCGTCATTATGCGCCGAAGGCGGATCTGATCCTGGTGGAGGGCAATGCTGACAGCGTGGTCGGTACGATCAATGTGAAGGTCAGGGATGCCATAAACAACGGGAAAAAGGTAGGGATCATTGCGACGGAGGAGACCCGCTACCGTTACCCGCTGGGAACGGTGAGGAGCCTCGGTCCGCGGGAAAACGAAGAAGCGATTGCGCACAATCTTTATGCGGTTTTAAGAGAGTTTGACGATCTGGGTACGGATATTATTTATTCTGAGAGTTTTCGTACGGATGATCTGGGGCAGGCGATCATGAACCGTATGATGAAAGCATCCGGATATCACACGATCTATGTGATGAAGTGAACCGCCGGACCGGAATATTTCAGAAGGAGAGAAAACGATGAGCGACAAAAGGGAAGATTATATCACATGGGACGAATATTTCATGGGCGTGGCAGAGCTTTCCGGAAAACGCAGCAAAGATCCGAGCACACAGGTCGGAGCCTGCATTGTAAGCAGCGACAACAAGATACTCTCCATGGGCTACAACGGTTTTCCGAAGGGCTGCTCGGACAATGATTTTCCGTGGGGCAAGGAACATGCCGAAGACGATCCCTATAACTCGAAATATTTTTATTCGACGCACAGCGAGCTCAATGCAATTTTAAATTACCGCGGCGGAAGTCTGGAGGGGAGCAAGCTCTATGTGACGCTTTTTCCCTGCAATGAATGCGCAAAGGCCATTATCCAGGCCGGCATCCGTACCATCGTTTACGGATGTGACAAATACGCGGACACGCCGGCAGTGCGGGCTTCCAAGAGAATGCTGAACGCGGCGGGCGTGCGGTATTATGAATATCAGCCGACCGGCCGGAAGATCACCATTGAGGTCTGACGCGGTACGGAACGGAAGGAACATGGGAAAATGAAGGAAACCGTAAAAGACCGGGACTTAAGAGTCAGGCGCATTTTAAAAAAGCTGGACAGGGAATACGGGTTCGGCGGCAAATGCTATTTAAATCATGAAACAGACTGGCAGCTGCTGTTTGCGGTCATCATGAGCGCCCAGTGCACGGATGCCAGAGTGAACATGGTGACGGAGGAACTCTGGAAAAAGTATCCGGCGCTCACGGACGTGGCAAATGCGGACCTGAAGGAGATGGAACAGGATATCCACTCGACCGGTTTCTACCATAACAAGGCGAAGAATATCATTGCCTGCGCGAAAAAACTGCTTTCCGATTTCGGCGGAAAGGTTCCGTCGGACATCGATGATCTGACGGGTTTACCTGGGGTGGGAAGAAAAACGGCGAACGTGATCCGGGGCAATATTTACGGGGAACCGAGCATAGTCGTGGACACGCATGTGAAGCGGATCAGCAACAAACTCGGGCTGGTTCATTCCGACGACCCGGTCAAGGTGGAGTTCGAACTGATGAAGGTTCTGCCGAAGGACCACTGGATTATCTGGAACATCGATATCATCCGTCTGGGCAGGACGGTCTGCATTGCCAGACGGGAAAAATGTTCCGAATGTTTTCTGAATCAGGACTGTCCGTCCGCGAAACTTGATTAATTCACGGATAAAGGATAAAATAAATGCACTTACTGCAGCATTTGAAAGAGGTGACAGACAGATGAGCAAAAAGACAAGAAAGATTATTTCTGCGATTATCGTCGTGATCCTGGCACTTGCCATGATCGTTTCCCTTGCGGTTGTCAGCATAGGGCACTGAAGTGTTTAACGGTCCGGATATTGCGGTGGCCGGGTATGCGGGAGAAGCCGGTGCACGGATGATCGCCGCAGCGCGGAAAGAGGAACTCCGGAATTATTTCCGGGAAGATTATCTTCTGCAGATCATAAAGGGAAATACCGGCGTGCCCGATGCAGCCGATTTTTTAAAATACGGCGCGGAGGAAGTCATACCCGTCGGACAGGGCGGCGTACTGGCTTCGGTTTATGCTATGGCAAAGGAACGGAAGGCGGGAGTCCGGATTGAGCTTAAGAAAATTCCCGTACTGCAGAGCACGATTGAGATCTGCGAGTATTACGGGCTAAATCCGTACCGTCTTTTCTGCGGCGCGTTTATATTGCTTACGGGAAACGGTACGCGTCTTGCGGAAAATCTTTCCGGCGCGGGCATTGCGTCGGCGCGGATCGGCATGGTGACGGAAGGTCCGGCAAAGATCATAACGGACAAGGAAGAAACGGAATATCTGAACAGACCGGCGGAAGACGAAATTTTTAAAATCCTGCCGGATATCGTACTTGGGAAAGTAAACGGAGGCCTTTAAAATGAGAGAGAAAATACTGGCGGTCATTGAGAAAAACGCGAGGATCGATATCCATGATCTTGCTACCCTTCTCGGCGAAAGCGAAACATCCGTCGCGAACGAGATTGCGGAGATGGAAAAGGAACACATCATCTGCGGTTATCATACGCTGATCAACTGGGAAAACACGAGCGACGAAAAGGTGGTTGCGCTGATCGAAGTCAAGGTGACGCCCCAGAGAGGCATGGGATTCGACAAGATCGCCGAACGGATTTATCAGTATGATGAGGTGAATGCGGTTTATCTGATGAGCGGCGCGTTCGACTTTACCGTTTTCATTGAAGGAAGAACCATGCGGGAAGTCGCACAGTTTGTTTCCGACAAGCTTGCACCGCTGGATTCCGTTTTAAGCACCGCCACACACTTTGTTCTGAAGAAATACAAGGATCACGGAACCATATTAAGCACACCCGAACAGGATGAAAGGCAGCTGATCACACCGTGAAAAAAATTCTATCTGACCGCGCAGTCGGTTTAAAACCGTCCGGCATCCGGAAATTTTTTGACATCGTGAATACCATGGAGGGCGCCATATCCTTAGGCGTCGGGGAACCCGATTTTGAAACCCCGTGGTTTATCCGCGAAGAGGGAATTTATTCTCTGGAAAAAGGCAGAACCTTCTATACGAGCAATGCCGGTCTTAAGGAACTGAAAGTCGAGATTACGAAATATCTGAAGCGCCGCTTCGGCGTGACATATGACCCGGACCATGAGGTGACGGTAACGGTCGGCGGAAGCGAAGGAATAGACGTGGCCTGCAGGGCGCTCTTAAACCCGGGAGACGAAGTCATTATCCCGCAGCCGAGCTATGTGTCCTATGAGCCCTGCGTCATCCTTGCGGACGGCGTGCCGGTTATCCTGGAACTGAAGGAAGAGAACCGGTTCAAGCTCACGAAGGAGGATCTTTTAAAGAAGATCACGCCGCGGACAAAGCTTCTGGTTCTTCCGTTCCCGAACAACCCCACAGGTTCCGTCATGACCAGAAAGGAACTTGAGGAAATCGCCGAAGTGATTATCGAGAAGGATATCCTGGTGCTTTCCGATGAGATCTACACGGAGCTTACCTATACCGGCGCGGAACCGGCATCCATCACCCAGATCCCGGGCATGCGGGAACGCACCGTGCTGATCAACGGATTTTCCAAGGCCTATGCCATGACCGGATGGAGACTCGGCTATGCGTGCGGACCGGAGGAAATTATCCGGCAGATGATCAAGGTGCATCAGTTTGCCATCATGTGCGCACCCACGACCAGCCAGTATGCGGCGGTTGTCGCCATGAGAGACGGCGATCAGGAAGTCGCAAAAATGAGGGAGTCGTACAACCAGAGAAGAAGATATGTGCTGAGCCGTCTGAAGGAAATGAATCTGCCCTGCTATGAACCGGAAGGCGCCTTTTATGTTTTTCCGAACATCAGCCGTTTTCATATGACGAGCGAGGAATTTGCGACGAAGCTTTTAACCGAACAGAAGGTAGCGGTGGTACCCGGCAATGCCTTCGGTGATTCCGGAGAAGGCTTTATACGGATTTCCTATGCGTATTCGCTGAAACAGCTGAAGGAAGCGCTCGGCCGGATTGAAAAATTTATCGGAAAGCTTGACGGAAAGGCAGACTGATGCTGAATGTGGTTCTGCTGGAGCCGGAAATGCCGGCAAATACGGGAAATATCGGGAGGACGTGTGTCGCAACAGGCACACGTCTTCATTTGATCAGGCCGCTCGGATTCCATCTGAACGAGAAGGCCGTGCACCGCGCGGGACTTGATTACTGGGAGGATCTGGACCTGAAGGTCTATAACGATTTCCGTGACTTCACGGAACAGAATCCCGGGGTAAAAATCTACATGGCGACGACGAAGGCCAGGAAATCCTACACGGACGTTTCCTTTGAGCCGGACTGCTTTCTGATGTTCGGGAAGGAGAGCGCGGGAATCCCGGAGGAAATCCTTCTGCAGTATGAGAAGGACTGCATCCGCATCCCCATGCTCGGGGACACGAGAAGTCTGAATCTGTCCAATTCCGTTTCGATCGTGCTGTACGAGGCGCTGCGGCAGAACGGGTTCGCCGGACTGGAAACGAAGGGGAATCTGCACAGGCTGCACTGGAAGGGGACGGAATAAAGGCGGAACATAATAAGACAGAAAGACAATTACAATAAAATAAGACAGAAAGACATGGGTCTCCGGGACTACGGAGCTGAAGCTCCTATGCGTCCCGGAGACCCGTCTTTCTGTCTTAATGGATGGTTATTCAACTTTTATTGCTGATTGGTACATGTTAATTGAAAATATATTATGCCGATATTCTGCAGTACTGACATTTACCGATGTCTATTCCGCTATGTTTCGTTTCCGTGCAGGCTTCATTCTGTGCGCTGCATCGGATTTACAAGGTTTATTTTGTCTTGCCCTGTACCCAGACGCCGTCTGAATCAACATAGTAGTTATCGGGTGTCCAGTAATTTGTCATCATGCGGCCGAGAGAGGAACCGGAAGCGGTGTTCAGGAAGTACCATTTTCCGGATACCGGGCTCTGGAACCATCCGGTTACCAAATATCCGCTTTCATTGAAATAGTACCAGTAATTCCCGATCTGCTGCCAATTGCTGGTCGTGTAGGTCTTGTCGGCATTGCAGTACCACCATCCGGTGGAGTCCTTAAGCCATGCACCGTTTCCGGACGTGGTGTTTCCCGGTCCGTTGCCGGAGGAAGAAGATGAAGACGAAGAAGAACTGGAAGCGCCGCTTTCAATGGAGCTTAAGGTGCTGGAGTCCACATAGAGACTGTCGGAAGTGACCCACTCGCCGTAGGTGCCGTCCGCATAGCCCCTTACCTTGAAGTAATAGGTACCGGTCTGCGTAATATAGGAAGAGAAATCATATTCCGTGTCCGAGGTTTCGAACGACTGCTTGACTGTGCTTCCGCGGAGCAGCTTCACGTAATAAGTATCCGCACTGTCTGCTCCCGTCCAGGTCCCTGTTCCGTTTTCCTCGTCCCATTCGACGCTGTCGATTTCGAGATCATCGCTGCTCGTCTTATCGATCGCGGGAAGACGCACGGTCAGGGTGACGTTGCTGTTACTGCTGCGGGATGAAGAAGAGTAGGTAACGGTGTCGCCGGTTAAGTCAAACGCGCTTGAAGATTTCCATTCGGATGCATCGCCGGAGGCGAAATAATAACCGTCGCTTGTGTCGGCCTTGATGGTAAGCTTTACGGTCGGCCGTTTTCCGGAGGAGGTGTTCGTGATGCTGGAAACCGTGACGGAATAAATCCCGTCGGTGCTGGAAGAAACATTTACGTCATCTTTTGTCATTCCGCTTGTCAGATCGTAGGAAAAGCTCAGTTCGACGGATGAAATTGCATCCGTATAGGTGGTGGCATGAGAAACCATGCTCATTCCGAATACCATGGAGGCGGAGAGAAGAACAGCGCCGAGTCGTTTCAGTAAAGCAGCTTTTTTCATATCAAAACCTCCTTTGATTATCTGTTCAACATTCCGATCAGAGTTCTGTCTGACTGTTGATCTTATAGTATTCATGTTAACTGAAAATGTGCTGAAATCAAGGCCGTTCAGGCTTACGTTTCTCTTACAAAAATGGACGATACATATGGATAAACAAGAAGTGTCCGTGGCTACGGGCTTTGCCCTATGCGCCGCGGACACTTCTGTTTATCCGTATTTAAATACAGAAAAGGGAATTATTCCCTCCATTTTCCTTCTGCGTCGACCGTGTAAAGGTCGTCGATCGTGGTATCGGTCTGCATATCGCCGTTTTCTCCGAGATAATACCAGACACCTGCTTCGGAAGCACTCGGGATCCATTTCTTTGCCGCCATGATGTTGCCGCTGTCGAAATAATACCATTTTCCGTTGATCTGGAGCCATCCGACTGCCTTTGATCCGGCAGAAGTGATGTAATACCAGGTACCGTCAGCGTTCTGAACCCATTTGGCGTTGCCTGCGCTGGGCGTGGACGATGTGGAGGTGCCGTTTGTGGAGACGGTTCCGGAACTCGTTGTGGAAGTGGAACCTTTGTAATTCTTTCTCAGAGTAGTGATCTGATCATAGTCGATGTACTCGCCCTCGGAAACTTCAGAAAGGCTGGTGTCCTTGACGCAGGTTACCTTTGCATAGAAAGTACCCGATCCGTGATCGATGATCAGTGCGGTCACATCTGCCTGGCCCGCGCTGTAGCTTACGGTCCTTGCAGTGCCCACTTTATAGGAAGTGCTGAGTGAAGAGGAACTGTAGATCTGAACCTTATACTGCGTTTTTCCGTCGCCGACATCCCAGTAAACAGTGGCGTGACTGTCCGTGACATCCCAGCCGACCCCGCCGACATAATAATCCTTGCTTTCAGTGCTGGTGGAAGCGAATGCCGGGACTGTGGACACGGCCGCCATCATGCAGCAGGATAAAGCGACAGCCAGAAATTTTTTCCCTGTTTTCATAAAGAACCTGCCTCCTTTTTGAATTTTTAATCTGATTTGATTATTATATCACTTTTCCGGGCCGGGGAAAAAGAGGCCCGCAATAACCGTAAGAAACGTGAAAACTTTCTTAAGATACCCGTTCAGGATTCACTTTCGGGAGCTTTGGAGAGAGAAAAAATGAACTCTGTCCCGACGCCTTCCGTGCTGATGACGTCTATATTTTCGCCGTGGGCCTGAATGATCTCCTTTACAATCGAAAGGCCGAGTCCGGTTCCTTTTTTGTCCTTTCCGCGGGATGTGTCGGATTTGTAAAACCGGTCGAAGACCTTTTTGATGTCCTTTTTGGCAATTCCGATCCCGGTATCCTTGACGGATACGAAAATTTTCTCGCGTTTTTCGGAACTCTGGATGTCGATGGAGGAGTTGTTGTGCGAGAACTTGATCGCGTTGTCGATCAGATTGTAAAGGACCTGCTGGATTTTCCCGAGGTCGGCATGCACCATTTCGATTTCATCGGAGAAGGTCAGGTTGATCGTGATGTTCTTGTCTTCGCACTGTCCCTCGAAGCTTGCGGCAGTGTCACGGATGACCCGGTTCAGGTCAAAATTCGAAAAGGTCAGATAGGCCTTGGCGCTTAAGAAGTTCAGCGTCAGCATTTCACTGGTAAGCTTTGTCAGTCGTTCGGTTTCCCCGATGACCCGCTTCAGATATTTTTCGTGCATTTCCTTCGGAATGGTACCGTCCAGAATGGCCTCCAGATAACCCTTGATGGAGGTGAGCGGAGAGCGGAAATCATGGGAGATGTTCGCAATGAACCTGCGCTGGTAGTCCTCGGACTTATTCAGTTCCTCCGACATGTAATTCATGGTGTTCGCCAGATATCCCATTTCGTCTCGCGTGTTCACGCTGACGCGGTACTCGAGGTTTCCCTCCGCGTACTGTCTGGCGCCCTCGGTGATCTTCTTTAAGGGCCGGTAGACAATCCGCTGGAACAGGATGAGGATGAAAAGCGACAGCAGGAAAATGATCAGGAAGGTGATGTAAACGATGTTCAGGATTTCGTTGGAACCCTGCTGCACTTTTTCCATGGGAAGATGGATGACGACATAGCCGTAGGTCCGGTAATTGCCGGTGATGGGTGCGGAAACGCTTAAAACCGGATAGGCGAAGGAACCGAAGTAGGAACCGGTGATGTAGGACTTGTTCCCCGTCGCGGTCGGATCGAAGTTCGGGATTACGTCCCCCGTGCGTTTGTTGTCGGAATCCACGATGATGGTGCCGTTCCGGTCCATGACCCAGATCTGCGACTGCAGGAAGGTGGCCACGGCCTGAAGCTGCGGATAGGCGTTCTGGAGTTCTATGTTCTTTCCCTGGTAAACGGTGGAATAGGTAGTGGCGATCAGGTTTGCTTCGTCATAGAGCGTGTCGCTTCTGGAACGGATCAGGTAGTTGTAGGTCAGACGCGAAGAAAGCGCCGCGATGGCTATAAAACCCGCGACACCGAAAAAGAGATATCCGAGTATGAACTTGATATAAAGCGGACGTCTGATGTTCTTCATTTTCAGCCCTGAGTATTGACCTCGAATTTATAGCCGATTCCCCATACGGTGGAGATGGCCCAGTTCGCATGATCCTTGATCTTCTCCCTGAGACGTTTGATGTGAACGTCCACGGTACGGGTGTCGCCGACATATTCATAGCCCCAGATGTGGTCCAGAAGCTGCTCCCGCGTGAAGACCTGATTGGGACTGGAAGCAAGGAAATAAAGAAGTTCCAGCTCCTTCGGCGGCATTTCCACCGGATGTCCCATGTAGATGACGGAGTAATTGGTCAGGTTTACGATGAGGTCGGTGTATTCCACGAAGTCTCCCTGCTCGCCGGTCTTTGCGGCCGCGGACTGTGCCTGTCCGTAACGGCGCATGACAGCCTTGACGCGCGCCACAAGCTCCTTGGAGTCAAAGGGCTTTATCATGTAATCGTCCGCACCGAGTTCGAGACCGAGGACTTTGTCGAAAACTTCGCCCTTGGCCGAGAGCATGATGACGGGGGTCTGCGAGGTCGAACGGATTTCACGGCAGACCTGATAGCCGTCTATGCCGGGCAGCATGAGATCAAGAAGGACCAGATTCGGCCTGAATTCCGGAAATACCTTCAGTGCCTCCTCGCCGTCATGTACAATCCGGGTCTCGTAGCACTCCTTGATCAGATACAGGGAAATCAGTTCCGCAATGTTTTCGTCGTCATCGACGATCAGAATTTTCTGCTTTTCAGCCATTTTTCTCCTCTGTTTATTTGAATGTGACGACTGTCACGGCTTCTCCGCCGTCGTCAAATTCGGCCTGTTTGTAGGACTTGATGAAGGACTGCTTCCGGAGATATTCGTGTATGCCCTTTTTCAGCGCGCCGGTTCCTCTTCCGTGGATGATCCTGACAACGGACAGATGGGAAAGAATGCAGTCGTCGAGATATTTGTCGAGCGCCGCGCAGGCATCGTCCACGTTCAGTCCGATCAGATTGATCTCAGGCGAAATTTCCGCGGCCTTGGCGAAGGAACCGCCTCCGGCGTAGGAAGAACTCTTCCCGCCTCCGGAAGGAACCTCTCCGTCATCGATCAGTTCCACATCGCCGATATTTACCTGTGTTCTTAAAATTCCCATGCGGACGAAGAGATTGCCCTTTTCGTTCGGCAGAGAGGACACGATTGCCGTGTGGTTCATGCTGAGAATTTTCACGCTGTCGCCGAGCTTTAATTTCGGCGGCTTTCCGGAAGCGGCCGAAGGCTTTGCCGCGTGGATGCCCGATGGCGTTTCCACGGCCTTTAAGCCCTCGCGGAGATTGCCTCTTTCCTTCTCCAGCGCCCGGGAAAGACCCGCATCGCTCGTCAGGCGGTTAATGCTCCGGATGGAAGAGTCGGCAGTTTCCTTTGCCTTGCTTAAAATCCGCTGTGCCTCTTCCCTTGCTTCGCGGATGATCTTTTCCTTCCGCTCCTCTATGTGGGAATCCGCTTTTTCGTAGCGGGATTTCAGTTCCTCGATCTCGCGGCGGTAGGAATCGATTTCCATGCGTTCCTTCTCCATGACGGTCCGGTCGTTTTCCAGTTTGGTGAGAAGGTCCTCAAAGGCCACGTCGTTTTTCCGGATGTGGGTTTTGGCGTCATCGATGATGTGGTCCGGCAGTCCGAGCTTCTTCGAGATTGCGAAGGCGTTGGACTTTCCGGGGATCCCGATGAGAATCCGGTAGGTGGGCTTCAGCGTCTCCACGTCAAATTCGCAGCATGCATTTTCCACGCCGGGCGTGGAAAGCGCATAGACCTTCAGTTCGCTGTAATGCGTCGTGGCGACCGTGCGCGTTTTCATGGAATGCAGGAACGACAGCACGGAAATGGCAAGCGCCGCACCTTCGGTCGGGTCCGTGCCCGCGCCGAGCTCATCAAAAAGACAGAGAGAAGTCTCGTCCGCTTTCGAGAGGATTTCCACGATGTTCTTCATGTGGCCGGAAAATGTGGAGAGCGACTGCTCTATGCTCTGCTCGTCGCCGATGTCGGCAAAGACTTCATTGAACACGGCCAGGGAACTTCCGTCGAAAGCAGGAATATGGAGGCCTGCCTGGCCCATGAGCGTGAACAGCCCGATCGTTTTCAGGGAGACGGTTTTTCCTCCCGTGTTCGGTCCCGTGACGATCAGAAGATCGTAATCCTTCCCGAGGGACACGGTGATGGGAACAACGGTACTTTTATTCAGAAGCGGATGACGGCCTTCGCGGATATCGATGAAGCCTTCTGTGTTGAACTTCGGTTCGCTTCCCGACATGTCGGCGGAAAGTTTTGCTTTGGCAAATACGAAATCCAGGTGTGCCATGGTGCCGCAGTCAGAGCGGATGATTTCGCATTCCGGCGCGACTCTCCGGCTCAGTTCGGCAAGGATCTCATCGATCTCCCGCTTTTCCGCGATCTCCAGTTCACGCCGTTCGTTGTTCATGCGGATGACGGCCATCGGTTCGATGAAAACGGTGGACCCCGTGGCGCTCTGATCGTGGATGACGCCGGGAACCTTGGCCTTGTATTCGGCCTTTACCGGCAGGCAGTAGCTGCCGTCCCGCATGGCGATGACGGGTTCCATCAAAAGAGAGCGGTGTTCGTTCAGAATGTTGTTGATTTCGCTGTGCATGCGGTCTTCGTTCGTCTTCATCTGCCGGCGGATTTTATTCAGCGCCGGCGAGGCGTCGTCCGAAACCGTGTCCTCCGAAAGAATGCAGCGGAACAGTTCGCGCGAAACCGGGGGAAGCGCATCCAGGGAAGAAAAGAAACCGTCCAGCGAATCCGGAAGAGAATCCGTCCCTTCGCGGACGCCGTAGGAACGGACCCGGGTCACATTGTTCAGAAGCTCTCCGATATAAAACAGCTCCGATGTGGAAAGGCTGCCTCCGATATCGAGTCTTTTCAAGGATGCGGTGATATCCCGCGTATTTCCGAAATTCACCTGCCCGTTCAGGCGGATCCTGGTGCAGGCGTCGGTGGTTTCCTGCTGCGCAGTCCGGATTTCGTCCGCATTGGCCGAGGGAACAAGACAGGAACATAAAATCCGGCCCGGTGCACTGGTGGCACGGTCCGAAAGCATTCCGGTAATTTTATCAAATTCGAGGATCTTCAGTGCCTTGGAATTCATGGCTGCGGGCGTCCCTCCTTCTGTTATCTTGAAGTATAACATAAAAATCAGTATAATAAATATTAACTCTTTCTTTATAACCGGTTAAAGCCGGAAGTACGGAGGAAATTATGCCCGAAGATAACAACCCGGAGAAAGACAAACCGGGAGGAACAGAAGGCAACAGCAAATATATCAGACAGAAGATCTTAAAGAAACCGCTTTCCGGGAGAAAGATCTTTTTCCGGATTCTGAAGCTTGTGCTGTCGGGCGTGATATTCGGCGCGGTGGCGATCGTAACGGCAATTCTTGCAAAACCCTATGCGGAAAAATATCTCGGCGTAAAGGCTTCTTCGCAGGCGGAGACGGTTTCCATTCCCAAGGACGAACCGGCGACGGTCCCTGCGACTGAGGCGGTTCCGGCAACGGAAAACACGGTACAGGCACCTTCCGAAGCGGAGACGCAGCCGGTCGAGGAACAGGTGGAGGAGCAGGTGCGCAGCCAGGTGGAGAAGGAAGTGAAATCCGCCATGGATAACTATCACTATTCCATGAAGGATGCTTCGGAGCTGCTCACCATCTTCCGGGATATTTCAAACAAGGCGGACTACTCCGTCACGGCGGTGAATTCCGTGAAGAAGGAAAAGGACTGGTTTGATAATTCCGTCCAGACTTCGGGTTTATATTCCGGGATTGTCACGGCCAGGACGGACCGGGAACTTCTGATCCTTACGACCGCGCAGGCTGTGAAGGATGCGGATTCCCTGAAGGTCACTTTTTCCAAGGGACAGGAAATGAGCGCCGTCCAGAAAAAGACGGATTCCCAGAGCGGCCTTGCCATGCTGTCCGTTCCGATCACCAATGAAAACAGAAGTTCCTTAAGCTATGTGGTCCCGGTTTCGTTCGGGAATTCCTATCAGGTAAAACGCGGGGATCCGCTGGTGTTCGTGGGAAGCCCGCTCGGCATTGTCCATTCCGCGGAATACGGGTTTGCCTCGTTCATTGCGGAAAACATCACCGTGACGGACGGAACGGCAGGCGTCATCTACTCCGCGGCGAAGGGAAACGCGCAGGACGGCACGTGGGTGCTGAACACGGACGGGAAACTGGTCGGCTGGGTCACGAATGCATTCCGGACGGACAATGCGGACACAGCGACCGCGGTCATGGGCATATCGGACTTCAAGGGCATACTGGAGCGCATGTCGAACGGACAGGCGTCTCCGTTAATCGGAATCAGAACGACCGCCGTGACATATGAACTGCAGAAGCAGGGCATGCCGGAAGGACTCTATGTCATATCCGTCACAAACGACGGACCGGCCTACAAGGCAGGCATCCAGCCGGGCGACATCATAACGAAGGCGGCCGGAACGAAAGTGGCAACAATCAAAGACTATAAAGGCGTACTGGAAAAGCTCCATGCGGAGGACGCCGTTCCCGTCACAGTCATGCGGAACGGAAGAGACAGCTATGCGGCGCTTGAATTCCAGATCACGGCAGGAGCGAGATAATATGAAATATATAGAAGCACTTCATGAGAACATGCACGTTTCGGACATCTATCTCTGCAGGAGCAGGCAGATGCTTCTCACAAAAAACGGGAAGGAATACGGAAGCCTTGTTCTGCAGGACAAGACCGGAACCGTGGACGCGAAGATCTGGGACCCCGGCAATCCGGGAATAGAAGAGTTCAGCGCGCTGGACTACGTGTATGTCGATGCGGACGTGACCTCGTTCAACAACGCGCTTCAGCTTAACATCCGCAGAATCCGGAAAGCGGGAGAGGACGAGTACAACCCGGAGGATTATCTTCCCGTCTCATCGAAGAATATAGACGGGATGTATGCGGAGCTTCTGGGAGAGATCAAATCGGTAAAGGAGGAGCATCTCAATAAGCTCCTCTGTTCCTTCTTCGTGGAGGATGCGAAATTCATAAAGGAATTCCGCTTCAGCTCCGCCGCAAAAAATATCCATCACGGATATGTGGGCGGACTTCTGGAGCATACGCTTTCGGTAACGAAGCTGTGCGAATATTATTGCAGCACCTATCCCGGACTGAACCATGATCTCTTGATCACCGCGGCAATCTGCCATGACATCGGAAAGACAAGGGAGCTTTCTCCGTTCCCGGCAAACGACTACACGGATGAGGGACAGCTTCTCGGACATATCGTGATGGGCTGCGAAATGATCGGTGAAAGAATCAAGAACATACCAGGGTTTCCGGAAAAGAAGGCGACGGAACTGAAGCACTGCATTCTCTCGCATCACGGCGAATATGAATTCGGGTCGCCGAAGAAGCCCGCGCTGATCGAAGCCATGGCGCTTAATTTTGCGGACAATACCGATGCGAAAATGGAAATCTTCAGGGAGCTTTTGGATGCGGCCGGAACAAATGACGGGTGGCTCGGCTTTAACCGCCTCATGGAAAGCAACGTGAGAAAAACCAGTGAATGACAGGATAATCATGGAATACAGAAAAAATGACGAAATCGAACTGCAGATAACAGATCTCGGGACAGAAGGTGAAGGCATCGGGAAGACCGGCGCCTTCACCTGGTTTATAAAGGACGCAATTCCCGGAGACAAAATCAAGGCGGTCGTGACGAAGGTCGGGAAAACCTACGGATTTGCCCGGCTGAAGGAAATTACGGTGCCGGGAGCGGACAGGATAAAGCCGGCCTGTCAGATCGCGAAGCGGTGCGGCGGCTGCGTCCTGCAGGAAATGAATTACGCGTCGCAGCTGAAATTCAAGGAGAACAAGGTAAAGAATGCGCTGGAACGGATAGGCGGCTTCCGGCTTGACGAAGGGGAGACAGAGTTCTTCCCGGTGATCGGGATGGAGAACCCGTTCCGCTACCGGAACAAGGCGCAGGTGCCGGTCGGAAAGAACAGGAACGGAAAGTGCGTGGCCGGCTTCTATGCCGGAAGGACGCACTGCATTGTCCCGTGTGATGACTGCCTTCTGGGGCCGGAAGAAAACCGGGATATCCTGAAGACGGTCCTTTTCTTTATGGATGAATATCATATAGACCCGTATGACGAGGAAAGCCATGCGGGTCTGGTGCGGCATGTCCTGATCCGCAAGGGATTTTCCACCGGGGAGATCATGGTCTGCCTCGTAATAAACGGCAGGAAACTGCCGTACGCGGACACGCTGTGCGAACGGCTGAGCCGCTTTCCGGGAATGAAGACAGTTGTCCTGAACATCAATACGGACCGGACAAACGTGATCCTCGGAAAAGAGACGGCGGTTCTTTCCGGGCCGGGTTATATTGAAGACCTGCTCGGCGGCATCCGCTTCCGGATATCGGCGCAGTCCTTTTATCAGGTGAATCCGGTGCAGACGGAAAAGCTCTACGGGAAGGCAGCGGAATATGCCGCGCTTACCGGGAAGGAAACGGTCTGGGACCTGTACTGCGGGATCGGGACCATTTCCCTGTTCCTGTCGAAAATGGCGGAAAAGGTATGCGGCGTGGAAATTGTGCCGCAGGCAATCGATGACGCTCGGGAAAATGCGGACCGGAACGGAATAAAGAACGTCCGTTTTTTTACCGGGAAAGCGGAAGAAGTACTGCCGGAGCAGGTGGAGAAAAATAAAGCGAGAGCGGATGTGATCGTGGTGGACCCGCCGAGAAAAGGCTGCGACGGCCGGTGCCTCGAGACCATGCTGCAGATGAGGCCGGAGCGGATTGTCTATGTGAGCTGCGACCCGGCGACCCTTGCAAGGGATCTTAAAATTCTCTGCGCGGACGGAACCTACGGACTGAAAAAAGTGCAGCCGGTCGACCTCTTCCCACAGACGGGCCACGTCGAGACGGTGGTATTGATGTCAAGAGTAGAAGGAAAATAAGCTTGAAAGCCCTTGATTTCAGGGCATTTGCGGGTTTGGAGGAAAAGCAGCTGAGGGGCGCAGAATCCTCTGTGGAAACTTATCCAAGGCTGTCAAGCAATGCGCTTGAAGAATGAATTGACATTCAGTTGGCGAATTAGATGTTTTCCGTAGGGTTTAGGCTGCGGATTAGATGTTTTGCCGCTGAGTGAGCGGAATAGATGTCAAGGAAGACAAACTGGAATTTGAACCGAAGATTATATATTAGGCATTGTATATATAGATTGGCTTGCACCAGAATGAAAAGTATGGTACAATAATTTAAAATAATGATAGGGGTGGAAAGATGCGTATTATTTCTTGCTAAATATTAAGGCATAATAGGATGTCCTGGGCGCTTAAAGTGCCTGCTTTTGTTATGCCTATGCAAGAAAGTTACCATCTTCTTTAACTCTAAACGCATAGCTTTGTCTTGCCTTTCTGGCTGGACTTTGTCCGTTTATGGGCTGCAAGAATGTACTTTCTTGCAGCCCATAATTTTTAAGGAGGACAAAAGCATGTCGCTTATTAACGTAAATAATTTGACTTTTTCATATCCGGGAAGTTACGACAATATTTTTGAAAATGTCAGCTTCCAAATTGACACGAATTGGAAACTGGGTTTCATCGGAAGAAACGGCAGAGGGAAAACAACTTTTTTAAATTTACTGCTTGGCAAGTTTGAATACAGCGGAAATATTTCATCTTCGGTCGACTTTGAGTATTTTCCTTATACGGTGGCTGACGAAACACAAAACACGATGGATGTTATCAATAGCATTTGTAAGGATTTTCTGCAATGGGAACTGCTGCGGGAGCTGTCATTGCTTGATGTGTCGGAGGATGTGTTGTATCGTCCGTTTCAAACGTTGTCAAATGGTGAAAAGACTAAGGTTTTGCTTGCTGTTCTATTTCTCAAAGAAAACAGCTTTTTACTCATTGATGAACCTACAAATCATCTTGATATCGCAGCGCGCTCAATCGTAAGCAGATATCTGAAATCCAAAAGCGGATTTCTCTTAGTATCACATGACAGAGCTTTTTTAGACGGCTGCATAGACCATGTGCTTTCCATTAATAAAACAAATATTGAAATACAGAGCGGTAACTTTTCCTCGTGGCTTGTGAACAAGGAACGACAAGATAACTTTGAGCTTGCTGAAAACGAAAAGCTAAAAAAAGAGGTTAAACGTCTTCAAAAAACCGCAAGAGAAAAAAGGAATTGGGCGGATACTGCAGAGCGTCGAAAAGTTGGATTTGATTCAACTGCGACCGATAGTAGTAGCGCAGGCAAACGTCCTCTCCAAGGTGCAAAATCAAAAAAGCTTATGAAAAGAGTCAAAGCTATTGAGGAACGTCAAGAATCTGCCATTGAAGAAAAGTCTAAACTGGTCAAAAATATTGAAAATGCTGACAATTTAAAATTAACACAGCTTTCTTATCATGCAAGCCGGCTTGCAGAGCTATCCGATGTTTCCATTTTCTATGATGGAAAAACAGTTTGTCAGGATATCAGCTTTACCATAGAATGTGGTGACCGTATTGCTCTTGTAGGCAAAAACGGAAGTGGAAAATCAAGCATACTAAAGCTTATTTGCGGTGAGAATATAACTCATACTGGTATTTTTGAAAAAGGCAGCCAATTGACCATTTCGTATGTTTCGCAGGATACTTCATTTTTAAGCGGAAATTTGTCAGATTACGCTTTACAAAACAAAATTGATGAGAGCCTTTTCAAAGCAATTCTTCGCAAGCTTGATTTTTCGAGAATACAATTTGATAAGAATATGCGTGATTTTAGTGGCGGTCAAAAGAAAAAAGTATTGATTGCAAGAAGTCTTTGCGAAAACGCTCACCTATATATTTGGGACGAACCGTTAAATTATATTGATGTAATATCTCGTATGCAAATTGAGAATTTAATTTTGCAGTTCAAACCAACCATTTTGTTCGTTGAACATGACAGTACCTTTTGTGAGAAAATTGCGACGAAAAAAGTGAAGTTATAGTTTTGTGATATGAGCATGATCTTTTTCTTGATTAAATTCCGATTTGTACAAACAAGAGAGCAAGCCACTTCATAGGTAAGATTCCTATCGGAGCAGCCTGCTCTTTTATTCTGCAATATCCACACTGACGCCGGATTTGAATTCGACGGTGAACTTATCCGTGTATATTGTGATGCTTTTTATAAGCTTCCTGACGAGAGATTCATCGAACACATGAATTTCTGTATTCTGCATGGCGACGAAATCCTGCAGTTCCTTGATCCGGTTCATGGCTTCTTCTCTACGGTGATTGTCGACCGTGGACTGTTTCTTCATTTCCTGCAGGCGAACCATCTCGTCAGTGATGGCATTGTAGTCTTTGCCGCCCTCGACCTTTCGAAGCAGCTCTTTCTGTAAATCTTCAAGCCTCAGTTGGATGCCTTCCGGTGAGAGAGTGTCGGTTGTGACGACGGCCCTGGCTACGTTTTCCTGCAGCTGGGCCAAGAACTCTTTCCTGCCTCGTAGAATCCGGTTTAAGGATTTGACCGTGACGTCCTCAAGGGCAGCTTCATTTACCGTCCGATTCGTACAGTTGCTCTCAGCTTCCGATGGCTCCAAGCGGCTGATGCAGCGCCAGACAATGGATTTGCAGCCGTGATTGTTCCAATGGACGCGCCTGTAAAGCTCGCCGCACTCTCCGCAGAAAATCATCTGCGCAAAGCAATGATTGCAGGAGTAGGTGCGTTTCTTGCCTGTCGGGCTCTTGTGCACGACGCGCCTGCGGACAAGTTCCTCCTGTACCTGCATGAAGATTTCTTTCGGAATGATGGGAGGATGATCGTCCTCAACATAGTATTGCGGCACGATGCCAGTGTTCTTGATTCGTTTCTTTGTAAGGAAGTCGGTGGTATAGGTTTTCTGCAAAAGGGCATCGCCCATGTATTTTTCGTTCCGGAGAATCTTGTTGATCGTGCTCGTGTGCCATTTTTCTTTTCCGGCACCGGTAAGGATGTGATCCGCCTCAAGTCCGGAGGCTATTTTGTCCATGCTGAGGCCTTCGAGATATTCGCGATAGATGCGCTTCACAACTTCGGACTGCTCAGCGTCAATTATGAGCTTTCCGTCATTGTCTTTCGAGTAACCGAGGAAGCGGTTGTGATTAACGCTTACCTTTCCCTGCTGGTAACGATACTGCAGACCGAGCTTTACATTCTGCGAAAGACTCTGGCTTTCCTGCTGGGCAAGGGAAGCCATAATCGTTATAAGAACCTCGCCCTTGGCATCCATTGTGTTGATGGATTCCTTTTCAAAGTAGACCGGGATATTTTTATCCTTGAGCTGCCGGATATACTGCAGGCAATCAAGAGTGTTGCGGGCGAATCGGCTGATGGATTTTGTGATGATCATGTCGATGTTTCCGGCCATACACTCATCAATCATGCGGTTGAACTCATCACGCTTTTTTGTGTTGGTGCCGGAAATACCGTCATCAGCAAAAATACCTGCAAGCTCCCATTCCGGATTCTTCTGAATGTATTCTGTGTAGTGGGAGACCTGTGCGTCGTAGCTGGTTTCCTGTTCGTCAGAATCGGTGCTGACACGGCAGTATGCGGCGACGCGGAGCTTAGGAGCTTCCTCTTTACTGATGTTGTTTCCGACCTGCCTTTTTGCCGGAATAAATGTAACGCTTGCCATCAAATCACCGACCTTTCTATCAGGCTGTAAATGTACTCGGCCTGCGCTGCCGGGTTATCGTAATGTTCAATCATTTTTCCAATGTAAAACTGCGTAGGAGCTGACCGTTCCACCTTATTTTGTTTTCTGTTCAACCGTCCGAGAGCTTTTGCTCGACGCTGCTTTTCGGCTTCGGCCTGTTCGAAGGTTTCCTTGTCAATGAGGGCCGGATAGAAGCTGTCGCCGAGATAATGACGATTTCCCATGATTCGTTTGGCACCACAATGCTTTACGTCAATACCGGCATCATTGGCAGCCTTCTGTAATGAAGCACCTGCAAGATAGGCTTCATACAGGGTTTGAATTTTTACGACAGCTTCATTGTCAATAACTGCCTTTCCATTTTCAATCTTGTACCCATAGGGTGTGTGTCCCATTTTCATATCCTTTCCGTGAGCGAGAGGCCACATTGTAGTTCGAAGCGGTACTCGGTTCTACTGATTACAGTTATCCGGTTCACATGTTTTTCAAATAATTCTTCATTGAAGGTTTCCAGCATTTCCTCTTTTTCGGCAAAGTGAAGAAGGGAGGTTGCTGCATTGACCTTAGAAACATCCGACGAAACGTTATTGCTTTGCGCATCCATTTCTTTTCGGATGTGGTCAGCCTTTGTCAGAAGCTCATTTGTTTCCTTTGTAAAGAGTACCTTATCAAGGAATCCCTGTGCGGCCAGCTGTTGGAGCCTTTCACGCTGCTCTGTGTTCTGAGCGAGTTCAGTCGTCAGCTCCTGAATCCGGCGCAGGAAATCATCTGTGGATTCTGTTTTGAGGGCCTCTGTATAAGGCTTCAGCACGTAGCGATGAGCGAAGACAAGCTTGTTCATCATCGTGACAAAAGCCAGCTTCAGGTCATCGTCCTTTATGGATTTCATGCTGCAGGCGTTCTTGTCGTTCAGATGCGTATTACAGCACCAAGCAATGTAACTGTCGCCAGATGTGTAATGCGTCCGGCGCTTGAAGGTACTGCCACATTTGCCGCAGATTATTTTTCCTGAGAAGGCATAGCGATTCTGGTACTTCTCACTGTCTGGAATGCATTGAAAGAACCATTATGCCAAGACCCGCCATGATCGTGATCAGCACTTCGCCTTTGGCATCCATCGTGCTGATGGACTCCTTTTCGAAGTAAACCGGGATGTTCTTATCCTTGAACTGCCGGATATACTACAGGCAGTCAAGGGTATTGCGGGCGAACCGGCTGATTGATTTTGTGATGATCATGTCGATGCTTTCGGCTTGCCTTTTTGCCAGAATAATACGACAAAGCGTAATTTCAAAATTCAACTTGAAAATTACGCCCAATTTCTATACAATTGTCACAGGAGGAAGAAGCATCTATGATAAAAAGAGTAATTGCAGATAAAATTAAAAAAAGCGTTTCTCAGGTTCCAGTTGTTACAGTATTAGGCCCGCGTCAGGCAGGAAAAACTACGTTAGTAAAGGAACTTTATCCTGATTATACCTATGTAAATCTTGAGGATAAAACAACGAGGGAACTTGCAGAGAACGATTATATTGGCTTTTTTAAAAAATATCAGGAACCTATGATTATTGATGAGGTGCAGCGAGCACCCGAGATTCTTTCAGCCATTCAAGTTAAAGTAGATGAAGATAGAAGAAAAAATGGACGATTTATTCTCACCGGCAGTCATCAACCAAGATTACGGGAAGCAGTGGCACAATCATTGGCGGGTAGAACTACAATACTCACATTGTTTCCGCTTAGTCTTGAGGAAATCAGGAATAGCGGAAAACTTGAAGAGTTAGATGATAATATCATCCGTGGATTTATGCCTGAATTATATCAGGATAATGCAAGAGATATAGATGTATATTACAGAGATTATCTGGATACTTATATTGAAAAAGACTTGCGACAGATGATTGCCGTGAAGGATTTAAATGCATTTTTGAGATTCTTAACTTTATTAGCCGGAAGAGTAGGTCAGGTTGTTAATTTATCAAGTATGTCCGGGGAAGTTGGTGTTTCATCAACTACACTTGGTGAATGGCTTTCGGTTTTGGAAGATTCTTTTGTCGTTTTCAGACTGCAACCATATTACTCCAATATCAGCAAACGAATTGTAAAATCACCAAAGGTATATTTCGTGGAGCCGGGGCTTGTCGCATATCTTCTTGGCATTGAGACAGCACGTCAGGCATCCAGGGATCCTTTAAGAGGAAATATATTTGAAAATATTGTGGTTCTTGAAGCAATGAAAGCAAGGCTAAATGATAATAAAAAGCCTGATCTTTTTTATGTGAGAACTGAAAAAGGCGTAGAAGTAGATTTGATTCTGAAAAAAGAGGGAATGTTGTTTCCTTTTGAAATCAAATCATCAATGACACCTAATAATGATTTTTCTAAGAATATGAAACTGTTTTGCAATAGTGAAGCTGATTCAGGAAAAATGACTGTGTTTTATTGTGGTGAAGGTTATGACTCATTTCAGAATTGCAGATATACTAATTATACTGAGGCTGCAGAGTTAATTAGAAAATGTTGATTTGTTATTTTAATTGACAACCGATGAACAAGCAGGAGGTGTCGCTTGGACTTTATCCCGAGAACGGACAAGGCTATATTTTAACTACATTTCGGTTGAGAATCAGAACAGGAGAACATCAGCATGGACGACCATGGAGAAATAATAATATACCAAACCGAAGATGGTCTGACGAAGATAGATGTTACTATGCAGGATGAAACGGTATGGCTTACGCAAGAGCAAATGGCAGAGCTGTTTCAAAGAGATAAGTCAACGATTTCACGTCACATTAAAAATATTTTTATCGAAGGAGAATTGGATGAAAAAGTGGTTGTTGCAGAATTTGCAACAACCAGTCAGCACGGTGCTATGGAGGGCAAAACACAAAACAATATCACAAAATTTTATAACCTTGATGTTGTTATCTCCGTTGGCTATCGTGTCAAATCCCAGCGTGGCGTGCAATTCCGTATATGGGCGACAAACATCTTAAAGGAATACATCAAAAAAGGTTTCGCGATGGATGATGACCGCTTGAAAGAGCTGGGTGGCGGCGGGTACTTTAGGGAATTACTGGAAAGAATCCGTGACATCAGAGCTTCTGAAAAGGTATTTTATCGTCAGGTATTGGAAATCTACGCGACCAGTATTGACTACAATCCCAACGCAGATGTCTCCATACAATTTTTCAAGCGAGTACAGAACAAAATTCATTATGCTGTATCCGGCGAGACTGTGGCGGAGGTGATCTGCCATCGTGCTGATGCGGAAAAGGATTTTATGGGCCTGATGACTTTTTCAGGAGATCAGCCTACGCTCCGTGAAGCGAAAATAGCGAAGAACTATCTGAATGAAAAAGAGCTTCGCGCAATGGGCCGGCTTGTTTCCGGATATCTTGATTTTGCCGAGAGACAGGCAGAGCGTGAGATTCCAATGACGATGGAGGACTGGGCCAGACATCTCGACGGCATTTTGACCTCCACAGGTGAAAAACTGCTGATGGGAAACGGGACTGTCAGCCATGATCAGGCAATGGACAAGGCGCAGACGGAGTATAAAAAATACAAAGCGAAAACGATAAGCCGCGTGGAGCAGGATTACCTGGACAGCATAAAGCAGCTGGAGCAGAAGAGTAAGATGTAAAAATTGATAAAGCCGGAGATTGGGAGGATATGCGGATTTTAAAATGCGGGAGGAAATTGATAATGACACGGAAAGAGCAGATCCGTTTTTTGATTGACAGACTTCTTGATGAGATGCCGCAATACTGGGAAGAAGCGGCGCGGTTTCCGGACGATGAGACCGCAGCGCGGCGGCTTCTCCGCAGTCTGATGAACGTGCGGCCGCCGATGCCGCTAAGCGGTGAGTTCCTTGCCGTTCAGGATGAGCTCCTCCGCAGCGAAGCTCTGGAAAAAGGCATAGTCCGTCCCGATATGTTAAAGCCGGCCGCTGACCCGGATATTTTCATCTGGCAGGGAGATATCACAAGGCTTGCGGCCGATGCCATCGTGAATGCGGCAAATTCGGCGCTGCTGGGCTGCTTTATCCCGTGCCACGGCTGCATTGACAACGCAATCCATTCGGCGGCAGGGTTAGAGTTACGGGATGCGTGCAACCGGATCATGCAGACGCAGGGACATGAGGAACCGGCAGGACAGGCAAAGATTACGGATGCCTTTAATCTTCCGTCGAAGTATGTGCTGCATACGGTCGGTCCGATCGTGCAGGGCGAAGTTCAGGAAAAAGACCGGCGGGAGCTTAAGAGCTGTTACGAGTCCTGCCTTATGCTGGCAGCGGAATACCATCTTAAGAGCATTGCCTTCTGCTGCATTTCCACCGGAGAGTTTCATTTTCCGAACAGGGAGGCCGCAGAGATTGCCGTGGAAACCGTCAGAGATTTTCTGCACGGCAACGGTATGAAAGCAGTCTTCAATGTCTTCAAAGACACTGACCGTGAAATCTATGAGGATCTTCTGAAAAACGGAAAGTCTGTCTGATCAGGAAACCGCGGTCGCGGAATGCCGGCTTAATCAGGCAGGATGTCATATTGACAAAGTTTAATTCGTAGTGTACTGTTGACACATCAGTTAAAGTTGATTTGATACAGGCAGCAGGCGGGCAGAATCTTCCCGGTATAAAAGGTCATCACTGAAAAAAAGCCATCTTTGCGGATGGCTTTCCTTTCAGAGAACAAATCAAAAAATATCGATCTGATATGATCGGGATCATCACCGTATAACGATTGAGCGTGAACCGGTTTTCTGCAGGACAGATCAGCTGAACGGAGGTTAATTCGGAATGTTTACAGTCATATTGTATGTTGTTGCCGGAGCCGGACTTCTGGTGTCTTTCCTTGCCGACCGGCAGAAAACAAAGAAGGCTCTGCTGAAGGCGTGGAAGGCCTTTGAAAATATTCTTCCGCAGTTTTTGTCGGTGCTCATCATCATCGGCCTGGCACTGGCGGTCCTGACACCTGAAGCCATCAGCAGGCTGCTGGGAACGGACTCCGGTATAACGGGAATCCTTATGTCTCTTGCCATCGGCGCCATTACGCTGATCCCCGGATTTGTTGCCTTTCCTCTTGCGGCGGCATTATTGAAAAACGGGGCGGGATATGCGCAGATTGCGGCATTTGTTTCCTCACTCATGATGGTGGGAATTGTGACGCTGCCGATGGAATTCAAAGTCTTCGGGAAAAAAGCCGCTGTCCTGCGCAATGTCCTGGCGCTTGCTTTTTCTTTCCTGGTAGCACTGGCAATGGGGGTGATCTTTTTATGAAGAAGTTTCTGATCCGCTATCGCGCGTTTTTGATCCTGCTGGCCGTACTGGCTGTCATGTCCGTTTTCCGCCGGGATATCGGGGCAGCTTCCGTTAAAAATATCTGGAGCAATGTAAGGGAAATGCTCGGCGTGATCCCTCCGGTGTTTCTGCTGCTGGGGTTACTGGATGTCTGGGTCGACAGACAGACAATGATGATGTACACCGGACCGGATTCGGGGCTGAAAGGTCTGCTGATTGCCTTTGCTCTGGGCTCTGCCGCTGCGGGACCTCTTTATGCGGCATTTCCCGTTGCGGCGGTTATGCTGAAAAAAGGCAGTTCAATCCGCAACGTGTTTATTTTCATCGGAGCATGGTCGACGACAAAAATTCCGATGCTTACCTTTGAGGCCATCGGACTGGGCGTTCCGTTCATGGCGGTCCGTCTGTGTTTCAGCATGATCGGCATACTTCTCATTGCAGGCTGCATTGACCGCTTTCTGACGGAAGAGGAAAAGGAAAAAATCTGTCGGATCAATTCGGAAAACTGAGCGGAAGTTCCGGTTATGCTGACGCTGGTAAAGATCGCAAACAGGACACGGAAATGGTTTCCTTCCGGATAATGGTTTTACTCCTGACAGCCGTCATGTGCAGAGCGGCAGATGCTGCCGGTTTTTTAAGTACGCCTTGATTATCATGCAAATCAATTATATGATGATTACAGTGTCAAAGGTCATGAGGAAGGAGTGGTCGAAGACCACGGATTCCGAATGAAGGGCAGGATTGCGGGGGTCCAGAAGGGACGGAACAATCCGTAGGCATTTGTGACACAGTAATGTTTTTATGGCCGGAAGTCATTTCACATGCCGATGCATGAACGGAAGAGGAGAGAATGAACAGAATTACCTGGAAGGACTGTCTGAAACTCGGCATCACCGCAATAGCGGTTTATCTTATTATTTTCAGCTGGCCGGCGGTAATCCGTTTTCTGGCGGAACTTTTCGGTGCACTGAAATCCTTCGTGCGCGGTCTTGTGGTAGCCTATGTGGTCAATATCCTCATGAGTTTTTACGAGCGGCATTATTTTCGCAGAAGCAGTGCCGCATGGGCACAGAAGAGCAGAAGGCCGGTATGTCTCCTGCTGGCCTTTCTTTCGCTGATTGTCATTATTTCGCTGATTGCCTCCGTGGTCATACCGGGCGTGACGAAAAGCATCAATATTATCGTGAACGGATCACCGGCTGCCGTGCAGAATCTGATGGAGAACGATCTGGTGCAGAAACATCTGCCGCAGGTCTATCTGTGGCTTAAGAGCCTCAACTGGGATAATCTGGTTTCGCAGCTTTCGAACTTTATCAGGAACAATTACAGCAGCATCCTGGGAACCGTAAGTACTGCCGCTTCCGGCATTGTTTCCTTCTTCATCGGCATTATCTTCTCGATTTACCTTCTGATGGGCAAGGAGAAGCTTAAGCTTCAGCTTAAAATGGTGCTGGAGCGTTTTCTGCCCGGGAAATTTACGAAAAAGCTGTATTATTTTCTTTCCGTCATGAACCACAGCTTCCACAGCTTCATCGTCGGCCAGGTTACGGAAGCGTGCATTCTCGGCTCGCTCTGTACCACCGGCCTTCTTTTACTCCGGATTCCCTATGCGCCGATCATCGGCGTCCTGATCGGGTTCAGTGCGTTTGTCCCGGTTTTCGGCGCATATATCGGAGCTGCCGTCGGTACGTTGATGATCATTACGGATACGCCTTCCAAAGCCGTAACATTTCTGATATTTCTGGTCCTTCTGCAGCAGTTTGAGGGAAATTTCATTTACCCGCGTGTCGTGGGAAGCTCCATCGGCATGCCCGGATTATGGGTCCTTGCGGCCGTGACTGTCGGCGTCGGAGTGGGAGGAATCCCCGGAATGCTGATTGCCGTTCCGTTTACGGCCGGCATTTACCGGATGCTGAAGGACGATCTGAAGAAACATCCCTCCGGAAATCCGGAAATACACGCCGAAAACCAGCCGAATAAGACCGGAGGAACATGAAAACCGGCATTTAATTCCTGTATTTATTTTTCCTTTCGCCCGATATACAATATACCGTATGCTATAATATGCTGAACGGCGGACGGAAAGCAGATCAGTTCTGCGGCCCGGAAAGAGGAAAAGAATGCAGCTGGCCATGTATGAATATATAGAAGTCAATATGATCGGCATTGTTCTTCTCCTGACAATGTTTCTTTTCAACCGGAAAAAAGAAAGATCCGTAAGGAACCGGGAGCAGAAATATTTTATCAGGATGCTGATCCTGAATATTCTGATTCTTCTTGCGGATATCGTTATTTATCTCCTGCGGGGACACGGGACGCCAGCCCTGATTGCACTGAACCATGTGATCTGTGCTTCTTATTTTGCCATGCATCTGTGGTTCTGCTACAACTGGGGAATGTATGTGCTTGCAAAAATTTGCCCGAGGCACCGCTCCGATCTTACCGAGCGCAGGATCATGCTGTTGCCGGCAGCCGTCAATACGGTGATTGCAGCCGTAAGTCCGTTTACGGGGTGGCTCTATTCCCTTTCCGAAACAAACGTCTATAAAAGAGGACCGCTGATATGGCTTCCGTTTACGGCTGCTGTTCTTTACTGGGCTCTGTGCATTTTCATTATTCTGCGGGAAAAGAAATATCCCACAAAAAACAGCGAGCCGGGAGAATACCGGCTGCTTCTCCTGTTCCCGCTGCCCTTGGTGGTCGGCAATATCCTGCAGATGTGCTTCTACGGACTTTCGATCGTCTGGGTCTGTTCCGTGATTTCCATGCTGATCATTTTCATAGACATTCAGAACGATCAGCTTTCCCGCGATATGCTCACCGGGCTCTATAACCGCAGGGAGACAAACATACAGCTGATCTGGGAAATCAATCATCTGCATTCCGCAAAGGATCTTCTGTTTGTAGCCATGCTGGATATCGATCATTTTAAAAAGATCAACGACACCTACGGTCATCTGGCGGGAGACCGGGCACTGTCCCTGGTCGCGGGCATACTGAGAATGAAATGCCGGAAGACCGATTTTATCAGCAGGTTCGGCGGCGATGAATTTCTTCTGATCGGGCATGTGAAGGAAAAGCGCAATGTGGATATGATTGTGCAGCGGATAGAGAACGCACTGGATTCCGCAGGCAAGGCGCAGCATCTTTCCTACAGCCTTTCCGTAAGCGCCGGTTATACGGTCTTAAGACCGGAAGATGATGTGACGGTGGATTCGGCTCTGAACGAAGCAGACCGGAAGATGTACGAGGTCAAGCGCAGCAGAAAAACCGATCTTCGCGAGGAGAGCGGCTATCCGCACAGCTTCATGACATAAAAATTTGCAGTCTGCGGGTCAGAAGGATATAATAGGCAGTCGGGAGCGGAAATGAAAAACATACTGGAATGGATTGAACGTTCAGCTGCGGAGTGTCCGGATAAACCGGTTTTTGCAGATGAGAACGGGGAGATTTCCTATCAGGATTTTTTAAACTGCGTACAGACGGTGGGGAGCGCCGTTGCCGGATATCCGTTGAGAAAATGTCCGGTTCTTGTGCTTCTGCCCCGGGGAATCCGGGCGCTTACAGCCATGTTCGGGATCGTTTACAGCGGAAATTATTATATTATTCTGGACAGCGAAATGCCGGTGCCGCGGATGAAGATGATCGCGGAAAGGCTCTGTGCGGATACGGTCATTACGGACGGGAAACTGATCGGCAGGGCGGAGGAGCTTTCGCTGAAACGGGTCATCCTTCTGGATGAGGCATTGAAGCAGGAGAAAAATCAGACGCTGCTTCATCAGATCAGAAACGAAATGACGGACGCGGATCCTGTCTATACCCTCTTTACATCGGGGTCTACGGGGACGCCCAAGGGAGTCGTGATCACGCACAGGAATATCCTGTCCTATATCGACTGGTTTGTAAAGGAATTTGAAATCGGCCGGGATACCGTTTTCGGCAATCAGACGCCGCTGTACTTCAGCATGTCGGTCACGGATGTTTACGGAACTCTCTGCAGCGGAGCCACGCTTCATCTGATTCCGAGAAGCTTTTTCACATTTCCTGTCAAACTGATTCAGTTCCTGAATGACAGGCAGATCAATGCGATCTACTGGGTTCCGTCCGCATTGTGCCTTCTGGCGAACTGGAAGATTTTTGACTATGCGAAACCGCTGTATTTAAGGAAAATCATGTTTGCGGGGGAAGTGATGCCGGTGCCCCAGCTGAATTACTGGATGGTGAACATTCCGGATGCTTCCTATGCGAATCTGTTCGGGCCCACGGAAACTACGGACATCTGCACCTTCTACCGGGTCGGGAAACAGTTCGAAGAGGGGCAGACGCTTCCGATCGGACACGCGTGCGACAACTGCAATGTCATGGTCATAAAGGAAGACGGAACGGCCGCCGCAGCCGGCGAAGAGGGAGAGCTTTATGCAAGAGGCCCCTTCATATCGCCCGGATATATCAATGATCCGGAAAAGACTGCCGAGGCGTTCGTTCAGAATCCGCTGCAGAGCGCCTATCCGGAAAGGGTCTACCGGACAGGAGATCTGGTGAAGGTGGGAGATGACGGAGAACTCTGCTATCTCACGAGAAAGGATTTTCAGATCAAGCGGATGGGATACCGGATAGAGCTTGGAGAAATCGAGGCGGCGGCATCCGCAGTCAAGGGCGTTTACTCCTGTGCGGCGGTATATGACCGCATCGGAGAAAAAATCCTTCTGTTCTACTCGGGAGAAAAACTGGAAGATGCGGAGATCATCCACATGCTTTCCGTTCACATTCCGCAGTACATGCTGCCGGAACAGATCATTCATATTGACAGCATGCCGGTCAACCGGAACGGCAAAACAGACCGGACGGCTTTACTGAATATCTATCAAGGGGGAAAACAATAATGGAACAGCTGATCGGAATACTGAATTCTTTAAAACCCGGAGTTGATTTCGCGAATGAAAAGAACCTGGTCGAGGACAAAATCCTGGATTCGCTTACCATGGTCATTCTTGCGGGAAGGATTTCGGACGAGTTCGGCGTTAAGGTGACGCCGCTGGACATCACTCCCGAAAATTTCAGGTCGTGCGCTGATATCATGGCCATGATCGAACGGCTGAAAAATAAATAAGGGAAGTATATTGTCATGTCACTGAATTCAATGGAGTACCTGATCTTTTTCCTCGGGATAACCCTGCTTCTTTATGCGGTTGTGCCGATGAAGTTCCGCTGGGTTGTGCTGGCTGCGGCAAGCTGCTTTTTCTACTGTCTCACCAGCAGATACCTGATCGTATTTCCTGTCCTCACGGCGCTGTCGGTTTATTATTCGGGACTTCTGACGGACGCGCTGGACACCAAAAAAAATCCGGGCCTCAGGAAAAGCGTTCTGCTCCTCACGGTCATACTGAATATCGGAGTCCTTGCCTGGTTAAGGATCCAGAAGCATTCGCCGCTCGGCATATCCTTTTACACGCTGCAGGCCTTAAGCTATGCGATCGATGTCTACAGAGGCAAATACAAGGCGGAGCACAATTTCCGCAAGATCTTTCTGTTTGTCATCTTCTTCCCGCAGATCACCGAAGGTCCGATCGGCCGGTATGATCTTCTGGCGGATCAGCTGAATGCGGGAAGGCCGGTCACATTTGAGAATTTCCGCGCCGGCGTGACGGTCATTCTCTGCGGCATGTTCAAGAAAGTGGTGATTGCCGACAGGGCAAATTCCTTTCTGGAAGAGATCTTCACAAATTACGGAAAATATTCGGGCCTCGCGGTCGTGCTTGCAGTGCTGATCTATACGCTGCAGATCTACGCGGATTTTTCGGGATGCATCGACATTGCAACCGGAAGCGCGAAGCTGTTCGGAATAGACATGTCGCAGAATTTTATAAGACCGATTTTCTCGCATTCGGTGGCCGAGTTCTGGAGACGCTGGCATGTCACGCTCGGTACCTGGCTCAGGGATTATGTGTTTTATCCGGTATCGCTTTCGGACGGACTTTCGGCAGTCGGAAAGTGGTCCAGAAAAAGATTCTCTCCTTATTTCGGCGCGGTCTTTCCGACAATCTGTGCGATCTTTTTCGTGTGGGTCGGCAACGGCGTATGGCACGGCAGCGGATGGCACTATTTTGCATACGGCATGTACTATTTCGCCATTACGGTATGCGGAATCCTTTTTGAACCGCATGTGGCGAAGCTGTGCGCAAAGCTGAAGCTGAACCGGAAAAGCCGGGCGTTCGGCATTTTCCAGATGATCAGGACTTTTATCTTTGTGAATATCGGAATGATGCTGTTTCGGGCACTGTCGCTGAAGGTTTTTATCCGCATGTTTCTTTCCATTTTCCGCGATTCCGGTCTTTCCGTGTTCCGGAGCGGAGCCATCCTGAAACAGGGAATGGATAAATATGATTTCTGGGTGCTGGCGATCGGCGCAGTCCTGATCTTTATTACAGAGTATCTGGAGGAAAAGGGCCATGATCTGAAGGCCATCCTTTTCCGGCAGAAGACTGCGGTTCAGTGGATTGTGTTCTATGCATTGATTTTCCTGATTCTTATTTACGGTGCCTACGGCGGCGACTATGCCCCGGTGGACCCGATATATGCACATTTCTGATTCTGAGGCGGTTTAAATGAAAAAGTTCTGGAAAAAAACCTGGAAAGGATTTCTGTTCGGTGCGATTTTCTGCGCACTGCTGGGACTGTTGTCCTGGGTGTTCTATCCGCGCAACAATACGAAGGAACAGGGAATCCTGTTCCCGGATGCCTATGCGTTTCTTACAATGCCGGACAATGTGGTGGATGTCTATGTGGTCGGGAACAGCAACATCTATTCCGCATTTTCACCGATGGAGCTCTGGGGAAAATACGGCTATACCTCCTATGTGAGCGGTCAGCCGTGGCAGCAGACCATGCAGGCAGTGCAGGTTTTAAACAAGTTCTACGAACATCAGAATCCGCAGATCGTCATTCTTGATGTGGATGAAGTCTTTTCCAGCCATTATACGCCGCATGACATCATGGTTGCGGTACGCAATGCCGCCATACCGGTCTTCGAGTTTCACAACAACTGGAAACACCTTGATCTGTCGCGGCTGACTTCGCCGGCAAAGTATACCTATACGTCCCCGCTTATGGGACAGCATGTAAAAACCGGCATTCAGGGGTTCAAGGGAAAACGCGATTACATGAAGTCCGAGGACGACGGGGCAGCAAAAATCCCGGTGACGGCCAAGAAGCATCTGGATGAATTCATGCGGATCTGCGAGGAACACGGAAGCCAGGTGATACTGGTGAATGCGCCGAATCCGCGGACCTGGAATGCCAAACGCCACAATACCATGCAGGAGTATGCGGACAAATACGGCGTTCCCTATCTGGATTATAACGTGAAGCAGAAGGAAATCAAACTTGACTGGTCGGAGGACACCGGAGACGGCGGTTCCCATCTGAATGTGCTCGGCGGAATCAAGTTTATGGGATCGCTCGGGAAATACCTTGCAGACAATTATTCCATTCCGGATTCCCGGGATAAGGAGATCGCTTCGTTATACAATCAGGGAATGAAGAAGTACAGGGAATACTGCGCGGAAAGCATTGAAAACGAGAAGAAGGCAAAGGAAGCAGCAAAGAAGGAAGAAGAGGAAAAAGCGCTGGAAAAGGCAGAAGAAGACCAGGCAGAATAAAGGAGGTTTCCATGCTGTTTGTGTACCCGGCTGTTTTTCATAAAGTGAAGTCCGGCGTTTACGAAGGATATTTTCCGGACCTCAGCGGATGCCGTGTTTCGGGGACGACGCTGGACGATGCGGTCGGGCACGCCCATGACGCGGCGTATGAATGGATTTCCCTGGAACTCACGGAAGATGAACCGGCGCTTCCGCCCATATCGGAGGAGAGGGACATTGTTCTGAAAAAGGATGAAGTGATCAGGAACATCAGCGTGAATATCCGGATGTTTGAAGGATGGGATGAATAGTCCGTCTGCATGACATATTATGCAGACGGTTTTTTTAACCTGAATATCCGGAATATGTGCTATCTGTGCGGACGGATATGCTATACTGTTTATCAAAAGGTACCGGACAGTACAGTAAATAAACAATCACAGGAAACGGCGGAAGAGTCTCATGAACGGTCAGACAGCGGAACAGGCGGAAAAGAAAACAGGCACCGGAAAATTTGAAATCGACATGACCCACGGCCCCATGTTCGGGAAGATCCTTGTATTTACGCTGCCGCTTATTTTTTCGAGCGTGCTTCAGCTTCTGTTCAATGCCGCGGATATTATTGTGGTGGGACGCTTTACCGGAAGCGAGGCGCTTGCAGCGGTCGGGTCCACGGGATCGCTCATCAATCTCCTGACCAATCTTTTTCTGGGACTTTCCGTCGGCGCGAATGTCCTGTTCGCAAATTATGTGGGAGCAGGGGAGACCGGGAGGGCCAACAAGGTGCTTCATACTTCGGTGCTCTTAAGCGTGATCAGCGGAATCATCCTGATGGTGATCGGACTGGTCTTTGCCAATCCCATTCTTGTGCTCATGGGTTCGCCGGATGACGTGATCGATCTTTCGGCACTGTACCTGAGAATTTATTTCATCGGAATGCCGGCCATGCTGTTTTATAATTTCGGCAGTGCCATTTTAAGAGCTGTCGGGGATACCCGGCGTCCGCTGTTCTTTCTGGCTGCCGCGGGCATCATCAATGTTTTCCTGAACCTGTTTTTTGTGATCGTCTTTTCCATGGGCGTCGCGGGTGTTGCGCTGGCGACCATTATTTCACAGGCGATTTCCGCATTTCTTCTTCTCCGGTGTCTGCAGAAGGAGACGGGTGCGTGTCATTTATCCCTGAGCAGGCTTAAGGCTGAGCCGCAGGAGCTGAAAAGAATCTTAAGAATCGGAATTCCGGCGGGACTGCAGGGCGTCATCTTTTCGTTCTCAAACGTGATCATCCAGTCTTCCGTCAATTCCTTCGGCTCTCTCGTCATGGCCGGAAATGCCGCAGCCTCCAATATTGAAGGCTTTGTCTATATTTCCATGAACGCGTTCAGCCAGACCTGCGTGTCCTTTACCAGCCAGAACTACGGAGCAAGAGAGTACGGGAGAATTCCGAAGGTCCTGAAACTGTGTGTCATGTGCACGGCCTTTACGGGGCTCTTTTTCGGCAATATGGCTTATCACTTCGGCAGAAATCTGATCAGCATTTACAATACGGATCCGGAAGTCATATCCTACGGCCTTGTCAGAATGAGATATATGTGTACGCTTCATTTTGCCTGCGGGATCATGGATGTTCTCGTGGGTTCCATCCGCGGAATGGGATATTCCGTGCTTCCCATGGTTGTTTCGCTTCTCGGTGCGTGCGTACTGCGGGTTGTCTGGATATTTACCGTTTTTGCCAGCGTGAGGACGCTTCCGAGTCTTTATGTTTCCTATCCGATTTCGTGGATCCTTACCCTGACGGTGCACTTTATCTGCTTTAACATCATTTACCGGAAAATCTGCAAACGGAAAGTACCGTCGTATGCGTGACGGGAATGGGGCGGGATCATCCGATGAAAGAGCAGGAACCAGGCATGGACGAAAGACAGAAGGAAGAAAACAGAAAGGAAATTTCGGTGAGAAAGCATCAGGTGCTGAAAGAGACCGGCATTATTCTTTCTCTGGGATTTCTTTACATGCTCTTCTTCGACCGCTTCGGAATCGGGATTCCCTGTGCGTTCCGGATGATGACCGGGTGGCTCTGCCCGGGCTGCGGGATTACGAGGGCGCTGAACGCGCTGCTGCACGGCGACATCCGCAGCGCCTGTGTCTATAATCCGCTTGCGGTATATATGATGCCGGTCCTGATTCCGTATCTGATCTGGAAGACGGCGGAATATATCCGTACGGGGAGGGAACATTTTTCCGTTCCGGAAGTGATATTTCTTTCCGTGCTTCTGATTGCGGCAACTGTGTTCGGAATTGTCAGGAATATAAACTGAAACAGATTTTCAATACTAATAAAGGGGGAAGAAAAGGTATGTTTTGTACAAATTGCGGGAAAGAATTGAATGGCAAATGGAAGATATGTCCGTACTGCGGAAGCGAGGTAAAGCAGGACGCGCCCGGAGGAGAGCAGAGTGCGGGGCCCGGGTTATCCGGGACTAACGCAGCACCGGGAAATGCGGCGCCGGGAAATGCAGCACCGGGCGGAGCATCGCCCATCCACGATCCGAAACAGCTTCTGACACAGCATAATTTTGAACTCATGGCGGTGATCGGCGCGTTTATGGGAATTCCGCTCTCCATCCTGAGAAGGATTTTCAGAGGTTATGTGCCGGTCCCCTATTCCTACCGCCGCATAGGCGGAGTGGCCGGTTTCCTCAGTAATTTTTCCCGGGTTTCCGGATTCTTAAGAGGCTTTGTAACAGTGCTTGCGGTCGTACTCTGTGTTCTTGCGCTCGTATCGGTTGTGATGCTGATCGTGAAATATGAAGAAAAAGGCAGCGCGGTCTATGCAGCGCTTGCGGCGGATGCCTGTTCGCTGCTCGGCTGCATCGGCATCATCCGGCATAACCTTCTGTGGCTGTTCGTTCTGCCGGCGGTTGTGGCCGGTGCGGATCTAGTGTCGCGCGTACTGATCCGAAAGGCAGGCCTCGGAGGCAGCCTCGACATGCAGCAGGATTTTGCGGCGTATGGTCCGTTCTTTCAGAAGACGAAACGGGCGAGCGAGCAGGAAAACAGAAATCAGGCGGGCGCGCAGCAGGGCAGCGCAGGAGCGGGATACAATAACGGCAGTGCAGCCGCACCCGGTGCCGGCTACGCACAGCAGGCGTATGCATCATACGGAAACAACGGTTCTTCGTATTTTGACGGAGAGGGAATTACACTTCTCGGGTATAATCTTCTGGCCGGTCTGGTGGGCAGCGTGACCTGCGGCATTGCCATGCCGTGGATGATCTGCATGATCGCGAGATGGCACCTGGAACATACGGTGATAAACGGAAGAAGACTGAAATTTACCAGGACCGGCGGCGCCATGTTCGGCCTCTGGATTAAATGGTGTCTGCTTTCGATCATTACCTGCGGAATCTATGCCGCATGGGCCTATACCGACTATAAGCGGTTCGAGAAAAAGCATACGTTCTATGCGGATTCCGCGGCCGGCGAGGGTGCGGTCTGTGACGCTTCTCTGTTTGACGGCGCAGGAATTGAATATCTCGGATATTCCCTGCTGCTTTCGCTGGTCGGCTCCGTCACCTGCCAGATTGCCAATCCCTGGATCATGGCCATGATCGGAAAATGGGAAGCATCCCATACGGCAATCGAAGGCGACCGCCTTGACTTTGACGGCGACGCGGCACAGTTCTTCGGAAGCTATATTCTCATCCTTCTGCTTACGGCAGTGACCTGCGGCATTTACGGCGCCTGGGGACAGGTTAAGATCAACCGCTGGCTGGTCGGCCATACGTATGTGGCGGGAAGAAATCAGCCTTACATACAGAATCAGGCTCCCGCGCAGGGAAGCGTGCAGTGACGGACAGTTAAAAGCGGGAACGGGAAAGGCTTTAACATCAGGTTCCTGTAAACAGAAATGAAAAGCAGTGCCTCTGCAGCGGATAAACCGCACGGAAGCACTGCTTTTTTATACACAGGGCAGCACAGGGAATTTTGCTCCTTCCGGAAGTACGCGGCCCGTGCGGGCAGGAGACGAAAAGCCTTCTCCTGCTTGATCACAGAAAACTTTGCTCCTTCCGGAGTACGCGGACCGCGCGAAAAGCCGGAAGCGAAAAGTCTTTTCTTACTCGATCAGGGACAGGCAGGGAACAGAGCAGCTCAGTCGTCCAGAAGTTCTCCTTCCGTTGAGATGGTGACAACCTGCCAGGGAATCATTTTTCCGCTGCGGGAGAGAGCGGTCTTCACGGCATTTTCAATGCCGCCGCAGCAGGGGACTTCCATGCGGACAACGGTAACGCTTTTGATGTCATTGTTTTTGATGATTTCCGTCAGCTTTTCGGAATAATCCGTGGCGTCCAGCTTCGGGCATCCGATCAGGGTGATGTGGCCGCGGATAAAGCGGCTGTGGAAATCGGCGCGCGCATAGGCGGTGCAGTCCGCGGCAATGAGGAGTCTGGCGCCGCTGTAGTACGGTGCTGAGAGAGGCGCAAGCTTGATCTGGACCGGCCACTGCATCAGCTCGGAGACATTTCCGGTTTCTTCTTTTTCTACCGCAGCCGGTTCCTGCGCTTTCAGAGCCGCAGTCCTGTTCATGGTGCGGGCCATGCTGCCGGGACATCCGGCGGGGACGGCGCCTGCATGGCCCATCCTGCTTTTCATGACCGCTTCCTTGTCATAGGATGCCGCTTCCCGTTCCGTGAACGTGATGGCGCCGGTCGGGCAGGAGGGCAGGCAGTCTCCGAACGCATCGCAGTAATCGTCGCGCAGAAGTTTTGCCTTGCCGTTTACCATGCCGATCGCGCCTTCGTGGCAGGCAGCCGCACAGGCGCCGCATCCGTTGCATTTTTCTTCATTGATTTCTATGATTTTCCGTTTCATAAAGGTCCTCCGCATTCTGGTTTGTTTATCGACTGTGCCTATCATAATGCAGATTCCCGGAAAAGTATGTTGTATTTACAACTTCTCATAATGCAGGTTTAAAAACAGGACAAAAATGGTACAATAAGGCTGACGAAACGGCAGCGGTATTCAGGCAGGAGGAAAAGATGGTCGACTACACGGAAGGATCCGGAAAACAGTATCATACGGGAGTGGGTCCCGGAGATGTGGGGCGCTATGTGATTCTCCCCGGCGACCCGAAGCGGTGCGTAAAGATCGCAGAGCATTTTGACAATGCAGAGCTTGTTGCGGACAGCAGGGAATTCACGACCTATACCGGCACGCTGGAAGGGGAAAAGGTCAGCGTGACATCGACGGGAATAGGCGGGCCGTCCGCATCGATCGCGATTATGGAACTCGCACAATGCAATGCGGATACTTTCATCCGCGTGGGAACCTGCGGAGGCATGCGCGAGGACGTGTGCGGCGGCGACATCGTGATTGCGAACGGCGCCATACGGATGGAAGGAACCAGCAGGGAATTTGCTCCGGTCGAATATCCGGCGGTACCGGATGTGGAAGTGATGAACGCGCTCATACAGGCTTCCGAAAATCTGAAGTCCGTCTATCATGTGGGTGTGGTGCAGTGCAAGGATTCTTTCTTCGGACAGCACGAACCGGAGCTTATGCCGGTCGGATATGAACTGCAGAACAAATGGAATGCCTGGCTTAAGATGGGATGCCTCGCTTCCGAAATGGAATCGGCCGCGCTTTTTATTGCCGGAAGTTATCTGAGAGTGAGAGTGGGGTCCTGTTTCCTGGTGGTCGCGAACCAGGAACGTGCGAAGAAGGGCCTTTCCAATCAGCAGGCGCATGATACGGAGCTTGCCATCCGTACGGGCGTGGAAGCCCTGAGACTGCTGATCCGTAAGGACCGCGCGAAAAGAAACGGATGAGAAGGCAGGAAAAATCAATGGGAGCGGACAAAAAAACGAAGACCGGGATGAAGGGAAAAATAAAACCGGCAGCGGCAGGAACCGGCGAGAGGAAACTGATGGAAGAAGCCATCCGGGCGAGAGAAGCAGCCTATGCGCCTTACTCGCATTTCAAGGTGGGGGCAGCTCTGTTATCTTCTTCCGGAAAAATCTATACCGGCTGCAACATTGAAAATGCGGCCCTGACTCCGGGGAACTGCGCGGAACGGACGGCGTTCTTCAAGGCAGTGAGCGAAGGAGAACGGAGCTTTCAGATGATCGCAATCTTCGGCGGACCGGAAGAAGCGGAAACCTTCGGCTACTGCGCTCCCTGCGGCGTCTGCAGGCAGGTCATGGAAGAGTTCTGCAGCGAAGACAAGTTCACGATCGTTCTGGGAAAATCCGCAGGGAAACGGATCCGCTACAGACTGAAGGAGCTGCTGCCGGCGGGCTTCGGGCCGGAGAATTTAAAGGGAGAAAAATAAGAATGACGGAACAGAAGGAAAAGGAAATACTGAAAAAGGTCGACCATACACTGCTTCTGCAGACAGCGACCTGGGATGAGATCAAAACGATATGCGACGATGCCATGCGCTATTCCACGGCATCCGTCTGCATTCCCCCCTGCTTCGTGAAGCGGGCAAAGGACTACGTGAAGGACCGCATGCGGGTCTGTACGGTGATCGGTTTTCCGAACGGGAACGTGACGACGGAAGTGAAGGCATACGAAACAAAGGATGCGATCGCAAACGGCGCGGACGAAATCGACATGGTGATCAACATCGGCATGCTGAAAGACCGGAACTACGAATATGTGGAGAATGAAATCCGGAAGCTGAAGGGAATCTGCGGAAAACGGATTTTGAAGGTGATCATCGAGACCTGTCTTCTGACGGATGCGGAAAAAATCAGGATGTGTGAAATCGTGACCGCTTCCGGTGCGGACTTTATCAAGACATCCACCGGGTTTTCCAAAAGCGGCGCGACCTTCGAGGATGTGGCACTGTTTCGGAAACACGTGGGACCCGGCGTGAAAATCAAGGCGGCCGGCGGAATAAAAAGCCTTGAGGATGCGGAGAAATTCATCGGACTCGGCGCGTCGAGACTCGGGACGAGCCGCATTGTAAAAATCATAAAAGAGCAGGAATGCGGAAAAGCGAACTAAGAGAACAGAAACCTGAGCGTGAGAATAAAAACGCGGGAACAGACAAACGGGATTTCGGAAAGAAGGGAACGCAATCAATATGGAAAACACATATCGGTTCAAAAGGGTATTTACGATCGTACTGGATTCGCTGGGAATAGGCGCCATGGCGGATGCCGCGTCATTCGGCGACGAGGGAGCGGATACGCTGCTGCATATATCGGAAAAGATGGACCGGTTTGAAATTCCGAACTTAAGGAAGATCGGAATGGCAAACTTAAAAAGAATGAAACAGGTTCCTCCGGCGGAGCACCCGGCCGGCTGTTTTACCGCCCTGAATGAAATGAGCTGCAGCAAGGACACCATGACCGGTCACTGGGAAATGATGGGAATCAATACCACGAAGCCGTTCCGGACGTTTACGGAGCACGGCTTTCCGAAGGAGCTGATCGAAGAACTCGAGAAAAAAACGGGAAGAAAAGTCATCGGGAACAAGGCGGCAAGCGGCACGGAGATTCTGGATGAACTCGGGGAAGAGGAAATTAAGAACCATGCCCTGATTGTCTATACCTCGGCGGATTCCGTCATGCAGATCTGCGGTAATGAAGAGACCATGGGACTTGAAAATCTGTATCATTACTGCGAGATTGCCAGAGAGCTTACCATGAAGCCGGAATGGAAGGTGGGCCGCGTGATCGCCCGTCCCTATGTCGGGCAGAAGAAGGGCGAATTCAAACGGACTTCGAACCGCCATGACTATGCGCTGAAGCCGACCGAAAGGACCGCGCTGAACGCACTGAAGGACGGAGGACTGGATGTGCTCGCAGTCGGGAAGATCAATGACATTTTCCAGGGTGAGGGCATTACGAAGACATGGCATTCCGTCAGCAGCGTGAACGGGATGGAACAGACGATCGGAATTGCAGGGGAGGATTTCAGGGGCCTGTGCTTTGTGAACCTTGTGGATTTCGACGCGCTCTGGGGTCACAGAAGGGACCCGATCGGATACGGAAAGGAAATCGAGCGGTTCGATCTGAAGCTCGGCGAACTTCTTCCGCTTCTAAAGAAAGACGATCTTCTGATGATAACGGCTGACCACGGAAACGATCCTACCTTCCGCGGCACGGACCATACCAGGGAGAAGGTTCCGCTTCTTCTGTATTCGCCTTCGTTCGCGGGAAACGGGCCGCTTCCGGAAACGGATACCTTCGCCGTGATCGGCGCGAGCATCTGCGACAATTTCCATGTGAGCATGCCGTCCGGTACCGTAGGCTATTCCATCCTGCAGATGCTGAAATAAATTAGAGCGTCAAAAGCAATTATTCTACATACCTGTTCTCCCTTGCCGGACACGCTTCCGCCCCCTATCGCCCTTCGGGCTGGGGCTTCCGGATTCCTGTGGAATCCTCCTGTAAAACGCCTCGGGTACCCATGCGGGCACAGGCAGCGGCACATAAGGCCGTAAAATACACGGCCTAAGTGCCGGCCTCGGCGATTGTCCGTCAAGGGAGACAGGCATGCATTCATTTTACTTTTGACGCTCTTAATCCATGCATCAGTATTCGGTCAGATCTTCTGCAGGTAGTCCAGAAGCTTTTCGAGCTGCGGCAGGGCAAGCCTGAAGACGTTCCAGAGGAGAAACACGGAGAGCGCCGCAAAGAGAATGCGGTAAAACAGCCTGGCTCTCGCAAAGGTACGCTTCACGGGATCCGTATGGGGCCCGAATGCCCACAGCAGTAGCGTGATGAATCCGATCACGGGGATATCCATCACCAGGAATGTCAGGAACCAGTTCCCGAACGAAGGGAGCGGTTCCTTTTCTGTATCCTGCGTTCTTTCGGCGCGGGAAACCGGACGCTTCGAAACATCCGGCGCAGGCGCAGGTTTTTCTTTGTCAGCGGCAGCCAAAACGGGAGCCTCTTCGACAGGTAAAGGTGATGCCGGTTTCTGACTGATGTCTGTCATATCTGTAATTCCTCCGCATAATGAATGAAGTACGGGATCAGTGCACGCCCGGACCGTGAGAAGTTGTGGCAGTGGTTCCGGAAATGATCGGTGCCCTTGTCACGCCAGGACCGCCGGCAGCACCGGTTACGCCGGCGCCCGCTGCCCTGGTTGTCTGTGCGGCAGAAGTTTTGGAAGTCTGGCGCATATCCCATTCGGGTTTGCTGGGAAGCAGCCGGTAATTTGCGATGGCATCGTTCAGGGAATTCAGAAGTCCGTTGTAGCCGTCATAGTCCGCGAGCTCCGAAAGGGTATTCTGCGCGTCGCGGATCAGAGCCTGTGCGACATCGTCCTGCCGGTACTTCATGGCGCGGAGCGAAGCAACCTTTTCGACAAAGTAGTTTACCCTGATCTGCACCGAATCGTTACTCCGCCGGCTTTCCGCTTCCGAAGCAGCTTCCGATGCGGACCTGCTTTCCTCCATTTCGCGGACGTAGGAATACCGCTCGATATCGTCCTGCATGCCGTTGATCACAGCCTGCAGTTCGTCGTTCTTTAAAACCGCGCGTTTGGAATAATCCGCCCGGACGGCATCGTCCTCGATCAGCGTGATGTCCTTCATCAGGCTGGTGTACATTTTGTCAATGCCGAAGGTGTCCTTGACGGCGCTGATCTGATAGGCCTCAAAAGTCTTCAGGCTGTCTCCGGTCTTATCCGTGAGCAGTTTCTGGTCTCTTTCATGCTGCGCCTTAACCTTTTCCGCATCCGCATTGGAACTGAAGAGATCCGTGCCTTCGGTATCGGCGCTTATTTCTCTGGCAGGCTGGCTGTTTTTATTTTTCTTACCGGTTTCCTCTTCGTCCTCATCTTCGTCATAGTTGTCCCGGCTGTAGTCCGCATTGGACTTGGTACCGGTTTCCGGATTGTAATAGGATCTTGTCACGGTCGGCGGGCATTCCCAGTCCTGTTCCGGAACGCCGTCGTGGAGATCGGTCATGATATCGTGCCAGATTTTACCGGCATAGGTCGAGCCGAATATTCCGGGCATGGGCCGGGGAATGTCGTAGCCCACCCAGACGGCCGTCGTGTAATATTTCGTGTAGCCGCAGAACCAGGTGTCCTTGTTGCTGTTTGTGGTTCCGGTTTTTCCCGCGGCCTGCTGGCCCTTGATGTCGAGGCCGTATCCGGTTCCGTAGGACTTGTCCATGGTCCCTTTCAGAATATCGGTCAGCATGTATGCGGTATCGGCGGAATAGACCTGTTCCTTGACGCCTTCGTCATCGTAAAGCTCGGTGTCTGCCTTGTCCGTCTTTATGCTTCTGATGCAGGTGTGGCTGTCGTATACGCCGCCGTTTGCCAGCGCCTCATATCCTTTTGCCATATCGACGGGCCTGGTGCCGTTTGTAAATCCGCCGATCGCGATCGCGTCCACGGAATTGTCAATGTAGGTCAGAGTCTGGAAATGCAGCTTGCCGAGATACTTTAATCCGGCATCTCTGCCGATCCCCTGCAGCACCTGCCAGGCCACCGTATTTAAGGAACGGTTCAGAGCTTCCCGGATGGTGATGTGTCCGTAATAGCTGCCGCCGGAATTCTGCGGGCCGTTTTCCCACTGGTGGTCGTCTATGATTTTGGAAGGATAATATTCTCCCGTGTCAAATGCAGGTCCGTAATCGAGAAGCGGTTTGATGGTCGAACCTGGCTGCCGGACGGCAAGATAGGAGCGGTTGTATTCGTCATCCGTTCCTCTGCCGCCGATCACGGCGACCACATTTCCGCTGGTGTTGTTGATGACGACGACAGCGCCCTGCATGGCATACTTGCCGTTGTCCTGCTTTTCCGTGAAGGTTTTGAGACCGTCGTCCAGGTGTGTCTGCGCAACATTCTGCACGGCCTGGTCGAGCGTCGTGTAGATCCGGTATCCGCCGTTCCTGATTTCCTCGCTCTTATTTGCATAGGCGGAAGAATAGGAAGCCTGGTAGGTATCGTAGTCGGACTGAGAAGTGAAGGTATAGCGAAATTCGAATTTGTCGTTTTTCATGAGCTCCTGCGCGGCGCAGTGGATCGCGTAGCTTGTCATGTAGTTTTCTGAAGTTCCGCCGGCATATTCCTGAACGATATTAAGCGCCTTTTTCTGGTATTCCTTTCTCTGTTCCGCGGTGATGGTCCCGCATTCCTCCATGCTTTTCAAGACCTCGTCACGCTTGGCCTTCGCGGCATCGGGGTGCTTCACGGGATCGTAGTTCGTGGGACTGTTGCTGATTCCGACCAGCAGCGCAGCCTCCCACGGATCCACTTCCTTCGCGGTCTTGCCGAAATAATACCGGCTGGCTGCCTGGACGCCGTAGCAGTGATGGCCGTAGAAATTTCCGTTGCAGTAGAACTCCATGATCTTGTTCTTGCCGTATTTCTTTTCGAGCTCCGGCGCGAGGAGGACTTCCGTGACTTTTCTGGTCAGGGTTTTTTCCTGCGAGAGATAGGTGTTCTTGATGACCTGCTGCGTGATGGTGGAAGCGCCCTGCGTCACCTTGCCGTTGTTCTTGACATAGGCAATGCCGGCACGGATGATTGCCATCCAGTCAAAACCGGGATGTGTTTTGAAACGCCGGTCTTCCTGGTCAATGTAGGCATTCTGGATATTCATGCTGATGTCCTTGATGTCCACATATTCGTAATGTCCCGCATTGATGGTTCCGATCAGGGTTCCTTCCCGGTCGTAGATCTCCGTGTCGGAAAGCTTGTGGAAGTCCGCATCCTTCATGCTGATGACCGTGTCGTAGGCGACTTCGCGGCAGTGCTTGAAATCCGGATAGACCTTTACGTACACAATGCCTGCCACGCCTATGCATAAGATCAGCATCCAGGCGAGAAGGCCCGTTAGGAAACCGAGATAAACAAACGGAATGCTTATTATGGAAGCAAGCGTGGCGATAACCAGCTTGATGACATACCAGACGTAGGCGAAGAAATGCGCACCTTCCTTCGGGGGCCTGACAAACGGAATTTTTCTGCGTCGTAGCGACATCTCAATCCTCCTCGGAACTTTCTTAAACCGTATGGAATTTCTGCGAAAAAGGCCATAACAGGCACTTATCAGTATATCACCGAAACATTCATAAAAAAAACCTGTTTTTTCAGACTTTTTTAAGTGTTCTCCGATATCATGAAACCACAATGAGCGGTGATCATTCACGTAAGTCCGATTGGTTTCTGCTTATTTTTTTGCTTTTAAACAGGTATAATTAATCATAATAAGTCCGATTTGTTCGGCAAGGAGGAAGGTATGAAAAACAAAACATCTTTAAAACTGATTCTTGATGCGGTCATGGTGGCGCTGTTCATGCTGATGTTTAAAAAGCAGGTGATCAGCATGAGCTTTCACGAAATCGGCGGGCTGATTTTTCTCGCCTTTATTCTGGTCCATGTGTTCATTATCAACCGGAAATGGGTTGCTGCGGTGACAAAGAAGGTGTTTTCGAAGGATACTGCGACGCGCCTCAGAATCATGTATCTGGATGATTTTCTGCTTCTTGTGGTATTTGTACTGGTCGGGATCAGCGCGGTGCTGATTTCGCATATTGTGTTCAGCTTTAATGTTCAGGGAATGACGTTCAAGGCCATGCATTATGCGGGAGCAGCCGTGGCGCTGATTTTAATCGGAATCCATCTGGGCCTGCACCGGAAGATGTATGCCGCGGCGGTCGGAAAGAAAATCCATATTCCGGAGAAAACCGCGAAGATCATCGGGATCGTGATAAGCGTTATCCTGGTGGCAGTGGGAATTTACGCCATAGGGACCACGAGCTTCTTAAGATGGCTTTCCATGCCGTTTACGTCTTCTGCGGCGGGCGGCGGCGAAGGCATGCAGATGATGCAGCAGGGCGCCGGAGCGGCAGGACAGGCAATGGATCCGGCAGCCATGGCAGCGGCACACGGCGGACAGCAGTCGTTCAGCCTTGCAGGATTCTTCCAGGTGCTGATTGAATACTTCTCAATTGCCTATGTGTTTGCGGCGGCTACCGCAGTGATCGATAACCTGGTTTCTAAGAGAAAGTAAGATCTGGAACAACAAAAAAGATCTATATGCAGAAGACCGGCAGAAACAGTTTTCCGGGGCTACGGAGATTTCATCTCCTATGCGCCCCGGAAAGCTTTTCTGCCGGTCTTCGTTCTGTATACGGGTATATATCTTTCTTTGTTGCTCTGCGAAGGGGCAATAAAGACATTTGCGATATGCCTGGAGGTTCCAGAAAGCTTTTCTGCCGGTCTTTGTTCTGCATACGGGTATATCTTTCTTTGTTATTCTGCGAACAGGCAATCAGGATATTTGCAATAAGACCAGGGATTCGGGGAACTGTTTCTGCCCGGCCCTGGTTTTGCATGCCGGTATTCTTCCTGCCCTTCTGCGAAAGTGCAATATAGATTCCTCCCTAGTTCCCGTAACGAAATGTATGACTTTATCCCGTCAGGAAGACAAAATGTTATTTTGAAAGCAAAGATAAAATATATCACAATTTGCAAACTAATTATTGTAATATTATTAAGCACAATATATAATAAAGAAGTCATCAGTCGGCAAATAAATTGTTGAAACAAAACTTTATTTCTTTGAAACAAAAGAAAAGATATTGCGTCGACAGAAAAGGGAGGTACTGAACGTGGCTTCAATCGAACTGCGGGACATATCAAAGGTCTTCGGGAAGAACATAGTCATTGATGGCCTGAATCTGAAAATCAAGGACGGAAGCTTCACCGTCCTCGTAGGACCGTCCGGCTGCGGGAAAACAACCGTACTCCGCATGATCGCGGGAATAGGTCCGCAGACATCCGGAATAGTGAAGATCGGTGACCGCGATGTTTCGGATGTTGCACCCGGAAAGAGAGGGGTTGCGATGGTGTTTCAGAACTATGCAATCTACCCCATGATGACGGTGCGCGAAAATATCGAATTCGGTCTGAAGAACAACAAGGTACCGAAAGAAGAAAGAGACAAGCTGGTAACTGAAATTACCGAAATCGTCGGCCTGACGCAGTATCTGGACAGGAAGCCGAGCACGCTTTCCGGCGGTCAGAGACAGAGGATCGCACTTGCCCGGGCCATGGTCAAGAAGCCGGAAGTGTTCTTAATGGACGAGCCGCTTTCCAATCTGGACGCAAAGCTGCGTGTTGCCATGCGTGTGGAGCTGATCGAACTTCACAGGAGGCTGAAGACCACATTCGTCTATGTAACGCACGATCAGGTTGAAGCCATGAGCATGGCAGATGAGATCGTCCTGATGAACCAGGGAAAAATCCAGCAGGAAGCATCGCCGAAGGAAATTTATTACAATCCAAGCAACCTCTTTACTGCGAGGTTCATCGGGTCTCCTGCCATGAATATCTCCAAGCCCGATGCGGACGGCAGCTGTTTCGGATTCCGTCCCGAGCGGGCAACGATCTCTGTTACGGAGGAAGCCGGCCATGCACTCTCAAGAAAAATGAAGATCATAACAAGGGAAATGCTCGGCAGCGAGACGATTTACTCCGTAAGAGATGAAGGCGGACAGACATTCATGGTGAAACAGCTTCTGGATACCTTTACCGAAGGCCAGGAAATCTATCTTCAGGTAAAGCGCGAGGACCTGTATTTCTTCGGCAGGGATGAGCAGAGAATTAATCCGGATTCCCGTCAATATGAAATCTGCCTCAGCAGACTGAAATAATCCGGAGGAAAAAGATGAAAGAGAAAAAGAAAAAGTTCAGCATCAAGCCGTATCTGCTGATTGCACCGGGGATGGCGGGTATATTTATCTTTGTCATATATCCTCTGATCAAGCTTGTGATTTTAAGCTTCTACGATACAAATCTTCTGACGCCGAGCAAGACGAAATATGTGGGGCTGCTCAATTTCACGAAGGTCTTTCAGCAGGAATCCTTTAAGAAAGCCATCATCAATACCTCAATTTTTACGTTGTTCAGTGTCCTGCTGATCCTTGTGATTGCGCTTATCCTTTCCGTTTTCCTCGGACATAAGGCATCGCCGATGAACTCCGCGGTGCAGATCGCAATTTTCACCCCGCATGTCGTGTCCATGGTTTCGGTGGCTCTGATCTGGATGTGGATGATGGATCCGAGCTACGGCATTCTGAACGTGGTCTTAAAGGCAATGGGCATGCCGCCGAGCAAATGGCTGCAGAGTACGGATACGGCGCTTTCGTCCATCATCTTTGTGAACGTCTGGAAGAGCATCGGCTACTACACGCTCATTCTGATCGCAGCACTTCAGAGTGTTCCGACCAGCATATACGAGGCGGCAGACCTTGACAATGCGGGTACGCTCCGGACATTTTTCCGTATAACACTTCCCATGATTTCGCCTCAGATTTTCTTCTGTGTCATCATCATGACGATCGGCTCGTTCAAGGTATTTGAAACGGTCCGTGTCATGACGGAAGGCGGGCCGAACAATGCCACGACTTCGCTGGTTTACCTGATTTATCAGCAGGTGTTCAGCAATCAGCGGATAGGCTACGGAGCAGCGATCGGCGTGGTGCTGTTTGTGATCGTCGGCATTCTGACGGCAGTGTATTTCGGTTTGCTGTCGAAAAAAGTTTATTATCAGTAAAGGGGCAGAAAAATGGAACATAAGAGAAAGAAGATCACTCCTGTCGGGGTCCTGCTGTTTGCCTTGAAACTTCTGATCATTGCGATTTTCGTATTCCCGTTCCTGTGGATGTTTTCCATTTCTCTTCAGACACAGACGGAGACACTGAAGATGCCGCCGACTTTCATTCCGGCAGTTCCTCAGTTTCAGAATTATCTGGCAGCATGGGAGCAGGGGCAGTTCGGCTTGTACACACGGAATTCGCTGATCATCATTGTGGCGATCATCGTGATCCAGATGCTGATTATGGTTCCGTCCGCATATGCATTTGCAAAGTATGATTTTACCGGAAGAGGATTTTTCTTCAGTCTGGTGCTGATCGCCTTCATGACGCCCACACAGCTGACCTTCCTCCCCGTGTATCAGATGATGACAAAATGGAAACTGATGCCGACCCTGTGGCCGCAGATCCTTCCGTTCTTAACGAATGCATTCGGGATATTCCTGCTGAGACAGTATTTCATGCAGGTACCGGACGAACTGCTGGAGGCAGCAAGACTGGACAATGCCTCGGAAATCCAGATTGTCTACAGGATCATGCTTCCGCTGGCAAAACCTGCCATGGCGACTATCATCCTGTTCAGCTTCGTCAATCACTGGAACGAATATTTCTGGCCTCTGGTCATGACGAACAGCAAGACCGTGAGACCGCTTCCGATCGGAGTCACGATGTTAAAGGAAGTGGAAGGCCTGGTAAACTGGCACATCATCATGGCCGGCAATATGATCCTCGTTTTCCCGATCCTGATTATTTATGCTTTCGCATCGCGGTATATCATCAAGGCATTTACCTATTCGGGAATCAAATAAGTCCGTTATCCTGTTAAAAAACCGGAACGGATCAATAAAATAAAGAGGAGGAAAGGTATATGAAAAGAAAGTTTTTATCAGTTTTAGCGGCAGTCAGCATGGTCGGCGTATTGCTGAGCGGCTGCGGCGGCTCCGGCCAGAGCACGACCACGGCTGCCAAGGCAGCGGCAACGACAGCCAAGGCAGCAGCGGCAACCACCGCGAAAGCGGCAGCAGCGACCACAAAGGCGGCAGCGGCAACGACAGCCAAGGCAGCATCTTCCGGTTCGGGCCAGAAGGTAACGCTTCAGTTCTGGCATGCATTCAGCGGTTCCAAGAATGATCTGGTAGAGCAGATGTGCAAGGACTTCACGGCAGCACATCCGAACATTGAAGTGGTTCCCACATACCAGGGCGACTACTGGACGGAAGCTTCCAAGGCACAGTCTGCAATCGCCGGCGGCGATGCTCCCGACCTTCTGATCATGGGAGCGGATCATGTCAGCATTTTCGCATCGGCTGACAACATGCTTGCCGATCTGAAACCGTATTTCCAGAAATCGAATATGTCCACGGACGATCTGGTACAGGCATTCTCCTGGGATTACTTCGTAGACAACAAGCTTGTCGCACTTCCGTTCGGCCGTTCCACGCCGGTTCTTTACGTGAACACGGATATGCTGAAGGAAGTCGGCAAGGAAATCCCGACAACCTGGGATGAGCTTCATGATGTCTGCAAGGCTCTGATCAAGAAGGAAGGAAATGAGCAGACCCGTTACGGAATGGCAATGGGATATGATACCTGGTACTGGTTCATGATCGTTGCACAGGCAGGCGGGCAGTTCATCAATACCGAAAGAACCGGACTCGGATGCGTCGACGACGGCACCATGGCGACCGGATTCAAGTTCTGGCAGGATCTGCACAATGACGGTTCTATGTTCTTCGGACCGGTCACCGACAGTGATACCGCATGCAGCCAGCTGTTCTTCGACGGAAAATGCGGCATGTATCTTTCTTCGGTCGGCGGGCTCAAGAATGTCGAGAAGAACGCCGAAGGTAAATTCAACATGAAGCTCGCCTATGTTCCGAAAGGAAAGGTTCAGGTTGTTCCTACCGGCGGATGCTCGATCGGCATGATGAATTCTTCCAAGCACAAGGAAGAAGCATGGGAATTCCTGCACTGGATTCTTACGGACCCGAAAGGCGGAGCAACGTTCTGCCTCGGAACCGGTTATCTGCCCTATACGAAGTCCATGGCTGAGAGCGATGCCTTCAAGAAATATTATGCATCGGATCCGAACGCAAAGACTGCATACGATCAGCTGCAGTTTGCATCCGACAAGGGACATCGTGTTCCGCAGGTCGGAAATATCATGACGGATCTGCAGACCGCCATTCAGGCAATCATGTATGATAATTCCGATGTCAACGACCAGATCAAAAAACTGCAGTCGGCAGTCGCTGATATCATGAAGAAGTAATCTGGAATAATAAAAAAGATATTTAAGCAAGAAGACCGGCAGAAACAGTTTTCCGGGGCTACGGAGATTTCATCTCCTATGCGCCCCGGAAAGCTTTTCTGCCGGTCTTCGTTATGCATTGCCGTCTTCCGCGCATTCTGTTATAGTACCTGTAAAAGTATTTCGTGCCGGAGGACGGTATGACAAGATTGCAGTATGCGTTTCTGATCCTGCTGGTATATTCCTTTCTCGGCTGGACCGGCGAGACCGTATATTCGATTATTAAAAACCGCAGAATAACGAACAGAGGAGTCCTGAACGGACCGCTCTGCGTCGTGTACGGCTTCTGCGCTGTGGCGGTCACCTTTACTTTCCGCGAGCTGTCCGGATCGCTCGTGTTTCAGTTTATCGGCTGCCTCGAAATCTGTTCGGTCATAGAATGGTGCGCCGGGAAACTGCTGGAGAAAACGAAGTTCGGCCGCTGGTGGGACTATTCCGACAGGAAGTGGAACGTGGACGGCTGCATCTGTCTGCAGTATTCCGCTTTGTGGGGCGCTTTAAGCGTGATCGGACTCCGGTATCTGAATCCGCTGATCACGACGCTTGCCACCGCCGTTCCGGAAAGAATCGGAAAAACCGTTCTTTTCGTTCTGTTCATCCTGACGGCGGCTGATGCCTGCGGCTCGCTCCTTACCCTTGTGGGAATTGCCGACCGTTTTCCGGGACTGGAAGAGATCAACAGCCGTCTTGCACGGGTATCCGTAAAGCTTGCTGTCTGGCTGGACGGCAGGATAAGGCAGAGGCTTCAGCATGCCTATCCGAAGGCTGCCGGGAAAAAGGAAGCCGCCGCGAAAAAGAATGTATTTGCCTCCGGCTGCGGATTCTATAAACTTATCATGCTTTTTTTCATCGGCGCCTTTCTGGGAGATATTACGGAGACACTGTTCTGCAGGCTTACGGCCGGCGTATGGATGAACAGGAGCAGTGTCGTGGGCGGGCCGTTCAGCATTGTGTGGGGACTCGCGCTTTCCTTCGGGACGCTGTTTCTCTATAACCAGAGACAGAAATCGGACAGCTACATTTTCATAAAGGGGACAATGCTGGGCGGGGCGTATGAATATTTCTGCAGCGTGTTCACCGAAAAATTTTTCGGCAAGGTCTTCTGGAATTACAGTAACATTCCTTTTAACCTCGGCGGAAGGATCAACCTCCTGTACTGCTTTTTCTGGGGAATCACCGCGGTGATCTGGCTCAAGAAAATCTATCCGGCATTTTCCGGCTGGATTGAGAAAATACCGGTGAAGACGGGGAAGATCATAACCCGGATTCTGATTTTCTCCATGGCGTTCGATGTTTTCCTTTCCGCCTCCGCCCTGTCCCGCTATGCGGGAAGAGAGCATAAGATCGCGGCATCGAACGGGTATGAGGAATGGATAGATGTGCATTTTAACGACGGGGTCATGAAGAAACTTTATCCGAGTGCGGAGTCGGTGAACTGAAAAAGGTTTATAATAAATCTGAAACCGATTGTTCCGAAAAGAAGAAGCAGACCAGAACCGAAAAGGACAAACCTATGCGCGTTTCCGGAAAAGAAAAAATTTACGCTGCCGTTCTGTGCATTCTTTTTTCTTTTGCTGTCCTGTATGAATGTTCACAGGCTTCTCCCCGTTTTCCCTTAAGCACCTGGGTCGATCCGCACTGCTATTTTACAATCGGCAAGGCGCTGTTAAAGGGCCGTGTCCTTTACCGTGATATTTACGATATCAAGGGACCGCTTCTGTATCTTTTCTATGCTCCGGCTTCTCTGATTTCCTACCGTACCCTGACCGGCGTCTATGTTCTGGAGTCTGTTACGGGTGCTGCGGCGCTTTATTTTGTCTGGCGGTATTTCAGGGACTGCCTGCGGACGGCGGCGCTCCCGCTGACATTTGCCGCAGGAATGCTGCTTTTCTTCCTGGAGCCGTTTTCCGCGGGCGGCAGTGCGGAGGAGCACAGTCTTCCCGTTCTGGCATACTGCTTCTGGAAATTTTCCGCTTCCGTGAGAACGGATGTGCCGCTGAAGAAAAAAGACTGGTTCCTGATCGGCATTCTTGCCGCCGTCGTGTTCTGGAGTAAATATTCCGTCTGCTTTCTGATTGCCGGTTCCGCCGTCATGCCGTTGATTCTTACCTTCCGGAAAAAAGGGCGGTCTGTTTTTGCGGAGGCTTTCGTGCCGGGCTTCCTCGGCGTGCTTTCCGTTTCTCTTCCGGTTCTTTTTTATTTTGCCGCGGTGCATGCGCTTCCCAATCTTTTTCATGCCTACTTCTACAGCAACCTTTTCCAGTATTCCCTGCACGTGACCGATGCCGGCAATTACAACGCCTTTACCCTGTTCGGTTATTATGCCGCGGGGTATCTTTTGTTTCTCGCACTCGGTATCCTGGCGCCGCTGTTTTCAAAATCATACCGCACGGCACTCCATATTTTCTTTACGGCGGCCGTTGCCTTTATTCCGTTAATCAGACTGGGAGATCCCTATAACTATTATTATCTGCCGTTCTGGATTGTGACGCTGCCGGGTTTTATGGCAGTCGGGGAGGCGGCAGAGAAGCTTCTGCAGAAAGCAGCGCACGGCTCGCGGCTTCCTGCATTTATCCTTACTGCCGCCGTATTCGTTTCCGGTCTTGCCGCAGGATTTTCCGGCGGCCGCAACAGGGCATACCTGTATACTCCGAAAGATTATTATCCGCAGTTTAAGTTCGCGGAAATCATCAATTCCGTTCCGGATTCCGTGCTGCTGCAGTTCAATCTGTACGATGTCGGCTTCTACACGGCGGCCGGAAAGGAATGTCCGGTAAAATTTGTGACGGAAACCATGCGCGATCTGCCGGGGCTTTTCAATGAACAGATGGAGTTTATCAATTCCATGGGGCCGGACTTCATTGTCGCGGGCAGCCCCGATTTTATATTCCCCGGGTATGAGCTGATTGATGTCCGCATCTGCAGTCAGTATGTTTACCGCGGTACGTTTGCACTGTTTGAACGGAAGACGCTTAGGAAATGAGAATGTCTGTACCCGGGAAATGAGAACGTCCGTACCCATAAGATGCGGATATCCGTTCATGTACAGAACTGAAGTCACAGGTATCTGGTCCCCGAAAGGAGAACTGTTTATGAAACACGGGATTACCGTCTTCATGCCTGCCTGCAGAGAGGCTGCCAATCTGAAAATTCTTCTTCCGGAGCTTGTCCGGAATCTGTCGCTCACCGGCGAGCCGTTTGAAATTATCGTGATCGACGGTCCCGAAAAGACCGATGATTCCGATGAAGTCTGCAGACAGTACGGCGCCGTTTATCTGCATCAGCGGGAACCCGGCTGGGGCGGAGCTTTCCGTACCGGCATCCGCCGGTCAAGAGCGGATTACGCCGCCGTCCTGACCATGGATGCGGACTGTTCGCATGACCCTTCCTATATTCCCGCTCTCTGGAAAGCACTGCGGGACGGTGCCGATGTTGCTGTCGCTTCAAGGTACTGTGCGGGAGGCGGCACGGGGGATGCCCCTTCGTCCGTCTGCATGTCCAGGTTTCTGAACGGGGTTTTTTATATTCTGACTTTTCTGGACGGCTTTCCCGTCGCGGATATTTCCGGAGGGTTCCGGATGTACCGCACCGGTCTTTTAAAGAGCATTCATACGGACGGCAGATATTTCGACACCACGATCGAAACGATGATCCGGCTGGGACTTGCCAGAAAAAAACAGGGCGGCAGACTCAGGGTAAAGGAAGTTCCCTATGTCTTTTATCCCCGGAAGTTCGGAGAAACCCACAGACATCTTGCTTCCTTTATCCTGTCGTTTGCCGCTCTGTTTTTTAAGAGCGTGCTCTGGAGTGTTCAGGCTCTGCGCCGCAGGAACAGATCTTAAAATTCAGCTTTTTTCTGCTCCGAGCGGAAGTTCGCTGCTTCCGTTCGGTTTCCAGATATGCGTTGCCGGATCCTCTGAATAGGTTGGCTCCGGCGGCAGATCCGGATTGAAATGACGGATGCTTCCGTCTGCGCGGATATCGCCGGTCGCCATGGCTCCGTCTTCCTTCATGAAGTAGGAATGACCGTCCGGGCAGCGGATGTAGCCGACGGCCATGCAGCCGCTTTCCGGGAGCAGATAATACCAGTTTCCGCCGACCAGAATCCACCCGGTCTGCATGAAACCTTCGGAATCGAAATGGTACCATCTGCCGTCCAGGTATTTCCAGGAATTTTTCGCATAATTCCCGTCTTCATACTGATAACGCCAGCCTGTTCCCGCCCGGATCCACCTGCCCCGGAGGATTGCAGATGAACCGCTTTCCGAACCGGAATCACCGGAATCCTGTCCGGTGTTATCTGCGGTGTCATCTGCCGTTTCATCCGGCACCTTTCGCAGCAGCGTAAAAGTGGAGTAACGGGATAAGGCACGGATGGAATATTCGTTTACGGATTCGTAGGGAATCAGTTTGTTCACATAGCCGGAAGCCGTCTCCTCCGTACCGATCAGCAGTTCCTTTCCGGTCAGCGGTTTGGTGAAAGTAAGGGTTAAGATTAACGGCGACTGTATTCTGACTGCGGTCCCGTTAACCAGAAGATCGACCGTCACCGAGTTGAGGCTGTTCTCCGGAACCGTTATGATCCTTGTGCTGCCGGAAGAAACACTCTGTATATTTAATGCCGCCAGACGGTCTTCGAGGGAAGGTTCCGTACTGCCTGCAGAAAGAGCATTCGGTACCGTACCGGTTCCGGACTGCAGACTTTCTGCAGCCGGACTTCTGCTTTTCGCAGAAGAGATGTTCAGAGCTGTGCGGTTAAGACCTGACTGGTTATTTGAACCCCCACTAATTAACGAAAGCAGACAGGTTTGGGCGGCAGGAGACCCTCCGTAAGCTGCTGCCGTCTGTCCTGAGACTGTCTGCAGCACGCTGCGGCCGTCCGTGGCAGAGCCTTCGATCCTGAACAGATTTCCGGAAGCGATCGGCATTCCCTCTCCGGAAGCCTTCTTGACTGCCGAGACGCTGGTGTCCGCATTCACACCGGCGGCAAGATACTGTCCGTCGGCCTGGACCGATGCAACGCTTCCGGGACCGGAACCGTAATTCAGGGAACCGGTTCCGGACATATTACCTGACAATTGAGAAGAAAATGAATCGTTGCCGGATGGATCATTTGAAATACCGCCAGATCCACTATTTACATTTTTTATTATCTGCTGATTCATATTGCTGATCGATTCCTTTGACACGCCGGCCTGCTCTTCATCCGACATGTTTCTGACGGTACCGATCGCCTGCTGAAGAACATTGGGATCGGTGAGAAGAACCGGGTCCGAAACAATAGAAGCTACCACAGATATACCCGTCTGCCTGAGAACGGTGACTGTCACATCCGCATCCGGCATGGTGAAGAGAGAGGACTGGAAATATGTCGGCACTCCCGCCGTCGCATCTGAACCTGACGCAAGGAATGTATAAGAGTAGCATGCTGTGACAATGGAAGGTTTCGGAAGAGTAATCGAAACCAGAACCGTTTCGCCTGCCAGGGCGCTTTCCGGAGTCACGGTAAGGGAATATTCACTGCTGTAATCATTTTTTACCGTAATCGAGTGTTCAGTCTTACTGACCGCGTAAATTTTAAGCGTTGCAAAATCGCCCACATCCGAAGCCGATGCGGTTTCCTTCATGACGATCGTGATGTTGCCGATCTGCGTTCCGTCCGGCTCATTTCCCGCTTTGACAGAGACAGTCAGGATGTTTTCTGTAATGGAGCAGGAATCTTTGGAACCGTACGAAGCGGTTATCCCGTTGTCTTTGGATAACCAGGCACCGTCATCCAGAGAATATACGGTGGAAGAGGACTGCCGGTTTGACGGAAGCATTTGGGAAAGGTCATAGGTATATACGCCATTTGTTTTATTTGCTACATCCAGCCTGTAGGACGTTTCCTCAGGGCCTTTCAGAAGGACCGGACCGTCCGCCGGAATACCGTTTTCCGTCGCATTGCTGACGGAGGCGACTGCTTCCGTGCCTCCTTCCTTACCCGGAAGTCCTGCCGGGACGGCAAACGAAAACATAAGACTCAGAGAAAGCAGAACGGAAAGTTTTTCGGATATCATTCGCTTCAGGCTTTTTTTCACTTTCTTCTCCTTCCTGCGGCATTAAGTGCGGCGCAGAAAACAGTCAGTGTTTCCTCCAGTAACAGAGCATATCCTTAACGGTTTCCTCCATCGAAATCTTCTGACTCCAGCCGGTATCCTTTTTCAACCTGCCGACATCCCCGGCTATTTGTTTTTCATCGACCCGGCGGACAAGCCCGGGGTCGGTTTTTAAGATCAGCCTGTGCCCGATTTCTCTTTCAATGATCCGGACCAGATCCCGTGCGGAAAAAAGCCGTTCGGAAGACACATTGTAGACTTCTCCGCATTTTCCCTTTTCCGCAAGAAGGAGAAGTGCGTTTACGGTATCGCGCTGATCCAGGATGGCCCGTCTGGTGTCGGGATTGCCCAGGGCGATCTCATAATTTCCGCTTCTTTCCGCGAGCACTGTCCGGCGGACAAGGTCGGAAGCGACGTCACCGGTTTTCCGGATTCCGGTCGTGTTGAAAATGCGGGCCCGGATGCAGCGGATGTGATCGTTCAGAAAATACGAATAAGCGATCATATCCTGCGCGGCCTTGCTGACGCCGTACGGATGGACGGGCTTCAGCGCGTCCGTTTCCTTTTCCGGCCGCCCGTCTTCATACGGCGACTCTCCGTATTCCGCGCTGGAACAGGCTACCAGGATCAGCGGGTCATAGGAAGAATCTTTTTTCCGCACGGACTTTACCGCCTCGAACAGGTTCACGGTTCCGATGACATTTGTTTCCATGGTTTCCTGCGGATTCTCCAGGGAAACGAGCGGATAGCTCTGCGCCGCAAAATGATAAATCACGGCCGGCTGCAGATCGCAGATCACGCTGCAGACATCCGGGAACGAACGGATATCCAGTTCCCGCATGGGGATTTCCGCATTTAATTCGCTTAACCGCACTGTCGGTTTATAATAAGTTCCCTGAACGGCGGCGCCTTTTTGATGCAGCGTTTCCGCCATGTGGGAACCGATCATTCCGCCGGCCCCGGTTACGAGTATTTTCGAAGGCATAGGAAACCTTTCAATCTGCACGGCATGGTGCCTGACTGTTACACCTTATCAGACATTTCCGCATATCATCATAAATTATTACCAAAAAGGATTCAGATAATTTAATTATATTATATGAAATTTCTGACAGTTAATCAACACATTCGGCGGTTATTCTGAGAGAAAATCATTCAGCCTGCATCGGACGGAAACAGCTTCCCGAACAGCCAGTGCGAAAAGGGCGCGGCCGCAAACATATTCCAGAAAAAGGCCATCGGAAAGTTTTTCAGCACGGTGCCGACCCAAATGGCCGGAAGCTCGGAGACGGGATTTCCCGCCAGAATGAGATTGAAAAGGACGGAGGCGCAAAGGCTCATGGCAGGGCACATGACGGAAACGGTGCCCGCCTGGCGCATGATCCGGCAGAAATAGGGGTTGTCCTTTTCGGGGTCGGTGTGGCGCCTGGCAAACGAAGCCCCGATCCTGTTTCCCCATAAACCGGAAAAAATGAATACGAATATACCCATGTAGGAAGCTTCCAGAAGCGCGTCTGTAAAGACATTGTTCGTCATGCTGCTGAAGCCGCCGGGTTTCAGCGTAAAGCCTTCTTTTATGGCAATGTTGTAGACCTCCATTCCGTAAGCCATGGCATAGGACATGATCAGACCGAATATAATTCCCTGTGTTTTTGTTTTTGGCATTTTATATGCTCCTTCTTTTAAGTCAGCTGTGGATTCTGCAGAATTTAAATGAAACGCATCGCTGTCCGGCCGGACACAGGCGGTGCGTTTACGGAATAACGATGCAAAAAAGGCGTGAGATGCAGATATCTGCATCACACGCCTTGCTACAATCCAGGGACGCAGTCAGAGTGCCGGTGGCACTCTGATCTGAATTATCCTGAGAAATCTTTGCTACACGCTGCCTGCGTATTATAGCACCTGATTTTCAAAACTGCATATGCGAAATTAAAATTTTTTTCCGCATTTTTCCGGGACCTTGTTTTATTTTTCAGGCAGATAGTATATCGTCCGGTCCTGGTTCAGACGGTCGGGATCGGATGTGTCAAGCGCGGTGTAATTCTCATCCTCATAAACGCTGCAGCCGTCTTCCGTATTGACGATTATGCCGCATCCCTTCGGAACCGTGAAGGCTTCGGAGGCGCCGTCTGCCGTAACGACCGTGACCGTACGCGTTTCCGCGGCGTTTTTGATCGCGTTCACGTAAGGAGGATCGTTCGTTTCTTTCACATCGCCGAACGTGTAGATCATGTTATTCAGAAGGGTGGTCTGATCCCCGACTACGCCTGAGGTGGTGCATTTCCTGAACAGAAGTGTTTTACCGTCGACAACGGTGACAAATTTGATCTTATCGAACTGACTGATATCGATTGTATTGTCATATGAACCGGTGTAGGCAGAGGCCGGCATTTCGGATTTGATGATAATGTCTCCGTTCTGATCTTTTTCCGTGGAAATGATCTTTTCCTCATCGGTATATTCGAGCGGAGTACCCTTGAAGCCCCTGACAATCTGCGGCACCTGATTCTTCAGATAGAGAGTGGCAGTCAGGACCCCGCTGTTTATATAATAATATGTGTTGTTTTTGAAATAACTGCAATTCTGGTCCGTATCCGAATAATAATCGCATACGTTTCCGGAAGCATCGGCGTACATTGTTTCCGCACTCGCGTCTGCAGTAATCCCGTCCGCATTGGGAGTTATCATATTTGCACACCGGCTGCTGTACATCGAATGCCAGGAGTCATAACGGTTGGCCGCGTAAATTTCGGACAGGCCAGGCGTACCGGCAGAAGGCGTTTTCGCCAGGACCGGAACGGATGCCGTCAGGCACAGAAGCAGAACAGAAACGAACGAAAGGGCTTTTTTCATCATGACAGTGTCTCCTTTGACTGTTGGATTTGTACTTTGCTTTCAATGGTCTGCTTCCGAATAACCCCGGACCGGCGGATTTTTGAAAAGCGTGTTCCGGGAAAGCGTTTGTTACCGCATACGCTGTGGACCATTTAAAAACATTGTAAATGCCGACCTGCAACAAATATACAACAAATGAATGGCCTTTTTCTGCAGAACGCAGTTTGGGAAAAAGGACGGAGTCAGTCATGCCGGGGAAAGTGTTTCGGTTCATGATCCGGAAAAAGCGAACGCGGAACATTCAAGGAAAAAAACGGCAGAACCATGCCGGAAGATCTGCAGCACCGGAAAAGGACATAAAAAAGCCCGGTAAAATCAAGTTTTACCGGACGGATCTCTGATGAAGCAGAAGTGGAGATAGTAGGGTTCGAACCTGCGACCTTCCGCACGTCAAGCGGATGCTCTCCCAGTTGAGCTATATCTCCGAACGGAACTTTCAACCGTTTTTTTGCTACTGTCATATTTTAAACGACAAATGCGTAAATGGCAAGCGGTTTATTGCATGACAGCCTCAAGAAAATGCAGGAAATTTATTTTTCCCTTTCTGTCAGTGGATTCCGGCAGCTTTTTTCTTCTCAGCGCGCGTCTTCCAGCGCGTAATAATCGATGTAAGTCCGGAAGGCGGAAGGCACCGCGAAGGACTTCAGTTCCTTTTTTGTCACGAATTTTACATTGTCCGGCAGATGGCGGGCGGCGTCGGCAAATGACGAAACCCGGATGCCGTAGGCTTTCATGTGCCATTCGATGTGTGTGAAAATGTGCTTCGCATCGGGCAGCGGCTCGATGAAGAGCGGCTCCGTACCGAGACGTCTGGCAGCATCAAGCGCTTCCTCTTCCGAGAGAAATCCGGGTTCTCCGGGAAATTCGTAAAGCCCTGCCAGAAGTCCTTTCGGCGGTCTTTTGCGGAACAGAAATTTTTCTCCGTCGCGGATGATGAAAAGCGTGCGTTCTTCGATCCTGCGGGCCTTCTTCGGGGAGCGGAACGGAATGCTGCCCGTTTCGCCGGTAAGAAAAGCGGCACAGCTTTTCTGCAGCGGACATTTCCCGCACAGCGGGGCCCCGTTCGGAACGCAGAGAAGCGCGCCGAGTTCCATAAGGGACTGATTGAAATCGGAAACGGAAAAGGCAGGTCTTTCAGATTCCCGTTTGAGGAAGGACTGAAGCTCAGCCGTGAAGCGCTTCTTTGTTTCCGGACCGGCAATGTCGTCCCGGGAACCGGTAAGCCTTGCATAGACGCGGAGAACATTTCCGTCCACGGCAGGAACCGGAATTCCGAAGGCGATGGAGGCGATTGCCCCGGCCGTATAGGCGCCTATGCCCGGAAGGGAAAGAAGCGTTCCGTAATCCGCCGGAAGTTTTCCACCGTAATCCCGGATGCAGATTTCCGCACACTTTTTAATATTCCGGACACGGCTGTAGTAACCGAGTCCTTCCCATAGTTTCATAAGCCTGTCTTCGGGGCAGGAAGCGATCGCCTCCATGCCGGGAAGCGCTGTCCGGAAACGCGTGAAATAGTCTTTTACCGCTTCCACCCTTGTTTGCTGCAGCATGATTTCCGAAATCCAGACGTCCTCCGGACTGCCGGTGCCGCGCCAGGGAAGCGTGCGTTTTTCTTTACTGTACCATTTAAGAAGCTGTTCTGCGTCTTTCCTGTTCATCCTGTTCTCTCCGCCGGAAAACGGCAGAATTCATTATAGCATTCCGGGACTGCTGATGAAAAGCGCGGCATGAAAAGAAAAAGTATATGCATGAAACATCCGTCTTTGCTTGCATAATAACGCCGCTTGCATTAAAATAAATACAATGCTTTTTGCAGTAAAAATTTTTTATGGAAAGCGGAGGTATTTCTTATGTCACTGGTCGGAACAAAGGAAATGTTTGCGAAAGCGTACAGCGGCGGATATGCAATCGGCGCGTTCAACGTAAACAACATGGAAATCGTTCAGGGTATCACGGAAGCTGCGAACGAACTCAGGAGTCCTGTCATTCTGCAGGTCAGCAAGGGCGCAAGGAAATATGCAAATCATTATTATCTGGTGAAACTTGTGGAAGCGGCAGTTCATGAGACCGATATCCCGATTGCGCTGCACCTGGATCACGGCCCGGATTTCGATACCTGCAAGGCCTGCATTGACGGCGGATTCACTTCCGTCATGATCGACGGTTCCGCGCTGCCGTTCGATAAGAACATCGAGCAGACGAAGAGAGTCGTTGAATATGCACATGCGCATAATGTAGTCGTCGAAGCAGAACTCGGAACGCTCGCCGGCATTGAAGATGATGTAAAGGTGAAAGACGGAGAGTCTTCCTACACGCAGCCGGAGCAGGTTCAGGAATTCGTCGAGAAGACCGGATGCGATTCCCTTGCAATCGCGATCGGAACCAGCCACGGCGCGTACAAGTTCAAACCCGGCACAAAGCCGCAGCTCAGATTTGATATTCTGAAGGAAGTGGAGAAGCGCCTTCCGGGATTCCCGATCGTGCTCCACGGTTCCTCCAGTGTTCCGCAGGAATTCGTCAACATCATCAACCAGTACGGCGGCAACATGCCGGGCGCAATCGGTGTTCCGGAAGATCAGCTCCGTGAGGCTGCCACGATGGCGGTCTGCAAGATCAACATCGATTCCGATATCCGTCTGGCCATGACGGCAACCATCCGGAAGTTCTTTAACGACCATCCGGAGAAGTTCGATCCCCGCGAATACCTTGGACCAGCGCGTCAGGCAGTGAAGGATATGGTTTCGCACAAGATTAAGGATGTTCTGGGATCCGACGGAAAAGCGTAAAGCGGTTCGAAATGTTTTGCCTGCGATTGTTTTGATCAGACCGGCAATATAACTGCTCTGCGGGGCAGTTATATTGCCGGTTTTTTGTTCAGCGGCTGTGGAATGCGGAATGAACGATACGGATCAAAATGCCGGCTGGCAGAACGGAGGACAAGATCTTTGTTATGCCAAATATTCTGATTTGATATAACTGGCATATTGAACTTTCCGGCTTCCGGCCCTATACTGAATCTGATTATTTTCTGCCGGACTTAAGACAGAATTACGGAAAATCGTATATGGAGGGAAGCACTATGGAAAAGAAAAATCTGGACTGGGGCAATCTCGGCTTCGTATATCATGTGACGGACAGCCGTTATTTTTCAAACTGGAAAGACGGAAAATGGGACAGCGGTACGCTTACTGCCGACCCGAATGTAACGGTGAACGAGTGCGCCGGGATTCTGCAGTACTGCCAGGAGTGCTTCGAAGGCCTGAAGGCCTATACGACAGAGAGCGGCAGCATTGTCACATTCCGTCCCGATCTGAATGCATCCCGCATGATGGATTCCGCGAAACGCATGGAAATGCCGCCCTTCCCGGCGGAGCGTTTCCTGGAGGCGCTGGACCAGGTCGTGAAGGCGAATGCGGCATGGGTGCCTCCGTTCGGAAGCGGCGCAACGCTTTACGTGAGACCGTACATGTTCGCCTCGGGACCGGTGATCGGCGTGAAGCCGTCGGATGAATATCAGTTCCGCATGATCTGTACGCCGGTGGGTCCGTATTTCAAGGGCGGAGCAAAGCCGATCACGATCTGCGTGAGTGATTTCGACCGTGCCGCACCGAGAGGAACGGGACACATCAAGGCAGGCCTGAACTACGCGATGAGCCTTCATGCGAGCGTGACTGCCCATGCGAACGGATTTGACGAGAACATGTTCCTGGATCCCGGCACGAGATCATTCGTGGAGGAAACCGGCGGAGCAAACTTCCTGTTCGTGACGAAGGACGGAAACGTGGTGACGCCGAAGTCGGATTCCATTCTTCCTTCAATCACGCGCAGATCCCTGATGTATGTCGCGGAACATTATCTTCACATCAAGGCAGAACAGCGGCCGGTGAAATTCAGCGAGCTGAAGGATTTTGCGGAGTGCGGTGTCTGCGGTACAGCTGCGGTCATCTGCCCGGTCGGGAAAGTGGTTTCCGAAAAGGAAACGGTTCTGTTCCCGAGCGGCATGAACGAGATGGGGCCTGTCACGAAGAAACTGTATGAGACGCTGACCGGCATCCAGATGGGAACGATCGAAGCACCGGAAGGGTGGATCAGGAAGATCTGCTGATCCGGCGGAAGGAAAAGCGAATATGGGCAGGCACGGATATTGTGCCTGCCCGTATTTTTGTGCGCAGGGAAGAAAATCTGCTTCCCGGAGCCTGTCCGAAGAACGGTGAAAGAAATGCGGTTCTCTGCATTTTCCCGTCAGTTGTGTTAAAATAGGCAGAAATGGCGAAGCACGGGGGAAAAAAGCCCGGAGGGGGTTCTCTTGAAACATCAGAGATGGAAAAACTTGACGATTGTTCTCATGATCATCCTGATCGGATGGATGATTTACCGTGCTTTCGGGCGGATGCTTCCCGGACTGGTGACAGCACTGAAAAGCCGGGACGAAAAGGAAATCGAAAAATATCTTGCCGGTGCCGGACACTGGGACGGCATTCTCTGCGTATTTCTTCTTCAGTTCATTCAGGTCGTGACGATCGTGTTCCCGGGATGGACCATCCAGATGGCGGCAGGGATCATATACGGCGGCTTCCGGGCTTTTGTGATCACATTTTCCGCCTACTGGTCCGCGAACATGATGGTGTTCATTCTCATACGGCAGATGAAAAAGAACGCGGCGGCAGATTCTGCGGAGACCGGCGCTGCACCGGGCGGGAGCGGTGAAGAAGAGGACGACCTGCCGGAAGTGCTCTTTGCCGGAAAACTCCGGAAGATCAGGCTGCCGAAGAAACTGAAGGAATCCACCTTTGTAAAAAGAATGAAAAAGACGCATCCGGGCTTTGCGGTTGCCATGGGTGTTTTAATGCCGGGCATGCCGAACGGTTTTATTCCCTATGTTGCGGCCCAGACGTCCCTCGCTGTAAAAGATTTTGCCATCGCCATTGCCTCCGGATGTTTTCTTCCCATCCTGATGGCGTGTTATGCGGGTCATTTTATTCTGCTGGGAGATTATATGGCGGGACTGATTTTTGTTGTGATTCCGCTGATTGTCATGGCGGTGCTGTATCAGAACCAGTACCGAATCATAAAGTTTCTCAACAGCCGGGAGAAAAAGCATGCATGACGGGAAAGAAAAGATTTACGAATGCCATGACCATACCTTCGGGCCGGTCTATGATCCGGACTGCATCGTGCTGATCCTCGGAAGCTTTCCGTCCGTTCTTTCCCGGAAGCAGAATTTCTATTACGGACATCCGCAGAACCGGTTCTGGAAGCTGCTCCCGGAAATCTTAAACGAACCGGTGCCGGAGAATATCGAAGAAAAGAAGCGGCTGGTTTTACGGCATCATATCGCGCTGTGGGATGTGATCGAATCCTGCGAGATCTGCGGCTCGAGCGACAGCTCCATCCGGAACGAAAAACCGGTGGACATCCGCATGATCACGGGGAACTGCAGAATCGGAAGGATCTTCACGAACGGAGGAACGGCAAAGAAAATGTACGACCGGTATTTAAGGGACTTAACCGGGATGGAGGCATTCTGTCTTCCTTCCACAAGCCCTGCCAATGCGGCCTGGAGTCTGGAAAAACTGAAAAATGAATGGAACGGAGAGCTGAAAAAATGGCTATGACTTTATATCACGGAAGGCCCGAAGACTGTTCGGGCAGAAAAGAAAGTGAAGTCCGGGTCTATGATTTTCTGGATTCGCTGGGAATTTCCTATGAACGGACGGATCACGGACATGCCGATACCATGGAAGCCTGTCACGAGATCGATGCGGTTTTAAAAACGCTGATCTGCAAAAATCTTTTTCTCTGCAACCGGCAGCAGACGGAATTCTATCTTCTGATGATGCCGGGCGACAAGCCGTTCAAGACGAAAGAGCTTTCCTCCCAGATCCATGCGGCGCGCCTTTCCTTTGCTTCGCCGGAGAAGATGAAGGAATATCTGGATATCGAGCCGGGTGCGGTGAGCATCATGGGCCTGATGAATGACACGGGGAACCATGTAAAGCTTCTGGTCGATGAGGACGTCCTGAAGGGGGAATACCTGGGATGCCATCCGTGCGTGAACACATCAAGCCTGAAGATTAAGGGAGCGGATATTTTCGGAACCTACCTGAAAGCGGTGCATCATGAGCCGATGATCGTGCATCTCGTCGGAACCGTCTAGGCCGATGCGGACCTCCGGCAGGAACGGAAAAGGAAATTTCAGCCCAAGCGGGGAACTGCCGCAGACGCAGACGGGAAGAAAGCGTTTCTGTTTCTGATCAGACAGGACGAAAAGACTTCCGCAGAAGACAGCAGGAAGACAGTAAACGGAAACGGGACGGACGGAATAAGCACGCAGGAGGAACGCAGAATGAGAACTTTCGGAACAACGTCATTTGCAGAAAAAACCTGGGAGCTGACGGAAAAACCGCTGCTGAAAGACCGGAAGGGATGGCCCGGCGGCATAGGGTATGCAGCGTCGGTCAAAGGACCGGACGGAGAAATCCGCACGGCCTGGTGGAAACTGTCGGTCGAATATTTTCAGGAGAGCCACTGCTGTTATGAAGAGGAAAACCATGCGTGTGACTGGGAGCACGCGGATGAAGTGATCTGAACGTGCACGTGACTGCACACGGAATCCGGCTGAGCGGCCGACGGCAGAGGATTTTATGATGCGGGTACCGGGAGCAGGATGAAAGCAAACCTGGCTTTCATGTCGGACAATCGCCGAGGCGTTTTACAGGAGGATTCCAAAGGAATCCGGAAGCCCCAGCCCGAAGGGCGATAGGGGCGGAAGCGTGTCCGACATGAAAGAACAGGTTAAGCGACATCCAACTCCCGGTACCCGCATTTTCCGGGTCAAACAGTCCCGGACGGGCACATATCGGGTGACATAATGTTCATATCGTGTGCATTCACACGGCATCCGTGCACATGAACGTGAAAAAAGTATCAAATAATTGTAAAACATTCACAATAACAATCACAAAAGTTTGTGACAAGTGAACGTTTTTCATGTTGACGTGCACACGGCCCTTTGTTATAATAGGAACGAAAGTTCCGATTGCGACAGGCAGCTGCGGGGGGACACCCCGGATGACTGCATAAAATATCGGATAGGAACCTATTGTGAATCCATTTGAGACGGAGGTAAATAAGTTATGGCAAAGATCAAAGTAGGTGTTGCCGGGTACGGGACCATTGGACAGCGTCTGGCGGACGGCGTAGCGCTTCAGGGAGACATGGAACTGGTCGGAATAGCGGATCTTGCTCCGACGCTTTCCCTTCAGGCACTTCGTGAAAGGGACATGATCGGTGCAAACGGGGTTCAATATAATCTCTACCTCGTTGACGGTGCGGATCCGGAAGCATTCAAAGCGAAAAAGATTCCGGTATCGGGAACTTTCGAAGATTTAATGGGCAAGGTCGACATCATGCTGGATTCTTCTCCGGGCGGTGTCGGTGCAAAGAACAAGGAACTCTACGTTAAGCACGGCGTCAAGGCCATTTTCCAGGGCGGAGAGAAAAACAGCGTCGCGGATGTGTTCTTCCACGGTTATGCAAACTATGAGAAGGGTCTGGGCGTCAACTATCTGAAGCTGACTTCCTGCAACACCACGGGTCTTATCCGCAGCGTTGACTGCCTCGACAGAGCATACGGAATTGACAGAGTGGCAATCACGATCATCCGCCGTGTCGCGGATCCCGGCGATTATCACAGGGGCCTTACGAATGCACTGCAGATCGACAAGGCACCGTCTCATCAGGCAGTCGACCTTATGACGATCATGCCGCATGTTCAGGCAACCGGCATCCTGGTTCATACGCCGGTCACGCACGGCCACATCATTACCGTAGTCGCCACGCCGAAGGACGGAAAGAAGATCACGAAGGAAATGGCACTCGAAGCATTCCAGAAGCACCCGAGGATCAGAGTCGTATCGATCGACGAAGGCTTCAAGGGCAACGCATCGTTCTTCAAATATGCGCGTGACTTAGGAAACCGCCGCGGCGATATGTACGAGATCGGCCTCTGGGAAGACTCCATTGTTGAGAGCGGAAATGACATCATGTATGCCATCAATATCCCGCAGGAGAGCGTTACCATTCCGGAGACCATGGATGCCATCCGTGCTTCCATGCAGATGCAGACCACCCGTGAAGAGGGAACCGCAATGACGAACAAGTATCTCGGCATCGGAAAATTCAAAGAATTACAGTAAATAGCCTAAGCGGGGCTGCCGTATCGTGCGAACAGGGAGTTGCATAAGCGGCAGTCCCTTTTTAATCAGAGAATGCGTTCGGGAAAGGAATAATTATGAGATTCGGCATAAAGACACTGGATGATTTTCAGGTAAAGGGAAAAACCGTTCTCTGCAGGGTCGACATCAACCAGCCCGTAGACAGGAAGAACGGGACGCTGAAGTCCACGACGCGCATCAGAGCCTGCGTTCCGACCATAAAGGAGCTGTCGGACAAAGGCGCCAAGGTCGTTCTGATGGCGCATCAGGGAAGCGATATCGAATACAAGAATTACTATACGCTGCTCCCGCATTCCAAGGTTCTTGCGGAATGCCTCGGCAAAGAAGTGAAGTTTATTGACGATGTCTGCGGACCGGCAGCCCGCGAGGCGATTAAAAACCTGAAGGACGGAGAAATCCTCCTTCTTGACAACGTCCGTTTCATGGCTGAGGAACAGACTTTGTTCGAGATGAAGCTGAAGCTTACGCACGAGCAGATGGCTGATACGGAAGTCGTGAAGAAGCTTGCTCCCCTCGGCGATCTGTATGTGTGCGACGCGTTCGCGGCTGCGCACAGGGATCAGCCCACGCTCTGCGGATTTGAGGAACTCCTTCCTTCCGCCATGGGAAGACTGTTCGAGCGGGAATACTGCGAAATCTCCAGACTCATGGAAAGCCCCGCACGTCCCTGCACGTTTATCCTGGGAGGCGCAAAGATTTCCGATGCGTTCCTCATGATGGGAACCGTTCTGAAAAACGGTGCGGCGGACAGGGTCCTTACCGGCGGACTTGTGGGAAATATTCTTCTTGTCGCCAAGGGCGAGGAGATCGGCAAAGGCAGCATGGATTTCATCCTGAAGAGTAATTACGGCGAATATATTGATGTCGCCAGGAAACTCTATGCGGAATTTGCGGAGAAGATCGAGCTTCCGGTCGACCTTGCATGGGTCGAGAACGGAATGAGAAAAGAAGCAAAGACAGGTTCCGTGCCGAAGGAAATCGGTTCGGTGGATATCGGAACGGAGACTGCGAAAAAATATGCGGACATCATTGCGAAATCAGCAACCGTATTCGTGAACGGCCCGATGGGCGTGTTTGAGGAAGCACCGTCAGAACTCGGAACGAAGGCGATCTGGGAAGCGCTCGGCAGCACGAAGGGATACACCGTGATCGGCGGAGGCGACAGCATCACCGCAACCACGAAATACGGCCAGACGGACAACATCAATTATATCTGCACAGCAGGCGGAGCACTGATCCGCTTCTTAACCGGGGAAGAACTTCCGGTCGTGAAGGCACTGAGACACGGTGCCGAAAAGTAAGGAGGGGCTCTATGAAATTCGAACTCGGATTCGGAACAGGAACTCAGAAGGTCGAGATTCCGGAGCGGAATCTCCTGGCGGTCCTGGAACCGAACAAGGTTGAAACGGGTCTTACCGGGGAAGATGCGGTAAAGGAGGCACTGAAAAATCCGATCGGTTCAAAGCGGCTTAAGGAAATCGTGAAGCCGGGAGAAAAGATCGTGATCATAACGAGCGATATCACGAGGCCGTGCCCCACCTGGAAGATCATGCCGGCATTACTTACCGAACTTTACGATGCGGGCATCAGCAAAAAAGACATCACGCTGGTATTTGCGCTCGGAAGCCACCGGAAGATGACGGAAGAAGAACAGAAACACCTCGCCGGGGAAAAGGCATACTCGGAAATCATGTGCATGGACGGCGATGCTGCCGACTGCGTACATCTGGGCGTGACGAAGAACGGTACGCCCGTCGACATTGTGAGGACAGTCGCGGAAGCGGACAGAAGAATTTGTCTCGGAAATATCGAATATCATTATTTCGCGGGATATTCCGGAGGGGCCAAGGCGATCATGCCGGGCGTCTCCACCTTCGACGCCATCCAGAGCAATCATTCCATGATGGTGCAGGAGGGTGCATATGCCGGGAACATAGAAGGCAATCCGGTGCGTGAGGACATCGAGGAAGCAGCATCGCTCTGCAAAGTCGACTTCATCGTGAACGTGGTATTGAACGAGCACAAGGAAATCATAAAAGCGGTGGCCGGAGACGTTACGGAAGCGCACCGTGTGGGGTGCAGATTCCTGGACAGCCTTTTCCGTGTGAAGATCCCGCGCCGCGCGGATATCGTGCTGGTGAGCCAGGGCGGCGCGCCGAAGGACATGAACCTTTATCAGACGCAGAAGGCGCTGGACAACGCAAAGCATGCGGTGAAGAAAGGCGGTACCATTATTCTGATCGGCGCCTGCACGGAAGGCCTCGGGCAGAAGACCTTTGAGGAATGGATGCAGAAGGCGGAAACGCCGGATGATCTGATCAAATGGACGAGAGAGCATTTCCGGCTCGGTGGACACAAGGCGGCGGCCATCGCCATGGTGGAAAAGAATGCCGAGGTGGATCTGGTATCCGAAATGCCGGATGATCTGGTGAAGACCTGTTTCATGCATCCCTTCAGGGATGTTCAGACCGCTTTTGACGATGCAGTGAAAAAATACGGAAGCAATGCGGAAGTGATCGTCATGCCGTACGGCGGCTCGACGCTCCCGTCATCGGAATCATAAACCCATCAAAACACAGGAGGAAACGAAAAATGAATTATGCGGAAGAGTCCCTGAAACTCCACAGAAAGTGGAAAGGGAAAATAGAAGTGGTTTCGACCGTTCCGGTTGAGACGAAGGATGATCTGTCGCTTGCCTATACGCCCGGCGTTGCACAGCCGTGCCTGGAAATCCAGAAAGATGTGAACGAATCCTATAACCTGACGAGAAGACACAATCTCTGCGCCGTCATCACGGACGGAACAGCGGTCCTCGGACTCGGCGACATAGGCCCGGAAGCCGGCATGCCGGTCATGGAAGGAAAGTGCGTTCTGTTCAAGTCGTTCGGCGATGTGGATGCGTTCCCGCTCTGCATCAAGAGCAAGGACGTGGACACGATCGTGAACACGATCTACATGATCTCCGGCTCGTTCGGCGGCGTGAACCTGGAAGACATCGCCGCACCGAGATGCTTTGAGATCGAGCGGAAATTAAAGGAAAAATGCGACATCCCGATCTTCCATGACGATCAGCACGGAACCGCAGTGATCACGCTGGCAGGACTGATCAATGCCCTGAAGGTCGTTGACAAGAAGAAGGAAGATGTAAAGATCGTGACGAGCGGCGCCGGAGCAGCGGCGATCTCGATCACAAAGCTCCTGCTTTCATACGGGTTCAGGGATATCACGATGTGCGACCGTACCGGAGCGATCTACAAGGGAAGAGAAAAAGGAATGAACTGGATCAAAGAGGAGATGGCGGAAGTCACGAACCTTTCCCATAAGACAGGATCCCTTGCGGATATGCTGAAGGGAGCGGACATCTTCATCGGCGTGTCGGCACCGGGAACGGTAACGACGGACATGGTGAAGACGATGAACCGCGACGCGATCGTGTTTGCCTGCGCGAACCCGACGCCGGAGATCTTTCCGGATGATGCCAAGGCCGGCGGAGCAAAGGTCATTGCGACCGGCAGAAGCGATTTCCCGAACCAGATCAACAACGTTCTTGCCTTCCCGGGAATTTTCCGCGGAACGTTCGACGTAAGGGCAAAGGACATCAATGAAGAGATGAAGATGGCGGCCGCGAAGGCGCTTGCGGATCTGGTTTCTCCGTCGGAGCTTTCTCCGGACTACATCATCCCGAAGCCGTTTGACAAGAAGGTCTGCCCGGCAGTGTCGAAGGCAGTTGCGGAAGCGGCCAGAAAATCAGGAGTGGCAAGAATCTGACAAACGATTTTTACTGAGGACAGGAGGACATTAAGAATGGATGAATCCAAGAAGAAAGAACTGGAAAAGCTTGCCTTAAGAATCCGCATCGGAATTGCGGAAGAGATCAAGGCAAGAGGTTTCGGCCACATCGGAGGCAGTTTAAGCATCGTGGATGCGCTTGCGGTTCTGTACGGTGCAGTCATGAAATACGATCCGAAGAATCCGTCATGGCCGGACAGGGACAAGCTGGTCTGCTCGAAGGGACATGCAGGCCCGGCAGTCTATGCAACGCTTGCCGTGGAAGGCTTTTTCCCCTATGAGAAACTGAAGACCCTGAACCAGCCCGGGACGGATCTGCCGAGTCACTGCGACAGGAACAAAACGCCGGGAATCGATATGACGACCGGATCCCTGGGGCAGGGAACATCTCTGGCAATCGGCATGGCGCTCGGCGACAAGCTGATGGGCCGCAGTTCGAAGACTTTCCTCTTCATCGGAGACGGCGAGGCGGATGAAGGACAGGTCTGGGAAGCCGCTATGTTCACCGGCGCAAAGAAGATCACCAATCTGATCTGGTTCATCGACGACAACAAGAAGCAGCTGGACGGCTATACGAAGGACATCATCCAGACCTTTGATTTCGTTGAGAAATTCCACGCATTCGGATTTGACGCAGTCAGGGTAAAGGGCGATGACGTGGAACAGATTTACGACGCGATCATGGCACCGATCACCGACAGGCCGCGGGCAATCGTCCTCGATACCATCAAGGGAAGAGGCATCGCCGATGTGGAGAACACCGTAAACAACCATTCCATGAATATCAAGCCGGAGACCGGCGACAAATGGATTGCAGAACTGAACGCGGAACTGGCGAAACTTTGACAGAGGAGGAAAGAATAATGATAAAAACGATTTATAACGGAGAAAAAGACAGCCGCCTCTACAAGGAAGTTGTCGGACCGACTGTAGACAAGCTTATGGAAGAAGACAAAGCTGTCCTCTATCTGGATGCGGATCTGATGAACTGCAGCGGAACGGGAAAGCTGCCGGCAAAATATGACCGCGCGATCGATGTGGGCATTGCGGAAGCCAACATGATCGGCATAGCCTGCGGCGCTTCCGCCGTCGGCATGAAGCCCATCGTACACAGCTTCGGACCGTTTGCTTCCAGAAGAAGCTTTGACCAGCTGTTTCTTTCCGGCGGATATGCGAAGAATTCCGTGACCGTGATCGGAACGGACCCCGGTATCACGGCTGCATTTAACGGCGGAACGCACATGCCGTTTGAGGATATGGCTCTGTACCGCGTTATCCCGGGTGCGGTCGTTGTGGACTGCACCGATATTACGATGTTTACTTCCTTCTTAAGGATCGCCAAGGACACTCAGGGCGTGAAATACGTCCGCATTCCGAGGAAGGAATCCTATCCGGTATATCCGGAGGGAACGGAATTCACGTTCGGTAAGGGATTCGTGCTCCGTGAAGGAAAAGATGCAACGGTTGTGGCAAGCGGAATCATGGTTCATGAAGCCATGGAAGCGGCAAAGAAGCTTTCGGCTGAGGGAATTGAGATTTCCGTCATCGATCCTTATACGATCAAACCGCTGGACAAGGACCTGATTCTTGAATATGCAAAGAAGACGGGCGTTATCGTGACGGCGGAAAACCACAACAAGATCGGCGGACTGTACAGCGCGGTGAAGGATGCGCTGGACGGCGAAGCGAAGACCGGATATGTGGCGGTCGAGGATGAATTCGGAGAAGTCGGACCGCAGGATTACTTAAGGACGCGGTTTGACCTGACCGATGACCATATCGTCAGAGTTGTGAAGGAAACCATGAAGCGGGCCGGAAAATAACCGGAAATAAAGGAGTCTAAAGACCATGTCAGTGACACAGGCTCAGATCGCAGAGATGGCGGGCGTTTCAAGGGGAACGGTGGACCGTGTCGTGAACAACAGGGGCCATGTGGATCCCGCAGTGGAGGAACGGATACGCCGCATTGCGAAGGAACAGAACTACAGGCCCAACAGGGCCGGCGTCCAGCTGGTCCGGTCACAGAAGCCCTTGAAGATCGGCGTGCTGATCCAGTCCGTGGAAACACCGTTTATGCGGGATCTTCTTTCCGAAACGGAAGCGACGCGGACGGGAATGAGAGCCGAGGGAGCAGAACTGGTCATTTATGCAAATCAGGGTTCCGATGTGGAAGAACAGATGCGTGTTTTAAAGGAAATGGAACAGGAGAAGGTGGACGGGATCGCAATCACGCCGATCGAAGACGAGAAAATCTGCGAGCGTCTTTCCGTTCTTTCCAAAACCATTCCGATTGTCACGATCAACCGCGACATGCCTTCCTGCAACCGCATCTGCTATGTGGGACAGGATAACTACAGGAGCGGAAGAGCGGGCGCGGGCCTTATGAACATTCTCTTAAACGGCCGCGGCAAGGTGCTTACCGTGATCGGCCCTGCAGTCAATCAGTCGCACGAGAACCGCTATGAAGGCTTTGCGGACGAGATGAAACATTTCCGGGACATAACGGTGCTCCCGGCGGAGCAGTGCTTCGACAATCCGCAGATCGCCTACCGCAGCGTGTACCGCCTTCTTTCGGAACGGAGCGATATCAACGGCATTTACTTCGCGGGGAACGGACAGGACGGCGCCTGCAGAGCGGTGAAGGAACTGGGACTCAAGGGCAAGGTCCACATTGTCTGCCATGATCTTACGGAAGAAAATGTACAGAATCTGAAGGACGGCTGCATTGATTTCCTGATCGATCAGAATGTCCATGAACAGGCAACACGACCGCTGAAGGTTCTGCTGGATTATGTCATGACCGGCAGCAGACCGAAGACGGACCGGATTTTAACGGATATCGGTTACCGGAACCAGTACAATATCTGATCCCGGAGCAGAACGCAAAACACAAATCAACCGGAGGAAAAGAAAATGTTTGATGAGAAAAAAGTATTTCTCGGAATTGCACCGATCGGCTGGTGCAACGATGATATGCCGGAACTCGGCGGAGAGAACACGTTCCAGCAGATCGTAAGCGAAATGGCACTTGCCGGATTCAAGGGAACGGAAATCGGAAACAAATATCCGTCCGATCCGAAGGAACTGAAGAAAGCGCTGGACCTTCGCGGTATGCGCATTGCCAGCAGATGGTTTTCTTCCTTCATACTGACGAAGCCCTATGAGGAAGTCGAAAAGGACTTCATCGCGAACCTGGATTTCCTGGCGGCAGTCGGTGCGAACCGGATCAACGTCAGCGAGCAGAGCTACTCCATCCAGGGTCAGACGGAAACCCCCATTCTTACCGGCGGACACAAGCACATCATGAACGATGCAGAGTGGGACCGGTTCACGGACGGCTTAAATAAACTCGGCAAGGTAGCTGCGGACCGCGGATTCAAGCTCTGCTATCATCATCACATGGGAACCGTATGCCAGACCTCGGAAGAGACAGACCGCATGATGGCAAACACGGATCCGAAATATGTGTGGCTCTGCTACGATACCGGCCACTTCACCTTCGCCGGAGAAGATCCGCTGACCATGCTGAAGAAATATGTGAAGCGTGTAGGACATGTGCATCTCAAGGACATGAGGCTTCCGGTTGTCGAGGAAGCGAGAAAGAACAACTGGAGCTTCCTTCAGTCCGTGCGGAACGGCGCGTTCACGGTGCCGGGCGACGGAAACGTGGACTTCGATCCGGTCTTCAAGGTACTTGCGGATGCGGGATACGAAGGCTGGCTCCTTGTCGAGGCAGAGCAGGATCCCGCCAAGGCCAATCCGCTTGAATATGCCATGAAGGCACGCAAGTTTATCCGTGAGCATACAGGACTCTGATGAAAGAAGGCGGCATTTTGAAAAAAACGTATATCAGCAAAAACAGCGAACTGAAAAAAGGGTACAACACCTACATCGATGCGTCAGAGGATGATTACGGGACGCAGATGGACGTGGGTCTTCTCATTATGGAGGACGGCGATACCTATACCATAGAGGAAGCGAAAAAGGAAACGGCGGTTCTTCTGTTCGGCGGGAAGGTCACCTTCCGGTGGGACGACAAAACCGTTGAGGCGGAGCGCCCGGACTGCTTCCATTACGAGGCGTACTGCCTGCTTGCCGGATGCAAAACGAAGATTGTTCTGACGGCGCACGCGCACAGCGAGCTCTATATTCAGCAGACGGTCAATGAGAAGCCGTTCACGGCGGTCATGTATTCTCCCGACAAGGTGCAGGTACAGCATGCCGGTGCCAACGGAGAACTTTTAGGCTGCATGAGAAGAGAGATCAAGACCTTCTTCGATTACGACAATGCACCGTTCTCCAACATGGTGCTCGGCGAGGTCTTAAACTTCCCGGGCAAGTGGTCTTCCTATCCGCCGCATCATCATCCGCAGCCGGAAGTTTACTTCTACCGGTTCGATTATCCGAACGGGTTCGGCGCGGGATTCGCAAACGGAGAGATTTACAAGACCGGACATAACGGAATGTCGATCATCACAAGCGGATTCCATTCGCAGACAGCGGCACCCGGATATGCGATGTGCTATTCCTGGGGCATCCGCCATCTTCCGGGAGATCCCTGGCAGAAGACGAGAATAGACGATCCGGAACACGAGTGGCTCTGGAAAGCGGATGCGAACGATCATATTTTTCAGGGAAAGTAAAACGGAGGAAATCTATGAAAACAGTACGTTTGACAATGGGGCAGGCACTGGTGCGCTTCCTGGAGAATCAGTACATTTCCTATGACGGAAAAGAGCAGCGTTTCGTACGCGGCGTATTCATCATTCCGGGACACGGAAATGTGGTCGGCTTCGGGCAGGCATTAAGCCAGGAGGGCCATCACCTGGAAATCCATCAGGGAAAGAACGAACAGGGCATGGCACAGGCTGCCGTGGCGTTCGCAAAGCAGATGAAGAGGAAGCAGATCTTTGCAGTGACCTCTTCCGTGGGACCCGGCGCGGCAAACATGGTGACGGCTGCCGGAACGGCGACCGCAAACAATATCCCCATCCTGATTCTGCCGGGCGATGTTTATGCCTGCAGACAGCCCGATCCGGTGCTGCAGCAGGTGGAGCAGACGAATAATCTGACCCTGTCCACGAACGATGCCTTCAAGGCGGTGTGCAAGTACTGGGACAGGATTGTCCGGCCGGAACAGCTGATGAGCGCCATGATCAGCGCGTTCCGCGTGCTGACCGATCCGGCAAATACCGGTGCGGTCTGCATTGCCATGCCTCAGGACGTGGAAGGCGAAGCCTATGACTACCCGGAAACATTTTTCCGGAAGAGAGTCTGGGAACTGGAGCGCCGTCCGGCAACTGCGGACGCGCTGAAAAAAGCGGCAGCTGCCATCCGCAAGGCCAGATATCCCATGCTGATATGCGGCGGCGGCGTCCGCTATGCGGAGGCACATGAGGAGTTCCGGAAATTTGCGGAGACGACGGACATTCCGTTCGGAGAGACACAGGCCGGAAAATCAGCGGTCGTCTGGACGCACCCGTTAAACCTGGGCGGCCTCGGCGTGACCGGCTGCTCGGCAGCAAACGAGATCGCGAAGAAGGCTGATCTGGTGATCGGCGTCGGAACAAGATATACGGATTTCACCACATCCTCCAAATGGCTGTTTAAGGACGACTGTAAATTTGTCAATATCAATCCGTCCGAATTCCAGTCGCTTAAGATGGAAGCCATTCCGGTGGTCGCGGATGCCAAAGTGGCTCTGCCGAAGTTACTCGCTCTGCTGAAGGGATACAAGCCGGCCTACAAGGCGGAAATCCGGACGGCAAAGAAGAAATGGGAGAAGGAACTGAAACGTCTGGATTCCATTGTTTACGGAAGCAAGGGCTGGAAACCCGAGATCAACGATTCCAACGCCAGGTCCGCGGACCGGTTCGCGAAGGATGTCAAGGCAGAGCTCTGCCAGACGACGGCGCTCGGCATGATCAACGCGATGATGGACGACAACGATGTCGCAATCGGTTCGGCGGGATCCCTTCCGGGAGACATGCAGAGAATGTGGCGTCCGAGGGCTGTGGATACCTACAACATGGAATACGGCTATTCCACGATGGGCTACGAAGTGGCCGGCGCACTCGGCGTAAAGTTTGCAATCGGAGATAAGAGAGAGGTCTATTCGTTCTGCGGAGACGGAAGCTTCAACATGATGCACGGCGAATTGATCTCGGCCGTACAGGAACACAAGAAGATCAATATCTGCCTCTTCGACAACGCGAGTTTCGGCTGCATCAACAACCTTCAGGTAGGGCAGGGGAACGAGATCCTCTGCACGGAACTCCGCTACAGAAATTCCCAGGGACTGTTCGGGGACTTCATGAACATTGATTACGCGGCGGTCGCGGAAGCTTACGGATGCAAGGGCTATACAGTACGGACCCTGCAGCAGCTGAAGGAAGCGATCGAGGATGCGAAGACCGTTAAGAACCGTCCGGTGCTGTTCGACATCAAGGTTCTGCCGAAGACCATGACGAACGGGTACGGTTCCTGGTGGAGAGTCGGAACGCCTGCCGTGTCAAAACGCGTGCAGAATAAAAAGCCCTACGCCGATCTTATGGCGCATGTGAAGGCTGCAAGGAAATACTGATGCGGTTCGCTGCATCGGAAAATATAAAACAATAAAGCAAACGAAAGGAAAAACAATGGGAAAGAAACTCAGGATCGGCGTCATTGGCGCAGGCCGTATCGGGAAACTGCATGCAAACAATCTTGTCAATGCGGTACCGGATGCGGAAGTGGTTGCGATTTCCGATATTTTCGAGGAGAACGCAAAGAAGGTAGCAAAGGAACTCGGAATTCCGAAAGTATATAAGGACTACAAGAAGATCCTCGAAGATCCGGAGATCGATGCAGTGTTCATCTGCTCTTCCACCGACACGCACAGCGCGATTTCCATGGAAGCGGCAAAGGCAAAGAAGCACATTTTCTGCGAGAAGCCGATCGATCATGATCTGAAGAAGATTAAAAAAGTTCTGGAGGCTGTGAAGAAGGCCGGCGTCAAATACCAGGTCGGATTCAACCGCCGTTTCGACAAGAACTTCATGCATGTGGCAGATTCCGTGAAGAAGGGTGAGCTCGGCAAGGTTCAGGTCGTGAAGGTCTGCTCCAGAGATCCGGAAGCTCCGCCCGTGTCCTATGTTAAAGTATCCGGCGGCATTTTCCTGGATATGACCATCCATGATTTCGATATGGTAAGATATCTTACCGGCAGCGAAGTAACGGAAGTCAGCGCATACGGCACCTGCCTTGTGGACCCGAACATCGGCAAAGCGGGAGATGTCGATACCTGCGTGATCATGATGAAGTTCAAGAACGGCGCACTCGGCGTCATCGATAACTGCCGTGCAACTTCCTACGGATATGACCAGAGAATTGAAGTTCTGGGCTCCAAGGGCATGATGACCGCGGACAACGAGACTGCGAACAACACGAAGTTCTACGGTGAGAAGGGTGTGATCGGCGAGAAGCCGTTATACTTCTTCCTGCAGCGCTATAACGATGCCTACATTGAGGAAGAGAAGGAGTTCGTTGAGTCCTGCTTAAAGAACAAGGCGACGGCTGTCAATGCATTTGACGGTCTGCAGCCGGTTCTGATCGGACTTGCAGCGGCGGAGTCCTGCAGAAAGGGCGGCGTTCCGGTTAAGGTGAAATCCTGATCGGGGCGGCGGAAATGCTTTTCGGTTTTATTCAGCAGAGGAGAGACCGGCGGAATGATTTTTCCGCTGGTCTTTTTTTACGTTTAATACGAGACTGTCAGAACAGTTGATGATACGAGCCTGTCAGAACAGTTTTCCGCGGCTACGGGAGAAGCATCCCTATGCGCCGCGGAAAGCTTTCTGACAGTCTCTTGTTTCGCGGGCATCAGTATAAGACGCGTATGTACACAGATATGGGATATGGAAAAGCTGGTTGACGGTTTTGTCGGGTGCAGAGAATAGGAGCCTGTCAGAACAGTTTTCCGTGGCTACGGGAAAAGCGTCCCTATGCGCCACGGAAAGCTTTCTGCCAGTCTCTTGCTTTAAAGGCATATAAGACGGGAAAAAGATCTGTGCATAAAGACATGTGCTGCGGAAGCGCGTTCCGAGCGGAATGTTGTACTGCAGCCGCATACCCTGTCCGAAATACTTTACAGGATCGCTTTAGTGTGCTACCATAGTAAAGTATTTGCACCGCAAGAACAATTTGCAGAGGAGAATGATTATGAAGAAGAAAATTATGGCAGTGATTGTTTCAGTAGTTTCAGCGGTAGCGCTGGCTTCGTGCGGCGGGACGTCGCAGAGTACGACTGCAAAGGCAGCAGCAACCACCGCGAAGGCGGCAACAACGGCCGCGACGACTGCGAAAGCAGCGGCAACCACGGCAAAGGCAGCGACATCGGCTGCGGCAACCACAAAAGCAGCGGCGGCAACCACCAAGGCTGCGGCAGCATCAGCCGCAGGTACGGCGGCCTCTACAGGAAAGACTTTTACGGTCGGGTTCGACCAGGATTTCCCGCCCATGGGATTTAAAGGAGACGACGGGAAGTTCACGGGATTCGATCTGGACCTCGCGGCGGAAGCTGCGAAGCGCATGGGCATGGAAGTGAAGTATCAGCCGATTTCCTGGGATGCCAAGGATGCGGAGCTTTCCTCCGGAACCATCGACTGCATCTGGAACGGTTTCACCATGCAGGGCAGAGAGAACGATTATCTCTGGTCCAAGCCCTATATGAACAATTCCCAGGTGTTCGTGGTGAAAGCGGATTCCGCGTACAAGACTTCCGCGGATCTGAAGGGAAAGATTGTGGAGGTGCAGACCGACAGCTCCGCTGAGGCGGCACTGAAGGAGAAAAAGGATCTGGCAGCTACCTTCGCCAAAATCCAGACGACTGCCGAGTACAACACGGCTCTGATGGATCTGGACATGGGAGCGGTCGATGCGGTCGCAATGGACAGCACGGTTGCCGATTATAAGATCACGACCGGGAAGATGAAATTAAAGACGCTGGACGAGTCGTTCGCAAGCGAGCAGTACGGGATCGGTTTCAAGAAGGGTAATACGGAACTGAAGGATAAGGTGGAGGCTGCCCTTACCGCAATGGCGAAGGACGGGACCATGGCGAAGATTTCCACGAAATGGTTCGGCAAGGATATAACGACGTTCGGGAAATAAAGAAGGACTGCGGCTTAGGTCCGCTGACGGGAGCAGGGAATATGACTTTCGGTAAAATTGTTCTGCAGCTTACGGAAGGCATGGGCGTAAGCATAGAGATTTTTCTGGTGACGCTTGTTTTCTCCCTGCCGCTCGGACTGCTGATTGCTTTCGGGAGAATGAGCAGGAACAGGGTTCTCTCCGGCATCGTGAAAATTTATATTTCCGTTATGCGCGGAACACCGCTCATGCTGCAGCTGATGGTCGTGTATTTCGGGCCGTATTATCTGTTCGGCATGAAAGTCACGAACAGTTACCGGCTGTGGGCTGCGCTGATCGGCTTCGTGATCAATTATGCGGCGTATTTTGCCGAGATCTACCGGAGCGGCATCCAGTCCATGCCGGCGGGACAGTACGAGGCCGCTAAGCTCCTGGGATACAATAAGAGACAGACGTTCACGGTCATCATCCTGCCGCAGGTCATAAAGCGCATTCTGCCGTCGGTCACGAACGAAGTGATCACGCTGGTAAAGGATACGTCTCTGGCATTCACGATCAGCGTGGCGGAAATGTTTTCGACCGCAAAGGCACTGGCAAGCGCGCAGACCAGCATGATTCCGTTTGTGGCGGCTGCATTGTTCTATTACGTCTTTAATTTCGTGGTCGCGTGGGGAATGGATTTTGCGGAAAAGAAAATGTCCTATTACAGATAGGAACGAAACACAAGCCGGGGGTCGTCTATGGCACTGCTGGAAATGAAGAACATCAGAAAAACATTCGATCAGCTTCTGGTCCTGAAGGACATATCCGTTTCGGTGGAGGAAGGGGAAATCCTTTCGGTCATCGGACCGTCGGGTTCGGGAAAATCGACGCTCCTACGCTGTGCGACCATGCTGGAAACGATCGACTTCGGGGAGATTTCCTACGAAGGGGAAAAGGTCGCCTGGGCGGAGAACGGAAAGGCCGTTTATGCGCCGGCACCGGTATTGAAAAAGACTTCGGCCTGTTTCGGGCTGGTCTTTCAGAACTTCAATCTGTTCCCGCACATGACGGTCATGCAGAACATAACGGATGCACCGATCCGCGTGCAGAAAAGAAACCGGGATGAAGTTTTGCAGGATGCGGAAGAGCTGCTGAAGAAAATGGGCCTTTCGGACAAGGCGGATGCATATCCGTACCAGTTGTCCGGCGGACAGTGCCAGAGGGTTGCGATCGCAAGGGCGCTGGCACTGAACCCGAAAATCCTTTTCTTTGACGAGCCCACATCCGCACTGGATCCGGAGCTTACGGGAGAGGTCCTTAAGGTCATCCGGTCGCTGGCCGATCTTCACATTGCCATGGTGATCGTGACACATGAAATGGCATTTGCGAAGGATATCAGCGACCGTGTGATTTTCATGGCAGACGGCGTGATCGTGGAGGAGGGAACGCCGGAGGAGATCTTTGCCTCCGGAAACGAACGGACCAGGAGTTTCCTCGGCAGGTATGGACATATCATGTGAACAGGGCCGTAAGAGCAGCGGATGAATGACAGCCGGAAACAGTCCTGATGATGCAGATCATTTTGAGCCGCTGCGTTCTTCCGGCAGACAGAGGCAAATAGAAACGCAAACGTATACAAAATATAAATGATATTGGATGGATGGAAAGCTGTTCCGAGTCTTTTTTATCGGGGTGGCTTTTCTTTTTTGTGCAAAATTAATGGATGCTTTAAGTGAAATTATGCTGAAAAATATTACGTTTTCACTGCAGCCCACGGGAGCCATTGACTTTGCCATATGGCGGGACTATAATGAATGCATAGTTTACGCAAACGTTTGCGTAAACTCGTTGTCAGGTGTAAGGGAGAGGAGAAATATGTTCAGAAAATCGATCATTGTTTTCGAAACTTGTCTTATTCTGGCACTTGCCGCAGGTTGCGGCGCAGCAAAGCAGGCGGGTACTTCGTCAGCAGCCGCCAAACCGGCAGTATCAACAGCAGTATCAACAGCAGCACCGACGGCTGCATCAACGGCCGCAAAGACATCTGCTGCACAGACGACTGCATCAAAAGCTTCCGCCAAGGAAATTGCACTTGCCTTTGTATTCAAGAACAAGACCGGCACGGATCTGAAGGAAGCGTATGTTTATCCCACGGGCTCTTCCGACAAGGGCAGCAACCTGCTGAAGGAAGTGTGGAAAAACAATACCGACAGCGCGCAGTATCTGAAGATTATTGTGGCAAGACCCGAAGCCGATACCTATGATATCTCCACGGTTTCGACCGACGGACAAACAGTCAAGTATGAAAAGCTCGCTCTGAAGTACAACAATACGGCTTCAATGAAGGAAAAAGGCGCCATAAGCGTTTCCAAGGACTCCGGCGTGACATTCAGCGATGCGGATCTCAAGGCTGCCGGCGTAACGGCCAAGTTTGCCGCCGCTGCGGTGGATGCCTCAAAGAAGACAAAGCTTGCCTTCATGTTCAAGAACAAGACCGGCAAGGATGCCAAGGCGGCCTATGTCTACCCGTCCGGCGCAACCGACAGGGGCGAGAACATTCTGAAGAGCACCTGGAAGGACAATGCCACGGAAGCCGATTATCTCTGGATTTCAATTGAACGGCCCGATGCCGATCTCTATGACATCTACGTGGAATTTACGGACGGTTCTCATCTTGAATATGACAAGGAGGATCTGAAGAACAATAACTCCGCATCCATGAAGGATGCCGACGGGACCATGTCGCTGAAGAAGGACGACACCATAGGATCGGACGGAAAGCCCGCGTCGGCTTCGGCGAAACCTGCAGCTGCCGGAGCAAAGATCGACAGCAGCACAAAGAACGTTATTCTGCGCTTTACCTTTAAGAACAAGACCGGCAAGGATGCGAAGGAAGCCTATGTCTATCCTGCAGGCGCGTCTGACAAGGGTGAGAATATCCTGAAGACGGTCTGGAAGAACAATGAGAAGGACAGCGATTATCTGGCGCTTGAACTGAAGCGTGCCTATGCGAAGACCTATACGATAGATGTTCTCTTTACCGACGGAACGAAGCTGACGTTTACGGATCTGGACCTGATCAACAATAATTCCGCGTCCATGAAAGACACTTCGGGCGCAATCTTCATGAAGGCAGTCGACGGGGATCCGGTAACGACGGCGGATACGGGTGCGGATGCGTCCGCATCGAAGGCGACAACGGCAGCAGCCGGCGCATCTGCAGCTTCGGGTGATGTGACGCTGGCCTTTGTGTTCAAGAACAAGACAAAAATAACCATGAAGGCGGCTTATATTTATCCGACCGGTTCATCGGACAAGGGCGTCAACATCCTGGCTTTCGACTACCCGAGCAATGAAACCAAGGATGATTACAGACGCATGGTGATGAAGCGTGCAGCGGCCAATTCCTATGAACTCTATGTCGAGTTTGAGGACGGGACCAATGCCACTTACAAGACACTGGATATGGGACATAAGAACAGCCTTTCAGTCAAGGGGAAGGATGAAATCAGCCCGAAGACAGACAAAGAGGTAACCTTTACCAAGGAAGAAATAGAAGCCACCCTGAAGAGCGGTTCCTGTGAGGAAAAGAAGTAAACCCGGAAAAGAAGTAAACTTGGAAAAAGAAGAAAGATCTGACAAGGCAGCGCAGCTGCTGATAAACATGATATCCTGGCAGTAAAGGAATATTAAAATTGTACCGTTTGTGACGTTGACAGCAAACAGAGCGGACGCTCCCGGAAGAAGGCATGGAAACACGCCGGCCGGGAGCGTTTTGTTTTGCCGTGACTGCCCCTCCGGTTTTCTGCGGACAGCCTGTTAAAGAAACCGGCCGGACGCATCATTCAACTTCGTCATTTAAGAAGAAATGATGAAGTTAACATTGACGATGACTACATTGAATGATAAGATTTAATTAAGTCATTTTAAACAAAAATGATTAAATTAAAAGTAAAATGAGGAAGTTGGAATGAGATCCTATGATTATGAGCATAAATGGCAAAAGTTACTGACGCCGGAAATAGTCAGATATATGACTGCCATTCATGAATATAAGGGAGAGCAGCGACTGGCTGCGGATGCGCATGCAGATATCCTGGATGCATTGACAGACATCGCCTTGATTCAAAGCACCGGGAGTTCCAATAAGATCGAAGGCATTTATACGTCAGATGAGCGCCTGAAGAAGATTGTAATGGACAAGACAATACCCAGAAACAGAAACGAGCGTGAAATTGCCGGCTACAGGGATGTATTGAATACCATCCACGAAAATTATGAGCACATACCGATTAAGGCAACCTTTATTCTTCAGCTGCACAGAGATTTATATAAGTTTGAAAATGCGGGAATAGGAGGGGTATTTAAAAGTACAGACAATGTAATAGAAAAACAGGATATGGCCGGGAACAAGCATGTCAGATTTACGCCGGTTTCTGCATGGGAGACACCGGATTCTCTAGAGCGGCTATGCGAGGCATATAACAGAGCACTGAATTCTGTAAATGTTGATCCTCTGCTTCTTATGCCAATGTTTATTCTGGATTTTCTGTGCATCCATCCGTTTCAAGATGGAAACGGCAGAATGAGCAGGCTGATGACGCTGCTGCTTCTTTGTAAATCGGATTACATTGTCGGGAAGTATATCAGTATAGAACGGCTCATTGAAAAGACCAAAGGCCATTATTTCGATGCTTTACAGGAAAGCTCAGAACATTGGCATGAGAATAAGAATGATTATGCGCCGTTTGTGAAATATATGCTTGGTGTAATCGCGGCAGCCTATCGGGATTTCATTGATCGGACAAAGCTGACAGAAGCAAAGAAAATTCTGAAGCCGGACCGTATTGCGGAAGAAATCAAAAATCATATGGGGACAATTACAAAATCAGAAGTGAAAATGCTTGTACCGAATGTAAGCCAGACAACCATACAGCGCACATTGACAGAACTGGTGAAGCAGGAAAAAATAAAGAAAATAGGCGACGGGCGATATACCAAATATATATGGAACTGGGATAAGGAGAGATGACGAATGATTACGGGAGAATTGAAAAACAGGATAGACAGTCTCTGGGAAATTTTTTGGACAGGTGGTCTTACAAATCCGCTGGATGTCATTGAACAGATGACTTATCTCATGTTTATTCATGATCTGGATGATGCAGATAATATTCATGCAAAGGAAAGTGCCATGCTGGGACTTTCCTATGAGAGTGTGTTTGCAAAAGAGGTAAAACTCGGAGAGAGAATTATCGATGGGACGCAGCTGAAATGGTCTGTATTTCATGATTTTCCTGCGGATAAAATGTATTCGGTAATGCAGGAAATGGTATTTCCGTTTATTAAAAATCTTCATACAAATAAAGACAGCGCATATTCGAAATACATGGATGACGCAATTTTTAAACTGCCGACACCGTTGATGCTTTCAAAAGTAGTGGACGCAATGGATGACCTCTACGAACAGATGAGCAAACTGAAGGAAACAGATGCCAGGGGCGATGTATATGAGTATTTGCTTTCGAAACTCTCCACTGCCGGAGTTAACGGACAGTTCCGTACACCAAGGCATATCATTAAAATGATGGTAGAACTGATGGAACCTACGGCGGATGACGTGATTTGCGATCCGGCCTGTGGAACAGCAGGTTTTCTTGTAGAGGCGGGTGAGTATTTAAGAACAAACAGAAAAGAAGAGATTTTCTTTGATAAGGTTAAGCGGGATCACTATATGAATCATATGTTTTATGGCTATGATATGGACAGGACCATGTTGCGTATAGGGGCCATGAACATGATGACGCATGGAGTAGAAAGCCCGTTTATTGAGTACAGGGACAGTCTGTCAGACCAGAATCCGGACAGAGAAAAGTATTCTCTGATTCTTGCAAATCCGCCGTTTAAGGGAAGCCTTGACGCGGATATTGTTTCAACAGATCTCCTCAGAATATGTAAAACAAAGAAAACGGAACTGCTGTTTCTGACATTGTTTATCCGTATGCTGAAAATTGGCGGAAGGTGTGCATGTATTGTTCCTGACGGCGTTCTGTTCGGATCATCAAGAGCGCATAAGGCAGTCAGAAAAGAACTTATTGAAAATCAAAGACTGGAAGCAGTTATTTCCATGCCATCCGGAGTTTTTAAACCATACGCGGGGGTTTCGACCGGAGTATTGGTATTTACAAAGACCAATCATGGAGGAACAGATAATGTATGGTTTTATGATATGCAGGCTGATGGCTTCAGCCTGGATGATAAGAGAGTAGCAACAACGGAAAATGACATACCGGATATTATCGAACGGTTCAGACATCGTAAGGATGAGAGCAAACGCGCGAGAACAGAAAAATCGTTTCTGGTTCCTAAGAAGGAAATTGTTGATAATGAGTATGATCTTTCTATTAACAAATACAAGAAAACTGAGTATGTGCCCATAAAGTATCCGCCAACTTCGGAAATCATGGAAAAGATTATGGAACTGGATGCCCAGGTGGCAAAAGAACTCGGTGAGCTCCAGAAAATGTTGTGATTTCAGAAAAAATGCAAATTCAGATAAGTCGAGCTCTTTTTGAATATCTGAAGGATTTGTGGAGACAACAAATGAAAGATTATTTAAGATTTGTGAGGATGATTAATGAACAAAATCAAAATGTCAGATGTTTCTGAGCAAATAAGAGGTGTTTCATATAAGCCAGAAGATGTTTTTGACAAGCCGTGTGATGAAGCAATAGGGCTTCTTCGAGCGAATAATATAAATGATGGAAAAATCAATTTTGATGATCTTGTATATGTCAATAAAGGAAAGGTGACTAAAAATCAAATATTAAAAAGAGGGGATATACTGATTTGTGCTTCAAGTGGAAGTAAAAACTTAGTGGGAAAGGCTGCACAAGTTGAATCAAATTGCGACTATTGCTTTGGGGCTTTTTGTAAGGTTGTTCGCCCGAAAAGTATTAATACGCGGTTTTTAGGAATGTATTTTCAAAGTGAATTGTACCGAAATTATATTTCGTCAGTTTCACAAGGAGTGAATATTAACAATATTAAAAATGAACATATAGATTCGATAGAGATCAAAGGTTATTCTGATTATGAGCAGCAAGAAATAGCAGATTTGTTAAATAAGGTACGGCTTTTGATTGATTATAGAAGAAAACAGTTAAAAGGAATGGATGATTTAATCAAATCCCGATTTGTTGAACTCTTTGGAGATACATATCTGAATGATAACGGTTATTTAGAAGTAAAACTGGGAACAGTAGCGGATATTGTATCTGGGATTACAAAGGGGAGAAAAACATCAGAAACTCAACTAAAAGAAGTGCCATATATGGCTGTTTCTAATGTTAAAGATGGTTTTATAGACTGGACGACAGTTAAGACAATTGCAGCGACACAATCAGAGATAGAAATGTATAGGCTTCAAACTGATGATGTTTTAATGACTGAGGGTGGAGATCCTGATAAAGTTGGAAGAGGCGCTGTTATAAATAATCCGCCTACCGACTGTATTCATCAGAATCATATATTTAGAGTTAGGTTTGATGAAACACGAGTACATCCAAAATTTTTTGAATACTATTTACAAGGAGCGAGATCAAAAAGCTATTTTCTGGGATGTGCTAAGCAAACAACTGGAATCGCAAGTATTAATATGACGCAACTTAAAAATATGCCAGTTTTATTGCCACCAATAAAAAAGCAGAATACATTTATCGATTTTGTAAACCAACTCGACAAATCAAAAGATGCAATCAAGAAGTCGCTTGATGAGACACAATTACTCTTTGATAGCCTGATGCAGCAGTATTTTGGCTGATAATTTGATATACTTTTTGCAAAAAAGAGAAGAGGTTCCATTATGCAGAAAGATATTTATGCCATTTTAGAAGAAATGTCAGACTATTTAAATCCGTCACAGATGAAAAGACTTCAGGAGGTGCTAATAAGAAAATACGAAGATGAGGAGCAGATTCAGGGTAAGGAAATTAGTAATTTTGAATATCTGAATATGTTTATTTCGGCAAAACACATAGAAGGGTGTTCTGACCGAACACTGATATATTATAGGACAACAATAAGAAGCATGTTGTTAAAAGTAAATGTCCCGGTCCAAAAGATTACAACGGATATGCTGCGAGAATATATTGGAAATTATCAGAATAATAATCATTGTGGGAATGCCACAATTGATAATATCAGGAGAAATTTATCAAGCTTCTTCTCATGGCTTGAAAATGAGGATTATATTATTAAAAGTCCTATTCGCAGGATACATAAAGTCCGGACCTGTGTAACTGTAAAGACTACATTTACGGATGAAAATATTGAAGTTATGCGGGATGGATGCCGAAAAATCCGTGATTTAGCTATCATTGATATTTTATATTCAACGGGGATGCGGGTGGGTGAGCTCGTAAACCTGAATATTGACGATATTGATTTTATTGAACGACAATGCATAGTCCGCGGGAAAGGCAACAAGGAACGACAGGTATATTTTGATGCCAGAACAAAACTGCATTTACAGAAATATCTTGACGGTAGAACTGACAATAATCAAGCATTATTTGTCACATTAGACAGCCCGCATGAAAGAATCAGAATCAGTGGCGTAGAGATAAGACTGCGTGAACTTGGACATCAGTTAAACATTGATCGTGTTCATCCGCATAAATTCAGGCGTTCAATGGCAACAAGAGCGATAGATAAAGGAATGCCGATCGAACAAGTGCAGAAATTGCTGGGTCATCAGCAGATTGATACGACAATGCACTATGCAATGGTCAGCCAGAATAATGTCAAGATATCACACAGGCGTTACATTGCATGAGAGAGAGAAAACAATATTGTATTTACATTTGAGGGAGAATGCGATGGAAAAACGGATAAAAGAAACAATTCATGCAAATGGTATTGATATTGGCATATATACGGAAGACTTTAGAAATGAGTTCATTTCATTAACGGATATCGCCAGATACAAAAGCGATGAGCCGTTCAGCGTAATAAATAACTGGATGCGCAATAAGGATACTATTCTTTTCTTAGGTTTGTGGGAAAGCCTTCACAATAATGATTTTAAACCTATCGAATTCGATAGGTTTAAAAATGAGGCAGGTGCTAACGCTTTTACTTTGTCTCCTCAGAGATGGATAGAAAAAACGAATGCTATTGGCATTAACGTAAAAGCCGGAAGATATGGCGGTACATTTGCACATTCGGATATTGCATTCGAATTCGCGTCCTGGATTTCTCCGGAGTTTAAATTATACATCATTAAAGATTATCAGCGGCTCAAGTTTGATGAGAATAGTAAGCTGTCGTTGGGATGGAATTTGAATCGTGAAATGTCAAAACTGAATTATAAGATCCATACAGATGCTATAAAAGAATATCTTATTTTGCCGGAATTAACCAAGGAACAAACAGCATACAAATATGCAAATGAAGCTGATATGCTGAATGTTGTTTTATTTGGCTGTACTGCTGCTGAATGGAAAAAGAACAATCCAAAGGAAAAAGGAAACCTCAGGGATAATACCGGAATTACGGAACTTTTGGTTCTTGCAAATATGGAAAGTTACAATGCAATTCAGATTGAACAGGGAAAGACAATGTCAGAAAGAATGATCATTTTGCATAAAATGGCTAAAAAGCAGATAGATGCTATGAAAAACTATGACTTTGGAGTGCTGAAAAAATTGCCAGGAGGAACGACATAGGAATCCATATGCGAAGCCTCAGCTTCTGATAAGTCGAGATCTTTACTGAAAGATTTGTGAGGAAGATTTATGGCAAAATTAAAGAATATCTGTACTTTTTATGCAGGTACAGGATTCCCGGTTAAATATCAAGGACAAGTAGCTGGACAATATGCTTTTTATAAAGTCGGGGATATTTCAGATAGTGTGCGGTCTGGTAAAATTTATCTTGATGGTAGCAATAATTATATATCAAATCAAGATGTCAAAGAGATTAAGGGAACTATAATTCCAAAGGACACCGTGGTGTTCGCAAAAATAGGCGAAGCAGTGAGGCTTAACAGAAGAGCTATTACAAGTGAAAATTGTCTTGTAGATAATAACGTAATGGGAATTGCTCCAGATCAGCATAGGTTAAGTCTAAGATATTTCTTTTATTTTATGAAAATGCTAAAGATGGAAGTACTGGCCGAATCAACAACGGTTCCATCGGTCAGGAAAACAAAATTAGAGGACATAGATATTTATTTGCCGAATATGGATAAACAGAATGAAATATCAGATCTTTTAGATAATGTTGATTTTATAATCCGTTTAAAACGACAACAAATAGAAGAACTTGATGATTTAGTCAAATCCCGATTTGTCGAGATGTTTGGAACATATCCAGCGAATGAGAAACGATGGGAAACTGGAATAATTAGAGATTTGGTTACGGATGTTCGTTATGGATCAAGTAGAAAAGCATCAGATGGTAAAGAAGGTCAATATCCGTATCTTCGGATGAATAATATTACATATAGTGGCGAACTTGATCTTACCGAGATAAAAACAATTGATATACCAGAAGATGAACTTCCTAAGTGCTCCGTTCAACGAGGAGATGTGCTTTTTAATCGTACAAATAGTAAGGAGTTGGTTGGAAAAACCTGTGTTTATAATCGGGATGAAATGATGGTTTTAGCAGGCTTCGTGATCAGAATTCGAGTAAATGATAGAGTACTTCCAGAGTTTTTATCATCTTATTTAAATATGGATTTTTCTAAAGCTATGCTTCTGAGTATGTGCAAGGCTGCTATTGGACAGGCAAATATCAATGCGCAGGAATTGCAGAATATCGGCATTTATATACCATCGATTTCTGAACAAAAATTATTTGTGGCATTTAAAAATAAGATAGACAAATCAAAATTCAATAAGATGCGAGTTGCGTAGAAGCAATAGTACTTTGAATTATTTTTAGATATATGGTAATGGCAGTTGAAAGGAGATCTGATATCATGACCAACTTCGATTATCTGAAATCCGATCCGCAATTCAACACTTTTGTTGATGTGGCGATATCAGCGGAAAAAATCATTCATATTGATCCGGAGGCAAGTATCATCAATTGCCGCAGGTCCATGGAGTTTGCCATAAAATGGATGTATTCGGTAGATAAATCATTAATCATGCCTTATCAGGATAATCTGGTCAGTCTGATGCATACAGATGAATTTCGGGATATTGTTGATGATGATTTGTGGCGCAGATTGGACTTTATACGCCGCATGGGAAATAATGCAGCGCACACAGGAAAAAAGGCTAATTTTGATCAGGCGGCTTTATGCCTGCAGAATCTTTTTATTTTCCTTGATTTCGTCGCATATTGTTATTCCGATCAATATCAGAAAAAAGAATATGATCCTATGCTTCTTGAACAGCAGGAAGAAACAAAACCTGTTACAGTACCGGAAATTGCAGAAGTTGATCTTAAAAAGCTGATAGCGGAAAATAAAGCCTTAAAAGATGAGCTTACCAGCAGGCGTGAAGCACAGGCTCCGGAATATGTTTCGCAGCCGATGGATTTGTCAGAATTTAAGACACGGAAAATATACATTGATTCAATGCTTACGGATGTCGGATGGACAGAGGGAAAAGACTGGATCAATGAAGTGGAACTTCCCGGAATGCCGAACAAATCGGACGTGGGTTATGCAGACTACGTTTTATATGACGATGCCAGCAGACCGCTTGCTGTTATTGAAGCAAAGAAAACCTGTGTAGATGTATCCAAAGGACGCCAGCAGGCTAAACTTTATGCGGATTTACTGGAAAAGAAATACGGCCGAAGACCGGTTGTGTTTTTAACAAATGGATTTGAAACAAGAATTATTGATGGCCAGTATCCGGAAAGAAAATGTGCTGCTATTTATTCCAAGAGAGATTTGGAGAAATGGTTTAATTTACTTACCATGCGTACCAGCCTGCATAATATCAGCATTGATAAAACAATCGCGGGCAGATATTATCAGGAAGCTGCCATCAAAGCAGTTTGCAGTTCATTTGATGATAAAAACAAAAGAAAAGCATTGCTTGTGATGGCAACCGGTTCGGGTAAGACCAGAACAGTCATAGAGCTGTGTAATATCCTTTTGAACAGAGGTTGGGCAAAAAACATTCTGTTTCTGGCAGATCGCAATTCCCTTGTTACACAGGCAAAGAGAAATTTTGTTAATCTTCTTCCGAATCTTTCCTGCAGCAATTTGTGTGAAGACATGAAGGATTATAATGCACACTGCATTTTTTCTACGTATCAGACGATGATCAACCTGATTGATGAAACCAGGGATGATGAAGGAAAGGTTTTTTCCTGCGGCCATTTTGATCTGGTTATCTGTGATGAGGCACACAGATCAATTTATAATAAATACCGTGATATTTTTAATTACTTTGACGCTTCGCTTGTAGGACTTACAGCAACACCAAAGAATGAGATCGATAAGAACACTTATTCCATATTTGAACTGGAGAGTGGAGTTCCTACCTATGGCTATGAGCTGGCACAGGCAGTTAAGGATGGTTATCTTGTTGATTTTCAGTCAGTGGAAACAACGTTAAAGTTTATTGAACAGGGAATTGTGTATGATGAGCTCTCTGATGAAGATAAAGAAGAATATGAGAAAACCTTCGAGGAAGAAGATGGTGAAGTACCGGAAGCCATTAGCTCGTCAGCATTAAACACATGGATTTTTAATGAAGATACCATTAAAAAAGTACTGGATATTCTGATGAAGAACGGAATTAAAATCAATTATGGTGAACTACTCGGAAAGACAATCATTTTTGCAAAAAACCATAATCATGCTGAAAGAATTCTTCAGATTTTTCATAAGGAATATCCTTATCTGAGAGATGACTATGCAAAGGTAATCGATAATCGAATAAGCTATGCACAGAGCGCAATAGACGAGTTCTCTGATCCGAAGAAGCTTCCGCAGGTCGCAATATCAGTCGACATGCTGGATACCGGTATAGATGTGCCGGAAATATTGAATCTTGTGTTTTTTAAAAAGGTAATGAGCAAAGCAAAATTTTGGCAGATGATTGGACGTGGTACAAGACTCTGTCCGGGACTTTGTGATGGAAATGATAAAAACAAGTTTTATATCTTTGATTTTTGCGGCAATTTTGAATTTTTCCGTATGAGCAAAGGTAAACCTACTGCAAATATGATCGCTCTGCAGGGCGCAATCTTTAACCTGGAGTTTCAGATTGCGTATAAACTGCAGGATATGGATTATCAAACGAATCAGTTAATTGTTTACAGGGAAAAACTTGTAAAAATGATGGCAGGCAAGGTGAGAGAACTGAACAGAGAGAACTTTGCAGTTCATCAGCATCTTAAATATGTGGATATCTATTCTGTTGAATCAAATTATCAAGCATTGTCATATGAAGACACATTAATAGTTGAGGCTGAAGTGGCACCGCTTATACTGCCTGACGGAGATGAGGTCAGTGCAGTCAGATTTGACGCGCTGATGTACGGAATTGAACTTGCCTATTTAATCGGGAAGAAATATACAAAAGCAAGATCGGATCTTCTGAAACGGGTTAATGGAATAGCATGCGTTGCCAATATTCCGGAAATTCAGGTAAAATCAGAACTGATACAGAAGATTATCCATACAGATTATCTTGAAAATGCGGGAATTAATGAGTTTGAGCATATAAGAGAAGAACTGCGAAATTTAATGAAATACATTCCGAATATTACAGTCCATTATAATACAGATTTTACGGATAATATTTTAAAAATGGAAATAAAGGACTCCGAACTTGAGAATAATGAACTGGCAAATTATAAAGCCAAAGCAGAGTATTATGTCAGGCAGCATCAGGATAATATTGCCATAGCGAAATTAAAAACGAATAAGCCGTTGACGGCATCAAATGTGAAGAGCCTGGAAGAAATCCTTTGGAGTGAAATCGGAACAAAGGAAGATTATCAGAAAGAGTATGGGGAGAAGCCGCTGGGAGAATTTGTCCGGGAAATTGTCGGACTTGATATGAATGCTGCCAAGGAAGCTTTCTCTGAGTATCTTGTTGGTGCGAATCTTGACAGCAGACAGATTTATTTTGTAAATCAGATTGTGGAGTATATTGTGCATAATGGAATGATGAAAGATTTATCGGTGCTGCAGGAATCACCGTTTACAGACCGGGGCAGTGTTGTGGATGTCTTTAAGGATATGAGTGTCTGGATGGGTATAAAGAAGGTAATCGAACAGATTAATGCAAACGCAGTAGCGTAATCGGAAGGAGAAAACTCTTGAAACTGATCCATCTTTCAGATCTGCATCTCGGGATTCGCGTGAACGAATTTTCCATGACCGAAGACCAGAAATATATTCTCGACAGGATTGCGGAAATCACGGAGGGAGAGAAACCGGATGCCGTCGTCATTGCCGGGGATATCTACGATAAGACCGTCCCGCCGGCGGAAGCGGTGCAGCTGTTCGATGATTTTCTTTACCGGCTGTCGCTGTCCGTGCCCCGCGTCTTCGTGATCAGCGGCAATCACGACTCTCCCGAGCGGATTGCCTTCGGTTCCCGCCTGATCGATAAAAGCGGGATTTATCTGTCGCCGGTTTATGACGGAAAGGTGACGCCCGTTTCCCTTAAGGACGAATACGGGACCGTCAATTTCTTCATGCTGCCTTTTGTGCGTCCTTCTTCTGTCAGACGCTTTTTCCCGGATGAAAATACGGAAACTTATACGGAGGCGGTGAGGACCGCGGTTTCCCATATGGATATTCCCGCCGGGGACAGAAATATTCTGATCACGCATCAGTTTGTGACGGGTTCCGTCCGGTCGGATTCGGAAGATATTTCCGTGGGCGGAACAGACAATGTGGATGCTACCGTTTTCGAGGCATTTGACTACACTGCGCTCGGCCATATCCACGGTCCGCAGAACGTCGGGAAGGAAAACGTCCGCTACTGCGGGACGCCGCTCAAATATTCCTTCTCGGAAGCGGGACAGGAAAAAAGCGTGACCGTCGCCGAACTGAAGGAGAAGGGAAATATCAGCATCCGGACCGTGCCGCTTCTTCCGCTTCATGACATGCGGGAGATCAGAGGGACCTATATGGAGCTGATGCAGAAAAAGACCTATGAGAACACGCGCACGGACGATTATCTCCGGGTCATTTTAACCGATGAGGAGGATGTCCCGGATGCGGTCATGAAACTCAGAACGGTCTATCCGAATATCATGCGGCTCGACTACGACAACACCCGGACACGGACGGTCGATGTAAGCGAAGGAACGGCATACATGGAGAAGAGAACGCCCCTGGAACTCTTCGGAGAATTTTATGAGAAGCAGAACGGGAAACCGATGTCGGACATTCAGACCGGGTATGTGACGGATCTGATCCGGAAACTGTGGGAGGAGCAGGAATGAGGCCGGTTAAAATCACGATTTCCGCGTTCGGCCCCTATGCGGGACGGACCGTGATCGATATGGATGAGCTCGGAACGAAGGGACTCTATCTGATCACGGGCGATACGGGCGCGGGCAAGACCACGATTTTCGACGCGATCACCTTCGCGCTTTACGGGCAGGCGAGCGGCAGCAGGGAACCTTCCATGCTCCGCAGTAAATATGCGGATGCGGACACGCCGACGGAGGTGGAGCTTCAGTTCGAGTACCGCGGGAAACTCTACAAAATCAGACGGAATCCGGAGTACACCCGACCGTCAAAACGGGGAACCGGTTTCACGACGGAAAAGGCGGATGCAGAGCTTACGCTTCCGGACGGAAGCGTGGTGGCAAAGAACAGGGAAGTGGCCGAAGCGGTCCGGAATATTCTCGGCATCGACAGGGAGCAGTTCATGCAGATCGCCATGATCGCCCAAGGCGATTTCATGAAGCTGATCCTTTCTTCCACGGACGAGCGGAAAACCATCTTCCGGCAGCTTTTTAAAACGGAGCGTTACCGGAAGCTAGAAGAAGCGCTGAAGCAGGATACTGCGAAAACGGAGAAGAAATACACGGATCTCCTGGACGGCATTGAACGGTACCTGGAAAATGCAGACTGCGCGGAAGGAAGCATTTTTTCGGAGGAACTGAAAAAGGCGAAGGAAAGAAATCTGCCGACGGAAGAGATTCCTCTGTTGATGAAAAGAATAGCGGAGGAAGACGGGGAAGCGGAACGGAAGACCGCGGCGGAGATCGCGGTTAAGGACGGGGAGCTTCTCAAGGTACAGGCACTGCTCGGACAGGGCGAGGAAATCCGGAAGACGAAGGACATGCTTTCTCAGTGCAGGAAGGAAGAGGGAGAAAAAAAGGCAGCGCTTGCAGAACTGCAGAAATCCCTCGCACTTGAACAGGAGAAGCAGGCCGGTGCGGACAGGCTGCAGGACGTGATCGCGTCGGAGCAGAGCATGCTCCCCCAGTACAACGAACTGGACGAAGCGGTCCGTGCGCTTGAACAAAGAAAAAGAGATCTGGAAAGTCTGAAAAGAAATGCCGGAGATCTGGAAAAGCGGTTTCAGGAACTTGATGACGGCGTCGGAAAAATGAAACTGGAATATGAAACCGTGCGGGAGACAGGCACGCTTCTCGGAAATCTGAATGTCCGGAAGCAGAAAACGGAAGCGGAAAAGAAGGAGCTTTCAGATCTGGAAAACAGTCTGAACGCTCTGCGGCAGGTGCAGACGGAACTGAAAAAGGCACAGACCCTTTATGAAGAAGCACGGGACAGGGCCGTGGAACTGAAAAGGATCTATGACAGGAAGAACAGGGCATTTCTGGACGGTCAGGCAGGCGTTCTTGCCGCTGACTTAAAAGAAGGGACACCGTGTCCGGTCTGCGGCTCCCTCAATCATCCGGCTCCGGCTGCCCGGTATGAAGAGGCTCCGACGGAAGCAGAGTTAAAGACCGCAAAGGAAGAGAGCGACAGCGCGGAAAATGCGGCATTGCAGCGGAGTCTTTCCGCGGCGGCATTAAAGGGCAGGTCAGAGGCAGCGGAAAAGGAAATTATAAAAAGGGGAGAGGAACTTTTTAAGACGGATTCGCTTCCCGGAATCAATGGCAGATTAAAGGAAGAACAGGAGAAGACAGAAGAAGAACTTGTGAAACTGCTTTCTCAGATCGCGGAGACAGAAAAAAAGTCCGCGCGGAAAGAAAAACTGGAAGCAGCCATCCCGAAGTATGAAAAGCAGAGAGATGAAGTGAAGACTGCGTTGTCGGAGAAAAGAACGGCAGAGGCAGCGGCCGGGGCAGAAACCGGCGAAAAGGAGAATGCGGTAAAGCGCATGGCCTCAAGGCTTCCGTTCGGCAGCAGGAAAGAAGCGGAGGAACACATAAAGAAACTTACGGCAGAAAAGAATGCCATCCGGGATGCGTTTACAAAGGCTGAGGAACGGTTCCGGACCTGCAAGGAAGAAACGGACGGACTGGCCGGAAAGATCGAAAGTCTTTCGGATCAGCTTAAAGATGCACCGGATGTGGACACCGTGAGCCTTAAGGAAAAACGGGACGGCCTTACGAAGCAGAAAGGCGATCTGGAAAACGCGGAAAGAAAAATCGCGGTGCGGCTTAAGGCAAACGGCAATGCGCTCACCGGGATCAGCGCGCGCATACAGGAGCTGCATGAAACGGAAGAGCAGCTGAAATGGATGAGAGCCTTAAGCAGCACGGCGGGCGGCAGCATGACCGGGAAGGAAAAGATCATGCTGGAAACCTGGATCCAGATGAATTATTTCGACCGCATTTTAAGACGTGCCAATAAAAGGTTCCTCATCATGTCGGACGGACAGTTCGAACTGGTGCGGCGGACGGAAGCCGGGAACAACAAGAGCCAGAGCGGACTCGAGATGGATGTGATCGATCACTACAACGGAACGAGACGGAGTGTGAAATCACTTTCCGGCGGGGAGTCGTTCAAGGCCTCTCTTTCGCTTGCTCTCGGGCTTTCGGATGAGGTGGAATCAAATGCCGGCGGCATCCGGATGGACTCCATGTTCGTGGATGAAGGTTTCGGCTCTCTGGATTCGGAATCGCTGAAGCAGGCCGTGAGAGCGCTTTCGGACCTGACGGAAGGAAACCGGCTGGTGGGAATCATCTCTCACGTCGAAGGTCTCCGGGAAAGAATCGAGCGGCAGATCGTCGTAACGAAGGAGAAAACGGGCGGGAGCAGCGTGAAAATCGTCTGCTGACCGGAATGATTGGTAAAATCGGGCATAATAAGGTATAATTTACAAGGAATTCCGTTCGGCGGGCGGCAGAGAGAAACGGACAGGCAGGCCGCCGGGATTTTTCCTGCATGACAGGCATCAGAACTTACGGAGGTGTATATGAAAATCACGTATATATGCCACAGTTCGTTTCTTGTTGAGCTTCAGAGCGTCAGTCTCCTGTTCGATTACTTCAAAGGGGACATTCCTGAGACGGATCCGGAAAAGCCGCTGTTTGTTTTCGTGAGCCACCGGCACGAGGATCACTTTTCGCCGGAAATCTTTCAGCTGTCCGGAAAAATCAGAAACGTGACCTACATCATTTCGGACGACATCTGGGAAAACCGCGTGCCGGCCGATCTCTACGGGGAAACGTTTTTCATGGGACCGGGCGAAGAGGAAAGGTTCCCGGCCGGAGGAACCTCGGTCCGGGTATGCACCTACCGGTCGACGGATGAGGGCGTTGCTTTCCTTGTCGATGCGGACGGAAAGCGCATTTTCCATGCCGGCGATCTGAACTACTGGTACTGGAAGGCGGAAGGGGACGACTGGAACAACGGTCAGAAAGCAGACTACGAAAAGCAGCTGCAGAATATCGCGGCCGAAGTGAAAAAGGACGGGCACATCCCGGACGCTGCCTTTATCCCCGTGGATTCCCGGCTGGAGGAATACCGTTATCTCGGTGCCGACGGCTTCATGGATAAGGTCGGTGCGGCTGTCATGTTCCCCATGCATACGTTTGACGACGGGGAAACCGTGCGCCTTATGAAAGAGCACGGCAGTACATTAAAATACCGGGGAAGAGTTCTCGGAACCGGAAAATCGAATGAAAGTTTTGAGGTATAGTGGAATGCTGATGTTAAGCAATGTAAGACTGGTCGATCCCGCATCGCGGACGAACGACATCCGGGATATCCTGATCGCGGAACGCAGGTTCATAAAGATCGGACAGGATCTGAAACTCGATGCGGTCCTGATCGCGGAGGCAAAGGGCGAAAGACTCACGGAGATCGACTGCACGGGACTGGTCGCGGCGCCTGGATTTGTGGACGCGCATGTCCATTTCCGTGATCCCGGCTATACGTACAAGGAAGATATCATGAGCGGGGCGACAGCGGCAGCGGCCGGCGGATTTACTTCCGTCATCTGCATGGCCAACACGAACCCGCCCGTGGACAGCGAGGAAGGCATCCTCGAGGTCATGAAAAAAGGCCGGAAGGCGCCCATCCACATCTATACGTGTGCCTGCGTCACAAAGGGCATGAACGGGACGGAAGCGGTGGACCTGAAGCTCATGAAGGAAAGCGGAGCCGTCGGTTTTTCAGACGACGGAAGACCGGTTTTAAACGAGGCGCTCATGCAGGATGTGATGCGTACGGCAAGAGGCATCAAGATGCCGGTCTCGCTCCATGAAGAGGATCCGAAATACATCACGGAAAACGGCGTCGACCACGGTCCCGCCGCCGAAAGGATGGGACTTACCGGAGCCGGCCGCGAGGCGGAGATCACGCTTGTCGCGAGAGACTTGAAGCTCGCGCGGGAAACCGGCGCAACGGTCTGCATTCAGCATGTCAGTGCGGCGGAGAGTGTGGAACTGATCAGAAAGGCAAAACGGAACGGCGTCAGAGTGTGGGCCGAGGCGACGCCGCATCATTTCTCGCTGACGGAGGACGCGGTGGCCGAGTTCGGGACGCTGGCCAAGGTCAATCCCCCGCTCCGCACGGAAGAAGACCGGAAGGCGATCATAGAAGGTTTGAAGGACGGCACGATTGAGATCATTGCCACGGACCATGCGCCTCATGCGAAGGACGAGAAGGACAGACCGTTTAAGGAAGCGCCGAGCGGAATGATCGGGCTGGAGACCGCATTGTCCCTCGGAATCATGAATCTGGTGAGACCCGGATATTTAAGTCTCGGACAGCTGATCGCCAAAATGACCACGGGTCCGGCGGCTCTTTATTCGCTGGAGGCCGGAACGGTGAAGGAAGATTTTCCGGCGGATCTTGTTCTGTTTGATCCGGAGAGGACCTGGGCCTATCTTGCGCCGAAGAGCAAATCGACCAACACGCCGTGGCTGGGAAAGACACTGACCGGAAAGGTCATGATGACCATATGTTCCGGAGAAGTCGTTTATAAAGATGATTATGAATTCAATAAAAGAACGGAAAACGGAGGAAAAACAAAATGAAAGATCAGAACTGCGCATACTGCATGAGAGAAGAGAACCCGTCACTGTATCAGAAATTTGCCTACCCGGTCTGCCAGATGAATTCCGGCTACCTGTATCTGTTTAAGGAGCAGTCGAAAAAGGGAAGAGTGGTGCTGGCATATAAGGAGCACGTCGGCGAAATGGGAGAGATTTCCAGCGAGGAACGGAAAGCGTTCTTTGACGATGTGGCAAAAGTCGCCTCGGTCATCCATGAACTTTTCCATCCGGACAAGGTGAACTACGGAATGTACGGAGACACGGGACACCATATGCATATGCACATCGTCCCGAAGTACAAGGACGGAGACGAGTGGGGCGGAACGTTCCAGATGAATCCGGACAAAGTATTTCTTACCGATGCGGAATACGAAAAAATGGCACAGCAGATCAGGGACGCGCTTGCAAAATAAGCACGGGAACGGAAAACAGAAGCAGAGTCTATTTCATTTCATTACAGAACGGGGAAACAGGATACTATGATCAGTGCAAACGGCGTGACGTTCCGCGTGGGGAAAAAAGCCCTCTTTGAAGACGTCAATATCAAATTTACGGAAGGGAACTGCTACGGCCTTATCGGCGCGAACGGAACCGGGAAATCGACATTCTTAAAAATCCTTTCAGGGAAGCTGGAAGCCACAAACGGCGAGATCGTGATGACGGCCGGACAGCGGCTTTCCTTCCTGGAGCAGGACCATTTCAAGTACGATGAATACACGGTGCTGGATACGGTCATCATGGGAAACAGGCGCCTTTACGACATTATGAAGGAAAAGGACGCCATCTACGCGAAAGAGGATTTCTCGGATGAAGACGGGATCAAGGCCGGCGAACTGGAAAACGAGTTCGGAAACATGGGCGGATGGGATGCCGAGTCCGATGCCGCGAGTCTTTTAAACGGGCTTGGCGTGGAAACGGAATTTCATTACAGCCTGATGAAGGATCTGAACGGATCGCTCAAGGTGAAGGTTCTTCTTGCCAAGGCGCTTTTCGGCAACCCGGATATCCTCCTTCTCGACGAGCCGACGAACCATCTGGATCTGGATGCGATCGGATGGCTGGAGGAGTTCCTGATCAACTTCGAGAACACCGTGATCGTCGTGTCGCATGACCGCTATTTCCTGAACAAGGTCTGTACGCAGATTGCCGATATCGACTACGGAAAAATCCAGCTCTATGCGGGCAACTATGATTTCTGGTATGAGTCCAGTCAGCTGATGGTCCGCCAGATGAAGGAAGCGAACCGCAAGAAAGAGGAGAAAATCAAGGAACTGCAGGAGTTCATTCAGCGCTTTGCGGCGAACGCCAGCAAGTCCAAGCAGGCGACTTCCCGGAAGAGAGCGCTGGAAAAAATCGAGCTGGACGATATCCGCCCCTCCAGCAGAAAATATCCGTTTATTGATTTCCGTCCCGCGAGGGAAATCGGAAATGAAGTCCTTACCGTGACGGACCTTACGAAAACGGTCGACGGCGTGAAGATCCTCGATCATCTGAACTTTACCTTGAACCGTACCGACAAGGTCGCGCTGGTCGGGCCGAACGAACGCGCGAAGACGGTTCTCTTTAAGATCCTCGCGGGAGAAATGGAGCCAGACGAAGGTTCCTTCAAATGGGGCCTTACGACAACACAGTCCTATTTTCCGAAGGACAACACGAAGGACTTCAGTTCCGACGACACGATTGTGGAGTGGCTGACCAGATATTCCGAAATCAAGGACGCCACCTATGTGAGAGGCTTCCTCGGACGCATGCTGTTTGCGGGCGAGGACGGCGTGAAGCGGGTAAAGGTTTTGTCCGGCGGTGAAAAGGTCCGGGTCATGCTGAGTAAGCTCATGATCAGCGGCGCGAACGTGCTCATCCTGGATGAGCCGACGGATCATCTCGACATGGAGGCAATCACTTCTCTGAACACCGGGCTGGTGAAGTTCCCGGGCGTTCTGATCTTCTCATCCAGAGACCATCAGATCGTGGAAACGACCGCGAACCGGATCATGGAGATCATCAACGGGAAACTGGTGGATAAGATCACGACCTATGACGAGTATCTGGACAGCGATGAAATGGCCAGAAAGCGGTTTACGTTTACGCTGACGGCGGATGAAGAGACAGACGACTGATGAAAAAATTTCTTTCATGGAATGTGAACGGACTGCGGGCGTGTGCGGGGAAGAATTTCCTGGACGTGTTTCATGACATGGATGCGGATGCGTTCTGCATTCAGGAGACCAAGCTCCAGGAAGGACAGATCGAACTGGATCTGCCCGGGTATTACGATTACTGGAACTATGCCGATAAAAAAGGCTATTCCGGCACTGCCATGTGGACGAAGGACAAGCCTCTTTCCGTGACTTACGGGATGGGGAAGGACGAGCATGATCATGAAGGCAGGATCATCACGGCGGAGTTTGACCGCTATTACCTCATGACATGCTATACGCCGAATTCACAGAACGGGCTTCTGCGGCTCGATTACCGAATGAAGTGGGAAGAAGATTTTCTGGATTTTATAAGCGGCTTAAGCAGCAGAAAGCCGCTTGTTTACTGCGGCGATTTAAATGTCGCGCACGAGGAGATCGATCTTAAAAATCCTTCTTCCAATCATGAAAATGCAGGCTTTACGGACAAAGAACGGGAGAAGATGACCCGGGTCCTTTCCTCCGGCTTTACCGACAGCTTCCGGTTTCTCTATCCGGACAAAACGGATGCCTATTCCTGGTGGTCCTACCGGATGAATGCGAGAAGCAAGGGGATCGGCTGGAGAATTGACTATTTCATCGTATCGGATGCAATCAGGGACAGAATAAAGGACTCGCGCATTCACTCGGAAATCACCGGCAGCGATCACTGCCCGGTGGAACTGGACATCGATCTGTGAAAGGAACCCATATGACCGGCATGGCTGACTCAGAAGAAAAGACAAAAAAAGAAACGGGATGTGCAGCATCAGACGGATATTACCGGATGGGCGTCATGTCTGTGCCCGGGGGATTCCGCATCAGCGCGGTGTCGCCGGGGAAAAAATGCAGCCTTCTTCTTTACCGGAAAGGGGAAGAGAGTCCTTATGAAAAAATAGATTTTTCGGAAGACCTGAGGACCGGGGATGTCTGGCAGCTGGACTTAAATCCCGCGAATCCGGAGGAGATCGAATATGCCTTCGAGGACGAGCACGGGATCTTTGCGGACCCCTATGCCAGATCCTTAACGGGAAGAGAGAACTGGAGAGACAGGAGTCAGCTGAACAGAATCAGGCGGAGTCCGCTTCAGACCGCAGAATTTGACTGGCAGGGAGACAGGCCGCTTCATATCCCGTTTGATCAGAGCATCATCTATCTGATCCACGTGCGCGGCTTTACGGAGTCCGCATCCAGCAAGGTGCAGGCAAGAGGGACGTTTCAGGGCATCACGGAAAAAATCCCCTATCTTAAGGAACTCGGGATCAATGCGGTCGAACTTCTCCCCTGTCAGGAATTTGAAGAGATCATGCGGCCGGACGGAATGGCCTTTGCGGAAGCGCGGCAGGAAACGGACCCGGCCGGGAATGAGAAAGCGCCGAAGGTAAATTACTGGGGCTATACGGATGCGTACCGCTTTGCTCCGAAGGCTTCCTACGCCGGCGGGAAAAATCCGGCAGATGCCTTTAAGGCCATGGTGCTTTCGCTCCATAAGGCCGGCATCGAGATCATTCCGCAGATCTATTTTACGGGCGACGAGCAGCTGTCCTATGTGCTGGATGTCCTTAAGACCTGGGTAACCGAGTACCATGTCGACGGCATCCATCTGATCGGATATGCGCCGGCGGAATGTCTTGCGGGCGATCCGTTTCTCTCGGAAACAAAGCTCCTGTTCACTTCCTGGGACGGTGTTCCGAAGGGAAAGGTGAAGCATCTCGCTTCCTGCAACGAGAATTTCGAGCAGGAAATGCGCCGTTTCTTAAAGGGCGACGAAGGCATGGTCGGACGCCTTCTGTTCCATATGACGGACAATCCGGAAAATGCAGCCGTGGTCCATTACATGGCATCCGCGAACGGATTCACCATGATGGACATGGTAAGCTACGATATCAAGCACAACGAGGAAAACGGCGAGAACAACACGGACGGGACGGATTTCAACTATTCCTGGAACTGCGGCGCGGAAGGCCCCTCGAGGAAGAAAAAAATCACGGACCTGCGGATGCAGCAGCTCCGGAATGCCTATATGATGCTGTTCTTAAGCCAGGGAACGCCGCTTTTACTGGGCGGGGACGAGTTCGGCAGGACCAAGTTCGGCAACAACAACTCTTACTGCCAGGACAACGGAATCTCCTGGCTTAACTGGAAACTTCTGGAAAGCAACCGGAATATCTTTGCTTTTGCGAAGCACATCATCGCAATCCGGAAAGCACATCCGGTTTTCCGCTATCCGGACGGGCCGAAGAACATGGATCTGCTTTCAGGGGGACTGCCGGATGTTTCCTATCACGGCGTGAACGCCTGGCAGCCGGAATTCGAGAACTGGAGGCGTCAGTTCGGCATCCTGTACTGCGGAGACTACGCGGAGAAGGAAAACGGAGAGAAGGACTCCACATTTTATCTGCTTTTCAACATGCACTGGGAGCCGCATGAATTTGCCCTGCCGTCTCCCGGGAAAAATCTGATCTGGTCTCTTTCCATGAATACGGCGGATCTGCAGAACAACGGATTCTTAAAAGAAGGGGAAGAGGAAATCCTGGAGGACCAGAAAAAGTACGATATGGCCCCCCGCAGCATTGTCCTCCTCCGGGCGAAGGAGATGCCGGGCAGTAAGAAGCCGGACAGTAAGAAGCCGGTGCGGACGAAAAAGAAGCGTGAGAGGCGGAAAAAGAACTGAAACCGCGTTCGGAAAACGGCTGTGTCTCGGAATTCCGGGTAAAAATTCCCGCGTATTCCGGACACGGCCGCTTTTTTGTTACCGGACACCGGAAATGCCCAGCAGCTGCGTATTTTTCAAAGAAAAATACTACATGTTGTGTTTTCTGTATTGACAGCCTACTAGAATTGGGATATTATAACAGGGCGACATAAACAGAGAAAAGGGGACTGGAAGTATGAAAATCATCAAACGCAGCGGCGCAGAAGCCGAGTTCGATATCACCAAGATCAGTGCGGCGGTCGGGAAGGCAAACCGGGTCGTGGAAGAGGAAAAACGACTGTCAAAGGAGCAGATTGACAGGATCGCCTGCCAGGTGGAAGACAATTTGAAACGCATGAACCGTGCGGTCGGGGTCGAGGAAATCCAGGATATGGTCGAAAACCAGATCATGGACGAAAAGGCCTTCGAAGTCGCACGCAGATATATCACCTACCGTTACGTGCAGAGCCTGAAGCGCCACACCAATACCACGGACGAGAAAATCCTTTCGCTGATCGAGTGCAACAATGAAGAGGTAAAGCAGGAGAATTCCAATAAGAATCCGACGGTTTCCTCCGTTCAGCGTGACTATATGGCAGGCGAAGTGTCAAAGGACATCACGGAGAGGATCCTTCTTCCCCAGGATATCGTTGAGGCGCACCGCGAAGGCCTGATCCATTTCCATGATGCGGATTACTATGCACAGCATATGCATAACTGCGATCTTGTGAACCTGGAGGACATGCTGCAGAACGGCACCGTGATTTCGGGAACGAAGATCGACAAGCCGCACAGCTTTTCGACGGCGTGCAACATTGCGACCCAGATCATAGCCCAGGTGGCTTCCAGCCAGTACGGCGGACAGAGCATCAGCCTGACGCATCTCGCTCCGTTTGTGGATATCAGCCGGAAGAAGATCGCTGACGAAGTGGAAAAAGAACTGCAGGGTGTGGAAATATCCGGAGAGCAGAAGCATAAAATCGTGGAGCGGCGGCTGCATGACGAGATCACCAGGGGAGTCCAGACCATTCAGTATCAGGTCGTGACGCTGATGACGACAAATGGACAGGCGCCTTTCATCACGGTGTTCATGTATCTGAACGAGGCGAGGAACGAAAGGGAAAAGAAGGACCTGGCAATCATCATCCAGGAAATGATCCGCCAGCGGTACCAGGGCGTAAAGAACGAAAGCGGCGTCTGGATCACGCCGGCATTTCCGAAGCTGATTTATGTGCTGGAGGAGGATAACGTCCGTCCGGGAACCCCGTATTATTATCTGACGGAACTTGCCGCAAAATGTACCGCCAAGCGCATGGTGCCGGATTATATTTCCGAAAAGAAAATGCTGGAGTATAAGGTCGACCGGAACGGCGAAGGCCACTGCTATACCTGCATGGGCTGCAGAAGCTTTCTCACGCCCTATGTGGACGAAAACGGGAAGCCGAAATATTACGGCCGGTTCAATCAGGGTGTTGTCACGATCAATCTTGTGGACGTTGCGCTTTCCTCCGGCGGGGATTTTGAAAAGTTCAGTCAGATTTTCGAGGAACGGCTGGAGCTCTGCCATAAGGCGTTAAAGCTCAGGCATGAGAGGCTCAGCGGAACGCCGAGCGATGTGGCGCCCATTCTGTGGCAGTACGGAGCGCTGGCAAGACTGAAGAAGGGCGAGACGATTGACAGGCTTCTGCACGGCGGCTATTCCACCATCAGCCTCGGCTACGCGGGACTTTACGAGTGCGTGAAGTACATGACCGGAAAGAGCCACACGGATCCGGCGGCAAAGCCGTTTGCGCTGGATGTCATGCAGAAGATGAACGACAAGTGTAAAGAGTGGAAGACGGCGGAGAATATCGATTATTCGCTGTACGGAACGCCGCTTGAGTCGACCACCTATAAATTTGCCAAGTGCCTGCAGAAGCGGTTCGGCATTATCCCCGGAATCACCGACAGAAACTACATCACGAACAGCTACCACGTCCATGTTTCGGAGAAGATCGATGCCTTCACGAAGCTGAAGTTCGAGAGCGAATTCCAGAGGCTTTCGCCGGGCGGCGCAATCAGCTATGTGGAGGTCCCGAACATGCAGGACAACCTCGAGGCGGTCATGAGCGTGCTGCAGTTCATCTATGACAACATCATGTATGCGGAACTGAACACGAAGTCGGACTACTGCCAAGAATGCGGATACGACGGGGAAATCAAGATCGTGGAGGACGACGGAAAGCTTGTCTGGGAATGCCCGAAATGTCATAACCGGGACCAGCACAAGATGAACGTCGCCAGAAGGACCTGCGGCTATATCGGCACGCAGTTCTGGAATCAGGGCAGAACACAGGAAATAAGGGATAGGGTGCTTCATCTGTAAAATGAATTGCGGCGGGCTCTGTCATCTTTGTTGACAGGGCCCTGTTTTTCTGTTATGGATTGAGAGGACGGCAGAGCTATGGAAAAGCACAGGTGGCATGTATGAACTATGCAACGATCAAATACTGCGATATTGCAAACGGGCCGGGAGTAAGAACCAGCCTGTTTGTTTCGGGGTGCACCCATCACTGCAGAAACTGCTTTAATGCGGAAGCGTGGGATTTTAATTACGGGAAACCGTTTACGGAAGAAGTCATACAGGATATACTGAAGTCCTGCGAACCGCAGTATGCGGCGGGGCTTTCTCTTCTCGGCGGAGAACCGATGGAGCCCGTGAACCAGAGAGGACTGGTGATCCTGGTCCGCCGGTTTAAAAAACTGTTTCCGCAAAAGACGGTCTGGTGCTATACGGGCTATACTTATGAAACGGATCTGCGGAAAGGCGGGAAGGTCTTCACGGAGGTCACGGATGAGCTTCTGTCCCTGACGGATGTTCTGGTGGACGGAGAATTCATTCAGGAGCAGTATGATATTTCCTTAAGGTTCCGCGGGAGCGGAAACCAGCGGCTGATCGATCTGGCTGCGACGAGGCGCTCCGGAGAGACAAAACTGTGGCAGGACGAAGCGGTTTTTGCGACACACAAATGGCAGGAAACGGAAACCGGAGGTAAAACATGAAAACTGATATTCTGATCATCGGCGCGGGGCCGGCGGGCATTTTCACGGCCATGGAGCTTCTGAGGAACGGAAGCAGAAAGAAAATAACGATCGTGGAAAAAGGCCAGCCTATCGAAAAGAGAAGCTGTCCGAAGGCAAAGACGGGGCACTGCATGGACTGCAAGCCCTACTGCCACATCACGACCGGTTTCTCCGGGGCGGGCGCGTTTTCGGACGGCAAGCTTTCGCTGTCTCCGGAGGTGGGCGGAGATCTGCCTGAACTGATGGGCGAAAAGCTGATCCGGGATGTGATCGCATATACGGACGGGATCTATCTCGAGTTCGGTGCGGATCCCACGATCGAAGGCGTTTCCCATCCGGAGGAAGTGAAGGCCATCCGCAGAAGAGCGATCGCCGCGGGCCTGAAGCTTGTGGACTGCCCCATACGGCATCTCGGAACGGAGAAGGCACAGAAGATCTATGCGGGGATAGAGCATTATCTGACGGAACACGGCGTGGAGATCCTGTTCGGATGCGAATGCCGGGACTTCATCATGCAGGACGAGACCTGTCTGGGCGCTTACCTTTCCAGGGGCGGCAGAGAGGAAGAATGCCGGGCCGATCATGTGATCGCGGCAACCGGGAGAAGAGGCGCGGACTGGCTGGAAAAGCTCTGCCAGCAGCACGGCATCCAGCATGCACCGGGGATCGTGGATATCGGCGTGAGAGTGGAACTGAGAAACGAAGTCATGGAGACGGTGAATAAGGTCCTCTATGAATCCAAGCTGATCGGATATCCGCAGCCGTTCAAGAACAAGGTACGGACCTTCTGCCAGAACCCCGGCGGTTTTGTGAGCCAGGAAAACTATGACAATGATCTTGCCGTCGTAAACGGCCATTCCTACAAGGACAGAAAATCGGAGAACACGAATGTGGCCATTCTCTGTTCGCACCACTTTACGGAGCCGTTCAACCAGCCGATCGCCTATGCGCAGAAGATCGGAGAACTGACGAACATGCTGGGCGACGGGCATATCCTCGTACAGCGTTTCGGCGATATCCTGGACGGAAAGCGGACCTGGGAGGAAGAACTTTCGCGGTCCAATGTACGGCCCACGCTGCCGGACGCGGTCGCGGGAGACATCACGGCGGCCATGCCGTACCGTTCCATGACGAACATCATTCAGTTCATCCGGCAGATGGATCAGGTAGTGCCGGGATTTGCCGCGGAAGAAACACTGCTCTATTCGCCGGAACTGAAATTCTACAGCAACAAGGTGAAGATGGACACGAATCTCAGGACCAGCATCAAAGGACTGCACTGTCTGGGCGATTCCAGCGGATGGACCAGAGGCCTGATGATGGCGAGCGTCATGGGCGTTCTGATGGGCAGGGAGCTTCTGAAGGAAGAATAAGGGAAAGAAAAAACAGCGGATCTCATTTCTGAGGTCCGCTGTCTGTGTTTCCGGGATTGCCGCCGTCACCGCGGCTGCCGGCGTTATCGGTTTCAGTTCCGGGACTGCTGCTTTTACCGCTCCCGCTGCCGGGAGGAGGAGACGGAGCTGCCGTATTCTGCGGGGAAATGCTGCCGGGATCCCCGGACGTTCTGGCAGCGCCGCCTGCGGGTGAATTTGCGGAACCGGTTTCTCCCGGCACAGTCGAAGCTGCCGCGGAAGGAGAAACGGACGTGCCGTTATCTGCTGTGCTTTCTTCCGAAGGGCCGGGCTGTTCCGGTTCCGGAATATTCCGGGTTTCCTGTTCGTCACCGGCATTTCCTGAGGCGGAACCGTTTTTAGCGGGCTGGTCCTGATGGTACGCTGCAGTACCTTCCGTCTGAATTTCCGCGGGAAGCTCCGCACGGGTTTCCTGTCCGGAAGGGGCATCCGGCGGAGGCGTATTTTCCTTCTTCTTTTCTGTTTCTTCCGGCAATGCCGGTTTTGCCGGTTCCGGCGGCTTCCGGAAGTCTTCGTTCTCCGGTGTCTCACTTCCGCTTTCCGCTGAAGAGGGCACGGAGGCAGCAGCCTGGATTTCATTAATGGATTTATTCAGCCAGGCATCCGTGTCGAAGGTATCCGGATTGTCCTGTACGGCTTTCAGACAGTTTACGGAATACAGCTTTCCGGGGGTCACGTTTTTTTCCTTCGCTTCCCTGTCCAGTTTTCCGGTGACGGCAACGGAGGAAACATGCAGCATGGGCTTTCCTCCGGCCGGCGTACTTTCCGCTTCGAGCGATGCGGCAGTCTGCATCAGACTGTCTGCAAGATGCTCCGCATGTCCTTCATTTCCGCTGACGGCAAGGACGACGTTTTCCTCTTCGCCGGGGTTGATCTGATCGCTGTTCTTCAGTTCGTTCAGCGTGATTGAAACGGCCTCGCCGATATTTTTCCCGAAGACTTTTCCGCGGACCGCGGAAACAGTTTCTCCGGCGGCCTGGTTCATGGCGCTGATGCCGATCACGCGGTCGTACATATTCAGCGTGTAGGAAATGGATGAGTCGGCATCAAGGCTCACAGAGGTGCGGGGAAGCGCATAGGAGGTAATGCCGAAGCAGACTGCGATTACGGCTGCCGCAGCGGATACCCGGCGGGAGAGAACGGATATGGAGTTTTTCCGGCGCGGAAGACCGATAACCTGGCCGACGGCATAGTTCTGATCGGGGATAACGGTGACGCATCCCTTTTCATCCAGAACGGCTGCCTGTTTTCCGCGAAGTTCCACCACAACGGCTTTCATGATAATTCCCCCGGTTTCATGTCGTGAAAATATTCCTTTAATCCGGGATAGTCTCCGGACAGAATGAGTGTTGCCGCAATCAGATATTTCCTGTGCCGGTCAAGAAGTTTTCTTGACTGACCGGTACGTTTTATGATTTCCGCCGTCGGAAGCAGACCGGTACGTTTCAGCTCTCCGGTTAACGGCGGCGGTTTGAAGATCGCGCGGATTGCCCTGGCACATCCGCCCCTGGTCAGAAAAGATTTCGGCGAACATTCCGCAAGATCAAAAAAGGAAAATCCGTAGGAAGCAAATTCCTCTCCGGCCGCCTCGATCTCTTCTTTCAGGGAAAAGTCCGTGATCTGAACGGCCGCTTCCCGCACTTCATACTGCTCTGAAAAATTATCCTCGTCTTCATTCACCTCTCCGTCAAAGGCGGCAGGCTGAACGGAAACTTCCGCATTGTGCCTCGACTGCCGGCGCTGAAAATCAAGGATACGGCTTTTTATGACGATGGCGGCAAAACCCCAGAAATACCCGCGGCTCTCATTGTATTCGTCGATTGCCTGCGATGCTGCAATAAGAGCCACGGACCATTCATCGTCGCTTTCCGTGATGTGCTGTCCGGTAATCTTCCGGACAAGGTTCAGGATACGCAGACGGTTGTTTTCAAGAAAAGCATTTTTCTTTTCCGGATTCTTCTGCGCGTCCAGAACCAGCGCATCATCTTCTGACAGTATCATTCATACCTCTTTGAAAATCCCGGCAGGTTACTGGATAAAAACCGGTTCTTATTGGCTGATTATAACACGGCGGATTTCCGAAAAAAAAGAATTTATTCTGCGGAAGTTTCGGCAGCAGAAAGATCGGAAGGAGTAGCTCTGTCCGGGAGGGCCGGAACCGGACGTTCTATGCCGGCATCCTTCATGGCGCTTATAAGGGCTTCTCTGGCGGACTGTACGTCACTTTTAAGAGAAGAGAGCGTCGTTTCGTCGGAAGTTCCGGAATCGAGTGCGGTTTTTTCCGCTTCCAGTGCATCCGTGTAGGCAGTAAGGAGCGTTTCAAGGCCGGATCTGGTGTCGGAGTCCGTGACAGATTCGATCGCATTCTTCATGCCGGAGAAATCTTCTCTGGCGTTTTCTGCCTGTTCATTCAGGCCCTGTCCGTTTTGCCCGTTCTGTTCCCGGGAAATCTGTCCGTTCTGATTTTGGGAGGATCCGCTGCTGCCGTTCTTCATCGCATCAAGGATGGCATTTACAATGGAGCGGATCAGCTCTTCAAGATTCCCGTTGTTTTCCGACTGTCTGTTCTGGTTCTGCTGCATTTCACCGGCCTGTGTATTTGTTCCGGAAGTGGCGGAAGAATCGGTATTCTGTTCCTGCGGTTTCTCCGGCGCTGCTTCATTTCCGGAACCCGTATTCATATTTCCGTCCTGCCCGCTGAAGCCGTTCTGGCCCTGTCCGTTGAAGCCGTTCTGGCTCTGCCCGTTGAAGCCGTTCTGGCTCTGCCCGCTGAAGCTGTTCTGGTTCTGTCCGCTGAAGCTGTTCTGGTTCTGTCCGCCGAAGCTTTCCCGGCTGTCGGACACAGATCCTGCACCCGCTCCGAATGAAGAAGCGCCGCCGGCATTTCCCCCCATTCCTGCAAAGGATGCCGAAGCCATGCTCACCGTGAGCAGTGCCGCAAGTACCATACCGCCTGTTTTCTTTAAAATGTTCTTTTTCATGTTCTTTCTCCTTTTATGTGTTTTTATATGCGCGGGATTTTCCGCTTTCCTTCCCGCTGTATGTAAATACGCAGCCGGAAACAGAAAAACCGGGGCAGGAGAAAAAATATTTTACAGAGCTTTTTTCAGAATGGATCTGTAGACAACGACGAGGAAAAGGGTGGCCCACAGCCAGGCCAGCTGATCCGTGTAGCAGACCATGATATAGCCGGCTGCGGGTATGAGGAAGAGGCCGGAAACGGTACGGGCGACCATTTCGATCACGCCCGCGAACATGGCAATCCGGCTCTCGCCCATACCCTGAACGGAAAACCGGAAAATGTTGAGCAGATAGAGCAGGGGATAAAAGCAGCTGGTTATCCGCATGAACAGACGGATGTTGGCAATGACCTCCGTGTTGGAGGCATCCATGAAGAGAAGGGAAATCTGATCCGTGAAATTCCACAGGAAGAAAATGAAGAATACGGAGCCGACGGCGCCTATCCGCATGGCATCCCTTATGCCCGCGTGGATGCGGTCTTTCTTTCCGGCGCCCAGGTTCTGTCCGCAGTAAACCGCCATGGTATTTCCGAGGGCATCGCAGGTACCGACGCAGAGCGATTTGATTTTCAGAGCCGTATCGTAGGAAGCCACATAGACGGTACCGAGAAGATTTACCGCGCTCTGCAGCATGATGCTGCCGATGGCGGTGATGGAGTACTGAAGCCCCATGGGAACTCCCATGATGAGAAGCGTATGAAGGCAGGCGGCATCCGGGGCGGTTTCTCCTTTCCGGTATTTCAGGATGGGGAAGGAATGCGTCATGTACAGATAGCAAAGGAGCCCCGATACGGCCTGAGAGATAATTGTCGCGAGGGCGGCTCCGGATACGCCCATGTTAAGGCGCAGAATGCAGAACAGATCCAGAAAAATATTCAGAACCGTGGACAGTACCAGAAAAAGGAAAGGCGTTTTGGAATCGCCGATCGCGCGGATAATGCCGGCGGTGTAATTGTAGAGAATGGTGAAGGGGATGCCCCAGAAAATGATGACCAGATAATGAAAGGAGTCGTCCAGAAGTTCCGGCGGCGTTTTCATGGCGATTAAGATGGGACGGCAGAAGAGAACGGTCAGCAGCGTCAGAACCGCCGCAAAGAGGATTCCGAGGTACCAGCCGTTGGCGGTGAATTTTCTGAGCGCGGTTTCGTCCTTTGCCCCGAACCGCTGCGCGACCGGAATGGAAAAGCCCGCGCATATGCCGCCGCAGAAACCGATCACCAGGAACATGATGGCGGAACAGGCACCGACGCTGGCGAGCGCATTGATCCCCAGGTACTGCCCCACGATAACCGTGTCCACCAGATTGTAAAGCTGCTGGAATATATTGCCCCCGAATAACGGCAGCATGAATTTTAAAATGAGCGGCATCGGATTGCCGGTTGTCAGATCTTTTGTCATAAAATTAGGCCTTTCTTGTCATTTGCCCGGAACCAGAAGCTTTACGGCCGGAAGGAAATATTTAAAACAGCAATTTCATTGGAAGAAGGAAATTTAAACCGCATTCCCCATGTTGCTGCGCCGGTGGTGGTCAAGGCCTTCATCGGTCCGAAGTTTTTGAGACCGGCCAGGGGACTGTAGAAAAAGCGCATCAGTCCGCTTACGGGATACCGGTAGCCGTGGGTATGGCCGCAGAGCACAAGATCGCAGCCGGTACCGGAAAGCTCCGCTAAGCCGCGCGGCCGGTGCTCCAGGAGGATCACGGGCGAAGCGGTACCGGCTCCGGTCCTGCGGATAATTTCTTCCAGCCCGGCCTTATCCTGTTCCCCGTCGTTCCGTCCGATCAGCGTGATGCCGGAAAACGTCACCGCCTCGTCATTTAAAATGCGGATCCCCGCCTTCTGCAGAAAGGGCTCGACCGCAAAATGCGATTTCCGGTCATGGTTGCCGTAGATATAGTAAATTCCGTATTCCGGCCTGAGCCTGGAAAAGGATTCCTGAAACTGCAGGAGATCTTCTGCGGAGGTGGTTTCGTCCGCGAGATCGCCCAGAATAAAAATAACCTGAGGATTGCAGGCGTCTGTCTTTTCCGCAAGACGCCGCGTTTCGTTTTGCCGCATGCCGCCTCCGAGGTGAATGTCGGAAATCACTGCGGCGCGGAGTTCCTGCGATGCAGCAGGCTTGTCAATGCGGACCGAATAATCCGTCGTTTTCAGGAAATCCATATTGATATAGCCGGCAAGCGTCAGAAGCAGCACAAGAACCGTGATGAATGGAATGTTTCTTTTCGGGGCGCGGATCAGGCGGTAAAGCCTGTTCTTTTCGTGTCCCGTCCGGCGGCAGAAAAACAGGTACAGCCGCCCGAGCAGCAGATACCACGCGGTGCAGAACATTTCCATGAAGTAAAAGGTCGCAAGGAACTGGATGACATGCTTAAAGAAACCTTCCGGTATCCGGTACCAGAAAAGGAACAGCAGGATAAGGCATACCGATCCCGTGACGTGGAGAGCGAAAAGGACCGCCCGGATGATCCGGTCTTTCTTCCATTCCGCAGGATAGTCATGGATCAGAAGGGCTGCCGACAGAAGGATCGCGGTCAGGGCCGTATTCAAAGCTGCATTTTCCAAGGGTTTCTTTCTCCTTACAAAAATCCGTGTTCCGATGCGGACCGGACAATCGGTTTCAAAGCATCCAGTACATTATAGCATCAGCAGGGAATTTCCTCCGCTGATTTTTCGGCCGGTCCCGCGGCAGCCGTAAAATGCAGGTTTCGTTGCATCGGAAGGAACATTCGGCTATAATCAATCGGTGATCGTACTTTTGACATCCGTGAGACGGATGGAAGAAAAAGAGGGATTTCTGTCATGGAAAAGGTGTATTTTGTGAAGGAACCGGGCGGGGACAGCTGTGTCATCATGGATGAAAAACTTCTCCGGGACGAAAAGGAACTGAGAGAACCGCTGGAGGGGCTGGGCATGGAGTTTCATGTTTACCATGACTGGGCGCTGACACAGAGCAAGGGGTTCTTTACGGTTGCGAAAAGCAAGGCCGAATTCCTGACGGCGGCGTTCGACCTGCATTACGGGAAGACCGTGAAAAAGGAGATCGACCGCATCAAAACGGCGGATCAGGGAAAAAGAAGCGGAGAACCGCTCACGGATGACTGCGCGCACTGCCCGCAGAGTAAAGAATGCGCGCTTTCGGCAGAGACCTGCAGGACAGGCACCGCGCCGGCACCGATGCCGGCGGAAACCGCCGCTGCGGCAGCACCGGGAAAAACAAACGCAGCGGTCACGCCGGAGAATGTAAAAAAACGCCTTGAGGAAATCAGGAGGAAAGCGGCCGAGAGCGGAAAACAGAACTGAATTATTTTCGCTGCTGTGATAGAATAGGGAACAGGGAAAACAAGAGAGGGAGAAACGAAAAAATGGATAAAATCATACTGACCGGGGACAGGCCGACCGGAAGACTTCATGTGGGGCACTACGTGGGGTCGCTCCGCAGAAGAGTGGAACTGCAGAACTCCGGCGAATATAAGAGAGTCATGATCATGATAGCCGATGCGCAGGCACTGACGGATAATTTCGACAATCCGGAGAAGGTGCGGCAGAACATCATCGAGGTGGCGCTGGATTATTTAAGCGCCGGACTGGATCCGGAGAAATCCATTCTGTTCGTGCAGTCCCAGATTCCGGAACTCACGGAGCTTACGTTCTATTACATGGATCTCGTGACGGTCGCAAGACTGCAGCGGAATCCGACTGTGAAAACGGAAATCAAAATGCGCAATTTCGATGCGGACATCCCGGTCGGTTTCTTTACCTATCCGATCAGCCAGACGGCCGACATCACCGCCTTCAAGGCGACCACGGTGCCCGTCGGGGAAGACCAGCTTCCCATGATCGAGCAGGCAAGGGAAATCGTGCGCCGGTTCAATGCGGTCTATTCTCCGGAAAAGCCCGTGCTTGTGGAACCGCAGGCGCTGATCCCGGACAACGAGGCGTGCAAGAGGCTGCCGGGAACGGACGGCAAGGCCAAGATGAGCAAGTCGCTTGGCAACTGCATTTATCTCGCAGATTCCGCGGAAGAGGTTGAACGGAAGATCAAGACCATGTACACGGATCCCACGCATCTTAAAGTATCCGATCCCGGCCATCTCGAAGGGAACACGGTCTTCACCTATCTGGATGCGTTTTCGAAGCCGGAGCATTTTGAACGCTACTGGCCGGAATTCAAAAATCTGGACGAACTGAAGAAACAGTACACGGCAGGCGGCATAGGCGACATGAAGGTGAAGAAGTTCCTGGTGTCGGTAGTGCAGGAAACGCTGGAGCCCATCCGGAAAAGAAGAGCGGAATACGAGAAGGACATTCCGGAGGTCTACAATATTTTAAAGAAGGGCAGCGACAGGGCACGGGAAATTGCCGCGCAGACGCTGCATGAAGTGAAGGATGCGATGAAGATCAACTATTTCGACGATCCCGATCTCATCCGTTCGCAGGCGTTGAAATACGGAAACGGACAGTAAATTATGGTAAGGATAATCCTCTGCAGCCGGAACGGTGAAAAATATATCGGGGAGCAGGTCCGTTCGGTTCTGAACCAGACCTGCGCCGACCTGAAACTGCTGGTGTCGGACGACGCATCGGAAGACCGGACGCCTGCTGTTCTTAACGATATCAGAGAAAAGAATCCGGACAGGATAACCGTGATCAGACAGGAGACACCTTCGGGAGGCGCATGTGCGCATTTCCTGAAGGTGCTTTCCGTGTACGGCAAAGACGACGACTATGTCATGTTTTCGGATCAGGATGACGTATGGGATCCGGATAAGGTCGAAAGAACGCTTTCCGCAATGAAGGAAGCGGAAAAGAAATACGGGTCCGCTGTGCCGCTTCTGGTCCACTGCGACAGCAGGATTGTGGGCGAGGACATGAGCGTCCTTTCGCCGTCCTTTGTCCGCTATCAGAAAATGTCGCCGGAACGGAACGGACTCAATCAGCTGCTTGTCCAGAACAACGTGACCGGTGCGGCAATGATGATGAATAAGAGCCTTGTGAGTCTCGTGAACAATGCAGGTCTTCCGGATCATGCAGTCATGCACGATCACTGGATTGCCCTGACGGCGGCTTCCTTCGGAAAGATCATTTTTCTCGACAGGGCGCTTTACAGCTACCGGCAGCACGGGGAAAACGAACTGGGTGCGGCGAAGGGAAGTCTCCTCGGAGAAGTTTTAAACCGTTTCGGGTTACTGCGGCACGACGGCCGCAGTAAGAAAGATATGGACCGGCATTCAAGGGAAACCTATGCCGCGCTTTTCCGGCAGGCGGCTGAGTTTTACAGGCGCTACCGCGGGAAACTTACGCCGAAGCAGAAACGAATGCTTCACGCATTTGTCACCATGAAGGATGAAAACCGCATCGAAAAAATCCTGACGATTTTCCGGTACGGATTCACCTTCAATCGATTTCACCGGACGATCGGAGAATGTCTGTTTTTATGAATGAAGCGGAAAACGGAAGGACAGAAGAAGAGAAAGTGCAGGGCGGACTGAGAACCAGGGTTGCACACGGCCTGTTCTGGAAGCTTATGGAACTGGTCGGTGCACAGGGCATCCAGTTCATCGTTTCGGTTGTCCTGGCGCGGCTCATGCTGCCGTCCGAGTACGGAACGATCAGCCTGATCATGATCTTCATGGCAATCGCCAATACGTTTGTCCAGTCGGGATTTGCGACTGCACTGGTGCAGAAGCAGGAAATCAGAGAGGAAGACTATACATCCGTGTTCAGGCTGTGCATGCTCCTTTCCGCAGTCGTTTATCTGGTGCTGTTTTTGGCAGCACCGTTCATCGCCGGTTATTACGGAACGCCTGTTCTTTCGCCGCTTCTTAAGGCAATGGGAATCATTCTGTTTCCCGGCGCGGTGATTTCCATTCAGACGGCATATGTTTCGAGAAATTTTGATTTCCGGTGCCTTTTTCTGTCCACGGTTTTTGCGGTAACGATATCCGGTATTGTTTCGATCGTGATGGCATATCTGAAGTTCGGTGCCTGGGCCATGGCCATGCAGCAGATTGTCTATAACTTTGCGCTGATGGCGGGACTTTTCCGGACCGTGAAGTGGCGTCCATCGGGAAAATTTTCATCGGAGAGCATCCACGGACTCTATTCGTTCGGCTGGAAGATCCTTGTTTCCGGCCTGATCGATACCGTGTGGCAGAACGTTTACGGGCTGATCATCGGCAAGCGTTATTCGCAGGCGGATCTCGGCGGCTATAACAGGGGGGAACAGTTTCCGAAACTGATCACCTCCAATCTGGCGGCAGCCATTCAGTCCGTGCTTCTCCCGGCCTATTCGCAGACGCAGGACGATCGCCCGAGACTGAAAAACATGATGAAGCGCAGCATCAGACTTTCCGCATTTATCGTTTTTCCCATGATGGCAGGTCTAATTGCCACGGCGACGCCGCTGGTCAGGGTCCTTCTGACGGATAAATGGCTGTTCTCGGTTCCGTATCTGCAGATCATGTGTCTGGCCTATGCGTTCTGGCCCATCCATGCGACGAACCTGCAGATGATGAATGCGCTCGGAAGAAGCGATCTGTTCCTGAAACTCGAAATCATTAAAAAAGCAATCGGGATAGCGGTCCTTCTCATAAGCCTCCGATACGGCATCATCACCATGCTGATTTTAAAGGTTGCCGATGAGTTTCTCTGCACCTTCATCAATGCCTATCCGAACAGAGGTCTGATCAGCTACGGAATTCTGGAGCAGTATGCCGACATGTTACCCTCTGCGGTCTGCGCGGCGGTTATGGGAGCGGCGGTATGGCAGCTTCAGCGTACCGGCCTCACGCCGGGAATTCTTTTGATCATCCAGATGCTGTCCGGGGTTGCAATTTACGGAGGACTGTCGTATCTTTTAAACCGGGAATCGATGAAGTATCTGAAAGAGACAGTCCGCAGCTTCATGAAAAAACACTGAGAACCAGAAGAATGCGGGAAGAAAAGCGGAGAAGGAAAAATGGGAGAGCCTTTTGTAAGCATCTGCGCGGTAGCCTATAATCATGCGCCTTATATCCGGGAATGCCTGAACGGATTTTTAAAACAGAAAACGGATTTTCCGTTCGAGATCCTGATCCATGACGACGCTTCGACGGACGGAACCGGCGACATCATCCGGGAATATGCCAAAAAATATCCGGACATCATCAGGCCGGTGCTGGAAACGGAAAATCAGTATTCGAAGGGGATCACGAATATCTCCGGTGCCTTCAATTTTCCGCGGGCCAGGGGGAAATACATTGCCTTAAGCGACTGCGACGATTACTGGTGCGATCCCGAAAAACTCCGGATTCAGACGGACTACATGGAATCCCATCCGGATTGCATGATGACGGTTCACTGTGCGAAGACCGTGAACGAGAACGGCGAATTCATTAACCGGAATCTGATGCGTCCCTACCCCCATGACTGTCTGCTTACTTCCGAAGAGCTCGTGGACAAGGCGGGCAGCTTTCCCTTTGCCTCCATGCTGCTGCGCGCGGAGATCGTGAAGACGCTTCCGGATTACTATGTCAGATGTCCGGTGGGCGACCGTCCGCTGGAACTGATGGCGGCGGCAAAGGGATATGCGTTCTACTTCGACCGGCCCATGAGTGTGTACCGTTTTAACGGTGCCGGTTCCTGGACGAACGGCATGATGAGCGGCGACTATAAGAAAAAGCAGAACGAGTATGCGAAGAAAATGCGGGAGATGTATGAAAGCTTTGACCGCGAGACGGGGGGACAGTTCCGGAGAGAAGCGGTATCGGCTTCGCACCGGGTGTTTTACCTGACGCAGGTGAACCTTCGGAACTGGAATGTCATTTACGACCGGAAATACTGGAAATTCTATCAGGAGCTGCCGGGCAGGGAGAAATTTTTCTGCATGTTCGAACACCGGCTCCCGCACATCTACCAAGGCGTGCAGGGGCTGTACCATAAGATGAAGAAGCCGGGGCGCTGAACGGCTGAATTCCGTGTATGTTATGCCTGAAAAAGGAAGTCCCTCTGCAAAACTACGGAGCTGAAGCTCCTATGCGTTTTGCAGAGGGCTTCTTTTTCAGGCAATGGAACAACAGAACATCCTTTTTATATTTTTTCCTTCCTTCAGAACGGATTGCAGCAAGCCCCGGCATCCTTGGCGTGATTGCCTTGAGTCTGATTTTTCCGCTCTTAGGCATTTTCCCTTATTCATTTGATCATCCTGCCCCGAAAAAAATATCTCTTCGAAACGCATAGGAGCTTCAGCTCCGTAGTTTCGAAGAGATATTTTTTTTCGGGCCTGATTTTTCAAACCTGATTTTCTTCAGGAATAATCCGTAACACTACACACGCACCGGCCGGGTCTTACTGCACGACGTTCGTAAGCTTCCCGATTCCGTCGATCTCGCAGGTCACTTCATCGCCGGGCTTTAAGAACTTCGGCGGCTTGAATCCCATGCCGACGCCTGCCGGTGTTCCTGTGGCAATGATGGTTCCGGATCTTAAAACCATTCCCTGTGAAAGCTCGCTGATAATTTCGTCAATGGAATGGATCAGGAATTTTGTGTTGGAATCCTGGCGAAGTTCACCGTTTATGTAGGAACGGATGCCGAGCTCCGGCGGATAGATCACGCTGTCGGCGGTCAGAATGCAGTTTGCCATCGGAGAGAAGCCGTCCAGGCTCTTGCCGAAGAACCACTGTCCATGCGCGGACTGAAGATCTCTTGCACTGACATCGTTGATGATGGAATAACCGAAAATGCAGTCCTTCACATCTTCCGGACGGATGTGGTCCGCATCTTTCCGGATGATCACGGCCAGCTCGCACTCATAGTCCAACTGCTTCACGATATCCGCATGTGCGGGAAGAGGATCGCCGGAAGTTGTCATCCGGTTCGCCCGTTTGGAAAAATAGACAGCCTTCTGTTCCTTCACCACGTCGAAGGTTTCCTTCTTGAATTCGGCGCTTTCCTTTGCGTGAGCCCTGTAGTTTAAGCCCAGGCAGATGATGTCCTGTTCCGGTTCAGGGATGGGCGGAAGAAAGCGTACTTCGGAAATCTGTGCGGCCTCCTTCACCTTGATCGGATCCTGAACCGAAGTGTAGTCGATCAGCTGCAGTTCGGAATCTCCGACTCCGCGGATCAGTTCCAGCATGGATTTGTATTCGATGCCGACCGGTTTCAGAGGGAACACCCATTCGGTATCACGGCTTATGACGCCGAGACGCGGGACAGAGTCCTCAACCATATATGTGACTAATTTCATGCAGCCTCCGTATCAAAACGTAACATTTTTGGAATAATATATTAATCAAAGCGTTATGTTACCTCACAAGTTTAGCATCCGTATTTCCAAAAGTCAACGAATGCGGTAAGATGAAACCGTTTGAGGAAAAATGCAGACGGAAATTTCCGCGCGGAGGATAACCATGAAAAAGATAGCCAGTTTCACCGTTGATCATCAGAGACTGCTTCCCGGACTTTATGTTTCCAGGAGAGATGCGGTCGGAAACGGGGTCGTGACCACGTTCGACATCCGCATGACGCGCCCGAACCATGAGCCGGTCATGAACACGGCGGAAGTCCATACGATTGAACATCTCGGGGCCACCTGGCTCAGAAATCATGCCGAATACGGGCCGAAAACCGTTTATTTCGGGCCTATGGGCTGCCGGACCGGGTTTTACCTGCTGCTTTCGGGAACGTATGAATCGGCGGACATACTGCCGCTCATCCGGGGTATGTTCGAATTTATCCGTGATTACGAGGGTGAGGTTCCGGGCGCTGCCGCGAAGGACTGCGGGAACTATCTCGATATGAACCTGCCCATGGCAAAGTGGCTGGCAGACCGTTACATTAAGGAAGTCCTGGACCATGCCGGTCCGGAAAGACTGCATTATCCGGGAGAAGTCTGACCCCGGAGTCTGTGAGCAGCCGCAATGGACAGTCTTTGCCGGCGGCGCGGTTTCCCGTAATTAAACTGCCGCGGAGTGTTTTTTTCAAGGGAGCCGACGCCCTGAAGGTATGGATTGATTTCAGCTGCCGCGGAGTGTTTTCTCGCCGGGGAGCCGACGCCCCGAAGGTATGGATTGGTTTCAGCCGCAGCGGAGTGTTTTTTTCAAGAGAGCCGAAGCCCCGAAGGTATGGGATGGTTTCAGCTGCCGCGGAGTGTTTTCAGCGGCAGACGGCACAAAATGGACACAGGAAAAGAAGCAGACCGCCGCAAATGCCCGAAAAACGTAAGAGATGTGTAAGAGACGCAGGTTGCTTAATCCCACCGGTTTGTGCTATCATAGAGAGACTTTGGGCAGGACCCTTCATTTTGACCTGAAAACAGGCAGAAAAAAGGGATGGTATTGCAGGGGGTGTTTAAAATGAACAGAATTTTCAGAATATGCATTGCAGGTTTTCTGGCAGCGGTGGTCGCTGCAGCGGTTCCGACGGCATCCTACGCTTCGGTCGTCAAGAAGGGCGGCAAGGTAGGCGGCGGAAGCGATACTTCCACTTCGACTTCCGGTACTGCCGGAAACAAAGGCCAGGGAACGCAGAAAACGCTGGACAGCATTATCGACGGAGCAGGCCTCAACAAGCTCGGAACGGGCAACACGCCGCCGGATTCCGTGCTGGGACAGGTGCAGATCGCCACTTATTTCCTTCAGGACGATTCCGGCAACAACTATGATTTTGCCGCGACGAATGAAAACCGCGGCGTCAGATCGACCGAGGGTTTTTCCCGGTTCTATCTGATCCATGACGGCGTGGCAAGGTTCTATTACAGGACCTACACGGCTGCGCACGGCTGGAGTCCGTGGTGCGTCTCCAAGGAAACGACGCCGTCCTATGATGACGACTCCAAGATCCAGGCCATTCAGATCCGTGTAAAAGGATATGCACATACCCTGAATGATCTTTATTATAAAGTCGTCTTAAACGACGGCACAGTTCTTGACTGGGCGAAGAACGGACAGACGGCAGGGACCATGGGAACGGACAAATATATCGTCGCGCTCCGCGTGGGTCTCTGGCACAAGGGCGTTTCCTTCCCGTATGCGACCAAGAATCTGATGGGCGGATGCAAGTATGACGGGACATATACCGGATCGGACGGCGTGGTCCGCTATTCAAGTTTCGACGGACAGCCTTACACCGGCTGGGGCTTTGTCGACAATACGCAGTATTATTTCGTGAACGGCGAACATGTCACCGACTGGCAGTATATAGACGGATACAAATATTATTTCAATGAGGACGGCTCGCTGGCGACGGATCTGGAACCGGTCATGGGTCTTCCGGGTGAATATCAGATCAACTACAACAAGGCCACGAGGACCATGTACGTGCTCGCGCGCGACGGGGACAACGGATTCATCATTCCCTTCAGGACGTTTAACTCGACCTGCGGGCCGGACACGCCGCTCGGTACTTACGCCACCTATGAAAAGTACAATGTGAAGTTCATGCATGATGATATCTACTGCAAATATTTGAGCAGATTTTATCAGGGCTTCCTGATCCATTCCATCCTCTACTACACGCCGAATCTCGATCTGGATGCGATCACGTATAACTATATTGACGATGCGGCTTCGGGCGGATGCATCAGACTTCTCACCGGAGATGCCTACTGGATCTATTCGAACTGCCCCATGCACACGACGGTCTACATTTACGAGGACAAGTGGGACAAGGGACCTGTGGAAAAGGGCGCAATCGAACAGGCCATTCCGCGGGAACAGACCTGGGATCCCACGGATCCGGCTTCGGCGGACCGTGTTGCCGAGGAACAGGCAGCGGCAGCGGAAGAAGCAAAGGGGACGAAATCAGATCCCGAGATGGTAAGCGCACTGACAAGCGAATAAATGAAGCAATGAATAAATACAACGAGGAAATAAGAAAAACGGAAAAAACAGCGGCTGTCCTTTTTAAGGGCAGCCGCTGCTGTATCGGGTTCTTTTGACAGGATTGATTTTTCGGCCTGATCAGTCTTTCTTTTCCGTTTTTTCGCCTGCATCGGCAGGCTCTTTTTCCGGCAGGTTCGTAAGAGAGAGGAGAGAAGGATAAATGTTCATGTCCTTCCGCGTGTATTCTTTCTTGAAACAGCGTATAATTCTCTTTAAGACCATGTCCGCATTTTCGAAGGATGCCGTCGGCAGTAAGAACAGATACTGGCTGATGGAAAAGCGGGTATAGACATCGCCGCGTCTTAAGGAAAGGCGGATTGCATTTCCGAGTTCGTCCATTGCCTTCGAGAGAACCGAGGCCTTGAACAGGTTTCCTTCGGAATCGCTTAAGGAAATCATGCAGAGGAAAATGGAATCGCCGGTGCGTTCGATCGAGCGGCATTCCAGCTGGTAAATGTCCTTGAAGACGGAATATTCGCAGCAGTATGCGCCGTCGTGCGTGGATTCCTCCTGCAGGCGGTCCCTGACAATGCTGATATCCATCGTGATGCCGTGCTTCGTGTCTTCAATCAGCTTGTAGAGATTTTTGAAACGCTCGCTCGGTGTGATGGAGAACTGCTTGTAGAAGAGCTCCGTGGTTTCGGTGTAATGATCGAGCGCTTTCTTCTGGTCGCCGCTCTGGTACAGCGCGTAGATCAGATTGTAGTGGATCTCTTCATCATATGCCTCGATGCTGATTGCCCGGGTGCAGAGCTCGATGATCTTTGCGTAGTCTTCCTTCTGGTTCAGAATTTCGAGAGCCTTGTACAGAATCTGCTGGAAGAGTGAATGATAATAGGCGCTGATCGGCACGACCCACGGCTCATAATGCGCTTTCGTGAGAAAATCGCCCTTGTACAGATCAAGCGCTTTTAAGCATGCGGCAAGAAGTTCGTCGGGCGTTGCGTAATTTTTCTTCACGTCGAGGATTTTGTTGGCGAGCTCCTCGAAAATATCGATATCGACGGTGGTCGGATATTCCGGATTCCAGGCATAGGAACCGTTCTTCTGTATCACGATATGATGGGACGGAAAATTAAGCGGCGTGAGGAGCTGACGGGAACGGAACACGAGGGTCTTTAAAGCGCCCTGCGGATTCCTTGACCGGTCATCCGACCAGATGAGGTCAATCAGTTCGTCGTTGGAAATATTTTTTTTGCGGAACGCGATCAGATATTCAAGAATAATCCAGGGCTTTTTGGACTGGTTGTCATGATCGCAGATCGACTCTTTCCCGTTTGAAATGGAAAAGTCGCCAAGCATGGTAACATAGAAATTCGGTACATTTCTGATTCCTGACATGTTCATATGCGGCACCCCTGTGAAATAGTTGAAATGGTTACATAGTTACAATACAGTTTTATTATAACACATTTCCGAAAAAAAACAGGGAAAAATCAAAAAATGAAAGTTTTTTGCAAAGGAGACATCAAGTGAGAGAAAAACATACGATCCTTGTTACGGCCATCGGTTCTTTTTCGGCAGGTGCGGTTATCCGGAAATGCCGCGAGAACGGAGATAAAATCATCGGCACCGACATCTATCCGAAGGAATGGCTCGCGGAGGGAAATGAAGTGGACCGTTTCTACCAGATCCCGCGTTCCGATGCAGGCGAAGACTATATGAAGGCTCTGGAAAACATCATAAAGACAGAGAACGTAACGCATCTGATCCCCCTGACCGACGCGGAGATCGATGTCCTGAACGGGAAGCGGGAGGCTCTGGCGCCTGCGGTTCTCTGCATTTCCCCGGAGAAAGCGGTTTCGGTGCTCCGGAACAAGAAAAAATGTGCGTCCGCGGTGAAGAAGGTCCTTGCGGAGTGCTGCCCGGACGGCAGCGTACGGACCATCCCCTCCAAAACGCTTAAGAATCTGGATTTCGACACAATTGCGTATCCGCTGGTCATAAAGCCGGTAAACGGCAGAAGCAGCGAGGGACTTCATATCGTGCGGAACGAGGATCAGCTGGGGTTCGCGATTGCCGAAGCGGAAAATGCGGAAGGAGCCGGAAAATCGGAGGAGCTTCTGGTCCAGCCGATGATAAAGGGGCATGTCGTGACGGTGGATCTTGTGCGGGACAGCCGGGGAAACTGCGTGGCCGTTCCGCGGGAGGAACTTCTGCGGACTCTGAACGGGGCGGGAACTTCCGTAAGAATATACCGGGATCCGGTGCTGGAAGAGGCCTGCGGGAAAATCGCGGAATATTTCGGCATCCTGGGCTGCGTGAATATGGAATTTATTCACGGAGAGGGCAGCGGCATCTATTATTTCCTGGAATGTAACCCCCGGTTTTCGGGCGGGACGGCATTTACCTGTGAGGCCGGATACGATACGGTCTCAAACCACATGAAGGTCTTTGAAAATGCGGAAATCAGCACGGACAACGGGGTTTCGGAGGGGTATCTGGTCAAGAAATATGTGGAAGTAAAGACCAAAGAGTGATAAAATATTTTAAATGTGCAGGTCTGTGCAGGGAGGACTGTTCCTGCGGAACATACGGCCTGCGACAGGTAAACGCGCCTGCGGTGCATTTACCTGAAATATCCGGTTATGTGTTGAGGGCGGCTCTGAAGGAATAAGAGGATCGGTGTAACGGATGGAAAACGAAGAAAAGCGCAGACAGAACGGAGAAGGAACAGGACCCGGGGAAGGAAAGAAACCGAAGCCGCAGGGAGGCGAAAGGTTCTTTCATGTCCTCGTAATTCTGATGATCATCATATTTGCGGTACTGATCGGCCTTAAGTTTGCGGACCGGTACCGGAACAGAAAAAAATATGACGACATGATGCAGACGACCGTGGCAGCGGAAACGACAACGGCAAAAGCCGCGACGACCGCCGCATCTCAGACAACGGCAAAAAAGGAAACGACGACGGCAGCGCCGACCAGGGCGCCGGAGCCGGACTTCTTAACGAAAATCGATTTCAATGCCTTGCAGCAGCGTAATTCGGACGTGGTCGGCTGGATTTACATTCCCGACACGGTCATCAGCTATCCGGTGCTCTGGAAACAGAATGACAATGACTATTATCTGCACCGTGACATCGATAAGAAAAGCTCGTACGAAGGGATATTCCTGGACGGCGCGGACAAACCTGATTTTTCCGCGAAGCAGAATCTGATCTACGGGCATCACATGAAGAACGGGACCATGTTCGCCGGTCTTTCGAGCTTCAAGGAACAGAGCTATTTCATGGCGCACCGCACGGTTTATCTGTACACGCCGGCCAAGACCTACCGTCTCCGCACCATGGCCTGTATGTACACGGGCTCCGGCGCCGAGAAACGGAAGATCTCCTTTGCGGACCAGACGGAATTCGACGCCTATGTGGACCAGATGACGAAGGACTGCGCGTTCCGCGAAATTCCCGCGGGCGGGATATCCCAGCTGTTCGCCCTGGTGACCTGCTCCTACGAATATTCGAATGCACGGACCATTCTTTACTGTTATGAGGCTGATATGGACGGGAAACCGGTTAAAAGTACGGCTTCTGCAAATCCGTCGTCTGCCGCAAGCAATGCGGGAAACAGCACAGCAGCGGCAGCATCTTCACAGAGCGCCGCGTCCAGATAGAAAACTGCATGATAAAGACACAGGATAAAAGGAGGACTTGTTCATGAAGGGAATTATTCTTGCAGGCGGTTCGGGTACAAGGCTGTATCCGCTGACAAAGGTTACGTCGAAGCAGCTGCTTCCGATCTACGACAAGCCGATGATCTATTACCCGCTTTCCGTTCTGATGCAGGCGGGTATCCGTGAGATTCTCATCATTTCCACGCCGGACGACACGCCGCGGTTTGAGGAACTGCTGGGCGACGGACATCAGTTCGGCCTGGAGCTTTCCTACAAGGTCCAGCCCAGTCCGGACGGCCTGGCGCAGGCTTTTGTCATCGGTGCTGATTTTATCGGAAAAGACAACGTGGCCATGATCCTCGGCGACAATATTTTCCACGGGCACGGCCTGAAGCAGCATCTTCGCGAGGCGGCGGAGCGGAAGACCGGCGCAACCGTTTTCGGTTATTATGTGGACGACCCGGAGCGCTTCGGCATTGTGGAGTTTGACGCAACCGGAAAGGCAATTTCCATCGAGGAAAAGCCCGAACATCCGAAGAGCAACTACTGTGTGACCGGACTCTATTTCTATGATAACCGCGTGGTGGATTTTGCGAAGAATTTGAAGCCGAGTGCCAGGGGAGAACTGGAAATCACGGATCTGAACCGCATTTATCTGGAGAAGGGAGAGCTGGAAGTGAAGCTCCTGGGTCAGGGCTTTACCTGGCTTGATACCGGAACGCACGCGTCTCTTGTGGAAGCGACCAATTTTGTCTACACGGTCGAAACACATCAGCACAGGAAGATTGCCTGTCTCGAAGAGATCGCCTATCTGAACGGCTGGATCACGAGGGACGAAGTGATGAAGAGCTATGAGACCATGAAGAAGAACCAGTACGGAAAATATCTGAAGGATGTGCTGGACGGAAAATATATCGATAAGATCGGGAAATAAATTTTTACGGAAAGAGAAAACGGAGGGCTTTAAATGAAGATCATCGTGACCGGCGGAGCCGGATTTATCGGGAGCAATTTCGTGCAGTACGAAGTGAACAAATATCCGGAGGACCAGATCATAAACCTGGATCTTCTGACCTATGCCGGAAACCTGGAGAGCGTGAAACCGGTCGAGAACAAGCCGAACTATAAATTTGTCCGCGGCGATATCGCGGACAGAAAGTTTGTCTTTGATCTGTTTGAAAAGGAAAAACCGGATGTGGTGATCAATTTCGCGGCGGAGTCGCACGTGGACCGTTCCATTACCAACCCGGAGATCTTTGTCCGCACCAATGTCGTGGGGACCACGACGCTTCTGGATGCCTGCAAGCAGTACGGAATAAAGAGATATCATCAGGTTTCCACGGACGAGGTTTACGGAGATCTGCCGCTGGACCGGCCGGACCTGTTCTTTACGGAGGAGACGCCGCTCCATACCTCGAGCCCGTATTCATCCGCCAAGGCTTCCGCGGATCTGTTTGTCCTGGCTTATCACAGAACCTACGGAATGCCCGTTACGATCAGCCGCTGCTCCAATAACTACGGTCCCTACCATTTCCCGGAGAAGCTGATTCCTCTTGTCATCAGCCGGGCGCTGAACGATGAGGATGTTCCGGTATACGGAAACGGTGCCAATGTCAGAGACTGGCTGTATGTGACGGATCACTGCAGCGCGATCGACCTGGTGGTCAGGAAAGGCCGCGAAGGGGAAATCTACAACATCGGCGGGCACAACGAGAGAACAAATCTGGAAGTCGTGAAAACGATCTTAAAGGCACTGAACAAACCCGAGAGTCTGATCAAGTTTGTCACGGACCGTCCGGGACATGACAGACGCTATGCGATGGATCCGACAAAGATCGAGACAGAACTCGGATGGAAGCCGGAATTCACATTTGACACCGGAATTCCGAAAACCGTGCAGTGGTATCTGGACAACAAGGAATGGTGGGAACACATCATCAACGGCGAATACACGAAATATTTCGATAAAATGTACGGAGACAGACTGAAATGAGAATTCTTGTGACGGGAGCAAAGGGCCAGCTCGGATCGGACCTGATGAAGGAATTTGAGAGACGCCATGTGGACGCGGTCGGCGTCGACGTGGAGGAAATGGATATCACGGATGAAGAAGCCGTGAAAAAAGTCATTACCGCAGAGAATGCAAAATCGCCTCTTACCGGCATTATCCACTGTGCGGCCTGGACCGCCGTGGACAGGGCGGAGGACGAGCCGGAGCTTGTGCGGAAGATCAATGCGGTCGGAACGGAAAATATCGCGAAGGTCTGCGGGAAGCTCGGCATCAGCTTAATGTATATCAGCACGGACTATGTGTTCGACGGGGAAGGAACGAGACCCTGGGAACCCGACGACGAGCGCCATCCTTTGAATGTCTACGGACAGATGAAGTATGAGGGCGAGCTCGCGGTGGAAAAGTATACGGATAAATATTTCATCGTCCGCATTGCCTGGGTGTTCGGACTGCACGGAAACAATTTCGTGAAGACCATGCTGAAGCTCGGAAAGGAAAGAGGCGCCGTGAAGGTCGTGAACGACCAGATCGGTTCTCCGACCTATACGCCGGATCTGGCGGTCCTTCTTGCGGACATGATCGCAACGGACAAATACGGAAGATATCATGCGACGAATACCGGAATCATATCCTGGTACGATTATGCATGCGAGATCTTTAAACTGGCCGGGATGACGGATGTGAAGGTCACACCCTGCAGCGCGGATGAGTTTGCGGCGAAGGCAAAGCGGCCGCACAACAGCCGCATGAACGAGGACAAGCTGGAGGAGAACGGATTTCACCGTCTGCCTCCGTGGCAGGACGCGGTTAAACGGTATTTAAAGGAACTGAAACAGGAAGAAATCTGATTTTTGTCGGGAGGACTGATGGGAAAATATTTCGGAACAGACGGTTTCCGCGGAGAAGCCAATGTAAAGTTAACATCGCTGGATGCGTTCAGGGTAGGCAAATTCCTGGGCTGGTTTTACGGACAGAAGCCGAAACAGGAGCGCTGCCGCATTGCGATCGGAAAGGACACGAGGCGTTCCAGCTATATGCTGGAGGATGCGCTTTCTTCGGGGCTTACGTCTGCAGGCGCGGATGTGTATCTTCTGCATGTCACGACCACGCCGAGCGTTTCCTATGTGGTGAGATCGGAGGATTTTGACTGCGGAATCATGATCAGCGCGAGCCATAATCCCTATTATGATAACGGGATCAAACTGATCAACGGCAACGGCGAAAAAATGGAAGAGGATGTCATCGGAAAGATCGAGGACTACCTGGACGGAAAGACGCCGGAAGTGCCGCTTGCCCTGCGTGAAAAAATCGGCCGGACGACGGACTATGCAGCCGGACGGAACCGCTACATCGGTCACCTGATTTCGATTGCGACAAGATCCTACAAGGGAAAGAAAGTCGTTCTGGACTGTGCGAACGGCTCCGCCTCCTCGATCGTGAAAAACGTTTTCGATGCGCTGGGCGCGGACACGGTCGTGCTGAACGATCATCCGGACGGAACCAACATCAACGCGGAATGCGGCTCCACGCACATCGGCTGCCTCTGCGAATACATGAAGCGGAATCAGTGCGATGTCGGATTCGCCTATGACGGTGATGCGGACAGGTGTCTCGCGGTTGATGAAAACGGAAACCTGGTGGACGGCGACCGGATCCTTTACGTATGCGGAAAGTACCTGAGGGAAAACGGAGAGCTTACGGGGAACCGGATTGTCACGACCATCATGTCGAACTTCGGACTTTACAAGGCGCTGGACCGCGAAGGGATCGCGTACGAGAAGACGCAGGTCGGCGACAAATACGTGTATGAAAACATGGTGAAGAACGGATACTGCCTCGGCGGAGAACAGTCGGGACATATCATATTCTCAAAATATGAGACGACAGGGGACGGGATTCTCACATCCCTTAAGATCATGGAGGTCCTGCTGGAAAAGAAGCAGACGCTGGGGAAGCTCGCTTCGGAAATGACGGTATATCCGCAGGTGCTGGAAAATGTCCGTGTGGCGGATAAGAGCGCGGCATTGGAAAATGCAGCCGTGAAGAAAACCGTGGCAGAAGCCGAGAAGACGCTGAACGGCGACGGACGCATCCTCATCAGGGCAAGCGGCACGGAGCCGGTATTGAGAGTCATGGCGGAAGCCTCGACGGACCGACTGTGCAGGGAATGCGTGGACCGGATCCTTGTAACGATGAAGGAAGAAGGTCTTGTTCTCTGATATAAGAACATCGTTTGCGGATGAATCATCCGGAAACGGAGACTGTCGCATGCGGGAATGCAGAAGAGGAGAAAAATCATGTATCATGTTGAACGATATAAGAGAAATCCGGTAGTTGATTATCCGGAACGGGAATGGCCGAACAGGGAAATACAGCACGCGCCGATCTGGTGCTCCGTGGACTTAAGGGACGGGAACCAGGCGCTCGTGGAGCCGATGGTCGTTGAAGAAAAAATGGAAATGTTCAGTCTGCTTTTAAAGCTCGGCTTCAAGGAAATCGAAATCGGATTTCCGGCTGCCTCGCAGATTGAATTCGATTTTCTGCGTCAGCTGGTCGAACGGAAGATGATCCCGGACGACGTGCAGATTCAGGTGCTGACGCAGTGCAGGGAACATCTTTTAAAGAGGACGTTCGAAGCGATCAAGGGAGTTAAGAACAGCATTGTCCATATTTACAATTCCACCTCCACGCTGCAGCGGGATGTCGTGTTTCACAAGAACCGCGACGAGATCACGGAGATCGCGGTCGACGGCGTGAAAATGGTGAAGCGATTCATGGAAGGACACGAGGGGAATATCACGCTGGAATATTCTCCGGAAAGCTTCATGGGCACCGAGCTGGACTATGCACTGGAAGTCTGCACGGCTGTACAGGACGAATGGGGACCGACGCCCGAACATAAAATGATCATGAATCTGCCGCTTACGGTGGAAATGAATACGCCGAATGTCTATGCGGACCAGGTCGAATGGATGAACAGGCATTTCAAAAACCGCGATTCCCTTGTGGTGAGCGTCCATCCGCACAATGACCGCGGAACGGGCGTTGCCGCGACGGAGCTTTCCCTTCTTGCGGGAGCGGACCGGGTCGAGGGAACGCTGTTCGGAAACGGAGAACGCACCGGGAATGTCGATGTTCTTACGGTTGCCTACAACATGTATTCGCAGGGCATAGATCCGGGTCTTAACATCAGCAATGAAAAGGAAATCGCAGAGGTCTACGAGCGCTGCACGAAGATGAAGATCGATCCGCGCCATCCCTATGCGGGACAGCTTGTCTTCACCGCATTTTCCGGTTCGCATCAGGATGCGATCAACAAGGGAATGCAGGCCATGCACGAGAGGAACAACCCCTACTGGGAGGTCCCGTACCTTCCGATCGATCCGAGCGATATCGGCAGACAGTACGAACCCGTGGTCCGGATCAATTCCCAGTCCGGAAAGGGCGGCGTAGCGTTTATCCTGGATACGTTCTACGGATTCAAGCTTCCGAAAGGCATGCAGAAGGAATTTGCGGATATCATCCAGACGATATCCGAGAGCCAGGGAGAAGTTTCTCCGGAACAGATCCTCGAAGAGTTCCGGAACAACTACATCGAAAAGAAAGAGCCCATCCATTTCCGCAAATGTCAGATCACCGATACCGAAATGGAAGACGGCAATTTTGCAACGCTGGCAAAGGTCACCTATACGAATAACGGCACGGAGAAAACGTTCGAAGGCGTCGGCAACGGCCCGATCGATGCCGTGCAGCAGGGCATCGAGAAAGAACTCGGAATTCAGATCAAGGTACTGGATTACAGCGAACACGCACTCCGCTCCGGATCCAATGCCCAGGCAGCATCCTACATCCATCTTCTGGATGTGGCAACGGGACGCACGACCTACGGCGTCGGCATTTCGAGCAATATCACGAGAGCATCGCTTCGCGGAATATTCTCGGCCGTAAACAGGCTGTTTTACTGATCCAAGACATGGTTCCGCGGAGCAGAAGGGATTTTAAAGATCCCGGCTTTGCGGAACCTTTTTCATCTGTCACTGCATTTTTCTGAAGCCGGAAGGAGAAAAACATGGAAGCGGTATATGTGTCGAACGAGTCCTATGCGCGCCATCTCGGGGTATCCATGTATTCTCTTTTTGACAACAACATGCGCTGCGAAAAAATCCGCGTGACCGTTCTTTCGACCGGCATAGGGGAAGAGTCACAGAGAAATCTCAGGTTCATTGCGGATGCCTTCGGAAGAGAGATCGTGTTTTACGACCTCAGCGATCTGAAGGACCGCCTCGGCTTTCAGATCGATACCGGGAAATTCGATATCAGCACCATGGGACGGCTCCTGATCGGAGAGGTTCTGCCGGAAGAGACGGAGCGGGTCCTTTATCTGGACTGCGACACCGTTGTGCTGCGGCCGCTTGATAAAATGTACAGAACGGACCTCGGCGGAAATATTCTCGGCGCCGTTCCGGAACCGACCATCTATCCCGAGGTCAGAAAATATCTGGGGCTTGCGGACGGGGATACCTATTTCAATGCGGGCGTGCTGCTGATCGATCTGAAAAAATGGCGGGCGGAAAATGTCCGCGACCGGGTCCTTTCCTGCTACAGGACCATTGCGGACAAAAGTCTTTTCAACGATCAGGATGCGCTGAACGGCGCACTGAAGGGCAGGATCTTAAGTCTTTCCCCCGTATATAATTTCTTTACGAATTACCGCTATTTCCGTTATGAATATCTGGCGCATACGGCGCCGTCCTACCGCAGAGTCGCAAAGAGCGATTTCGAACTTGCGAAGCACCATCCGGCCGTTCTGCATTTTGCCGGGGATGAAAGACCGTGGAAGGCGGGATCCTTAAATCACTACAGAGCGGCATATGAGAAATATCTGGATCTCACGCCGTGGCGCGGCACTGCAAGGGAACCGGGCAGCGCCGGAACGCTTTTTCTGTATCACATGATGGAATGGATTACCTTTTTCTTTCCGGAAGTACGGAAGAAAATCAGCGGCAGGTATGTACAGAAACTGATAAGGGAGCGGGAGAACCGTGCAGAACACTGATGACTTTATTGATTTCGGCGAAAGAAGGCCGGCGGAAACGGTCGCGGTCATTCTGAATTACAATGACGCCGACACGACCATGAGGCAGCTGAACAGAATCCGTTCTTATCAATGCATGGATGCCGTTCTTCTGGTCGACAACAATTCCACGGATGCCAGCTTCATCCGTCTGAAGGCCTGCGTGAAGGATCATATCATCCTGTTAAGATCCACGAAGAACGGCGGGTACGGCGCGGGAAACAATCTCGGGCTGCGCTATGCGAAAGAAATCCTCGGCGCGAAGTATGCCTTCATTGCCAACCCGGACGCAGAGTTTTCGGAGGAGTGCGCGGAAGAACTTTTAAGAGTCATGAAGCGCCATCCGGAGCTCGGACTGATTGCCCCCGTGAAAACGACGGCCGGCTGTTCCGAAGAGACCTGCATCCCGGGAAGCTACCGGAATGTGATTACCGGTGCGGCGGCCTGGCCGGTCCGTCCGTGGCTTTATGATCTTCTGGAATCGGGTCCTGTTTCGAGACGCATTTTTGCGGGAATCCTGCATTACGGACGGAAGTACTATGAAGGGAAAAACTGTGTTTACGCAGGTGCGGTACCCGGTTCGTTTTTCCTTGCGGATATCGGCAAGATGCTTTCCTGCGGCGCCTATGACGAGAATGTGTTTCTGTATGCGGAGGAATATATTCTTGCCTGGAAAATGAAGGAGAAGGGGTACAGGACGGCGCTTCTTTTAAGAGAGTCCTATGTGCACCGGCATTCCCTGACGATCAGAAAGACATTCCGGGCGCTGATCAGGAGACAGAAGCTCCGCGAGAAGAGCACGCTTTATTATTACCGGAACTACCTTAAGATATCCCGGCCGCAGATGCTTTTCACCAGACTGTTTTTTGCGGTCGTGAATGCAGAGGTACTGATCCTGGAGTGGCTCGGATGAAGCAGACGAATGCATGGAACCGGATCCTGATCGGAAATGACAATCATATAGAACGGCGGAACATTTCCTGGAATGTCGCGGGGAGTGCGATCTATGCGGTGACAAGCATTCTCCTCGGCGCCGCGGTGACGCGCGTGCTCGGGGCGGATCCCGGCGGAATATTTTTCTTTGCCTTTTCCACGTTCGGTCAGCAGATGTTCATCGTATCCTATTTCGGACTGCGGCCGGTCCAGATCACGGACACTTCCGGCAGACATTCCTTCGGAGACTACCGTTCCTTCCGTTTTCTGACCTGTGCCGCTTCCGTTGTTATTTCCGCGCTTTACGTGATGCTGTTTGTTTCCGGACCCGTGAAAAAAACGGTCGTTCTGATTATGGCGGTTTATAAAACGGTGGACGGCTTCGCGGACTGCTGGGATTCCGAATTCCAGAGGAACGGGCGGCTTTACCTGACCGGGAAAAGCAACGCGGGCCGGACGCTTTTATCGGTTGCCGCATTCATGGCGGTTCTGCTCCTGTCGAGGGATCTGGTCATGAGCTGTGTCGCCGCGCTGTGCGCGCAGATCGCCGGATTCTTCCTGTTCTGTCTGATGCCGGCCGGAGCGCTTAGGCATATAGATTATACGGTCCATAAAACATATGCGAAGGAACTTTTTGCGGAAGGAAAATGGCTGTTCCTTTCGGCGTTTCTGGATCTCTATATTTTTGCAGCCTCCAAGTATGCGGTGAATTCCTTCATGTCCGATGCGGACAACAGCTACTACAGCACGATCTTCATTCCGACATCCGTGATCAATCTGATGGCGAACTTCATTATCCGGCCGGTGCTGACGACCCTGTCGGATGACTGGGGAAAGCATGATGTGAAGGCATTTGTGCGGAAGATAAACCGCATTCTGAAGATCATCCTGATCCTTACCTTCATCGGGATGGGAGCGGGTTATCTTTTCGGCATACCGGTTCTGTCCCTTCTTCTGGGAAAAGAAACAGGAGCGAATTTAAAGCCGTACACGGCGGCGCTGGTAACGGTCATTCTGGGCGGTGGTTTCTATGCGGCGCTGAATCTGCTGTATTATGTGCTGGTGATCCTGAAAAAGGAAAAACAGATTTTCCTGATCTACGGGATCAGCTGCATAAGCGCCTTTGCGGTTTCGGATATCTGTGTCAGGAAATGGGGGATCAGCGGTGCCGCATCGGCCTATCTCCTTTCCATGATCTTACTTACTGCGATGTTTGCGGCAGCGGCATGGCGCGTTATCCGCAGCGCGCCGGGGGAAAAGTATGACAGTTGACATCATTATTCCGACCTATCAGCCGGATAAGCGGTTTCTGTCCTTAATCGGCAGACTGATCCGTCAGACCGTAAAACCGGACAGGATCATCATCATGAATACGGACCGGGATCTGTGGGACAAAAGTCATGCGGAGGATCGGCTGATCGAAACCGGGGCTTTTGACCTGTGCGAGATTTATCATACGGACAAGGCCTCCTTCGACCACGGCGGAACCAGGAACAAAGGGGTGTCTCTTTCCCACGCGCCGTTTTTTATCTGCATGACGCAGGATGCGGTGCCGCAGAACGATCTGCTGATTGAGAATCTGCTGGCCCCCATGAACGGCAGGATCAAGATGACCTATGCGAGACAGCTGCCGGACAGGGACGCGGGACCGGTGGAACGGTTTTCCAGATATTACAATTATCCTGAAGTCAGCAGAGTGAAGACGCAGGAGGACGTAAAGGAACTCGGGATCAAAACGTACTTTGCCTCCAATGTGTGCGCCGCCTATGAGCGTGAGACCTTTGACAGACTGGGCGGATTTATCAACCGCACAATCTTCAACGAGGACATGATTTATGCGGGAAAGCTTCTGCAGTCCGGAATGGCGCTTAAATACTGTGCCGGTGCGGCCGTCTATCATTCCCATAACTATTCGGCGGGAATGCAGTTCCACAGGAACTTTGACCTTGCCGTTTCGCAGGCCGATCACCCGGAAATCTTCGCGGCCGTAAAAAGCGAGTCCGAAGGCATCCGCATGGTGGAGGAGACTTCGGAATGGCTGAAGAAACAGGGGATGAGACGGGCAATCCCGGGACTGATCGGGGTGAGCGCCTGCAAATATGCCGGCTACTGGCTGGGAAAGCATTACAGACTTCTTCCGCGCTCTCTGGTGAAGCACCTTTCCATGAATAAGCAGTACTGGGAGAAAAAAGATGAATGACATACTGGTGATCATACCGGCTTTCAATGAAGAGGCTAACATAGAGACGGTTGTGGGAAAGCTGATAAAAAACCATCCCGATCTGGACTATATCATCGTGAACGACGGTTCGACGGATCAAACGGCGGAGATATGCCGGAAAAATCATTTCCGCATGATCGATCTGCCGGTGAACCTCGGACTGGCCGGCGCGTTTCAGACCGGCATGCGCTATGCGTACAGAAACGGATACCGCTATGCGGTCCAGTTCGACGGCGACGGGCAGCATCGTGCCGAATATATCCGTCCGATGAGGGAAAAGATGGACGAAGGGTACGATATCGTGATCGCGTCCCGTTTCGTGTCGGAGAAGAAGCCGAACACGCCCCGTATGCTCGGAAGCAATCTGATCAGCACGGCGATCTTTCTCACCACGGGCATTCATCTGAAGGATCCGACCTCCGGCATGCGGATGTACAGCCGGAAGATCATCGAAGAGTTTGCCAACCGCATTAATTTCGCACCGGAACCCGACACGATCTCGTGGCTTTTAAAGAACGGCGCGAAGGCGGCGGAAATCCAGGCAAAGATGGACTTAAGGACAGGCGGACGAAGCTATCTGACGCCGCTCACCGCGGCACGTTACATGATCAGGATTCTTTTGTCCATTCTGTTCATACAGAACTTCAGGGGAGGGAACAGGAAATGAGCATTTTATTCCGGGCAATTTTAATCGCGGCTTCCGTAATCGCGACATGCTCCGTAATGATAAAAATCCGCAGGGCGAAAATGCAGATCGAGGACGCCGTGTTCTGGGTGCTGTTTTCCTTCCTCTTAATCATTCTGGCGCTTTTTCCGCCGGTTCTGTTTTTCTTCACCGGGCTTCTTAAGATGCAGTCTCCGGCGAACCTGCTGTTCCTGATTATTATTTTTCTGCTGTTCGCGAAGGTGTTCTCCATGAGCGTTAAGCTCTCCAGGCAGGAAGAAATGATCAAGACGCTGACGCAGGAGATTGCGCTGGAAAAGGAAAAAGAAGAAGAGAAAAAATAATTCCGGAAGGACGGGAAACCATAATTTGAGCGGAAAAGCTGACAGAGAAAACAGAATAAAAGTCCCGTTCGGGATCGTTGCCGGGACTGTTCCTGTCCTGCTGATCGGTCTGTTCCATACGGGAGATATCGAGGAAGCGATCGGAGAATGCAATGACCTGTTCCTCCGGAGGGACTACCGGCTCCTCCTTCTTTTTCTTGCCGCGCTGCTGATCGTTTCCGGATATTTTCTTCTGAAACGGGATGTGCGCCCCGAAAGGATGTTTTTCTTTACGGGACTGGTTCTCGGTCTTCTTTTCATGACGGTCATGCCCGGGCTTTCCGCGCCGGATGAGATCAGCCATTACATCACGGCCTACCGCCTTTCCAGCAGAATGACGGGCCATGCGGAACTGGATGAAACGGGAAGGCACATTCAGGTCCGGGCGGATGATTATGTTCTGGAGGATCAGGACCTGAAGCGGGCTGAGACTCCGGCGGATCAGAAAATCGTTACGTCGGTTCTCGGAGATCCCGTCGAGGAGATCACCTACCGGAGAATCCATCACTGGAACGAGCTTTATCCGCACCGGGAGGGAACGGCAGATTCCTATCAGGCGGATGTGCGGACGACCCCGCTTGTTTATGTTCCGCAGGCTGCCGGGATCAGCATAGCCAGGATCTTCGGGTTCGGCTCTCTTTCCCTGCTGTTCCTGGGAAAATTTTTTAATCTTCTGATTTATCTTTTCTTAACGGCGGCGGCCATCCGCAGAATTCCCTTCGGGAAAGAAGTGCTGTTCGGAACGGTGCTTCTTCCGATGACCATAAGTCTTTCGTCTTCCATGTCGTATGACACCATGATTCTCGGAACGGCCTTTTTCCTGACGGCAGAATTTCTTTATCTGGCCTACGGCGCGGACCGCGTGAAGATTTCCGATCTGGTGCTTCTCTGCGTCCTGACCGCGGTGCTGGGTCCGTGCAAGATGGTCTATTCGCTTCTGATCTTTCTGTTTTTCCTGATTCCGGGGAAAAAGTTCGGCGGAAACCGCAGAAAGGTCCTTTCCTTCCTGCTTCTTGCCGCCGTGCTGATCCTTTCCATGGTGCTAGTCAATGCAGCCGTTATCCGATCCTATGCTGCGGTGTCTCAGGACGGTGCCGTGGTGCAGGCGGACCGCGCGGGGTACAGTGCGGGAGAACTCCTTTCCCGCCCGGGATTTATTCTGAAAATGCTCGGTTCCACCTTCGTGCTCCAGGGTGAGCGGCTTCACCTGGGGATGATCGGGGAATGGCTCGGGAACCTGGATCCGGTTCTGGGAACGCCGTATTTCATTACGGTGATGTTTACGCTCGGACTGATCGCGCTTTCCCTGAAGAAACCGGGTGAGTCGCAGAAAATGAGCGGCTGTGCGCGGGCATGGACGGCGCTGATCCTTCTCGGGATTGTTCTTTTAACTGCCGGGGCAATGTTTGTTTCCTGGACCACCAGGGATTCGGCCGTGATCGAAGGAATCCAGGGGAGATATTTTCTTCCCGTCCTGCCGTTGTTTCTTCTGATCCTGAAAAACGACTGCATTGTTCAGACGGGTGACCGGAGCAGAGGGGTATTGTATTCGTTTATCTGCATGGATGCATACGTGCTTCTGCATCTTTTCGTGACTGCTGCCTTAAGGCTGTAGGGCCTGAACCTTCCGGAATGGAAAAACAGACGGGAATGTGTTACACTCTTATAGAAAATTTTACCGGCAGGGAAACAGGAAAAAAGCCGGGTTTGGAGGATAAAATGGGAAAGATAACGGTAACATCATGTGAGATAGAAGGTCTTTATGTCATAGAGCCGAAGGTATTTCCGGATTCCCGCGGTTATTTTATGGAGACCTATAACCAGAATGATTTCAATGCAGCCGGCCTCGACATGGTTTTCGTGCAGGACAACCAGTCCATGTCTTCGAAGGGAGTGCTCCGCGGACTTCATTTTCAGAAGGAGCATCCGCAGGGGAAACTGGTTCGTGTCCTGAACGGACGCGTGTTTGATGTCGCGGTGGATTTAAGGGCGCATTCGAAGACCTACGGGAAGTGGTTCGGCGTGGAGCTTTCGGAGGAGAACAAAAAACAGTTTTATATTTCCGAAGGATTTGCACACGGCTTCCTGGTGCTTTCCGACACGGCCGTATTTGCCTATAAGTGCACGGATTTTTATCATCCGGGCGATGAGGGCGGCGTCATCTGGAACGACCCGGATATCGGCATCAAATGGCCTGTCCAGGAGGGAATGGAACTCAATTTTTCGGATAAGGATACAAAATGGAAACGGTTAAAGGACACCTTCCATTTTGAATAGACAGGAGTAAAGAGGATTCATGGAGAGAACTGAGAAGCCGGGAACCGGGCTCACGAAAAAGAAGACAACGCTTGCGGCGGAAATCGCAGGCAGCCGGAAGCTGATCTGGGAACTGGCAAAATCGGATTTTAAAAAACGGTTTGTCGGGTCCTATTTCGGCGTCGTCTGGATGTTCATACAGCCGGTCGTCACGGTGCTGATTTACTTTATGATCTTCCAGCTCGGCTTCAAGAGCGTACCGCCGATCCCCGGCGTTCCGTACGTGGTGTGGCTGGTGCCGGGAATCGTACCGTGGTTCTTTTACAACGAAGCCATGAATGCGGGAACGAACTGCCTGCAGGAATATCATTATCTCGTGAAGAAGGTTGTCTTCAACGTGGAAATCCTGCCGGTGATCAAACTGATGTCGTGCCTGATCATCCACGGCATTTTCGTCTGCATTATGATCGCCATGTTTTTCTGCTATGCGAGGCTTCCCATGGCCACCTGGATTCAGATCGTGTACTATTCCTTCGCGCTCTCGGTCAATATCCTCGCACTGACCTACTTCACCTCCGCGATCAATGTTTTTTTCAAGGATATGTCGCAGATCGTAAGCATCCTCCTGCAGTTCGGAATGTGGCTGACGCCGATCATGTGGGATCCGAACATGTTTCCGAACCGTCCGGCAAGACTGGAAACGATCTTAAAGATCAATCCGATCTATTACATTACGACCGGTTACCGCGACAGTATGCTTTCCGGAAACTGGTTCTGGCAGCGGCCGGGTCTTACCGTGTATTACTGGTGCGTGACCATGCTCCTTCTTCTGATCGGGCTTAAGGTCTTCCGGAAAATGCGGCCGCATTTTTCCGATGTCCTGTAAGGCCGGAAGATATATAGTTCCGCATTCTTTAAAACGATCGGGGAAAAATGGATAAGAATCTTGCAATCAGCGTCCAGGACGTGACAAAAATCTATAAGCTCTATGATAAGCCCATCGACCGTTTAAAGGAGTCCATGAGCCCTTCGCACAAATCCTATCACCGGGATTTTTTTGCGCTGGACAAGGTTTCCTTTGATGTGAAAAAGGGAGAGACGGTCGGCATCATCGGGACCAACGGTTCGGGCAAGTCCACGGTTCTTAAGATCATCACCGGCGTCTTAAGTCCGACGACGGGGAGCGTGGAAGTGGACGGAAACATATCCGCGCTTCTGGAACTCGGTGCCGGATTCAACATGGACTATACCGGCATCGAAAATATCTATATGAACGGGACCATGATGGGCTTTTCGCACGAAGAGATGGATGCGAAAATGGAGGATATCCTGAATTTCGCGGATATCGGAGACTTCGTGAAGCAGCCGGTGAAGACCTATTCGTCCGGCATGTTCGTGCGTCTTGCATTTGCGCTTGCCATCAATGTGGAGCCGGAAATCCTGATCGTCGACGAGGCGCTTTCCGTGGGCGACGTTTTCTTCCAGGCCAAATGCTACCGCAGGATGGAAGAGATGATGAAGAACGGGACCACCATTCTGATGGTGAGTCATGACATGGGAAGCATTATCAAGTACTGCGACAAGGTGGTGCTCTTAAACAAGGGAGAATTTGTCGCCCAGGGCGATGCGGGCAAGATGGTGGATCTCTATAAGAAGATCCTTGCCAACCGCATGGATGATCTGGAAAAAGAGCTTGCAAAGGAAAAAGAGGAAAAGGAAGCACTTCCCGGGAATCAGAAAGAAAAGCCGGAGGCGGAAAAGAAAACTGCCCTGTCTGAAAAAACGGACGGGAACCTGATGAAGGACAGGATGACAATCAATCCTTCCCTGCAGGAATACGGAGACGGCAGAGCGGAGATCGCCGATTTCGGGTTAATGGATCATGAGGGAAACGTGACGAACCTTTTAATGAAGGGCGAGGAGTTCGTCATCCGCGAAGTGATCCGTTTTCACGCGGATCTGGAGATGCCTATTTTCACCTACACCATCCGGGATAAAAAGGGAACGGATCTCACCGGAACGAACACCATGTTTGAGGGCTGCGACATCCGTCCGGTCCACCCCGGCGATTCCTATGAAGTGGAATTCAGACAGCGGATGACGCTGCAGGGCGGAGAATATCTGCTTTCCATGAGCTGCACCGGATATGAAAACGGGGAGCATGTTGTCTATCACAGGCTGTACGATGTTGCGAGCCTGACGGTCATATCGAATAAGAATACGGTCGGCGTATATGATATGGAATCAAAGGTGCGCACGAAACGGACGCCGGCAGCGGAGAAGAACTGAGGGAGAAAAGGCAGAGATGGGGAAAAATACGGCGGAGCTTTTAAAGCTTTCCCAAAGATACGGGAAGGACGAGAAGGAACTTCTTAAGGAGAACCCTTCTCTTGTCAATCTGTATGCTTTCTCCGATCAGCGGGAGAGCCTGCTGGAATGGTATTTTATGAAAAGCGGAGCAAAGCTCCTGCAGGTCGGTGCGGATTCCGGCGCGCTGACCGGACTGTTTTTACGAAAAGGACTGACTGTGACGGTACTCGACCGGGACGAAACGGATCTGGAATTTGTCCGCACCCGGTGGAATGCCGGACGGCAGGGATCGGGAAAGCTCTGCACGGTGTGCGGAGATCTGAACGGCCTTCCGGAAGAGAGCAGGTTCGATTATATTTTCTTCGACGGAACCCTGGAAGGGAAAGCGGATGTACAGGCTGCGAAAAAGCGTCTGCAGGACGGCGGGAAGCTGATCGTGGCTGCGGACAATCCCTACGGAGTCCGTTACTGGGCAGGAGCCGGGAAGAGGGACAACGCGATCGCGGAGAGGAAACTGGAGAAACTTTTAAACGGAGAAGAGGACGGAACGGTTTATCACTACTATCCGGAGCCGGAGCGCCTGCTTCCGAATTTCATTTATTCGGAGGACCGTCTGCCGGAGCGGGGCGAACTGTCGAGGATCATAACGGCTTATGATTATCCGAAATACACGGTGATCAATGTGGCAGAGCGCTATGAAAAAGTAATCGAAGACGGACTCTTTCCGCAGTTTGCCGACGCATTTTTGTTTATCTGGAGCAGGAAACAATGAGCAGAGTCATATATGCGAAATACAACCGGAACAGAAAAGATATTTACAAACTGAAGACCGTGATCGTGAAACGTGACGACGGTTCGCTTCGCGTCGAAAAAACGGCGCTTTTCCCGGAGGGAGCGGAACATATCCGTGCATTCCGGAAAAGATATGATATTCTCGCTGCGGAGGAAACCGGTATCCGCTATGCGGAACCGGAAATCTCGTCAGACGGCCTCACGGCTGCATTTCCCTGGGTATCGGGGGAACCGCTTTCGGAAATCATCTGCTGGAAAATTCTAAGCGGGGAAGATGTAAAAAAGACCATTGAAACCGCACTGCAGAGAGTGCTCGGTTCGGGTGAAATCCACAACATTGATTCCGTTTTCGGAAATTTCCTTGAAGAAGGAAACACTCTGTACGGCATCGATTACGAATGGGTTTCCGACACGCCGCTGGACAGAAAATTCATTTCCTTCCGCGCGCTGAACGAGTTTTATGAGGCGCAGAAGGGTGCGCTCCATTTGGGAGAACGGGAAGCGTTCTTTGGCCTGTTCAGCATAAGCCCGGAAGAAATAAAGGCTTTCGTCAGAAAAGAGAGCGAGTTCCAGCAGAGCGTGACCGGCGAAGACCAGAAGATCTATCTGGATTCCTATTTCAGAAGGACGATCAATGCCGCACAGATCGAGAAGGCCGAGCGTATTTTAAAGAACGAGTCGGGGCGCGTGAAGAGCCTCACGGCGCAGATCAAAATGCAGGATACCGCCATCCGCAAGATGACGGAAGTGAAAAGACTTACGGACAATCATGTCTCGAATCTGGAAAATATCATAAAGGATCTGCGCCATGAAAACGGAGAGCTCGGAAAGACGCTGACCTACCTGAACAGCCATCAGACGGCTGCTTCCAAAGTGAGAAGGAAGCTTTCGGATACGTTCAATAAAAAATATCCGAAGGGCTCCGTACAGCGGAAGAAGCTTGACTACGCGAAAATGAAGGTCACGCATCCCGCGGAATATCACCGTCTGGTTTCCACCGAAGAGGGAAGAAACCGGATCGAGGGAGACTACAGGATCGGCAGCATTTACCTGAAATACGGAAAGCTGAAATTCAAGAAGATTGATGATCCGCTGGTGAGCATAATCATTCCGTGCTATAACCAGGTAGCCTATACCTACTCGTGCCTGCAGTCCATCCTGCAGTTTACAGCGGATATCCCGTATGAGGTGATCATCGCGGATGATGTTTCCACGGATGCGACGAAGGAACTCGGTAAATTTGCGGAGAATCTCGTGATCTGCAGAAACGGGACCAACCAGGGATTTTTAAAGAACTGCAATCAGGCCGCGAAGGCTGCACGCGGAAAATTCCTGATGTTTTTAAATAACGACACAACGGTCACGGAGGGATGGCTTTCATGGCTTTTAAAGCTTCTGGATGAGAATCCGGACATCGGGATGACCGGTTCCAAGCTTGTCTATCCCGACGGGCGGCTTCAAGAGGCGGGCGGAATCATCTGGAGCGACGGCAGCGGATGGAATTACGGAAGACTCCAGAATCCGGACAGCTGCGAATATAACTATGTCAGGGACGTGGATTACATTTCCGGCGCGGCCATTCTGATCAGAGCGGAACTCTGGAAGGAGATCGGCGGCTTTGACGAAAGATATGCACCGGCCTACTGCGAGGATTCCGATCTGGCATTTGAAGTGCGCCGTCACGGATACCGCGTGACCTATCAGCCGAAGTCGGTCGTGGTCCACTATGAAGGTATTTCGAACGGGACGGATGTGCAGGGTACCGGACTGAAACGGTATCAGGCCGAGAATTCGGAAAAGCTGAAAAAGAAGTGGGAAAACGAACTGAAGGATCAGTTTGAAAATGACGGAAGTCCGGATCCGTTCCGGGCAAGGGAGCGGAGCAGAGGGAAAAAGATCATTCTGATCGTGGATCATTATGTTCCGACGTTTGACCGGGATGCAGGCTCCAAAACCACCTGGCAGTATCTGAACATGTTCCTTATGGAAGGCTATGAAGTCAAGTTCCTCGGGGATAATTTCATGAACGAGGAGCCCTACACGACGGCGCTGGAACAGAAGGGCATAGAGGTCCTGTACGGCCCGGAAATGCAGGTCGGGATATGGGACTGGATCAGGCGGTACGGAAAGGAACTGTCTCTGGTTTATCTGAACCGCCCGCATATTGCGACGCGCTACATTGATTATATCCAGACCTGGACCGATCTGAAGGTAATCTATTACGGACATGATCTGCATTTCCTGAGAGAGATGAGGGAGTATGAACTGACCCGGGACCCGAAGATCAGGGAGTCGTCCGAGTACTGGAAATCGGTCGAGCTCACGCTCATGCGGAAGGCGGACATTTCCTATTATCCTTCGGAGGAGGAGTGCGTTGCGATAAGAGGCATTGATCCGGAAATCAGGGTCAAGGCCATTACCGCCTATGTCTGGAACAGCTTCCCGGACGATGTGGAGGCAGACTTTACCAGGCGCGAGGGGATCCTCTTTGTCGGAGGGTTTGCGCATCCGCCGAATGCGGACGCGGTACTCTGGTTCGCAAAGGAAATATGGCCGAAGATCAGGGCCGGAAAGAAGATAAACTGCTATATCGTCGGTTCCCATGAACCGGAGGAAATAAAGGCGCTTCATGATCCCGAAAACGGAATGTTCATCAAGGGATATGTCACGGAGGAAGAGCTGCGGCAGCTTTACAATCAGTGCCGCGAGGTCATTGTACCGCTGAGGTACGGCGCCGGCGTGAAGGGAAAGGTGATCGAAGCCCTGTACTACGGGGCCCCGGTGATCACGACTTCCGTGGGGGCAGAGGGAATTCCCGAAGCGGACAGTGTCATGAAGATCGTTGACGCGCCGGAGGACTTTGCACGGGAAGTCCTTGCACTTTATGACGATACGGAAACCGCAGAAAAAATGAGCAGGAATGCGCTGCAGTACATCAGACAGCATAACAGTGTCGATGCAGCCTGGAATGTGATCCGCGGAGACTTCGAGAACACCCGGAAAAAGATATAAACAGTCCGGAAGCAGGCAGAAAGGCCTTGCCAGAGGAAGCGTTTTGTTGTATGATGTTATCCGTTGATTTGATTTTCCCCGGACCGCTTTGATCTGCGGTCCGTCCGGGGGCGTAGCTCAGCTGGGAGAGCGCTGCGTTCGCAACGCAGAGGTCATGGGTTCGAATCCCACCGTCTCCACTCCGGAATGACAGAACGGAGCGCGGGTTTCCATGAAGATGGAAACCCGCGCTTTAGTTCTGTCATTCCGTCGTTTCCCCATCGGAACAAGTTCGGTTCCGATGGGGACCCCAAGAGCAATCAGGCAAGCGGCGCTTTTGAAGTGTCTGCATGAAAAAACATGCAGACCCTTCTTGCGCTCTGCTACAGCGGCTCTTTCAAAGTGAAGCGAAACCGGCTTCACTTTGAGAAAGACAGAACCTTTTGTCGTTTCCCCATCAGAACAAGTTCGGTTCCGCTGGGGGCCCCAAGAGCAATCAGGCAAGCGGTGCTTTTGAATGGTCTGCATGAAAAACATGCAGGCCATTTTTGTATTTCACTTGCGCTTGTCACTGCTCACTTGGGCTTGGCGATATCGGTCCGGCAATTCGTCTTTATCGGAAAATGTTCTGCTCTGAAATGCCGCCGTTTCCTGCGTGTATTGTATGAGAGCAGTGAGCGGTGGTCTCAGAGTGTGTGATTTCAGCCAGACCAAATAAAAATTTCTGTGAATATCGGAGGCCGGGTGATACAGAATAATCTGGCCGCTTTTTTCCAGGTCGTCTACCGAAAAGCGGGAACAGATTGTAATGCCGCTTCCATTTATCAGAAAACGGCGTATCATTTCAAGATCATTGACTTCTGCTATGGTATTCATCATTTTTCTGCTGATATGAGCGGAAGAAAGAAACTGGTCTGCGTATTTCTGTGTGCCGGATCCCGGTACCCTCAGAATAATCGGTTCCTTCAGGAGAGTCTCCATTCGGAATCCCTTTTTCTGCAGAGAGAGATAGTGTTCCGTAGCCGGCATGGCAATAACAAGTTCATCTTCACAGAAAGGGATACATGAACATTTTCCGGTTTTGTCCGGACTTCCGACAAATCCGAGTTCTATGCTGCCGTCCAGGATCCGTTCAAGAATTTCACTGCTGTCTCCCTGACGTATGATAAAATGCGCACCCGGATGCAGTTTTCGAAATCCCTTCAGGATGACCGGGAGAAGATAACCGGACGGTATCGTGGAGGCACCGAGATGCAGCAGCTGATCGCCGGGCTCGTTCAGTTCTGCCAGAGCTGCGTCGCGGGTCTCGAGAATACGTTGTGCATAGTGCAGAAATTTTTTACCGTCCGGCGTAAGCTGCAGATATTTATTCGTACGGGAAATAAGCTGCTTCTGTAATTCTTTTTCCAGATTCCGGATATGGGAACTGGTCGTTGACTGGGTAAGATAAAGAGATTCTGCTGCTTTGGAGAAACTTTTGTATTCCGCCACGGCGACGAATACTTCAAGTTGTCTGAATTCCATTGCAAACCTCCTTCAGAGCATCAAGGCAGATATCAATTTCTTCGTCTGTATTGAAATAACCGAATGAGAAGCGGATGGTTCCCGACGGGAAAGTCCCCAGTGCTTTGTGCGCGGACGGAGCACAGTGAAGACCCACCCGCGTCTGAATGTCGAATTTCCTTTCCAGACAGTCGGCGGCAGAGGCAGGATCCATTCCTTCTATCTGTATGGAAACGACAGGAGCCCGGAACGTCAGATCTTTACGGCCGAATATACGAATACGGGGAATCCCGGACAGCCCTTCCAGAAATCTTCCGGTCAGTTCCGCTTCCTGCTTTCTGACGGTATCCGGGCCGGTTGCTTCCAGAAAATTCAGTGCTGCCCGTAAACCGTATATTCCGGGCAGATTCGGCGTACCGGGTTCAAAACGATCAGGCATGAAGGAGGGGATATCTTCCGAATAAGACAGGCTTCCTGTTCCGCCGGAAAGCAGAGGTGTGATCAGAGAGACCATGCGTTCCCGTAACAGAAATCCTCCGGTACCCTGAGGCCCGAGGAGACCTTTGTGTCCGGTAAAAGCAAGGGCGTCGATGTGCATTTTCTGCATATCGATCGGAAAAGAACCGGCTGTCTGTGCGCTGTCAACCAGAAAATACAGAATGTGTCTCAGACAGAAATTTCCGATTTCTTCCAAAGGCATCATGGTTCCGCATACATTTGATGCATGTGTCGCTATCACTGCTACGGTATTGGGATGAAGAAGCGACAGCATGGTTTCTGTCAGCAGATTTCCCTCTCCGTCGCATGGGATACGGTCAAAGGTGACTCCGTTCTGTGTCAGCTGATGAAGAGGACGCATAACAGCATTATGTTCCAGGGATGTTGTCAGCACATGGTTTCCCGGTTTCAGGAGTCCCTTCAGCAGAATATTCAGCGAAGTTGTGATGCTGGCGGTGAAAATCGTGTTCTTGCAGTCTCCGCCGTGAAAAAGGTCCGTCAGTTTCTGTCTTGTATCGAACAGAACATTTTCCGCCGAGACTGCAGCAGCATAGCTTCCGCGGTTTACATTGCTTCCGACGCGACTCATGTAATACGTCATGGCCTGGATGGTTTCCGGCGGCTTTGGAAAAGAAGTTGCTGCCTGGTCAAAATATATCGGATGATTCAGAATATTCATGTCGGTACTCCGTTTCGTTCAAATCTGAAAATTATCTGTTAAGCCCACCATAACCTGTGCTATTGATAATGTCAATACTGATGAACGACAAAACGAATAATAGAATGATGCAGGAGTAAAAAGAATGATAAAATTATTTAAGGGAGAATGAAAGAACTTTAGAGGAGGGTTGCATCTATGAATGTGAGAAAAGAAAAAGCAGAAATCGGAATAGCAGGTCTTCTGATCGGGGTCATTGCGGTGCTTCTGGCACTTGCCGGTAATCCTGCAAACATGGGATTCTGCATTGCCTGTTTTATCCGTGATACCGCCGGCGGACTGGGTCTGCATCGGGCGGAAGCAGTACAGTATATCCGACCGGAGATCATAGGGCTTATTTTAGGTGCTTTTCTTATGTCTGTCGGTCGTAAGGAATTTTCCGTACGCGGGGGTTCTTCGGTGATGCTGCGTTTTGTTCTCGGCTTTTTTGCCATGATCGGGTGTCTGATGTTTCTGGGATGTCCGTTTCGGATGATACTCCGTCTTGCGGGTGGAGACGGGAACGCGCTTCTGGGACTGCTCGGATTTATCTGCGGGATCTATGCCGGAGTTCAGTTTCTGAAACGCGGCTATTCTCTGAAACGCACCTATCGGCAGTCAAAAGGCGAAGGAGCGGTTCTGCCGGTCATCCAGATTGCTTTTCTGATCCTTCTGGTTGCAGCACCTGCTTTTATTTTCTTTACTGCCGCGGGCGGCGGTCCGGGCGCTTTACATGCGCCGATTGTCATTTCTCTTGTGGCGGGTCTGGCGGTAGGAGCAATGGCACAGATTACCCGCCTCTGCATGGTCGGCGGAATCCGTGATTTCATTCTTTTCCGCGAGACCAGATTGCTGATCGGATTTGCGGCGATATTTGTTGCGGCACTGATCATGAATCTGGCTACCGGTCATTTTGTTCCCGGATTCTCCGGACAGCCGATTGCCCAGACAGACGGACTCTGGAATTTCCTGGGAATGCTTCTTGTAGGCTACAGCTGCTGTCTTCTTGGCGGATGTCCCCTGCGTCAGCTGATCATGGCCGGAGAAGGCAATACCGATTCTGCGATTACATATCTCGGTCTTTTGGCGGGGGCGGCATTTGCACATAATTTCGGATTGGCTTCTTCCGGAAAAGGACCGACGGCAAACGGCAAGACGGCGGTTATTCTTGGAATTATTGTCTGTACGATAATCGCAGTTTCCAATACCATTTCACAGAACAGGGAGGCAAGCAAATGATTGATGCGAGAGGACGTTCCTGCCCGGAACCGGTAATCATGACAAGAAAGGCAGTCATGGCGGGTGAAAAATCGGGAGAGAAACATTTTGAAGTACTGGTGGACAGCCGTGTCTGTGTTGAAAATGTTACGAGATATGCGGAACACAGCGGATATACGGTAAACGTTTCTGATACGGATGACGGGTTTAAACTGAGTCTGGACAGAAAATGATATCCTATATTGCGACTTTTTTTTCCCACTTCGGTGCCATCCGTTTTGTAAGAGAGCTGAAAAAAAGCGGAATCATCGGAAAAGCCATGCCGGTGCCGCGATCATTAAGCGCCTCCTGCGGGACCTGTGTGATGTATGAAGCACCGGAAAACTGGACTCCGGAATGCCGCCATGATGAAATCGAGAAAATTGTCAGATGTACGGAGACCGGTTATATTACGGTATGGCAGGCAGATAACGGCTGAAAAAGGGAGAAAGGAAAACATGGAAGACGTCAGACTCACTAAGCTGGCAGAATGCGCCGGATGCGGCGCCAAGGCCGGGGCAGGTCTGCTTGCGCAGCTGCTGAGCGGCTTACCGGTACATCATGACCCAAAATTGATTGTCGGATTTGACAGAAGCGATGATGCATCCGTATATGTGATCAACAGCGATACGGCTATTGTTCAGACGGTGGATTTTTTCCCGCCGATTGTAGATGATCCGCAGCTGTTCGGCCGGATTGCCGCCTGCAATGCCCTGAGTGATGTCTATGCAATGGGTGGAGAGCCGAAACTTGCTCTGAATATCATGACCGTTTCTAAACAGATGACAACGGAATCCATCCATGAAATTCTGCGCGGCGGATATGAAAAGGCGTATGAAGCCGGCGTTATCATAACTGGCGGGCATACGATCGAAGACACCGAGCCGAAATACGGTCTTGCCGTGACCGGATTCATCAAGCCGGATCATGTGATCACAAATTCGGGAGCACAGCCGGGAGACGTCCTGATTCTGACAAAACCTCTGGGCGCAGGGATTCTTACTACGGCTGCAAAGGCGGATATGATTGAGAAACCGCTTCTTGAAAAACTCTATGACCAGATGGCTTTCCTGAATAAGACAGCAAGAGACTGCATGGTGAGATACAGAACGCATGCATGCACGGATGTTACCGGTTTTTCCCTGCTCGGTCATGGACTGGAAATGGCACAGGGAAGCCATGTGAACATTCATCTTGAAGCGGACCGGATCCCGTTTCACAAAAAAGCATATGAGATGGCGGATATGGGATTTGTTCCGGCAGGAGCTTACCGGAACCGCGATTATGCGGAACCGCATGTTGTCTGGGAAAAGGTAATACCGAGACCTATGCAGGATATTATGTTTGACCCGCAAACATCCGGAGGTCTGCTGATTTCCGTGGATGAAAAGGATGCGGACCATCTGCTGCAGGTACTGAAAGACAGTCTCGATACCGTCGCTGTGATAGGCTGGGTTTCCGAAGGAGACGGATCTGTTCTGGTTGGGTGAAGATGTAAATGGAAGCAGCGAAATAGTGAGAGTTGCCTGTAATACCATGTTTTTGCATAAGTGGTGTAAACGGAGGAAGGCGGAGAATCTCCTTTCCATGTTGTTTTTAAAAGCACAATTTGTTCGAATCCAACTGTCTCCATCGCGGAAGCAGATTCCGCTCATTAGGCAGTCTGCCTGAAATACGGCAGGCTGCCTTTTTCGCTTCATTGCTTCCGCTCTTTCCCGTCAAAGCGAAAGCGGCTTTGACGGGATAAAGACAGAACCTTTTGTCGATTCCCCGGCGGGGCCCAGGAAAATTTCTGTAAGCGGCGCTTTGATGATACTGAATGATGAAGCGGCATCAAATGCCATCATGAAAAGAGTTACAAGATATTATACCGCAGTCAGAAACCATAAACAGCTGGCTGATATCAGCTGACCGATGGCGTCTCCGGCCGACAGTTCGTCACCGCATCACTGGCCGGTGAACGCCGCAAAATGTACTTTCATAGTAATAAGAAGCATATAATATGATGTGGGTGTCAAAAGTCATGTCTTAATAAAATTTTGATTGAGTAGTTCCCGAACTTTGACAACTGAATACAGTTTTGGATTTGTGCGGTCAGTAGGAGAAGAAAATTGCCGGCAGAACTGGGTTATTATCCCTGAAATGCTCTGCATAACTCCTTCCCTTTTAGAAATCGGAGCATTTTGGAAAAGTTCAGTGCAGCAACCTTAAAGCCGAAGAACTGTTTCGTCCTCAGCTTTCCACGTACCGGCATACGGTCCACATGATATTTATTCCGTATTACCGATGGTATTGTTTCGACTCCGTTTCGGATTCGCCCGATCAGGTGGAAAATTTCATTATCATTCGCTTCACTGGTATCCAGTACTTTTTGCCTTGATGATGGAGATACGTACATCACGGCTGTTCTCTTTTTCATAACAGGATTGCATTCACTCCTGTGTGGACAGCCTTTGCATTCCTCTCGATGAAACGAAACTCGGATCTGGCCGGTCTGCCAGATATAGGAATTGCTTTTCGGGCTGTTTCCGTCAGGACATGCTGTTACCGATTTTCCGTCATCTGAAAGCGTAAAAAGTGAAAGGATTTTTTTCGGTTTTCTTCCGGAAAGGCCGGTAGGAAGAACTGCTATATTTTTCAACCCTGCCAATCCCTGTATCTCTTCACTGCTGTATGCACCGTCCGTTATGATGGCGGCTGTTTCCGTACCTGCTTCGGTTTTGCTGAGTACTTCTTTGATAAAGGATGAATCGCTTCTGGTATTAACATCGTACTGATAATCCGTAATGACAGAGCCTTTTTCGTCAACTGCCTCTGTGATATTTGCGCAATAACCCCGGTGCTTTTTTCCGGCTTTGAAGCGGTATGTTGCATCCGGATCAGATGGGTTCTGAAGAACGGAAGAGTTCATTCCATCATGATTTCCTTTTGGTATACGACGGCTGCTGTTTCCGTCATCCTTTGTCTGTTCTTCAATGGCACGTATAAGCAGCAGGTAATCATCGGTATCCTGATATCCTTCCCTGCATTTTGGAAGAAAGCTTACAGCATCATCTATGATCGTCTGGATCCGTTCGTTCTGTGATGTTTCCTTGTCATGATAAATGACACGGTTTCTGTCATTCGGATCTGCATAATGCTTAAGCCCCTCCGTTACTGCAGCAGGATTATCATCCACCACCTCTTTTACCAGATTGGAAAGGCAGGTGTAGAGCAGTTCAAGGCGTCCCATCTTCCGGATGTTGGATTCAATCATCATGCTGTCCATCCTTTTGATGGCAGTATCTATGTCCATAAACCTGCGGATATGTTCAGAAAGCCCGGAGATGCATTCATGGATCAGGTCTCTTCCGGTCGTAAGCTCATAGGCTGCATTCCTTTCCCGGAACCTGCTGAATGTCCTGTCGCTGATCGGCTGCTCTTTAAAACTTGTTGTATGAAGTGCGTACTGAAAACGAAAATCGAACTCACACTCTTCCTGGATCTCATCATCTGTCATTCGGGTAAGTTCCTTAATGATGAGGGCTCCGACTATGACATTGATCGGCGCATTGGGGCGGGAATTCGTTTTCGCGCTGTAAAGGGGAGCAAATACCATCTCGTCTATGTTGGTGAAAATGTGATCGGAAAAAGCCTTTGCCCAGGATTTCTCCAGCATGCGCTGCTTCCTATCGGAAAGGAAACCAAGGGAATCGAACAGAGATAACTGCTGCGCTTCATTCAGCATAAAAGACATGGACCCACCTCGAATTATTGTATTGAATTGATATTGTCCTTATTATACTCCGCAACCAGTTCCTTATTCCACAACTGTATTCAATTGTCAATGTTCATTTTTACGATACTTTTGACACCCACGTCATAATATGCATTTTAAACATAATTCAGAAATAACTTGTCTCAAAATATTATTTCTGTTCATTGTCTGCAAGGCAGTATAACTTCCTTATTCTGATATTTATAAGGGATATAATATTCCTTGTGTCCCAGGACCTCGCTCTTAGTCAACTTACCGGAGATAACATCTTCCACTAAATCAGCAAGATATTGCGCGATTTCCGTCGATGTACATTCACCATCCAGTACTGGCCCAGCATTAAAATCTATATCATCTTCTAAATTTTTATAGGTAGTGCTATTGCCTGTGATTTTAATACAGGGCGCTACTGCACTCCCTACTACGCTACCTCTTCCTGTCACAAGAAATACCATTTGACTGCCACATGATATTAAATCGGTCAATCCTTCATTGTCATTAGGATTTGTAATGCCAAATTGCATCCAATATGGATCTGGTGTGGTATCCAAAAGCCACAGACCATTGTGTTTCGGCCTTTCACTGACTTTCAAAACACCTTGAATGGGGCGTGTGCCGCTTTTTGCTACTGCACCCATACTTTTTTCTTCAATTGAGGAAAGACCACCGGCAAAATTTCCAGGACTCACAGAATACTGCCGCACTGACCTGCAATACTTCATAGCCTTATCATAAGTAATACGTATTTCTTCCTTCGCTTGTTTATTAACACCACGTGTTTCCAGAAATTTATCAAGTCCAACTGCTTCGACAATTTCCTCAAAAATCGCAGTGCCACCTGCGTCTATCAAGCTGTCATAGAAACAACCAACAACCGTATTCCCGGCAAGCCCACTGGTATAATCACTACCGCCGCATTCTGCGCCAATAATAAGATCCTCTGCGGTCATATCAGTTTGAGGCATCTGTTGAAGCTGTTTTAACATTTCCATGACCAGTTTTATGCCTTTATTTATAGTCTTTGTGGTACCTCCCTCCTTCTGAATAAACATCCAGTTGGAAAATTTATCTTCCTTACCGGCAATTTCTGCCAACCATTTAGGCTGAATGTATTCACATCCCAGTCCAATCACAAGTACCGCTCCCACATTCGGATGACGAATCATAGCAATTAAAAGACGCACTGCATATTGATTATCCGTGCATCCCTGAAAACCAATTACTTCAACATCATTATTTCCTGTCCTGCGTACAATTTCCTTTGCCACAAAAGAAGAACACTCTACAGTATAAATTACCAGCACTTTATTACGGATACCCTTGCTACCATTCTTTCGCAAATAGCCACGCCAATGCATTTCTTTCAGGTTCATGATGCTTTCCCTTCATTCATAACGAATATCTTCTGGGACACCGGTTACTGCATCCATATGACTGGAACGTTCATCATAAATGCTTTTCATACAATGCAAGTGTACCCATGTCCCCTTTGTAATGTTCCTTTTTGCACGTCCAATTACTATACCGTATTTGATGATTGTTTCTTCTTTTCCAATATCTCGCAATGCAATTTTATGTCCCATCGGAATATTTTCTTCAGCATTTACAAAAGGCATCGTGACGTTGCCAGAAAGCGATACCTTTCCGGACTTCAGCGGCATCAAAGCCGTAGCCACATTGTCAATACAATCAATCTGAAATGCTTTCTGTCTTTCCATTCAATATATCTCCTTAAAGGATCCCAAACTTTGCAAAAGCGTCCGTGGCCGTCATACCACTCTCAATTGCCTTTCGAACCATTTTTTCACCTGCCGCTTTTTTCAACGCACGATGTATTACTTCGTCTGAAATATTCATCGGAATGACCAGGACACCATCCATATCACCGAAAACAATATCCCCATCATGAATGATTACCTGCCCAATTTCCACAGTGCAGCGAAAATCCATTACACAGGTCCGGATACTGGAATCCTGAGCCCAACTCCCCCGGCTGAAAACAGGCCAATGCTGTGAAAGGACCTGTGGTGTATCTCTATGCCATCCATCTATTACCGCACCTGCAGCACCTCGCATACGTGCAGTAGCAGTAAGCAATTCACCCCAAAGTGCACTGTTATGTGCACCGGTAGCAATATAAATTTCATTTTCTTTAAGTTGATCCAGTGTCTCTGTTAAAAGTCCAAAAGGTTTTTTCTGGGGCCCAAACACATCACATTCCAGTACTGTGCATGCTCTGCCAACAATCTTCATTTCCGGCAGAAGCGGTCGTATATCCGGTGGCAGAAACTGATGAGCATAACCCATTGCATCAAGTACATCTCCTATTACTGGAGAATATAAAGTTTCCTGCATGTGCTGGAACAATTCCGCTTCTTTCGCATCTTTCATATAATCCTCTCCATTCCAATATTGAGACATTCAACAATAAACCGTAAGAATGGCTCCGGGATCAAGCGGATAGCTTTTTCCTTTCAGGGCAACAGAATCATTTTCATGATAAGGATCGCTCAGTTCCGCATTCCAGGTATCACTGCCATTCAGAATATTTTTTAAATCCAGTGTACATGATGTCATACTGCTGTTTAAAAATATAAATGTCTGTTGGGAATCGTCGATATAGGCAGAACATAAAATATCCGGATTGCCGCTTACCATTTCAACACGGCGCATACCACGCATGATATGACGGGAAAACGATCCAAACACACGCAGGATATAACCGCCGGGCGCAGGTACAAAGCCGTGCTGCTGATCTACCGTGAATAAAGTCCGGGTGTATGCGTAACTCGGTTCTGTAACATCGAGTAATGTCCAGCAGTAGCAGATTGCAGCAGCATCCATTTTTACAAGATTCTTGTGATAGAGCAGACCAGTTGCAAAAGCGATATGGTAGGAGTCCTCCTGAAAAGAACTCTCATTAACGCAAATCTCCGTCGATAAAAAAGTCTTCCCTTTTCTCTGTGTATTCCATTGATTAACGATATCATCAAAACTGTCCATGTCCGTCATATGCTGCTGATAGTCATACATATTGGATGCGCTGTAATCCACGCAATCCCATGTATGCTGATCCTTTTGAAAGCGTTCCAGATATTCGGTACCGTCTTTCAGATAAGGTGCATTACATGTACTGAGCTTAACAGAAGCAAAACCATTCTGATCCAATTCCTGTCGCAATACTGCAACTATCTCTTTGAGATTTTCTGCTGTTTCACAGCGTTCATTTTGAATGCCAGCAATTTCCGGCGGATAACCGGTTTTTTCACGGGCCGCACGACAATAATCCAGAATCAGATCTGCCAGCTTCCGGACATCAAGACAACCATCCTTATAAACAATATCGGGGTAAAGCCAAAACTCAAACCAGACACTGCCGCCCATATCCTGAATCGTCTTATTATATGTAAAATCACTGATTTCACCTACCGGAAAATTATTTCCGTAATAATGCGGCACTGCCCGCTGCATATCATCCCAGCTGATGTTCTCTCCGTCCCGGGAACAGCGGCTTGGATATTCACGCTGAATCAGCAGATTATATCCACGAATGTATTTCCACCATTTTTTCTTACCGGTTTCACTTAATTCCTGATAAGCGGGAGCGCTGGCAATTCCACCAAACCCAAGCATCTTCTGATGAAACTGATTCGACAGAAATCCGGGACACGCTGAAACAGGCTGAAGGCCAAGTAGAGTACCTTCAACTACGCTGTTTTCTCCATGAAGTGAAAGCTGGTGCTGGGAAACATCCAGAATACTGTGCTGATGCAGCATATTTTTACCGTTCACATAAACCTGCAATTCCATGCTGCAGTCATAATCAAGACGCAGTGATGTTATTTCCTGAACCGCAACGGTATTTTCACAAAACACCCTTTCCGGATGTCGTCCCATATTCTGACCCGACGATGTAAAGGGATCCTGCTGATATAAAGAAAAGGAATCCGTATAAATCTGCCGGAGGATAATGTTCTGTTTTTCATAGCATAATTCTATACGCCCATGTCGACCGGAGAACATCCAGATAAAACGCTTAACATTTGAGAAGTCGGTAAAATCAAGTTCGCGGCTGAAAAAGGCAGGCAACCATTCTTTAAAATAGAAACGTTCATCATTGCCCAAACCCCAGATCAGATATCTGGGATGTGAACTGTCCAAGTAAAAGTGGTCTAAAATCATATTGCAGTCCTCCTGTCTGGATTGCTATAATTGTATGGCAGTTATTTATATGCAACAATAAACAAACGTGTTACAAACATATAAATTCTTGCTATTATGCAGGAGTATAAAAGGAAAGAATTATGACATCAGAATATATCAATATTACTCTAAATGAAAGAATGGTACGCCAATACGCGAGTACACATACAGAATATTACAGTTGTGCAGGCTATTATAAAAAAGCAGCCAGTCACCATGTAGTACGAAAGCATCAGGATTTTTACTTAATGATGCTTTGTGTTGAAGGCTGTGGCACATTGTGTATTGATGATAACAGGTTTGAAATTCATAAGGGTGATTGTATGTTGTGTTATTCTGGTGTGCCTGTATCTTATACCTCTTCAAAGACACAACCTTGGAGCCTTTATTGGATACACTTTGATCTCAAAGAGAATTCTCCACTTTTTACTTTTATTCAATCTTTGGTAATCACCACCAAAAAACCCGTTATGGCCGTCCAAAACAAACTGCCATTAACTGAACTGTTTGAAAAAATTATCGATTTTAACGATACATTACCAAATGATCTGCAATTTTGTTTACAGCAAAATACTTTTCTCACACTATTATATACAGGGCTTTCAGTATATGTACAGAAAAGTATTCCAAATAAATATGTTGCTACAGCCATAAAATACATAGGTAACAACATTGGTCAAAAAATCACCATAAATGAACTTGCAAGCCAAGTACACTTATCAAGGTATTACCTTGCACATCTCTTTCAACAATCAATGAACGTTTCTCCTGCTCAATATATTATTGAAGAACGCATACGTTATGGTAAAGCTCTGCTTGTTTCCTCATCTCTTACAATTTCTGAGATCGCATCAAAAACAGGATTTGATAATGCAATGTATTTTTCCAATACTTTTAAAAAACATACAGGATTCTCACCGAAAGATTATCGCATTTGCTTCCTGGAATAGATTAATAACAATAGAAGCAAATATCGATACAGAAAAACGATCATACTATTCTTGGCGTATTAGCTAATATTAGTCTGTATCTTCTGAAATATATAGTTGGAAACCTACAAGAATTGGAGGCCAGTTGAACATGAGTATTATAACAAAGAAAATCAGGCTGCATAATTTTAAGAGATTCAGTGATTATGTAATCGAGCCAAACGAAGGAACTAATATCCTTATTGACGATAATGAAGTTGGGAAAAGTAGCAATATAAAAACAATAGACCTCGTTTCCTATTGTAATCTTCGATGTGTTGAATCACTAGGATAAGACTAACTGATCAATATAGATGCAGCGAAAAATTTTAATTCTGGGCCAAGGACGTTTGACAATTAGCCGATATAAGCGGTAGAACGTAAGCATCAAAATATTGAAAAGGTGTCTCATCTGAAAATGAGACACCTTTCCTGTTATCCGATACAGCCACATGCCCGCAGCATGCTGAACTTTGATAGTGTCAAATTTTGAGATTTTGTGTATGCTTTCATAATATATAAAAACTCCTTCTGTTCAATCGAACAGAAGGAGTCATACTGAAAACATACAAAGTTTTGGAAGAGACTTTAAGCGATTTCCGAAACCTTGTTTTCTTTTGTCAGATAAAAAAGCTCATCAGAGTTTAAAGCAAAAATAAAGGGACTCTTTCAGCTCACACCTCTTTTTTCACTGTACAAATTCACGCTTTTTCAAATTTAAATTTTTTCGGTCTGACCTTGTGTTCGTTCCTGCGGATGGTATGCTTACTTCTCTGTACGCCGGCAGTTCCTCTTTTTTCACTGTACAGGTTCCTGCTTTTTCCGATTGGAGTTCATTCGGTCTGATACTGCATTCAGTTCTCGTGGATGACGTATTTTCTTGTCCTCCAGCTGCCGCTGAGGAAATAGACGCCGCCGATTAAGAGCGGTGTGAGTCCTGCGACTGCATCGCCGTATAGATACCCGATCCAGCCCATGTTCATGACCAGGCCGAACAGCATGGCAAAGCCGATACGGTTGATGATCCCGTCCAGAATGGCCGTCACAAAATTCAGCTTGTAGTTTCCGCTGCCGTCAATCAGACCGTTATTCGGCGAACGCACGGCGGTACCCGCAAAGATCAGCACCAGAAGCGGGATCATCTGCATGGACGCACGGATCACATCCGCATCTCCCGTAAAAATTCCGAAAACGGTTCCCGGAAACACGATCAGGACCAGTGACAATATAACCGCGATCGATGCCGTTACCTTAAACGCCGTGAACATGATCTTCGGAACACGGTCATATTTTTCGGCACCTATGTTCTGACCGATCATTGTGCTGCCGGAAACATTGATCGCATTGGAAAACAGATTGCTTATGGTGTTCAGCTTGCTCTCTATGCCGGACGCGCTGGATGCGATCACGCCGAAAGCATTGATTCTGGAATCCACGAACACCTTCGAAAAACTGATGGATGCGGATTTCAGCGCCATTGGAACCCCGAGCCTTACTATGGTATTCACCACTGCCTTATCCGGATAAAAACATTCCCGGTTCAGCCCGATCTCCAGCGACCGGTGCCTGCGGATGAAGAAGATCAGTCCCCAGATGAAGCTCACTCCCTGGCCGATCACCGTCGCCAGCGCCGCACCGAAGGCCGCCATGTGAAACACCGCCACAAACAGAAGGTCAAGCACTAGGTTCAGTACCGCTGCCGTGGCAATGAACATGAACGGATGGCGGGAATCGCCCATGCCGCGGAGCACCGCGCTCACAACATTGTAGCCGTATATGAAAATCAGTCCGAGAATGCACGTCGTCGCATAGGACATGGTATAATCCCAGACCTCGGACGGTGTATTCATGAAAGTCAGAATCTGACTGCGGAAACAGAAGCAGACAATTGTAAGAACCGCCGCACATGACAATAACAGTACAAAAAGATTTCCGATAATCTTCCCGATCTGTTCCCGTTTTCCCGCACCGATATGCTGGGCAATGATCACCTGTCCCGCCATGGAAAATCCCATGGAAAGAAAGGTAAGAAGCATCAGGACATCCCCGCCGATCGACACAGCGGATAATCCGTTCTTTCCCACATACTGACCGACGACTACCATGTCGACCATATTATATACAGCCTGCAGCAGGTTGGAAAAAAATAACGGTGCACCGAAAGAAATCAGGTGCGCTGTAATATTTCCGGTCGTAAAATCCCGGATCAGCCCGGTGTTTTTCTGCATACCGACTCCGTTTCCCGCTTCCGGAATTTTGACCGGAAGAATTTATATGCTCATTCCAAGATTCGATGCAAAAAAGATGATAAGAGGCAGCGTTAAAACCGACAGGATGGTGGTCGCCGAAAAAATAACCGAAGCCACGCTGTCATCCAGATTATACTTCACGGCAAAAATAATTGTAAGTGCGGCACAGGGACAGGCGGCCGTTACGATCGCCGTCAGTCTCACAATATTCGATGCCGGGAGAAGCGAACAGATCACGCAGTAAATCGCCGGGATCAGAAGGATTTTCACCATTACCGTCTTCATGACATTCCACTTCTGCCGGATATGCAGAAGATCCGTGTTGTAAATGGATACGCCGGCCACCAGCATGGCTAACGGAGAGTTCAGATCCGAAAGCATGGAAATCGGATCCGCCACGATCGGAACAAGATGAACCCTGAAAATAAAAAGCAGAAAACCGATCACGCTGCTGATAATCGGAGGCGAAAGTAAAACCTTCAGAGCTCCGCCGCTGTTTTTTTTATCAACCAGCCAGACCCCATAGGTAAATGACAGCAGATTAAAGGCCACAATGTGCGCCGTCAGATAAAACAGCCCTTCCGAACCGAGCAGTCCGGAAACCAGGGGAATGCCGATATAGCCGCAGTTTGAAAAAGAGCCCGCATACCGCAGAATCCGGTAAACATCGTCCTTGTCTTTCTTAAAGACCAGCGTCGTCACCAGAATGGCCAGCGCATACCAGATCAGGCTCAAAACAAAGGACCACAGCAGTCCGGTCAGGTGCTCGCTCGTAAATTCTTTCTGAAAGCTGTTTATAATCAGAGCCGGTGTCACCACATAAATCAGAATATCGGAAAGCGTTTTGCTTTTTTCGGTATTCAGTATATTTCTCTTCGTACAGATGATTCCGATGCAGATGATCAGAAACAGTTTGATCGTCTGCTGGACTGCCAGAACTGCCATAAGGTATCTCCCTCACAATACGATTATTTCCAGTATAATCACCCTCCGCAAAAATGTCACGGAGAGATTTCCGCGCAGTCTCGGATTGCTTCGCATTCCTCGATCGCGAGGCGATCTGTTCTGCTTCCTTCGCGCAGTCTCGGATTGCTCTGCAATCCTCGATCGCGATGCGATCTGTTCTGCTTCCTTCGCGCAGTCTCGGATTGCTCTGCAATCCTCGATCGCGATGCGATCTGTTCTGCTTCCTTCGCGCAGTCTCGGATTGCTCTGCAATCCTCGATCGCGATGCGATCTTCAAGAACAGATACAGGCCGTGTGCCTTGCATGCAAGCATGCGGCACGCGGCCTGTATCTGTTCTTTCCCTGCGCTTTAACACGAATGTTCCCGATGAGAGTCGAACTCACGGCCTTTCGCTTAGGAGGCGAACGCTCTATCCAACTGAGCTACGGAAACATGCGGAAATAGTATAACACGCATTTCTTTTCCTGACAAGAAATGCCGGTTATCATGCCCAGACTGCTCTTCCCTGCATCCAGATGGTTCCCTTGAACCTCCGGCCCGGCTGCGGGTCGCCCTGCAGATCCGCCTTGTTCGTCGCCACATGAAACAGAACGTCATTGCAGTCAATCAGAAAATCCCAGATCTCTTCTCCGGTCATATCGTTCGTTTTCGATTCCATTTCCACGATATCGCCGATCACGGAATAAATGTCGCACTCAATTCCCTGCGGCATGAAACAGGAATCAATGATGGAATAGATGTCTTCCTTCAGCATCCGCCTGGAGATCACCGAGTACAGATTAATGTCCTCATTGGTCAGAGATTCCATGGCGTTTTCATCGCCCTTTTTGGCCGCTTCAATCAGCGAATCTCTGGTCTTGTTTGCAACTTCGCTCAGCTGTTTCTGACGGGTGCTTTTCTTCATGGGAAGAAGAATTTTTCCGTTGGAGGAAAATGCCGTGAGCTGAATGCCCCTGGTATGCGTGGTCTGAAGTTTCTTCTTCCGCTCCAGATATTCCATTGCATTATCCAGACGGAATATCAGTGAAATCCCGACGCGGTTATCGTCCAGCAGCCCGGAATAGACTTCATTGTCCACATGCCGCTGAATGGAGCATTCCACATCCGAACTGATTTCCTCCGCCTCAAAATACGGCGTGTACCATTCACGGACGAACTCTCCGTTCTCATCCACGGTCCCGCTCATGGAAACACCCATACCGGGTGAAATTTCGGCACGGATTTCCCAGCGGATGTCATCATTCAATGTGTTCACCACATACGCTTTTGATATATTCTGTTCCTGCAGCCGGTCAAGGAGTACCTTGATTTCCCCTTCGTTCTTATATAACGAAAAGCCGACGCTTCTCAAATATTTATGCATAGTGTGCTCATTATATCAGATTCTGCCCGATTGTAAAGTTTACAGATGCAGGTCCTGATAGAGCAATATTTCCTATGAGGTCCTGTGCATACAGATCAGAGTGTATCCGGCGCTCGGACTGCATTTTCGGATTCAGCTGAACACGCCACTACCCATCCGGGCACAGGTGACGCATTTACTGAATACTGACTGCATCCTTGAATAAGAAATCCGGGCGCACGGGAATACTCCCGTACGTCCGGACTGTATTTTTTTACCTGAGACAAAAATCCGTTATTAAACAATTCCCTGAGAAAGCATTGCGCCGGCAACCTTCTCAAATCCGGCAATGTTTGCTCCTGCAAGATAATTGCCCTTGACGCCGTACTTCTTTGCAGCTTCATCGGATTTCTTGAAAATGTCCGCCATGATCTGCTGCAGCTTCTGATCAACCTCTTCGAAGGTCCAGGAATAACGCATTGCATTCTGGCTCTGCTCAAGACCGGATACCGCAACACCGCCTGCATTGGCAGCCTTGCCCGGCATAAAGAGAACTTTCTTGCTCTGCAGATACTGGGTTGCTTCGTAGGTAGTCGGCATGTTCGCACCTTCCGCCACAAGGAAGACTCCGTTCTTCACCAGCACCTTTGCAGCGTCCAGATCCAGCTCGTTCTGTGTTGCGCAGGGAAGGTACATATCGCACTTGATGTTCCAGATTCCTTTTCCTTCCGTGTACTTGGAGCCTTTGACCTTTGCTTCATATTCCTTGATGCGTCCGCGTTCTACTTCCTTGATCTGCTTTACAACATCAAGCTTGATTCCCTTCGGATCATAGATATATCCGTTGGAATCGCACATTGCGACTACCTTTGCACCGAGCTGCTGTGCTTTCTGAACCGCATAAATTGCGACATTTCCGGAACCGGTAACAACGACCGTCTTTCCCTTGATCGCCTTCTTGTTGGCCTTGCACATTTCATTAACCATGTAGATCAGGCCGTATCCGGTTGCTTCCGTACGTGCAAGAGAACCTCCGAACGGAATTCCTTTTCCGGTCAGCACGCCTTCAAAGGAAGAGGTAATCCGCTTGTACTCGCCGAACAGATATCCGACCTCTCTTCCGCCGACACCGATGTCACCTGCCGGGCAGTCTTCGTCTTTTCCGATGTATTTATAAAGCTCTGTCATGAAGCTCTGGCAGAATGCCATGACTTCGCGGTCCGATTTTCCCTTCGGATCAAAGTTGCTTCCGCCTTTTGCTCCGCCCATCGGCAGTCCGGTCAGAGAATTTTTAAGTGTCTGCTCAAAGCCGAGGAATTTCAAAATGGACTGGTTCACGGTCGGATGAAAACGAAGTCCGCCCTTGTATGCGCCGATCGCATTGTTGAACTGGATTCTGTAGCCCTTGTTGATCTGAACTTTTCCGTTGTCATCTACCCACGGAACTCGGAACGATATCGCGCGGTCCGGTTCTACAAAACGCTCCAGAATTCCGTTCTTCCTGTACAGATCCTCATTTGCTTCGATTACAAGTCTCAGGGATTCCAGAACTTCCTTCACTGCCTGATGGAACTCCGGCTCACCCGGATTTTCCGTTGTTACTTTCTTATACACTTCATCAACATACGACATACTATATTCTCCTCCTTAGAATGGATTAATAACTGAATATACATACCGGTGAGCATTATAGCATGAAGAATCGTTAAATGAAATAAAAATTTATACAGAAAATTGCATTAATAAAGATTTCTGCGCGGCTCAAATTTTTTTTGATTTTCTTTCCTCCGGATCCGGCCCCATATGATCAGGCGATTAACAGCCGCACCTGCCAGAATCGTAAGTAAAAGGGCCGCCAGTGTCCGTATGGAGAACAGATTTCTCTCTTTGTCCGTCCCGGAAATACCGATCATATCAAAGAATGCCGGCATGCGGCCTCCCTGCTCCGGACACCCGTTTAAGGACAGGCTGTCGCTTCCAGTTTTATCGGATATCATCCGGGCATTGACCGGCATTTGCCCGGTTCCGGACAGATTTACGCTCAGCGTGGAAAGGACCTTCACGGTTGTCTGTTCCTCCGGCTTTTCCGGTTCCGAAACCGTTATAACCGGCTGTACAGGAGGAGCGGGTATTTCGTAAAATTCCTCTGCTTCATGAACCAGCCCGCTGTTCTCGCTTCCTCTTAAAATCAGCCTGATCTCAATCCGCTCTGTCTTTTTCTGTTTAGCCGCATTCTCTGCATCTGCATTTTCCGCAGCATTTGATTTTCCGTCTGCATAGACCCGGTACTGTCTTCCGGTTTCAAACCCGGGAATGACAAGGACCGCTTCTTTCCCGTTCTCCGGCACCAGGAGCGAATACTGCCCGGGGGTATCCCCGGTAAATCCGGTTTGGCCGGTGAACTGTTTTCCGCTTTCTGCAGGCAGTCTTAAACTGATTTCCGTTTCCGGTATATCCATGTTGCTGCCGTTCGTAACGGTATAGACAAAACGGAATTCCGTTTCGGAGCCGTTCAGCCATTCAAAGGAAGGATCCACAAATACTTCTCCCTCCGGTTCCCGGAGGACCGGAGGTTCCTCTGCATTGTCCGGTGCACCGTATGCGTTCCCGCAGAAAAAAACCGTTCCGCAAAGCAGAACCAGCGCCATCGACCGGAGTATCATGCCTGTTTTTTTCACTGCACATTTCCTCCCGTACGATTTTTCTTTTCCGCAAGCGTCACCGTATTCAGATCAATCCGGTAATTACCGTAATTTCCCGCCTCGTCTTCCACATGCGCCTCCAGCGGAAAATCCTTTTTATCAATCAGTGCGGTTCCCGCCAGTTCATCTGTTCCCTTCGGTTCCACCCTGCGTCCGTTCCTGTCCGTAAATGCAAGCTGATCCCAGTCTATACCGGACAGTGCATCGGAAAATTTCAGGATCATGCCGCCGTTATTTTCCTCATAGGAAAGATATTCCGGACAGACGCTGTCTATGTTTTCAATCTTTACCGGCTTTTCCGCGCTGCGGCCGTTCACATCCGTTACGCGAACTATATAAGTTCCGTTCTCCCGGATTTCCGCAGAGTAAACTCCGTTCTCAATATTTACCGGTATGAGGGTATCCGCAACTTCCGCTTTTGCAATCGGAAACATACTGTCCGCCGTCCATTCGATCGTCTGACAGTTCACGTATTTTTCCGGTTCAAACATTTTAAGGTCTGAGATCACCGGTCCTTTTGTAATGACCAGCGCCGCCGTTCCGACCGTTACGCCTGCAGTTACCGCAGCAACCCTTCTGGCGGCGCGGGCCTGCATATGAGCGCCGGAAGCAATGCCGGCTTCTCCTGCATGTTTTGCCACGCCGATATGCAAAAAGAAAAAAGGCGCAATGGAATACACTCCCTTCAGCTGTACGGACAGTTCCTTCTTTGCCGCGCTGAGACGGCTTTTGACTGTGCCGACCGGCACTTCCATTACGCTCGCAATTTCTCTCTCTTTCAGTCCGCCGAAAAATTTCAGTTTAACCGTATTTTTAAGTGGCTCGCTGAGTGTCTCCACCGCTTCCATGACAGTGTCATGTTTTTCTTTTTCGAGAATGCGCAGACAGGCATCGGTGTTGATATCCGGCTCCATCGGAAGCGATTCATGCTCTGAAATATCTTCCGTGGTATCCGTGCGTCCCTTCGATGAACGGACAAAATCGACGCAGCAGTGATAGGCTGTTAAATTCAGCCATTTCTTAAATGCCTGCGGTTTTTCGATCGTTGGAATTTTCCGATAGGCCAGGAGAAACACTTCCTGCAGAATATCCTCCGCCAGATATTCGTCGCGGATCATTTTATAGATAAAATAGTACATGCTGCTGTAAAGCAGAGAATAGATTTTATCAAATGCTTCTTTGTTTCCGTTCTGATATTCCTTCACGAGTTCAACAACCCGCTGTTCTTCAGCGCTCAATAGTCTGGGTGCTTTGTCATCCATTTATTTTATCCCCTCCCTTTACCGGTATTGTGCGTTTCTGTTTGTCTTTGTACTGCGGCAGCTGCAAGCATCAGCATGCCGGCCAGGATAGCGCATAAAAGAAAATTCGCTTTTCTGTCCGCCTGTTCACCGGTTCTCGGAAGCCGCTTTTTTGCAATTCTTCCGTATGGAAGCATTTCATAGCCGCTCCATTCCGGTATTTCATTTTCCGCAGGCATGTTGCTTACGGCTGATGCAGGCGGCGTTTCCCTGTTTCCGGAATTACCTGATCCGCTTCCCCCGCCGGTACCTCCTCCGCCTGAAGGTGTACCCGGATTTTGCGGAACCGGGATCTCGGAGGGTGTCCCTGTTTCCGGGATCTTTGAATTTCTGATTTTATATTCTGCGGTTTTTATTCCGTTCTCCGTATGAATATCGGGCAGTTCATAAGCGGCCTCCCATCCTTCCGGCACATCGATCTCTTCCGCGTAAAAGAAATCAAAAAGATGATCCGTCACAATGCCGTCCAGAAGCTTTCCATCTTCATCATAAAGAAGCGCATCCGAAAGCGTCGCATTGCTTACCGATGCATCTGAAAGCGTGGCTGTCTCCCTTAAATTCCATTCCGCTTCCCAGTTATTTCCTTCATCTGCTGTCCTGATCTCTCCGACCTGGCGGACCGTTCCGTCCGTTCTTTTCTGCATGAGCCGGAACCTTGCATAAGAAGGATGCTCTGCATTGTCCCAGGTTTTTAAAACTTTTACCCAGTCCGTTTTTGTCACAGGTACGGGATGCGGATTTTTGATTTTTTCGTCCGTCTGAAACACTTTTGTATAATGCGTCCTGTCCTGGTCCGCATATACGAAGTGCGCTTCTGCCGTCAGATGATCCGCTGCAGATTTGAACTGTCTGTCTGCAATCATTTTGTTGACGGCTGCTTTTGCCTCTGTCGCGCTGTGAAACGTGCCCGCTGTGACTCCGCCTTTTTTCAGCGTGATCACGGTCTCGTTTATATCTTCCGTCAGATTCTGTCCCGATGCAGGCTCTCCTTTTAAAAGCTGAATGCCGCTGCCGCCGTTCTTCAGAAAACTGTCGGCTCCGTATTCGGAGGCCTTCTTCCGAATTTCCGTTCCGCTTTTCAGTTTTAGATAATGCAGATTCTCGTTTGTCGCTGCATCCGGAACGCCGTCCCACTCCGGCTCAAATTCTGCATTGTCCGGTGTAAAGAATACTTCCGTTTCTCCGCCCTGCACCGTTTCATTCAATGATACGTCCGACGGTGTGCTTACCACTGCATCGACCGGCAGCGCGGAAACGGTATACCCTTCCGGCGCCTTCGTTTCTCTGAACCGGTATTTGCCCGGCATCAAATTCTGTACAACAGCCTCGCCGTTTTCATCGCTTGTAAATGTTGTTTCGCTATCCGGCCAGCGGATTTCCGTTCCGTCCTCCGCCACTTTAAACAGCGAATATTCCGCGCTCGGAAGTGCCTGTCCTTCCGCTCCGGTTTTCTTCAGGACAATGCCGCCTTTCACGGCTGCATCGGAAGTCTGCGTGAACAGATTATACAAAGTGATATTGAACGGATACAGCCATTCCAGATTGAGCGTCCGGTCTGTACCGTTACTGGACATATAGTGCACTGTGGGGATCAGACCATGTGCTGTGTCGCCCTGTGCATTCGCCGAAATCCGGAAATTTCCGTCATCCTGAATTCCGGAAACCGTGGTTCCGGTATAGCGGTTTGTATAGTCCGCATATTCTGTCCACTGCACGCTGGCTTCGTTTGTACAGTCCGCTTCCGATTTTTCGCGGTTGAAAATTCCGCCGTCGGCACCGTGCAGTTTCAAACCGAAATCAAGGCGGAACGATGCCGGCTGCTCCGTCCTTAAAAAGGTAAGCTGTGCCGGCTGAAATTCCTGAATGCTGTCCACGGTGATATTGCCGGCGAGCGTACCGATCAGTTCTGCCGGAATTATATTTTGAAAATTGTTGCCATCAATTCTCAAATTAGTTCCATTAAAAAATAAATAATCTTCTGGTGTAACTCCATCCCATGCTAATGGTGATAGATCATGTATTTGATTTCCAGTAAGAATTATTCTTTCTGCATTGCGTAGAAGACGAATTCCATCAATCTTTTTTACATTTATATATGATGCATCAATCACTGCCTTTTTGTTGTTCTGCAAATTTGCATTGCTGTAATGATTCAGGACTTCTTCCACCGTCTGATAACCGGAGATATCATATACACCAGATTCTATTTTATCTGCAACAGATTCATAGATCGCCTCAGCAAAATTACTGTCGGTTATACCTGCTTCTTTGATTGCGTCCGCATTGAACCACTGCGGAATTTCGGCTGCTCTTGCCGAAATCGGAAATGAATTTTCAAACAGAACCAGCATACTTAATATCAGTGACAACCTTTTTCGAAAACTTATATTCATACGCCTCCTTGATCATTTATTTTTTCAAAACTGCTTTTTAACAACAAAAAACAAAAGGACATGAAAATGTCCCTGTTTTGCATCAGCTATGACGAATTAAATTTCGGAAAGGTTCGATTTCCAGAAAAAAGGAAAATAATAATGAAGTTCGAAGTAATCAGAATGCTTCAAATAAAAAGGGTGCCCCGGCAGGAAATAAATTCCCGGCCGGGGTAGGAGTAAGTACCGGTTGTTGGGGGCAACCGGTAAGGGTACCTGGCGCCCATTCAAGTTCTTATGACGCCAGCAACATCCTTAAACCAATTTTATTTGTAAAATTCCGTTCTTCGTTCGTCAGTGGATTATAAACTGTTCCCATCCAGTTGCCGGACATAGTAACCATTAAATGCACTACAAATGCGGCATGTACGGTTAAATCAGCCGGAAGCCAGTCGCTGTAGCAAATCACCGGAAGATCTTTCTCATCTAAGTTTTCAATGTGCTGACTCAGTCGGATAACTTCATTTTCAAATTCCGCATATTCAGCAAAAACAAATTTTTCTTCTGCTTTTGAATATGGATTCAGGAAATAACCTGAAAATGAAATTTCATTATCCAGAAACACGAGCAGCACGAAACTTCTTCCGTAACGTCCCGATCTTTCATCTCGGATTATATCACACACAGGAAAATTATGGTAGTTGTTTTTTATCGTCTGCAATGATTCCTCTTCCGCGTCTCTCCAGTACTTAAGACCCGAAATTAACCAGATTCGTTCACTATGTTTCAAAGTTTTCTTACATTTTTTTAAATTTAAAGAATTGTAACTGTCATCAGAGTTTTTTACTTCAAATACCCCAGTGCCTGTTCCAGAGCTTCCTTTTCTTCCGCACCGAGCAGAACTTCCGTCTGCCCGCATTGAACCACCTTTATATAGAGATAACAGCCTTCTCTGGAATGCACGGTGTTCAGGATAAATCCGGAATTGGTATAGTCCAGCAGGGCGTAGGCAAAGCTCATATTTCCGCCCATGCCTTTGAAGGCGTTGTATTTCACCAGGCCGAATTTCTGGTAAGACCCTCTCTGTATTTTGTTCAGTACCCGGATAGCTTCCTTGTTCGTTCTGTCTTCCCTGCGCAGATCTTTGATATCGTCTCCCATCGCCTTGATGGTACTTTCCAGATTCTCCGCATCCTTGCCCCTCATAAAAAGGTCATAGGAACGATGCAGCTTCCGAAAACGAAACCAACCGATCACGATCAGAATCAAAAGAACCACATCAAATGCGATCAGACCGACGGTCAAATCTATATTGGGCATGTGCCGTTCTCCCTTTTAACAGTTCAGTGCCGGATGGTCCGGAGCAAATCCATGATCCGTTCCAGCTCTGACATGGAATAATAATCCACTTCAATTCTTCCTTTATTCTTATCCTTGCGGTTAATGCGGACCTTCGTATTCAGAATATCCTTCATTTTCTCCTCGTATTCACGGAAATAAAGCGTATAGTCCGGATTGTCCTGTTCTTTCTTCTTTTTCTTCGGTACCGCATTCATAGCCTTGATGATTTTTTCGGTTTCCCGCACGCTGAGACCTCTGGCAATAATTTCGTCGGCGGTCTTTTCCTGATCTTCCTTCCGTTCCAGTGAAAGCAGCGCTCTGGCATGCCCGGAAGAAAGCGTCCCGTCGATCATCATATTCTGGACTTTTTCACTTAAGCGAAGAAGCCGCAGCGCATTTGTGATTGTCGTACGGTTTTTGCTGACCTTTCCGGCGATTTCTTCCTGTGTCAGCTTATAGTCATCCATCAGCATCTGATAAGCCTTTGCCTCTTCCACCGGATTCAGGTCGGCTCTCTGGACGTTTTCAATGATCGATATCTCCGCAGCCTGCTGCGGCGTATATTCGCGAATGACAACTGGAACTTCCTTGAGTCCGGCGGCCTGTGCGGCTCTCCATCTGCGTTCTCCGGCGATGATTTTATAAACAGCGCCGTTCTTCTGCACAATCAGGGGCTGCAGGACACCGTTCTGACGAATGGATTCTGCCAGTTCGTCCAGATCTTTTCCGTCAAAATTTTTTCTGGGCTGCTTCCCGTTCGGTTCAATCAGAGCAATGCTGACTTTGACATCACCGGTCAATGCGGGCGTTTCCTTCCGCTGTACCGTTTCCTGTTTTTCCGCAGTTTCTCCGAAAAGTTCCTTCAGCCCTTTTCCCAGTCCCTTTTTTTCCATTTTCATCTCATTCGTCCCCTCTTGCTATGATTTCTGCGGCAAGCTTCCGGTAACTCTCGGCTCCGCTTGATTTTGAATCATATTCCGTGACCGGCATTCCGTAGCTCGGCGATTCCGCCACCCTGACATTTCTGGGAATGGCTGTCTCATAAATATGTTCCTTTAATGCCTCACGCACACTGTCCACGACCTGCTGGGAAAGGTTATTTCTCGCATCGAACATCGTAAATACGACACCGTTGATCTTAAGTGCCGGATTCAGCCTCTGCCGGACCAGTCCTATACTTTTCATCATCTGCTCCAGACCTTCCATGGCATAGTACTCGCACTGGATGGGAATCAGAACGCTGTCGGCGGCCGTCAGGGCATTGACCGTCAAAAGGCTGAGCGAAGGCGGACAATCGATAATAATATAGTTATACCGTTCTTTTAAGGAATTAAGGCAGTTTTTCAGGGCACTTTCCCGGTTCTCTGCATCGAGCAGTTCGATTTCGGCGCCGGACAGATCCACATTGGCCGGCAGCAGATCCAGCTGCTCCGAATATGTCTTCAGCAGCGCATCTTCGGGACTGCAGTTTCCCATGACCATCTGGTAAACTGTATTTTCCGTCTCGTTTTTACGGATTCCGAACCCGCTTGTCATATTTCCCTGCGGATCAAAATCCACGGCAAGAACCTTCTGTCCGGATTCGGCAAGCGCAGCAGCCAGATTCACCGCTGTCGTCGTTTTTCCGACTCCCCCTTTTTGATTTGCAACTGCTATGATTTTTCCCATGATCGGTATCCTCATACTTTCCTGGTGGCAGTGAAAAAAGTATAGCACAGATTACATCGGTTTCATACGGAAAATGGCGATTTTTTTCGGAATGTTTCACGTGAAACATTTCAGCTGCCCGGGCACCGGTTTTCGGTTTTTCAAGGAATTTTCTTCCGACATCACCCAATCTTCCCCTGAACGTTTTCTCAATTGACGGTCTTTCTCTAAGCCGCTATAATAAATAAAAAGTGATTTCCCGGGAGGTTTATTTTGAAAACAAAAGATAAAATCCTGACTGCCGTTCTTCTGACCGGCGCTGCTGTAGCCGGGATCGCAGTGATCAATCGGTGGGTAAAAGAAAAAGCCGTATCCGGCGGTTTTCTGAAAGAGGACGATGCTGCCGTTTTCCCCTTCCGTGAAGGAGATGTTGTCTATTCGAAATCCGGAAGCGGTTCTCCCGTTCTTCTCCTGCATGACCTGAATCCCGTTTCCAGTGGAAAGGAATGGAGTACGGTCATTCCTGCCCTTGCGGAAACACATACGGTCTTTGTCCCGGATCTGCCGGGCTGCGGACGTTCCGAAAAAAGAAATATGATTTACACCAATTATCTTTACGTGGTTTTCCTGCGTGACTTTATCCGTTCGGAAATCAGGCAAAGGACAGATGTGATCTGTGAGGGTGCTTCCGTTCCTCTGGTCATCATGGCTGCGCACATGTATCCGGAATGGTTCGGAAAACTTGTTTTCACGGCGCCGGAGCCTATATCCGAAGCCGTGCGCATGCCGGGAGGATATGAAAAACATCTCAGGACATTTCTGAACCTGCCTGTTCTCGGAGCTTTATTTTATCAGATCATGTTCCGTCGCCAGAGCATAGCGGAACACATGGCCATGCGGGATTTCCTGCAGCCCTATCGTCTGCCGGAACGGATTCTGGAAGAACGTTCAGAGGCCTCCCACCTGGGCGCCTCACCAAAATCTCTTTATTCCAGCCTGTTATGCGGATATCTGGGATGCGACATCCGGGAAGCGCTTTCCGGACTGAAACAGAGAATTCTTCTGATTACCGGCAGTGCCAATCCGTCGGGAGCCCGTTATGCAGAAGATTACTGCGACCTGAACCGCTCCATTACCAGTATCTCCATGGAAAACTGCAAGCGCTATCCGCAGATCGAGGTTCCGGTAACCTTTGCTGAAGAAGTATCCGCTTTTCTCTCCTGATACGGTCTGTCCGGAAGGAATGTTTCACGTGAAACATTTCTTCAGAGTGGAGCTTTTTGCGGGGTTCCCGCCTTTCTCGGATATTGCCGGGGGGTAATCCCTGTCTTTTCAATCAGAATCAGAGTACGTTCCCCGCTTCCGGAAGGCAGCTGGAAACGTACTGTTTTTTTTATGGAGCCCCCGAGAAGTCTGACTGCCTTCTCGGAATCCTTCAGTTCTGTATCCACCATACCCGATTTGTAGGGGATAAACCACCCTTTTTGGTGGATAAATGGCAGACAATATTCAGACAATGTGGATAAATTTGCGACAGCGCGGGATACACAGATATCAAATTTCTCTCTGTAAAGTCGGCTCTGTCCGAAATCTTCAGCCCGTCCGTGCTCTGCTGTGAGATTCTTTAAACCGAGCTTTTCAGCTTCTTCCCGGATGAAATTGATTTTTTTGTTCTGGCTGTCTGCCAGAAACAGATTCAGGTTCGGCCAGGCAATCGCCATCGGAATCCCCGGAAAGCCGGCTCCGGTTCCGAGATCGATTATTTTTCTGGATTTTTCGCCGATATCCGGAACAATCCGGATGATGGAGAGACTGTCGACGATATGTTTGTCAATCACTTCATTTTGTTCGGTAATTGCCGTCAGATTCATGACTTTATTTTTTTCGATCAGATCTTCATAAAACTGTGCAAACTGTCCGAGCTGCCGTTCATTCAGACAAATCGGCATTTCTTTCAGATTTTCTTCCAAGCATACTGAAAAATCCGTATTCATACTGTTCTCCGGGTGTCCGTGACTTGCGGACACTGCTATTGTATTGTTTTTATTATGAGTGCTCGGTTATTCTGCCGTCCATCCGGAAACTCCGGCGCCTCCTATTTCCATTTCTCCGGCATTCCCGTGGTTTCGGAAATTACGGTTTCTTTGCCGCGAGCCAGACCAGCAGAACCGTAATGTCCGCCGGGGAAACGCCTGAAATCCTGGATGCCTGGCCGATGGAACGGGGTTTAATCAGATTCAGTTTCTGGACTGCTTCCAGCCGCAGGCTTTCGATTGACCGGTAATCAATATCCGGCGGCAGCAGTTTCCCTTCCATTTTCTTGAACTGTTTTACCTGCTGTTCCTGCCGTCTGATGTATCCTTCGTATTTGATGTTGATATTGACCTGCTCTGCCGCATCCGGAGTAAGTACCGGCCGTTCCGGATCGATTTCCTGCACGGCAGAATAACTTAATTCCGGCCGGCAGACCAGTTCGCTTAAGGAAACGCCGGTTTTAAGAGGAGAAGATCCCCTCGCCGCCAGCCATTCCTGGATTTCCTTTGTTGCACCGATCCGCTTGTCTTTCAGACGACGGACTTCCTCTTCAACCAGCTGTTTTTTTCTCTGCGTGCGCCCGTACTTCTCATCCGAAACCAGGCCGATCCTGTGGCCGGTTTCCGAAAGACGCAGGTCCGCATTATCCTGTCTTAACAGAAGACGGTACTCGGAACGGGAAGTCATCATCCGGTAAGGTTCATGGCTTTCCTTGGTCACAAGATCATCGATCAGGACGCCGATGTAGCCTTCCGAACGGTCGATCACGACCGGTTCCCGTCCCTGGATTTTCATGGCTGCATTGACCCCGGCCATGAACCCCTGCACCGCCGCCTCTTCATAACCGGAGCTCCCGTTGAACTGACCGCCAGCAAACAGCCCGGAAATTTTTTTAAATTCCAGCGCCGCCGTCAGCTGCCGCGCGTCAATGCAGTCATACTCGATCGCATAGGCATTCCGGACGACCCGTGCATGCTCCAGCCCGGGCACCGTGTGGATCATCGCATACTGTACGTCTTCCGGTAGCGATGAAGACATTCCGCCGAGATACATCTCGTGCGTATAAAGTCCCTCCGGCTCCACGAAAATCTGGTGGCCTTCCTTGTCCGGAAATTTCATGACCTTGTCCTCAATAGACGGACAGTATCGCGGGCCGGTGCTGTGGATGCTCCCGTTATAAAGCGGAGAGCGGTCTATGTTTTTCCGGATGATATCATGCGTTTCTTTCCCGGTATGCGTCAGAAAACAGCTGACCTGCTCCTTCTGTATGCTCTCCGGATCCGTATCAAACGAAAACGGCACGATCGGAACATCGCCTTTCTGTTCCTCCATTTTTGTATAATCGATGGTCCTTCCGTCCACTCTGGCCGGCGTTCCCGTCTTGAAGCGGTACATGATTATCCCGTTCTTTTTCAGAGAATCGGTCAGATGATTGGCGGCTTTCAGCCCGTTGGGACCGGTATATTCGCTGATTTCTCCGAAAATGCAGCGCGCATTCAGGTAAACTCCCGTTGCCAGAATGACTGCCTTCGCATGATAAACAGCGCCGGAAACGGTTTTGACCCCGCGGCAGATCCGTATTGTTTCCTGCCGGGTGGCATCTTTTTCTCCCGCATTTTCTGCTTTCCGGATAACCGCCTTTCCATGATCCGTTTTTCCGGTTTCTGCTTCTCTGTTTTCTGTTTTCCTGCTTTCTGCTTTTCTGTTTTCTGTTTTCCTGTTATCTGCTTTTCCGCTTTCTGTCTCTCTGTTTTCTGCTTCTCTGTTCTCTGCTTCCCGGCTGTCCGCTGTCCGGTTCTCCGAAACTGCTTCCGTAAATATCTGATTCTCTTTTTCCGGAACTTCCTCCGTGATGATCTCCGAAACTTCCGCCTGACGGATGGTCAGATGTTCCGTCTTTTCCAGCGTTTTCCTCATTTCCCGCGTATAGGCCTGCTTGTCCGCCTGCGCCCTTAAGGAATGGACCGCGGGCCCCTTCGACTCGTTCAGCATTTTCGACTGGATAAAGGTTTTGTCGATATTGTGGCCCATTTCCCCGCCGAGCGCATCCAGTTCCCTGACCAGATGTCCCTTGGAGGTTCCGCCCACATTCGGATTGCACGGCATCAGGGCGATGGAATCCACGCTCACCGTAAAAACGATGGTTTCCAGACCGAGCCGGGCGCAGGAGAGCGCCGCTTCGCATCCCGCATGCCCCGCGCCTACTACAATAACATCATAATTTTCTTCCACAACCGGTGTCATTTTTCTGTCCTTCCTAAAAAAACATCCAGCCTGCAGGTTTCTTTCCCTTCGGCGAATCGCTTAAGCGGCATCTTCATGCCGCCGGAGCAGCCCGAAAGCGGAGCGTTTTCCGTTATTTTCCCATGCAGAACTTTGCAAAGATTTCATTGATCACATCGTCACCCGTGGTTTCCCCCGTGATGGACCCGAAATATTCGTATGCGTCCGTCAGATCGATGGTATAGAAATCTTCCGGCATATTTTCTTCAATGCTGGTTTCCGTTTTCCTTAACGACTCCAGTGCCTTAAGAAGTGCGGTTCTGTGCCGTTCGCTGGTAATATAGATCTGATCATTGAAATCGATTTCCCCATGATAGAACAGTTCCCGGATCGTATCCTCCAGCTCCGAAAGACCGGTCCCGTCCTTTGCGGAAAATTCAATGATCTTTCTGTCCGTGATTTTTTCAAGATCTTCTCTGGTAATTCTGTGATGCAGATCGGATTTGTTCAGAAGCACCAGCGCTTTCTTCTGCTCCGCCATTTTCAGAATGTTCCGGTCATCCTCGTTAAGTTCCGCAGAGCCGTCGATCATACAGAGAATAAGGTCCGCATTGTCCGCTGCTTTCTTCGCTTTTTCCACGCCGATTTTTTCGACAATGTCATTGCTTTCCCGGATTCCGGCCGTGTCCGTTATATTTAAGGAAATCCCGCCCATCATGATCGTTTCCGTGAGCGTGTCCCTGGTGGTTCCCGCGATATCGGTCACAATCGCCCTTTCCTCGCCCGTGATCAGGTTCAGAAGAGAAGATTTGCCGGCATTCGGCTTCCCGAGAATGACGGTTTTAATGCCCTCATGCATGATTTTTCCGTTGTCGGCGCTCTTAATCAGCTTCTCCGTTTCCGAAATCATCGGCTTCAGTTTCTGCTGCAGCGTTTCCGGATATCCGGTCAGATCATAATGTTCCGGGTCATCAAGCGCTGCTTCTATATAGGCAATCTCCCGCAGAATATTTTTCCGCAGATTCTTAATTTCACCGGACAGTTTTCCGGAAAGCTGGTCCAGACCGGCTTTCAGCGCATATCGGTTCTTTGCTTCGATCACATCGATTACCGCTTCCGCGCGTGTGAGGTCCATCCTTCCGTTCAGAAATGCACGTTTCGAAAATTCCCCGGGCTCTGCCAGGTTTGCACCGGCCTTCAGCACCGTCTTCAGGACCTGATCCAGTACCAGCATGCCCCCGTGACAGTTGATCTCCACGGTATCTTCACCCGTATAACTGTGCGGCGCCTTCATCAGCATGACCAGAACTTCATCCACGGTTTCCGTCCCGTTTTTGATATGACCATAATGAATGGTGTGCGTCGGCGCATTTTTCAGCTTCCCGTCAAAAATTTTCTGCACGATTTCGACCGCATCTTCCCCGCTTACTCTGACAATTCCGATTCCGCTTCTTCCGGCGGCTGTCGCGATCGCCGCGATCGTATCCGTTGTCCGCTGCATCGGGCTGCTCCTTTCTGCATTGACTGATAGAATGTTTTCCGGTCTGCCGGTGTATCTTTAAAAAAAGAAGGCCTGCGAAAATCATCCGTGGATGAATTCCGACCAGCCTTCTTTCACAAAGCACGTCGCAACCTTTATTTCTTTACTACCAGTATATGCTATTTCCTGTATTTTGCAAGCCTGTTGCATGCCGTTAAAGCTTATGCGCGGCCTGACTTTCTTCTCCTGAAATTATAAACCTCATACCCGGCCATGGCAGCCGCGAAGGTGAGAAGGAAGAGGATAAGCACTGCCTGACTTTGCTGTTCGCCTGTTTTCGGGACACTTCCCAACGGCAGCGGTTCATCTTCAATAACCGTTCCGTCCGGGCTGCTTTCCTCCGCAGTCGTCATATTGGTAAGCGGTACTTCATTTTCAGTGATCCTCGCGTATGACCTGATCGTCCTGCCGCCGCCGGAAGAAGATCCGCCGGAAGAACCGCCGGAACCCGAAGATGCTTTCGTCGTGGTTGATGCCGCCGTCGTGGTTGATGCCGCCGTCGTGGTTGATGCCGCCGTCGTGGTTGATGCCGCCGTTGTGGTCGATGCCGCCGTCGTGGTTGATGCCGCCGTCGTGGTTGATGCCGCCGTCGTGGTTGATGCCGCCGTCGTGGTTGATGCCGCCGTCGTGGTCGATGCCGCCGTCGTAGTAGGCGCTGCCGTCGTGGTCGGGGCCGCCGTTGTTGTCGGTGCTGCTGTTGTTGTAGGTGCTG